>Ga0209958_1000125_pt1 | contig 241473 bp, 192 predicted proteins | sample ThiBio_inoc_plan_FD_183942 | JGI IMG/M metagenome (GOLD analysis project Ga0209958, IMG submission 183942) | Wastewater bioreactor microbial communities from Cape Town, South Africa - Thiocy_inoc_plan (SPAdes) | ecosystem: Engineered > Bioremediation > Thiocyanate > Unclassified | place: South...
CCCCCCCCGCCTCGCTTTCTAAAATAAAATATCATTTTTGATAATCAATGCTTTAAGTCCATTTTTATAAGCTACCAACTCCTTTGATACATTACCCAAGTTTTATAACCTACTAATTCCTTTGATACATTACCCGTTTTTATAGTCTACTAGTATCCTTTCTAAGGGCATCAATAAAATTAGTCTGTTTTACAGCTTTTAAAAAAGTTGAACTAGCCTGTTCTGTTAATACGTCTATTCTAACTTCTCCACTATAATGAATATATCCAATCATAGTCTTATCTTCATCTGTAAAATGATAATCAGAAAAAGTAGAATCATATCTTGTCAATGTAAAGAAGTTCTCAATAAACACTCTTAATTCATCTTTATCAACACTGATACCCCCATTAAATTTTTCATTAACTTTATTAGTTCTGAGATAATCTATTGATTTCTGCAACGCCTTATTATTTCTATTACATAGAGCATTACTTGTTATCCAGGTAGAGTCAAAATCACAGAGAAAGATCAGGCATCTTATATTTAATGCATTATAAAGTTTCTCAACTTCTAAAGCTATATCTTCTTCTAAAGAAGATGTTTTTTTCTCAGGTTTTATCCAATATGTCGCATAAGGTTCTGGAAAATACATGACCTCATCTTCTTCCTTCGGATCATAATACCGTGTAGGAAAAATCGAATATGTTGCAAGACAATCCTGTCTGTTTATTTTCTTTAGCATAATAACTAAATCTGGCACTTTTAATAAAAAGCAACTTTTTAAAATTACAAGAAGGCCGTGAGATCTACCCATTCGGGTCTATTATTATCCCCAAGCTGTTGTCCATAGCAATATCCTGCTCTATACCAATGAGTCATACTTAAGAAATTCTTTAACCACAAATATAAATTACCTCATCTGAATTTATCCACCAACTCCTCTGATACACTTGCTCCCCGGCAACTGAACAAGGGGCGGTTTTTGCCCTTAAAACAGAACGGGACAGGTCATAACCTATCCCGCCACATTTTCTAAATTTTTTTGATAATCAATAGTTGAAGTGCAATTTATAAACTACCAACTCCTTTGATACATTACCGTCAGAATATTCTACAGATAAGCATTTCAAAAAATATCAATATTTCTGTAACACTACCTTATTCATTACCCTAAAAATCACTTAAAAGAAAATTCATACTTCCATTGCGATTTTGAAGATTTTGTATTTATCTTGAACACCAGCTTTTTTACTCCCACTAACGGGATACGAATAGATACCGGTTGCCTGGTAGGTTGCATTCCACTATTGTAGATCACTTTCTTCGATTGATCATATATAACCAACTCGTCTGGGTCAGAAAAGAACTCATAACTAAGATTTAGCTCTCGTTCATACCCTTTCAGCAAATACTCTTTAGCCATTGAACCCAAACCATTAAATGTAATTGGTGATTTTTGCTTTTCACAAAGGAAAGTTACGCCATCTTGAAATATTAAAAGATACGTTCCATCATATGCAAAACTCCAAGTCGTAAAAAAAATATTTCCTTTTTGCGGGTCTCTTTTTTTGCAATTAATAAATATATCACTTATTAAGGAGTCAAGCATTTTATAGTTATAAAACTCATCCACATTCATTCTTAGATAATCCCCTGTATTTATTCTATCTATAGAATACTTTAAATCGAAAATTGTATCAGTAAAATTAATTATAGTATCTGCGCTTATAAAAACATACATTTTCATAAACCTGTCAATATCTATCTGAGATAATGCTTGACTCTTTGACCCAGTATAAGAAATAGGATACCAATAACCACTGACCTCAGCAATCGTCCGATTAAGCATTTCATCTGTCTCATTATTAATTTTCACAATTGTATCTGTTACAATTCTGTTATTCACAACTGTATTTGCATTACAACTGCTAGAAAACAAGATAGTAAGGAAGCTTAATAAAATTTTAAACAATTGATTCATATTTTGCATTTTAATAATCTCTTTTGTAATCCCCATATTGCCATATCTGAAACTCATCCATTCTACGGTTTAATACACCTTTGTGAATATTTGGGTTATTCGGACTGCTATACATATACCATATTTTTTGCATTGTGCTCATATCAGCATTACTGTTTACTGCATTTTTTATCATATTATTAGTTGATAATCCCCCACGAACATTCATATCAAAAGCCACTAAAGCATCAAACTGTTGCTGTGATAAAGTTACAGAGATATTTCGTCTAACTCTCTCTTCATGAAATGCTAAATCTGAACGTAATAATTTTAATGCTTCGTCTCTGGACATAATATATCCATCATAATTTTCTCCTTTTTTAATTTTATGCCCATAACCTATTGTCCAATCTCCTTTACCAGATGCATCATACTTTGTTGCTCTAAAATCTTCCCAATCTTTAATAAATTCAATCCCTTCAGCACTAACAGTCATTTCAGATTTACTTGTACTTCTTCTTTGTACCGTAGTATTTTTATCCGAACCCCAATGCTCCGGATCACCAGCTATATTATCCACCGGTGATATGGATCCTGAATTATAATTATTCCCTGGTGCAGTGTTGGCTGTCTGACTCTCCGAAAGATCATCGCTTTTAAATAGCGCTGCAAACAACTCCTGCGCTGCTGCTCCGGTAGCATAAATATTATTACCATCAATAGCTATAGAGTTCCCTCCGCCACCATTGGCTGCGGTCAAAATGGTGTTCATACCCAGCATCAGGAGTTTACCAAACATCCCGTGCGCACCATTCGCCATAAACTGACGTACCGCTACTGCATCCATTCCCCCGTGGACAGCATAATCTCCATCCTGCACAGGCTCCGCATACTTCGTCATCTCCCCATTAGGATCTATCATCATCCCCGGGCTGTTACCCATAGCTGCATAAGGACTGAACACCTGCTGACCACCGCTGTAGGCTAGCGGGTCAATGCCCAGGAACCGCCCTAATTGCGGGTCATACTGCCGCGCGTGGAAATCCATCCAACGAAGCTCATTATCCTCAATATACTCATTGCCCTGGTAACGATGCCGGTTCTCCTTATGGTCCACATCACGGCTCCCCAGCGCCTTAACAGGCAGACCGTGGGGATAATAGTGCGTTTCCTCCAGCAAGTTACCCTTTTTCAGCTCCAAATACAAATTATCAAAGTAAACGGAGGTCATAGATGCATTGGAGGTCAGCACCAGCAGGTAGCCGTTAGATTCAATATCAATGTCTGCGCCCGTACCGATCAGGTTCCACACACCATTGCCGCCCTGCGCCTGGATGGAGCCGCTCGCGCCCGCCACCGGCTGCAGGCTCTCGTCCAGCAGCACATAGGTCAGGAAAGATCTTGGCAGGAGGCTGTCATAGCTGTCCTGCATCAGCTGGCTCATACCCTCCGTAACAGCTACATTGCTGAAGATGCCCTCCAGGATCGTATGGTAGCCCGATTCACCCGCCTCCGGGTCTACATTGTCCTTTAAGGCGTTGAAGAGACCGTCCAGGATGTCGTTGTCCGAAACCAGCGTCTGCGGCTGCACGCTGTCCGCATCGATCCAGGTCTGCGTGCTCACATTGAAGGCATCCCCCGCCATCACCTTCAGCAGCAGCGAGGTCCCCACCGCAGTGCCTTCGGCTGCATTCAGACGCGCCACAAATTCATTCGTCGGGTCCCAGTCAGGGGAGATGTCCCGCGGACCGTCAATGTTGTTGAAGAGCAGCCGCTCCGACTGGACGCTCGAGACTTCGTAGGTAGCCAGGTATTCTTTGGGAACCAGCAGCTTGTGCTCATAGTCGATCACCGTACGCACATTACCCAGGTGGTCCTTTACAAAGAATTCTTCCTTGTATTCGTTATGCTTAGCCTTCATTACCGTACGCCCAGCAGGGTGGCTGAGGTGCGCCAGGCCATCGTCCAGGTACACCGCGTTCGACAGGTAGCTCCGCTTTTTTTCCGCGAAGTCCCCCTCTTTGAAGTAGCCCGTGTATTCGTGCAGCTTATTCCCGGCGGCATCGTAGATGTAACGGAAGTAGGCCCCATTGCTGTACCGGATCTCTTCCGGCTTGTTCACCAGCGGCTGGTAGCTGATCTGCTCGATGTCCTTGTTCTCATCGTGCAGCAGGTTGCCCGCAGCATCGTAGCTGTAGTCATTGTCCGTGCCGTTGCCGTCCCTGAAGTCCCCGACAGGCATCGAGGGAATGATCGTATTATAGTCTTTGACGCCCTGCAGCTTGTTGCTGGAAGGCTGGTACGTGTAGTCCAGCCAGTCAATGAGGTAAGGGGCCGTATTCGAGGCTTCCTGCCCGCGCTGCCGCATCGTCAGGATGTTGCCGTTCAGGTCATAGGTCAGGTGGCTCACCGTGAAGTCCATTTCTGTGTTGCTCCACGCGGTAGCGCCCGCTTTGCGGTATTGGTAGAGCGCTTTTGTCAGCCGACCCGTACGGTCGTAGCTGTACCCGTAGGCATGCGCCGTCCGCCGGTTGCTGCCCCGCCAGATCATACCCGATATTTTACCGTCATTGCGCGGCTGCACAAAGCCGTAGTCATAACGCAGTGCCTCCCCGAAGGTCTTGGGGGTCCCCAGGAACTGGCCTGTCAGCGCGTATTGCTCGTTGATGCCCTGCAGCTGGCCACGGAGGTTGTAGGTGTACAAGCGGTGCTCGCTCATATTGCCCAGCGTCTCTTCTTTCAGCCGACCCAGCTCATCCTGGTTGTAGGCCGCCAGCTTCTGGAAGGCGCCGCCGTTCTGCTGACGCCGGAGCTCCGAAAGGAAGCCGCGCGTGTAGTCGTAGGTGTACGACAGCGCTTCCAGCTGTTCCGGGCTGTGCACCGAGCTTTCACGGCTGTTCCACACGTAGTGGAAAGTATAGTCCGGGCGGTTAAGGTAGTCGTAGAGCGTACCGCTGTAGTCCCGGTAAAGCTCGCTGCCGTCCTCATCCGTGGTGATCGTGCCCGAGCACAGCGGGCTGTAGTTGCGGTTGTAGCGCACCACGCTGCTTTTCCAGCTCCCCGTTTCCGTATGGGCGTAGTGGTCATTCGGAAGGATGCGGACTCTTGAGCCCGTCACCTGCCCGTTGGTGAAGGTAACGATGACCGTGTCGTTGTTGTAAGGTATAGCAGGCACAGGGTAGCTCATACCCAGCGCCGTCAGTATCGCGTCCGTATAGCTCCCAGAAGGGTCAGGGATATCGTAGCGGTCGTAGTAGCTTTCGGTCAGCAGGAAGAAGTCGCTGATGCCCCCGCTGAAGCTGCTGCCGTCAGCTGGCAGCGTACCGATGAGCTGCTCGTCCGTAAAGTAGCTTTGCAGGGAGCCCGGAGCGGGACTGGCGCTGTTGAAGAGCTCCTGCAGATCAGAGCGGGAAAGAGCGGTCTTGACGGTGCCGCTGCCAACGATACGCCCGTAGGCGTCAGGGAAGCTGACACGCCAGGTGTCAGTACCCGCATCCAAAGGCGTCTGGACCAGTACGGGGGTACCGCTGAGGTCGTACACGTAGGAGGTAAAGGCCGTTTCACCCGGCTTACGCTCCTGCTGCAGACGACCCTGGCCATCGTAGATGAATTCAAAGCAGAGCTCACGGATCCTGTCCGCCGATACCACGTGGGGGCTGCTGTTGTTGGAGACCCCTTCCAGCACTTTCGGCTGGATGATGAAGATGAGCCGGTGAAAGTCATCGTACACGTAGTAGGTGTTCGACCACAGCGTGTCCGCACCCCCGTCGATAACGCTTTCCATCTGCTTTTCCAGGATCACCTTACCGCTGGAACGGTGCTTGTAGACCACGCTGATAGCACCCGTCTCGCTGACCGTGGTCGTTTTGAGCAGCTGCTTGTCCACGTAGAAGCCTACCGCTTCCAGCCGCTTGTTAGAGGGCGTGTAGTACCAGCGCCGCACCCGGTCACGGCCGTTGTTGTGATCAATGATGGTCTCCGAGCCCTGGCCTTTACCGATGTTGCTCAGCCCCGGCGCATAGTGCGTCACCGAGCGTTTATTGGCAGTAGAGGTGTTTTCCATATAGGAGACAGCCGTAGTCCCTTCGCCGGGGTAGCGCTGCTGGTAGTAGTCCTTTTGCTTATCGAAGAAGTCTGAGTAGTAAACCTGGTTCTGCGGCACTGCCTCGGAGAAGTCCAGGTAGCTTTTTTGCCGCGTGCCGTAGGAACGGTCGTGCAGCTTCACATAGCTCGCAAAGCTCCCGTCACGAACCACCGCGCGCTTTTGGATCTCAAAGACCGTGTTGCCCGCACCGTTGAAGACGTCAAAGCTCTGGAAGTAGTGCGCGTATTCAGCCGCGGTCAGCGTGTCCCTTTCCTTGCGCTTGTACACCCGCTTTTCCGTATGGTGAAGCCCCTGCACCGTTCCGCTGAAGGTAGAAGGATAGGTAATCGTGTTGGTCACAGGGCCCGGAGGCGCAGTGAGATCATTGGGCGTATTGTCAGCAGGCGTGCCGATGCCCTGGCTGTAGGCAGCCGCCGTGTATAGTAATGCAGCCAGTGCCGCTATAAGTCGTAGTCCTTGTCTCATCTTTATCCTCCTCCTTATCTGCTGATGTGATAGTTAAATGTTTCTTTGATGTTGTCGCTTTCATCACGCGTCACTTTCAGGCGGTTGAAAACATCATATTCATACCGTACCTGCTTGCCGTTCAGCGTCCCTTCCATATCCACCATCCCTTTGGCATTAAAGGATTTGATGGTATAGGTAGCGCCTGCAGGGGCCACCACCAGGTTATCCACCCAGGTATTGGCAGTACCGTCATAGGCTATCTCCAGCCAGTCGGCCGCTCCCAGCTCTATTTCTCCCTGGAAGTAGTACCATTGTCTCAGCTGGTGGTTCTGCGACAGCTGCAGCGTTACTGTACCTGTGGAGCTCGTGACGGTCATAGCCTGCGGCGGTTCCGGTCCGACTTTGGTCACCCAGCAGGAGACCACGTACTTCCTGTTGCCGCTCACCTCATTTACCCTTATCTTGTCGCCTGCCACCATCTGGAGCATACCTGTACCGGATTGCGGGTAGTCGAAGCGGGGGCCCGCCTGGGCAAAGCCGGACAGCTTACCCGCATCATATGTTACGCCTTCCGCCTCGGCGCCGTTCTCAAAGCTCAGGAATACAAAGTCCTTATATTTTGTATTACAGGCCGCCACATCGGTTTTATAGATATTGTTATATCTTATGGTGCTGTACTTGCTGATCCCACGGTGCTGCAGCTCCAGCGGCAACAGCCATTCGTTAACCCTGGTAACCCGGGTTTCTGCCCTGTAGCCTTCCCGGTCCTGCACCGTTGCCATCAGGAATTCCGCGTGCGGCTTTTCAAAATCGGTAGCCACGCTCACAGCGGAGCGGTTGCCTTTTTTAAGGCCGGAAGTGGCTTTCACATACAGGTCGCCGCTTTCCGTAGCAGCATAGGTGCTGAATGCCGCGTCCGTCACCAGGAAAGGATAGTTCTGGGTGCCGTTGGTGGTCTTCCGGGTGATGGTATAGCCCACTTCGTTGAGGATATTCCTGTCGATAAGACCCTGGGCTATGTTCCTGGTTTCAGGAGCAGCAGCGCTTAAAAAGTCTTTGGGGTAATAAAACTGCTTGACATAAAAGTGCAGGTCGCTTTCTTTCCGGGAGGTCTCCGTCAGCAGGTTGCCATTATTATCATAGGTATAGGTCGTAATATCGGAGGTCGTCCTCGAATCGGTGTAATAGTTAATATCCTTTATTTCCTGCAGCAATGCCTTACCGCTGAATATCGTATAGGTATCCGCAAATTTCGGCACGAATATGGAGTCCCCTTTACCCCCTATATACATGGGGTCCGTGGTGTGATAGAAGTTCATATAGTCACGGTACTGCACATGGATGTTCAGGGGGTGAGCCGCCGGGGTAAAGACGTCTTCCTGGTACGTGTATTTATATTGCTTCTCGTTAATGATATGGCCCAGGTTATCATAGGATCTTTCAGACAGCTTCAGCCCTATCTTATAGTCTTTCAGGTAGCTCTTGTTGGTATAGGGCGGCTGGAAGTAATGGGTATTGCCATTGGTAATGTAGTTGTTCTCATATACATTGTTCCCCAGGTAGTTCACTACGTTGGAGAAGCGTGTTTCCTGTTTGGACAGCAGCTCCTGGGCCGCATTGAAGGTTTCCTCCAGCACATGGGAGTAGCCGATATTGCTGCCGGAGATCGCCTGGCCGGCCGAGAACCGGTGGCTGGCATGAATAAGATCATCATATTGGTGCCCCCGGGTAGACCACCTGCCGCCTGACAGGAATTGCATGCCGCCCCGGTAATCGAATTTTTTCCGCAGCGTATTGCCGCCGGGCATGGTCGGATCGTAGGTAATGAATTCCGTTAGCCGGAGCCCGTCATAGACCTGCGTGGCAATAACGCCCAGGCCCGTCAGCTTGCTGCTGAAGTTCGGGTCCGGGTTCGCCACGCTGACGGAGAGCGGCTGATTGGTCTGCACATGAAGATCAGGATGGGCATCCGCGATGTCATAGAGGTACTCATTGACCTGCCCGAGGCCATTGGTCACTTTTTTGATATTGCCCACGCGCATCTTGTCCACGTCTATGGATTTATCCAGGCCCGAGGCGTCCAGCGCATTGGGTATCAGGTTGCCGGGGAAGTCCGTATTTTTCCCGTTGTAATAGCCCCAGTAGTCCTGGCGCGCCGAAAGGCGGGGAGGCAGATGCTCATGGTTATAGTATTCAAACTTGTAATAAGGCAGGAAGCTGTTCTGGTTCGCATGGTAGTTCACCGAGTCCAGCTGTACCCGGTAGTACAGCATTTTCTTTTCATCCGAATAGTCCCCCGAAGTAAAGGCATTGGATACCAGGTCACAGTTGGCGCTGCTGTTAAAGTACAGCCTTGTCTTGTTCGCATCGCTTACCACGTAAGAGTAATGCAGCTGGTAATAATGCACCGGCACCGGGTGGTGGTTACGGTAGAGCTTCACCTTATCCAGCAGCGGCGTGCTTCCCAGGTCACAGCGGTTGAAGGTATGATAGTCCAGCACCAGGGAGTCATGGTTGGAGTAGACCGCTTCCTTCAGGACAGGCAGCTCCAGGCCGGGCTCTTTCCTGTTCAGGTTGGCCATCGGGCCGGCGCCCATTTCTATGGCATTCATACCATAGCGGTACAGGAAGTAGGCATTGGAGTAGGTAAGGTATTTGAACGATACGGACTCGTTATTGGGGAAGGTCACCTGCTCCAGCACCCATACACGCTGGGGAACAGAAAATTCCATCGTATTATCATAAGAGCCGCCATAGCTGGCATTAGCCACAAATTTCTTATTGTCGATATCCACCGATTTTTTAAAGCGGTACCGGTTGCCGTAGATATCGGTGATCAGGAAGTCATCGCCTTCCTTAAGGATCTTCACATCATGTTTAGGCGTGACAAAGAAGTTGTTGCTGCCGTCTATATAGAATTTAAACCCGTAGCCGCCTACAGATACATGGTATTCATCGTATTCCTTGTCCTTGTATCCTTTATTGCTCACAGGAGGAACGGACAACTGCAGCTTGCCGTACGCAGTGTCATAGGTAGTGCTGCCGCCGAACATCATAAAGTTATCATCAAAAGCAACCCGCGTATCATCCTCTATATCATTGATATACTTGATAATATACCCGCCGCCCGACAAGCCCCAATGTAAACCGTAATTACCAGAATGCTCGTCAACCTTTATGCCCTTGGTATTGAAGTGCAGCGATACCCCCAGGTTGATGTTGTTTTTGTGCTGCTCATAGAAAGGAACCGTAATATTAGCCGAACCTGTAAAGAGATCCCCCGAGGATAAGTTATTCATACTCCCCATACGGTTGATGATAAGGTCCGATTTAGAAGACGACGGACGCTCACCGGGAAGAATAGGTACAGGAGTCTGACCAAACATACCCGTACACATAATCAAAAACAAACCCGTAATAACACCTGCTGTATACTTCATAGCTCAAAAAATTGCCGCGAAATTACCCATATATTGTTAAAAAACAAACTTCCTTTAACTAAAAATAGAAAAATTCGTGTTTTTCTCCCTTGAGACCGGTATCTGTACCACCACTATCACAGGTAAAGATCAGATTGCTGACCCTGATCAGAGTGCACCTGTCACTGGATATACAATGGCACCTGTAACAGCTATCACCCCGTCTGTTGTGTCGTGCCGGTTGGTCGGTGGTGTCTCATATCACTTCACGGCGTTACGATACCCTTGCTTAACGCATTTATATTTCTTTTCCTCGCCCGGAATTATTATCTTAGCAATAATCAAAAGCTACTGTTATGCGCGTGTACCCATCCTTATCGGTCGCAATAAGTGACTTACAGCAAAGAGGCTATACACTGGATTTTAACCTGGCAGCCAACGGCCTGGTCTGCAATGATGAAGTTTGCAATGTAATGGATTACGAGATCGTGGAGTTTTACCGGTTTGAAGGCGCTACAAATCCCGATGACCTTTCTACCGTCTATGCTCTGGAAAGCCTGGACGGCAGCAAAAAAGGAATATTGGTTACCGCTTACGGCGTGGCTTCCGAAGGAGATAATGCCACGCTGATCCGCAACCTGAAATTCAGGGACAGGAATTGAGCAGCTTCAACTTATGAATTTGACAGCAGATTTAGTTGGTAACGGAGAGCGGAGCGGTATACAGCGACTCTTATGGAAAGATACCACGCAATATATTTTTGCGTACCGGCTTATCCAGCTTTTCAATGGCATATCGTAATGTAGTTCGCGGCACATGCTGATAATGCTGCTCCAGGAATCCCAGCATGGCATCTTCATCCGTCTTGGCCAGCTCCCTCAGCATCCACCCGTTAGCCTTATGCATAAGATCATGCGGGTGCTCCAGATTCCTGGCAATAAGATCCAGCCCTTCTGCCACATAACCCTTTTTCCAGAGGAACCACAAGGCTACCACCGCGATACGCTTACTCCAGAGCGACGGCTCTGCCGCCAGCTCATACAAAAGAGAGAATTGCCCCGTTTCGTGCACATAAGGACCCACTATCTTATGCGTGGAACTGTCTACAATATCCCAGTTATTGATCCGGCTCCGGTTGCTGATATAGCAGTCAAATACAGCCTGCTTCTGCTCCGGCGATGCAGCGGCCTTATACTGTAGTGTCAATATAAAAGCAGCCGTGAGCCTGTGCTCATGAATATCGCTTTTGAGCAAGGATTCCACATCCCCGGGAACAGCAGCCTTATAAAATGCTTTAGCCACAGCCCGCTGCTCCGGCACTTTGATCCCCAGGAAGATGTCGCCTTCGCCATACTGACCTTTACCGGTCTTAAAAAAGCGCTGCAGTACCACTTTGCCGGCAGGATCGGCCAGCGTCTCCAAAGCCTCGAGGATATCATCAATTACAGCCATAGCATTCCTGTTTAAAGCGCCGTTACCGGCTTACATAATTTTTCCAAAGATAAATAAAGGACGGAGGAAAGGATCAGCAAATACAAAAGGAATTGAGTAAGTCCCAATTCCTTTTGCCAGAATACTTTTTATGCTTTTTATTTAAAATTCTTTTTAAAGAAGCCCATCATCGCCTTATAGAATTCAATGCTGTTCTCCTCCTTGGCAAATCCATGGCCTTCATTGTACTTCACCAGGTAAGGTACGTCAAAGCCTTTCGCCCTTAATGCCTTCACGATCTGGTCGGACTCATTGATATTCACCCTCGGATCATTGGCACCCTGCACTACAAACAATGGCTTTTTGATCTTATCCAGCTGGTAGACAGGCGATACCTCTTTAGCTATCTTAGCCTCTTCGGGCTTATCCAGGTCATACCAGATCTCTTTTACCATTTCCGTATAGGGCTTCCAGTATTCCGGGAAAGAAGCGAAGAATGTTTCGATATTGGATACGCCTACATAATCCACGCCACAGGTATAGAGCTCCGGCGTCTTGATCAGTCCCATCAACGTGGCATACCCGCCATGGGAACCACCGTAAATAGCTATCTTATCCTTATCTACCCAGCCCTGGCTGATAGCATATTTAACGCCATCTTCCACGTCATCCATCGCTTTTCGTCCTATCTGCTTAAACCCGGAAGTGAGGAATTCCTTACCGTATCCGCCGGATATCCTGAAGTTCACCTGCAGCGTAGCATAGCCGCGGCTGGCAAACAATTGTGTTTCCGGGTTGAAGCCCCAGCTATCCCTGATACCCTGCGGACCGCCATGAGGATTTACCACCAGCGGCACTTTTTTACCGTTCAGCGCTTCCTTGGGTAAGGTAATATAGCCATGTATCGTTTTACCATCCCTTGCCTTGAAGGTTATAGGCTTCATTACCGCCATATCTTCTTCTTTCAGCTGCGGCATCAGGTCGTACAGCAGGGTCGCTTTGCCGGTCCTGGTATCGTAGATATAATACCTGCCATACAGCTTATCGCTCTGAACAATGATCAGCATTTTATCTTCATTATCCGTTTTACCGGCTACGTTAAATTCATAGCCTTTGAACTGCTTGTCCAGGTTGGCATATATTTTCTTAAAGGTCTCGCTTACAGGCACGATCTCTACTTTCTCTCCTTCATAGCCGTAAAAGTCGAGCTCCCAGTTGCGGTTCCTGGAAAGTGCCAGGATGGTAGCGTCATAGTCTTTATTGGAATAGATCTCCTTTACCACTTTACGGGTCTTGAAATCATACAGCACGATCCTGTATTTATCAGAATCCAGGTTGGTAAGCACATAAGCCTCATCCGGATTTTTACCGGCATAGTTAAAGGAAGAGATGCTGAAGCCTTCATACCATTTGCTTTCGCTTACGAGCTTGAAATCTTTTTCACCATCCAGCCTGTAGTATAATTGGGATTTGGTACCATCCTTCATTTTATAATACGCTTTGAGCTCTCCGTTTTTATTGAATTCATAGCCGCTGATAGGATTGGAAGGATCTTCATTGGTAAACAGCTTTTCCGTAACGCCGGTAGTTACATTCACCTTATACGGCTCATGGATCTGCTTATTCTCTTTGTTCATACTGACAATAATGAATTCCTTATGGTCCCTGGAAGCGCTGATAATGCTGGCCTGCACACCTTCGTAAGGTGTCAGGTCCATAGTATTGGAACCGTCAAGATCCGTGGCATAGATATGATAATTCTCATCGCCGCCCTTATCCATTACGTATAGGAGCCTGTTATCATTTACCCAGCCGTAGCCCCTGATGAGCTCTTCTTTCTCTTCAATGGCACGGGTCACTTTCCCGGTCGCTATCTCCTTTACATACACGTGGTTCTTATTATTGGCATCCTTTTCCTTGTAGGAGAGGTATTTACCGTTAGGGGACAACTGGAAGCTGCTGGACTTCGGTCTTGCAAAATAGTCCTCTACCTTATATTTGTAATTGCCCTTGTCCAGGTCGATCAGCTTCTGGATATCGGCAGCGGAAGAAGGTAATGTCAGGTCTCCGGGCAGCTTTACCTCGGCTTTGGTCAGGTTTAAAGGCAGCTCCATACCGGCCTGGTAAAAAGTTCCTTCAATAACCTCACCCTTCAGCGTACCTTTATAGGATATGCCCGCCTGAGACATACCCAGCACCAGGTCAGGGTTGGTAAATTCCGCTTTATCCAGCGGTAATCCCATGGCCTTCTGCATCGGGATGTCCAATGTGGCGCTTATCGCGTCACCCTGCTCCTCGATCTTGAATATCAGTTCCATTTTGGTCCCCTGGACCTCCAGGTTGCCTTTCCAGGCACCGGCAACCTGTGCCAGCAATTCGCCTATGCCCATAATCATCAATAAGCTTGATATGAATAATTTTTTCATTGTAGATCAGTATTAATTTACTTTACAAATATAGCTAACTGCGGCGCATCTGCCATCACTGCATAAATAAAAAACATATATTTTCGATGGATGGCCCAATGACATCGCCCAATACAAGGTTTATTCCTATCAGTACCAGCCTGTATGCCGCACTCTTCATTGTACCCGCACTGCTGCAAGCGCTTTTTTACTACCCCTTTTTATTTTACTTTTATTGAAAACTATCGCTGATGAATCCGCTGAAATACATAATGTCCGTTACAGTCCTGCTGCTGTGCATGGCCGGCTATGCACAGGTCCCGCAATACCTCAGCAGCACGGTCCTTGGTGAAGAGGAACTGACCAGCCCCGGCAGCTATACCGGGCTCGCCGCGGCATTCAACAACCGGAAGGTAAGGGTGAACCAGGTATTCGTCCGGGACAGGGACAATTTATTTATCAACTACAAGAAAGCAGATACCCTGACATTCGATGCCCCGCTCTATACTACCGGCGCCGGAGATGATTATACCCTGGAAGGGCTGGCCTTTTATAAAAGAAAGAACGACCGCTATGAATTGCAGTTCGCCAATGACTACGCGTTCTTCTGCACCAGCTGCAATAATATGCAGAGCCATCCTGTCAGCTTCTCCGGCGATACGCTGCTGCTATCCATATACTGGGGGCCGAGCGTGGCAAGCGTTTCCGATCATTACAGCTTTGTATGGCAGCCCGGTAGCCGGCAATGGCTGCTGCAGACGGCTTATTATCCCTGGACCAATGATGCCGGCGAAACATCCCATACCTTGCTCCTGGCCTCAGAACAGTACAGGATCCTGCTGGATACCTTTAATGCGGAACTTTTTCCTTTCCACCATGAAAAGGGACTGGTGAAGTTTTCCCTGGATTATCCCCAGGGAGATATTGCAGCGCTGGAAAAAGCCCTCCGGACGATTCCCGCTGCCGGTCGAAAATACCTGCCCTTACTGTTCAGCGAAGACGATATGTATGTTTTCCTGGCAATACTGGAAGATAAGCTGCAAACGGAAGCGGTCATTACCAGCAGCACCGTTACTGGACTGAACAACATCGCGTATTACCTGGAACAGGCCAACAGCACACCGGCAGCGGTCATGCTGCTGGAAAAGATCATTGCTGCTTTTCCTGAAAGAGAAGTAGCACACCTGAACCTTGCAGATGCCTATACCAAGCTGGACCGGCCGGAAAAGGCCAAAGAACATTATATACGCTACCTGCAGCAGATGCGGAAGCGCGGACTGGAACATAAGGTACCCCAAAGGGTAAAGACCATACTGGATATCCCCTAAATCAACAGGCGCCGCTTTTAAAAGCGGCGCCTGTTGATTTATTTTAAAACCTGACAGCGAGCTTCAGGTTAATGAGGCGTGCGGTAAGCCTGTCCGGTACGCCATATACGCGGTTAGAGCTGAAATCCTGTATCCATTCATAGGACAGCACATTACGGATATTCAGCAGGTTAAAGACCTCCAGGCTCAACCAGACCGATTCAAACCGGTTCAGCAGGCCGAAATTATATTCGCCTTTTTTATTACCATCCACCAGGAGGGCCGCAAATCCGATATCCACTCTTTTATAGTCCGGCACCCTGAGCTGGTAATCGGAGCTCCAGTTGGTATTCGGAGGCCAGAAAGGTAGGCCGGTGGAATACATCATATTCACAAAAGCCTTGAAGTTCTTATTTCTCGGCAGGTAATCGGAAAAGTACATACCAACGCTGACCCGCTGGTCCGTAGGGCGGGGCACAAAGGAAGACCATTCACTGGTAGCGCGGTTGAATATCCTGTTCTCCGTTTTCATCAGGCCCAGGCTCACCCAGGACTCCGCGTCCTTTACCAGGTTTCCGAAAAGGCGCACCTCTCCGCCATAGGCATATCCTTTGGCATCGTTATTGGCCAGGTACCGGATTCTTACATTATCATATTCATAAGGTACCAGGTCCCAGAGCTCTTTATAATACAGCTCTGCCGTCAGCTTGAACGGCTTCTCATCCCAGGCCGTAAAGTTCCAGTCAAAGCCGGCGGAGGTCTGGTAAGATTTCTGTGATTTCAGGTCGGTATGCAGCACACCTTCCATATCGCGCATTTCCCTGTAAAATGCGGGCTGGGCATACACACCCGTTGCCAGCCTGAATACGATCTTCCTGTTGCCGGGGGCATAGGAAAGCTGTGCTCTCGGGCTTACGATCAGCTCCTTATTAAAAGACGTGTAGGTAATCCTGGACCCTATGTTCAGCGTCATCCTGTTGCTGTCATCCAGCACGATATTATCCTGGAGGTAAGCGGAGAGCTTCCGGTAATTGAGTGTATTATAGGCCGACACACTCCGGTTCATATAAATAGCGTTGTCGCTGTAGGGCTGCGAAAATCCCGCGGAATCACGGCGCTGCCATTCGAGCAGGCGGTCATCGATATTGAAGAGCATCATCTCCGCACCCCACAATATAAAATGCCGGTCGGCAGTCGTATGGCCCTTATGAGCAAGGTTAAAGACATTGGCGTTCAGCCTGTTCCTGGCATAATCATGGATCTCGCCGCTGCCCAGGGCCTGCTTATTCTCACCAAATGACGATTTGCCTATATCACTCTCTACCGCGAACAGGTCATAAAGACCGTTGATATCATAGTTCTCCTCCTCCACGGTCTGGTAGAAGGATGCCAGCAGCTTCAGGCGGGTCCTTCCCGTAGGCCGGAAGGTCAGGGAGGTGCCCACAAAGCGGGTGTCGAACTGGTCGATCTCGTTACCGTTATAATTGGTCTGTAAGCTGTAAACATTATTAAAGTAGCCGAATGCTTCCGTGCTGGATTCCGGCTGCATACGGAACCGGTTCCTGGCATAGTTGGCCAGCACTTCCCACTCCCAGCTCCTGTTGAATTTATAGCTGATCAGCGCCTGTATATCCGTAAAGGAAGGATTGTACTGTCCCTTTACCGGCTGGGACCTCAGAAAATACTGGTTGGATTTCTGGCGGGCGCCGAACAGGTAGGTGAGCTTCCTGTTTTTGGAGGCGCCTTCCAGGTGCATCTGCGCGCCGAGCAGGCTCAGCATGGCCGAACCGGCAAATTGCCTGGGACGCTTATACGTGATATCGAGCGCGGAAGAAAGCTTGTCCCCGTACCTGGCCTGGAAACCGCCCACGGAAAAGGTCACCCCTTCGGTAAGGTCGGCATTGATAAAGCTCAGGCCCTCCTGCTGACCCGACCGGATCAGGAAAGGACGAAAGATCTCAAAATCGTTCACATACACCAGGTTCTCATCATAATTACCGCCTCTTACCCGGTACTGGGAGGTCATTTCGTTCTTATCGCCGAGCAATACTTTCAGCCGGCCCTCCACCCCGCCTACGGGACTGGGATCCACCTGGTAGTTTTTCATGCTCATTCTTATGGTACCCGCCTCTTCCCTGCTGGTCTGGTCGGCAAAGTTGACGCCGTCCAGCTCATCAAAGAGGCTTTTAAGGATCACCACCTGCTCCGACACCTCGTTATCCTTAAGCTGTACCTTTACAAACTCCGATTCATAGCCCGGCAGGATGATCTTCAGGGTCACTCTTTTGTTGGAAGGGACCTGTATCTCGTAGTTACCTAGGCTGTCCGCTTCCACCGATTCCTTATTACCGGTATTCAGCACCTTCGCCTTTACCCCCACTTCATTCAGGTCGGTCGTGATGATACCTTTTACTGTAGCATGCTGTGCCCATAGCTGGGAAGAAAACAATACACCAGCGGCAAGGCAGATACTCCGGACACTTACATTTACAACAGGAAAATTCATATATATTTTCAGAAACGCTCTACGATAGTATGATTGCAATAAACGTGCAATTTACCTAAAGTATTATATTTTCCGATTCTTAATTTACTTTATTAACACACCGGCCTGATTACTGCCGCTTTATGAATTCTTTTATTTAGTTATCCCAGATGTGCCAAAACTGTGAAATAATTACGAATTTTGCTGACAGTTATGGATAATAAATATAATAGGATCTTAATTACGGCAGCATTGCCCTATGCCAACGGACCGGTACACATCGGCCACCTGGCGGGTTGCTTTTTACCTGCCGATATATATGCCCGTTTCCAGAGGGCCCGTAAGCGTGATGTGCAATTTATAGGCGGCAGCGATGAGCACGGTGTACCCATCACCATCAGGGCGATGAAAGAAGGGATCACGCCACAGGATGTGGTGGATAAGTACCATAAGATCATCAAGGACAGCCTGGAAGCTATGGGTATCAGCTTTGATATTTACTCCCGGACCTCTTCAGAGATACACCGCCAGACCTCCCAGGATTTTTTCAGGAAACTGTATGATGACGGCATATTTGAAGAGCGCGTCTCCGAGCAGTATTTTGATGAAGAGAAACAGATGTTCCTTGCCGACAGGTATATTACAGGCACCTGTCCTGTCTGCCAGAACGAGAATGCCTATGGCGACCAGTGCGAAAAGTGCGGCTCAACCTTGTCTCCCGAGCAGCTGATCAACCCGAGAAGCGCCCTGAGCAATGCCGTACCGGTAAAAAAAGCGACCACACACTGGTATTTCCCGCTGAATAAATACGAGGATTTCCTGAAAACATGGATACTGGAAGGAAAGAAGGACGAATGGAAGCCCAATGTGTACGGCCAGTGCAAATCCTGGCTGGACAGCGGACTGCAGCCCCGCGCCATGACCCGGGACAGCAGCTGGGGCGTACCGGTACCCATCGAAGGCGCCGAAGGAAAAGTGCTGTACGTATGGTTTGATGCGCCTATCGGCTATATCAGCGCCACCAAGGAACTGTTACCCCAGGCCTGGGACACTTACTGGAAACAGGAAGATACCAAGCTGGTGCATTTTATAGGCAAGGATAATATCGTCTTCCATTGCATCATCTTCCCCGCTATGCTGAAGGCGCACGGCGGCTATATCCTGCCGGATAATGTGCCTGCCAACGAGTTCCTGAATATAGAAGGAGAAAAAGTATCCACATCCCGTAACTGGGCCGTGTGGGTGCACGAATATTTACAGGATTTCCCGGGTATGCAGGATGCGCTGCGCTATGTATTGTGCACCAACGCGCCCGAAACAAAGGACAACGATTTTACCTGGAAGGATTTCCAGGAGCGTGTCAATAATGAGCTGGTGGCCGTGTTCGGCAATTTCATCAACCGCGCGATGGTGCTGATGCATAAGCTGTGCGGCGGCAGGGTACCTGCTTTCCATGAGGAAGCAAAGACCGACCTGGACCTGCAGATGATACAATCGCTGCAGACCTCCAAGAAAATAGTAACAGACAGTATAGAAAATTACAAGTTCAGGGATGCGCTGTTCGAAGTGATAGACATCGCCAGGAGAGGCAACAAGTATCTCCAGGATGTGGCACCCTGGACCCTGGCCAAAACGCCGGAACTGCAGCAGCAGAACCAGCAGCTGATAGATAATTGTCTTCATATCGCGCTGCAGCTTACCGCCAACCTGGCCATATTCATCAATCCCTTCCTGCCCGAAACAGCAGGGAAGATCTGCCATATGCTGACGGTTGTCAATAAGATACTGGAATGGGAAAACGCAGGCAGGATGGACCTGCTGAAGACCAATTACCCGCTGCGGCCGCCGGAGCTGCTGTTCCGGAAAATAGAAGATGCGGAAATAGAAGCGCAAAGGGAAAAGCTGCATGCCGCGGCTGTTAAGAAGACAGACGAGCAGGCGCCGCCCGATTTCCTTCCGGTCAAAGAAACCATTGGGTTTGATGATTTTTCAAAGATAGACCTGCGGGCCGGTACCATTGTAGCCGCCGAAAAGGTCAAAAAAGCGGACAAGCTGCTGCAGCTGCAGGTTGACCTGGGATTTGAGACCCGGACCATTGTTTCAGGCATCGCCCTTCATTATACACCGGAGGAGATCATAGGACAGCAGGTAACCGTGGTTACCAACCTCGCTCCCCGGAAAATGAAAGGCATAGAAAGCCAGGGTATGATATTGATGAGCGAGGACGCTGACGGCAAGCTGGTATTTGTATCCCCCAGGGATAATGCGGCAAAGAACGGCGCTGTAGTAAGCTAATGAAAGAACCGGGACTGTGCACCGATTGAAAGGTCATGGAACTCAGGGCCCGGTAGATAAAAAGATTTAATAAAGGGAATGGTAATAACACTTCTATCTGATTTCGGGTTACAGGACAGTTATGTGGCACAGGCAAAAGGCATCCTGCTGCAGCATAGCTATACCGACCATATCATAGATATCAGCCACAGTGTGTCTCCATTCTCTGTTTCCAATGCGTCTTATATCTTAAAGGACTGCTTTAATAATTTCCCAAAGAAGACCATTCACCTTTCGCTGATCAATATCCTGCATCAATTACCCGCACAGGCCCTGATGCTGGAATTGAATGACCAGTGGGTGATCGCAGCAGACAATGGCTTCCTGCCCATGTTCGTAGAGGACAAGGACAGGGAAAAAGCCCTGGTATATAAGCTGCCGGTAGCTGCCGGCAATTACTATGAGTGGATAGAGCAGGTAGCCGCCATTATCGGGCAGTTATACAGCAATCCGCAACTGCTCCGGTCTTATCCCGCCATTACCCTGGCGCCCAACGAGATGCAGATGAATCTCAATATTACCCACCAGTCGGTAGAGTGCAATGTGCTGCATATAGATATTTACGGCAACCTGATATTTGCCATCCACCGTGATCTATTCGAAACCCTCAGGAACGGCAGGAATTATAAATTGAGGCTGCGTGACAATACGGTCATTGATACCATTGTAGAGAATTATACGGACGTGGGGCAAAGCACCGTGCTGGCCAGGTTCAATCACATAGGCTACCTGGAAGTGGCCGTCCGGGAAGACGCAGCCAGCACCCTGCTAGGATATAACCTGTTCAAGAAAGACCAGGTCTTTTACACTACTTTAAAGATAGAATTCTATGATCATCAGGATAGTAAAAATGATATTCAGACCGGAAGCGGCACAGGCATTTGAAACATTGTTCGCTGAGCGTAAGGAACAGATCGCCGGTTTCCCGGGCTGCTCCCACCTGGAATTGCTGAAAGATACTGCTAACGGCAGCTATACTTATTTTACCTACAGCTACTGGGAGGATGCCGCAGCCCTGGACAGGTACCGGTCATCCGACCTTTTCAGGGATACATGGCAAAAGACCAAAGCTCTTTTTGCCGAACGGGCCGAAGCATGGAGCGTCTCCCGGGAGTTCATATCCTCGGATGTATAATTGAAAGTTGTACCGGCGTATTTACCTGTTATTCACCGGCTTATCACCCCGTCATGCTATCTTTACCCAAACCTTAAATAAAGTTTAATTATAGATGATTAGAAGGTTCATATTTTTATCTTCAGGCATTTGATTGTATATTCGCGTATAATTAGTTCTAACTTTATAAACAAAATATTATGGCACACACACTTCCTAATTTACCATACGATTATACAGCATTAGAGCCCTACATTGATGCCCAGACCATGGAAATACACCACGGCAGACACCACAAAGCATATGTTGACAATCTCAACAAGGCCATTGAAGGTACGGAAGCCGAGAAGCTCTCCTTAGAAGATTTAATGAAAAATATCACTAACTATCCTGCTGCGGTACGCAACAACGGCGGCGGTCATTATAATCACTCCTTATTCTGGACGGTCCTGGGCAATAACGGCTCCAAGCCTTCCGGTAAGCTGGCCGATGCCATCGAAGCGTTTGGCGGACTGGAAACATTGAAGGAAAAGGTAAATGCTGCAGGCGCTGCAAGATTCGGTTCCGGCTGGGCCTGGGTATGCGTTAATAACGGCAAAATCGAGGTTTGCTCCACACCTAACCAGGACAACCCGCTGATGCCTGATACCGGCTGTAACGGCACGCCGATCTTCGGTATTGACGTATGGGAGCACGCCTATTACCTGAAATACCAGAACAAGCGCCCTGACTACCTGAATGCCATCTGGAATGTTGTCAACTGGGAAGAAGTCGGTAAAAGATTCGAAGCTGCATTGTAAGCGGATCATTACCGTTTAAATAAAAAATTAAAGAAGTTACAATTATAAATATTGTAACTTTTTTTATTGCTATTTTCAATAATTTTATCATTCCCAGAACTTGCATCCTTAAAAATTCCAAATTACCGCAGTATGAACACCACCATTCAGCAACTGATAGATAAATTATCTGTTCTGGCAGCAACCGACGATACAGGCAGTATCCATATAGAAGTGATGATCGATACTACCAAACAGATATATGAGCAACTATACCTTCTGAAGTCACAGCATCCCGTAGCGGAAGCTCCTGCCGCCGCGGCATCCGTAAGCAGCCATCCCGGTACTTTTGACCATTTTATACAGACCACGGATAAAGCATCCGGCAGCGATACGGACATGAACGATGAGATCACTGCGCTTTTCAACAGCGAATACGATAAGACCGTCCTCGATGATGCTGCCGATACAGCAGCACATCCCGGCAACGATACGGATACTGCAACGGCAGAACAGGAACAGCCAGTTCCACCAAAGCCAGCCGGCACCGCTGTACCCACGCCCCCTTCTCCTACCATTGAAAGCGGCATCAGCTTTGAGTTTCCTTCTACCAGGAATGTCACTCACTCCCCGGCACCACCAGCCAGAGACCAGGAGCCCGCAACGCTTTTCCCGGAAACAAAGGAAGACCTTACTAGCGAGGCGGCCATAGAAAAGATCAGCAGGACAGAAGAAAACATGCCCATATCAGGGCAGGGATTTAAAGCTCCCGTAACCCCGAACCAGAAAGATTTCCGGTCACAGATAGGGTTCAATGACCGCTACCTGTTCATGAACGAGCTGTTCCATAATAACAAGGAATTATTTGATACCAGCATTTCCAGGATCAACAACGCCGGGACCTTGCAGGATGCCAGGCAATGGATAGATGAAGAGCTGGCCACCCATATGAAGTGGGACACCAATGATACGACCGTACAGAGCTTTTACGCGCTGGTAGATAAGTACTTCAATACAATATAAGATACAATGCGCTCCGTAGCGCCTGCCTGAAGGGCAACATATTCCAAGGCACTGTCACCCATAGCGGATAGTGCCTTGTGATCTTTTAAAAGCGCCGCTATGGCCGCAGCATCCCCTTCTCCATAGCTTGCAGCGCCACCCAGCGCCAGCATATCGTACGCTTCCCGGAACCTTTTATAACGAGGACCGAACAGCACCGCTTTCCCGTACACGGCAGCTTCCACCGTATTATGGATGCCGGAAGGATTGAAGCCTCCGCCTATCCATACCGCATCCGCATAGCGGTACAGGTAGGCCAGCATACCAAAACTATCTACTATCAACACCCTGCTGCCCGGCAATACGGACGAAGGAACTTCCATCTGATTATAGCATAAGGGCTCGTATGCGCTGTATGAATGCAGGATGGCGTCAATATGAGAACAGTCGATCTCGTGCGGCGCTATTACCAGGCAATAGTCTTCCGACAGGTCCAGCACTTTCCGTAACAGGGTCTCGTCTCCAGGCCAGGTGCTGCCGGCCACCAGCACTTTCCTGCCGGCGGTGAACCGTTCTATGATCTCATTCCTATAAGGTGAACCGGCTACGGCTATCGCGCGGTCGAAGCGGGTATCGCCGGCAATGGATACCTGGCCGATCCCTATCTTTTCCAGTAAATCTTTACTTTCTTCGTTCTGCACAAAGAAATGGCTGACCCGGTACAGCATCCTGCGGAAAAAGCCGCCATACCATTTGAAGAATATATGCCGCGGCTGAAAGATAGCAGAAAAGTAAACGACCGGTATCTTATGCCTGTATAGCACGCTGATGTAATGATACCAGAATTCATATTTGACGAATAAGGCCAGCTCCGGCTGCAGCAGCTTCACAAACCTTTCCGCATTCCGGGGTGTATCCAGCGGCAGGTATAATACAAGGTCCGCGCCTTTATAATCCTTTCTTACCTCATACCCGGAGGGAGAAAAAAAAGTCAGCACCAGCGCCGTATCGGGATATTGGCTTTTGAGCGCTTCCAGCACCGGTCTTCCCTGCTCGAATTCGCCCAGGGAGGCGCAGTGCATCCATATCCTTTTGCGGCCTTTTACTGCGGACAGCAAGTCCCGGTACCGCTCATACCAGTCCCTCCTGCCCCGGTAGAAATGCTTCGCTTTCGAAGACCAGGGAGCGCACAACCTGATGACCAGACCATAGAGCGCGATAGCAAGATTATAGAAGAGACGCATAACAAATAAGGCAGCCGGAGCAAGGGATTTGCCGTCAAAGATACACAATAACGGGGATGTTATTTAAAGATTAACGGGATAGGAATAGTCACCGGAAATTACTATCTTTGAAATATGCCGTGGAAATTGATTATAACAGTACTCGTACTGTTCTTTATAGCCAGATTTGTTTTAAGATTTGTATTACCTGTCATAAGAGTGACCAGGCAGGCCCAAAGCAGCATCAATGACCTCCGTTCCAGGATGGAAGCCATGCAGCAACAGCAGCGGCCTTCCGCACAGCCTGACAATAAGCAGCGACCGGCTGTTGACGGGGAATATATAGATTATGAAGAAGTAAAGTAACCGTTTATCCTTCCTTAGGGTATGACGGCAGCCCGCCCCATTCTCACACATTAAACACCAAGGAATTCCAAAGCGGCCTGCTTACGGCTACTCCATCGCCAGCTTTTCCTTCAGCTCCTGCAGCATCGCTGCAAAAGTCTCCTTATCATTCGCCCAACCCAAGCTCGTTATACTGTTCCAGGAAACCAGGAAATCGTGGATGCCGGGGTAATAGAGCTCTATATCATTTATAGTAACGATCCTCAATACCCCTTCAGGGGATGCCTGCAGGGAAAACAGGTACTTTTTCCCTTTTTCCAGGCCCTTATCTTCAGTCAGGGAATTGGCCAGGATCAGTTGTGTGGTCATAGACTCCTGCATAATACCTTGCTTATTTATTATTATTCACGAACTTCCTGTTGTTGTTATTCTTTTTGAAGTGGTTGTTCGCTCCGCCCACGTTAGCGCTCCTGTTACTATTATTATTTCTGTTATTGCTGTTGCCGTTATTGCTCCGTTGCGGGTTATTATTCTTACCGCCCATGTTCCTGTTAGCCTGGTTGTTGTTCCGCCTGTTATTGTTATGATGGGTTGTATTGTTATTCTGCTTTCCGAACCGTACTTTACCGCTCATACCGTCATAGCTCAGGGCGCCTTCGGATATTTCATACAGCTCTTCCTTGATCATATCTTCGTGTACCGGCTCATTGTGCCAGTTGCTGTAAGCCAGCTTCATGCAATAAGCGATAGCCTGGCTGAAGCCCGCTCTTTTTTCCTCATTGGGTGTTTCCAGGGCTTTGTCTATTACCTTACAGATGTTTTTACCGAGATGACGGAAAGCTATATTGTTTTTGGGATAAGGCAGGGGGTCCGGTTTTCTGAAAATTTTCTCGCGGGTAGGAACAGGATAAGGGGATTCAACATCGATCTTAAAGTCGGAAATGATATAAAGATGATCCCATAGCTTATGCTTAAAGTCTTCTACATTCTTTAAATGCGGGTTTAAAATACCCATCAACTCTATAATGGACTGCGCATTTTTCTGTCTTTTAACGGGATCTTCAATGGTCAGCACGAAATCAACCATTTGTTGAATATTGCGTCCATATTCAGGCATTATAAGCCTGGTACGCTTAGTATTGTATTGCATTGATTGCTTGATGAAATAAAGTAAAATCTATTAGATTAAGTATTCACAATGTACTATTCAGAAAGTACCTGCATAGTGCAGTAGGAAGTAGAATAAGTAAGGATATTTGCCAAATCTACATGCAAAAATATACAGATTTCAATAAAAAAGCAAAGAAGATTTATTTTTTTTGACCGCCGCGTCAGTAAATTCGCAGTATGCGTTATACGGCTGCTTTTATCATTCTGTTGCTTTTCGGCTCCTGTAGCAAGGAAAAGCTGTCTCCGGGACAGGTGGAGACCATCGTTTCCGGGACCACCAATGACCTTTATGATGTGTATTTCATCAGCGATACGGAAGGGTATATAGCAGGCGGGAACACCTTTTACGAGAACATCCTGCTGAAGACCACGGACGGCGGGCGGCACTGGGCACCCATGGACATCCTGGACAACGACCATAAGACCATCAATACGCTGTATTATTATGATCACCGTAAAATGTATGCCGTAGGGCTGGACGGCAAGATCTATGTCAATTACCTGAACGGTGAAAATCTATGGCACCTCCACCAGAACATCTGGTGGGAATGGGTGCGGGATATATATTTTTACCGGCCTGACAGCGGCATAGTGATCACCGGAAGGAGCTGGAGCTACGGAGCGATCCATAAGGTAGACAGCTTCGGGCAGGTCATCCGGAGAGATACCTTCGAATTTGAGCTGAACGACCTGCTGGTCAGGGGAGACCATTACCTCGTTTCCGGCTACGGCGCCATCCTGCTGTCAAAGGACAAAGGCACTACCTGGAAGCATACCAATGCCAGCGGGGATCATTTTATTAAAATGACGGAAGCCGGCCCTCATACGCTCTGGGCCATCGGGCAGTACGGGACCATCCTTAAAAGCACTGATGACGGCCAAAGCTGGCAAAAAACCAGGAACGGCAGCAACCCGCTGAAAAACAGGCTTTTATTCAATAATATTGCGTTCAGGGACGCTGATAAGGGGATCATAATCGGCAATAAGGGTTTAATAATGTTTACCAACAACGGCGGCAAAAATTGGAAAAAATTAGATACATTTACGAACGAAGACCTGAACGGGATTTTCTTATTTCCCGATAAAGCTGTGATCACCGGCAGTAAAGGTTCAATTTATATGTTAAAGACCAGTTTTTTTTAAGATTGCCCCAATAAACCGGACGGTAATTACGTCTAAGATAGAAATATAAGTTATAGCGGCGGTTGAAAAAGAGCAAAAAATATACAAAGCGAATACAGCGAAATGCACGAATTCAGCGACCAGGAAATTATTACAGGCTGCAAGGAGAACAATCCTGTTTTTCAGAAAAAGTTATATGAAAAGTATTATAACCTTTTTCTGAAAATATGTATGAGGTACACGCAGAACACCCAGGACGCCGAGAATTTACTGCACGACAGCTATATAAAGATCTTTAGAAACATAGAAGAGTATGAGTCCAAAGGCTCTTTTGAAGGATGGATGAAACGTATCGTAGTGAACTGCTGCCTGGATTTTTTAAGAAGCAAAGAGCTTAAAAACCAGAAGCAGACCATTATGCCGGAAGAGATCGGGCAGATACAGTTCACGTCCAGAGACCAGAGCGCCCTGGACACGCTCAGTATGAAGGATCTCGTAAAGCTTATACAAACCCTGCCCTGTACCAGCCAGACAGTTTTCAATATGTTTGTGTTTGACGGGTACAGCCATAAAGAGATCAGTGAGATCCTTCAGATATCCGAAGGAACGTCACAATGGCACGTAAACAATGCCAGGAAAACATTACAGCAAAAAATTAAAAATCTTTACGATAAACGATGAAGAGCGGAGAGAACAGGATGTCGGAAAAAGATTTTGATAACCTATTAAAATCTATAATGGAGCAGGAAACGCTCCATACATCCGCGCCCGAAGCGGGTTGGAACAAAATATTTAACGAGCTGCATCCGGATACCGGGAAGCAGCCCCGGGCGGTGCCTTTTGCAACTGCTTCCCGGACCCTGCAGTTCAGGAAATGGGCTGCAGTGGCCTGTGGCATTGCCGCAGCGGTCTTCGGCAGCTACTGGGTACTGCAGCATATGGATTCCGGAGATACAGCGCTGCCCTCACAGCAGATGACCGCACAGAAGGAAGCCCCGGCCCCGGTGACCGACAAAACAAATATTGCCTTACCATCCCAAAATGAACCAGCTATAGAAGCAGCCAATTCTACACATTCCCATTATACGCGTGCTGTACAGCCCGCTGACCAAAAGCCTGCTCCCGGCCGGACCGTCCTACAGCAGCCTGAAGATATACTACGCCAACAACAGGAGCCTGTCATAGAAGTTCAGGAAAGGACCGTAGTACAGGAAACCTTAAAGGAGATTAATGTTATAGAGACCAAGCCCAATAAAACCGAGCAGGCGACCATCAATACCAATCCTTACCTGAATTATGACAATAACCGGTACACCTATGCCGCTAATTCCGGTAAAAGTTCCAGCGTTGGCATCAACGGAGGCTATAATTTCGGTACGCTCAATTCAGGCTATGCCGTTGCGCTGACTGCCAGGACACAGCTTACGGACGAGTTGTTCATCGGCGGCTCCCTGGGTATCGCTATGAATAATATGCAGACCACCAGCAGCACCGCACTGTCCGTACCCGTTTCTAACGTGAAGGCGCGCCCCGGTGCGAATAATATGAATTCCATTAACACGCCTGCCGTAACGAACAGCACGCACCAGCTGGCCTATGTACAGTTTAATCCTTCCATAGGATATAATATCACCAAAAACCTGACCTTCAGTGTCGGAGGTGACGTACAAAGACTGGTCAATACCAAATCTGACGAGGTAAATGTGATCTTTAATGCCGCCCAGAACCAGTCCGCTATCATTCCTAAAACCGACCTGGGTGTGACGGGCAAAACCGAATTCCGAATCAGCAAGAACCTGAGCACAGGCCTGGTGTACCGGGAAGGTATCAATAATATTCTCAGCAATGCGCCCGGGGATGTCGGGTATCTTAACAGAAGATATATCCAGGTCCAGATGTCTTATACCATACCTGTTAAATTGTAATATCCTTTTAATAAAAAGGCTTTCTATCATACATAATGCTGCAGTAGATCACTGCAGCAGCATTACTATTTATGGAAACAATCTCAGTCTGTCTTCCTGTAAATATAATCCACCCGCCTGTTCTTAAGGTAAAAAGGACCACCTAATATCTTTATATTTCTCTCGGCAAGATGACCTTTGGAAGTGATCTCAAGACCATAGCTGTAAGGTAACAGCACCGAGTCTGCTTCACCCCGCTTGCTGTAATACATACCGCTGAGTATGATTTTATGGCCATCATAATACCACTTTCCTGTTTCCGGCTTATTACAGCTTTTCTTAATATAGGAACTGTCACGATCCAGTATCAAAGTATATATGCTATCATACTGTAATAAGCCTCCATAAAGCCGCATACTCCCGGTATATTGCCCGGCAAAATCAGGCATCTGCTTATTTTCCCGGGCATCAGTACAGCTGCCGCATAACAGCATGATTACAATAATGGGTGTAAGTGTAAGTCTCATTCTATATTATATTCAACAAATAAAGATATAAAAATAACAGCATAAAAAATTGCCTTTAGGAATTTAAAAAATGAGTAAGTGTTGCCGCTTTACTTATCTGGCTGTAATATTCCAGATCGGTTGCTAGCATACCTAACAAAGCGTCTATATCCGGGTCTCCGACAAAACGTTCCTGAAGTTCGATAAGAACCAATCGGAACCGATCCAGATCTTCTGCATTAATAACCGTTCCTGTATAGGATTCATCTCGGAGCCTGAATACAACCGGCAGGATATTCTCAAAAATTACTTGGATATACAAAGGCGCCTGGGACGACAGGAAACCTGCATCCATCTTATTGGACAAATAATAGAACAATGACACATAAGAAACACCCTTTTTAGAACTCAGCAGGATATGGTCCCTAAAATAATACAATTCATTTTTAGCCTGGGTCTCATCAGATGCTGTATAACTTATAGGGGTGGCCGGCTGAACACCAAATGCTCCCTCAACCCCACAATTGCAAGGAACACAGCGCCAAACTTCTCCTCCAAACTGATTTTCCTGAGGTATACAGGTACCTAAAGCACTAGATGGACATTCCGGATTTTCATTACATTTAGAATCACAGCTTACATACCATCCTCTATTTAAAGCTTCATATACCAACCGATATGAAAACTCCGCATAATAGTCTGATAAGCTACTGTTGAGCAAGCCCTCCTTATTCCTGATAAAGCTGAGCACGGAACGGGCACCAGACAAACCTTTGAATACCTTAATATCCTTGTTTGCGATCAATACTGCCGATGTAGAAAGGTAATCCTGCCACTGCATTACTCCATTCTCCTTGATATAAGCCAATGTTCTGGTCTTGTGCTGTATGCTGTCCTTTATATATACAAGTATTCCTGACAGGTCTGCACCAATTGCAGAGCCCGTATTGTCTGTGACATCCATTGTTTCAAGAAATACATTCAGGCTTACAATGTTTACGGAATTGTTCAGAGAGTCCAACAAAGGAATGTTTAACAGACCAATGATACTATTCAGGGAGTCCTTATTATCTAAAAAAGCCAAATAGATATTGTCAGCTGCATTGCCAGATATAAAGCCAACCTGCTTGTTATTGATATTAAGGGTTACCTTGGTTACTTCTGCGGAAGTTTTACATTGATTGTCATTCTTTTTGCAGGCTTGCAGGAAAGCTATTGCCACCATTAGCAGAAATACTTTTTTCATTGTTAAACAGGCTTTTAATTGTTCACAAAAATTCCTGCCAGTCGTCAGCTAATCAGCAACTCCCAACAAGATATTATACTGCAAAAATATATTTACAGGTTATTTAATCATAATACATTAACGTATACATTATACCAAATAAGCATATAATAATGCTTTTTTTACATACCTACATATCTTATATTTGCCGTAGATAAGTATCATTTGCTTGCATCTCTTCACTTAAATATAATTCGGTATGAAAGTCCGGTTAGAAAAAATAAAAAACCTGCGGTTACAAAAAGGCTGGTCACAAGAAAATATGGCTAATGAATTAGGGATCACCCAGCCCCAGTACGGAAGACTTGAAAACGGAGAAAATGAATTTGACTTCGGCAAACTAACCAGGATTGTAGAGATTTTCCAAGTGAACCCACTTGATATTATAGAGTTGGAAGAACAACAGGTTTATATAAATTCCGCCAATAGGGGAATTATAGGAAATAATTCTACATATATAGGAACACCATTATCAAAAGAAGAAATTATACAGATCGTACAGGAGGAAGTAAGCCGTCTCCTGCGCCATAAAAGTGTGGGAACAGAACGCTAGCTTCCTTTTTGAGCCGTATCTTTAAAGGCCCATTCGTACCAGGAACGAAGGTACCGCATACCCTGCTCTGTCCCCACTGATTCGGGGTGAAACTGGATACCCATACAGTTATAACCGGGGTGGTAAAACATCATCAATGCCTGATCGTCATCTGACCAGGCCAGCGGAACAAAACCGTTGATATCCCGGTAGTCTTCCAATACCAGAGAATGATAGCGCATGACGTTCATAGAAGGAGGAAACCCCAAGCTTTCAGCGTCTGCGGTGATATGGATATGGCTTTGCTTGCCATGCATCGGGTAAGGCGCATGCACCAGCCGGGCACCCAGGAATTCTCCCAATGCCTGGTGTCCCAGGCAGATACCCAGGATAGGAATATGCCCGATAAAGTGACGGATGATGTCCATAGTAAAGCCTGCGCCGGAGGGTCTGCCGGGACCGGGAGAGATAATAATGGCGGAAGGCTGCAGCAGGGCAATATCCGCTACTGTTCTTTCATCGTTTTTAAAGACCCGGATATCCCCGTGCAACTGCTGTAAATAATGAAGCAGTATATGTGTAAAGGAATCATAGTTATCTACCAGCACCCACATAATCGCCCAGCAAAATATTCAATCGTTCAAAATAGTGTTTCAGGTCTGTAAAGGTATCCTGCAGGAAAGGAAAGATCTTCTGGGCAAAGGAAAAGATAGCAGGCGCCCAGCCGGCCAGCAGGGTAAAGCTGACACTGGCACTTTTGGTGTCTTCATTCAATATCCCCAGCTGGTCGCACAGCCAGTACAGCACAGCGCAGGCTACACAGACGAACAGAGCGCTTATGACAGCGCCTCCCAGCCGGTCTACCAGGCCGATGCCTGCCCTTCGCAAAACGGTCTTTAAAAAAGCGGCCAGTAATTTCACGAGGTAAACGGCTACGAAGAAGACGAGGATATAGCTGAGAAAAGGGATCAGCCTGAGCAGGAAGATATTATCTGCACCGGAGGCATTGAATATCCATTTTGTCACGGAAGCAGAAAATACCATAGCCGCTATAATACCTATGAAGGAAGCTATAGCAGCAATAAAGGTTATAACAGCTCCTTTATTATAACCTTTATATGCATAGAAAACCAGTATTACCAGAAAAAAAATGTCCAGGAGCATCGTACGGTTTAAGACAAAAGAGATTTCACCATATCCGCGATCGCTTTACCATCGGCACGACCGGCGAGTTGTTTGGATGCCTGCCCCATGACCTTTCCAAGGTCAGCAGCGGAAGCAGCGCCCGTTTGTGCAATGATCTCCCGTACCGCGGCCTGCAGCTCTTCAGCCGATAATTGCTGCGGCAGGAAGTTTTCGAGCACAGCCACTTCCTCCTGCTCTTTTTCAGCGAGATCATGCCTGTTCTGTTCGGTAAAAATAGCTATAGAGTCTTTACGTTGCTTGATCATCTTCTGGATTATTTTCACCTCTTCCTCTTCTGTCAGCGTCTCTTTGGCACCCACCGAGGTCTTTTCCACGAGTATGGCCGATTTAATAGCCCTTAATGTTCTCAGGGCAGCTTCATTTTTATCACGCATAGCCTGTTTGAGCTGCTCCATTACTTTTGCTTCCAACGACATAATTACAAAATTTGATTCTTAAAAGTCTGAGGTGTAAAATTACTGAATTATCTTTTACCTTACTACCATCATTGTCCTGCGATCCAGCCCGGTCAGCCTGTCACATATATGAACCTGATACACGCCCGCAGGCAATGCAATCTCCACCCTGTTCTCCCGGCCTGTTACCACCTGAGCGGTCTGTACAAGCTGCCCTAAGTTATTATATATGGAAACCGTCGCTTCCCGGTGCAGATATGCCGGATCTTCTATTCGGAAGCCGAAGTGATCTGCCGCCGGGTTAGGGTAAATATGGAGGCGTGAAGCCACAGGCAGCTCTTCCAGGCTGCTGATAGTACCCACGGTAAAGGTATGCTCCGCGGTTTTACCTTCATAGTTTACCTTAAAGGTGTACACACCGTCCGTCCAGGAATTGTCTATAACGTAATACCAATACCAGTAGCTGGAGGTATAAAAACTTCCCGCCTGGTGCTGCCAGTTCTTTTTGGGCTGGCCCAGCGGATCCAGTATCTGGTAGGTGGCAGGAGCGGTTGCATTCTGATCCCGGTAATATACCGCAAAATAAGCTGTTTCTCCGCGCTGGAAATTGTCCTTTATATTCAGGGTCTCCACTCCCGGGCAGTTCGGAATGACCGGAGGAGCGCTGTGGGTCATCACCGCGTTAATTGTCGGATTGACATAGGGTTCCTGATCCTGCCACAGGCTGGGACGCATATTGCAGGGTCCTTCGAACGGCTCAATAATATTGTTGGCTGCATCATGGGTTTCCAGGTGCAGATGCGGACCGGTGGAATTACCGGAACTGCCCACTACCCCGAGATATTCACCGGCGGTTATCCGATCACCTGCCCGCTTGGAGGTAAGGCTGTTCTTCTTCATATGACCGTACCAGACTATCGTACCGTCATCGTGGCCAACGTACACAGCATTCCAGGGGGTAGAAGAATTGATATCGCAGTTCTTATCAAAGTGACCGTCATCCTTTGAAATGATCACCCCGTCTGCTACCGCTATGATCTCAGCGATATCTTCCTGCTGTAAATATTGACCGAAAGGCCAGGTATAGATATCTATGCCACCGTGATTATAGCCTGATGACAGATCATAGGTCCGCTGTCCGCAGTTCCAGTCCATGAGCTGACCGGGATAAACCGGGTTCAGGTCCACATAATTGCTGATGGCATAGATACTCTTGAAACGCGTTTCTGTATCCCTGATGCGCAACGGCCATATAAAGTAGCCCGCAGTGGGTCGTGCGCCGACGCCCGCATATTGTTTTCCCCAGTCCGGCGACAATATATGCTGCTCTTTCAGATGCGTTATAGATGCGGTCAGCATAGCGTTTATTCTCTGCCGCTCGGCAGGTGGCACACAGGTTGCTCCATTGGTCCAATGGAATTCACCGCCGCCCTGTGGTGATCTGCTTTCCTGCGCATACAGGGGCTGTAGCAGCATCGATCCTGCCAGCAGTGTAATAAATCTGTTCATAGAAAAAATTTAAAGGATTTAAGGAGCTCCCGGAACCTGGACTTGCGGGATTGCCGGAATAAAAAATATGAGACTAAATATAATTAAAAAATTTAAAAAATAAAAAAAGAGGCATCATTAAATGATGCCTCTTTTTTTATAATTCAGTACACTTACGGATTTTGCTGTACGTTGGAATTCGCATCGATCTCAGATTGAGGAATTCTGAACAGGAATTGTTTTGCATTAGGCAGTAATGTAATTACTGTTGCCCTTCCCGGAGAGTGATCTTTACCATAGTTCCTTGGACGGTTCAGGCCCTTCTGATATCTCCTGACATCTTCATAGCCAAACCCTTCGCCCCACAATTCGATCTTTCTCTGCAGCTTGATCTCTTCCAGTATCGTCCAGTTATCCGAATTGGTCAGACCCAACAATCTTTTAGCTCTCAAAGAGTCATTATGAGCTGTAACGGAAGCATTGACATCATAGGAAGGATTTCTGACTACCATCAGCTCCTGCAATACATTAGCAGCCCTGGCATTATCACCCATCCTGGCAGCGGCTTCCGCTTCGATCAGGTACATTTCAGAGGATCTCATGAGCAGGTCATTGTAATCAAACCCTGTTTTTACCACAACACCGAATTTTTTCTGCTTCAGAAAGTCAGCGTCATTCCAGTGAGATTTCCTGATATCATTAGGATCAATAAGGTTATAAAGTGTTTCCGTAATAGCCCTTATAGCTCCCACATTGGCATAGCCGGGAGCTTCCTCATCCATCCAGGACATAAAGCAGAGCAGACCTCTCGCGTTGCTTTGCTCCGCAGTCAGCTGGGAAGCCCACATCCATTCATCGTTCAGGCTGGAGTTGAATCCCTGTAAAAGTTGAGCAGCGTTCATCAGCGGGTGACCGTCTTTTGCGTTCATCGCTTTCATGGCAGCTTTCTCATACTGACCTGCCGTCAAGGCTACACGGGCGTAAATACCGTTATATACATCCAGGGAGATATGTGACTTATTTACCGGAGTGGTACCGATACCTGAGGTGTATAATAACAGTTCTGCTTCATCAAGATCCGCAAATATCCTGTTATATACATCCTGCACTGTTCCCCTGCCCTGGAAAATAGTATTTCCTTCCGTAGGCTGTGTATAGATCGGAACTCCTAAAGAGGTAGGACCACCGGGAGCCAGTATATGCTCGGAAAAGCAGTTTACCAGCCTGAAATAAGCGTAGGCCCTGTAGGTCAGCGCCTGACCTTTAAGATCCTGCTTCTCATTGCTGGGCCCTGAAGCGTTATCAACAGCAGCGAGAATCTGGTTAGCGTTATTGATGATCCTGTAGTAGAACAGCCAGATATGCGCGGGCATCCAGTAGTTAGCCGCCTCTGTGGATACATACTGGTAGTGGTAGGTGAACCAGTCGTAGGGAGAAGCGCTCAATACGATATCCTCACCCATGATATCCAATCCCATATCCACACTTTTCTGTCCCCAGTCGTATGCACGGGTACCTCCGGAAGCTCCGGGCCTTACAAAATGATAGTGAAGACCGTTCAAAAGGGTATATAATCCCTGAGTGGTAGATGTGATATCTCCCGTACTAATGGAAGACGATGGTCTGGTCTCCAGATAATCCTTACTACAACTGGATGCAAAAAGAGAAGCTGCCAGTAAAGATACAACACCAAATTTTTTATAATTGAATGACATTTTATTAAAATTTATTGCATTTAAAAATTACAAACCTAAACTAACACCAAATATCAAGGCTCTCGTTGCAGGATAGTTGTATTGGGCTCCCGCTGTATTGTTACCGGAAATGCTGGATTGAGGATCCATACCTCTGCGTTTTGTGAACAGCCAGATATTATCACAAGACAGATAAATTCTCAAAGAAGAGATACCTGTTTCTTTCAGCACAGCCGGAGTAAAGGTATAGCCAATATTAACATTCCTGATATTCAGGTAGTTCCTGCTGATCAGCCAGCGAGTAGAGTTATTGGCGATATCCACGTTGTTGAACTCAGCTCTTGGCAGTGCACCTTCCTTGTTGTCGAAAGTCCACCTGTCGGTCAGCAGATCACGGTGAATGTTACTACCCAGGGATAAGCCGTTGCCCATCAGGTCCTGGTAAGCACCATCATAGTATTTACCGCCCAGACCGTATGTCAGCATGAAGGACAGGTCAAATCCTTTATACCTGAATGTATTGGTAAAGCTACCATAGAATTTATCGTAAGAAGTTCCTACTATTTTCCTTCCGGTGGCATTGGCCTTAGAGAATTCAGTAGTGGTCAGCTCGTGACCGGCGCTGTCATAACGGTACAGCTCATATCCCTGCTCATCTTTTCCGGCACTTTCCACCAGGTAGTAAGAGTACATAGAGTGACCTTTCACATAGATAAGGTTACCCTGGATCAATGTATCCTGCTGTGCTCCTTCAGGCATTTTTGTGATCTTGTTGTTTTGAGTAGAGCCGTTAAAGTCTACATTCCACAGGAAGCCGTTAGGATTGGAAGAGCTCGGCTGGATAACATCCAGGTTCAGGTTTACCTCAAAACCGGAGTTTACAGAGGTCATAGAGTTCTCCAGACGGGATGTGATACCTGTTGAGTGCGCAAAAGGCCTTGCATACAGCTGGTCAGCATTTGTCTTGGAATAATATGCGATCTCTCCCCTGAAACGGTTATTATAGGTAAAGTCCAAACCGACGTTAAACATGCTCTGGGATTCCCATTTCAGATCGGGGTTGGCGATCTGGCTGACCAGTCCTCCCGGCATTGTACCATTTGGAAGGGTAACAGCTATCAGACCCAGGTATCCGTAATAGTTATTTCCGTTATTACCCTGTGTACCATAGGAGGATTTCAGTTTTAACAGGTTGAAGTTTTTCAGGAAAGAAGTGCTGTTCTTCATGAAATCTTCCTCACTGATGATATAACCACCACCAACGGACCAGAAGTTACCCCAGCGGTTTGCGGGAGAAAAACGGGAAGAACCATCCCTACGGAAGTTCGCGTTGAAAAAGTATTTGTTCTTATAATAGTAGGAAGCGGAAGATAAGAAAGACTCCATTTTGTCCTCATCGGTACCGGAAGTGGAAGAAACAGCCACCGCCGCACCGGCCAGGTCATAAATATTCCTTACCGGCAGGCCTCTCCTGGAAGCAGACATACCCCTGCTGTTCAGCGCATAGTTTTCGTGGGCCACCATCAGAGAGATCGAGTGATCCTTGAGGAAGGTCTTATCATAGGTCAATACCTGGTTCCATGTATAGATGCTGGCAAAGGTATTACCAATGCCTACACTACCACCGTATAACCTGGAATCACCATATATAGGGTTCCGGTAGTTATTCTCATATACGCCCACAAAGTTGTAGTTGGCAGTAGTTCTGAATACCAGTCCTTTTGTAAGCGTAGCTTCCAGGTATGGAATAGCCATAAAGCTTAAGCCATTGCTCCTGTTCCTGTTAAGGTTCATAGTACCCAATACGTTAGCATCCGGTAAACCGGCCCTTGTACCAATGGAAGTAGAGGGAAGCGAACGGGCATTACCCCAGTCATATTTGTAATCACCGGTCAGTGGATCATATTCACGCTGACCGTTCTGGTTATAATAATATACAGGATAAATAGGCGCGAAGTTACGGCTTACGAAGAACGGGTTGTAACCACCTGCAGTAGAGTTGGTGCTTTCCAGCTCATTGCTGGTTTGGTAGGAACCGGAAATGTTCATACCTACTTTCAGCCAGTCTCTCAGCTTGGTATTTACGTTCAGCCTGGAAGTGATCCTTTCATAATCGGATCTTTTGATATAGCCTTTTTCGTTCAGATATCCTAAAGAGAGGTAGTAATCGCTGCTTCTTTCCTTATTGGAACCCATAGCGCTTACGTTATATTCCTGCCTTAAGCCGTTTCTTTGAAGTTCTTTATCCCAGTCATCATTCCACATAGCAGCACCGGCATTGGGATTGATCTTACCGTCAGGAGTAAGCACCTCCGAATTCCTGATACCTTTATTGATATAAGGATTATAGCCTCCCAGCTCATCTACTATCGTACGGGCAATGTTTGCACTGGTATTCTGAATAGTAGTGGCGTTTGTAGATCTTTTCAGCTCCTGATTCCTGCGCGCATCCCAGGCAAACTCCAGATATTCCGCAGGATCCTTAACGATATCGTAGTTCTGGATAGCCCTGCTGGTCATACCCACCTTTGCATCCACATTGATACGGGGCTTAGCGGAAGACCTACCGCTTTTGGTAGTAATCACCACCACACCGTTCGAACCACGGGATCCGTACTGTGATGTAGCGGTGGCATCCTTCAGGATGTCCATAGTTTCTATATCGGCTGTATTCAATGAAGCGATATCACCCATATAAATGGCTCCATCCACTACATATAAAGGGTTGCTGTTTCCACTGATAGAAGAAAATCCCCTGATCCTGATCGCGGCAGCAGAACCCGGCTGACCGGATGGATTGGACACTACCACACCGGTAGTTCCACCCTCAATAGCCTGGCTCACATTGGAAATAACCCTTTTTTGAAGCTGAGCGGAGGTTATCTGACCTGCACTACCTACCCATTTGGTTTTTTCCATTTTTCCCCCGTAGGTCTGAACAGTTGCACCATCCAGCGTCTCAGCAAGATCCATTGTAGTGACTACGTCCTCGTCAGAGATTTTCACATTCTTAATGGCATAAGTTCCGAACTCTATGGAAAGGTTAGTCGCATTATTAGGAACCACCATTTCATAGTTACCATTCTCATCGGTAAATGTAGTATAGTTATCTTCATTACCAACTACACTAACCGTTGCATACTCTACCGGATTTCCTTTTTCATCCTTAACCGTACCTTTTACCGTACGATCCTGGGCAAAAAGCACATGCACAGAAGTCAAGCACAATGTAGCAAGCGTGAGTATCGTTTTTTTCATACGCTTTAATTTTTATAAGATAGTTTTTGCTTAATGTTATAGTTAAATTGTTAAAAAAAAATACAGCCTTAACTTAGCAAATTTAATAAAAAATTAAAACAAACAAAAAAAATCTTAATCTGGCTCTGTTAATTTTTTTCAGTGTTTTTCAACCTTTTATCAAGCTATAAAACTGTATGTCAGCAGTTACCATTGTAGATACAATCCATGACAAGCCCGCAGCCTTCGGAAAGCATTTTTTATTTGGTGGTGATACCTCCGCTTACGGCAAATTTCATTGCTTCCGCCGCCGACATGTTTTCAACCGGCAGCACATTGGACCTGTCCACTACGATCACCCAACCGGATATGGCATAAGAATGGGGCAGATATACCGCCACCCTGGTATCTCCGGGAAAGCCGCCCAGCTCCTCCTGTGTAAGAAACCCGATCCGTAAGACCTCGGGGCTGTCGTTGACCCGCACCCATACCGGCCGGTTGAATTTCCGCTTATCGCCCACGAACGACCCCAATACATCCTTGATGGCAGTATAGATGAACTTAATGCCGGGCGTATGCTCCAGCAGGTAGTCAAAGAATTGCACCAGCCACCGGCCCAGCAGGAACCGCGTGCCTATATAGCCTACCAGCGTAATGATCACAATGACCGAGACCGCCCCCACGCCGGGTCCGAACCGGGCAGTGAAGGGCAAAAGGCTGTCCAGCTTGAGGAATACGAAGAACACCGCGTAAACGGTGACGCCTATCGGTCCCAGTATGACCAGCCCCTGGAGGAAAGATTTAATTATAAAACCCAATACCCGCTTCATATATCCCTATATTTAACTGTTCAATGCCTGCCATAACATATCTTTCAGCTCCGTCAGGCCCTGACCGGTAACTGCAGAGATGAAAACATAGTCGATACCGGCAGGCAGCTCTTTCACCAGGTCGGCCTTCAGCTCCTCATCCAGCATATCCGCCTTGCTGACGGCCAGCACCATCCGCTTATGCAGCATTTCGGGATTATAACGTTCCAGCTCCCTATACAGTATCTCGAATTCTTTCCTGATATTGTCCGAATCACACGCAATAACAAACAGCAGCACGGAGTTGCGTTCGATATGACGGAGGAAACGATGCCCCAGTCCCTTACCTTCCGCAGCGCCTTCTATAATACCCGGCAGGTCTGCCATACAGAAAGACCTGCTATCCCTGTAGGCTACCATACCCAGCTGGGGCGTCAGCGTAGTGAACGCATAGTTGGCGATCTTAGGCTTCGCCGCAGTGATAGCGGACAGCAGCGTTGACTTTCCCGCGTTGGGAAACCCCACCAGTCCCACATCGGCCAGCACCTTAAGCTCAAGGAACTTATACCCTTCCACACCCATCTCCCCTGGCTGGGCATATTCCGGGGCCTGGTTGGTAGCGGTCTTGAAGTAGTTATTGCCCAGTCCGCCGCGCCCTCCTTTCAGCCAGATCACTTCCTGGCCGTCTTCCAGTATCTCCGCCTCTATCTCTCCTGTTTCCTCATCTTTGGCCACAGTGCCCAGCGGCACTTCAATAATGATATCCTTCCCGCTCTTACCGGTCATATTATTACCCATACCGTTCTGACCGTTCTCGGCCAGCACATTTTTGTGGTACCGTAAGTGCAGCAGGGTCCATAGCTGGCTGTTCCCTTTAAGGATGATATGCCCTCCGCGTCCACCATCGCCACCATCAGGGCCGGCAAAGGGGTTATACTTGGTACGCGCAAAGTGCATAGACCCGGCACCGCCTTTCCCGGATCTGCAAAAGATCCTGATATAATCTACAAAATTTTCCATATTGTCTTTTTTCTGTAAAGCAAGTCTCCTACCTGCGTTTGTAAATAGGTACCGTAGAGCAGGGCTCCCCGTACATTAGTGTTTTCACTACCGGCTTCAGCTTCCGGGTGATCGCCAGAAAGGCGGCTTCGGGTATGGATTCATCCCCGCAGCCTTTGATAATGATGCGCCCGTCAGCGTACGGACTTACATCCAGCGCTTCAATGCGCTTTAATAATAATTCTTCCCGGTAAGCAGCCGCGTCAGCGAAAGTAAAGCCTGCAGCCACACCTTCCAGGTAGCTGCCTATCAGCATATAGGCCCACATCGGGATGATGGCTTCCGAAGAGCAGACCACGGCCACGTAAAGGTCCCTGAACTGTTCCCACTCAAAGCTCTTCATGGCTTCACGAAAGTCCTTTTCCCTCAGGAGCAATTCCCTGAACAGGAATTCCTTGATATCAAATACGCGGATGGAGGCGCTTTCGGGTAAAAATGTCTTTAGATCAAGGGTTACCAGCCCGCTTTGTGCTACTTTATTAACGATCTCTTCCATAACTTGCTGCTCAGATTTATCACAAAGTTACAAAAGCATCCCCAATACCAAGCGGGAACCTGCAAACCGTCCTGATAAAGCCGGTACGGAGGTCCCCGGAATGGCATAGCCTGTTTCAGCCTTATTAAAATTTTTTGAGAAGCGAGCTCAGCGGATGCTTAAGGTTCTGGTACTGCATCAGGTCAACCTTGATGCTTCCTACAAGAATAGGGCTTTCCACGCGCAGCGGTACGTGGTTAAGATCATCGCTGACATACACCACCATCTTCTCGCCCCCTTTAAAGATAGTACCGTCTATCAGCAGGGGCTGTATCTTCAGCGCATTGAATTCACCGTATTTGGTCCTGATCTTCACCTTTCCCATATACCTTATGTAAAGGTCATATACCTCATCATCCAGGAACATGCTGAAGGGTATCTTATCGCCGGCCTGGTATTGGGAATAGTCGATATTCCTCGCATAGTAAATAGCGGACAGCACATCCTGCACACAGGCAGGGGTGGTATAGCTTTTCCCTTTGGAAACGGTCTTTTTAATATCCTGGTAAAAGGTGACATCATTGGTAAAGCGGTACCCGCCTTCATTCACATCCCGCCTGAAGCGGACAGGGTATAAGTTGGCTGTGTCCACAAAGGTCTCGTAGACGTCCCTCACCTTGAATATCCAGTCGTAGGAAGTATAAGTATTGCCGATACCCCGGATGTGGTACACCGGCTTGTTGTACATATTAGTAAGCTGCGTGGTAAATTTAGCCTCTCCTGCCGCCGCCCATACCGCGCTGACATTATAGAATACCTTGTAGGTCAGCACTTCACCCACCGCGATGGTACGGTTCCTGACAGAGCAAAAGTCATCTGATGCCCGTACTGAGAGCGGGGACAGGCCTAACACGATACAAATCATTATTGCGATCTGCTTTTTCATACGCTTCATTATCTGATTGATCCATGTAGTTAGACCAGCAATGCGGCCAATGGTTTATAGCGGAGATTTGCCGCTGCTCAATAGCTTCAGCTTCTGCCTGGCTGCCTGTACATAGGTGCTGGAAGGAAATTCCGTTACCAGCAGCTCATAATACTTCACCGCTTCCCCGGGATTGTTCAGCGGCACCTCATACAGCTCTGCCAGCTTCAGCAGCGCGTCATCAGCCAGCACATCATCCTTGTACCCGTTATAAAGATCCTTCAGCAGCGCTACCGCGTCCGTATTACGGCCTTCTTCCATAGCGATCTTAGCCTTAGCCATCAGGATATCGTCTGCCAGGGGTGTTTCAGGATTTTCTTCCAGTATTGCGGTCAATACATCCAGGGCCTCTTTTGTCTTATACTGGAATAACAACAGATCCGCGCGGGCAAAGTTGACAAGCGGGGTATAATTGCTGTCCGGCGGGGTATTCTCCGTGATCAGCACGGACAGATAAAGCGCATCATTGGCTATCATATCGGATGATGCGGCCTTCAGTATCTTAAGCTGCTGCTGCGCCCAGTCAAATTCCCCGAAGAAATAGGAAAGCCGGGCATTCTTGAACTTAGCGAGCTCACCGAGCGCATCTTCCTTGTGCGCCTTATCCACCTGGGCATATAACAGGGTAGCTTCCCACTGATTGCCCTGTATAAGATAATAATCGCCCAGGTCTAGCTTTGCCCTGCTGTTCACATCCTTTCTGAGCTGGGGCCTGAGAATATAATTTTTCAGTATTGCGACAGCGCTGTCCGTTTCATTCAGGTAGATAGCCCTGACATACACATAATCGAGGTAAGCCGAAGTATTGATCAGCTGCGGATATTTATCGAACAGCACTTCATAATTACGCTTTAGCTTTTCCGATTGCACCCGGTCTATAGGCTTGCGCTGCACGATCAGCTTTTTAAGCACGCTGCTTTTATACAATAGGATATCCCTCTGGTGGTTCTGCGTTTTGTTCATACCTTCGGCGATCTCCAGCACCCGCAACGCTTCGGCATAGATCTCGTTCTGATCCAGCATGATACCCAGTTGCAGCATCAGGTAGCCGTCGGTGCCGTGTTCTTTGTCCAGGCGTGCCGCTTCATCTGTAAGCTGGCTGATATTGCCGGTCCTGAGACTTTGCCATATCCACAGCTCCAGTAAGGACTGCTGGGGCTGACCGGCCATCCGCTTCTTCAGGTCCTTTAAAAGCTGCTGCTGCAACCTGGCATCCTCCCCGATGATCAGGGCAAGGCTGTTCTTGACATCTTCCACGGGCTGGAGCTGCTGGACGGCCATATCCAGGGTATAGGCCAGCGCTTTGGATTTATCTCCCTTTGAGCTGTACAGCAATGCCAGCTCCTGGGTAAAGAGCATATCATTCCCGGAAAGGCGCCTGGCCTCTTCATAGAGCCTGATAGCCCTGTCATATTGATTCCTTTTCTGCAAAGCATCCGCCAGCAGCCTGATCTGGTAAGCGTCCCTGGCGCCGAGGCTCAGGACTTCCTCCCATACCGCCTCCGCCTGCTTTTTATCATTTTTCTGCTCCAGCAGGTATGCCCTGTCCGCCTTTATCGTCAGGTCCTGCGGCCTGATCTGCTGCATATAGGCTGTCAGCGCCAGGGCCGTATCATAGCTGGAAGCGGCCAGCAGGTCGGCCAGGTATTCATTGTACAGGGATTTATCAAAAGGCGCTTTGTAATAGAGCTGCCTGTAAACAGGAAGGGACTTATCATATTCCCCGGCCTGGGAGAACTGGCGTGCCAGGGCCAGTTGGGTAGCATTGTCCTGCGCGCTGACAGTAAACCGGCACCAGGAGCACAGGCTGAAAATAATGAGCCAATATTTCAATACGTTCCACTGCATAAAAAATGGTAATGCACATTTGTACATTACCAAAGTTAGTATATTTATGATAAACCGGCCGCCGCTACAGAGGACGGGTCAGAAACGGCAGCTCCGAGAATTTCTTTCTCTTTTTGAGGAAGTAATCTATGATGATGCTCCTGTGATAGATACCTTCCTTATTCCGGAAGGTCACCTTCTTTTTACATTCCTGCCTTTTCCTGTACCATAAAGGAAAGGCCGCATAAAAGGAAAAGTGCGCACGGATGATAGCCCAGATGCTTTTGAAATCCCCTTTTAAAAGGTATTGCATGCCGGCCACGCCATCCAGGATAAGCCGCCATAGCAAGAGCCATGCCAGCCGGTTGCTTTCCTCGTTTTTAAAAAGCAATACGAGGTTGTTCCTGAAATTATAGAATATCTTTTGCGGGCTGCCGTAGCTGATAACGCTGCCGCCCACGTGATAGACGGTGGACCTGGGCTCTACCCCGATACCGTACCCCGCGTTCTTAAGCCGCCAACAGACATCTATCTCTTCCATGTGCGCGTAGAAATCCGGATCCAGCCCTCCCACCTTATGATAGGCTTCCGCCCTTACAAAGAAGCAGCCGCCGGATGCCCAGAAGACCTCAATGGGGTTTTCATATTGCTTTTCGTCCTTTTCCAGCGTATCGAACACCCTGCCCCTGCAGAACATATAGCCCCATTTATCCATGAAGCCGCCGCAGGCGCCCGCATATTCAAACATATCGCGCTGCTTATAGTACAGTACCTTAGGCTGAACGGCTCCCAGGCGGGGATGGGCTTCCATCGTGTCATATAAAGGCCTGAACCAGCCCTTCGTCACTTCAAAGTCGGCGCTCAGCAGCACATAGTATTTAGCCTGTATCATTTTCAGGGCTTCCGCATATCCCCAGGCGAATCCATGATTCTCTGTCAGGGTGATCAGCTCCACCCCGGGAAAGTGCTCCCTGATATAGGCACCGGTACCATCGGAAGAATGGTGGTCCACGACTACGGTCTTATAATCCGTGCCGGCTTCGGCCACAACGCCGGGTAAAAAAAGCTGTAGCCATTTCAAGCTATTATAACTCAAAATGACTACAGCAGTATCTTGTTGAATAGTAATCATTCCTATTCTTTATATTGCTCTGATTATTTATTCATATTTGGGCTCATACTTTGAGCTCTCGTTGACCTTCACATCCTTACCGGAAACAAACTTGTGCTTGTACAGGCCGTAGCAGCCTGACCAGGCAAAAACAAATATACCGAAGAATCCCAGTAAGAAATAAAATCTTGAAGTTTTAGGTTTGTTGGTCTTGGTATCCAACTCATTTTCTAAAATTGGCTGATTTTGTTCCATGAAGTTTTATATTTTGAAAAATATGTTCGGGCAAAAGTAAGACAAATCATCAAATTTTTACAATTTTTTGACGCATTATTGTTATTTTATTATTTCTAATATAAAAAAGCCGCTCACCCCTCATTTTTATCGTCACCAGCCGCCTGCGCACCTGCTCCGTTATACAACAAAGCACGCTGTCCGGATGGTTACATTCAGCGTGCTTCTCATATACTATTTCATACTTACATAGCCGTCAGTATTGCCCGGTAGCCAGCATCACCAGGGTACAGGCCTCATCTACCCGGATATCGTTATGCTTCAGCAGGCGTTCGAACGATTCATTTTCCGTACCGGGATTAAAGATCACCCTTTTAGGCTTCAGGCCCAGGATATAATCGTAATACTGCTCCTGTATGGGCGGACTGATGTACAGGGTCACCGTATCAATATCTTCAAACGGCGCTTTTACATTGCTGTAGTCCACACCAGCCACGTTCCCCGGGATAAGTCCTATCGCGACCACCTCGTGGCCGTGCTGTGTAAGCTGCGTAATAGCCTTATAGCTGTATCTTGCCGGACTTTCAGATGCTCCGATCACTAATGTCTTTTTCATAATGCTCCTTATTTTTTAGGAAACAGCATACGATACCCAATGTTCACCTTGCCCTTTGAAATATCTTCCAGCTTCTTTTTTATCAGTTTCTTTTTAAGCGGCGATAAGTAATCTATAAACAATTTCCCTTCTATATGGTCGTATTCATGCAGGATCACGCGGGCTGTGATGCCTTCAAATGTTTCCGTATGCTCTTCAAAGTTCTCATCCATATACCGCATGGTCACCGTTGATGCCCTTGAAATGTCCTCCCTTATCCTGGGAATGGACAGGCAACCCTCATTATATTTCCATTCCTCACCTTCCAGCGATTCGATATGAGCATTGATAAATACTTTCTTTACAGGCTTCTCATCAGGATAATCCCTTTTATCCTCTTCATCAAAGCCCTCTACTATCTGTACGGTATCTACAACAAATAAACGGATGGGAAGGTTCACCTGGGGAGCCGCAAGCCCTACTCCGTTCGTATGATACATGGTTTCCCACATATTTTTAATTATATCCTCCAACTGGGGATAACCAGCGTCTATATCAGTTCCCACCTTTCTCAATACAGGGTGTCCATACGCTACAATCGGAAAAATCATATATTATTTTCTGTTTTTTTATAATTATTCAGGAGTACAAAGTTACGTAATATGATGATAATAAATTCGTTCGGGAAACGGTAAGGGTCCCGCGGCCTTTCCTGCCTGCATTCCATGCCCCCGGGCTTACGGGTATTTTTAACAGCAGGTCCCATACGCTGCCTCCTGCCGGGCATTAATTTAATTTTGGAACGCATTTCTTATAAAAGCCCTAAATTTGGATGGTGTAATCCACTGTTCAATATGGAAAAAAGGAAAATCAATCAGCAAGCTGCCTTAGATTATCATGCCAACGGGCGACCCGGAAAAATAAAAGTTGTTCCTACCAAAAATACCAAAACACAATATGATCTTTCGCTGGCCTACTCTCCCGGGGTAGCAGAGCCCTGCAAGGCGATCAAGGAGAATGTGGAGGACGTGTACAAATATACGGCCAAGGGCAACCTGGTAGCGGTGATCAGCAATGGTACGGCCGTACTGGGACTGGGCAACATAGGGCCTGAGGCCAGCAAACCCGTGATGGAAGGCAAAGGCGTGCTGTTCAAGATTTTCGCAGACATAGATGTATTTGATATTGAATTGAATACGCACAGTATTGACGAATTTGTGCAGGTGGTCAAAGCGATGGAGCCGACTTTCGGGGGTATCAACCTCGAAGATATCAAGGCGCCTGAGTGCTTTGAAATAGAAAGGCGGCTGAAGGAAGAGATGAATATCCCGGTCATGCACGACGACCAGCATGGCACGGCTATCATTTCCGGTGCGGCCCTGCTGAATGCCCTGGAGCTGCAGGGCAAAAAGCTGGAAGAGGCAAAGTTCGTGGTGAACGGGGCCGGGGCGGCGGCAATCGCCTGTACCAAAATGTACCTGAACCTCGGCGCACGCCTGGAGAATATCATTATGATAGATAAGGACGGCGTATTGCATACCGGCAGAACGGACCTGGATGAATCACGCCTCTATTTTGCCAAAGACACGCCTCACAGGGTGCTGGCGGATGCGATCGCGGGAGCGGACGTGTTTATAGGCCTGAGCACCGGCAACGTCCTGACCGGGGAAATGATAAAGACCATGGCTCCCAGGCCTATAGTCTTTGCCATGGCCAACCCGGACCCGGAAATATCATATGAGGACGGGATGGCCGCCCGTGAAGATATCATTATGGCTACCGGGCGGAGCGATTACCCCAACCAGGTGAACAACGTACTGGGCTTTCCTTTTATTTTCCGCGGCGCGCTGGATGTCAGGGCCACACAGATCAACGAAGAGATGAAAATGGCTGCCACCCGCGCCCTGGCAGAGCTTACCAAGCAAAGCGTACCCGATATCGTAGCGATGGCATATGGGGAAAAGCATTTTATATTCGGACCGCAGTATATTATTCCCAAACCACTGGATCCCAGGCTGTTGGGTTGCATCGCCCCGGCTGTGGCCAAGGCGGCCATGGAGAGCGGTGTGGCCAGAAAGCCCATTACAGACTGGAAACGGTATGAGCAGGAGCTGTCGGACAGGCTGGGACTGGATAATTACCTGGTCAGGTCGCTTAACAATATGGCCAGGAAAAACCCGAAACGCGTGGTATTTGCCGAAGCTGATAACCTGAAGATCCTGAAAGCGGCGCAATTCGTATTGGAGGAAGGGATCGCCCAGCCTATATTGTTAGGCAAGGAGTCCAAGATCAGGGAGTTAATGGAACAGAATAAGATAGAGCTGCCTAACGTAGCTATTATAGACCCCCGCTCTGAGGCGATGCAGACCAGGCGTGAGGAATACGGCGAATTGTTCTATCAAAAGCGGCATAGGAGGGGCTATAATCATTACGAGGCCGTGAAAATAATGCGGGAAAGGAATTATTTTGGCTGTATGATGGTGGAAACCGGCGCGGCCGATGCGCTGATATCCGGGCTCACCAGGAATTACCCTGATACCATCCGCCCGGCGCTGGAAATAATCGGTATGCGGGAAGGCGTCCGGAAAGTAGCCGGCGCTTATGTGGTGTTACGTCCCAAAGGACCTTTATTCCTCGCCGATACCACCGTTAACCTGAACCCGAATGCCGAAGAGCTGGCAGATATTACGCTGCTCACTGCTGAAGCCGTACAGCATTTCAATATAGAGCCGCGGGTCGCTATGCTGTCCTATTCCAACTTCGGCAGCAGCAGGACGGCCGAGGCCAGGATGGTCAGCGAAGCCGTAGCGCTGGTCAAGCAGCGTTCGCCGGATCTTATAGTGGACGGGGAAATGCAGGCATCGCTGGCTTTCAACAAAGAGATACTGAAAGAGAACTACCCCTTCTCTCCCCTGATAGAGGGGGGCGTCAATACCCTCATATTTCCCAACCTTTCTTCCGGTAATATCGCTTACAACCTATTGATGGAAGTAGGCGGCTTTGAAGTGGTGGGTCCTATCCTGATGGGGCTGAAAAAGCCGGTCCATATCCTGCAACTGGGCAGCACGGTCCGCCAGATATGCAATATGGTGGCTATGGCCGTTGTGGACGCCCAGGTGTATGAACGTCAAAAAATGAATAATCAATAACAACTCCCAAATAACCTGACAGCAATATGTATATCATAGACGCAATCCGTACCCCGATCGGTAAATACGGGGGAGCATTAAGCAACGTCCGGCCGGACGACCTGTTGGCAGATGTCATTAAGGCACTGGTAGGCAGAAATCCCGGTGTTGACCCCGGTAAGATAGAAGATGTCATAGCAGGAGCGGCCAACCAGGCCGGAGAAGATAACAGGGATGTCGCCAGGATGTCGGCATTACTGGCCGGGCTGCCTGTCAGCGTAGGCGGCAATACCGTAAACCGTTTGTGCGCATCGGGCTTACAGGCGGTAATAGATGCCAGCAGGGCCTTACAATGCGGTGAAGGCGAGTTTTATATTGCCGGCGGCGTGGAAAGCATGACACGCGCGCCTTTTGTCATGGGTAAAACGGATGCGCCGTGGAGCAGGAAAGCAGAAATATTTGATACCACCATCGGCTGGCGCTTTATCAATCCCAGGCTGTCCGCCATACATCACCCCTATTCCATGGGCGAAACAGCGGAGAATGTAGCGAAGCAATGGAATATCCCGCGCGAAGCACAGGATGAGTTTGCGTATAACAGCCAGCTGAAATACCAGGCCGCCTATGAGGCCGGTAAGTTCAGGGAAGAAATGCTGCCCGTGACGGTAGAGCTGGGCAAAGGCAAAACACAGGTAGTAGATACCGATGAGCATCCGAGGCTGACGCCTCTGGATAAGCTGGCGACCCTGAAGCCTGCATTCGTCAAAGACGGCACTGTGACCGCGGCCAATGCCAGCGGCGTAAATGACGGCGCGGCGGCTTTATTGCTGGCATCGGAGGCAGCGGTAAAAAAATACAGCTTAAAGCCGATAGCAAAAGTAATAGGCAGGGCCGTAGCCGGTGTAGATCCTTCGATCATGGGTATCGGACCCGTACCGGCCTCTAAAAAGGCTATTGAAAGAGCGGGACTGCAGATAGCGGATATCGGCCTGGCAGAATTGAATGAAGCCTTTGCCTCCCAGTCCATCGCCTGCATACAGGAATTGGGACTTAACCCTGATATTGTCAACGTGAACGGCGGCGCCATCGCCTTGGGTCATCCCCTGGGCTGCAGCGGGGCACGCATATCCACTACCTTATTATACGAGATGAGGCGCCGCAAGGTAAAATATGGCCTCGCCACTATGTGCATCGGCGTAGGGCAGGGTGCGGCAGTAGTTTACGAGCTGTGCGACTAGCCTGCCAAAACAGGAGCATACCTGATAAGACGTGCGAATAAATCTGGCAGAAAAGATAAGAGGCTGACCTAAGGGTCAGCCTCCTTTTTATAAAGCCGGTAATTATTTTACTATAACCAGTTTCTCTCTCCATACATTGCCCTTACCGGGATCTATTTCCAGCACATAGTTTCCATTACCCAGGCCGGTAGCATCTATCTTACTATCCTTTAAGGCCCCTTCCTGGAGCAGCCTGCCGTCCATACCGTATATCCTGTATGTGCAATGATCGGTATCCATAGCGGTTTTCAGCGTGATATCGCCGTTACCGGGATTGGGGTAAATATAGAATACGGTTCCCTGGAGCTCCGGTATGCCTGTAGCGGTCGGGATGCTGATCTTCTGGCGGTATTCCGTAGCGCCGCAGTCATTGGTCACTGTCAGCGTTACAAGATAATCTCCAAACGCTGCATAAAGATGCTCAGCATCTTTTACCTGGGATACCGCACCGTCACCAAAGTCCCAGTGATAAGTGTTGACATCCACGGGATTGATAGGTGTGAATTTAACATTTTTCAATTCCTGGTAAAAGCCGGGTATGTAAGAGAATCCTTCTGTAAAAGGTTCAGGTCTGAACACCAGATCCGTAAAGGCGGAATCGCTGCAGCCGTATTCCGTGGTAGCAACAGCCGTATAACGCCCTTCTGTCTTAAGGTATTGTGAAGGGGTTGTAGCACCGTTGCTCCAGCTATAGGCAACGCCGTGCTGCGCCGTAGCATCTACTAAAGCGGAATCACCCGGGCAGATAAGCGACACGGCAGGCAGGCTGAAAACGGGTTTGGGGCGGCTGATGACCGTAGTGGAAAAAGACGCATTACAAAGGTCGGGAGAGGTGATCGAAACCCCATAGGATCCCGGGGTGGTCACATTGATCGCCGCCGTTGTGGCGCTGGTGGTCCACACATAGCTCATGCCGGGATTCCGGGCGGATAGCTGCAGCGTGGCATCTTCACATAAATTATAGGAAGCATTGAAAGGATTGACGGGCTCCACACCGCTCCGGATGGCAATGGTATCATAGGAAATACAGTTATTCTGGTGCGTTACCCTTACCGTATAATTACCGGAGCTGTTAACCGTACGCATGGTATTGGTGCTGTTGTCATCCCATAACACGGCAGCGGGATTGTAGGAAGCCACGGATAATTGTATGGCGGCATTATTACAGATAGCAGTATCGGCCCCCAGGCTGATAGGTATCTGGCTGACGTTCACGGTCAGGGTATTGCTTATACTGCTTTCGTTGGAATGACTGCAGTGCGTGATGCATTTTACAAGCGTTTTAACGGTGGCGCCGGAAAGCGTAGCGGTAGTGGCATTGGTACCGAAGCTGGTCCAGGTGGCGCCATTGTCCGTGCTTCTCATCCAGCTATAGCTGATACCCGGGCCCGTGGAGGCATTCTGAAGCTCAAAGGACGCGGTCTGACCACAGGTAATATTACCGGCTGACGTAAATGCAGCCACCCCGTTGTTCGGGGTACCGGAACAATTATTGGGAGCCAGGTCAAAGCCCATATACATCAGCCCTGTTCCCGCGCCGGAGGAGTTCGTGCTGCCCACAGTGCCCCACATACGGCGGTTGGGAGAATCGGAGTTATTGACAATGTAGAACCCGAACACATAGTTGGTCTGGGAGATCTCCATCATAAGATTGTCCGTTGCATTATAAAAAAACGGAGTCTGCAGCGGGATCTCCACCCAGGAATCCAGGATAACATTGAATGAAACATTGGCAGCAAAATATACCTGGCTCATACCCGTCATCCAGGGACCTACAAAGGTAGCTGTAGCATTGGTATGTCCCATCTTGATGGTAAGGTTCGTATAGGTAGCCACCCCGTTCGTGCCTAAAGTGGGATGCACCCGTATATAGAGCTTATTGATAAACCCCGCGGGTACCGCAGGCGTAAAGTCAGAAGGGAAATAGATCCATTGCACCATATTGGTCGTACTTCTGAAAGGAAATACATTATTGGAAGTGCCGTTAGGTGATGTGTACATCTGAGCCTGAAGACCCAATACACTCATTATCAGGATGAAGAGCGTAAGTAGATTTTTTTTCATATAGTTATAGTTTTATGCAGTATCGTTTAATAACAACACATAAAAATACAAAAACAATAACACCTGTTTATCATATTTAACTTATTTTTTAGCATTACCGGCTAATAATTAGCAGCCATATAAATCTTTGGAATGATGAATTACAACAAAGAGAGCGCTATAAAAAAACAAAGAAGCCTGCAGAACAACCACATTTGCGGTGTTATGCAGGCAATATCAACAGGCACAGGCGCCTTGAGAAAGTAATCTATTAATTAAGCCTGAAAGGCACTATCAACTGGAATTCAGGAATATTGATCCGGAAGGTCTTATTATTGAACCGGTTGAGCATCGTATAATAGCCGGACATTTTACCCATATCGGTAAAAAGATGCGCAGCGGAAACATACCTGTAGACCTCACCGGGCATAAGGATGGGTTGCTCTCCTACTACGCCCTCGCCGTCCACTGTACGGTGGGTATTATTGGAGTCAACAATATCCCAATGCCTGCTCAGGAGCTGTATTGGATGATTGGAAAGATTTTCAATGGAAATCCTGTATGCAAATAAAAATTCAGAATACATCGGATTGCTCTGCTCCGGGCGATAAAACACCTCTACTCTGATACCTACACCTTCCGATATTTGATACACCATATACTAGAGTTTAGGGAATGGCTTGTGTGCTTTTAATGTAAAGATAACGATATTTCCTTACTCTATATTGTCTTTTACTATTTCCCGGACAAGATTTACCTCAAATCCTTTCTGTACCATATATTGTATGATCTTCTGGTGCCGTTCAAAGGCCGGGGTCCCGCTCTCTAATCGCGCGGCCTTTTTCTGCGCTATCTGCAGCAGTATATCCCGGTAATCTTCCTCATCTATCTCCCTGAGACCCGCCTGGATACAGTATTCCGAAACATCCCTGCTTTTAAGGAACTGTATGATCTTCCTTCTGCCCCAGTGCTTATAATGCAACTTACCATGGACAATGGCCTTTGCATACCGTTCCTCATTCAGGAAATTTTCTTCTATCAGCAGCCCGATGATATGCTCCAGCTCTTCCCCCCGCACACCAAGATCGATCAGCTTATAGCGGACCTCGCTGTGACACCGCTCCTGGTAGGCGCAGTAGGATTTGATCTTTTCCAGTATTTTAGGCTCTATATACAGCATACCGCCGCAATATAGCAAATAAATTTTTTTCGTCTTTTTAATGAACCGTTATAGGATTCTCACGGCTTCCATTCCGTACATTTCCGGGCTGCCGGGGCATACCAGAAATATTTTATAGCCGATGCTGCGGGTTGGTGCGGATAATATTTTATTTTGTAAAGAATTCAGGCACCTATGTAGGTTTAATTTTAACTTTGCAGCGACATGGCATCAGAAATACGACCCAATAATAACCTCAACAGTAGTGAGAAGGAGTATGAAAATACGATCCGGCCACAGTCTATAGAAGATTTCTCCGGACAGCCGCAGCTTATTGAAAATTTAAGGATCTTCATTAAGGCCGCCAACCAGCGGAACGAGCCACTGGACCACGTGCTGTTTCACGGCCCTCCCGGGCTGGGCAAGACCACCCTTTCGAGGATCGTCGCCAATGAGCTGGGCGTAAATATAAAAGAAACCAGCGGACCCGTCCTGGAGAAGCCCGGCGACCTCGCGGGGCTGCTGACCAACCTCGAAGCCCGTGACGTACTGTTCATAGATGAAATACACAGGCTGAACGTGGTGGTGGAAGAATATCTCTACGCCGCCATGGAAGATTATAAGATCGACATCCTGATAGATTCGGGACCCAATGCCAGGTCTATCCAGATAGACCTGAATCCTTTTACGCTGGTAGGCGCCACCACAAGGTCCGGGCTGCTGACCTCCCCGCTACTGTCGCGGTTCGGCATCAAATCCCGGCTGGATTATTACCCCGCTGAGGTATTGACCCGTATCGTCACACGATCCGCCGCCTTATTAAAGGTAAAAATCACCTCCGAAGCGGCTGCGGGCATCGCCAGGAGAAGCAGAGGCACACCCCGTATCGCCAACGGGCTGCTGAGACGCATGAGGGATTTCGCCCAGGTGCTGGGAAACGGCACCATAGATCTCGCGATAACGGATCATGGGCTTCGGGCGCTGAATGTGGATGAGAACGGCCTGGATGAGATGGATAACAGGATACTGACCACGCTGATAGAAAAGTTCAAGGGCGGCCCGGTCGGGATCAGCAATATCGCGACCGCGGTAGGAGAAGAGTCGGGCACAATAGAAGAAGTGTATGAGCCGTTCCTGATCCAGGAAGGCTATATTATCCGGACACCCCGGGGACGCGAAGCTACTACTCGAGCCTATGAACATTTAGGAAAATCCAATGCTGACAAAGGCGACCAGCAGCAGTTGTTCTGACCTTTTAAATACCACCGATACGATGCAAAAACCGATCATTACATTTTTTCTGATAGCAGGGACTCTCCTCTTTTCCTGTACCGGTACGGACCGCACCGCTTCATCATCCGGCCGCGTTGAGACAGTAACGCATAATGTGGCAGCGGAACAACTGGAAGGTGAATGGGTGTATAAAGACGCGGCAGCGGATATTGAGATCAATATCCCGGGTATGCAGGAACACTTCAGGTCCATGCTGGAAGACAAGCTCAAGACAGAGCTGCAGGGCACTACCATTATCTATACGGCAGATCATAAGATGTTCCTGGTCCGCCAGAAGGACACCGTGGCAGGCCGCTATAAGATAGAGGACCGGGAACTGGTACATTACGACTTCGGCAGCAGAGAGAACATTATGAATTATGCCAATGCGCATATGGAGGGCAACCAGCTCAGGATATCCGTTTCGGAAGCGCAGTTCGATAAGATGCTGGCCGCTGCAGGAAACGACTTCCACATACCGGAAGAGGCCAGGAAAATATTTAAGATGAAAGGCTTAACCTATACTTTTGAGAAAACCGAGAAACTATGATGATAAGAAGCAAAGCGCCGCTGCGGATAGGACTGGCCGGTGGCGGCACGGACGTCAGCCCCTACAGTGACCTGTACGGAGGCGTGATCTTAAATGCCACCATCTCCATGTATGCTTACTGCAATATTGAACTGCTGCCTTCGGATGAGATCATCATCGAGTCAAGGGACCAGCACCAGAGCCAGGCATTTCCCTTATCGGACCGGCTGCCAACGGACGGCATCCTGGACCTGGCCAAAGGCGTGTACAACAGGGTGGTCAGGGATTACGGGAGCATCAGGAAGGGCTTTAAGCTAAGCACCTATGTGGATGCCCCGGCCGGTTCGGGGCTCGGCACTTCCTCTACCCTGGTAGTAGCCATACTGGGCGCTTTCGTGGAGTGGCTCAAGCTGCCGTTGGGAGACTATGATATTGCCCACCTGGCATATGATATCGAACGCGTGGACCTCAGCCTGGCAGGCGGGAAGCAGGACCAGTATGCCGCTACCTTCGGCGGAGTGAACCTTATGGAGTTCTACAGGGATGATAAAGTGATCGTCAACCCTTTACGGATCAGGCAGGAATACCTGTATGAGCTGAATAATAACCTCCTCCTGTATTATACCTCCACCACCAGGGAAAGTGCACGGATCATTGAAAAGCAATCCGAGAATGTACATAAGAACAACCAGGCCTCCATTGACGCCATGCATCACCTGAAGGACCAGGCGCTGCGGATGAAAGAGGCCATCCTGAAAGGAGATATTGACAATATCGGCACTATCCTGGATTACGGCTTCCAGCATAAGAAAGCCATGGCCAACGGCATTTCCAATGATCTTATCGAGAACATTTACGACACTGTACTCCGGAACGGCGCAACAGGCGGTAAGATCAGCGGGGCAGGCGGCGGTGGCTTTATGATATTTTACTGCCCGAAGAATACCCGGTACGATGTCATAAAAGCGCTGGAACCTTTCGGCGGTCAATTCTACAATTACCAGTTCACCAAGCAGGGGCTTGTCAACTGGACCATTAAATAATCTTGAGGCATTAATAGCAGTGGAACAATTATTTCAGTACAAAGACCTATACCATTTCGTTTATCATACTTTTATTAAGATAGGCTGCTCCGACCAGCACGCCAGCACAGCATCGGAAGTGCTGCTGTCTGCAGACCTGAGAGGCGTGGACAGCCATGGCATTGCCAGGCTGAGCGGATACGTGCGCCTGTGGGAAGCGGGCCGTATCAACAGCACACCGGATATCCGCATCGTCCACGAAACACCTTCCACCGCACTGGTGGACGGGGACAGGGGATTGGGGCTGGTAGTGGCTCCGTTCGCTATGAAGATAGCTATTGCTAAAGCGGCCACCACCGGTACAGGCTGGGTAGCCGTCAGGAACAGCAACCATTTCGGCATAGCCGGGTATCACGCGATGATGGCACTGGAGCAGGATATGACAGGGATTGCCATGACCAATGCCAGCGCGCTGGTAGCGCCCACCTTTTCCGAGGAAAAGATGCTGGGCACCAATCCCATTGCCGTAGCCATACCTGCCGGTACAGAGCCGCCTTTCGTAGCAGATTTCGCCACCACAACGGCATCCAACGGGAAGCTGGAGATCCTGCAGCGGAAAGGAACGAATATGCCGCTGGGCTGGGCACAGGATTCCGGGGGCAGACCTACCCAAAATCCTTCCATATTGAAAGAAGGCGGCGCCTTACTACCATTAGGCAGCGACCGGGAGCACAGCAGCCACAAGGGCTATGCACTGGGCAGCATTGTGGATATTTTCACCGGTGTTTTCAGCGGCGCCTCTTACGGTCCCTGGGCTCCGCCGTTCCCCGCCTATATCCCTTTACCCGAAAATATGCCGGGAGCAGGGCTGGGGCATTTCCTGGGCGCTATCAGGAATGATGCTTTCAGACCGCTTGAGGAGCATAAGGCCCATATGGACAACTGGATCAAACGGTTCAGGAATGCCCGGCCCGTCAGCGGTGCGCAACCGGTTTTAATACCCGGAGACCCGGAACGTGAGTCCCAGGCCCGGAGGATCAAGGAAGGCATACCGCTGTTAGCCCCGGTAGTCAGCGACCTGGCCGCATTAAAAGCGAAGCTGGGTATTGAAACGTCCTTATTTTAAAATAGGAAACGGCTTGCTATTACTGATACGCTTCGCTGAAAAGTGTCCGCTCTATGAGCCAGGGAACGTTTTCGCTGACAAAAGATGGTCATCCCGAACGGATATGCGGAATCTCTGTCATACTTTATAGCTTATCCCTACGGCTTTCATATGATGGCTTTATTCCTTACATATAACAGGGAAAATGTTGGTTATTGATAAGAGCAGCAACAATAAAGTAACCTGGCAGCTTTAAGAGCAGCCTGATATCGAAATAATTATGCTGCTCTCCGGGACTTTAAAAAAGCTCATAAAAAAAGCCGGTGCATAGTATGCATCGGCTTTTTACAGATATATTAGATATGGTAATTATTTTACAATGCTTACCTTGTGTGTAGCAACATTCTGGGTCGCAGGATCCTGCAACTGGATCTGGTAGTTACCGGACGCCATACCTGCAGTCGGGATCGTAAGGGTATTGGTCATCTCACCTTCCCATACTTTCTGTCCCATTACATTGTACATTACAACATTTAATTTGACATAGTTATTGTCATTTTTAATATTGATATGCTCGGTAGCAGGATTAGGATATACGGTAATGTTCTTGCTGAAAGTAGTTTCATCAATGCTGGTACCGTTCACATTGATAGCGCCTTTGGCAACATCAAAGAAGATATTACCGGCACCTTTCACTTTAATGTGTCCGTTACGGGCATAAAAATTCTGAACAGGATATACATAAGAACCGGTATTAGGCGCATAGCCCACCAGCAGGATATCCGGCTCTGTAGAGTTAGGGAAGCACATGAATATGCTTACACCCTGGCAATTGATGGGAGCGCTATTGGTATTGGCCACATCCCATTTGATCTCTACATTATCTCCGGGATTCCAGTTGGCTGTCCCGGAATTCTGGGACGTTACCCTGAACGGACCCGTACCGGTCACGCTGATCACTTTAAGGGTGGAATCCGTAAAGTGGAAGGCGCCCCTTCCGTTCACCACGCCCCTGGCAATATATTTAAAGTTCAATACCCTGGCCACTGACGGCAACCTGTAACCTGCAGTGTTGTAGGTGCCTGATATGATGATGCTCGGCGGAGGGAAAGCCTGGATAGTAGAGGTCTTAGGATCGTGCGATCTTAAAGTAGGGCCTGTAGTCTGGCTGGACCCCTGCGCTTCCTCAAAATCAAAACCGTTATCATATTGCTCCCAGTTGTACAGGAAGGTCTGCTTGATCTGCGAACCCTGCACCGTTGCCTCGGGGCCTACCAGCTCAAACGGTGTATTTAAAGGAATATAGTAGGTATCCAGTATATTAGGGATCGAGAGTACGGGGATATTGGTAGACAAGGTTCCGCAACTGATATTATTATTGATATGGTTAGTGATCTCGTAGAGAGAATGCACGTGATAGTAATCATCCTGAGCAGAAGGAACGTTATCGCCTGCGCAGGCTCCGTTATAGCTCATAATGGTCACACCGCTCCCGGACTCGTAAGCGCCCTGGGGCATACCGTTCCCGTTACAGCCGCCCCTGTCAGAGCTGAAGGTATGAGAAGCATTCATCTGGTGGCCCATTTCGTGCATGATCACCTTTACCTGTGAGGTGGATCCTACGGTACTTGCCGCCCGGCCCTTGGAGTTATTGGAGCAGACCGCAGGAGTGGCGGCAAGGCCGCCGCCGGCAGTGCACAGGATATGTCCTATGTCAAAGTTGTTAGCCCCTACCCGGTTGACGATGGATTCGTGCGACTCACCCAGGAGGTTAGGCATCTGGCTGTTGTAATTATAAGGGTCGGTATCCTTGTTGGTAAAGACCAGCACATCGTTATTGGGAATCAGTTCCAGGGTTACGGCTATTTCCCTTTCGAAATAGCTGTTGATCCTGTTAACGATCTCTGTTATTTTAGCCAGCACCTGCGCTTTGGTCGGAGAGCTGCTTCCCACTATTGCCACGGCCCATTCCCCGGTATTGGTAATAGCGGCTCTGAATTTACGCTGCTGGGTGCTGTGCGCATATGGCGGCGGCGGAGCATCTCCGCTACGGGTGTTGAAATTAAAGCTCTCCGGTCCGTTATCCAGGTCCTGAATACCGGTAGCCCGCATCATCTCATCCACACCGCACATTATATGTTCTGCAGGCAGCTCATTTTTGTAGAATGCCATATAATACCCGTCACCCGCATTGCTGTACGGATCAATGATGTAGGTATTGGCGCCATCTATTACATAAGCACTGAATCCGAACATATTGAAGCCGAATTTGGCAGTAATCAGGGGATTATTGACATCAACACCGTCAAAGGTCTGGATCTCGGGATATTTGGCAGCCAGCTCCGGTGCCATAGCCGTGTTCTTCCATATCCTGAACGTTTTGTAATCCCCGTTCGGGGTAGGGATGGAAATGGTCTTACCCGTGCTGAAATCAGCAGATACATCAGCCAGGTAGTGCTTCATAGAAGCATTATCCAGTGTAAATATACTGTAGGCATTGGGCTTCACGATCATCTCCATCGAAGAAGGCGCATACATGCCCTTATAGGATTTCCAGAGGTTATCCTTACCGTAACTGATATTTCCGGCAAGCATCGCCCCGAATATCAAACTTGCGTAGAGTAATTTTTTCATATATAAAGTGCTACAAACTGTAAAAGTTTTAAAAAATACTGTGTAAATTAAGCAATATTTTCCAAAATTTAATTTTTGTGTTAATAATTTATTTCAATTTTCCTTAATTCTCTTCCCACAGATCGTCCAGGTCACGACGGTCTTTCTTGGTAGGCCTGCCTACCTTGCTCAGCCGTTTCCCCGTATAAAAACTCGATGCCTGGGGCCTGGATGCCATTTTATCTTCTTCAGGCGTAAGGTCCTCGTAGTATTTGACCGCTTCGCTGTAGGCCTGTCTCTTATCCAGCAGCGCTGTCACCTTCACCAGCCACCGCCGGTCCCTGGTCTTGATATCGTAAATCTCTCCTACATTGACATTCCTGGCGGGCTTGACCGGCGCATCATTCAGTCTTACCTTGCCGGAATCGCAGGCATCGGTGGCCAGGCTCCTGGTCTTAAAGACCCTTATGCTCCAGAGATATTTGTCTATTCTTACTTTTTCCGTTGTTTTATTATTCATTTCTATTTCCTGAATTTTAGGGAAGGCAGCGGGTCACCGTATATCCAATACACGCAGCTGTAATATGGTGTTGCCCTGCCATTCATTTTCCTCAATACAATATACCATATCAAAGCTGTCCTGTTGCAATAAGGAGAACTTGGAGGCCATATTAAAGCCTATTCCTGTAAATATCCTGTCTGCCTGCCAAAGGTCAAACCTGATATGCGCCTCCTTTACGATCCTTGAATTCCGGTTCCTGACACCACGGGTAATGAACACGGGTCTCATATTGCAGGGACCGAAAGGCTGCATCTGCTTCAGTATATTATAGAACTTGGGTGTAATATCGCTGAAGGATATTTCGGTATCTATATCTATAACCGGGTATAATGATTCTTCGGAGATCGTATCGGTAACTACATTTTCAAATTTTTCAATAAAGGGATCCAGGTTTTCGGGCGACAGCGTCAGGCCTGCCGCAAAAAAATGTCCCCCGAAAGAGTCCAGCAGGTCCCCGCATTGCTGTATGGCATCATGGATATTGAACCCGGCAACAGAGCGCGCAGAGCCTGTCACCTTACCGTTGCTGCGGGTCAGCACGATGGTCGGGCGGTGATAATGGTCTATCAGCCGGGAGGCTACTATGCCCACCACGCCTTTATGCCAGTTTTCCTTATATATAACGGTACTTTTCCTCCGGGCGTACGCCGGGGCAGTCATCAGCGTAAGGGCTTCTTCCGTAGTGATCCTGTCCACTTCCCTGCGTTCCTCATTATCAGAGTGCAGCAGCCGCGCCACTACCCGGGCGGTGTCTTCCGTATCGGCCAGGAACAGCTCTACCGCCTTCCTAGCATCGTCCATCCTGCCCGCGGCATTGATCTTGGGAGATATAATGAATACGAGATCCGAGATGGTAAAAGAGCGGGTAAAGCCCGAAAGGTTTTTAAGCGCCCGGAGCGCCAGGCAGGGGTTCTCGTTGGCTTTTTGCAGTCCCAGGTAAGCCAGCACCCTGTTCTCCCCGGTCAGGGGAACGATGTCCGCCGCGATGCTGGTAGCCACCAGGTCCAGGTAACATGATACGGCAGCGGCACCTGTCTTCCACAGGGATGACAGCGCGGTAAGCAGCTTATAGCCGATACCGCAGGCGCTGAGCTCTTTAAAAGGATAGGGGCAGCCTTCCTGCTTGGGATTGAGCAATGCGAATGCCGGCGGCAGGGGGTCGGACGGCGTATGATGGTCACAGACTATTACATCCATTCCCAGACTATTGGCATACGCAATCTTTTCGGTCTCTTTGGTGCCGCAGTCCAGGGTAATGAGAAGCGTACAGCCCAGCGCCTGCGCTTCATCCAGCCCCTTAAAGGAGAGCCCGTACCCTTCATTATACCGGTGGGGTATGTAAAAATGCACGCAATCGCTGCCCGGCCTGTTATAGTATTTTTTGAAGAAATCATACACGATGGCGACCGATGTCGTGCCGTCCACATCATAGTCACCGTAGATCATTACCTTTTCTCCCTCCTTCCTGGCGCGGTCAATCCTGTCCAGGGCCGCCTGCATACCCTTCATCAGCAAAGGCTCGTGCAGCAGGTCCTTATGCGGCCTGAAAAAATCCCTGGCCGCCTCAAAGGTATCTATACCCCTGTTGACAAGCAGGTGGCATATTTTATCGCTCACCCCCAGCGAGGCCTGCAGCGCCGCAATGCTTTCCGCCGGCCTGTTCCTGAGCTTCCATACCTTTTCAGGTCCCAACATCATATTGTGATCTTCGTTTTTTTAATTCATTACACCGTCAATGGGAGCTTTCCCGTCAGACAGTTTCAGAATGTTCAGCACTTCTTTTTTATATTGCCACATATCTCCTTCTTTCCTGAATCCGTCAATAGGACCTGCAGGGATATAGGTATCCAGGCGGCTCGGGGCGCTGACCTCTGATTCCAGCCTGTTGAACACGATCATACCCAGGGAGGCATCCCAGTTAAGCATGGTCGTGGCATTCTTCTTGTAATACTGGATAAAGCGGTTGGTAAGCATGGGCTGGTTCTGCACATTGGGCGCCATAAATATAGGGGCCCCGAACTGGATATTATTTCCTTTGATCGACAGCACGTCAATCAGCTTCCTGTTAAATTTGGTGGAATTGGAATTGAACCCGAACAAAAGATATACCGGCTGCCCGAAGGCCACATCTTTCATAATGTGATAGTATTCCGCACCATACCATTCCTTTTCCGTGGTCAGGCCTGTAGCCCTTCCCTTGTCTTCCAATTGCTCAGAATAATCAAGCAGCGGGATGATCCTGCTGTCGGAAAGCTGCACGGCGCCGAAATAGGTCTTTTTAAAATTGCCGGAGGCTACCACCCAGTTAAACAGCCTGAAGTTACCGTCAGGGGACGGGAGTATATGCATTCTCTCTTGCAGCCTGGTAAAAGGATATAAATAGGAGTTTTCAAGGGACAGCACCTGCTTCAGCCTGGAGATAAAAGCATAGTTGTAGTCCATCCTTTCATCCAGGACAATAGCGCCCCTCAGGGAATCCACCAGTACCGCCAGGCTGTCCTCATGTTTCCGGAACAGCTCTGTCTCAGCAGCAGACAATTTCTGGGCATAGCTCCTGCTGCCGCCTAACAGCAACAGGCCAACCATAAAGCATGCGCCCACAAAATTCACATATCTCATATGTCAGACTTTTAAAATGATGGTATAAAGTTAAAAAATATAGCGCATATTACATTCAGTTGACACCGATAATCGCAGCTACGGACTTTTGCGCAAGAGGGTGATAGTTATTCCTGTAGCTGTCAAAGTATTGAGCAGCCCTGGATTTGTAGACGTCGCTTTTATACAGCGCTTCGTAAACGGGCTCCAGAAATTTCATCCTGCCCGTGTGCGCCAGGAATTTTTCCATAGGGGGAAACGCCGCCTCATACCGGGCGCCGATAGCCACTGTAAACCAGGCCGTCGCTATTTCCGCATTGGAGCTGCCGGAAAAGCCGAATGCGGCATCCAGGGCTTTCAGGTCCTTTATGTCCGGTTTGCTGTCCTTCAGCCCCCGCAGGAAATACAGCCATTCATGCGTGGACCATTGACCCGTATTATCCCCGGACAGGGTGTCCCCGGAAAGGAAGCCATCCAGTACCCTGTCCACCTTCCGGAACCGGGGGTTCTCCACCTGCGGGCAGTTCTCCGGCAATCCTGTTTTATATATCCAGGTATCGAACGCGATGTCCTGCCGCAATTTCGGAAAGCGGGCAAAGAGCGTATTTTCCATATACCTGACGAAGCCGTCCGTGTTCACAGACTGGAACCGGTGTGCCTTAAAGTACCCGCCGATAAACGAATCCAGCGCGTTCCGGCCTATTGTCTGCTCCATAAGCAGCAGCAGGGCCGCGCCCTTTTCATAGGCGATATCGGAAAGTCCGAGGTCGGGATCCTGGCCCCTCAGGTCCAGCTTCAGCCGGGTGTACGGCCGCTTATCTTCCCCGTAGTGCTGAATAGTGGATTTAAGGTCCTGCAACCCGAGGTCCCATAACATCGCCGCATATTCTTTCCCTTCCAGCGCTTCCATAATGCGCCGCTCAAAATAAACGGTAAAGCTTTCATTCAGCCAGAAGTCGTTCCAGGTGGCATTGGTGACCAGGTTGCCGCTCCAGCTATGCGCCAGCTCGTGGGCAATGAGGTTTACCAGGGATTTATCTCCCGTCAGGATAGTGGGTGTGGCAAAAGTAAGGCGCGGGTTTTCCATACCGCCGAAAGGAAAGCCGCTTGGCAGGAACAGGACGTCATATCTTCCCCAGTCATAAGGCCCGTACAACGCCTCGGCGGCCGCCATCATCCGGTCCAGCCCGCTCAGCTCCGCCGCGCTTCTTTTCAGCATCACCGGCTCCGCATAGACACCCATTTGGTCGTTCAGGGGCTGGAAAGCCAGGTCCCCAACCGCCAGCGCCACCAGGTAAGAAGGCACCGGCTGCTTCATAGTAAAATGATACAGCCCTTCCTTATTTTTTTCCCGGGGATTCTCCGCGCTCATCAGGGCCATCAGCTCCGGCGGGGTGTGGATAACGGCGGTGTAGGTGAACCGGACGCCCGGCCCGTCCTGGCAGGGTATCCAGCTACGCGTGTATATGGATTCTCCCTGGGTGTACAGGAAAGGCTGCCGCTTCCCGGATGTCTGCCCCGCTTCCAGCCATTGCAGCGCCGTGGCGTCCGGCGCCGTCTTATAGTATATGGTCACTTTCCTTGTTTCCGGCTTCACTTTGACCGTAAGGGGAGCACCCAGTATCTTATCTGCCTTTCCCGTGCTGTAGAGGGCTTTACTGCCGTCATCAAGGATCACGGAGTCGATCTCCAGGCTGTAGGTATCGAATATGACCTCCGTGGCTTTGGGATTATTCCGCTTCAGCGCCCACTGCGCGCTGCCCGCAAGTATCTTATTCTTAAAATCGACTGACAGCTCAAGGTCCAGGTGCGTCACCCCAATGCTGGTATAGTCGGAGTAGGTATGGGGGTCGGAATGCTCTTCCACCAGCGCGATCTGCTCCACCTGCTCCTGCACCGTCTGGCAGGCGCTTAAGCAGCACAGCATCATTAAGGCAATGCCTGTTACCTGTTGTAGTTTCCTCATGATATGCTATTTGAACCAACTGCTGTACAATACATAATTATTGGCGATCCTGTCTATTTCCCCGCTGATGAGCTCCGGCCCGATATCCTTCACTTTTCTGGCTGGCACTCCGGCAAAGATGCAGCCCGAAGGCACCGCCGTACCTTCCAGCACCACGGCTCCCGCAGCGATGATCGTATTGCTTCCTATGACCACATCATCCATAACGATCGCGCCCATACCCACCAGCACATTATCCGATATGACACAGCCGTGCACAATGGCATTGTGCCCGATAGAGACATTATCGCCTATCACCACCCTTGTCTTCTGGTAGGTGGCATGAATACAGGCGCCGTCCTGGATATTCACCTTGTTGCCTATCCTGATGCTGTTCACATCCCCCCTGACCACGGCATTGAACCACACGCTGCATTCCGTGCCCATTTCCACATCTCCCACTATGGTAGCATTGGGAGCGATGAAGCAGCTTTCCGGGATATCCGGCATTACTCCGTTAACTGGTAAGATCACTGGCATAATATTAAGTTTAAATATAATTTATACAATGCTTAGAATGGTTCAAATTTACTGTTTTTCCGCGCAAAGATTTTTATAAAATAATTTAGACAAACAAATTGTTTTAGGCTGATAAAATACAATAAATTTGCATTCGGATCGGTTCATTCAGGCATACAGGTTGTCCATCTTTACGGCAAAAGAGTGTCATAAAATAATCATTTTAATTACTTTTTCATTGTAAATAATGTTTATATATTTGTAACTCCTGACATATTCCGTCACGCAACTTAATTCATTAACAACAAGCAACTTATTTATATCCAACCACAATGGGTTTATTTAATTTTTTAACACAGGAGATAGCAATAGATCTGGGAACAGCCAATACGCTGATCATTCACAACGACCAGGTAGTAGTGGACGAGCCTTCTATAGTAGCCAAAGACCGGACAACCAACAAGATCATAGCTGTAGGCAAAAAGGCTATGATGATGCACGAAAAGACCCACGATAATCTCAAGACCATCCGGCCCCTGAAAGACGGTGTGATCGCGGATTTTGACGCGGCGGAGGGTATGCTGAGAGAAATGATAAAAATGGTATATCCCAAAAAGCCATTGTTCCCGCCAAGCTGGAAAATGGTGATCTGCATCCCGTCCAGCATAACGGAGGTGGAGAAGCGTGCGGTAAGGGACAGCGCCGAACAGGCGGGCGCCAAGGAGGTATATATGATACATGAGCCCATGGCCGCTGCCCTGGGTATAGGCATTGATGTGGAAGAGCCTACCGGCAATATGATCATAGATATAGGCGGTGGTACCACGGGTATCTCCGTCATTTCCCTCGGAGGTATCGTATGCGACCAGAGCGTACGTATCGCGGGGGATGAATTCACACAGGATATCATCGAAGCTATGCGGAAGTATCACAGCCTGAACATCGGGGAGCGTACCGCAGAGCAGATAAAGATACACGTAGGCGCCGCGATCAAGGACCTTGAGAATCCCCCGGATGATATTTTCGTGAACGGAAGGGACCTTGTTACCGGTATTCCCAAGCAGATCCAGGTATCTTATGAAGAGATCGCCGAAGCCCTGGACAAATCCATCTTTAAAATAGAAGAGGCTATCCTGAAAGCCCTGGAAAAGACCAAGCCGGAACTGGCAGCCGACATCTACAGGAGAGGCCTGTACCTCACAGGCGGTGGCGCCTTGCTGAGAGGACTGGACAGGAGGATCGCTCAAAAGATACAACTGCCGGTACATATTGCAGAAGACCCGCTAAGGGCCGTAGTGAGAGGAACAGGCATGTCGCTGAAAAACATCAATCGTTTTTCATTCCTGATGAAATAATCTGAAAACCAGGGAGCATATGGTACTAAGCAATATTAGTACCATATGTTTTCTTATAAAATAAGTCATACAGCCATTACCCGTGCGTACACTATTTTTACTTATACGGCGTTTTAGGAACCTGCTGTTATTTCTGCTTCTGGAAGTAATAGCCATTGTGCTTATTGTACAAAAAAAGAGTATTCAGGGAACGGATATCTTAAGCTCATCCAATGCCGTTGCCGGCTATCTCTATAAGAAGAAAAGCGATATCACCTATTACTTCGGGCTCAAGGGTGTCAATGAGGCGCTGGTGGAAGAGAACAGCCGCCTGAGGAACGAGATCGCGTTGCTCACGGGCGTGGACACCTACCAGACCGTCCAGGCGCTTTTGCCGGTCTATAAAACGGATTCCGTCAAGGTGGTAGATACCGTCGCCACATTACAGAGCGAGGACGGCAATGTGCAGTACAAATATATAGGAGAGAAAAAAGTGCTCCGGTACAACCAGTTCGAGTACCTGCCCGCCGTGGTCATCAACAGCTCCATTACCAATCCCAACATTAATTATATTACCATCAACAAAGGTGAAAAGCAGGGCGTCAGGAAAGGCATGCCCGTGGTTTCCACCAATGGTATCGTAGGACGGGTGGCCAATACCACCGGTAATTACGCCACCGTTGTATCGGTCATCTCCTCCGGCGGAGGCGATAAAGGCAACAATCTCCTGAAGATCGGCGTGGAGATCAACGGCTCTGACGAGATCGCCGAATGGAAAACCGGCAGCCCGAATTATATGCTGGTGAAAGACATTAGCATGAGCTCTGTGGTAAGAGCGGGCGATCCCGTAACTACCAGCAGCGTTTCTTCCCTATATCCGGGACATATCCCGGTGGGCAACGTGGTCCGCGTGGATACCGTGGCTACCAATAATACCAAAACCGCTACTGTAAAGCTGAGCACCAACTTCAGGACATTACGGACGGTTTACGTGGTCATGAACGATTATGAAAAAGAAAGAAAAGAACTGGAATCCACAAAAGAGCAATAGGAGATGAGCATATATTTACGGAACATATTACGATTTATAACCATCATGTTCATTCAGGTATTCCTCCTGAATGACATACATCTGCAATGGCTCAGCAGCTCCTGGGGACTGCCGCCCTACAGTCCTTTTCTCTACCCGCTGATCATCCTGCTGCTGCCCCTGTCCACTCCCACCTGGGCTATGCTGCTGCTCAGCTTCGGTACGGGACTCACGGTAGATATATTTATGGATACGGGAGGGCTGCATACGGCCGTATGCCTGTTCATCGCGGTAGTGAGGAACAGTGTGCTGACAGCGCTGCTGCCCCAGCGTTTGTCCGATTATCCCAACCTGTCTCCCGGCGTCAGGAATATGGGCTGGATACCTTTTCTTACCTATGCCGCCGTGCTGATCCTGGTACACCACATCTGCTATTACCTGATCGAGATATGGAGCTTCCGCAGCTTCGGATACCTGCTGCTGAAAACCTTCATTTCTTTCATTACAAGCATGGTGCTGGTCATCCTGTACACCTTGCTGTTCTCCCAATTCAGCGGGGGCAGCAATACCCTCACGGAATAGCGTTTCGATCATAAACCTGCAAATGAAATCTTATACTGGCTATTGTTGCAACACACCGGCAACGGGAGCAGCAGGAATTTCAGTGTACTTCATTTAAAAAGATAATCTTCCTATCTACAGATAGATTATAAGCTATAAATTTATAAGAGATTCCTCACATCCGTTCGGAATGACCAACACGCTACAGAGTCTTGACAGCATAAGCGATCCCACACACCCGTTCGGAGTGACCAGCACCCTTAGTTCCCTTACAGCTAAAACGGTATATGGGCTGCAAAGAGGACACTTTTCAACAAAACGACACTGCAATGACAGTCGTATTATATAAGCAGATGATCCCTTAAGATAGAGCGGCTGTTCCCGAATCGGAACAGCCGCTTTATTTTGAACGTTAACCCTCAGGCAACCCTTTCCACCGTTTGATAATGGCAGTATATAAAAACATAAACACTATGGTTACCGCTACGATGATCGCGGCCACCGTTACAGGAGCAAGCCGGTTAAGCAAGGTGTACTGTAGATGCACATACAGGTCCTGGGACTCTCCATATACCCTCCTCACGGCGATCTCCTGGTGGGTATTGATAAGCAGCATCACCAGCCAGACAAAGTACGGGAACCCTAAAACAGTAATGCTCAGCGCAATGCCCGAAATGATCTTCCTGGAAGAGCGCAAAAAAAGCAAAGGCAGCAGCGCAATACCGGCATATACAACAGCAATGATATAGAGGCTGACAAGTATTCCCTTCCCCTTGTCATCTGAATAATCATAATACAGGTTATGAATCTGGAAAATAAGCAGCCCGACCAGGATACTGATAAGAATCATGCTGATAACGGTAAACAGGAGCGTTTTCAGGCCGGTCACCCGGTAGACCAGCAATAAAGAAGCCAGTCCCATAGCTACACAGAAGAATACGGTCAGGACATCCTTTACATAAGACCATCCCGAGAACGAACGGATATTATCCAGGGTATAGAATGCCTTGGAGGTTTCCAGGAGATAAGAAGTGTAACGGGATGAGTAATTTTCATCTGCCGAATACGGACGTTCATAGATAAAACTGTCCACCCTGAACAGGGGCGGGTTGTACACCAGCCTGAACCAGTTGTCCGCATCCAGGTTCGTAGCGATATGGTACTTCTTGAAGATGGCCAGCGTACCGGTGAGCAATGCTTTTATCTCCACGGGATCATTGCGCTGCAGCAGCTCATATACATATTTATTATAGGCAGACTCCTGTGTCCTGAAAGCTTTTGCCAGGGAAGTGGCAGGTCTCGTGTCCGGCTCCCGGGAAGCATATCCGTTATCATAATCAGCCTCATTGTCATAGTAGCGGTAATACCATTTATAGTCAGCGTCTGCACCTGAATAGTTATAAAGAGAATAGTAAGGGTCCGTGGTCCCACTTAAGTCCACAAATTTATCCGCGTAAAAGACACGGATAGAATCCGTACCGAAAATGACCCTTGTGATCTCTTTCTTATCGAAATAGGGGAAGTGCTCATCGTATTGCCGGCTGACAAAAGTATCGTAGAGAAAATCCTGGTACATGTAGGTATAGAACTGGGTAGCATTATGCTCATACCGTATGACAGGATAACGCTCATCTATCTCAGAGGCACCCACAGCAACCAGGGTATCAAAAGGTGCAGGATATACCCTGTTCGAAATGAAATAATCCGAAGGCTTCTCCAAGAAAAAGACACGGCTTCCGGAAAGGCGCGCAGTTTCTTCCTTTACAACTGTCTTGTCAAACCGGGTATTGAGAAAGATCTTGTATCCCGTAACATAGGAAACGGGGAAGGATATGCACAGGAAAAGTATGATCACATACTGTGCAAAGGCGGCAAATATATTCCTGCCGTTCTGGGGATAAAAGGATTTCAGCGCGTTGTTCTTGAACAGGTACATCATCCAGACCACCAGCAATACTACGGAGATCATAAGGGATACCACGAACTGCACACCGTCAAACATAATAGCGTAGTCTCCATATATTTCCTCGTGCAGCAGGGTAATATCGGAAAAATGACTGTAGCCCCACAGCAGGTACAGGATATGGATAACAATGGCAGTAACGCCCATCCAGACCAGCCTGGTATTCCAGGTCACCGGGCAGCGTTCCAGTAAATATTGATTTATTTTTCGGATAAGTGTGAACATAAAAGCAACGATTGCGGATTAGGAAATCAAACCATGAAAAATCTCCTGGTGGACGAGGAAATATTGCGGATGTAAGTAATCTCAATGCCCGACATCCCGAGCACAGACAAGACCCCGGAAAAAGTGGCATCCCCCCCGAAAGTAAGGATATAGACACCACCGTTAAAGGAGATCTTCTCCGGAACCAGGTCTGCAAGCGCCGCCTGCAGGGCCTCGCGGGATGCGGCCGTATCCAGCTCTACGATCAGCGCGTTAGCTTCTGGATCACCGGTATGCGGGCCGTTATCCCTGTACTGCCCGTTCTTAAGGAAGATCACCTTGTCCGATACCTTTTCCACCTCATATAGCTGCTGGGAGCTCAGCATCAGCGCGATCGGGTTGCGCGGGGACATACAGATATTCTTAAGGTCTTCCAATATTACCTGCTGGGATAAAACGTCCAGGTTGGCCAGCGGCTCATCCAGCAGCAGTATCTCAGGGGCTCTCAGCAAGGTACGCGCCAGCTCGAAGCGCATCTTATAGCCGGAAGACAATTCGCTCCACTGCAGGTCTTTATATTTCCAGAGACCCAGCCGAGCCACCATCAGCAGCATACGCGGCTCTATTTCAGCAGCAGGTGTGCCATAGCTGGCCAGTACGAATTTAAGGTTGTCCATAAGGCTGCCATGCCACTTCTGTGTCCGCTGGGGAATATAGATAATACGTGTCCTGAGGTCATAATCTCCCCTGGCCCTTGCCTGCTCAAAATGGTAGGCTACAGACCCCGAATCACAGGACAGCTCTTTTGCGAGTATGCGCAGCAACGTGGTCTTACCATTGCCGTTCTCCCCTACCAGGCCATATACCTGGCCTTTCCTGAGCTCAAGGGAAACAGGCCCGAGCGCAAACTTACCATACCCGTAGCTCTTGGTAATAGCGCTGACCGTAAGTACGGGCCCAGTTGAGGATACCTCCGCGATATTGTATTGCCTGATATCAGACAGTAGCCGCTGTCCCCATTCCTTCACCTGCTCCGGTCCCGGCGCCTGCCGGTGAATGGCTTCCGTAAATTCGATACCTTTTCTATACATGGCCATGTCCCGGGTATCGGCTACAGCGTCCAGGACACGCCTCGAAAACAGGTCCAGGTCGTTGTTCTCCAGCATTTTTTCCAGTGCTGTGAGCAATGCTGCTGTTGTATTCATATATAATCGTTGCTTCTGAAAAAAGTTATATGTGCCTGCCGCTACCGGGGCCGCACATCAGAATATCACTGCTCCTCCTGGCGTTCCACCGCATCTTCGGCGGTACGCAGTTGCTGCTCGCATTGCTGTACCAGGGACCTAGCTTCCGCTATCTTCTGTGCCATATCCTTTAACGCAACATTGTCGCTTTCTATTTCATTTACCAGGCGAAGCAGCTCCTGGTAAGCGTCATCAAATTCAAATTGCTCTGTCATAATGTTTCAATATTTTTAATGATGGCCTTTATCATATGCTGCCTGGTCTGGATATCAATAGTATCATGGACCCGGAGAGCCGTTATATCCTCCACGATCTCTCCTTCCTGCCGTAACAGCGCATAGCCTTTATTTAAGACCTTCTGGGGATGGAGCTGCTCCAGTGTCCTGTCAATATATTTCAGTTGCTCCTTAAGGCCGCTTATCTTACGGTGAACGGCCAGGAGCAGCCGCTGGTACAGCTGCTCCACCTTATCTTCAAACCGCATATTGTGCTCAATAAAGTAGCTGGCTACCTTGGTAGGCGTTTTAAGCTGCCGGCCCATCATATCCGCAATGCTGGTATTCCGGTCATGCCCTATGCCCGTAAATACAGGAACCGGGCAGGCGGCGATAACCTCGCATACATCGTAATGGTCAAAAGGCTTAAAGTCTGTATTGGACCCGCCCCCGCGTACTATAGCAAGAGCATCATAACGGCCGGGATGGTCCGCTACGGCACCTATGGCTTTCAATAGCTGTGCCGAGGCCGCATCGCCCTGCACCTGGGTTTCCAGTATCTCCAGCCTGAAAGCATAGCCATAGCTGTTCCGGGTGATCTCCTTTATAAAATCCCGCAGCCCGTCGGAATCGGGTGGCGCTATGACCGCTATGCTTTTAATAACGGAAGGCAGCTGCAGCGCCTGGTTAACGGTCACCAGCTCCCCGTCCCTGGTACTGACGAAGCTGCTTTCAGCTATCAGCCGCTCTATGGTCCGCTGACGCTCCAGCTCCAGGTTGCCGATAGTATGCGCGGTATCAATATCCAGGATTTCAAGGCTCAGTCCAAATCTCGGGTGGTATTTTACCATTACATCACAGATCACCTCCAACCCGTCAGTGAACTTCCGGCCGGTCTGCTGCTCAAACCTGGCGATGCTTCCATACCCGGTGCTCCAGAAGACGGCCTTCAGCTCCGTTTGAATAGTATCGCCCTGCTTTTCCAGCAATTTCAGGAAGCACCATTTCTTCTGCGGATATTTCTTGACATCAGTGATCTCTCCCTTTACTGTCAGCACCTGCCGGTCAAAGTAAACATCAATAGCATCTGCTATGGCTGCCGTGACAGCGCTTAATGGTAAAATATGCTTTTGCATGAAACAAATATAAGCCAATTGCTCCATATCTGTTGTGCCAGAACGGTATTCAGCCCACTGTAAAGAAAATCAATGTGAGGGGTAGCTGTAAAAGCTGCTGCTGTACCGTGCAGCCGGGAGCTTATGACCGGGAAGATCGCATGGCGGGTACCTTCTTCACCGTATCATCCTGCAGCAGTCGCCGGTATTCGTCAGAGGCGCTGTCTACCAGCTTCACACGGCCCTGCGCATTAGAGTAGATCCCCCAGCCGTAGGTCTTAGCAAGCGGGGACGTACGCATACAGGGCTGTCCTTTCGAGAAAAAGCGGGACCTTTCTTCTTTACGCTCACCTGTGGGGATATCATTCCTGTCCGCATATACGTCAAACAATACATCATCTGAAGTATAGGCAAAGGGATGTCCGGCTATCTGCTCATACTGGTATCCGGCGATGGTCTTTTTACCCGGCTTGTCCACAGGTATGGTACCTTGCAGGTATTTACAGTCTTCAGATACGGTGATGAGGGTGTTGAAATAATTGGTGGTATGCTGCTTCATATATCCGGCTGTTTATGGGGTCTTCAGGATATCCTTTCTTATCCTGCTGAGGGAGGTATCCGTTACGCCCAGGTAGGAAGCGATATATTTCAGGGGAGCCTGCTGGATGATCATCGGCTTCTGCTCCAGGAGCAGGCTGTACCGGTGCTGGGCGGACTGGGTGATCATATTGAGCATCCGGTCTTTCTGCAGCGTCAGGGCGAATGTCATCCACATCCTTCCCCACTCCGCAAATGCCGGTATCCCGACAAATGCCGCCTGGAAGTCCTCGAAATTGATCTCCCACAGCTCACAGTCCGTCAATGCCTGGAATGTCTCCTGCGTCGGCTCCTGCTTGAAAACGGAAGCCACCTCTATCACCACCTCGCCGGCCGTATAGAATTCCGTTGTGATCTCGTTGCCGTCCGTATCGATCACAAAGGAGCGGATCAGCCCTGCTTCCAGGATCCAGTATGATTTGCTGATCTGACCCTGCTTCAGGATATGATCCCCCTTCCTGACGGTCCGTTTTTTGTGGTGGCGGATGATCTCTTCAATGTCCGTCTCCTTTAATCCCGGGTATTGATAAACATGGTATAAAATATCTGACATAGCGGTGCTCCTGTGATTTTATGCAGAGCGCAGGCAGCCGGCCGGGAAAACCTGTACAACGCGACCCGGTTTTGCTGACCCAAGCGTTAAGCTTACAAATTTTGCAAAAAATAATAATACATTATACACAAATGGCGTGAAACTTTTCAAAAATCTCACGCCATTCGCATAGTAGTTATCTTATAAGATGTATCTGCCCTCTCTTGATATGCTCCGTGCCGTCACTGCAGATATACACCAGGTAGTAATGGTAAACGCCCATATCCGCGGCTTTGCTCCTGAATGTTCCGTCCCACTTGTCATGCTGGCTGGCAGCAGAGAATACCATCTCTCCATACCTGTTGTAGATAGCGAATTTCTGAACGGTCTGCAGGTTAGATGCCAGCAGCTGCAGCTCATCATTCAGCCCGTCACCGTTAGGTGAGAAGGCATTGGGCACCAACAGGTCACAGCAGACCTCCGTATCAATAAACAGCGAATCCTGCCATTCACAGCCAAAACTATTGGCGGCAATTGCATATACATAGCCCGATTTATGGATAAACGCGGACTTATAGCCGGGCATTTCATCCCTGAGGTCGGCAGGGAAATAGATAGACGGCCCGAACGTATATTTCACATCATCGCTCCATGGCACGCTGAGAAAGACCGTATCGTTCTCACAAATGGCAACGGTGCTGGATTTCAGCGTGAATTCAGGGAATTCGGATACATAGAAGCTGTCCCGAAGCATTTCAGACAGGCAGCCGCTGCCGCCGTCCACATAGAGCGTGAAGTAGTGCCAGCCCGGATCAAACACCTGCAGGGTAAGCTGTTCCGCAGCGGTCATATTATCCCCGTTATAGGTCCAGTGGTATACGGCATCATTCGTATAGACGGATGTTACCTTCAGGTTGATTTCGTCCCCGGCACAATAATATTCCTTATGGCTCACCGCAGGCTTCTCCCAGGCCTTATTGACCCTTATATCCTTATACACGGTATCACCGATACACCCGTTGTTATCCACATATACGCTGATCCTTTTCATACCATCAAACGACCAGCTCACCCTGTAGTCCGGGTGACGGTCTGATACAGACGATGCGCCATTCCAGCTCCAGCGGTACACCGCACCATTTGCGGTCTGCCCTGTATAGATCACCAGCAGCGTATCTGAAGTACAGATCACACTGTCAGGCAGGACCATAAAGTCAGGCGCCAGCTTTTCTGATACAAAAACCACGACAGAGTCTTTATAGCTTTCACATCCATTGCTATTCTGTGTTACATAAAATACGGTCCTGCCGGGCACGCCTGTATTAGGCACAGGAGCTGCGGCTACGCCTGTTCCGCTCAGGGAGGTGTACCACAGGATATTGGTACCTGTTGCGGAGACGGGCACCGGCGTTGCACCGACACAATATCTTACCGGCGATGTTACCACCGGCCTCGGTGATCTCGGGTTCACGGTGAGGCTCAGCACCTTTACGGAGTCGCAGCCGGCGGCTGTGACATACGGAACCGTATAGATGCCGTTGTTCAGGTACCAGCGGCCCTGGAAGCTGAACGAATCGCCCGAACAGATAGCCGTAAAGGTGGTATCACGGTAAGCGGGCAATACGGTAAGGTCCAGGATGATGAGCGAGTCACAATTGAACCTGTTGGTCAGCATGTGATTATAGGTCCCTCCTGCGGTAAGGTTGGTGCCGAAGAAATTGTAAGGCAGCAGGTCGGAGCATACGCTTTCCGTCAGCCTGGTCGTATCGGCAGGATTGACCGTAAGGTTCAGCGTAGTGGTGCTGTCACAACCATACCGGTCTGCCATGGTATAGGTAGCGACGCCGTTACCCCCCGACGTTACCGGGATGCCGTTCCAGGAATAAGGCAACTGGCCGGCGCAGATGGTAATGGCCGCAACGGCAGTATTCTGCGGTCTTACGAACAGGTGGGTGGTGATCACGGAATCACAACTGCTGAAGCCGGAAAGCGTATCATAATATATGCCGGGATTGCTCACCACCCTGCTGGAAGGCAGCGTATAGGTGGCACCGTAGCAAATAGTGTCGTATTGTGTCCGTGTCAGGTAAGGACTGATGGTAAGACGCAGGGTCACCAGCGAGTCACAGCCCAGGGATGAGCTGAAAGAGTGGTTATAAAAGCCTGCCGCCGTATGGCTCACCCCGTTGAACAGGAAAGAGTCCCCGTTACAGATGCTTACGGGCAGGGTATCGTTATAGGAAGGGTGAACGGTCAGGGTCAGCCGTATGATGGAGTCGCAACCCAGCCTGTTGGTCAGCGTATGGCTGTATATGCCCGCCGAGTTTATATTATTGCCATAGAATACATAGGGCAGGGCGGAAGCGCAGGTAGTATCGAAAACAGGAGTGGTATCCACCTGTTTGGCATAAAGGCTCAGCACCACCACGCTGTCACACCCGAACCGGTTAAGGGCCGTAAAGGACGCGACATTGACCCCAAAGCTGTTTACGGATATGCTATTCCAGGAAAAAGGAAGCGCGTTGGCACAGGCCGAATCCGACACGAATACGCTGTCTCTCCTGTCCAGCACCCTGAAGCTGTCCGTAACGGAACAGTACCCGTCCGAAATATCCGCCGTATACCACCCTGCCTGGCTGGTCCGGATGGCTGCGGTAGTGTCCGTGGTATTCCACAGGTAGGTATAGGTGCCTCCCAGCCTTGTGGCATCGAGCGTAACGGTATCCTGCACCCCGCAGATATTGTAGGTTTCAGGCGGGTCAGGGACCAGGGCGGTCTTAAAGATGCGTACGGTATCCGTATAGGTACAGCCGTTATAGGTGACCGCCACAAAATAGGTCTGAAGACCCGGCGCGCCCACCCTGATGGACTGGCCGGTGGCGCTGGTGCTCCATAAATAGGTGGCACCCGGGAAGAAGACATTCAGGGTGATGCTGTCCTGTGTATTACAGATCATCGTATCGGGCCCCAGGTTCACGTCCGGTCTTGCCGGTATGGTTATGTTCCGGAAGGCAAAGGCGGTATCATTGCAATCCGTATTGATCAGCCGTAATGTAATGGTATAGGAAGAGTCCACCGGTAATGCCGGGTACCTGTAGGCAGGATTGATAGCCGTGGAAGTGCCTGAGCCGTCACCAAAATCCCAGAAATATCGTATGGAAGAGCCGTAGGTGCTGTAATTGGTAATGAATACGGAGTCACAATCCTGGCTCACGGTAAAGTTGGCGTTGAGCAGGCAGGGGCTCACCGGCGCGCAGGTATCAACGTGATTGCTGGCATTCAGGTTCAGGGTAACGGTACCGGTGGTAAGCGTGTTGCCATAGGCATATACCGGCGTAAAGACCTGGATATAATAGTCCGTATTCGGCATAACGCAGAAATAAGTATTCTGGGTCTGGATATCCTGCACGCAGCTCTGCTCTATCATAGCGTTACATCCGCCTGTCATCATCCTGTAAAAGATCTGGTTGGCATTGGCGTTCAGATTCTCCGTAAGGGAAACCCGTATGTCAAAGGTATCAAGGCTCTGGATATTGATCTTATACCATGAAGTCTTGTAGTCGCTTGTGATACCGTTAGGAGGACAGGTAAGCGTGGATGCAAATTCCCCGTAGTCCGTTCCTATAGTGTGGCAGTCCACCGAAACGGTAGCGGACGCGTTGCCGGCGCCCAGCACATTGACAGGTACGGCATTGTAGCAGAAATCGCCGGTCAGGGTATCGAAAACGATCTCCGGCGTGACAAACTCGCCGGTCCTGTTACATCCCGTCAGCAGCAGGTAATACGTACCGCCCTGGATACAGGTCCGGCGGTAATTGGCGATATCCTGCAGCGGCACTTCGCTCAGGCCTGTGGCAGTAGAATCGTTGGGCACCATCTCCCTGAAAAGCAGGAAGTCGCTGGCATTATAGGCATAGGACGTCCCGTTGATATTCAGGCGGATCTTCACATCTCCCGAAGTATTGGCAGGAACGGCGAACCTGTACCATAATGTTTTCTGCGCACAGGCGGCAAGCGGAACAGGATAGCTGGCATTACGGGTCGCGCACTGGTAGGAAGCCGTATTGCCGTTATTGCTCCCGATATTGAGCGTGCCGATATTGCCCGCCGTAATATAAAAGTCATTGGCATTGCCAAAGGAGGCATTGGCGGTGTCCAGCTTCACCGCTACATCTATCTGGTAGTTAAGATTGGGGGTGAACTGTAAAGAGTTGTCATTCCTGTTATTGGCCAGGATGTAATACCTTTCCCTGCCGTTAAGCTCACAGTCGGTGACCGTAAAGGTGTACTCGTTCACAAAGCTGCCGCAGGCAGTATTCAGGTTGGTACCTCTCAGGGTAAGCCCCTGTGCAAAGGAGGAGTCCACCAGGCCGCCGACCACCACCTGCTGGAACGTGAGGTTACCGTCCACGTCCGATTTATAAATGGCAAAGGGCACCTGCTGGGTCTTGTTTGGGGTTTTGGAATCTATCTTTACCGTGTACTTACCGGGCCTGTCCACCACGAAAGTGTACCACAGGTTCCTCCTTACGGTATAGGAGCCCGAAGAGGTGCCATACAGCACCTTATTGGTATTGGGCAGGGTATATACGGCATTGTTCACATTGGTCAGGCAGGCCGCATCCGCGGGATCGGAAGTATAGGCTCCCGTGGTGCAGAAGAAGAAGTCACTGCTGGCCGCCCTGCCGGGATGCTGGGGATTGATGTCCCCTGTCCTGCCAGACTGGTAGGTATTGTTAGGCTGTATGACGTCAAAGTCATAGGCGTTCCTGGCAAAGTCAAAGCGGGAGATACCCACCTTATCTATGCTTATTTTAGGCGTCAGTTCCAGGCAGCCGTTGTTGGCATAAATGACCAGCGTATAGGTGCCCGGCTGCATGCGGCATATCTCCAGGCGCTGGTTGGTGCGTACGCAGGCCGATACCGGCGTGGCATTGATGAACGCTATGGAATCCTGCCTGATATTGCCGGCATATACCTTGGTATAGTAGGGTTCATTCACAAGGACATTCACATAGCTTTCCTGTGTAATGCGGAATACATAATAAGCTACCTTGGAGTAAGACTGGCCCCCGCAGTTCCCGGTATATACGAACGGGGTATCCGCCGTACAGTTGAAGTATTCGGTGGGCAGCGTGTACTCGGCAGCGGTATTGGGATAGGCGCCCGTATCGGCGGCCTGGTTCCAGGTGATCAGGAAAGGATTGCCGGTCAGGGAGTCCACAGCAGCCTTATGGGGCCTGTTGAACCTGGGACCCTTACAGTCAAAGGAGATGGTAAGGGTGATATTATTCTGCGTATTGACGTGGTTGGGCGTTATATTATTGATGCCGTAAGAGGCGCCCATACCATAGGACACCACCGTGTACCACCCGGGCGCTATAAACTCACAGGGGAGGGTCTGCCGGTTGGTAAAGCAGGTCCAGACGGACTGCATTGCAGCAGGTCCCTGGGTAGAGATACGGCCTTTGAAAAAGCTGAGCTGGTGGGCGCTGTTGGAAGATTGTATCCTTAAGAAGATCGAATCACTGACATAAAACTCCCGGTATATGGCTTTGGTATAGCCGCCGCAGGGAGCGATGCCCCCAATGGTGATCGCGTTATTGCTGCAGGTAAAGGTATCGGGAGTAGCGGTTACATTACCCCCGGACGGACCCACCAGGCTCACCACATCACCCATATTATTGGGCGCATTCCAATTGCCGAAAGCAGAGACCGGCTTTTTAAAGGAGAACCGGGGCTGGGATGATGTGCCGGTAAGCGTATCATTACCATATTCCACAAAAGTGTATTGCCCGGGCAGCAGGCAGCCGCTAAAGGTATTGGTCTGGGTAATGCAGGACGCTACCGAAGTAAGTCCATTGATCCGCTGCGGGTAGTTCCACACATTCTGCGCGGTAGCGAGGCTGTTGGCGTTGCCCTGGAATAATTCATAGGAGAAGAAGCGCTGCTGGCCGTTGACATTCACACTGACCGGCAGGTCGCTGACCGTCAGTGTACCGCTGTCATTCAGCACCAGCTGGCGGTATTTCGCTTTATTATATTGTGTCGTGGTATTGCAGGCCGTATTATTGGGCAATACGGTACGTGTGCAGCCAAAAGTATCTCTTATGGATGTTAGGGTCGTATTATTAGCGAGCGGCAGCCCATTGTTGATATTGTTGAATGCGCCCGCCTGGTGCAGCCTGAATAGCGACCCCGCGCTGTTAGCCTTGGTAACGGTCAGGGTGAACCCGCGTCCCAGGTTGCCCCTGATGCAGGTAAGCGCCGTGCTGGTCTGTATTTCCGCGTTGGTCACGGTATTCTGCGCCATGCTGCTCAATACCTGTATCGTATAGTTACCCGGGGGTAAGCAGTTCAGTACCTTACCATCCGTAAACTCATCATACAGATTGGCCAGGGTCAGGTTGTTACAGTTACTGGTAAGGCCGGTATTAAATACACGGATCAGCCGGCCGCCGCAGGCAGGCGCAGCGGGCAGCAAAGCAGTCTGGATGGTCACGGTCCCTTCGGTGGTGGTGCTGAAGGTAAAGTAGGAGCTGACATTATAGTTCACACCGCCGTACACTACCCCGCCGGCCGGCTTGGTAGGTCCGCAGGCATTGTTCTGGTGCAGCGCGTTACAGGCAAAGTAGTCTGTTCTTGTCACCGTACCGTTGGCCAGTACGCCGAGTGTATTATTGGCCGTAAGCGAGGTCGTAGCGGGCTGCGGACCCCCGGATGCCTGTGTGCCCCCGGCAAAGATGCCGAGCTTGATATTATGATTGAAAGCGTTGCTGAATATCAGTTGAACGGAATAAGTCGTATTGGGCAGCAGTATGCCGCAGGAAAAGCGCCGGAGCGCAACGGTGGCGCCGTCAGACCGGAAAGTATCGCAGGCGGCTACGGGAATAAGCGCATTGAAGCTGCTGGTACGCGCATCTCCCCTGAACACCCTGTAGCCCACCACCTCGTTGATATTAGGTCCCGTAAAATAGCCCGCGCCCCCGGAGAAGGCGAGATCGATATAATCATTGTAAGCCGCAGTTGTGAAGACGTGCCAGGAAGTCTTGGGACGCCCGGTATTTCCCATTAAGTTATTACAGACGGATTCATCACCCTCCAGCGAATGACAGCCGACAGCATAGCTGACCGCTTTCCGGTGCGTATTCATCACACCGAAATCATAGGCAGCAGCCATATTATCGTAGAGTGCAGTGGTAGCTTCCGTAACCACTTCCAGATAGATCAGCCCGTTCGCCCTGTTTTTGGAAGATACCTGTACAAGATAAGTACCTGAATCCACGCAGGGGTGGAATGTGTTACCGAACGTTTCCAGCGGGATGAGCTTGCTGCTCAGCTGTGATGCGCCCGGCAGGCAGGCGGTGGTATAGTACACCGCAAAGCCCACATCCCCGGCCACGATGGTATTTCCAGCCTGCCTCAGCCTTATGGTCACTTTCCTGTTAGAGGCTATGGTAAATTTATACCAGACGGATTTCTGATTCTGCGCTGCCACGAAGATGGAAGGGGCGAATTCCTCCCCGGCCTGTATAGTGGCGGACGTCAGATCGGAGCTGGAAGAAACAAAGGTTCCCAGACCGAAGCCGTTACCGGAAATCGGGATATCAGATGCATTATTGCAGTTATCATTGGCTGGCTGTGCCCACACGCTTTTTGAAAAAGCTGTCAGAATCACAACTATACATATATAGAAATACCTCATCGTATTAAAAAATTTTATCAACAGATATACTGCAAATTTACTGAAATGACCCCGTAATCATTCCTGCCGCAAAAAAGTTTAATATTTTAATAAAAACCCTGAATGCCTGCCTGTTTAACCTTAAGAGAAAAATATAGTCCAAATAGGTAGACCCAAATGTTATACCTTTATCAGCAAAATCATGGTTCAATGAGAAGTTTACTCTTACTAATAGCCTTCAGTATCCTATCCTGTAATTCCAACGGCCAGCATAATACAGCAGCAAATAGCAAGCCAAAAGCTCAAAAAACGGAAAAATCATATGCCAATAAGTTGGCGAATGCTTATTATAACCCCTCAAAGGCCGACCTGGATTTACTTTCAGAAATATTTAACAAGCTGAGTCCTGAACAAAAAGCGGCCCAGCTTATCATGATAGCGTCCAGTGAAAAGCTGGGCTTCCCCTACGAAACATCCGTCAAGCCCCTGGCTGATAAGGGCATCGCGGCCAATTATATCTTCCTCAAAGGCACCAGCACCGCCTTCAGATCACAGGAGCAATACCTGAACACCAAAACACACGGCGGGCTGCTGCCGGTCAACGCCTGTGACTGCGAAGCTACCTTAATGCATAATAAATTTACGGATCAGCCCAGGATGAGCCCTACCTCCCGCCTGTCTGACAGCACCAGGCTGATCGCATCGCTGGACAGCATCATGCTGGTAATGAAATCCCTGAACATTGATATTAATTTCGCGCCGGTAGCAGATCTCGGCACCAATAAGGCGGTGATCAGCAACCGGGCCTTCAGCACCAACAAGGATTCCCTGATAAGATATAATAATATGTTCATCAACTATTCCCAGGATAATGGCATCGCGGCCACCGTCAAGCATTTTCCCGGCCACGGCGCCGTGGTAGGCGATACGCATAAGGAAAAAGTATGGATAGACGGCGCTATGCAGGAGCTGGAAACGTTCCGGAGCATTATAGCCGCATCTGACCCGCTGCTGGTCATGGTAGGACATATTTCGGTTAAGAACAACCCGGAAGGTTACAATACGCCCAACGGCATACCTGCCAGCATCTCCAGGAATATTGTGACGGACCTGCTCAAAAAGCAGCTCGGATTTAAGGGGATCGTCACCACCGACGCAATGAATATGGGGGCCATCAAAAATATTCCCAATGCCGATTTTGAAGCCGTCAAAGCAGGTGTGGACCTCGTGCTGATGCCCAATGACCCCCAGAAGCTGCATCGCCAGATCGTAGCGGCGCTGCAGGCCAATGACGCGCTCAGCAGGCAGATAGAGGTGTCCGTAAAGAAGATCATCCTGCTGAAGATAGTTACGGGAAGGATCACAGCATCCTGATCCGAGCATTCTGATCCGGCTACACCGCGCCTCAGCCAGGAACCTCGTAAGGCGCTCATCAAACAATAGCGGCTGTCTAAAAAATCAGCAACCCTGTCAATATTTCGACTGAGCTCAATATTGACAGGGTTGTTTGTTGATACACAGCGCACATTTCGACAAGCTCAATGTGACGCCAGAACCTCAATGTGACAAACAAGCATAATGTGATGCTGCAGGCTCCTGTGAACATACAGGAGGCTTTTCAGGCAGCATCGTTGTATTACTTTTTAAAGCTCAATTCATCTACCAGCGCCGCCGGCAGCTCGGGGATATCTCTCCTGGCCAGCAAAAAGGAGGTCAGCTCTGAAAATTCTTTGAATATATAATGGGAATCGGCCGCTTTTTTAAGGTAGTGGGCGCCGCTGCTGCCGCCCGTTCCTACTCTTTTACCGATGGTACGCTGCACCATATGTATATGACGGTAGCGCCACATACCCATCAGCCCGTCTATTTCCAGCAATGTATCCAGCAGTTCAAACGGCAGTTGGAGCCTCGGGTAATCACGGTACAGCACAATGAACAAAGCGTTCCTGCTGGCTTCCTGGCTCAGCTTACGGTCTGCCGGGTAGGCTTCGCTGTTCAGGAACAGGTTATCAAATACCTCTTTCTGGGCCCGTTCTCCTTCCGTAAGCCCCCGGTAGTACACTTCACTGTACAGGCGAAAGAATACCGGGACGTTCCCGTCGGCAGCCGCTGTGCCATAGCCGGTCCAGTAGCTGTCATCCCTGATAAAGGGCATGCGCTCCAGCCAGTTGTTGATAAGCGTAAGCAGCGACTCCTGCTTCTCCACATCTTTCACACGCTCCACATCGGCAGACGTCAGCTGGGAGGTATAATATTCCTTGCCGTACCTGTCCTGGAATTCAAGCCCCAGGGCCGCTTCCAGGGATTTGAACTGTATGCTCTGGAAGCCCGAGGCCGGGCGGAGCAGGTCCCTGAAATCCAGGAAATCCAGTGCGGTCATCGTCTCCAGCACGGAGATCTGCTGCACCAGAATCTCCAGGATGGACACCACTCTTTTCAGTTTATGAACAGCATCGTACATGCTGGCGCCGTTATCATCCACAGCCGTGGACTTGAATATCTCCCTTACCAGGTTGACCTCGTGCAATATCTGCTTAAACCATAGCTCATATGTCTGGTGAATAATGATAAATAACAATTCATCATCCGCCTTAATGCCTTCCTTACCGCTTTCCGTAAGCTGCGCATTCAGTATCTTATCCAATTGCAGGTACTCGCTGTAGTAAACCGGCGCTCTGTCTTTAAAATTCATAATCTGATTATTATGGGTTAATAAATTAGATATGCCCTAAGCGTATCTTTTCTTACGTACAAATCCCCAGATACCACCCAGCAGCAGGATCATTATAACGGGAACGCCGATATTCACCAGCTGCCACCGGGCACGCTCCTGCTTAACCCGCTGGGGATCCAGGATCCGGTTGCTGAATGATTTGTTCCTGGCTTCCAGCAGGTGATGCTCATTGGAAAGATACTCCACGGCATTCAGTAAAAAGCTCTTATTATCATAGCGATAGCCGCCGTAGATATACTGGCCCAGGTCCAGCGGACCCTGGGATACAATATCATTGTAGATCACATCCCCGTCGCTTACCACGATGAGCTTGCCTTTGCCGCCGGAGCCGGTCAGGGGCTGTTGTCCCGATTGCTGTATATAGGCCTGCACCTCAGCCGGCTGCCGGTCCGCATAGTGCGACCTGAAATTGCCTTCCAGCAATACCGCCACCGGGATATGGGAAGCATTGAACTCAGCGATGTTAAATTCTATGACCGCATCAAATAAGGACAGGGATAAAGGCAGGGACAGCTTTTTCGTATAGCGGGAAGTGCTCAATAGTACCGTCTTCTCAATTTCATCATTCTGGTCCAGCACATCAATGCTGCTGACAAAGCGGCCCAGCACACCATCCAGGTTCTTGGTCACGGGATGATCAGCGTTCCCGCTTAATACAGGGAAGTAGATCCAGGGATAGAGCATTGATTCTTCTTTCCTCCCGGATTTTGACAGGGGGATCATCTCGTATTCCGCACCATCGGCCAGCACGTTCGGGTTGATCCTTACACCGTAGTCGAACAGCAGGTCGCTCAGGTTAAGGTCCACGGGCAGCACATTATATTTCCCGTTGCCCTGGCGGAAGCTGTCCAGCGAGCCGGTAGCCTGGTTGAGCAGCATAAATATATTACCGCCCCGCATCAGGTACTGGTCCAGCTTGTATTTTTCCACCTCGCTGAAAGCCTCGTAAGGACTGCTGATGATGAGGGTATTGATCTCCGGGGGAATGTGGCCGGCCATCTTTAAATTCAGCGTATCTATCAGGTAATAATTGGCCAGGTGGCCTATTGCGCTCATATAATTATAGCCCAGGTCTTCGCCGTTACCGGTCAGGAACACTACCGTTTCCCTTTCTTTTTTAGTGACCTGGCTGATGGCGTTCGCGATATTATACTCCAACAGCATCTCCGATTTATTCAGGACGGTCCTGGAAAGCTGGGGGGCATTGGTCTCCTGGATAAAAACAGGAATGGCCGCGCCGGTCTGGACATTTTCCACCAACACCCAGGGAAAGATCATTTTTTGCTGGGTACCCTGCTTACCGGCGTCAATGGTAGCTATTACGCCCTCCATCCCGAAGTCCCTCAGCGTCCGGAGCACCGTGGTGTCGTCTCCGTTGGGGTCAACGGTCACCACGTCTATCTTATGCTTGCTGATCTTTTTAAAGTTCAGCAGGACATCCTGTGTCGATTTTGCCAGCCTCTGGAAAGCCGCCGGAACATTCCTGCCGGTCAGGAAGACCGTGATGTGGACAGGCTGCTCCAGGTTGCTAACCAGGTGCTCTGTAGCCCTGGTTGTGGAATACCGCTTATCGGTGGTGAGGTCTGCCTGAATATGAAAGTTATACGCCAGTATATTGACAAGAATCAATATTACACCCAATATCACCAGATTTCTTGCTGCTCTCTGCCTGGTATTACTTTTTTTCCCGGTTGCCATATATAAGAATCGAACTGAAATGTACTTTTTATTGCTGCCTGAACAGCGTCAGATAATTGCGCTAAGTTATATAATAAACTACTATTTTTTATAAAATCTTCCGGCTTTACCGCCTTAAGCAGGCAACGGGACAACCTGCAGGAAACAACCCCTTATCGCGCTGTAACCGTTTATAAACATTTTTCTGCCTTAAATTTGTAAGCGAACCATCATTCCAATCAAGAACATTATGGAAGATCACAATATATTATTACACCCTTTCCGGACGCCGCTGGAAAGCGTGCCCTTTGAAGATATCCGGCAGGAACAGTTCGAGCCGGCCATTATGGAACTGATCAATACCGCGAAGGCCGAAACAGACGCTATTGTGCAGGACCCGCAGACACCTTCGTTCGCCAATACCATCGAAGCCCTGGAAAAAGCAGGGCACAGGCTGCAACTGGTCTCGGAGATCTTTTTCAACCTGAATTCAGCGGAAACCAACGACTACCTGGAGGAGGCCGCCAGGAGAATATCCCCGGAGCTGGCCGCTTACGGGAATGACATAATGCTGAATAAGGGCCTTTTCGAAAGGGTACGCTATGTGCACGAGCATACCGACAGGTCCGCGCTTACAGGAGAGCAGCAGCGGCTGCTGGACAAGACCTATAAGAGCTTTGTAAGGAACGGCGCCCTGCTGGACGAAGCGGCCCAGGAAAGGCTGCGCAGCATTGACAGGGAGCTGGCCACCCTGGGCGTACGCTTTTCACAGAACGTCCTTGCGGAGACTAACGGGTATATATTGCATCTCACCCGGGAAAAAGACCTGGGCGGCCTGCCCGACCCCGTCATAGCAGCCGCAAGAGCCGCAGCGGAAAAGCGCGGGAAAGAGGGCTGGGTTTTCACTCTGCAGTTCCCGAGCATCACGCCATTCCTGAAATACAGCACGAACCGGGAGCTCCGCGCCGAGATCCATCGCGCTTCGGGCAGCAGGGCGCTTCACGATAATGAGTATAATAATGAACAGATCATAAAGGATATTGTAGCCCTGCGTAAAGAAAGGGCCCGGCTGCTGGGATTTGAGCACCACGCCGATTTTGTATTGCAGGAACGTATGGCCGGGAACACTCCTGCCGTACTGGCCTTTTTACAGGATCTGCTGCAGAAGGCACGGCCCTTCGCAGACCGGGAAATAGCACAGCTGGCGACGCTGGCGGCAAAAGACGGCATAGATACCTTGATGGCCTATGATCACGCCTATTATGCGGAGAAGGTAAAAGAGCAGCTTTTCGATTACAGCGAGGAAGCCCTGAAGCCTTACTTCTCGCTTCAGAACGTACTGCAGGCAGCGTTCCAGGCAGCGGAACGGCTGTACGGCTTAACGTTCAGGCTGCGCGACGATATCCAGAAATACCACCCGGAAGTAAGCGTGTACGAGGTCATGGAGGATGGCCGTCACAAAGCGCTTTTATACACTGATTTTTTCCCCAGGGAAGGCAAGCGGCCGGGCGCCTGGATGACCGCCTACCGCGGCCAGCATAAAGATATAACCGGCGACCACCGCCCGCACATCTCCATTGTATGTAATTTTTCCAGACCCGTAGGCAATATCCCTTCCCTGCTGACCTTTACGGAAGTGACGACCCTGTTCCACGAATTCGGCCATGCGCTTCATGGCATACTGGCCGATACGCAATATGAAACCTTGTCCGGCACCAATGTGTACTGGGATTTCGTGGAGCTGCCCTCCCAGTTCATGGAAAACTACTGTTATGAAAGATCATTCCTCCGGGAGTTTGCGAGGCATTATGAGACCCATGAGCCGCTGTCAGATGCTTTTATCGATAAGATCGTGGCCTCTGCCAATTTCATGCAGGGTTACCAGACCGTAAGGCAGCTGGGATTCGGTATGCTGGATATGCAGTACCATACGGATGCCCGCATAGAAGTGCCTGTAGAAATATTTGAAAAAGATACCATCCGGCAGACCCTGCTTTATCCCGACATTCCCGGGACAGCCATCAGCCCTTCCTTCTCCCATATTTTTGGAGGGGGATATGCCGCGGGCTATTATTCCTATAAATGGGCGGAGGTGCTGGACGCTGACGCCTTTGAGTATTTCCGCGAAAACGGCATCTTTGATCCTGAGACAGCGGCAAAATTCAAAACGCTGCTCAGCTCGGGAGGTACGGCAGACCCTATGCAGCTCTATATGGACTTCAGGGGCCGCAAGCCGGATACCGCAGCGCTCCTGAGACGTGCGGGACTGGAATAGCCAAAAGCGCGGCAGCCTCCCGGGAGACTGCCGCGCTTTTTATATGTTAAGCTGTAAGGGCGCTTTTATTAAACGTGATTGCTTTTGACCAATAAACGGATAAGATGCTATGCTCTTCGACGTATGGAAGAAAGAAAAAAACAGGTAGCCTGCGTTACTTTTCGTTCTTTATCTCTTCTATGCCTTGCCGGTAAGAGGTTACCCGGAAGTCAGGGAAGCGTGCTCTGAATTTTGAATCTTCAAAGATATTATCGTGTTTGTATCTCGGCAGCAATTCCAGCAGCTCTTTAGCTTCCTTATTGAATACGGAGCCTATCTTAAAGATCAGTTCCGGTATAACCAGGTATTTCAGCTCCCTGCCATAGACCTCCGAAGCCAGTGCAATGAATTGCCGGTAGGTAGGACGGCTTTCATCAACAGGCAAATGCCACGTTTGCCCGAACGCGTCGGGCGTATTACCGATCAGCGCCGTAGCACGGCTGGCATCAGGCGTCCATATCAGGCTTCTTTTTTTATGTGCGCTTACCGGTACTTTCAGCTTTTTATCTTCCTTGATATTATTGAAGATCAATGTATTGGTAATGCTTTGCGTTTTACCCGGCCCATAGAATTCAGGGGCACGGCAGATGACCGCTTCCAGGTCTCCCGACCGCATAGCTTTCAAAACCATTTCAGCCATTGCCCTCCTTACCTTTCCCTTCCTTCCCACAGGCTCAAAAGCCGTATCTTCCCGGAGTACTCTGCCATCCTGCGGGTACATATAGGTATTGTCAAAGAATACCAGCCTGGTCCCGTTGATCATGCAGGCTTCAATAACATTTTCGAGAATGACCGGGAACTGCCGTTCCCACAGGTCGGAGCCGATCGGTAGTCCTAAAGTAAAATAAGCGACCTCACTGCCTTTGACCGCTGCTATGGCTTTTTCCCTGACAGACAGATCCGCGGCAAAAACCGTATCCGTATCGTTTACCTTTTGGGCCTTACGGCTGACGATCCTGATATCCGGGGTAAAACTCCTTTTCAGTTCTCTTGCCAGCTCCTCGCCGATCTGCCCGTTAGCACCCAGTATTGTCTGCATATTATCTATTTAAGTTTTGCTGCTCCAGTTCCCGGATGATAACTTTTGCCATTTCTTTTGAACTGAAAGGGTTCTGCCCGGTTATTAAATTGCCGCTCACCACTACCTTGGAGGTCATCGGGATCAGCGCTTTCCTATAATCAGCGCCTCTTTCCTTTAAGGCGGCTTCCAGGTTGAAGGGGACCTGTCTCTTCCTGCTGGCAAGGCTTTCCTCCAGCCAGCTAAATCCGGTAAGGGGCTTGTCCTTTATTAAATATACACCATCCGGCAATTTTACGTTCAGCAAACCACCAACCCCATGACAAATCGCGGCAATGATTTTACCGTTTTCATAATGAGCGCCTATAATGGATTGCATTGTAGTATCATCGGGAAAATCATACATGGTGCCATGCCCTCCCGCCAGGTACACCATATCGAACTGCGGGCCGGCAACTTCCTCCAGGCTTATGCTGCTGTCAAGCAACTTCCTGAAACCCGGATCGTTCCAGTATTCTTTGGAGATCTTATCAAGCGCGAAGACCCTTAAGCTTTCAGGATCGACAGGAATATTACCGCCTTTCGGGCTTGCGATGGTTATGTCATAACCCTTTTCCTTAGCGGCGTGATATATATGGGTCAGCTCGCTCAGCCACAATCCCGTACGCAGGTCCGTATCCCTGTACAGCCCGGTATTCGTTACAATGATCAGAATTTTAATAAGGCTCATATTATTTTGATTTACCAGGGTAAAGTTCCGGATTTAATATTAAGGAAAGTAATCTGTAACGGTATCACAGGGCTGTTAAATCAGATAATAAAGATCAGTCAGCAATAGCGTCCGTCTGCCAGGCAGGTCATTATAGTCCTGAAACAGCTGCTTTACAGCTTCAAAAACGTTTTTGTAACAAAATTGTTGAGCACCGGGTTATTTATTACCCCGGGATAGAGATCAGGACGCCGCCCTGCTGCCGGAAAGGCTTTTCCCGTCCTTTACCCTGACAAGCATGTACATCAGCGCGATCACAGCGATAATGCCGGTAATGATAAACACTTTCGGAATATGGCTGATCACATCCTGGTACAGCCACCCGGCACAAAGCGCCCCGCCGCCTATACCGATCTCCAGGGCGATATACATAGTAGCCATCGCTTTTCCCCTGTGGTCGGGGTGGCTCAGATCAATGGTCCAGGCATTCAGGGCCGGTCCGAGTATTCCCATAGACAGCCCGAACAAGGCACTGCTGATAGTGAGCCCCGCCATCGTTTTGGAAAAGGCAATGCACATCATAGCAATGGCCAGGCCTGTTAAGCCGGTATTGATCACCTTGATCCTGCCGTATTTATCCGATAGCCTGCCCGCCACCATACGAACCAGGATGGAGCTCAGCGTGAAAACGATAAAGAAAAAGCCTTTATTGGAAATACCGATATGGTGGGTCCAGTCCGGGATGAGTGTCAGTAAAGCCCCGTACGACAGGTAGCTCAGCAGCACAATGAGCGCGGCAGGCAGCACATTCCAGTCCACGATGTCATTCCTGCCCAGGCGCAGCAAACCGAAACGAAAGGCCTGCTTTTGCGGCAGGGTCTCTTTCATATGCATCAGGATAAGCATAGACAATAAGGCAAAGGCGGACGATACATAAAACATCATATTGATGCTGTAAGAGCCGGCGACCCAGCTCCCCAGTGCCGGGCCTACCGCCTGGCCGATACTGAAGCACAGCCCATGAAATCCCAGGGCTTCGCCCCAGCGCTCCTTAGGGATCAGGTCGGCTATATAGGCCGCCGTAGCCGTAGGCTTGAAGCCCGTGGAAAAGCCATGAACAAGCCTCAGGAGCAGGAAGCCGGCCACGGAAGACAGCACGGGATATAAAAACCCGCAGATGAAGCAGACCACAGAGCCCACGGCCATAATGGGTACCCGCCCTATCGTATCGGTCAGCCTCCCGCTGAAAGGACGCGATATACCGGCTGTCAGGGTAAATAAGGCAATGATCAGCCCTTTATACTCCGCTCCGCCTATCGAAGACAGGTAAGCAGGTAATTCCGGGATCATCATATTGAAACTGGCAGAAAATAAAAGCGAGCTCATACACAGCAGCACAAACTGGACCGTGTAAATGGATGGTTGACCTTTAGACATCAGAAATGCAAAATTAATAGAATTGCAACTGCTGTCAACAGCATAGATTGTTAAAACAGTCCGGCATTTACTTATTACAATACCATTTTACGTCCTGTTAAAAAATGAACGGCAGTACACCTGCATTTCCATTTCTTATCATATGGCAATTTTTCGGAACGCATTTCCTGCTATTTTTACCGGGAGTTCCGATCAATAGAGCAGAACCGGGTTGAGCACAGGCCAACCCCGGAGTGTTTATACCAGGGCATGTGCCGGATGATAAGGCCATCAAATCACAATATAAAATCAGTACTATGCAGACGCTTACAGCACAGGCAACCATACAGATAAGCCGCACACCGCAGGAAGTATATGAAGCTGTTACCAACCCGGATATGATGCGTCATTATTTTATCGCAACGGGGACAGGTATTATGGAGAATGGCGTTACCATAGAATGGAGCTTTCCGGAGTTCCCGGGAAAGTTTCCCGTCCTTGTAAAAGAGGTAAGACCCTTCGAATATATTGCCTTCGACTGGAGCGGCGGAGAGCCGGGGCAACTGGTAGAGATATTCCTGGCAGCAGCGAACGATAACGCGACAGTCATCAAAGTAGTGGAGCATGAAATGCAGGTCACACCTGAAGGCATCCTGAAGATGCGGGGCCAGACCGAAGGCTGGGCCAACTTCTTAGCCTGTATGAAAGCCTACCTGGAATATGGCATCCATCTCAGGAAGGGCGCCTTTGACTTTATGAAACAATAATTTCCTCACAAATATAAAACCGGTAAAAATGATACATATCCAGACAAAGATACAGGCTCCCCTCGCTGCAGTATGGGATGCCTATAACAATCCCGGAGATATCCAGCAATGGAACCACCCGTCACCTGAATGGCATTGCCCTTCTTCCGAGAATGATCTCCGCACGGGCGGCAGCTTCAAAAGCCGGATGGAAGCCCGGGACGGCAGCTTCGGATTTGATTTTGAAGGCGTATATACGGAAGTGCTGCCGATGCAGTCCATAAAGTACAGGCTGGCGGACAACAGGGATGTCGCTATCCGTTTCAGTGAAGCAGACAATGCGACCTTAATGGACATCGACTTTGAGGCCGAGACCACCAATCCCGTAGAGATACAGCAACAGGGCTGGCAGGCGATCCTTGACAGCTTCAAAAATCATGTAGAAAACAAATAGCCCGATGGACAAAAAGCAATTGAAAAACGGGCAGTTCTACTGGACAGACCTGACCGTAGATGATCCCGGGGCCTTAAAGGATTTTTATAAAGAAGTTTTCGGCTGGCAGGAGATCCCCGTAGCTATGGCTGACGGCGCTGAGCCTTACACGGATTACGGCATGGCCATAGACACGCAGACACACGGCGGCGGTATCTGCCACAACAGGGGGAGCAATAAAGGCATCCCTCCCCAATGGATCACCTATTTTTACGTGGAAGACATCGCCCAAAGCCTGGCCACCTGTCTCGCCAAGGGAGGCAGGCTGCTAAAGGAAAGCAGGAAAAAGGACGGCTCCTATAACTATGTGATCGTAACAGACCCGCAGGGCAGTGTCTTCGGAATGGGCAATATGTACTAAAAATTATTTTTATGGCACTACAGGCACTTTATTACAGCATACACATCCAGGCAGCACCGGAAGAGGTGCACCGCATCATGCTCGACAGGGAACATTACCGGGACTGGACACAGCCCTTCAGCCCCACTTCCGATGTAAGAGGCGACTGGTCGGAGGGCGCTGAAATATATTTTATTTCCAGGGATGAGCAGGGAAAAGAGATGGGCATGATCTCTGTCATTGATAAAAATATCCCCGGGGAAGTAATAGCTATCAGGCATATCGGTATATTTGGAGACGGAACCGAACAATACTCAGGTGAGCAGGTGGACGGCTGGAAGCACGCCTACGAGATTTACCGCTTCAAGCCGGCAGATGGAGGCACCCTGCTTACCTGTTCCATGGAAATAAGTGAGCCCGAGCACGGACAGATGTTCAACAGCCTGTGGCCCCAGGCGCTGAACCGCCTGAAAAATATATGTGAACAACAAGCAGATCATGGCAAAGAATAAAACAGCCTATACATCAGAAGATGTGACGGCCTTTATAGAAGCTGTAGAAAATGAGCAGCAACGCAAGGACAGCTACCGCCTGCTCGCATTGATGCAGGAAACAACCGGGGAAGCGCCCCAAATGTTCGGACCCTCCATTATAGGATTCGGCCGCTATCATTACAAATACGACAGCGGGCACGAAGGAGAAGCGCCGCTACTGGGCTTTTCGCCGCGAAAAGCGGCCATCTCGCTGTATGTCAATGCCGACCATCCGGAGCAGGAAGCCCTGTTAGAGGAGCTGGGCAAGTTTAAAATGGGTAAGGCCTGTATCTATGTGAAGAGATTATCCGACATCCATGAAGCAACGCTAAAGCAACTGATGCAGACGACTATTGATTTTATCAGCAACAAATACACCAGGATATAAAAGCTCCTTTTAAACCGAGCCGGCCGGCAGTTCCCGGCAGGCTCTGAAAGCAATATGATATGTCCGCTGCCATCTCAACCATTGATGCCTACATCGCTGCCTGCCCGGATGCGCACCGGGAGCTGTTAAGCGCGCTACGGGAGATCATCCTGGAAGCGGCACCCCGGGAAACCACGGAGACCATCTCTTACAAAATGCCGACTTTCCGTTACCACGGCAACCTGATCCACTTTGCATTGCACAAAGCGCACCTGGGCATCTACCCCGGCGCTGCAGCGCTGGAAGCCTTAAAAGCAAAAATAAGCGGCTATAAGACCACTAAAGGCGCCATCCTGCTACCGCTGGACCAGCCCTTACCCCGGCAATTAATAAAAGACCTCGTCATGTATAACGCAGCGCTGCTGAAAGACAGGAAAGGACCCACCTGGCATGAAAGCCGCGGCAACTGGCAGGAAGCAGGGGAGCTGATGCAGCGGCTTATGCTCAAAGCCGGGCTGCAGAAAACGTTCAAATGGGGCTCGGATATTTATACTTACGATAATAAAAACGTGATAGGGTGGGGTGGGTTTAAGAACTTCTTTTCCCTCTGGTTCTACAACGGCGTATTCCTGGAGGATAAGGATAAGGTGCTGGTGGCCGCTTCGGAAGGCAAAACAAGAGCCCTGCGCCAATGGCGGTTTACAGATGTAAAAGATATGGATGAGCAGAAAATACTGGCCTATATCCTGGAAAGCATCCGGACAATAAAGGACGGGAAATCGATCACTCCGCAAAAAGCCCCGCATAAGAGCCCTTCCGGCCTGCTGAAGGAATACCTTGACGCAGATGAGGCCTTAAAAACAGCATTCAACAGGCTCACACCCGGCAAGCAACGCGCATATATGGAATATGTTGATGAGGCCAGGCAGGAACAGACCAAGCTGGCGCGTCTTGAAAAGATCAGGCCGCTGATACTGGACGGGAAAGGCCTCCACGACAAATATAAACGATAGCTATCGGGCTTATTATGAGGGGCGCATTTCTGACAGTACGATCCGGGCACACAAATACATCTTATTCGCACCTGTCCTTAACAGCGGTTTTTACAGGTCATCTTATTTATGTACATTAGTAGGGTCACTATTATAATAACTGGCTTGTGGATTATTTTATCATAGGAGATATTCATGGATGCTTTTTCACGCTCTCATCTTTATTACAGCATTGGGGCAGGGAGCAGGAGCACCTGATCTTTGTAGGCGATCTCATCAATAAGGGACTTAACAGCACAAAAGTGGTCACCTGCTGCAGGGAGCTGCTGCTCCGGCCTTACCGGTTCACAGTGCTCAAAGGCAACCATGAATATAAATTCGCAGCCTACAGTGAAAAAGGCGGGCAAACCGGGTGGCTGCAACAGGGCGGCGCTGCTACCATTAAAGCATTTACAGCCGCCGGCATCAGCATAGAAGATACCGCATCATGGTTCAAGACGTTGCCGCTCTGCTATGAATCAGACCACCTGCTCATCAGCCACGGCGGCGTATCCAACCATATCCATACTTACAATGAAGATCATGAAGACAGTGTATTATGGAACAGGAAGCCGCTGATCAACGTAGGTAAATTACAGGTACATGGCCACATACCCCTGAAGACAAACCGTCCCCGCTTCGATCCCGGCTCCCATTCCTTAAATATAGATACCGGGGCAGCATACGGCTTCGGCCTTACCGGCGTCAAAGTGAAGGCTGACGGAACGATCATGCAGATATTCCATAAGCCTACCGACAGCAGGGATATCCCATAATGCTTCAAAGAAAAACAGCCGGAGCTGGTGTCCGGCAGCCTGGTCCATATCAGAAAGCGCTGCTGGCCGTATCAAGTAATGCAATATCTTCCTTATCCAGCATAAGATCAGGAGCCGTTATCAGCGTGTGCAACTGCTGTTCATTGGTTGCGCTTACTATCGGCGCGGTGATGCCCGGCTGTGCGAGCAGCCATGCCAGCGCCACTGTCGCCTGCCGGGTGTCGTGCTTGGCGGCAACCTTATCCAGCGCACCCAGCACTCCCAGGCCTGCTGCATTCATAAACTTGGCCATCCCTCCGCCCCTGGGACTTTTACCAAAGTCCGCTTCTGTCCGGTACTTGCCGGTAAGAAATCCCGCAGCCAGCGCCCAGTAAGGGAATACGCTCAAGCCGTACCGTTCCGCAAGCGGCGCATACTCCGTCTCGAACTTATGGCGCGCTACCAGGTTGTAATGAGGCTGTAAGGCGACATAGCGGTGGAAATTATTCTTTTCCGCTATTTCAAAGGATGCTGCCAGGCGTTCAGGCGACACATTGGAAGCGGCTATATACCGCACCTTACCGGCCCTGATGATCTCGTCATAGGCGGCCATCGTTTCCTCCACCGGGGTAACGGTATCGTCAAAATGGGTATAATACAGGTCGATATAATCCGTGCCCAACCGCTGTAAAGAAGCATCTACGGACTCCACGATATGCTTACGGCTGATGTCAAAGCCGTGCTCTTGGGTTTCAGACCCTACCTTAGTAGCCAGCACCACATCTTTCCTGTTCTTCCTGGCCTTCATCCAGTTCCCTATAATGGTCTCCGACTGGCCCCCTGTGCCATTCACCCACCAGGCATACGTATCTGCGGTATCCACGAAATTAAACCCGGCAGCGAAGAACTGGTCCAGGATATCAAAGGACTGTTGTTCGTCCAGCGTCCAGCCAAATACATTTCCGCCGAGATTAACGGGGGCAATGTGTAAATCCGTATTCTTAATTTGTACCTTTCTCATGAAACAGTGCTTTAGACAGACAAAGGTCGCGGAATTTTGAAAGCAGGCGTTGAGGAGCAGGCTAAATTATTGTAAACGTCCCGCTGCTCATAAATATGGATTGCGCAGTCACCTGATGCTATAGAGCCAACAATATCCCGTTCAGGAAGCAGCCGGCAGGGAAGTCGGCCCCTGCAACCAGGGACTCCGGAACCTTATTCCGGTTATGTATAATAAAACTTGTCATAAGGCAAGTTTTATTATACATAACCGTGGTATTTTTGGTTACAACATCATTCCTTAATCAAAAAACTACACATTATGGCAAAGATCCATGCTTATCTCAACTTTAACGGGAACTGTGAAGAGGCTTTCAGGTTTTATGAAAAAGTTTTTAAAACCAGCACTATAGGTACACACCGGTTCGGAGATATCCCGGAAGACCCTAATTATCCCATGACCGCCACAGATAAGGAAAAAATAATGCATACAGCCATTATGCTCAATGAGCAGACAATGCTGATGGGTTCCGACTGCATAGAAGGTTTCGGACACAAGGCAACTCCCGGGAATTCCACGTATATCATGCTGGATACCGCTACCGCGGCAGAAGCGCACGAGCTGTACGCGGCACTGACCGAAGGCGCTTTAAATATTGAAATGGAGCTGGGCGAGCAGTTCTGGGCGGAGCTGTATGCCTCTTTCCAGGACAAGTTTGGTATCTGGTGGATGATACATTTTGAAGGTAATAAAAAAATGCAGTAATGAACAGCATGCTGTATTCCGGGATATAGCCCGGCGGCCCTCTCCGGCCTGCTCATAAAAAGCTGAGCAGGCCGGGGACCGGTCAAAAGAACAGCAATATACCCCACACAGATAAAGTATTATTCATAAAGCCACCGGGAAAGCAGTAACATGTCCTCACACCAAATACATTGTTATGAGTGAAATAATATTTGAAGCCGGAAACGATATCACCTTAAATATCCCGAAAGAACGCTACGAAGCAACGCTCCGGTTTTACCGGGATATCCTGCTGCTGGATGTGGAGGAAAAGGCAGCGGATCAACCTTCCGCCCGGCTAGCGGCAAAGGTACAGTTCGGGAACAGCACGCTGTGGCTGTACTGTACGGGAACAACGGCACAGCCGGCCACCTGGCTGGAATTGTGTACCAATGATATGACAGCAGCGTTGAACTATTTACATACCAATGGCATTATCAGTGAGGATGCGCAGGAAACGGTACCGGAAGGTATGCGCCTGGTCAGGGATCCTGCAGGCAATACACTATTACTTAAAGCGCGTGAATAAATTTCTGATACTATAAATCTTCTCTTATGAAAATCTTAAAATACATTTTATTTACCATCCTGGGTATCATTGTGCTGGCGCTTATCGTCGCCGCATTCTTACCCAAAAGCTTCCACGTAGAGGCTACACAGGTCATTAACCGTCCCGTACAGGATGTATATGATTATGTCAGGTATATCAAAAACCAGGAAAATTATACCATCTGGTTCAGGATGGATCCTGCTATGGAAAAAACATACTCCGGGACAGACGGCGCAGTAGGCGGCTCTCTTACCTGGAAAAGCAAGGAAGTAGGTGACGGCAAGCAGGTCATTACCGCTCTCAGGGAAAATGAAAGAGTGGATATTGACCTTTATCTAATGAGCGAGACGGATGCCGGCAAGCACTATTTCCTGACGGAACCACTGAGTGATAACAGCACCAAAGTGACCATCGCGCTGGATGGCCATGTGCCGTATCCTTTCAACCTCTCCATGCTCTTTTATGATATGAATAAGGACTTCCAGCAAAATGCAGATAATTTAAAAAACTTATTGGAAAAATAATCAGCACCTATGCAAACTATCATACCTGCCATCTGGTTTGACCAGGACGCCGGGGAAGCATTCGGGTACTACGCCGGTATATTTCCTTCCGGCACGATCTCTAAATCCTCCCCGGTTGTAACGGAAGCCACTCTTATGGGCGTTCGTTTTATAGGCATTAACGGCGGTCCGCTATACAAGCCCAATCCCGCCATATCCTTTATGGTGATCTGCGGGGACAGGCAAGAGCTTGATGCTATCTGGAACGCACTGTCAGAACGAGGGGTTGCGCTTATGCCCCTGGACAGCTATCCATGGAGCCCGTATTACGGCTGGATACAGGACAAGTATGGCGTAAGCTGGCAATTATACCTGGGCAATGCACAGGATACCAACGGGCAACGCATCGTACCTACCTTGATGTACTGCGGTCCCCAGCAGGGCAACTGCCTTTCCGCTATGGATCACTATCAATCCCTTTTCCGGGACTACAAGAGCCAGGGCGTTTTATTATATGCCGAAGGGGACATGAAAGGCCAGGTGCAGCACACGCAGTTTATCGCCAATGGATTTACCTTAATGGCTATGGACAGCGGTGTACCGCAGCCTTTTACATTCACGGAAGGCATCTCTCTCACTATTCTTTGCACAGACCAGCAGGAGATCGATTACTACTGGGATAAAATTACACGTAACGGGAGCGCGGGCATGTGCGGCTGGTGCAAGGATACCTATGGCGTAAGCTGGCAGATCGTGCCTGCAAATATGGAGCAGTATATGCAAAGCCCCGCAGCAGCCAAAGCGCTGATGCAAATGAAAAAGATCATTATAAAGGACCTGGAGCAGGCGTAAATCTGTCTATATTAATTGATAATCCTTTTTACAGCGCTATCCTGTCATTTTTTACAAAAAGATGACAGCAAAAGATTATGCATCGGCGTAACTTTGCCTGCGGCTTTTAAGCCCTGCTTCCCATGAAGAGGAAATGCTGTGAGCCCTTAACAATGGTGCAGTACCGGTAAGGGTATTACACCGGGCCTCAGCAACTGTTCCGGAAACCGGGGATTAACTATCTCAAAGACAAAGATCATGAAAACGACTATCAGGATGACCCTGCTCACGCTCCTGCTGCTCTTTACAGCTACTGCGCTTTCTGCACAGCAACCCAAGACCAAAGTGACCCTCGGCATCAAACTGGACTATTTCTTCAGCGGCAGTGACGGCGGTGTCAAAGTAAAGGGACTGGTAAGCGGAAAAGCAGCGGAAAAGGCCGGCATACAAGCCGGGGACCTTATTGTTGCTATGGACAATACCAAAATAAAAGGTCTCTTTCATTACCGCGACCTGCTGTCGGAATATACCTCGGGCGACAAAGTGAAGGTCAAGGTCAAACGGCAATCCGAGATCCTCTACTTCAACATCCGGTTCGAATAAATATCCTGCGGCTTTATATTCCCGGCAACCGCACGGCGCATACAACAATAAAAAGTAAAAAAGAGATGATCTGTGATCATCTCTTTTTTACTATATTCGGATCATGAAGCAAGTCTATATCATTCTCCTGAGAGCGGTCAATGTATCCGGTAAAAATATCATCAAAATGGCCGACCTGAAGCAGCAACTGGAGCTGGCCGGTTTCGGACAGGTACGCACCTATATCCAGAGCGGCAATATATTGCTGGAGACGGATATGACCCGGGAAAAGCTTGGCGAAGAGATACGCAGGATCATCCTGGAATACTTCTCCCTGGATATCGGGGTTTTTGTCCTGACCAGGGACCTGCTGGAAAAAGCGCTCGCCGGGAATCCCTTCCCCCCGGATGCCGCACCCAACCGGGTATTTATCACCTTTCTCAACGCCCCGCCCGCCGCAGAAAGCATCAGCAAGCTCCGCCAGATAGACCTGGGAGAAGATCTCTATGTGCTGAACGGTAAGGTATTATACTTCTATTTACCAGGCGGAATGGCCACATCCAAGCTAAGCAATAATTTTTTTGAGCAGAAGCTAAAGGTCAGGAGCACCGGCAGGAACCTGAATACGGTACAAAAGCTATTATCGCTCCTGTAATCTGCGGATGGCCTCAGCTCTTACCGCGGGACCTGAACGCCTCAAACAGCCGCTTCTCCATATCTTCGAGATAATCGATCTGCACCTCCTGTATCTCCAGCAATTTACGGTTCTGATGCAGCAGAAGGTAATCTATCTTTTCGCTTAAAAGCTGGATCTCCAGCTCCGCCTTCAGGTTGATCTTATAATCATGTTCCGCGCGTATCCTGTCCTTCTGCTCCTGCCGGTTCTGGCTCATCATAATGATAGGCGCCTGGATGGCGGCCAGGCAGGACAGTATCAGGTTCAGCAGGATAAAGGGGTAGGGATCAAAGCCCTTATTGCCCAGCAGCCATATATTGATGAGCATCCATGCTATCAGGATGAGGAAAAAAGTGACGATAAACGCCCAGCTCCCTCCAAAGCTGGCTATTTTATCCGCCAGCGTATCTCCCGCTGTCGGACGGGTATCTGTTTGCTCATTGATATTTTCTGAAAGGATCTTATTGTTCCTGACAGCATTCAGCACCGCTGCGTCCAGCGCCTGCATCTCGCCTCTTTCCTGCTGTATCAGTTGGGTAAAATAAATACGCCTGTACGCATTCAGCTCCTGTATGGAAAGATAGCTTTCCGGCGCAAAATCCGGGTAATCCTTCCGGATCAGGTCCAGAAGCTCCTTTTTAATATGACTGCCGCTGATAGCATCGGCAAGGGGGATCTGGGTCCGGGAAATATGAGATGTTACCATAAGGTGGTCTTTTTTAATGCAGATATGCGGTATGGCTGCGAGGCGCTGTGCCGGGCTCCGCCAAATCTTAACGGGAAAAGATAAGCTAATTTAGTAATATTGTATATATGAACGGCACAGACTATAAAAAATTATTCCTCCTCAAAGACGGGGTTACTTTTCTGAACTTCGGCTCTTTCGGAGCCTGCCCCCGTCCTGTTTTTGAAAGATACCAGCAATTCCAACTAGAACTGGAGCAGGAACCGGTGAGCTTCCTTACGGATAAAGGTCCAGCTTACCTGAAGGCGGCCCGCCAGGCATTAGGCTCCTACCTAAATTGTGACGAAGATGATGTGGTCTGTGTCACCAATCCTTCCTATGCCGTCAATATCATTGCCCGGAGCTTCCCGCTGCAGCCCGGCGACGAGATCCTGACAACGGACCAGGAATACGGCGCCTGCGACAGGACCTGGAAATATTATTGTGAAAGAGCCGGCGCCCGTTATATACAGCACCCGGTAAGCCTGCCGCTTACCACCAGGGAAGCATTCCTGGAAAGCTTCCTGAAAAAGATCACCCCGGCCACCCGGATGATCTTCATCAGCCATCTTACCAGCGCTACGGCACTGCGCCTGCCGGTGGAAGAGATCTGCGCCTTTGCAAAGGAAAAAGGCATCCTTACCTTTATAGACGGAGCGCATGCCCCGGCGCAGCTCCCGCTGGACCTCCGGGCGCTCGGGGCCGATATATACACAGGCGCCTGCCATAAGTGGATGATGGCGCCCAAGGGCTCTTCTTTCCTCTATGTCCGCCGGCCGCTGCAGCATCTGTTTGATCCGCTGGTCATCAGTTGGGGCTATAACAGCATGCAGCCCTCCCATTCCCGGTTCCTGGATTACCATGAGCTGCAGGGCACCAGGGACATCAGCGCTTTCTGTACCATACCCGCGGCCATAGATTTTATGCAGGAGCACCGGTGGGAGCAGGTAAGCGCACAATGCCGGCGCCTGGCCCATGAAAATGCCGGGCAACTGTATGAGCTCCTGCAGCAGCAGCCCCCGGCACCCGTTCACGACGACTTTATGGGACAGATGGTAAGCTGCGAGGTCCGGGCAGATAATGCGGCGCTGCTGCACGACCTGCTGCTCAGGGAGCACCATATCCAGATCCCGGTCACCCGTCATAACGACCGGTTTTACCTCCGGTACTCCATCAATGCCTTCAACTCACAGGAAGACCTGGATAAGCTGTTTGATGCCCTGAAAAAAATATACCGGAAAAAATAAAATAGTACTTTTGCGGCTAACAAACGATTCCGTATGCATCCTGACTTCGTCTCACTGCTTGTACATCCCCGAACCGGAGAACCATTGGTACCCGGCCGTTCCGGTAATGTGCTCACAACAGCGGATGGCGGCAGCAGCTTCCGGGTATTGGAGCATGTGCCGTTGCTATTGCCCGATGACGAGGACAATGACGCGCTCTTCAATTACCGGGAACATTATGAGCAGGATGCAAAAGCCTTTGATTATTTTGAAGACTTTATACTGTCGTTCCAGATAGAGAACAACCGGCTGCACGACCATATCCTGGCAGAAATTCCCAAAACCGCGCAGCTTGTACTGGATGTAGGCTGCGGCGGCGCCTGGCTGGCAGGTAAGCTGCTGCCCAAAGGTAAGCAGGTGATCTCTATGGATATATCCACTACCAACCCCGTAAAGGCGCTGAAAGCATATCCTTCCGCGCATCATTACGGCCTGGTAGCAGACGTCTTTTCCCTGCCGCTCAGGGAGCAGACCGTTGACTGTATCGTCGCATCCGAGATCATTGAGCATGTGAAAGACCCCGGCCTGTTCATTGAGCAGCTGCTGCGCGTGCTTAAGCCCGGCGGCAAGCTGATCATCACCACGCCCCATGATGAGCTGATACAGCAATCCCTCTGCATCCACTGCAACCGGCTGACGCCGCACAATGCGCATTTGCATTCCTTTACCCGTGAGAAAATCAGCGCCCTGGTACCTGAAGCCGCAGGAGCTACGGCTACCAGGATATTTAACAGCAAGCTGCTATTATTCTTCAGGCTTCATATGAAATTCAGGAATATGGGCTTCGGGCTGTGGCGCATCATAGACAAAGCGGCCATTAAGCTGACCGGGGACAAAGCCTCACGCCTGATGCTGACCGTGATAAAAAACGGGTAGCCCGGGATAATGACCTGCCCCGCCCGGCTATTATTCCCATTATGTGGAAAAAAAATCCGGCTTTTCTTCAAAAAGTATTCAAATTTTGATTATAAAATTTATTTCGTATCTTTGCAGACCCTATGATATAGGGATGTTTTGTGTGTGCAGAAACCATTTATTAAAAATTGACGCGCGATAACTCCTTGCCTGTCTCAAAATCAAGCATTTAGAGACGGGAAATTGTTATTTACGGCGGTCAGCGCATCCATAGACGGCGATGCAGGCATACAAGCAATCTTTTTAGTATTTTGAACATTACTTCAATATTTTCAAATGGCAATTAAAAAAGACAACCGTCCAAAATCAGGGTTCGACAAAATTACCATCAGTCTGGCTTCACCGGATGGTATTCTGGATCGCTCCTACGGAGAGGTTTTAAAACCTGAAACGATCAATTATCGTACTTACAAACCGGAACGTGACGGTCTTTTCTGTGAAAAGATCTTTGGTCCTGTCAAGGATTTCGAATGTTACTGCGGTAAGTACAAACGTATTCGCTACCGTGGTATTGTGTGTGACCGTTGTGGAGTAGAGGTGACGGAAAAGAAGGTACGTCGCGAGCGTATGGGCCACTTAAAGCTGGTAGTACCTGTCGTGCATATTTGGTATTTCAAATCATTGCCTAACAAAATAGGTTATCTGCTGGGTTGCAGCTCCAAAAAGCTGGAGAGCATCGTGTATTACGAACGTTACGTGATCATCCAGTCCGGGGAAGCGGAAGAGATGATCCGCCAGAAATTACAGATGAAGGATAGTGAAGATACTTATATGGCTTTATTATCTGAGGATGAATACCTGGATATCATTGATGCCCTTCCGAAGGAAAACCAGTACCTGCCGGATGAAGATCCCAATAAATTCGTGGCCAAGATGGGTGCGGAAGCCGTACACGATCTGCTGGGCCGCATCAACCTGGACCAGCTTTCTTACGAGCTGAGGAACTCTGCCGCCAATGAAACTTCCCAGCAACGCAAGCAGGAAGCGCTGAAACGCCTGAGCGTGGTGGAAGCCTTCCGGGAAGCCAATACACATATCGAAAACCGTCCTGAATGGATGGTCATGCAATATATCCCTGTGATCCCGCCGGAGCTTCGTCCCCTGGTACCCCTGGACGGCGGCCGTTTCGCATCTTCCGATCTGAACGACCTTTACCGCCGGGTGATCATCAGGAACAACCGCCTGAAAAGACTGCTGGAGATCAAAGCGCCGGAAGTCATCCTGCGTAACGAAAAACGGATGCTGCAGGAAGCTGTGGACTCCCTGTTTGACAACTCCCGTAAATCCAACGCTGTAAAAGCGGAAGGCGGCAGGGCGCTGAAATCCTTATCAGATGTATTAAAAGGTAAGCAGGGACGTTTCCGTCAGAACCTGCTGGGTAAACGTGTGGACTATTCCGGCCGTTCCGTTATCGTGGTAGGTCCTGAAATGGGACTGCATGAATGCGGTATCCCTAAAGATATGGCTGCGGAGCTGTTCAAGCCGTTCATCATCCGTAAGCTGATAGAAAGAGGCATTGTTAAAACCGTAAAATCGGCCAAGAAGCTGGTAGAAAGAAAAGAAGCGGTGGTATGGGATATCCTGGAAAATGTAATGAAAGGACACCCGGTACTGCTGAACCGTGCCCCGACGCTGCACAGGCTGTCTATCCAGGCCTTCCAGCCCCATATGATCGAAGGTAAGGCTATCCGCCTGCACCCGCTGGTATGTTCCGCGTTCAACGCCGACTTTGACGGTGACCAGATGGCGGTACACGTACCTTTGAGCAGCGCGGCTATCCTGGAAGCCCAGCTGCTGATGCTGGCTTCTCACAATATCCTGAACCCTCAGAACGGTACGCCTATCACCCTGCCTTCCCAGGACATGGTATTGGGGCTGTACTACCTGACAAAAGGAAAGAAAACCACTGCCGACGAAGTGATCAAAGGTGAAGGCAAGGCGTTCTATAATGCCAGTGAGGTAATCATTGCCCACAATGAGGGCAGGGTCGATCTTCACGCCTGGATCAAAGTGAAGGCTGATGTCCGTACCAAGGACGGCCGCCTGGAAAATAAGCTGATCGAAACAACTGTAGGCCGCGTCCTGTTCAACCAGGTAGTACCTAAGGACAATGGTTTCGTGAACGCATTGCTGACCAAAAAATCCTTAAGGGAGATCATCGGTGATATCCTGAAGAATACCAATATCCCTCAGACCGTAAAATTCCTGGACGATATCAAAACGCTGGGATTCCGTACGGCTTACAGGGGTGGTCTTTCCTTCAGCATCAATGACCTGACGATCCCTGAAGTAAAAGAAGAACTGATAGAAGATGCGCAAAGCGAAGTAGATGAGGTGTGGGATAACTATAATATGGGTCTGATCACCAATAACGAACGTTATAACCAGATCATTGACATCTGGTCACGTGTGGATACCCGTGTTACAGAAACGCTGATCTCTGAAATGGCATCCGACAAGCAGGGCTTCAACTCTGTATATATGATGCTGGACTCCGGTGCCCGTGGTTCCAAACAGCAGGTAAAGCAGCTGGCAGGCCTGAGGGGCCTGATGGCCAAGCCACGCCGTTCCGGCTCTACCGGCTCCGAGATCATCGAAAACCCGATCCTATCCAACTTCAAATCCGGTCTTTCGGTACTGGAATACTTCATTTCCACGCACGGTGCGCGTAAAGGTCTTGCGGATACCGCCCTTAAAACAGCGGATGCGGGTTACCTGACCCGTCGTCTGGTGGACGTTGCACAGGATGTGGTGATCAATGAAGAAGATTGCGGTACCCTGAGAGGTCTGGCTATTTCCGCATTAAAAGATAATGAAGAGATCGTTGAACCATTGTTCGACCGTATCCTCGGACGTGTGTCCCTGCATGATGTTTATGATCCTGTAACGGATGAGCTGCTGGTTACTTCCGGGGCTGAGATCACCGAAGATATCGCACAGGCTATCGAAGATGCCGGTGTGGAGACCGTTGAGATACGTTCCGTGCTGACCTGTGAAACCAAACGCGGATGCTGTTCCAAATGCTATGGTAAAAACCTGGCTACGGGCTATATGACACAACGCGGCGACGCCGTAGGTATCATCGCAGCCCAGTCCATAGGTGAGCCTGGTACCCAGCTTACACTGCGTACCTTCCACGTGGGTGGTGTGGCCGGTTCTTCCACCATCAACTCGCAGATGCTGTCCCGCTTTACCGGAACCGTACAGTTTGACGGCATCCGTACCACTAAGAGCGTAGACGAAGAGGGCAATGTAGTCAATGTGGTTATAGGACGTACCGGGGAGCTGAGGGTAATGGATGTGGAGAACGACAGGTTACTGACCACTCATAATATCCCTTACGGCTCTACCCTGAAGATACAGGACGGCCAGAAGATACAGAAGGGAGATGTGATCTGTACCTGGGATCCGTTCAACGCGGTTATCATCGCTGAGATTGACGGTAAAGTAGCTTTCGAAAGCATCAAAGAAGGTGTAACATACCGTGAGGAGACCGATGAGCAGACAGGACACACGGAAAAAGTAGTTATTGAAACAAAAGACAAGACAAAAATCCCGTCCATCCTGATAGAAGGAGAAGACGTGAAAACCTATAACCTTCCTGTGGGTGCCCACATCTCCGTATCTGAAGGGGAAAAGGTAAAATCAGGACAGATCCTCGTTAAGATACCACGTGTAATGGGCCGTGCAAGGGATATCACCGGAGGTCTGCCGCGCGTAACCGAGCTGTTTGAAGCCCGTAACCCGTCCAACCCTGCAGTAGTTGCAGAAATTGACGGTGTGGTTTCTTTCGGCAGCGTAAAACGCGGTAACCGTGAGATCATCGTGGAATCCAAAGAAGGACTGGTTCGCAAATACCTGGTGCCGCTGACCCGCCAGATCACAGTACAGGACGGTGACTTTATCAAAGCCGGTAATGCCTTATCAGACGGGCAGACCACGCCAAGCGATATCCTGAAGATCAAGGGACCTCACGCGGTGCAGGAGTACCTGGTGAACGAGATACAGGAAGTTTACCGCTTACAGGGTGTGAAGATCAATGATAAGCACATAGAGGTAATTGTCCGCCAGATGATGCGTAAAGTAACCATTATGGATCCGGGCGATACCAAATTCCTCGAAGACGATACCGTTGAAAGGATCGAGTTCATGGACGAAAACGACTTTATCTATGATAAGAAAGTGGTTATCGATTCAGGAGACAGTGAAAAAATGCACCCGGGACAGATCGTGACCCTGCGTGAGCTGAGAGAAGAGAACAGCGTGCTGAGAAGAATGGACAAAAAGCTGATCGAGTATCGTGATGCTCAGCCGGCCACTTCCGCTCCGCTGCTGTTAGGTATCACCAAAGCCTCCCTGGGTACACAAAGCTGGATATCCGCGGCTTCCTTCCAGGAAACAACCAAAGTGCTGTCCACAGCGGCTATTGCCGGTAAGACAGATAACCTGTTAGGCCTGAAGGAGAACGTGATCACCGGCGGACTGATCCCTGCAGGAACCGGAACCCGCAAGTTCCAGGATATGATCGTAGGCTCTAAAGATGAATATGAATTGCTGATGCAGAGCCAGGATGTGCTGCAGTTTGATGATGACGAATAATCCATAAACAGGTCAGATCTGTTTGAATATAAAAGAAAGGGACAGCATTGAGCTGTCCCTTTCTTTTTGCTCGTTATACAACCCTCTCATATAGAGCCAAACCGGAATATTGACAGGGTTGTTCATCCGTATATATCACATTTCGACAAGCTCAATGTGACATAAAAGAGGGTTTTATTCCGTTATTGGTGTTCTTCATCAACAACCAATATCTAGGCCTGTCCTGACCCGCATATCACCGTAATATATACTTAAAAAGAGAGGTCAGCACCCGGTTTGCATCAGGCGCTGACCTCTCTTTTACGATCACTTTTCTACTCTTTGACGATCTTCTCTGTCACAGCGCCGCGCTCATTGCTCACCTGCAGCAGATAAATACCCGCAGCCAGGTCCTTTACAGGCAATTCAACGGCATTGCCCTTATACGGCTGCCTGTGGATCACCTGTCCCTGGACATTCATCAGCGTAAGCATTCCTGACGCCGTTGTAAATGGCAGCTCAACAAGCAGCACTTCTTTAACAGGATTCGGATATACCCGTGCCTGCCAGCCGTTTACTGCAGCAATATCAGAACCGCCCTGGTTGGATATAACGATCTCCAGAGAGTCCACGAGGGCCGGATTATCCACGGATTGTGCCTTCGCATACACCTTGCCGTTACTGAATGCGGTCACCAGTCCGCTGCCGGAAATGGTAGCTGTCCCCGTTTCCAGCACGATGCTCCATATTACATCCCGGTTCGTGGCATTGGAAGGCGTAATGATTGCTTCCATCTGCAGCGTACCGGAGTTGGTGGTGATAGCTGCGGCGGCATTGTTCTGTGTCTGGACTTTTATACCTTCTACCTGCACCACCTGGTTGCTGATATCAATCCTTATGGAATCTGTCAAAGCGTTGTTGGCCACGGAAACAGCCTTAGCATAGACCACTCCGTCCGTAACCGCTGTCACCAGGCCGGTCGCAGAAATCACAGCATTCCCGGTAAGCGGCACGATGCTCCAGGTAACATCCCTGTTGGTAGCGTTCAACGGCATAACGACAGCTTCTACCTGGAGCGTACCGGCATTCGTGGTGATGACCGGGCTGGCATTATTAGCTGTCTGGACCTGTATCCCTGTCACTTCAATTACCTGGTTGCTGATGGTTACCAGCATAGAGTCGCTGAAATTGGGGTCAAAAACAGAAACGGCCTTCGCATATACCGTACCATTGGCAACCGCTGTAAGCACACCGCCTGTTGATATGGTAGCAGCGCCTGTGACCGGCACCACGCTCCAGGTCACATCCTGGTTAAGGCTGAGCGGATATACGGAAGCTTCCATCTGCAGGCTGCCGGCATTGGTGGTAATTGCGGGGCTTACATTATTCTGTGTACGCACCACTACACTATCTGCAGCAACCGCGTAAAGAGACGCCAGGGTAATAATAAAATCCTTGGTCTGGCCGCTGCCGTTGAAGGCGGAACAGGCATCCGTTGCGCCGTTATTGGACCCTGCCAGCCTGGAACGTACCCGCATCAGGGTTTTACCCGGACGTGCGCCGGCAGGAACAGTGAACTGGCCCATCAATAAGGAGTCATAGGTATTGGCAGCGATCTGCGTCCATTCCGTAGCTTCAAAAACACCGTTCCTGTTATAATCTATCCACAGGGAATAGCTCATCTCCTGCGTATTCTGAAGACCGTAGCTGAAAGTCACAAATGTTTTAAGAGTATAAGTGGAACCAATGTTGAGGGTGGCCGTATTATTGCCTGCTTCCGGGAATATCTGGTAAGCGTTCGGGTTGCCCAGGGCGGTGGTGGTATTGAACAGGGAGGTACCAAGCACCTGTACCGTATCTATGACAAACCAGTTAATAGGATTGGTATGGCTCGGCTTACAGTATACCTGCAGCATCAGGGAGTCGGATTTGGCAGCATCTATAACAGAGACCGCTTTAGCCCACGCAATGCCCTGCGTCTGCACGGGAACCGTTATCAAACCGGCGCTATTAATGTTTGCAGTGGCTGTATTGCCTGAAGGAATGCTCCAGGTCACATTTTGAGAGGCAAGGGAAGGATACACATGAGATTCCATCTGCAACGTGGTTGCCGCCTGTGTAGCCAGGGTGCTGCTGGTCAGGATAGGGCTTACGTTGTTCAATGTATTGACCCTTACGCTATCTATCGTATTGGAAAGTGCATATTTCTTTACCGTCACCAGGCCGCCGTTCACGCCCGTACTCTCACAGAAGGCTACAACCGGGGCGCCGTTGTCCAGTATGAGGGAATTCCAGCTACCGATATCCGTGGAAGCTGCGCCCAGCGATACCCAGGTATTGCCGGACAGCGTATAGACCATCGTCTTATCGGTAGGACTGTTCTCCCTGAAGGCCACCGTAGGCACACCCGCCGGAGTTACGGCAACGGAGATATGCTCTACGCTGCTGCCTGAGAACAGCTGGTTGCCTAAAGGCTCCCAGGAAGAGCCGTTAAACGTGTACACTTCTATCTTGCTCTGGTTCGGGTTGCTCAGTCCACGGTAAGCCAGATAAAGCCGGTTCCTGCTGTCAATGGCCAGGGACACCGTGAACTGGTTGGAATTGCCGCCGGAAGTGAAGGCGGAATTGCCGACCAGTTGCCAGGCTGTCGTAGCGGAGGCATTGATATGATTTTTATAAACAGCATAAGCGGTACCGGTCTGAACGGCCACAAACACGGTGTCATCACTGCTGACCACCATACTGTGATTGGCGCCGTTGCCGGTGACCACCGGAGATACGCCTACGTCCGTCCAGGAAGCGATACCGTCATACCGCTTGATCCTGATGCCGGCGTTATTGTAAGATACTACGGGCAGGTTGGTAGAAGGCACAATCTTGAGGTTCTGGTAATTCACCACGGCCCCGGAAATAGCCACTCCCGCATCGGTCCATGCATTGGAAACAGGGCTGTACTTCTTTACGGATAAATGACTGCTGTTGCTGCCATCCTGGAAGCTGTAATACAGCTCATTCGCCGCATTGACGGCGAGGCTGTTGTAGGTGGCAAAGCCGGGCGTTATGCCCTGAGCGCCCACAAAGGACCAGGAAGTGCCGTCAAATTTCTGAACGGAGCCTTTGGCAACGCCACCACCGTAATAGGAAACATAATAGTTCCCGCTGTTGTCTTTAACAAGATTGGAGTAAGAGCCGTTGACAGCAGTAAGTGTATTACCGCCTACGAGGTTCCATTGCTGGGCTTCAGATACCATACAGGACCCTGCCAGCAGAGCAGACACCAGGAAGACATTTCGGAATCCGGATACTTTATTCATCATAGAAAACTAAACATTAATTACATAGTCAGATCTCTACAATTCGGCGGAAGCAGCCTTATAATGACAGGCAGGATAACAGTGTTGTTGTTTTTGCGTGGCAAAGATATCCTACAAAAGAGGCTTTATTGTCACGGATGCGTAAAAGTATTGTCATATTTAGCTTACGTGCTGTGTTCTGTACCCGGTAGCGGGAATCAGGTTACCCGTGTAATTCTCTATGGGAAGAATAATCACTACCTTTGTAAAGGACCCTAAAAATATATATTGTGAGCAAAGACATAAGTACCTTAGAGGATATACGGCTGCTTGTAGATACCTTTTACGAAGCTGTCAGGAAGGATACACTGATAGGCGGTATCTTTGCCGGAGCCATTTCAGACTGGCCTCATCATCTTTCTAAAATGTATAATTTCTGGCAGACCGTATTGCTGGACGCCAATACCTACCAGGGCAGCCCTTTTCTTCCCCACGCGCAGCTCCCGGTGCAGCAGGAGCATTTTGACCGCTGGCTGCAGCTATGGGACCAGACCCTGGACAGCCATTTCAGCGGTCCCAAAACGGAAGAGGCCAAATGGAGAGCTCAAAAGATGTCCGTAATGTTCCTTTCCAAAATCAATTACTTCAGGGAAAAAGGCGGCAGACCACTTATGTAAGCCAGGTATGCCCTATATCGCAGCCCCGCAATGCCTTTTTTATTGCCGGGCGCAATAAAAAAAGCCATCTCTTTTCTGTATATATAGGCAACAAAGCCATTATAAGCTACAAATTATTAAAAGAGATTCCTCACATCCGTTCGGAATGACCAGTACCCTCAGTTCCTTTATAGCGAAAGCGGTATCTGAGTCCCAGAAAGGACACTGCTCGGCAAAGCGTAGCCGTAATAAAGATTGTTGCTAGCACTTCCTGTTTTATTGCCGGGCGCAATAAAAAAAAGCCATCTCCTGCGAGATGGCTTTTCTGTTATAACGTGTATCGCTTATTTGGCGATAGTTACTTTTTTGGTAGATACTGCCGTACCATTGGAGCATTTGATCATATATACCCCGCTGCTTAAGTTGGTCAGGTCTAAAGCATAATCACCTTTAGTGATATTGTTTACTTTCAGCTCACCTACTTTAGCGCCCATTACATTGAATACTTCCAGTTTCACGTTTTGTGAATTTTCCAGGTCGAACTTAACATTCAACAGTCCTGTATTGGAAGGGTTAGGATAGAAGTTCACACCTTTTTCCAGTCCTTCGTCCAGACTAACGATAGAAAGGCCTTCACATTGCGTATTGGTAGCATTTGCCGTTGTTGCGCCGGTATTGAACGGATCCAGCCATGCTTTCAGGTTCCTGGTCGGGATACCCAGATCGTAATTATAGCCGGAAGCAAATTTATAGTAGTTAAGAGAATTATAAGTGTTGTTCGGACAGTCAGTTACCGCACCGCTTGCCGTAGAGGCAATACCCACGATCCTGTTGTCTGTATTGAATAAGCCGGAACCGGATGTACCACCGTAAACAGCACCTTTGGAACCATCACGAGGGAAGTTGATAGTGATATGTTTTGTGCTTTTCAGGATAGTATTGTGCCAGGAAACTTTTTTGATATCTCCGGACGGGTGGTGGAAGCCTACGTATTGCTTACCTGTATTGACAGGGTAAACCAGCTGATCATTGATATCCCATCCTGCCAGCATAGCGTTGTAGGAACTAGGCACCCTGATCCTGAGCTCCAGCAGCAGGAAGTCACCGGGCATTCCGGAAGCAGACAGGCGTCCGTCATATTCAGAGCGAGCCACGAAGTTGGCTGCAGAGATAACGTCTACCTGAGCCCTGTTCTTGGCGTCACAGGCCAGCTTTTCAAAGTTGAACCTGAATAATACCTGCGAAAATGCGGAGTTGGTAGTATCTCCCAGCCTTGTCAGGTTATTGGACTGGCAGTGAGAGGCGGTCAGCACATAGTTATTACAGTTTTCCTTGGTATTGCCCAATGAGTTGATCATTGAAGCAGAACACATGCTTACCAGCTGACCTCTTTTATCCAGGTAAAGTGTCTGGATAGAAGCTTTTTTAGCTACATCTGCGTCTGAAGCACTATAACATGCTGCGTCTATCATACACTCAGCGCCCCTGCCCTGCAGACCGAACGGATCGGCACCGATGAATACACCCTCAGAAGGGTTTCTGTATTGCTCCAGGTAGGAAATACCTTCAAAGTGGATAGCAGCATTATCAATGCTCAGGCTGATATCGTTCAGGTTTACAAATGGCTCTATATTCAACTCGATGTTCACATAGTTGCCCTGAACCGGCTGGATAGCAAATAATTTATCTTCAGGAGAAACATTCTCTGTAGTGTAAGCGCCCAGTATCTGGGATGCATTGGCATTATACACATACATATTTACACCCTTCGGCAGATCGAAATTGTCCAGGTACAGACCGATGGCAGGCGCGCCTTCAATGTGGATCTGCGCTTTCCAGATGATCTGACCGTTATCTAAATAATGAAAAACTCCGGACTCTGGGAATTTAACATCAGTACCAATTACCTTAGCCACGTATTGCTTCTGCTCCTGCTGGCCCTGTTGTCTTATCTCATTAATCGCTTCTTCGGAATTCAACGGGTTAGAATACGCTCTTGTCTCTGGCTGAATCACACTTGCGGCAAGGTTTTTCGACACAGACAGCGGTAATCCTCCCGTAGCAATCTGCGCACTGGCGGAAGTGGTCAGATTTACTAAAGAAGCCATCATTGCCACGCTTAATAAAAGTCTTTTCATTTTAATTAATTTAATTATAATGTTATTGATGTTTTGTTGATGAAAATTTAATGCTCAGGTAAGGGTAATGTAAAATATCAATTTGCTAATTTATGGATATTTTCTTTTCTAAAAAATTATTTTTTTCCAGAAGGAAATTTTGTAGAAGCGCTTTATAGTCGCTGCTGTAAGCATTATCGCTGCCCCGGAGGTAAAAATGATCTGCAAAATCCAACACCTGTATCTTATCGCTCAGGATATAAACGACCCTGTTGTAGTCTTTATTATGCGAGGGGTAGATTTTTATCTTTTTGCAGACCTCCAGGCCGGATCTTTCCAGCTCAGACGCTACCCTGCCCTCTTCCGATGCCGGGTACAGCAGACCCGCCAAGCCACCGGGTAAAAGCATCCTGCTAATCGCCTGCAGCAATTCGGCATGGGACAGGGATGCAGTATGCCTGGCCAGTTGCCGTTTCGCTTCAGCGGCCGGAAGATGACCGGTAAAGAACGGGGGATTACAGATGATAAGGTCATACCGCGGCCTGCTGTCCTGCCCATATTCCTGTATGCTGCCGTGATGACAACGGATACGGCCGCCCCAGGGACTTTGCTCAATATTATAACATGCCTGCCTGTAAGCATCCCTGTCAATTTCCACCGCATCAATATGGAGCGACGGAAATTCCTGCGCCAGCATCAGGGACAGCAGGCCGGTACCGGTACCGATGTCCAGCGCCCGGGCAGCGGCAGGCAGCCCTTTCATGATACGGATCAGCAGCCCGCCGAAGACGCAGGCATCCGTAGATACCTTCATCCCGCATTGATCCTGCTCTACCCGGAACTGCCGGAACTGAAACCAACTATTAGGCATATTTATACATTTGTACGGGCTGAAGGGATCACCGACAGATCGCTGAACTCGCGGTTCTGATACATATAATGGGCGGTCATGGCGATCATGGCCGCATTATCGGTACAATATTCAAATCTGGGAATATACACTTTTACATTCATCTCCTCCGCCAGCTTCGAAATGCCGGCACGGAGCCCGCTGTTGGCGCTTACACCGCCCGCAATACCGATATGCCTGATATCATAGGCCTTAATGGCCTTTTTCATCTTCAGCAGCAGCGTGGTGACAATAGTATGCTGCACCGATGCGCAAATATCATCCAGTTGGGCGGTAATAAAATCAGGCTGCAGCCTGACCGCTTTCTGCAGGTGATACAATACGGCTGTTTTCAGCCCGCTGAAGCTGTAATCATAGCCGCCGAGGTTCCCTACCGGGTATTCAAACGCCAGCGGGTTGCCCGACTGCGCCAGCTTATCCAGGTGCGGGCCGCCGGGATATGGCAGCCCTATCATCTTCGCGATCTTATCAAAGGCTTCACCTGCAGCATCATCTTTCGTCGACCCGATGATCTCATGCCGCAGGTGATCATGGCAGATGACCAGTTGGGTATGCCCCCCGGAAACGGTAAGGCATAAGAAAGGAAATTCCGGCCGCGGCGCTTCTATAAAATGCGCCATCACGTGAGCCTTGATATGCTGCACCGCGATGAGCGGGATATCCAGCGCCTGTGCCAGGCCCTTGGCGAATCCTGCGCCTACCAGCAAGGCGCCTATCAGGCCGGGAGACCGGGTAAATGCAACAGCCGACAAGTCCTGCTTCCTCAGGCCCGATTCCTTCAGGGCCAGGTCGGTAATAGGCACTATATTTTGCATATGGGCGCGTGAGGCCAGCTCGGGAACTACGCCCCCGTACTGCTCATGCACCTTCTGGGTGGCCACGATATTGCTTTTCACTACCCCGTTGATGATCACCGATGCTGCGGTCTCATCACAGGAAGACTCTATGGCCAGTATGTTTATATCAGAATTCATATATGTTCCTTCTCACTTATTTCAATACCAGGTAACTGCAGACAATACCCGTGGCCACGGCCACATTCAGGGATTCCGCATCCCCTACCCTGGGAATGAACAGCAGCTCCGACGATATGGCTTCAAAACCGGGATTTACGCCTCTGGACTCATTGCCCATAAGGATAATGCCGCTTTCAATCCCAACCGAAGACCTGATATCGCTGCCTTTCAGGTGGGTGGTATATACCGGCCGGCCCGATCGTTGCAGCGCCTGAAAAAGATCTGCATACGCGGTGACGCATACTCTCAGCAGGCTGCCCATGCTGGCCTGCACAACTTTAGGATTAAATGTCTCCACACAATCTTCGCTGACCAGTATATCCCGAATCCCGAACCAGTCTGCGGTCCGGAGAATGGTGCCCATATTCCCGGGATCTCTTATACCGTCCAGCGCGAGGTACCATTGTCCTGGCGTAAACGCGGGAGCTTCCGGCCCAGGCATTCCCGCCACTACTACCACCTGCGTGGGCGTGGTCAGGGTGCTGATCTTTGCTATCTCATGCGGCAGCGCTTCCACGCACCGGTCCCGGAAAGGAGCAACAGCCCCCTCATGGACAGACAGCCATTCTGCCGTGGCTATAATATGTATTATAAACCGGGCATCCGCTATCCACTCCAATGCGCTTTTATCGCCTTCCACCAGGTAACGGCGCTCCTGCTTCCTGTTCCTGGCTATGGACAGACTTTGGAAATATTTAAGTTGTGCTTTTGTCATTTATAAGCAATAAATTCTACAATTTTGTACAGCAAACAGCATTTTGCAAATTTCGGAATAAACTTTCAATTCCCGTATTTCCCAACAGATTAAAACTGACAGCCCGACAGATGCCTTTTAAACATTCTCCATACAGCAGCTTACTTCCTGTAACGGTTATGGTTTTCCTGGCAGCCCTCCTGGCATCCTGCAGCGGCACAAGGCACCTCGGACCGGACCAGTACCTGCTGAGAAAAAACACGGTACAGATCGAATCAGACATCAGCCTGTCCTCCAAGGGCAGCTTCCGGGAAGATGTGGGCTCGGTGATCCTGCAAAAGCCCAACAGCTATTTGCTGGGAGCACCTTATAAGCTGAACCTTTACAACCTGCGTTATAAAACCTACCAGAAGGATACGAATAATATCCAGCTCCGGACGAATTTCGTGGAGCCTCCCGTCATTTTCGATTCCTTGCTCATGCTCCGGTCGCTGGACAATATAAGGGGATTCCTTATCAACCAGGGATATTTCAATCCCCAGGTGCAGGCGCAGGTGAAATACAGGAAAAAGAAAGCGCGTACCACTTATAAGATCCAGACGGGCAACCTGTACGTGATCAACAATGTAAGGGTCAATTGCGAAGACAGCACCATCTATAATATTCTAAGGAGCAGCCTTAAAAAGACCCGCCTGGAACCATACACCAATTACAATCATATAGTGGTGAGCGAGGAAAGGATCCGTATCGTGAATGAGCTGCGGAACTGGGGGTACTATAACTTCGGCACCAATAATATCACCTTTGAGCTGGATACGGCTTCGGTGGTCGTGGATTACAAAAACCCGCAGTACCAGCGCCGGCAGAACAAACGGAAAAGAGGGCTGGATATTGATATCAATATCTATAATTCCAGGGACAGCAGCGCCTACAAGGTGCACCACATAGAGGATGTGACCGTCTATATGCAGCATATAGAAGGCGCGCCTGAAAGCACCTATTCGGAAAAAAAGATAAACGGCATCACGTTCAAATATATTGACCATTACCTCAATTTTAATGTGATAGACCAGAAGATATTGCTCAGGCCGGGCATCATATTTACTCAGGACGCTTACGGGCAGACCCTCAAGCTGCTGAATGACCTGGAAATATTCCAATTGGTAAGGATCTCCGTGGAACCCTCGTATGAAGGCAGCACGGGACTGAACACCCGGATCATTTTAAGCGCCAATAAGAAATATGATTTCGGCACCAATATCGAGGTGACCGGCGGAGACCTGTACACGGTAGGTACTGCCGTCAATATGAGCATTACGGACAAGAACTTCCTGAAGGGCGCCAACAGGCTGACCATTACCGGGTCTTACGGGGTGGAAGCCAACCAGGATAAAGCCCAGACAGACCTTGACTATTTCCGCCAGTTCTATCTCTTTTCGCAGAATGCCGGTCTCAACTTTAATCTCACCTTCCCCAAGTTTATCCTCCCGGTGAACCAGAACAGGTTCAGCCGGACACTGGTGCCTAAAACATTCCTGGAGGGCGGTATCAATTACCTGAAACGGACCGATTATTTTGACCTCCGGAGCGTCAATGCCGGCTGGGGTTACCGGTGGCGGGCCTCCACCTATGAGCAATGGTCTGTCAAGCCTATTTTTGTGAACTTCCTGCACCTTTCCAATATATCCAAAGTATTCCAGGAAAGGATGGACAGCATACCGGCCATCCGGAACAGTTACCAGGAGACCTTTATAGAGGGTGAGAACATAGAGTATGTGTACAATTCCGAGCTAAAGAATCCCCGCTCCTACCGTATCGTAAGGCTGGGCCTGGAAGAAGGCGGCCTCCTGATGAACGGGATCAATGCGCTGTACACCCTGAACAGGTCTGGAGACGGCCTGAAGTTTGCCGAATATGTGAGAATGGATTTTGATATCCGCCAGTATATCAAGAACAACAGGTCCGGCTGGTCCTTCCGGTTTTACGGCGGCGTGGGCGTTCCCTACAATAAAGCCACTTCCCTGCCCTATATCAAGCAGTACTTTGTGGGCGGCGCCTACAGCGTCAGGGGGTGGCGGCCCCGGGTGCTGGGCCCCGGCAGCTTCAATGCCCTGAAAGATAACAATACATCCCTGCTTTTCGTGGACCAGGCGGGCGATATCAAGCTGGAGCTGAATGCGGAATACCGGTTCCCGATCATTACCGTCTGGTCCGGCGCCATCCAGATCAACGGCGCGCTCTTTGCCGATGCCGGCAATATCTGGCTGATGAATCCCACGCCCAATATGCCGGGCGCTAATTTCCGGTTTGAGAACCTGTACAGCGACCTGGCCGCCAGCTATGGTTTCGGTATCCGCTTCGACCTTGGCGGCTTCCTTGTCCTGCGGACCGACTTTGCCTTCCAGGCCAAAAAACCCTATGTTCCGGAACACAACGGCTGGACTATCCAGCATTCCCGCATCGCGGACGGCCAGTGGCGCAAAGACAATATGAACTTTAATATCGCTATCGGTTATCCTTTTTGATGATTATTACTCCTTTGACCCCTGCACTAATTTTTATTTCCCGGTACATTACAGGAAAATTTGTAATTTAACTCACGCAAAATTCTGACATTCTAGAAAAATGTCCACAAATCAAGCAGGACTCTTTGGCATGCAACTCAGACAACGACTGCCCCACAGCAAAAATTTCATATTGCAAACAGAAAGAAACGATTTACGCAGCGATCTTTCCCATTAAGTCTTCAGAATTTTGATGAAGAGCAAACCGCCCTTTATGAGCGAATGCAGAAAGAAAAGGATGAAATGATGGCGATGCTGAAGAAGTTGATGCAGAAGTAATTGTCAATTATACTATAAACATCAAATTAGGATAAAAAATAATTGGCAATATTTATACGGTATACATGGGTAATTAAATGTAACTCTCCAAAAATGAAAACAAATCCAATAAACTGGACTGAATTTAATGGTGAAAAATTTCAGGCATTTTGCAACGACTTATTAAGTTTTGAGTTTGGGAAGAACTATATACCCTTTACTGCCCCTGGAGGCGACCAAGGCATAGATGGACTTTTTGATGGGGAATACAATAGTAAAACAGGGAAATGGAGATTTCAGGCAAAATTTCACCATCCTGATACCGGTAGAGTATCTGGATTTAATCAATTAAAGGCTCAGATCAAAAAAGACATAACTGAGAATATACAAGATGAAACTACTGTAATTTTTATTACGAATGTTGAATTGAACCCTAACCAGAGAAAGGAAATAAAGACAACAACTGGTAAAACGCTCCAGGAAAACGGTAAAGTAGTTGATTTTGATATTTGGGACGGAGCCAAGATCTATACATTATTAGCGCACCACCCGATTGTTAAGCTTTGGTATACAGATCAAACTAAATATTTAATCCAGGAATATTCAGAATATTTTCGGGAAGAGCTCAATGCAGCACAAAATACTTCTTATGCCCTATCCAATAAATTTTATTACAGAAAGAACAAGCTCGAAATCCTCGATCAGTTTATTCGGGATGACGCAAAAATGGTGGCTGTCATTAGTGGTGAAGCAGGCATCGGGAAGACAAGACTTTGTATTGAGTTCTTCAGGCAATATATCGATCCGGAGAGTGATTGGAAAGCATTGGTTGTTGTAACCCATACAATCGATCTGCAAGTATTGCAGGTGGCTTTATCCGGAGAAAGAAACTATATTGTATTACTGGATGATGCCGATAAATTTGAGGAAAAAGATATCGCCGATTTGTTAACCCTTGTAAAGAGGATAAAGCCGAATAAAGTCAAGCTATTGCTAACCGTTCGGACGCCATTTTTAAAACAAGCGCTTAAGCAGATAGCTGCAATCGATCAAACCGCATTAATAGAGCCAATAGAACTCGGTCAATTAACAAAAGAAGAAACGGTTCAGTTTTTAGAAGAAGAGTTAAAAGGATACAGAATTGGGGAATACTTTGGGTATTTTGTTGGATTGACTCACGGAATACCCATTATGATAATGACCTTATTAAGAGTCATTAAAAGTGGAACCAACTTATCGGATATTAAACAGGATACTTTTCTGAAGACGTATGTAAAGCAATATTTTGATCAATTTATAGCCACAACAAGTGGAGAGAAAGAAATACTCAAAAAGGAGGTTGAAAAAATCATTAAACTTGTTGCTCTTATCGAACCAATACAGATCGATAATAACGATCTTATAAAACAGATTGCCTCCACGGAGAATATTTCTGAAGAAGACGTAGAAGCTGTTCTGCTGGCAATGAAGGCACAACATATTATTTCCGGACGATACCAGTTGGATATCAAACCGGATATGTACAGCGACTTGATTCTGGGAGAAGCACTTCACTCCACAAAATGGTTAGAAGCAAAATTACCCCTATACAGTACTTACATTAGCAATATTATAAAGAATATCGCCTATGTAAACCAGGATACGGTTATTCTTGCAAATCTTCTGCAAGAATACATCAACCAAATCGATAATTGTAATAGCTATCAGGAAGTTGCAACTATACTTGGCACTGTATATACCATAACATACGCCATGCCATTATTGGCATTGGAAACAGTTAATAAAACAATTGCTATATATACGAATGAGCAGCATCCTTTGTATAACGATTTTCAGCGGTCATTGACTTATAGAAATTATGCTCCTGATTCTACTATCAACAACCTTAAACATATTCTCCACAGTTTATTCCAGATGGAAGACTACTTCATGCAAGCTTACATCTACTCTGGAAAACTTTACCAGCTATTAAAAGACAATGGAACTGTTTCAAATATTGCAGACTTTGAAAAGAGTGATGGTTTTGAAGGATTTACTTGCAAAAAACAAAACCAGGTACTTACAGCCAGTAAAGTGACATTAGGCAAAGTTGATGGAGAAATGAAGTTTTTTGCTCTTGGTACTTTAAAAGCTATACTAAGACTTGAATTTACACATACTGAATCCCACTTATTTAAAAAGGATTCTATCCATATTTATACAATACATGTTCCTGAGAATAAGCATGTAAAAAAACTGAGGCAAGAAACAATTGATCTGTTAATTGAAGTATTTCAAAATGACTCTTCCAAAGAGATTAAAGAAGAGATTCTTAAGATCATTGTTGATGTGCCAAGAGAGATTTTTGCGGCAAGGAATAACAATTATAAGGGAAAAGAAGACATCAAAACAGTCTTGGATTTCCTGCTTTTGATCTCCGCTCAAAACATTCTTGAACTGAAACAAAAGCAGTTTATTAAACAGCAATTGCACAGGTTCAAACGATGGGATAAAGATGCTGTCTATCATACGATCATTGATAAGATAAATAAGCAACTGGCAGGCAGTGATCTTGCAGAAATACTACTGGATTTATTCAATCCAAAGTATGATAAAAATTTCAATAAAACGAAAGAAATATATAAAACAGAAGCACAAAAATTAATAAAGAATAACTCTGGAACTGAATTAGGAGACGCCTTAGTAAAAGTTGTCCAGCAAAGTGAACATACCCCACATTATCTTTATGATTTTCTATACGAAATTACAACTGACTTAACCAAAACCAAAGAGCTTATTAATCATTTGTGGACAACCAATAGAGAATTTGTGATTATCTACTGTTCCAGTATGTTCCGACAATTGAGGTTTTCTGAAGAGGGTAAAAGTTTTTTTTGGCAATATATTCAAAAGCTGCAAGAAGAAAATTCTGTTAAGACAAGAGACTGTATATTAAATGTGTATAGTTCCTTTAGGATTCACGATGTTGGAGTGCATATAAAAAAACAAGACATCCTGGAACAAGAGGACTCAGACCTTATCACTACAACGTTTGAAAAATCAACACCTGAAAATTATTTCAATCTGGCCTGGGCGCTTCCAATCCTGTTCTTTCTTGATAAATCTTTAGCTGTCAACGAAATTAAAAAGTTTTTACAAAACTGCCATGAAAGACATCTTGATACTTTGTTTTTAGCATTCGATCCAGTCGAAAAAGAAAATTATCCGGAAATAAAAGAATTGTTACTTCATCATACCATTCATCTGAATATTCCCTATACCGTTGAACGTTTTTTAAATAAGATAATCAGGAAAGACGGATTTGAGGACGTGTTCAGGTATATTGAAAAAAGATTGTTTTTCAAGCGAAAATATGTATTGGAAAAAAAGAACTTGCTCGATTATGAATATGTACCAACTCATACAGGTAATACCATTACAGCAAATCTTTCTGATGAGCAGAAAAATGAAATATTTTCTAAGATACTCAATTGGTTTGTTGGTTTTGATTTTGAGTCATACGAACACTTTTATACAAAAGATGTCATTGAATTATTTGCTGTGAATAAATACATAGATGAATACACAAAAGTTATCTATACTAAGCTTATTGAACAGTATCAATCAGATTATAACAAGTTGTTGAATATTATTCAATCCCTATCTGGATTTAAGGAAAAAAATGAAGCTTTTATAGATTTAATCATGCAGCTTCTGAAAGTCGGTGAAGAAAGCATACAAAAGGAAGAACAACTTAAAAAGTTTAAATCACAATGCGATATTGCATTAACTTCTGTAGGTGTTAAATCCGGTACAGCAGGACAACCATTCGAGGTAGACCTGCAATTAAAGGAATTATTGGAAAATACTTTGAATAGCTCAAAGATAAGTACTCCCCAAATGAAGGACTTTTTTCAAAGAGTTTTAAAATCGGTACAGGCAAATATTGATCGGGATAAATATGATGAAGGAGGAGAAATATGGTAACTAAATCACTTACAGATTTTAGCGTTCAGAAAAATGCTATCTTAACCGCTATAAATAATAGCTGGCGGCATTTATAATCAAAGCCTGCATAGTTCGTTTAAACTCTCTCGAACAAAAATAATACTCCCCTCCACATTCTTTTCTCCACAAAATAAATGAATGAACATTCATTTATTTTACCTAAATTGCATTAAAATCAATTTTGACAGATGATCCGGAATAAAAGAAATGCTATCCTGAAAAGTGTGCTTAAGCTGGTCAACAGGCAGGGATTTTATCATCTGAATATGAAAAGCATCGCGCAGGAAGCCGGTGTTGCGGCAGGGACCATCTATCTCTACTTCAAGGGGAAGGAAGACCTTATCAATGCGTTGTATGCCATGACTGCAGAGGAGTTCAACCAGGCCATACTCGAAGCATACGAGGAAGGCAGGCCATTACAGGCCAATTTTTTTGCCATGCTCGACGCCGCGGTCATGTTCTATCTTAAGAACCCGGACCATTTCAGCTTTGTGGAGCAATATACCTACGCGCCTTTCCTGTTCAAAGAAAACCAGGATATGAACTTTTCCCTGCTTTTACCTATTTATAAAATGATGGCGCAGGGAAAGGCGCTCCGGCTTATAAAGCCGCTGGATGAGTCCGTGCTGCTCGCGCTCATTCACGGCAGCCTCAACACCATCATAAAGCTGCACCTGGCCAGGAAGACCAATCTCCGGAAAGAGAGCACCCGGAAGGAATTTTATAATGCTGTCTGGGATGCCGTAACCGTAACAAAAAAGTAAACAAGCAAATTGTGAACAAAACATCGCAATGCTTAATTTTCACAGGGAAGCGTGCTGGTGATGTTTTGATTAACCGTTCAAAAAAATATACGAATGAAAAGGATCATTAAAAAAGTAGCCGTCCTCGGATCAGGAGTTATGGGCAGCCGTATTGCCTGTCACTTTGCCAACGCCGGCATAGAAGTATTGCTGCTGGATATCGTACCCAAAGATGCGCCGGCCGATGATAAAAAAGCCAGGAATAAGATCGTGAACGATGCCCTGCAGTTCGCGCTCAAATCCAATCCTTCACCCATTTACAGTAAATCGTTCGTGACGCGGATCACTACCGGGAATTTCGAGGACAACCTACCCGAAATTGCCGGCTGCGACTGGGTGATAGAAGTCATCATCGAACGCCTGGACATCAAACAATCGCTGTTTGAAAGAGTGGAACAGTACCGGAAACCCGGCACCCTGGTCTCCTCCAATACTTCCGGTATACCCATCCACCTGATGGCAGAAGGAAGAAGCGAGGATTTCAGGGCGCATTTCTGCGGGACGCACTTCTTTAACCCGCCCCGTTACCTGAAATTATTGGAGATCATACCCACCGCCCACACCTTGCCGGAAGTAACGGACTTCCTGATGGCTTACGGGGAAAAAATGCTGGGAAAGACCACGGTATTATGTAAAGATACCCCTGCCTTCATTTCCAACAGGATAGGGGTCTTCAGCATGGCCAGCATCTTACAATACGTGGAAAAGACCGGTATGACCATAGATGAGGTGGACAAGCTGACCGGTCCCGTGATAGGCCGACCCAAATCCGCCACCTTCCGTACGGCCGATGTGGTGGGCCTGGACACGCTGGCTCTGGTAACCAACGGCTTATACCAGGGATTACAGCACGATGAAGCGAAAGATACCTTTAAGGTACCTGCCTTTATTAACACGATGATCGAAAACAAATGGCTGGGTAGTAAAACAGAACAGGGATTCTTTAAAAAAGTAAAAGGAGAGGACGGTAAAAGCGAGATCCTTTCTTTAGACCTGCAAACATTGGCATATAAAAAAGCGGAAAAAGCCAAATTCGCGGTACTGGAAACAACCAAGCAGATAGAAAACCTGGCGGACAGGTTCAAAGTCCTGCTGGCCGATAAGGACAGGGCAGGGGACTTCTACCGTACCACGTTCTACAGCCTCTTTACCTATATCTCCAACCGTATCCCGGAAATCGCAGACGAGCTTTACAAGATAGACGATGCCATAGAAGCCGGCTTCGGCTGGGAAATGGGCCCATTCAAGATCTGGGACACCCTGGACATCGCCAAAACGGTTGAAAGCATAGAAGCAGCCGGGTATAAGGTAGCCGACTGGGTAAAGACTATGCTGGCAGCAGGTCATACCTCCTTTTACCAGGCCCGTGACGGCCGGAGATACTATTATGATATTCCTTCCGGGTCTTATAAGATCATCCCCGGAACAGAAGAGTTTGTCAATATAGACCTGGTAGGAGCCGATAAAATAGTCTGGCAAAACTCAGGCACCATTTTAAAAGATATCGGCGACGGCATCCTGAACCTGGAATTCAGGACCAAGATGAATACCATAGGCGGCGAAGTGCTGGAAGGCATCAATAAAGCCATTGATATCGCGGAAAAAGATTATAAAGGCCTGGTGATCAGCAATACCGGCGCCAATTTCAGCGCGGGCGCCAATGTAGGGCTGATCTTTATGATGGCCGTAGAGGAGGAGTGGGACGAGCTGGACTTTGCCATCCGCCAGTTCCAGAATACGATGATGCGCGTACGTTATTCCGGTATACCGGTAATCGTAGCACCTCATAATATGACCCTGGGCGGCGGCTGTGAAATGTGCCTGCACGCAGATAAGGTAGTAGCACACGCGGAGTCCTATATCGGACTGGTAGAATTTGGGGTGGGGCTGATCCCCGGAGGCGGCGGAACCAAAGAGTTTGCGCTCCGTACTGCCGATGAGCTGAAAGAAGGCGATGTGGCTTTAAACAGGTTCAGGGACAGGTTCCTGACCATAGGACAGGCCAGGGTTTCCACCAGCGCTGAGGAAGCATTCGAGCTGGGATACCTGGTAAAAGGCAGGGATAAGGTCGTATTATCCCAGAAACGGCTGCTGCTGGAAGCCAAAAAGGAATGCCTGCTGCTGGCAGATGAGGGCTATGTAGCCCCGCAGCCGCGCAAAGATATTTTAGTATTGGGTAAGCAGGCCCTGGGGCTGGCATACCTGGGAGCCGACAGCATGCGTGCCGGCAATTATATCTCCGATCACGATGTGAAGATCTCCCAAAAGCTAGGCTATGTAATGGCCGGAGGCGACCTCTCCACACCCACCCGGGTCAGTGAGCAATATCTGCTCGACCTGGAACGCCGGGCATTCCTGGAGCTTTGCGCGGAAAGAAAAACATTAGAGCGTATCCAGTCTATCCTGAACGGCGGTAAAGTGCTGAGGAATTAGACCGTTGCCGGAAGCATATGGCTCCGCATTAAATTATTTCATTTTACAGTGACCTTAAAAATATTAAAACATATGAATGCTTATATAGTTGCAGGATACAGATCGGCCGTAGGCAAAGCCAACAAAGGAGGTTTCCGCTTTATGCGCACCGATGAGCTGGCAGCCCGGGTGATCAGACATTTAATGGCCAGCGTGCCCCAGGTCAAACCCGAACAGGTGGATGATCTGCTGGTAGGCAACGCGATGCCGGAAGCGGAACAGGGCCTGAACTTCGCCCGTTTCGTTTCGCTGATGGGATTTGATTCCGTTAAAGTGCCCGCCGTAACGGTCAACAGGTACTGCGCCTCAGGACTGGAAACCATTGCGACGGCAGCGGCCAAGATCCATTCCGGCCTGGCGCACTGCATCGTAGCCGGCGGCGCCGAAAGCATGAGCCTTATCCCTATGGGCGGCTGGAAAGTTGTGCCCCAGGTGGAGCTGGCGAGGGATCATGCGGATTATTACTGGGGAATGGGCCTGACGGCAGAAGCTGTAGCCAAAGAATACAATGTCAGCCGTGAAGACCAGGACGCCTTTGCCCTGCGATCGCACCAAAAAGCGCTGAAAGCCCTGGCGGAAAACAAATTCAAAGAAGAGATCGTTCCCATAACCGTGGAAGAGACCTATGTAGGCAATAACTGCGGCCAAAAGAAAACCCGTACCTACGTAGTAGATACGGACGAAGGACCACGCGAAAGCACACCGGAAGGGCTGGCCGGCTTAAAGCCCGTATTCGCGGCCGGCGGCACTGTTACGGCCGGCAACAGCTCGCAGACAAGCGACGGAGCAGCCTTTGTGATGATCTGCAGCGAAGCGTTTATAAAAGCGAACAACCTGCAGCCCATCGCCCGTTTTGTAAGCTATGCGGCAGCCGGGGTAGAGCCCCGTATAATGGGCATAGGGCCGGTAGAAGCCATCCCTAAAGCGTTGGAGCTGGCAGGGCTTCAATTGAAAGACATAGACCTGGTAGAGCTCAATGAGGCCTTCGCTTCCCAATCCATAGCCTGCATCCGGGAGTTGGGACTGGATGAAGATAAGGTCAATGTGAACGGGGGCGCTATTGCCCTGGGACACCCCTTAGGCTGTACCGGCGCGAAGCTGACCGTACAGATGATGCACGAGCTGAAACGCCGCAATAAGAAATACGGCCTGATCTCCATGTGTGTAGGCACAGGACAGGGAGCAGCGGGTATTATTGAAATGCTGTAACAGCCCGGGCACCTCATAAACCATACAATTATTCAATTAATAATAAAAACATTCAGACAATGAGCAACAAACAAACCATAATGGGCGGTGAGTTCCTGATCAAAGACACCCGGCCGGAAGATATTTTCATTCCTGAAAACTGGAGCGAGGAGCAACTGATGATCGCGCAGATGTGTAAAGATTTCCTGAAAGCGGAAGTGACCCCCAGGCTGGAAGCTATCGATAAGCAGGAAGAAGGGCTGATGGCCTCCCTGCTGGAAAAAGCCGGGGCGCTCGGCCTGCTGGGCATCAGCGTACCTGAAGAACTGGGCGGCATAGGAAAAGATTTCGTTACCGCCATGCTCACCACGGAAGCGCTCGGCGCGGGCCATTCCTTTGCTGTCGCCAATGCCGCTCATACCGGGATCGGGACTTTACCCATCCTGTATTATGGTACCGAAGCGCAAAAGCAAAAATATATCCCTAAGCTGGCTACCGGAGAATGGAAAGCCTGCTATTGCCTCACAGAGCCGGGTTCCGGGTCGGATGCCAATTCTGGAAAGACCAAAGCCAGACTGTCAGAGGACGGGAAGCACTATATCCTGAACGGCCAGAAGATGTGGATCACCAACGGCGGGTTTGCAGACATCTTTACGGTGTTCGCAAAAATTGACGATGATGAGAACCTGTCTGCCTTCATCGTGGAAAAGGATTTCGGCGGCATCACCATCAACGCGGAAGAAAGAAAAATGGGCATCAAGGGAAGCTCTACCACCCAGGTGTTTTTCAACGACTGCAAAGTGCCGGTGGAGAATTTACTCTCTGAAAGAGGCGCCGGCTTTAAGATCGCCCTGAATATCCTGAACATCGGCCGTATCAAGCTGGGAGGCGCGGCCCTGGGAGCCGCCAAAGCCGTCATCAACCAGTCTGTGAATTATGCCAACGAACGGGAACAATTCGGCCGCCCTATCTCCAAATACGGAGCCATTAAGCAAAAGCTGGCAGAGCAGGCCATACGCACCTATGTTACGGAGTCTTTGACCTATCGCGCGTCACAGAATGTGGATGATGCCATCCAGCAGCTGATAGCGGAAGGTATGGAAGCAGGCAAAGCCAAGTTAAAGGCTACGGAGCTCTTCGCCGTGGAAGCCGCCATTGTAAAGGTGCACGCATCGGAAGTGCTGGATTACGTGGTGGACGAGGGCGTCCAGATATACGGCGGTATGGGCTACAGCGCGGAAGCGCCTATGGACAGGGCCTACAGGGATTCCCGCATCAACAGGATATTCGAAGGCACCAACGAGATCAACCGGATGCTGACAGTGGATATGCTGCTGAAAAAAGCCATGAAAGGACAGCTGGACCTGATGACACCCGCCCAGAACGTGGTAAAGGAGCTGACCTCCATCCCCGATTTCGGCGCTGCAGAAGAGGATGGCCTGTTCTCCGGAGAGTACAAATACATCAAAGGATTCAAAAAAGCTATTTTAATGACGGCGGGCGCGGCGGTACAGAAGCTGATGATGCAGCTTGCCAAGGAGCAGGAAGTGATCATGTACCTCTCCGATATGCTGATTGAGCTGTATGCGTCGGAGTCCGTATTGCTGCGGGTGGATCAGCTGGTCCGGTCACAGGGCGACACAGGCAACGAGGAAAAAATAGCTATAGCAAAGACCTATATTTTCGATGCGGCATCCAGGATATACCAGGCAGGACGCAACGCTATCAACGCCTTCGCGGAGGGTGATGAAAAACGGATGATGCTGATGGGACTGAAAAGATTTACCAAAACGGAAGAATTCAATACGGTAGCGGCCAGGAGAAGCATTGCGGAAAAAATAATTAAAGAAAATAAATATACTTATTAGTATCTTAGCAATTATTTAATAAATAGGAAGTTTTTACTTCCTATTTATTGTATTTTCACAGATTTTTAAATATTTTGGTCCAAACTAATTATATAAGTAAATCAAAATTTATGAATAAGAAACTTATATTCACTTCTCTTGCATTAGGAATAGCTCCAACCCTGATGGCCGGCAGCTTCCAGATCAATTTACAGGGTATACGGCAGACCGCGATGGCGAGCAGTGGGACGGCTAAGCCCTGGGATGCTTCCACCTTGTTCTACAATCCTGCCGGGTTGTCTGATCTCGGCAGCTTTCAGGTGTATGCCAGCGGCTTCTATGTATCTCCGAATATATCTTATTCCCAGGCACCGGCCACGGGCTACCGCGTTGATGCCCAGAAGCTTTCTTCCTTTCCTTTTGCCGTATATGCGGGCGGAGCTGTATCGAAGGATAAAAGGCTGGGCGCCGGTATAGGCATCTTCACACCATTCGGATCCAAGGTTAGCTGGGGATCGGACTGGAGAGGCCGGTACCTGGTAAGGGACATTTCCCTGGCATGCATCCAGATACAGCCCACTATCAGCTATAAGTTTTCTGACCATTTCTCCATCGGCGCCGGGCTTAACTACGGCTTCGGAAGCATGGAGATCAACAAGGCGCTGCCGCTGACCTTTGCAGACGGATCGGACGGCGCGGTCAAGCTGGAAGGCAACGGTACCGGATGGGGCTTTAATGTAGGCCTGCATTACAAGCCGGTAGAAGAGATCGAGCTGGGCCTGACCTACCGCCACGGTATGACCATGAAAGTTAATGACGGCACCGCATCATTCAGCGCGCCTCACTCGCTGCAAAGCTCCCTGCCTGCCAATGGCACCACCGGGTTCAGCACCCGGCTGCCTTTACCGCATATCACCACCTTAGGGATGGCGTATAATGTCAACTCCCGCCTGACCTTACAGGGAGACCTCGTATTCGCTATCTGGTCGCGCTACAAATCCCTGGACTTTACCTTTGATGAGAACACTGCGCTGGTGCAGAATTCCAGCGAGGTCAAAAAGAACAACAATACCCTGGCTGTAAGGCTGGGCGCTAATTATAAGATAACCCAAGCATTGGAATTAATGGCAGGGTTTGGCTATGACCCGACCCCTATCAGTAAGAATTACATGTCACCGGATGCTGTGGATGGCAACAGGTTCATCATGTCCGGCGGTATAGCCTATACGCTGGGAGATATGGTAAGCATTATGGGCTCCTTCCAGTACACTACCACACCGACAAGATACGCCACGCACAGTCCTTCAAATTTCAGCGGCGCTTATGAAATAAAAAGTTTTACGCCGGCGCTGGGCATAGCCGTTAAATTTTAATTTCTGTCAATGCTTTTCCAATTATAAAATAAACTTATGAAATTCAAATATTTAGTACTCATAGCGTCCGCTGCCGGATTATTATCATCCTGTAAGAATAATTTTAAAAGCCTAGATACGCCCACAGCCGGTGAAGCAGACTTTTCCAAATACGTGGCCATAGGAAACTCTCTTACTGCCGGCTATGCCGATAACTCCCTGACACGTGACGGGCAGGAAAACTCCTATCCCAATATGCTGTCCCAGCAATTCAAGATGGTGGGAGGCGGCAATTTCGTCCAGCCCCTGCTCCCGGGAAGCTACGGCTGGCCGTCAGCAAAATATACGCTGGGCTACCAGACAGACTGTAAAGGCGTAACGGCTTTAGGTCCTATCCCGAACCCTGCTGCGGCCGATACAGCGGGCAGCTCCAACCGCATCGGCAATATAGACTACAATAACCTTGGCGTACCCGGCATCAAGGTGGCACACCTGGGCATTAACGGCTACGGCGTGTTCAACCCTTATGCAGCCCGGTTCTTCCGCAACCCGTCCCTGCAGACACCTCTCGAAGTGTTCCTGGCGCAGTCTCCGTCCTTCTTTACCGTATGGCTGGGGGGCAATGACGTGCTGGGCTATGCCACCAGCGGCGGTGAAGGTAATATCGGGGGCATGGGAACGGCTGATATCACCCACCCGGAATTATTTAAGACGATGTATGACTCCCTGGTGAACAACCTCGTAAAAGGTAATGCCAAAGGCGTACTTATCAATATTCCGGACGTAACGTCCATTCCTTTCTTCACTACCATAGACAGGAACGGCGCTACCGTAACGGCAGAGGAGGCCAACAGGCTTAACCAGCATTACAAAGACCTTGGCTATAACCACATTTCATTCCGGGAAGGCAAAAACGCCTTTGTTGTAGAAGATGACAGGGTAGGGGTAAGACATATTGAAGAAGGCGAGTTCCTGCTGCTGACCATTCCTGCCAATGAATTAAAATGTAACGGCCTGGGCACTATGAAGCCCCTGCCGAAAAGATATTTCCTGGATGCCAAAGAAGTGGCTACGATACGTGAATACACGGCACTCTTTAACCAGACCATACAGGACGCGGCCAGGAAGCACGGCTTAGCTTATATGGACGCCGGCGCCTTTATGCGCAGCCTTTCTTCAGGCTTCGCATGGGATGGTATAAAATATTCCCCGACATTTGTTACGGGCGGCGCGTTCTCGCTGGATGGCGTGCACCTTACACCAAGGGGCTATGCGCTGGTGGCCAACCAGATCATAACAACCATCAATACGTATTACAAAGCCAATATCCCGTACCACGACGTTAATAAATACCCCGGTATCAAGTTCCCTTAAGGACAATCAGCATAGAGGAGATAAGCCAACCAGGACAGCCATGGAAAATGTAGTTTTTAAGACCAAGATCATATGGAGCCAGATAGATTCCAACAATCACCTGAGGCATAGCGCTTATTCGGACCTTGCCTGCCAGGGCCGTGTAGAGATACTGGAACAACTGGGCATTACCAGCGAAAAAATGGCGGAATCAGGTATCGGGCCGATCCTGTTCGAGGAAAAGACCGTGTATAAAAGGGAAATTGCTCCCAATTCAACCGTAAGCGTCACCTGTTTGTTAGAAAGCTGCAGGACCGATGTGGCAAGATGGAGCTTCCGGCAGGAGATCTTCCGGGAGGATGGCATCCTGGCCGCCGTAGTGACCACTGTAGGAGCCTGGATGGACCTGAACAAAAGAAAGCTGACCATTCCCCCGGCTGACTTCGCAGAGGTTTTCCTGACAGGGATTAAACGGACAGCGGACTGTACGGTCTATGAAAAATAGGCATATGCACACCGCTTAAAATACACGCTTATGAAAACATTAAAATGGCTCGGGTGGATCACAGTAAGCATTATGCTGCTGGCCCTGACAGGATGGAAAGCCGCGGCACAGGATATTACGGGTACCTGGTATAACGCGGAGAAAGATGCCAAGATACAGATCTATAAGTCAGGTGAAAAATACTACGGAAAGATCGTTTGGCTGAAAAATCCTAACGACGCGAACGGCAATCCCAAGAAGGATGTTAAAAACACCGACAAGAAAAAAACAAATGAGCCCCTGATGGGACTGCTGCTGCTGAAGAATTTTAAGAAAGACAACGAGAAGGAGTACAGCGGAGGCACTGTTTACGACCCGAAATCCGGGAAGACCTACGATTGTAATATCACGGTAAAAAGCAGCACGGAACTATCCATAAGAGGATATATAGGAGTAAGCCTTTTCGGACGGACAACCATCTGGACCAAAGCGAACTGATCTCCGGTAAAAAGAAAAGAGCTGACCAAAAAGGTCAACTCTTTTCTTTTTTGCCACTTTTATCCGTACCTACGGAAAGAAGTTTACCGGAGGGAGGACACTTTGCCACAGAAAAAACTATCACTACATGATTTTCTGAAATTTTGTAATTCCTGAAATAAGACCTTCATTTGATACTTGAAGGAAATAAATTCCCGGGGGCAGCATAGAAATATCAACCCGGGAATCATATTTTCTTCTGAGTACAATCTGCCCGACACTATTAAAAACCGTAATTTCTGAATTTGTGAGGTTGCCCGCAATATTTATGGTATGGGACGCAGGATTAGGATATACAGAGATTGAAGACATTCCGGGTTCTTTTACACCTGTTGGGATATCAGAACATTTCCTACTCCCATAATACTGATTCCAAAAACAATAGGTACGCCAGATGCTATTCTCGAATATAAAATAACTTTGAATAATAGGACCCGTATCAAATCCTCGTAAGTAACTAAAGCTCGGAGGTTGGTGATAATAATAAATGTCATCATAAATTGATGAATGCATTTGGAATTTGTAGCTCTTAACACTATCCAACATATTGGAAATCTTATTGGTAAAAGTATCATACCCCACAGCGGTTGTCTCCAAAAACAAGGTATCATATCCATCTTCAGATAGAAAACCATAATGTAATATTGTGTCACCAATTTGTAAATCATTTCTCATATATACAAGCTCTTCAGACACAGTATCACATTTTTTAATGTATGTGATCCCGGTAGTGGTGTCTTCTCTAAGGCAATAGATATCACCTGCGTGATTCCCAATAACGGAATATTCAAGATTGTTATATACGGCTGTTGTGTCATATACTGACCAGAACTTGAAATAATGAACTTCCCTAAATGTCCCGTCTATACCATGATATTCCATTAACCATTGATTGGTGGTATCGAGAAAGTAATTGCTTTGTGCAGATACCATTATAATCTTGCAAAAGATTATTAAGAACATGAGTAATATTCTTTTCATAATAAGCTGTTTGAGATCAGAAAAAGTCTTGTAGCCCATTATTTTCCATTTGAGCTTGAACAGATAGACGGAATTTCTGCCCCAATAATTGGGAATAGAAGAATACTTATGCCTTAAAATGCGGGAATGCCAGGAGACTGGTAGCCTTTTTATAGGAAGCTTTGCTTACCTGGCAGCCGTCATCAGCTTATACTGCCTGAAAATACCATCATTGTTCTGCACCGCTATCTGGTAAACATAATTGCCCTGCGGGAGGTTAAGCGATCCCATATCAACCTTCACACTGTGCGCCCCGGCTGAAAGCCTGCCCATTTCAAGGGTCGTCAACTTCCTGCCCTGGATGTCAAAAATATCAAAGGAAACCGTAGCGGCATTATGAAGCGTAAAGGGAATTTCTGTAATACCATTATGAGGATTGGGGAAATTCTGCCCTAAGGAAAACTGTTTCGCATTTTCTTTTTCAATATGCCCGATACTGGTCCCGTTGCCATCTCCCGAACCTTTCACGCTTACTTCCAGGAAAGCCTCATAGCCATCCACGCTGTTCCCTGTCAGTGATGCCAACTGGTAGGTGTATCCGTCCGAGAATATATTATCCTGCGCGAAGGTCATCGGGTCTGCTCCCTTAGTGTATAAGGACGGGAAAGCCGCATATATCGCATTCTTTGTTTCAATATCAAATGTCATCTGGCTGATAGCCGCATAAGAAGAGCTTACATACACCTGGAAATGAATATGGCAGATCCGGCCCTGGTACCAGCCGGGAAATATGGTCTCGAACTCCACTTCTCCGTTGGCATCCGTGATCTGGTACCCCCGCAGCCATTTGGTGGTGGCGCTTCCGCCCTGGTTCTGGGGCGTATCATAGCCTGAATAGATACCGTCCTTATCACACATCCATATATTGACCCTGACATTCGTCATCGGCAGGCAGTTGTCCACTCCCAGGATCCGCATCTTTACTTTAAGCGGGGCGCCCGTCCTGTCTTCTTTGATATCTGAACGGAAATAGTATGTATTGGCCGTCAGGTCCAGGGGAAAAGGTCCTGCCGTTTCTGTGGGTATGAGCGTACAGGAGGTAGGCATAGCTTCCGGCTCCTCATTGCCTGCCAGCACTCTTCCGAAGGGGATTAGCGCACCGGCACCGGCAAGTCCCAGGCTCTTCAAAAAGGATTTTCGTTCCATAACAGTTGCGTTTTTTATGTCTACTCAAAGCTAAACAGATACCATATGACCACGTAATTTATGAGGTGAACAGGCTCAAAATTGCGGTAAAGCAGCTCAGGGCTTACCGAACCGCCTGAAAAACGATTCTTCAAAGCTGCTGCCTATGGCGATCCGGGCATCGCCGATCCTGATCACCCTGTTCCTTACCTGGTCTATCTTATCCAGGGCGACGATATAGGAACGGTGCACACGTATAAAGGAGGTCTCTGGCAGCCGCTCCAGCAAGGCTTTCATGGTAATGCGGATAACAAGCGGCTTCTGCCCCGGGATATGGATCTTCACATAATCATCCCATCCTTCTATATATGTTATGTCCTTCATATATACCCTCACTATGCCGTAATCGGCCTTCAGCAGAAGATAGGCAGCATCGTATGCCCCTTCCTGCGCCCTGACCCAAATCTTTGCTTTCTGAACGGCCTGTTCAAAACGTTCCTTTGTAAAAGGCTTCAGCAGATAATCTACCGCGTTGAGCGCAAAGCCCTCTACGGCATATTCACTGTAGGCGGTCGTAAAAATCACCATGGGAGCGGGGGATATCTTATGAAGCAGCTCTATGCCTGTTATTTTAGGCATCTGGATATCCAGGAACAGCAGGTCGGGGGGGTGCTGCGCTATAAATTCCAGCGCTTTGTCCGTCCGCGTAAAGGTGGCAGCCAGCAGGATATCCGGATGCTGGTGGCAAAAATTGCTGATCACCTTTAGCGCCAGCGGCTCATCATCTACTGCTATCGCTTTTATCATAGTTGCAGGTCTAATCGTACAGTAAATGTATGCTCATTGGACTTGATGTCCAAAACATGGCGGTTGGGATACAATAGCATCAAACGGTTACGCACATTGCCGATGCCCGTTCCGGAGCTTCCGGCAGCCGGCTGCGACCGTACAACACTGTTCCGTACATACAGCGACAGGTTGTTATCCTCTATGCGGATATCGATCACGATGAGCGACAGCTCCTCAGGGCTTACGCCGTATTTAAAGGCATTTTCAATAAAAGAGATCAGCAGGAGCGGCGCTATGACCTTACCCTCTGTATCCCCGGTAACAAGATATTGTACCTCTACGCTTTCGTCTATCCTGTATCGCTGCAATGCTATGTATTCCTCGATATAGGTCAGCTCCTTGCTCAGTGCTACCCGGTCCTGCTGCGATTCTGTAAGCACATACCGCATCATACCGGCCAGCTTCACCACGGCGGTGGCCGTATAGTCGGACTTTTCCATAGCCAGGGCGTAGATACTGTTAAGGGTATTAAAGAGGAAATGCGGATTGACCTGCGCCTTCAGGTAGGATAGCTCCGCGGCCAGCTTTTCCCGCTGCAGCTGGTGCGATCTTCTGCGTGTGGCCAGCAGCATCGCCAGGAAAAACACCCCGATGAACAGGAAAAAGTTATAGTCGGCTATCAGCCTCCTCAGCAGGTTATGGTGAGGCGGCCGGAAATGCCCGGGTGCTGGAACAGGCGCACCGGGCCCGTGCATAGGCCCCCGGGGTATAAACCCGAACTGAAGGATAGACAGCGCGAATACCACAAAAGACAGGATAATGATACTGTAAAACAGCAGGTATCTTTTTTGAAAATAATACCGTGGTATAATAACCAGGTAACACCAGTAGAAGAAGCCCGCCAGCGCAATATGCGTAAAGACCTCCCTTCTGCCTTCCGGGTTGCCCAGAATGCGGTCCAGGGCCGGGAAGTCCGGGGAGCTAAGGATCGGTAACAACAGGAAAATGATATTGCAGATGATATGCAGCCAGACCCCATTCACACTTTTCTTCATAAGCAGGTTCTTATACTGTACAAAATTAGAAGAATACCCGGGTTTCGCCGGGCATTGCGGTCAACCGCCCTATTGTTGCGGCAAACGGATCAATTACCCGGTCAGTTGCCGTACGTCCCTGCGCTCCACTGCCGGAGCAGCGGCGCGTAGCGTTTAACATGCTGCTCGTCCCAATGAAACAATAGCAGCCTTTGCGCCCGGGGCAAATATTGCCGCAGCAATGCTAAGGACGCCTGCAGCTCCCGGGGATCCGGGAATTCCGCACGCAATTCGTCTCCCATCCGGAAGTATTTAAAAGCCGTTGTCACATCTTTTGTCAGCATACTGTACACACTATCCTTTGGCTGCATATAAGGCAGCAACTGCTCGTATTCATTCTGGTAGATGATCCCTTTATACTGCTTGCCCGAATACCACACATACCAGCCATATACGGGCAATGCCGGATCAAGCGGCAGGGGATAGGGCTTCTTTACAAGATAGGATTGCAGGGTCCTGACCGTAAGTATGGAATTTGTTTCACGGTAGTCTTTGATATTACCCATATTATAGCACATCAGCACCGCCTTATCTACGGGCGGGACGCCCATTACCGAAGGGTATTTATAGGGATAGAGCCGCAGGGTAACGCTGAGGGACTTGTCGCGGAGCTGCCCTTTTAACTGCTGCAGGAAGTAAAAATACCGGTCCCTGCTCTGGGGTGTCCAGTCACAGTCCACCTGCAGCTCCCGCACTGATCTATCAGCAAAACGGGCTATCCAGTCCCTGTAGTAGCGACAGACATTCCCTGCAAGGGCAGCACAGCCGGCACTGTCCATTTTAAGCATGACGTCGTTGGTGATAAATATGACCGGCACGATCTCCAGGGATGCGTTCGTGTAACCTGGTGGCAGCAGCCCCGGCAGCCGTGTAGCCGGCTGCGGCTCCCCGGAGCGCCCGTTCCATACAACATCCGCGATCTTTGCATAGATGAACTGTACCCCGGCACTGTCCAGCCGCTCCGCTTCAGGCATATCCAGCGTTCTGTTCTTCCAGTAATAATATCCTACGGGCAGGGCTTTTTCTTCCTTTTTGCAGGAAAACAGGAGGAGCAGGGCACTTATATACAGGATGCAGTATTTCAACATATGACAATACAGTGAATCAGTAAGGGGCAATCAGGAGTGATCAGTAAAAAGCAATATGCAGCGCAGGCTACCTGAACCTGCTGTCCAGGTCTGGGCAGGTGGTCCGGGCTATATTAAAGACCCTGGTAGCCGCAATATTCCCGGGAAGCTCCCGCTGCGGGTAGGGAGCATTTACGGCCAGGTGCTCGGCCAGGCAGAGATCCAGGAACATTTCCGCTTTTGATTCCTTATCGGGCGCAAGCTGCAATGCCTGCCGGAAAGTCTCTACAGCCAGGCTGTTCCTGTAATAATCGGCCCCATATTTTATGGTATTGGGATAGAAAGTGTACCTGAATATATCGTCCTTCTCCTCGTAAGTCTCTTTGTCATACTTACCATAGCTTATCATCATCCAGAAATGTCCGTTATAGGTCATATTCAGCCGGGCATTGCCCAGCAGCCTCAGCAGCTCCGCCTTCCTCGCCGGCTTAAGGACAGGCATTTCCAGCTCCCTGTTCACCTTAACGATATCGCGTAAGACAGCCACCTTAGACGTAGCAGGATAAGCGGCATATGCTCTCAGATCCCAGGGAGCATAGGTGCCCAGGTCAAAAATACTCCGGGAAGGCAGGTATTCCTTATAGGCATATTGGGTTTCCCAGAAAGCGGGATCCATCTTTTCAAATACCTTCAGGGCCATTTCATATTGCTGCTCCCGCAGGTATTTGGTCCCGATCAGGTCGTAGAACATATCATCATCCGCCCACTTTACCGGTTCCAGCAACTGCTCGAACTTGTTTTTCTGCTGCTTGTGCTTAAACATAATGAGATTGTACACATCTTCCACAGCGGCATGCTTATCAAAATAGGCAATGGAGTAATAATCATTCGCAGTATTGATACCCCGGGCCTCTGGCTCCTCTTCCTGGTAATACCAGTAGGACCACTGCATATACCCGTACTCATTGGAGGGAACATTGGCCTTTTGCCTTAGCAGCCCCGCCGTAACAATATCTCCCCGCTCTTTGTAGCAGTAGCTCAAAAAGACCATCAGCTCCTGCACATCATCCATTTCCTCCGGGCTTAGCTCATCTGCCCAGTACGGGCCCTTCTTTTTTATGACTGCGTCCTGCTGATCCTTTAAGAGCTGCAGATCTGCCGCCAGCCGCAATTTGGTATCATTAACCAGGATATTCTCCGTTTTAGCCGTAACGATAACCCTTTCTATCAGGAACTGGTCATGGTAGCGGGAGGACGCAGGAACGGACAGGCGGGCAAGGACCTTCCCCGCATCTGCATACCTGCCCTTCAGGTTGAGGAGGTGTACCAGGGCCAGCCTGGTAAATAGCGAATCCGTCTTGCCTTCCGCTTCTGCTTTTTCTATAAAGGCCAGGAGATCGTCCAGGTAGGTATAGTCATTCTTACGGTTGGTCCCATAAGAAGTATTGATGGTCAGATCCTCGTTGAGATTATTGAATTTCAGCAGGTCATAAGACCAGATCCAGTTCTCTACCTTATTGATCTCACGACTTATCAGGAACGGCAGGTATTTACTTTCCGGGTTTATGCTGTATATCTGCCGGACCTGCTGCAAGTTCCTGCCAAAGGTCATTGCCCCGAAAACAGCCAGGCTCGCTTCCTGCAGCGAGGGGTCCTTCTTTCCTGCGGCATATACCTCTTCCTTAATATTATAGAGCTGGTTGTAAACCGGTACTTTTTTCTCTTCCGACCAGTCAAAAGCCCGGAGCAGCCTGCTTACATACGCCTCGCTGTTGACAGGCTCCATAAGCCCGCAAAAATACACCGCCCAGCCCTTTACCACGCTATTGCCATTACGGATATACTTTTCGTAGGCCTCCATATAGGGAACGGCAGAACCATTCTCCCTGGTAAAGGAGGCGTAATAGGCCATTTTTACCGCCTGGAAAGCATAACGCTCTTTCAGGAAATTATCTTTGGTTTTGCGCACCATCGAGAGGCTCTTTTCCGCCACCGCCCTGATAGCTGAGTCCCGCTGCGGAGATCCGATATCCGCAGACCATATATCTTCACTGCCGAATTGCGTCTGTTCCGCTTCCTTCGCAAGCACCATATAGGCCATTGCCCGCTTACGGCGGGGGTGCGTAAGCCATTTTATAAAACCATTCTTCCGGAATGCGCTCCAGTCGTTCCTTCTGTAAGCATCCAGGAATATTTCCGGTTCGGTCTCGTACTGTATGGCATAGATATGCTCTATATTCATATCAGCATCCCCGGTATACCGCCGCCATTCTTCACAATTCCTACGGTAGTCCAGTCCCTGCGGATCAGAGATGTTATTGTTCAGGAAATTTTCGGTATAATAAAACGCTTCCAGGCCCTCATAACCGTTCAGCCCGTTCCTGAAAAGCGCATATCTTGTCTCATCTATATCCAAATGCGGACCACAGGCCGTTAAAGGTTGCGCACCAACAGCAAGGGCCGATAAGACGGTCAACAATATTTTTTTCATATTACAAATATTATGGAAGAGATAAGACTATAAAGGTAAACCAGAAATTATACGTGGAAAAATATGTAAGCCTTAATATTTTCTGCCATCACTATCCCGGGGCTGACCGGCCAAGAGCCGCAGAAGGGAAAACCAATACCGGACTTGCCGGAAATTAACAAACTACAACAAACCGTTAATTCATAAAAATTTATTATATTTGGATAAATTACACAGGGGCTATGGTATGAAGTTCTATATTCAACTGTTTATGATCATCTGTTCAGGCTGCCTGAATACCGCTTTCCTGCATGCACAGCAGCATGACAGAATATGGATATTCGGTAACAGGGCCGGTATTGATTTTAATACGCTCCCGCCCACCTCTTTCTTATTTATCAATACTCCTCCCAACTTACTATATACGGCTCTTGAAGCGGATGCCAATGTCTGTGATAAGAACGGGCGGATCCTGTTCTATACCAACGGCACGGCCGTCTATAACCGCGACCAGCAGGTAATGCCGAACGGGAATAACCTGGTGCCCCTGCCCAATATCGGTTTTTATACACCGACCAACAGCAGCTCACAAGGTACCATTATCGTGCCCGTCCCCCAGGATACCAACCTGTATTATATCTTTTCCCTTACCTGCGCCGAAATGCTGACCGATTACGGCAAGCTCTACTATTCCGTAGTGGATATGCGCCTCAACGGCGGGCGGGGAGATGTGGTCCCGCAGCAAAAAGGCATCCTGCTGGGCGAGAACTTTACGGAACATATGTCCGCTGCTGCGGGGAGCTGCGAAAGCAAGGGCGTATGGCTGATCCTGGTGTCCCGGCAATCCGGCTATTTCACGTCCTTTAAGATAGACCGCTGGGGCCTTGACCCGGTACCTGTCATCTCCGGCAGCTTTACAGCCCGGCCTTCCTCCAGCACTACCGGGACCATCACGCCCAATTCCTCTTACAACAAGCTGGTCGTTTCCAGCTTTAACTCCCCACGCGACGGATCGGTCAGCATCTATGATTTCAATAATACTACCGGTACGGTCACCAATGAGATAATACTGGATACGTTGTCCAGCTATGCATCCTGCTTTTCAAGGGGCGGCTCCAAGATCTATTATACCCTCTGGGACAAGCTGTACCAGATGGACCTGAGCGCAGGGAGCGCAGCCAATATTATAGCGTCCAAAACAGAGATCCACAGCAACCTGTCATTTACGGACCTCAAGCTGGGCATAGACGACAGGATCTATTTCAAGGACGCATATTCTACCACCAGCCTGGCCGCCATACGGTATCCGGACCTGCCTGGAACAGCCTGCCAGGTGGACCCCAACAGCATACAACTGGCAGCAGGCACCAATATCCACCTGGGCCTTCCCAATATCGTACCCGTATTTAATGACCATACCGACACCCTGTATGCTACCCGGATCCTCAGGATATGCAAGGGCTCTGAAGCGCACCTGCTCCCGCTGATCGCAGCCGGCCAGGACCCCTACTGGAATAGCAGCACTTATGCGCCTTATTATAACACGGCACAGGAAGGCACCTATTGGGTAAGATACCGGTATAACTGCGCGGTGTATATCGATACCTTTTATGTGAAATATTATGACCATACTGAGGCCCCGACACTGATCAGGGATTCCGTATGCCCCAACGAAACTTATTTTTTCAATGATATAAGTATCAATACGCCCGGCACATACACTAGCACCTTTAAAAACCGGTATGGCTGTGATTCCGTAGTAGAGCTGCGGCTGTCGCATAAAAAGATGCACAAGGCCTCCTTTGAGTTTAAGATGGATGACGATATCTGCATACGCGACAGCATCAATGCCACCGCCCTGGACGCCTTTGCATACCAGTGGTACCTGAACGGCATATTGTATGACAGCACGAAAACGATACGCTTCCCGCTATCCGAGCCCCTTAACGGGCTCCTGCTGCTGAGCACTGCGGAGAACGGGTGCAGGGATACTGCCGCTAAAAAGATACAGGTCGATATCTGCTGCGGCATCTTTGTGCCGAACGCCTTCAGCCCTAACGGGGATGGACTGAATGATGTTTTCGCGCCGGTACGTTATGGCAGGATATTAGGCTACCGGCTGCACATCTATAACAGGTATGGTGAGCTTGTATTTGAGACCGAAGATATGGAAGCCTCCTGGGACGGTCGCATTCACAATGCGCCTGCAGATATGGGCGTCTATTTTTATTATCTGAAAGGGAAGTGCCTGGATGAAAGCGAATTCATAAAGAAAGGCGATATAAGCCTGATCCGGTAACCGGCAGCCAAAGGATAAAGAAAATGGCTGTCTAAAAAGAAATGCCCCTGTCAATATTTCGACAAGCTCAATATGACAGAGGGGTGTTTATCTAATATATCACATTTCGACTTTGCTCAATGTGACACGGCCAGCTCAACATTATAAAAAAAGAGGCTTTTTAAAAAGCCTCTTTTTTTATATAATGCGCCGTAACAGCGGCTTATTTAAACGCGTTAAAACCTGTAACATCCTGGCCGGTGATCAGCAGGTGGATATCGTGGGTACCTTCGTAGGTAATCACCGATTCCAGGTTCATGCTGTGGCGCATAATGCTGTATTCCCCGGTAATGCCCATACCGCCCAGTATCTGGCGGGCTTCCCGTGCCGTTGTGATGGCCACTTCACAACTGTTGCGCTTAGCCATAGAGATCTGGGCGGGAGTAGCCCTGCCTTCATTTCTCAATTGGCCGAGACGCCATACCAGCAACTGGCCTTTGGTGATCTCGGTGATCATTTCGGCCAGCTTCTTCTGTGTGAGCTGGAAAGCGCCGATCGGCTTGTCAAACTGGATACGTTGCTGGGAATAGCGTAAAGCCGTATCGTAACAATCCATGGCCGCACCCAGGGCGCCCCACGCAATACCGAAACGGGCACTGCTCAGGCAGCCCAGCGGTCCTTTAAGACCCAGCGCGCCCGGTAATATATTTTCTTTGGGAACCTTTACATTATCAAATACCAGCTCGCCGGTGGCCGAAGCCCTCAGGCTCCATTTGCCATGCGTTTCAGGCGTAGAGAATCCTTCCATGCCACGCTCCACGATCAGGCCCTGTATCTTGCCGTTCTCGTTCTTGGCCCATACCACGGCAATATCCGCGAACGGTGCATTGGAGATCCACATTTTAGCGCCGTTCAGGATCACATGATCGCCGGCATCCTTAAAATTAGTGATCATACCTGCAGGATTAGACCCATAGTCCGGCTCGGTCAGCCCGAAGCAGCCCATCATTTCTCCCGTAGCCAGCTTAGGCAGGTATTTTTTCTTCTGCTCTTCACTGCCGTAAGTAAGAATAGGATACATTACCAGGGACCCCTGGACAGACGCCGTAGAGCGAATGCCGCTATCGCCTCTTTCCAGCTCCTGCATCATTATACCATACGTCATATAATCCAGGCCCGGACCACCGTACTCCTCCGGAACAAAAGGACCGAAACAACCCAGCTCTCCCAGGCCTTTTATGATATGGGCAGGGAAAGTAGCGTTCTGTGCATGCTCTTCAATGATCGGGGAGATCTCCTTCTTTACAAAAGCCCTTACGGCATCCCTGATCACCTTTTGCTCATCTGTAAGAAACTCATCCAGCAGATAATAATCCGGATGCTGGTACAAATCTTTTTGCATTATTATTAAGTTTAATAAAGTCTGTGAATTGAGCGCAAAGATAGGAAAATGGTAATTATTGGCTTAAATATTATGAAATAAGAATAATATTTTTTTTATTTGCGCGGCCGTAAGTCTGAGGTTCTGATGCCTTGCAACTTTCCGGTTAATGTACGCCCAGGACCCTGACATCTTAAACTGACAGCAGGTGCCTGGTATAATTTTTGATGTACATACAATAGTCGTGACAATATGACAAAATAGGTTTTAACAGTTATTAAATACTATTTTCCAACCTTTTCACGTTATTAATTGTCTTTGTTATATGATTGAAATATTATAAGTATTTCATCTTTATTTTACATTAAAAAAAGGAATTATTACAGATTATGAGACAGCTCAAAATTGCAACTCAGATTACCAATAGAGATTCTCAGGCAGTAGAGAAGTATCTTCAGGAGATCAGCAGGATACCTATGATCACACCGGAAGAAGAAACGCTTCTGGCCCAGAGGATACATGTAGGAGATCAGAGAGCACTGGAAAAATTGGTAAAGGCAAATTTGCGTTTCGTGGTCTCTGTTGCAAAGCAATACCAACACCAGGGATTGTCTTTGTCAGATTTGATCAATGAAGGGAATCTTGGACTTATAAAAGCCGCCCAGCGCTTTGATGAGACCAAAGGCTTTAAATTTATCTCTTACGCAGTATGGTGGATCCGCCAGTCTATTTTACAGGCGCTGGCAGAGCAGGGCAGGCTGGTAAGGTTACCGCAGAACAAGATCGGTACCTACAATAAGGCCAATAAAGCCTATATCGCGTTCGAGCAGGAAAATGAACGGGAGCCTTCTACGGAAGAGCTGGCATCTATCCTGGAAATGAGCGAAACTGAAATCGCCAATATCTTTAGCAGCAATACCCGCCATACTTCCCTGGATGCCCCGGTACACGAGGCCGAGGACGTGGCTATGGGCGATCTGCTGGAAGGCAGCAGCGATACGGATGACGATGTGATGAAAGATTCGCTGAAAGCCGAGATCCAACGCATTCTGAAATCCCTGACCACCCGTGAAGCAGAGATCATTTCCGCTTATTTCGGGCTGGAAGGCGATGATGGTCCTTCCATTGAAGAGATCGGGCAGAAATACGACCTTACCAAAGAACGCATTCGCCAGATCAAGGAACGCGCTATCAAACGCTTACAGAAAACCAGGTACAGCGGTGCCCTGAAATCCTACCTTGGCTAATCCGGTAAAAGTATTACCGCAAAAGCGGCTGCTAAGGTGCAGCCGCTTATTTTTTTACGCCCTCCGTTGCCGGGACGCTTCACCGGCAGCCGGGCAGGAGGTCACCAGATCGCACTCAATCGGGCGGGCCGGCATATGCCGGCCCGCCCGATTGAGTATATTTTCCTGTATTATGCTTCTGCCTGCTGCTTTACGAACTGCACTTCCGCTTCCAGCTTCACCTCGTCGCTTACCAATACTCCGCCGGTTTCCAGCGCAGCATTCCAGTTCAGGCCGAAATCGGAGCGTTTGAATTTACCCTTCACTTCAAATCCTACTTTGTCATTGCCCCAGGGATCCTTATTGGCACCACCATATACCACGTCCAGCACTACCGGCCTGGTTACATCCTTAATGGTAAGCTCGCCTGTCAGCTTATAGTTGTCTTCATCCTCCTTCTTCAGTTCAGCGCTTTTGAACGTGATGGAAGGGTATTTGTCCGTTTCAAAAAAATCACCGCCTTTCAGGTGCGCGTCCCTGTCGGCATTGTTGGTGGAAATGGAATTGACATCAATGGTCAGGGAGATAGGCGCCTTTTCAAAATCATCACCGTCGATAGCAGCGTTAAAGCTGTTGAACGCTCCTTTTACATTGGTGATCATAAGGTGCTTTACTTTAAAATAAAGTTCGCTGTGAGAAGGGTCCAGCACCCATTTTGTAGTATTCATTTGCTGATATTTTAATGTGTAAATAGTATTTCAATGATTATATATACAAAATTAAGGCTGTAGCAAAGCGGAAAAAATAACCTGGATTAAGAAAAAGGCAATTCTGACATCCGGGAACGTTATTCATGCCACCCGCCAAGACCCTGCCTTATAAGCACAGGTTCATTTTCCGTACAGTCGATAACGGTAGAAGCGATGATCCCTCCGGGGCCGGCATCGATCACCAGGTCAACAAGGTTTTCAAAAGTATCATGGATGATCTCCGGATCGGTATAGTACTCCACATCCTCTTCCATAGGAAGCGAAGCCGTCATAATAGGATTGCCCAGGGCTTCTATGATGGCCTGGCAGATATTATTATCAGGAATACGGATACCTACGGTATCTTTTTTGGTCTTCAGGATTTTGGGCACCTCCCTTGATGCCTGTAAGATAAATGTATAAGGACCGGGAAGATATTTTTTCAGGATCCGGAAAGCGGGATTGCTCACATTCCTGGCATAGAGGCTCAGGTTGCTGAGATCCTTACAGATAAAGGAGAAATGCGCTTTTTTAGGGTCCATCTTCTTGATCCTGCAGATCTTCTCTACAGCGTCCTTATTGTAGATGTCGCACCCTATACCATATATGGTATCCGTGGGATATATGATGATGCCGCCCTTTTTAAGTACGGCAGCGACTGTCTGTATATTCCTGGCCTGGGGGTTCTCCGGATGTATATGTATCAGCATACATTACATAATTTTTTAAATATTAAATAAAAGGGTCTGAACAATTCTTCGCCCAGATATTCACTAATTTACAAAAATTATTAGACTTTTGCATTTCTAACCCTGACTTTAAATCTTTTTTATATGTCTTTACGCATATTAATTACCGGAGGTACGTTTGATAAAGAATATGATGAAATAAACGGGCAGCTTTCTTTCGAGGAGACCCACGTTCCGGAAATGCTGAAGCTCGGAAGATGTACCGTACCTACAGAAGTACGCACCATTATGATGATAGACAGCCTGGATATGACGGATGCGGACAGGGAAGTGATCGTGCATAATATAAAAAGTGTTCCTGAAGATCAGATCGTCATTACACACGGTACCGACACCATGGCCGAAACCGCCGCTTTCATAGCAAAAGAGAAGCTGGAAAAAACCATTGTGATCACAGGAGCGATGATACCCTATAAGTTCGGCAGCTCTGACGGGTTTTTCAACCTAGGATCATCTATCGCCTTCGCACAGGCGCTTCCTCACGGCGTATATGTTGTCATGAACGGACGGTACTACAACTGGAATAATGTAAGGAAAAATAAACAAACAGGCTTCTTCGAGGAAGTACATTAATATGCTATACAGGTTTTGGTTGATTTTAATGCTGGCAGCGATGCATCCATGTGCCGTCCGGGCCCAGGACAGTTGCTACGCGTTCACTTCCATCAAGAACTACACCCGGCATAATATCAACAAGATCTGCAACTGGGAATATGTACAGCCACTTAACAACAATCATTTCGCCGACCAGGAAAATGAATTTTACTTTTTTGAGCCCTTTGATAAAAGGAGCTTGCAGTATATACTCAAGACCTATCTGCTGATATACCAGCAGCAGGCCTGGTATATCAATACGGAACGGCTGGGCATAGGCAGGGGATTTGCCAGGGTGCAGACCTCCGGCAGGTATTGGGTCATCAAGGCTTCCACCCCCCAGGTGAACCAGGAGAACCTTGCCCTGAAATATAATGAGTCCGACGGCAAATTTGAGCAACTGACGAATGTGCCCAACATACGGAAGGTCATGTATTACGCCGTCAATTCCGTCACGCTGGAGACCACACCGCTTACCTTCGCCGGAATGCTGAAGCTCCTGAACCCTTACGAAACCTTACAGATGGAGTTCGTAAAGGACAAATACAACGACGATCCCTACGTGATCATCTCCTATATCAAGGAGATCAACCGATATATAGACTTTTCCGAAAAGCAAAAACAACAGCAGGAGAACGATAGCAGATGACCGACCTTTCCTACATAGAAAAGACCGCCAAAGAGCACAGCAGGCAATATAAGAACGTCCTGCAGAAAGTTCCGAAGAACAGGTTGCTGGGGCAATTGCCCGACCTGCACCGGGAAGCATTTGAAAAGATAGACTGCCTGTCCTGCGCCAACTGCTGCAAAAACTATTCGCCCCGGTTTAAAATGCCGGATATAAAGCGCATTGCCAAACGGCTGAAGATGAAGGAGCACCAGTTCATTGATGCTTACCTGAACCTGGATGAAGATGGCGATTACGTTGTAAAATCCCATCCCTGTCCTTTCCTGGGCGAAGATAATTACTGCGGGATCTATGAGGACCGTCCCAGGGATTGTTACCGTTACCCTTACACGGACGAGGACGTGCTGATCAAGCAGGTGTCCCTTACCCTTAAGAACGCGACTGTCTGTCCGGCAGTTTTTTATGTAATGGAAAAGTTGATACATAATAATAAATAGTACCTTTGTCGTTTCTAAAAAATTCCTGCTGCCATGAATCCGGCAGCTCCATATATCAAAGGATGAAGCATATAGCAGACATTTTCCCTTTATTGGAAACACCCAGGAAAATAGTGATCACCACCCACTACAAACCGGATGCCGACGCTATCGGGTCCAGCCTTGGCCTGTATCACTACCTGATACAATACGGCCACCAGGTGCAGGTAATCGCACCTTCCGAAGTGCCCGATTTCATACAATGGATGCCCGGAGCGGATACCGTGCTGAATTACGAAGCCCGGACCGATGAGGCCGTGAAAGCCCTGGATGCCTGCGATTATATCTTCTGCCTCGACTTCAACCACCCTTCAAGGGTACGTACCATGGAAGCCAGGCTGACGGCTGCGACCCAGCCCAAGATCATCATAGATCACCACCTGGAACCGTTGAGCAATTTTTTTGCTTACGGAGAAAGCAACCCGGACAAAAGCAGCACCTGCGAAATGATATATGATTTTATCGTGCTGCATAAGGGCGAACAAAAGATCAACCAGGAGATCATGCAGTGCCTGTATGCGGGCTGCATGACCGATACCGGCTCTTTCCGGTTTCCCGCCACCACTGCCTCCGTCCATGAAATGATCGCTTTTTTCAAGCACAGGGGACTGGAGCACAGCAGGATACATGAAGCCATTTACGACAGCTACAGCGCCAACAGGCTCCGCCTGCTCGGCCATGTGCTCCATACATTAGATCTGAACGAAGAGGAACATTATGCAATTATGTCGTTATCTTTGGGTGACGCCTACAAATACGAGGTAAAATCCGGCGATACGGAAGGCTTTGTGAACATGGCATTGAGCATCAAAAGCATAGCCGTTGCTGTTTTCCTGACAGAGCGCCAGAACAGGGAAGTGCGGATATCCTTCCGGAGCAAAGGCAATATTGATGTGAGCGAGTTTGCCCGGAAATATTTCAACGGCGGCGGGCATTTCAATGCCGCGGGAGGCGTTTCCCACGATGGGCTGGAAGCGACCATCAACAAGATCAAAACCCTTATCAGTACGAAAAAATTAACACAATTCATAAAGTAAAAATTTTAAACAATAACAATGAAAAAAGCAATTTTAGGTTTAGCAGGTATTGCATTAGTTGCAACAATGGTATCCTGCGGCAATAAAAAAGGCACTACGAAGAGTGGTGTGGACTATGAGTTCTTTAAAGGCAGCGCCGGCACTACCCTACAGGAAGGAGATATAATAGAGCTGGACTACAACCTTAAAGTAGGGGACAGCCTGCTTAACAGCAGCGCCCAGCAGTCTGCCATGAGCGGTCTGCCCGTGGAGTTTGTCTTACCGGAAAACGATTCGGCCAATTACTTCAGCTCTCCCGTTCCCCTGGACGGCCTGTATCTGATGAAGGCCAACGACAGCGCCGTGTTTAAGATCGCCGCGCCTAAATTCTTTGAAAAAATAGGCCAGGCTAAGCCCGGCTGGATACAAGATGGCGATTTTATCTCCTGGGAGGTAAAAGTGCTTAAAGTATCTGCAGCCAAGGAGCTGACGGAGAAAAGAAGCGCTTTAAGAAAGATCAACGCTGATTTTGCCAAGCTGGATAACGGACTGGAATATAAGTTTGAGACACTGGGTGAAAGCGACAGGGCCACACAGTTCAATGACTTTATAGAATTCCACGTGCTACAAAAGATAGGCGACAGCGTACTGGGCAGCACACGCACACAGCCCGGAGGTCAGCCGGCCCAGCAGCAGATAACAAGACAACCCCAGAAGTTTGATCTTTCCGAAGGTCTGGCTATGATGCGCAGCGGTGATAAAGCCACTTTCCGCATACCTGTAAAAGAGATATTTTCCCAGAACCCTAACCAGCCAAGACCGGAATGGATCAAGGAAAATGATTACCTGGTATTCGAAATAGAAGCGATAAATGTAAAGCCGGGTAAGGAGTTCAGGAAAGAGCAGGAAGAAAAGCAGGCCAAGGCACAGGCAGAAATGGAAGCCCAGAGCCAGGCCGCAGGAGCAGCCAATATCCAAGAGATAGAGGCTTACCTGGCATCCAAGAGCATTACTGACTTCAAAAAGACAGCATCCGGACTGTACTATGTGATCCACAAGGAAGGTACCGGCAGCAAAGCAGCAAAAGGACAGACGGTAAGCGTTAATTACAGCGGTAAATTACTGGACGGTACAGAGTTCGACTCCAATACCAATCCCAAGTACAAGCACGTAGAACCTTTTGAGGTGCCTGTAGGACAGGGTATGGTGATCAAAGGCTGGGACGAAGGCCTGCAGCTCTTCAGCAAAGGCACGAAAGCCACCCTGTATATACCATCTAACTTAGCATACGGCCCACAGGGAAGAGATAATATTCCGCCTAATTCCGTACTCGTTTTCGATATGGAGATCCTGGATATTAAATAATATAGATCCAATTCAATATCTTTGTACACAACACCATTGTATTACAATGGTGTTGTGTCTTTTATAGAACGATCATTTTTAATCAATACTTATGAATAATATTTTAAAGACCGGTATTACCGCCGCCGCGCTCTGTATGATACCCGCAATGACAACAACAGCTTTCGGTCAGAAAAAGGAAGGTACCACCAAAAGCGGCGCCCATTATAAATTCATCAGCGGGAAACCCTCAAAGACACTGGGAACCGGGGATCTTATAGAGCTGAACTTCAGCCTGAAAGTAGACGACAGCCTTATCAATTCCAGCGCGCAGCAAAAAGCCATGACCGGGCAGGCTACGGAATTCATCCTGCCGGCCAATGACTCCTCCAATTATTTTAATGCACCGGTCCCCCTGGACGGTATCTATATGATGAAAAAAGGAGACAGCGCGGTATTCAGCATCAGCTCAAAGGTATTCTTTGATAAGATAGGAATGCCCAGCCCTGACTGGATCTCCGAGAACAGCGTCATCAAATGGGAAACGAAGCTGACCAATGTACAGAAAGCATCGGAGCTGGACAAAAAGCACACTGCTATGCGCCGGATGAACAGTAATTATCTGAAAACGGAGAACGGCCTGGAATATAAGTTCATCACCCTGGGAAACAGCACCCGCGCCACACAATTCGGTGATGTGATGGAATTTCACCTGGTCCAGAAAATAGGCGACAGCGTGCTGGGCAGCACCCGCGCGAACGGACAGCCCGCACAACAGATGATCAATATTTCCCGGCAGCCGTTTGACCTGGCGGGAGGTCTTATCCTGATGCGTGCCGGGGACAAGGCCCAGTTCAGGGTGGCCATGAAAGAGATCATCGCCCAGAACCCCGGGCAGGAAGTTCCTGAATGGATCAAAGAGACGGACTATCTTACTTTTGAAGTAGAGGCCCAGAACGTTAAAACAAAGCAGCAGGCACAACAGGAGCAGCAGGACCGCCAGGCGCAGGCGGCGGCACAGGAGCAACAGTCAGCCGCTGATAGCGAGCAGCAGATCCTCAGCTACCTGAAATCCAATAATATTACCAATTACGCGCGCACGTCCTCAGGGCTGTACTATGTCATCCACAGGGAAGGCACCGGCAACGCACCGCTTCCCGGGCAGACCGTCAGCGTGGACTATACCGGCCGTTTACTGAGCGGGAAAGTATTCGATTCCAGCACGGACCCGGCATTCAACCATGTGGAGCCCCTGCCTGTACAGGTGGGCAAAGGCATGGTGATCAGGGGCTGGGATGAGGGCCTGCTGCTATTCAAAAAAGGCACCAAAGCCACCTTGTACATCCCTTCCAACCTGGCATACGGAGCGCAGGGCGCAGGTGCGGACATTCCCCCGCATGCCGCACTGATCTTTGATATGGATATCGTGGATATACAGTAATGCCTGAGGCAATATATCCCGCCATAACACCGTTTATCCAGGATGGCGTTACATTTTTATGTATCTTTATCTGTTTTGTTCGCTCATTTTTAAACGACCCAGTATAAATGAAAAAACCAGCTTTACTGATTGTATTTTTTGCCATTCTCTGTGCACAGCTATCCCATGCGCAGCAGCCGCTTCAATTTTCCAAAACGGAGAACGGCCTGGAGTATGCCTTTATAAAAGGTAAGCCCAGGACAGGTAAGAAGTTTGCCGGTAAAGGCGATTATATCAAGATATCCATGGATGTGAAGATCAAGGACTCCCTCCTCTATACTACGGGCAGCCATCCTTTCGAGCATTTCCTGGACAGGAATATCAGTAATGAAAATGCCTATCTGTTCGGAACGCCTTACGAGGGACTTCATATGATGCGTAAAGGGGACAGCGCTGTATTCCGGGTGAATGCAGGACACTTTATCAATGTGCAGAAGCTCTCGCCCCGTCCCAAATACGATACCACCCAGTACCTGTACTGGTATATCAAGGCCCTGGATTTCGAATCCCTGGACAACTACCGGAAAAGAAAGAACAAAGAACGCAGGCATGCCACCAAAGACTTCACCCATATTGACTCTTTCCTGGAGTATAAGATCATCAGCCTGGGCAAAGGCGGACAGGTGGCCAGCATCGGCGATTACCTCACCCTGGTGATCAATTATAAGGTCAATGACAGCATGGTCTTTACTTCCAATTCCTTCGATAACGGGAAGCCCGTACCCCAGCAGATCATTAAGCCTATGGTGACAGGCGATATTTCCAAAGGCTTCCTGCAATTGCAGGAAGGGGACAGCGCCATTTTCAGGATGAAGGCGAAACATTACGCCAAAATGACCTCCATGGCCATTCCGAAAGGCGTGGATTCAAATGATTATCATACCTGGGAAGTAAAGATCGTTACACATCTCAACCAGGAGCAGCGTACGGCCCAGCAGCTGGAGATGATGACGCGCCAGAACAAGATAGACGATAAGGTGATCCTCGACTATATGCAGTCAAAAGGATATAAGGATTATAAAAAGACCGCCAGCGGCCTTTATGTCATTATACAAAAGAAAGGCAACGGGGTATATCCCGAGGTGGAAGATAAGGTAGCGGTAAATTATACCGGCATGCTTACGGACGGTACCGTTTTCGACTCCAATATCGATCCCGCATTCAATCACGTTGAACCGATCGTCTTCTCCCTGGGTACCAGGCAGGTGATCAAAGGCTGGGACGAAGGCCTGCAGCATGTGGACCAGGGCGGAAAAGCGCTTCTGCTTATTCCTTCTTCACTGGCATACGGGGACAGGGGCGCCGGCGGGCAGATACCTCCTAACGCCGTGCTGATCTTTGAAGTAGAGCTGCTGGATATCAATAAGAAATAGTGAGTGCGTTGTGAGCACACCAAGAATGTATATAGAAGAAGCACGATTATGAATCTTACCCGGAAGAAAAAAAATGCCATTCGGAAACTGCTGGTACTGGACTACCTGACTGCCATCGTTGCCTGGAGCATATTCTGGTTTTACCGGCAGGACTGGCTGCAGAAAATCCATCCTGATATCTATCACGACAGGAACTGGGTGTTCAGGGATTATGCCCTGGCGTTTATAGCCATCCCTGTCTTCTGGATCGCGGTCTATTACCTCTCCGGGACCTATTATGACGTGTACCGGAAATCCAGGCTGCTGGAAACGGCCCGGACTTTCATCGCTTCCATCATTGGCGCGCTTATTGTAGGATTCCTGGCATTTGCCAATGACGTGGACCGGTTCTCGTATTTTTTCGAGATCACCGCGCTGTATTTTGTTACACACTTTATAGTGGTGCTGCTGTCCCGTCTCTTATTCTACAGGGAGGCCAAACGGGAGCTGAGAACAGGAAAGGTCACCTACCCGACGCTCATTATCGGCGATAACGGTAAGATCGCAAAAGTGTATAACGAGATCAGCAATAATCCCAGGGTGCTGGGCAATAAGATCATCGGGTTTGTCACCGTAAATGAAAACATCCCGGCAGCGGCCGTACCCGTACCCGCCCTGGGCAATGTAAAGCAGGTAGAGCAGATCATATCGGAGCATAGTATCGAGGAGGTGATCATCGCGGTGGAGTCACACCAGCATAAGGTGCTGGAGGAGATCCTGATAAAATTAAGCTATACCAAAGTGATCGTAAGGGTTCTGCCTGACCTGTATGATATTATAGCCGGCTCTGTTAAAACGCAGAATTTCTTCCAGCCGGTACTCATCACCATCAACCGCGAATTGCTGCCCGACTGGCAGCAGTCCATCAAAAGGGCTACGGATGTCATTGCTTCACTCTGCACCATATGCCTGCTCAGCCCGCTCTATATCTTCGCTATTATCAAGACCAGGCTGTCCTCACCGGGACCTGTCTTTTACAGGCAGGAGCGTATCGGCCTGAACGGGAAGCCATTTTATATCATCAAGTTCAGGTCTATGTATGTGGACGCAGAAAAGGACGGCCCCAGGCTGAGCAGCGATACGGACCGGAGGATAACACCCTGGGGAAAGGTCATGCGTAAATGGCGGATCGATGAGATACCGCAGTTCTTTAATATCCTGAAGGGCGATATGTCACTGGTAGGTCCGAGGCCCGAGCGCCAGTATTTCATTGACAGGATCATACAGACACACCCGCATTATAAGTTCCTGCACCGGGTAAAGCCAGGCCTGAGCTCCTGGGGAATGGTGGAGTATGGCTATGCGGAGAACGTGGAGGAGATGATAGAAAGAATGAAATATGACCTGCTGTATATACAGAACTGCTCTCTTTTACTGGACTGGAAGATCAAGCTATACACGCTCAAGGTAGTCTTCCAGGGAAGGGGTAAATAATAAAAACCGGCTGTAGCAGCCGGTTTTTATTTGGTAAGGAAGTATAGTAATTATTCTCCCGTTTGCAGGAATTATGCACAAATGACCTGTTCACCGCTCCGTTGTTAGTGTTCCTTCATCAACAACTTTTAAGGGAATTTATTTCCCGGTAAATACCGGCGTACGCTTTTCAAGGAAGGCATTGACCCCTTCTTCAAAATCTGCCGTTTCACCGCAAAGGGTCTGGTATTCCTCTTCCAGCGCCAGCTGGCGGCTGAGGTCATTGTTCATGCTCTTATTGAGCGCCAGCTTGGTCTGCGCCAGGGCGACGGTAGGCATGGCGGCCAGCTTTTGCACTATGGCTTTTGCTTCCGCCTCAAATGTCTCCGCAGGGAAATATTTATAGATCATTCCCAGCCTTTCCGCTTCCGCCGCGTCCACCTTATCGCCCAGCATGGTCAGTGCCATGGCCTTCTGCAGGCCGATCAGCCGTGGTAAGAAATACGTGCCGCCGCTGTCGGGTATCAGTCCTATCTTGCTGAAGGCCTGTATGAAGGCAGCATTTTCCGAAGCCACGACAATATCGCAGGCCAGGGCGATATTGGCTCCCGCACCGGCAGCAACGCCGTTCACCGCGGCCACAACGGGCTTAGACAGGTTCCTGATCCTTTCGATGATCGGGTTATAATGGCCATGCACAATGCTCTTCAGTTCCGGTCCTTCGGGGTCCACCACCTCTCCGAGGTCCTGTCCCGCGCAAAAGGCTTTCCCTTCGCCCGTGAGGTAAACCGCCCTTACATTATCATCTTTCATGCAGTCATCCAGGAATTTCTGCAGGCCCAGCGCCAGCTCCCTGTTGACGCTGTTGAATTTGTCAGGCCTGTTCAGCGTAATATACGCCACGCCGTTCTCTATGTGTGTTTTCAAGCTCATACAGCAATTGTTTTAAATCAAGTCTTTTATAAAATTAAAAATTTTACCCCGTATTAAACATAAAAATGTTTTTCTGTTTTCAAAAGGACTTTTCCCGTTTCCGAAAAGCGAAAATCAAAATGTGCGTTACTTTTGTGGTACAATCTACAGTTTGAGAAGAAGCCTTGTAGAATTCAATGTTTGTTAGTTTTTATGTAATAAATGGGTTTAGCGATCGTCTAAACCCATTTATGTTTTTACGGGCTGTCTATATATAGTGAGACAAAGCCATTATAAGAGATACCTCATATCCGTCCGGAATGACCACACGATACAGTATATTTCACTCCATTGTTGGTGTTCTTCACCAACAACCCTGTAAGGCTTTATCCTGAGGCTTCACTCCGCCGCCTTTGCGGGATAAAATAAATGGACTGTGTCTATATAAGCAACAAAATCAAAAACGCAGCACACACACAAGAGAAGCTGCAAGTATAAGAGATGATATCCGTCCGGAATGACCAGCACCTTCAGTTCCTTTATAAGCTAAAGTGGTCCCTGAGCCGCAGAGAGGACACTGCCCAGCAAGGTGTGTATCCGTAATAAAAGGTTGTTACCTGTAAGCAGATAGTCACTATGTTTTTTCCCTCACCGTTCCTGCTTCGCTTAAGACAGGATGATCGCCTTCACCTTTTCCACAGCCTGCTGCAGGTCATCATTCACCACTACATGTCGGAAGTGCTCTTTCAGGGCGATCTCCTGATCCGCTTTATTCACCCGTTCTTCCAGGCTTTCCTTCGTTTCCGTGCCTCTCTTTTCCAGCCGGTTCTTCAGCTCCTCTATGCTCGGGGGCTGGATGAATACGCTGATGCTGGTATCAGGGTACAGCTTCATCACATTGATGCCGCCAACGACATCTATATCCAGGATAGGGATATTTCCTTTTCGCTGTATGCGCTCTATCTCACTTTTGAGTGTACCGTAATATTTGCCTTCATATACCATTTCCCATTCTATAAAGTCACCGGCAGCTATTTTACGCTTAAAGTCCTCCACGCTCAGGAAGTGGTAGTGCACGCCGTCAATTTCTCCCGTGCGGGGCGCACGCGTACAGGCGGATATGGAGAGCTCAAGCTCGGGAAGCGCCTGCATCAGCGCCTTTACTATAGTGGATTTCCCCGCGCCGGACGGTGCAGAGATGATGATCAGTTTCGGAGTAGCCATGCTTTTTGTATTGTTGGGATCAACTATTGAAATTCATAACAGCCCATAGAAGGCGGGGTGTGTCTCGGAATACCCAGCAGGTCCGTAGTCAAGGTTCCTGCCGTAGCGCCGCTGTGCCTGGCGGGAGAGTTTTCCTGCAAACGGAAATCCCATTCATGGTAGTTAACGCCGGTTCCGGCCGGGACCACTTTAAAGAGCGGATCCTGGTTCCGGATGATGTTTTCAAAGCTCACAAAGCTTTCCACATCTTCGTCCTTATATTTCAACAGTGAATTTTTAATATTGATGACGGCAGGGTAGTCATTGACCTTAGCGCATAGCAGCTCACTTTCATACGATCCCCAGATGATACAGTTGCTCATATACAGGCTCAGCGGGGTGGCCCGGTAAGTGTTCTGGTCTATCGCCAGGAAATTGGTAAAGGACGCCACCCGGGAGTTGTTACGCTGCAGGTATTTCCAGCCGTAGGAGGCAAAGGTGCTGTTATTGATGGTGTAGTCGCCTCCTTCCAGCAGCGCGATATTTTCGGAGCCGCATTCCGCTACCAGGACATTTTCGGCATACATGCTGCTCTTGAACGCCAGGATACCATAGCCCTGGGAGTTGACGATCTTCGTATTAGTGATGCGGAGCTTGGGATTGGCGTCACCCATGGAGTCGAGCTGTATGGTCGCTGCCATGGTCGCGCCGGTTCCTATCTTGGTCGAGGCGCCGCCGTTGATAAAGGTCGCGTGATCGATCTCGTTATTTTTACTGCTGCTCAGGAAGTAAACACCGCCCCATTCACCGCTGACCCCAAAATGGTCCCCGATGTAGATAAGGCGGTCCAGGCGGTCTCCCTGGAAAAGCACGGGATTATCCAGCGTACCCCGGATCTTAAGCGTGCCCTGGACAAACAGGCGGGAGTCGGCATGCACATATACCCTGGCCCCGGCAGGAATGGTCAGCGTGGCATTTTCAGCGACCAGCGCGTTCTTTATAATCACATAGGGCTTGGGGTCATCCCAGGTCTGGGTGTCCAGCACACTGTCCACAATATATATGGCGTTCTGCCCGTAAGCATATACAGGCAAAACGAACTCCTTGCCGTTCATCGTCGCGATCAGCTCATCATATACCATAAAAGGCTCATCCTCGTTGGTAGGGTCTATATTAACGCCCAGGAACACATAGATGCTGTCCTTTGCCAGTATTTCCACATCCGCTATGCTTTTACCCGCCACGCCGTTGACGTTCATATAAAAACGGGAATTATTACCGTTCCTGAGCCTCAGGCTGCTGATCTTTATTTTCCGGCTTTCATCATTGAATATCTTCAGGGTACGGGTGGAGCTGCCCTGCTGCGTAAAGACGGTATCAAACATAAAGGTATCCACACCATACCTTATCGCGCCGCCGCTGGTCATCAGGGTATCTTTTTTGCACGATCCGAAATACAGCACAGCCATAGCTGCCCATAGCCAGTAAAGGAAGCCCCCGTATTTGTTTTTCAACATACTTTATCCGTGTTTGCTTTAAAGAAAACGAAACTTCAAAGTTATTATTATCCCTGCATATATGGTGTATCCGGTTTATTTATTTGCTTTTTTTACTATCGGGTCAAAAATCCTACTTTTGCATACTATTTATTCATACAATAAAATCACCTAAAGTGGCAGTAAATTTCATTCCGGAGTTAAGAGAAAGAGGCTTATTGCAGGATATAATTCCTGGCACAGAAGAGCAGCTGGCCAAAGAGATGACCGCCGGCTATGTAGGCTTTGATCCTACTGCCGACAGCCTGCACATAGGCAGCATGCTGCCTATCATCTTACTGATGCATATGCAGAAGGCCGGGCATAAGCCCATAGCGCTGATAGGCGGCGCGACCGGTATGATCGGCGATCCTACAGGGAAAAGCGCGGAACGTAATATGCTGGATACGGACACCCTGGAGCGGAATATAGCGGGGATCCGTAAGCAACTGGAAAAGTTCCTGAATTTCGACAGCCAACTGCCTAACGCGGCGGAGATCATCAATAATTATGACTGGCTGAAAGATTATACCTTCCTGGATTTCATCCGTGATATCGGCAAGCATATCACGGTCAATTATATGTTAGCCAAGGATTCCGTACAGAAGCGGATGGAGTTCGGGCTGTCCTTTACCGAGTTTACCTACCAGCTGATACAGGGGTATGATTTTTACTACCTGAACCGGGAGAAGAACGTAAAGCTGCAGTTCGGCGGCGGAGACCAGTGGGGCAATATCACCACCGGTACCGAGCTGATACGCAGGAAAGGCGGCAGCGAAGCCTTCGCATTTACCTGTCCGCTGCTGAAAAAAGCCGATGGCGGTAAGTTCGGCAAAACGGAGTCCGGCAATATATGGCTGGACAGGGAGAAGACCTCCCCCTATAAATTTTACCAGTACTGGCTGAACGTGACCGATGAGGATGCGAGGAATCTTATCAGGATATTCACCTTCCTGCCGGTGGCAGAGATAGAGGCGCTCTTGGCGGAACACGAGCAGGCCCCTCACCTCAGGCTGCTGCAGAAAAAGCTGGCGGAAGAGGTTACCATACTGGTGCATAGCAGGGAGGACCTGGAATTTGCCATCCAGGCCAGCGATATCCTTTTCGGTAAGGACACCAATGCCGCGCTGGTGCGGCTGGACGAACGCTCACTGCTGGAGATCATGGACGGCGTACCCCAGGTGACAGGCTCCAGGGCCGCCCTGGCAGAAGGGGAAAGCCTGCTGAATTTCCTGGCGGAAAAAGAGATCCTGCCCTCCAGGGGAGAAGCCCGCAAAATGCTGGCGGCAGGGGGCATCAGCCTGAACAAGGTCAAGGTGGACAGCATAGATCATATGATCACGGACAGGGACCTGCTGAATAATAAGTACCTGCTGATACAAAAAGGCAAAAAGAATTATTACCTGGCCATTTTTGAATAGGCCGGCTAATACAATTTATAGAGAAGAAGCCGCCTAAAAAGCAAACAACCCTGTCAATATTTCGACTGAGCTCAATATGACAGGGTTGTTTAGTTATACATAGCACATTTCGACAGGCTCCAGGTGGCACAACAGGCATATGATAAGACAAGCTAATGTAATAAGAAAAGAGGCTTTTTAAAAAGCCTCTTTTCTTATGTAAGGAAATAATGATCGTGGTTATTTGAGTATTTCCACTTTCCTGGTCACCTTACCTTTATCTGTAATAATGACCACGTGATACATACCCGGCGTAAGCGGCGCAGTATCCAGCTGCACAACGGAGCTGCCCGAAGCAGACGTCTTGATTTCCGCCTGCTGACCCAGCACATTGTACACCTGTATTTCACGGACAGCTACGCCCGGAGCTTCTATGGTCAGTACATCCCTTACAGGGTTCGGATAGAGTTTTACCTCCGGTCCCGCGACATCTGGTATGGAGTTGGCATCAAATACATCCAGCGTTTCATCGTAGGATTTCAGCGTTTCCGTGATACCGCATTCTCCTATCAGGTAAACGGTTACCCTGTAAAAGCCGTTGCCGGTGTATTTATGGTTGACATATAAGCCTGTATCTCTGGGGCTGCCGTCACCGAAATCCCAGATCGCGTCCATCACATACTGCGGGTTTCTCAGGGCAAAGTTGTAGGAGCCGTCCAGCATCAGGATAATGTTGAGGCCGTCCACGAAAGGTTCATCCCTGAAGGTGATATTGATGATGTCTTCGCTGCTGCAGCCGTTCGGTGCAGTAACGGTCACCGAGTATTCGCCTTCATCATTCACGACACGTGTGGTGCCGGTGGTATTATCATCCCAGCGAATGGCATTGGTATAGTTGACGGCGCCCACGTCCAGGGTCACCGACATGCCTTCACATATGGCGGTATCTGGTCCCAGGTCTACGGAAGGGGCCGGAATGGTAGCCACTACCAGCGTATCGGCCCCGACACAGCCGGTAGCAGTTTCCGTTTTGATAACATGGTAGGTGCCCGCGGCATCCACGGTGCGCGAACCTGATGTTTCCAGGTTATCCCACATATAAGAAAATCCTGCATTATTGGGACCGGCCACCAGGGTGAGCGACTGGTTCTCACAGATGGTCGTATCATTACCCAGGTCTACCGTCAGCCCGGACGCCGGCGTCAGCGTTACGGTCAGCGTATCATCCTGGTTGTACTCATCCATGGTGTTATTAGGCATGGCGGTCCAGATCTTTAATTCGTAGCTCTGGCCATACAGCATCAATAACTGTCCCAGGCTGATATTCGCCGTATTGCTGCTGGACGTCATTCTTCCGTCTATCCTTACGGTATGGGTAACGGGAGATTGCGGTACGCCGTTGACGGTCCAGTGCACCTGCACGGTATCAATATTATTGATGCCGAAGTTCCTGATCTCCACACTCACGGGAGCATTGCTGGCGCAGAAAACACTGCCCGGCGTCAGGAGGGCCGTAACACCCGCATTGTTGTAATCCTCAGGCGCCAGGTCCCAGGCTCCCGGCGTGGGAGAGGAAGGCCTTGTGCTGCCTTTTATATCTACCGCAACAACGGTCCTCAGGTCTTCGCCCTGCATAAGGACAGCAGGGTTTATAGGCGTAAAGTCTCCTGCGGCCGGGTTGAGATATTGGGGCTCATCGGCAGGGGAACCTACTTCCAGGGTAGGGTAGGCAGCCTGGAAAGCAGCCTGCGTGGCATATGCCGTAGTGTAGTAGCCGTAATTCTGGGTTGCTGCCGTTGAAGAGTTTACATAAAAATTGTTTTTCTGCACATCATCAACGCTGGCCGCAGTATTATAGTAAAATCCATAGGTGGTGCCGGTAGTACCATCCGTAATGCTGACATTGTTGTTTTTTACGACCGTACCCGTATTGGTACCGGTGAGATAGATACCGTAATTGGTGTTGGATGACCCGGTGGGCAGCGAAAAATCAACGGTATTATGATAGATAAGGACATTGGTCGCGGTAGAAACATAAATGCCATACATAGTACCTCCCCTGAAGTTGTACACGGCATTGTTGGATACGACTATAGGGTCGGATGCCGGCGGGTCTGCCAGGATACCGATACCATAGGTAGTAGAGGTATTCGTTGCCGACGATGCCGCATTGTTGTAGATACGGTTACCTGTAACCAGGTGTCCCCGGCTGGCAGAACTTGTTGCCAGGTAGATACCGTAGTTGGTGGTGAACCCGGTGGTCTTATTGCGGCGTGTGTAGTCATTATCCCTGACCGTATTGCTCTCCGATGCCGCGATATAGGTGCCGTAGTAGTAATAGTTCTCTACCAGATTTTTTTCAAAAATATTGCTGTCATTACCGCCGCTGGCTATGGAAAACGAATAATACATGCCGCCCGCATTGGGGGAGCCGAGCAGGTGATTGCCTTTGATGTATATATGATTTCCCGCTATGCCGGCACCTATAGCGGAGCTGTTACTGCCGCTGATAACAATACCGGAGTTGCTGGCAGATGCTGTGGCCGTGATATTGGAGAGGTCAAAGAAACAGTTTGTAATGCTGTCATATTCACTGCCGTTCGTGATGAGCACCGCCCAGGCTGCTGACCCCGTTGTGCTGAAGTTAAGGCTGTCCACGGTCACATATCTGGTGCCGCTGAACAGCATCATTTCCCGCTGACCGTTGACGGCAGCAGTCGCAACGGTCACGTTATTGCCATTACCATTCAGGCGTACCGTATTGATATTGCTGACGCCCGGAATTATCCCGAATTCCATCTTGCCGGCATAAGGTCCTGATCCCGGTTCCACATCTGCCACTACAGGTCCGCATACACCACGGTTATTAAGGTCGTCTACAAATTCCACTATGGTATTGTAGTTGGTGCCGGAAGTGGGCAGGTTACTGTTGATGGTATAAGAACCGCTGAGAGCCGGATGCAGTATAATGGTCAGCGTATCATTCAGATTGGCGGTATCCGGCTGGTTATTAGGCAGGCTGGTCCATATCTTGAATGTCAGCGGCTGACTGGTGAAGTTATAGGAGCCCAGCGTCACGACCGTATCGAAAGGATTGGCCGCCCCAAAGGTATCCAGGCTCATATTCAGGATGGTCAGCGGGGTCTGAAGCACATCGTTTACAGACCAGTGCACTTCGGCCGATGTTACGATGTTCTTACCGAAATTCCGGATATTCACTTCTATGTCATACAGGCCTCCGCATACTTCCGTAGGATTCACCAGGTGGGTGACTCCAAGATCGTTGGATGCTTTCTGTATAGTGTTCTCAAACGCGCCTATGGTGGGCTGCGACGGCCTGGAAAAGCCGTTAATATCCACAGGAACAGCCAGGGAGAGGTCTTCACCCGTACCCAGGTTAATGGCCAGTGGTGTAAAGTCCCCGTTCAGCGGATCCAGGTACCAGGGATCTTCAGCCGGAGAGCCGACCTCCCGGGTAGGGTGCGCTGCCTGGAAGGCGGCCTGTGTAGGATATGCAGCAGCGTAATAGCCATAGTACTGGGTCGCTGCCGTTGAAGAGTTCACATAAAAATTATTTTTCTGGGCATCAGTAATACTGGCCGCAGTATTATAGTAAAATCCATAGGTGGTGCCGGTAGTACCATCCGTAATGCTGACATTGTTATTTTTTACAAGGGTTCCCGTATTGGTCCCTGTAAGGTAAAGACCATAATTTGCGCTGCTTGACCCGGTAGGCATAGACAAGTCTACAGTATTATGGTAGATAAGGGTGTTAGGGCCTGTTGAAACATAAATGCCATATACGATGCCTCCCCTGAAGTTGTAGACCGCATTGTTTGAAATGATCACCGGATTGGAAGCCGGAGGGTCCGCAAGCGTGCTGATACCGTAAGAAGAGGAAGTATTGGACGCTGAAGGCGCGGCATTGCTGTGAATGCGGTTGCCCGTGATAATATGGCCCCCGCTGGCGCCGCTTACCAGGTGGATACCATAGTTCGTGGTAAAGCCTGTAGTTTTATCAGCGCGCCTGTATTCATTGTTCCTTATGATATTATTTTCCGAGACAGCGATATAGGTGCCGTAATAGTAGTAGTTCTCTACCAGATTGTCCTCGAAAATATTGTTGTTGTTCCCGCCTCCTGCTATAGAGTAGGCATAGTACAGGCCGCCGGCAGCGGGAGAGCCTATAAGATGGTTGCCTTTAATATAAATATTATTACCGGCTACACCCGACCCGGTAGCGGAGCTGTTACTGCCGCTGATAATAATACCTGAATTGCTGGCTGAAGCCGTTGAGGTAATATTGCTGAGGTCAAAGACACAATTGGTGATACTGTCAAATTCACTGCCGGTGGTAATCAGGGCGGCCCAGCCGGCCGCTCCCGTGGTGCTGAAGTTAAGGCTGTCCACGGTCACATAGGACGTAGCATCGAACAGTAGCATTTCCCGCTGACCATTGGAAGCGCTGGTCGCCACCACAACATCATTGCCGTTACCGTTTATCCGTACCGTATTAACAGCGCTGGTACCCTGCACGCCGGAAAAGGCCATTTTGCCGTTGTAAGGTCCCGTATTAGGGATAACATCCGCAATAACAGGTCCGCAGACGCCGCGTGTATTCAGATCTTCCACGAATTCCGTTATGCTGTTATAGTTGGTACCCAGGGTAGGCTGCGTGCTGTTTATGGTATAGTTGCCCGACATGGAAATATAAATGATCCTTTCAAGCGTATCATTCGTATTGACCGTATCCTGGCGGTTATTGGGCTCGCTGGTCCATACTTTCAGAGTGGTCGTCTCATTGATGGCCCTGTTGCCCAGGAAGACATCCGCATAGCTGATACCGGTACCGTTGAGGGTATCCAGGGTAGTGGAGAGGGTCACGGGCGTCTGGTTAACCCCGTTGAGCGACCAGTTGACCGTAAGACCGGTAATGACATTGCTGCCGAAATTCTGTACCCTGGCCCTTACATCATGATTCCCGGCGCATATTAAAAGGTCCGGTTCCAGCAAAACCGTAGCACCCGCATCGTCCGGTACCTTTGTCAAAGGCAGCATCTGGTCCCAAGTATCCGCAATTTCCGCGGCGGTCAGGGCCCTGTTGTACATCCTGAATTCGTCCATATCCCCTCCGATAGAGACCCCCTGGGAACCCACCAGGAAGTTCGCTCCTACCAGAGGATAGGAAGACCCCGGGGTCACGCTTGCCTGAAAGACCCCGTTGATGTATCCTGAAACGGTACCTGCCGTCTGGTCATATACATAGGTCACTACGCTGATACCGGGTGTCCAGGCCGGCATGTCCAGTGTTATAGAGGGGACACCTCCTGTCAGGCGGATCTCACTGGCCGCTCCCCCGATAAAGCACCGGAATAACCCGTTGCCGGTAGAATTGCCGAAATAATATCTCGTGGTGGGTGGTGTCGGGGCATTCATCCACATGGAAATGGTCCAGCTACCGGTATGCGTACCTGTCCAGCCTGGATTTACGTAATAGGTAGTATTGCTGTTACCGCCGGCTCCTCCCTGCAGGGCATTGCCGAACTGACCTGTGCCGCCAACGGTAAAGCCACCGACACTGGCCGCGGCATTGCCCGCCCTTGTCGCCGGAGGCGCATCATTGGGAGTGGTGTTGGAAGTCAGACTGTTAAATTTAAAGTACATCAGTTCCGGGATGTCACCATATTGTGCGCTGACGTTCAGGCTTAATGCTGACAGCAATGTTAACAGGTATAAAAAGTAAAGATTTGATCTGCGTCTCATTATATTTTTATTTTATATAAATGTCTATAGTTGTAAAGGCCGGGTTGAAGCATTCCCCTGCCACATCTCAGGGCCGGGGTTACCTGCTTCCGTTGCCGTCAGTGATAGACTATAAGCCTCAGCAGCAGTATCTCCGGGACAGGCGTAACCTGGGATATAGTAACCTTACGACAGAATAGTCTCCTGTAGTTTGCCGTAATCATACTGCCCGTTTTTTTAGAACATATACAAATCCCTACCGTGTCAGGCGGTAACGGATGCTCAGTTAAATATATCACTGATCTTAACTTTTTACGGGGAAACAGGCAAACCAAACAGATCAATTATATGTCAATATATAACATATATGCCCTTTCCATCCCCTAATGAATGTTTAAAGCGATCCCACAATCTCGTGTGTGAACGGACCGGTCAAACTGGTATTTCCGCACAAGGCCGGTGTCTGCAGCGAACCAAACAGCATATAAAAATGCAGGTGGATGATAGAATTTACTGAGGGCGCTAACAGAAATTTTTACTAAGTTAAAGCAAAGTTAGAGAGGATATTAATAGTTTATGATTATTTTAACAGAACAGTTTATTTATTTTATCTATATAGTTTATATATTATAGGGTCATTATCAGCATAAAATGCCTTATAAATGCAAAATTGCCCGGGAAATCCCGGGCAATTTTTTTGACAAATAAACTGATAGCTTAAGTGATGCTATTTAAGTATTTCAACTTTCCTGATAACATTACCCTTGTCTGTAATGATCATCACCTGGTACATACCCGAAGGCAGCGCCGATGTATTGAGACGGACGGATGTGCCGGGCCTGATGCTTTCCGTCAGCACTTTCTGGCCCAATATGGTGTACACTGCCACATCCTGAACGGATGTACCTGATACTTCTATTGTCAGCACATCCTGAGCCGGATTCGGATAGAGTTTTACATCCATGCCTTCTACACCGGTGATGGAAGTCGCATCAAATACGTCCAGTGTCTCCTGGTAGGATTTGAGCTCCGCCGCAATGCCGCATTCTCCTACGAGGTAGGCGGTTACCCTGTATAAGCCGTTCCTGGTATATTTATGGTTAACATACAGGCCTGTATCTCTCGGGCTGCCGTCACCGAAATCCCAGATCACATTGGAGAGATATAAAGGATTTTTTATGTTGAAATTATAGGAGCCGTCCAGCATCAGTATCATATTAAGGCCGTCGAGCAAAGGCTCATCCCTATAGATCACTTTCATCTCATCCGTAGCAAAGCATCCGTTAGGCGCTGTGACCCTTACGTGATAGGTACGTTCGTCATATACCACGCGTACCGGGTCAGTGTTGCTGTCACTCCACAGGATATTGTTGCTGTAATTAGCTGCGCCGACGTCCAGTCTTACCGAGTCTCCCCTGCAGATCGCCACATCAGGTCCGAGATCCACTACAGGTGCCGGCTTGGTAGCTACCACTATGGTATCCACTCCCGCGCAGCCGCTTGATATTTCGGTCTTCACCACATAGTAGATACCATCCGTATTAACGGTCCTGGTGGAGGCCACACTTGAATTGTCCCACCTGTAGGAGTACAGGCTATTGTTACCCTGTCCGGCTACGAGCGTAAGCCAGTTGTTATCACAGATAGTGGTGTCATTCCCCAGGTTAACAGGAATGGTCGATGTCGGGGAGATCGTGATAGTCAGGGTATCATCCTGGGCATAGTTGTCAGTCCTGTTATTAGGATTAAAGGTCCAGGCCCTGATAGTATAGGATCTTCCGTAAGCCAGGAACTGGGATCCCAGCACCACAAGCGCGGTGTTGTTATTGGAAGTGCTTGTTCCGTCTATACGCGGGAAGTGCGTTACCGGCGACTGCGGCACATTGTTCAATGTCCAGTGCACCTGTATGGTATCAATATTATTCAGGCCATAGTTCCTCACCCTTACGGCAATATTCCTGCTTCCTGAGCAGAATGTTGTACCCGGGGAGAGCAGGGAGTCTACACCCGCATTGTTCCATTCCTGCGGAGACATATCAAATGCGCCCGGTGTAGGCGGTACTATACGAGGCTGGTTATCTATATCGCGCGGAACAACGGCAGTCAGATCTTCACCGGATCCGATAAAGGTGATATCGGTCGGTTTCAGGTTGCCGGTCGACTGGTTCAGGTATAATGGATCTATATCCAGGCTTCCGTTCTCCAGGTTGGGATTGGCCGCCCTGAACGCTGTCCATGTGGTATAGGCAGTGCTGTTATAGTATATCCTGTTCCGTGTGCCCGATTGCGTTGTGTTAAAGTATACATTATTATTCTGCATAGCACGGTTGGTATTGAACGCGGCATTGCTGCAATAGATACCGTATTTGGTACCGCTGTTACCACCGGTATAGGTCACCAGGTTGTTCTTGAGCGTGTAGCTGTTGGTTGTATTATAGACATACAGCCCGTACATCGTGCTTGTAGAAGTTCCCGTCTGATTCACATGGATCGTATTATGCGCCACATAGGCACTGTCACCACCATATACATACAGCAGATAGTTGATGCCGCCGCCGCCTACATTGTAAATAGCGTTATTGGATACCTCGTAGGTCCTTTTAGGTACGGAAGAGGAATAATTGGGATAGTTCAGATATATCGCATATACGCTATTTGTATGTGAAACCGTAGGGGCCGTAAAGTCATGCAGCCTGTTACGTTTTACGCTTCCTCTTCCCATATAGTAGGTATAGATACCATATACTGTGGTGGTAGCAGTCTTAAGCGGCCTGTGCAGGTTGTTGCCTATGATGTGTACCTCATTGGTATAGTAGGTATAGATACCCATATAGTAATAGTTCTTGATTTCATTATTCACCAGCCATATGGAATCCGCGCCAAAAGTGGAAGAGCTGCTGCCATATACCGTGATACCATAATAAGCGCCACCATTGGTAGTGGGATGGCCTGCATCTATTAAGTTGCCTTCTATATAAATGTTGGAATTTAAGCCCGTAGCCGTAGGAGAGGTAACGGAGCCTGAAATGGTAATACCGTTGCTGTTGGTAGACGATGCCCCTGTAATAGTGGATAGATCAATGTGACAGTTCCTGATGGTATCATACCTGGAATCTCCCGCAATGGCCACACCCCATCCATAAGTGGAGCTCAGCGCCTTTATGACCAGATTGTTGATGGTCACATATCTTGTCCCGTTGAAAACCACTATCTGGGCATCGGCAGCAGCGGTACTGTTATATTGCAGCGCTCTGCCGTTACCGTTAATGGTAATGGTATTGACCGCGCTCGCGCCCGGAATGCTACCCAGGACGAAACGACTGTTATAAGGTCCTGAGCCGGATACCACGTTCACAATGACCGGGGCGCAGACGCCTACCGTGTTCAGGGCGTTCGCCAGGTCAGTAAAGCTGTTGAAGTTGGTTCCCGCTGTTGGCTGCGCGTTGTTGAGGGTATATGTTCCGCCCAGCTTCGTCGAACCGGTAAATGTAAAGGTATCGTTGATATTCACTGTATCATTCTGGTTGTTGGGTCTTGAGGTCCAGGCTTTTACCGTAAAGGTTCCGGCACCGAAATTATAGTTGCCGAGATTGATGTTAAGCTCATTGGAAGGTCTTCCTGAAGTATCCATATTGGTAACGACCCATCTTCCGCCCTGGTTCACATTGTTCACGGACCAGTTCACAAAAACGGAGTCAATAAAGTTGCTGCCGAAATTTTTCAGGCGCGCGGTTACCAGGATATTGCCCGGGCAAAAGCCTGTTGATAAGCTGGGCAGGTTTATCACGCCCGCGTCATTAGGTACGGGAGGTCTCATTAAAGTGATCACTACCAGGCCATGACCTGATCTGACACCGCCGGCATTGGACTGGCTGGTTCCTGTATTATAAGAACCGCCGCCACCGCCTACCTGCTGGCCGGAAGTTGCAGAACCTGCACCACCACCGCCGCTGTAGCCGCCGCCGCCGCCGCCGCGCCCGTTATCCCAGCTATTGGCACCACCGCCGCCACCAAAGCCGCCCCAGCCGCCGCTGGAAGTGGCAGTACCACCCTGGCCGCCGTTCAGGAAGCTTTTACCGCCGTGGGGCGTTCCGCCGCCATTACCGGTAAATCCGCCGCCGCCGCCGGCAATCCCGGCTTCAGCTCCGCCATTGCCACCTGTACCGCCGGCTCCGTTGGTAGATCCCGTACCGGGATTCCCATTATTGTTAACAGTACCATGCGAAGCAGGTACAATAGCGGTATTATACCGTGCGCCACCGCCACCGCCGGCAATGATAAGCGGAACATTCGCTGATGTTACCACGTAGCTTCCGCCACCGCCGCCATATTGGTTGGTACCTGATCCTACACAGCATCCGCCCTGCTGACCTACCAGTACCTTCAACTGCTGGCCGCCGGAAAGCATAAAAACACCGCTCATATAGGCACCTTTTCCCGCCAGCGGACCATAACCTTCCGCACCGTAAACTTCGATCTTATAGTTACCGCCCACCGGTACAGTCCATAATTGTATACCATTGGAAGAAGTAACCGCCCCGGAGAGGGTGGTCATTGCATAAGCAGCGTCTACCTGCGCCTGTGAAGGTCCGTTGATCCCCGTAGCGCCCGCATTTGTAAAGGTATATACCTGCGCCTTTACTGAAAGAAAGGTACAGACAAAACCCAGTAACAACGTTAATTTTTTTAAATAAATTTTGTTCATAAATATACCCTATTAAACTACTTAAATTGGATTGATGATTGTTTCCTGGTTAAAAAATAAATATAAAGTTAATGTTAAATACATTTACTTTTTTGTTAGTCTGATATTTTTTTTAAATATAATCTTCGGGAAAGTTATAACATATTACTATATAGTTTATGCATAATATATTTTATAATAATAATACATATGACTTAAAACAAAAAAGAGGCTGTTGATCACAGCCTCACAAAGAGCATTATATTTATTATGTATGAGCTATCGCCGGTACATCCGCTTATCCCGCCTTCCTGCCGGATTTTCTTTCTTTTACCAACTGGTAGAGGATAGGCAAAACGGAAAGGAATATGATCAGCAATACCACTTTACTGAAGTTATTCTTGATAATATCAATATCTCCAAGCCAGAAACCGGCGAGCGTGATGCCCACCACCCACAAAAGAGCGCCCACTACGTTATAGGTAAGGAAAACAGGATAACTCATTTTTCCAACACCGCCCACAAAGGGCGCCAGGGTCCTTACAATAGGCACAAAACGGGCTATGATAATGGTCTTACTCCCATATTTTTCATAAAACTGGTGGGTTTTATCTATATGTTCCTGCTTAACGAACTGCTTACCGAAGAGCCTGATCCTTAAAAATTTATTGCCGAAGTATTTACCAATGGCGTAATTACAGGCATCCCCCAAGACTGCCGCAACAAGCATTATCATAATTACATACAACAGGTTCAACTGGTCCGGAAACCTTGCAGCCAGCATACCTGTAGCAAAAAGCAGGGAATCGCCGGGCAGGAAAGGCATGATGACAATACCCGTTTCAACAAAGATAATAGCGAACAGGATTACGTATACCCACTGGTTGTAATCAAATAGCAGCTGCTGCAGGTGCTCATCAATGTGTAAGATGAAATCTATTAATTGTTGCATTGAATGGTCTTTTAAAATAAGAACGTATGGTTTGAAAAACTGTCAAAGCTACTTAAAAAAAGAAAGCCATCCGTTTATCATATTGACAGGGCAGTTTTTATCCCGTACCTATCTTGTCTCATCAGAGCGCGCCGCTGGTTTCTTTCTCCGTCCGGTCCCCGGATCTGTTATAAAACTGTCGTACTAACCATTATCTCTTCACCCGGTGTAAATCGTACCTGGTTCCATACCCTCAGGCATCAAATGCCTGTTATCTGAGGCTTAAACAGCTTTTACAGTGGGTGTTAAAGTTGTACAAATTTAAAGCAGTAGCGAAGCAGTAGGGACAGATACCTGGATAAGTATTATTAAGTTTACATGATTCAATAAGAAGAATGAAAAAACAATATTTATATTTAATTATATTATTATACATAATAAATTGTAAATTATGCTTTTCACAAAATAATAGTGTATATCTTGAAGTTTTGGGGAACACCGGCTATAGCGCCATCGGGTATGAAAGAAGGTTGTTGAAAGTTAAAAATATCCAATGGCACACCGTTACCGGGGCAGGTATCTACAAGCTCAGGGATTTTAATCATAAGTTTAATCCTGATATAGCCGTACCGGTATTGCAAAAAGTGTCCTTTTCTTTATATTACAGGCACAGCCTGTTCGTAGCCAGCGGCCTGATGTGGAACAGCTATATAGATGCCGACCGGGAATTTAAAGCCCGCAGACATCACGAAATATGCTGGAATAATAACGCCGGGTATAGCTTTGACCTTAATAAGAGATGGCAATTTCAGTTGTATTATGTTTTAATAGCCCACCCGTATTTACAGCACTGGGCGGGTCTTAAAATTAATTTCAAATGGTAAGGCTTTGGAAAAAATATGGTTTTATAGGTCTTTTTATGCTTTTAAGCGGATTTTCAGGCTGTAAAAAGCCGGAATTCCCCCCTGTAATAAAGATCCTCGGGAAGGGCGGCATGGGCAATTCCCATATGTACCCTATGAACAGCAAAGCGTCTTATATGGAGGCCTTGCTGTATAACCTGGATGGAGTGGAGGTCGATGTACAGCTTACAAAGGACGCTCAGCTGGCCGCCTTTCATACAGAAAATCTGGAAGCAACAACCAATATGACCGGGCGTATCTATGACTATACATGGGAAGAATTACAGGAACAATGCAGGTATAATAATCATAGGTTCAGGTCTTACTCCCTTATCAGCCTGGATGAAATAACAGAGATCTATCCACCGGATGCCCTGCTGTCACTGGATATAAAGATATTTATTCCAAGCGACGAGGAAGCTGATGCCTATATGAATGCGTATATAAATGCCCTGAAGGATCTATATACAAAGCACCGGAATATCATGCTGGAGAGCTCTTCTCCTTATTATGCCCGTATGCTTAAAGCCGTCAATGAGCAGATACCCGTCCTCCTGGTAAGCAACAGCGCCTCTGAAGGCCTGGACCTCGTCATTGATAATGAGCTGGATGGTATTGTACTACCGGACACGGAAGCCAATGAGGATGTTATGGAAAGAGCCAGGAACCATGGTATGGTGGTGGGGATATGGGAAACCTCTAAAAGCATACATTATTCCTTAGACCTGGAACCGGATTTTTTCCAGACCACCAGCGTAAAAAGATTTGGCAGATAATTGACATCTCTCATACCCGGAAAAGAAAAATCCCCCTTGCTCAAGGGGGATTCAGTAACGGGATCTATCTTCCCATAAAGATCATCAGTATCTGGATATCGCTCGGGTTAACCCCTGAAATGCGGCTGGCCTGTCCGAGCGTCCGGGGACGGATCTTATTTAATTTCTGACGAGCCTCAATAGACAAGGCAGTAAGCTTTTCATAGTTGAAGCTTTCAGGTATGATCAGCTCTTCCATGGCCTTCATCTTTCCAACCATTTCCACTTCCTTATCCATGTATGCCTTGTACTTGCAATGTATCTCAGACTGCTCCATTTCCAAGGGATCGAAGGCCTCCAGATTTTGCTGTACCGATGGGAGGAGGTAGGGCAGCAGATTTTTAAGCGCTATATTTGGCCTTAGCAGCAATTTTGATAGTTTTTGGCGTTCTTTTAAGGGTGCAGAGCCTATTTTTTCAAGAAATTCATTCACTTCTTCCGGTTCTACCATAGTGATATTTAAAATTTCATCTATCCGGGCAATGTGCTTCTTTTTTTCCTGCAGCAGCTCATAACGCTCCCTGGCTGCAAGTCCCATTTCATAGCTTCTCTCTGTCAGCCTCATATCTGCGTTGTCCTGCCGCAGTAAAGTACGGTATTCGGCGCGGGATGTGAACATCCGGTACGGCTCATCCGTGCCTTTGTTGATAAGGTCGTCTATCAGCACACCGATATACGCTTCATCTCTTTTCAATACGAAAGAAGGATGTCCATGAACATTATTATGCGCATTGATGCCTGCCACCAGTCCCTGTCCCGCGGCTTCCTCATATCCTGTAGTCCCGTTGATCTGCCCTGCGAAGAACAGGTTTTTGATCAGCTTGGTCTCCAAAGTATATTGCAATTGGGTAGGGGGGAAATAGTCATATTCAATAGCGTAGCCGGGGCGGAAGAAAATAGCGTTCTCAAAACCGGGTACTTTCCTGATAGCTTTTACCTGTACCTCTTCCGGCAGGGAAGTGCTAAACCCGTTCACATAGATCTCCACGGTATTCCATCCTTCCGGCTCTACAAATAGCTGGTGCCTGTCCTTATCGGCAAAGCGGTTGATCTTATCTTCTATGCTGGGGCAATACCTGGGACCGCTGCCCTGTATCCTGCCCTGGAACATCGGCGAACGGTCAAATCCCGTCCTGAGAATATCATGTACCTCAGGTGAAGTATAGGTGATCCAGCAATGCCTTTGCTTCCCGCTAATCCTGTTCTTCACCCGGGCGTTATCTATAAAAGAGGCATTCTTAAAATCAGGAAGCGTACCGGGCATATAGGAAAACCCCGCTACTTCATCCAGATCACCCTCCTGTATCTCCATTTTTGAGTAATCAAGACTCCTACCGTCTATACGCGGCGGCGTGCCTGTCTTTAAACGATCGCTTTCAAATCCTAAGGAAACCAATTGCTCCGTAATACCGGTAGCGCCTTTTTCACCCATCCTGCCCCCGCCGAATTGCTTTTCTCCCACATGGATAATACCATTTAAGAAAGTACCATTGGTAAGCACTACAGCTTTAGCGTATATTTTCTGGCCCATTGCCGTTACAACACCTTCCACTGTTCCACGTGAAACAATCAATCCTGTCACACTATCCTGGAAAAAATGAAGGTTCGGCGTTTGTTCCAGCATTTCCCGCCAGGTGGCTGCAAAGAGCATACGGTCAGACTGACAACGCGGACTCCACATAGCAGGCCCCTTAGACTTATTGAGCATCCTGAATTGTATCATGCTTTTATCAGAAACAATACCGCTATATCCGCCCAAAGCATCTATCTCCCGGACTATCTGGCCCTTTCCTATGCCACCCATGGCAGGGTTACAGCTCATCTGGGCGAGGGTAAGCAGGTTCATAGTGATGAGCATGGTCTTACTGCCCATATTAGCCGCTGCAGCCGCTGCTTCACATCCGGCATGTCCGCCACCTACAACTATAACATCATATTGTTCTAAAAACATAATAAGTACGCTTCAATTAAAGAGACAGCAAAGTTACAATATATAAAGTAATATACAGTAAGTCTGGGTACCAATACAAGGTTAAACCTGTAAATCAGCATAATGGCATCAACAACCGGGAGACGGTATAAATCCACACTCAATTATAATACAGCATATGGATGAACCAGGCATTCCTTACCCCAAGATATGTCTTTTCTTATACCGGTAATAGCCGCTTACTAAAAAGAACACTCCTGTCATACCAAAGAAAAGGTGTAATAGCTGAAACATCCTCAGCATATATACCTATACTATTATCCAGGTAAGCAGCACAAGGCCCTGCACCATTATAAGAAGAAGCGCATACCTTGACCTCAATACATAAGGGGTCAGTGTTATGATGCTGAAGATACCGTTACAGATAAACAAAATAATACCCGGTATAAAGTAATCCCTGAAAGGACTATACTGCAACCAGTCCACAGACATGCCAAGCAAGCTGCCATCGGGTTCTTTCATAAAAGCATAGCCTGCGACCAAAGCGCCCACACCATTAATAAGCAACAACAAAACAGAAATATAATGAATGACCTTGGGCAACATAAAAACGGTTATCAGACAATAAATATACAACATCATAATTAATGTTTCACGTGAAACATTAATTGAACCAATCGTTTATTATATAGAAATAACTACCGGAGATAATTGCATCACTATTGCCGGGAACAGAAATAATAAAAACTGATTATCTATATATAGGAAACAAAACCATTACAAGTTTATAAGAGATCCCTCACATCCATTCGGAATGACCTGTACTCTAAAAAGTATTCCGCCATCCGTTACCCAACCTGGTAAAGAATGTTTCACGTGAAACATTTCAGATCAAACCGAATTATTCCTCAGGCAGATAATCATATAATGATTACTTTTGCAAAAACCTAAAATTATGTCTGCTACCTACCAGGTACCTATAATAAGAACAAGGATCAAGAAAAAACATATGACCTCTATGCACCTGATCTCGGGCTTTATGTTTGTCCTTATCGGCGCCGTAACACTGGTCATCCCGGAAGATATTAAATCACATCTGGCCAATATACTTAATAATATGTCCATAGGATTCATAGTATTTGGTATCGCCATTGTCTGTATAACTATTGCATTCAATAAAGCGCTGGCTGATAATAAGAAGAATAGCCTGCTCCGAATAGCGGAACTGGCAGGATTTATTGGCTTAGCCTGCATATGCCTGTACTTCCAGTGGTGGATGCCATTCATATATGCCATTATAGGGATCATAACCGTAGCTACTACCTATTACCTGGAACTGGACGCACATAAGCCGGAATATATCATAGTTTCTGAAAAAGGGATAGAGCTGAAAAGGCTTAATAAGAAACTTATAGAATGGAGTGAAGTAAAGAACTTCCTGATCAGGCATGGCAATGTGACAATCAACCTTAAAAATAATACCTTATATCAATACAACGCTTATAATTTCAAAAATATCAGCAATAAGGAAGTAATTGAAAGTTTTGCACAGGTACAGATAGATCAAAATGCACATAAATACGAACCAGAGTGGTAAAACTCCCTTATTATCACACGAATATGCCTGATAAGATCAGATTATCCCGGATTTGCACACTCTCCTCCACTTATTCACAATAACAGCTATGATCGTATTCCACATCATCAAACTATTCTATTACGCTATCTTCCTGGTAGGCTTATTATTTGTCCTGCAATGGATTTTAAAAAAAATAGTACAACTGTTCAAATTAAGGTAAGAAAAGAATTCACACGATATCCACAGTTATTCACACCTTATATACATACTTATCCCGGAATCCAATAAAAGCATCGCCTTCCTCATAAAGCCTGTGAAATGGGCTAAAATATTCCCTGGTTTTGCACGAACAGGTGTTTAAACCTGTGGATAGATTGTGCATTCAGAATAATAACTCAGTAAAATAAGGATAAAAGTCCGGTATGTATCGTTTCCAAAAAAGTTATTCTTAGCAAAATATTAATTTTACATTAAGAATTCTACATGATTTTCTTTAGACATTCGGTTTATTCCACCAGGTGGGGATATATGTGAATAAGCACTTAAAATGCCCCAAATATAAAGGCTTCCGAAGCATACCCTCATGTGAATATCCGGTGTACCTGTATGTAGATTACAATTTAAAAAATGAATTTTAAAAAAGTTATCAGCATATTAACACTCCTAATAGTAATAGCTTCTTTTTAAATAAATTTATTTAATAAAATACTATTATTAGCTATGTGGAATAATTGCAGGACGGAAAAATCCTAAACTGATACAACAAACGGATTTGTTGAATACATTTGCATTGCCCGTACCGCGATACCGGCACCATAATTTTCACTGTAGATGACAAACAAGATGCCCATATTAGAAATTCAGGACCTTACCGTAAGTTTTACAGGTGATGAGGATGATATGGCGCTGCAGGATATCAGCTTCAGCATAGAAAAGGGCCGGAGCCTGGCCCTGCTGGGCGCTTCCGGGTCCGGTAAATCGGTGACCTCCCTGGCCGTTATGGGACTTTTGCCGGAGAATGCCAGGTCATCGGGCAGCATAAGGCTCGAAGGCCGGGAATTGAATGGTAATACGGATTGGCAGGAAGTGAGAGGAAAAGAGATCGCTATGATCTTCCAGGAACCTATGAGCGCGCTGAATCCTTTGATGACCTGCGGTGAGCAGTTGGTGGAAGGTATTCGGGCGCACCAGCCGGGTATTTCCCATAAGACGGCCAAAGCACAGGCGGTCAGCTGGATGGAGAAGGTATTGCTGCCTGATCCCTTACAATTGTTTCATAAATACCCGCACGAACTATCCGGTGGCCAGAAGCAAAGGATAATGATCGCTATGGCGTTGAGCAACAAGCCTAAGCTGCTTATCGCCGATGAGCCTACCACGGCGCTGGATGTGCTGGTACAGCTCGAGATCTTACAATTGCTGAAGTCCCTGCAGCAGGAGTATGAGCTGGCTTTACTGTTCATTACCCACGACCTGAGCGTAGCGGAATGGATAGCGGATGAGGTATGCATACTGGAAAAGGGCAGGGTAGCGGGCAACCACCTGTCAGACTATAAGAAAGTTTTTGTACTGGATGAGCATGTGCTTCCCGGGGCCCGGGAAGATGCTTTGCTGAAGGTGCAAAACCTGGATGTTACTTTCGGTATGCAGAAAAACTGGCTCGGAACACCCAGGCATATCTTTAAGGCAGTGGATAATGTATCTTTCAGCATCTCTAAAGGTAATACCCTGGGGATCGTTGGCGGTTCAGGCAGCGGGAAAAGTACTGTTTCCAAATGTATTATGGGCATTGTTCCGGCGGCGGCAGGCAATATCTTCTTTAAAGGGATGGATCTGACCGCTTTGTCTCCTAAAGGCTGGCGCAGCATCCGGAAAGAGATGCAGATGATCTTCCAGGATCCCCACGCTTCCCTGTCCCCGAGAATGAATGTAGGCGATATGCTTGCGGAGGTCATGCAGGTGCATCATATCGGTAAAGGTGGCGGACAAAGACAGGAATATATAAGAAGGCTTTTGGATAAGGTGGGACTGCCGGTACAGTCACTGAAGAAATACCCTCATGAGTTTTCCGGCGGTCAGAAGCAAAGATTGTGCATTGCGCGCGCGCTTGTGGTAGAGCCTGAATTCATTATCTGCGATGAGAGCATAGCGGCACTGGATACGAAGATGCAGTACCAGATACTGAATTTGCTGAAAGCTATACAGCAGGAAGATCACCTTACCTATCTTTTTATAACGCACGACCTGAAGATCGCGGAGATATTCTGCGATGAGATCGTGGTGATGCAGGAAGGCAGGATAGTGGAGGCCGGTAATGCCGCACAGGTACTGCAATATCCGCAGCACGATTATACCCGGCAGCTCAGGAAAGCCTTGCTGTAAAAATAAAAGGGATTTTTACTTTATACCCGGCCTTGTATTTAAAATTATTATCATATTATACTTCACTACGGATTTAGGGGCAATTGGCCTTTCCGGATGTGTTGCCGGCAGGCAGCGATCACTTGCTTTTTTACCGGCTATAATTTTGAGAAAATAGGAATAAAATACTTCCTTCACTTAAAAAAATGCCTAATTTTGCCGGTTAGTATAATCACCTCATATCTTTATATTTAAACAATGCCATTAGATACTTCCATTAAATCTGTACTTATCATCGGTTCAGGCCCTATTGTTATAGGCCAGGCGTGCGAATTTGACTATTCCGGTTCCCAGGCTGCAAGAAGCCTGCGCGAAGAAGGGATCAAAGTGACGCTTATCAACAGCAACCCGGCCACTATCATGACCGATAAGCTGGTCGCTGATAATGTGTACCTTTTACCACTTACACCCGAAAGTATAGAGCGTATACTGGAAGAAGTGCAGATAGATGCAGTGCTGCCTACTATGGGCGGCCAGACAGCCTTGAATCTTTCTAAGGAAGTAGAGGAGCTGGGCATCTGGGAAAAGTTTAATGTACGCCTGATAGGTGTGGATATCAAAGCCATTGATAAGGCTGAGGACAGGGATCTTTTCCGAGAATGGATGATAGAGATGGGTATTCCCGTAGCGCCTGCACGGGTGGCCAATTCCCTGCTGGAAGGTAAGGAGATCGCACAGGAGATCGGTATCCCGCTGGTGATCCGTCCTTCTTTCACCCTGGGAGGTTCCGGCGGCGGGTTTGTAAAATCCAAGGATGAGCTGGAAGCAGCTCTGAACGCGGGACTGAACGCATCGCCTATCCACGAGGTGCTGGTGGAAAAAGCTGTTCTGGGATGGAAAGAATTCGAGCTGGAGCTGCTCAGGGACAGCGCTGATAATGTGGTTATTATCTGTACGGTGGAAAACTTCGACCCGATGGGCATCCATACAGGGGATTCCATCACCGTAGCACCTGCGATGACGCTGAGCGATACGGCCTTTCAATTAATGCGTAATACCGCTATAGATATGATGCGCAGCCTCGGGAACTTTGCCGGTGGCTGTAATGTGCAGTTCGCGCTCAATCCCGAAACGGAAGAGATCATAGCGATAGAGATCAATCCGCGTGTGAGCCGTTCTTCTGCCCTGGCATCCAAGGCCACGGGCTATCCTATCGCCAAGATCGCCGCGAAGCTGGCTGTCGGCTATAACCTGGATGAGCTGCAGAACCAGATCACGCAGACCACTTCAGCATATTTTGAGCCGGCGCTGGATTACGTGATCGTAAAAATGCCAAGATGGAACTTCGATAAATTCAAGGGCGCGGATGATACCCTGGGTCTCCAGATGAAATCCGTGGGAGAAGTGATGGCGATCGGCCGCAGCTTTCCCGAGGCCTTACAGAAAGCCTGCCAGTCCCTGGAAAATAATGCCACAGGTCTTACTTCCATTTCCAGGAGCAAGATGCGCCCGGAAGAGCTGATGGAATACCTGAAGCGTCCTACCTGGGACAGGATCTTCCGCCTGAAAGAAGCGCTGGAAGCGGGTATCTCCATTAAGACGCTGAGAGAGCTCACGCATATCGACCGCTGGTTCCTTTACCAGATACAGGATATCATCAAGGTAGAGCAGCAACTGAAAGCCATCGGTAACCTGAACGATATCCAGCCTGAATTTATGCTGGAATGTAAAAAAATGGGCTTTTCCGATGAGCAGATCGCAACCGTATTAAAGGACTGTACACCCGAACAGGTATATGATTACAGGAAAGCCAACGGGGTGACCCGTATCTATAAGATGGTGGATACCTGCAGCGCCGAATTCGCGGCTGTAACGCCTTATTTTTACTCTACCTTTGAAGGAAAATCCGAAAAAGTATAAGGATATAAATATCATACAAAGAGCGCCCCGGGATATCCCGGGGCGCTCTTTCATACAATCCTGTGTGAGCGTAACTTTTAACCTGGTCAGTACAATACCTGGCAATTTTCACAATAGAAGGTCCGCCGGTTTGTTTTGCCTAAATAATCTTTGATGATAGGCAGGTTGCACCGGGTACAGGTTTTCCTGGTATGGGCCAGCCAGTGCTTTTTAAGGGTGAATTCCTTTTTCCATTCCAGGAAATCAAAGGCGTAATTCCTGGTTTCCTTTATAAGCTCCGACAGCTTTTTGGCAGGTAGCGCGGCAACGGTATTCAAAGGATGCAGCTTTACGCGGTACAATACTTCATTCTTGATGATATTGCCTGACCCGGCAAAAATATCCTGGTCCAGAAGCGCATCGCATAAAAGCATAGCGGGCTGGGCCTTTAATTTTTTACCCGCGGCTTTGGCATCCCAGGAATCGCTCATGATATCCGCTGACCAGTCATACACCGTGTCCGGATCTGCTTCCATGATCTTAACGGAGCAGGTATAGAAATTAATGAAACCATCGCTGAACTTCAGACCCAGCCGGGGCGTTGCGGCTTCTCTTCATTGATCAGGTAGGAGCCGAACAGCATAAAATGGATCTTTATGGTAAAATCTTCCAGGCAGATCAGGAAATGTTTGCCCCATGACCGGAACGCGGTCACTTTCTGCCCGGCGGCACGCTGTATCGCTTCTTTGCTATTGCCTGTTACAGCAAGTATCTTCTTTCCCAGGAAAGGCTGTACCAGCTCTTTCAGAATAATGATGGACGGACCTTCAGGCATGATCAGTATTATTTATGTTATAAGATATTTGAATGATTCACAGGTTTCTGCCGGACGAGCTCCTGCATCTGCCTGCTGTTGACTAAAGCGGCGCTGCCCCAGGTATTGTTGAAATATATAAAAGCCTTATCGTGGCCGTCACCTATTTCCTCCAGGACATCCTTCAGGGCCTGTTCAGGATATTCCGACTTATACAATACCGGCTTGCCGTGAAAACGGTAATACACCACCGGGCTGTTGACCACCGCAGCTTCAGGCAGCTTATTGCCGGGATAGCTTTGCCCGCAGAAAATGATATTATGCCGGTTCAGCATATCCAGCACCTCCTGTGTCCACCAGCTTTCATGCCGGAATTCAACAACATTAGGCATGGAATGATCCAACTGGTCACAGATCAGTTGCAGGCGTTCGGGCGTGAAAGAGAAGCCGGGAGGCATCTGAAACAGGATACATCCCAGCTTTTCCTTCAGGCCCGCGGATACCAGGTCGCAAAAAGCCAGTATTTCCTTCTTGTCGATATGCAATCGTTTCAGGTGAGTGAACAGGCGGGGAGCCTTTACGGAAAAAAGAAAATCCCCGGGGCTATCCTCATACCATTTCTGCAGGGAGGAAGGAGAAGGCATACGGTAGAAGCTGGAATTGATCTCCAGCGTATTAAAATGTTTACAGTAAAACTTAAACCAATCCCTGGCTGCTATCCCTTCGGGATAGAAAATCTGTTTCCATTCCTTATAATAATATCCTGAGCATCCTATATAATACTTCATAGTATAACCTTATGGTTTTCCCGGGATAGGGGAAGCGCTGTTTGCAGTATACAATTCCCCCGTCTCCCGATTATATTATCCACATCCACAACACCGATACATTGCAAAAAGTTTCTAAAAGCGCAGGAGTTCATTGTAATTGCCCTTTAATTTTTCATATATTAGTTCAGGCGATCGGGATTTCCGGATAGCGAAGCGTTTACCGCGGCCCGGATCAGCGGCCAGCCCTGGATCAGATACTCTTATAAATTTTCAAAAATGGAATTAAAGGTGAAGGAAAGTTTCCTGCGGATCTTCTTTGGCATAACGGCCTGCTCTTTTATGCCGCATTGGGCTTGCCATTACTACAGGATCGAAACGGTAAGCTCGTTCGTTATCGGGAGTTGGAGCCTGACCGTTTCGGAAAGCTATTTATTCATGTTGTTTTATACGCTGCTTATCTCCCTGGCAATACTGTCGGTCAGCATCAGGTCATTAAGACCAATATCGGGCCTGGTGGCAGGCCTGGTACATCTGGCATTGGGAGTTATCCATATTATCAGATTGCGCGCTTATTTTAAATTCGAGATATTTAACCTGGAGTGGCCGTTAAATGCTTCTTTAAGAGAGGTGCTTATTGTGATCCCGTTCGGTATCGCTTGCCTGTTGGTGTCTTTTTATAGTAACAACAAACGGGTATAAAATTTATAACAGAACAGTTGGTAAATTGCCTGTAAACCGGGCACATTTGTTATTACCGATTCTCTGCTTATAGAAAACAGCCTTTTATTACGGCTACGCTTCGCTGAGCAGTGTTCTCTCTGAGGTCCAGGAACCGCTTTTACTATAAAGGCACTTAGTGTGTTGATCCTTCCGGACGGATGTGAGGCATCTCTTATAATAGCTTTGTTTCCTGTATACAGATAATCAGTTAAATTTATATTGTTGATGTTTATTTTTAAATAATTTATAAACAAAAAAGCTCAAATAAATAACAAAAGCCACGAAGTGTAGCAGCAGATACACGTATCCCAAAACAAAAATGTCTCCATCCGTTCGATTTTTTATTAATAAGGGGAAATAATCTATTACAACCAATAAATTGAGGACTAAAGAAAAAATCAGTGGCTTAAGGTAGTAGATCCTTTCTTTTAATACACTCCGATAGAAAGAGCGGAAAAAGAAGAAGGAAAAAAGTAATTTCACCAACAAAAATGTCATTAGCAAATCGAATAAAGATGGTATACCTATAAAAATAAATTCATTTCCAGACATACCACCACCATTAGTATTAGTGTTTAGGACCCCCCAGGTAATGGTGTTTGCAGCTACTATTTTTATAATGGCACAAATAATAATTATTATTGAAAACCGGTACAGTATCTTCATCGTTCAAAATTTAAAGCTATAACATGCGCAGCCCTTTTATCCGTGTTGATGGTGTGGTTGGGCTGCCGTTTTCCCATTGGTTTCTCCACTATAGATTGTGAAAAACCAGATTGCCTCCCGGAGCATTACCGCTTGTAAAGTTGAAAGTAATTTCAACAAAATTGTTCATACCTATGTAAAAATTACCGTTTTTATTTATCATTATCTGATGCATAATTTTTGTGGTTGGACAATACACTGTTCTTGGTAGTTAAATTACGGATATTATTCAGCGCAGTAGCATGTTATTATAAAGGAGATGGTAAGGGCTTACCGGATATAATAAAAACAATGCTGTCTGAAAGTCTCTTGTATTGTCACATTGAGCTTGTCGAAATGTGATAGGTATCAATAAAACAACCCTGTCAATATTTCGGCTTAGCGCCATATGACAGGGTTGTTTTCTTTTTAGACAGACTCATAAATGTGGGCAATACCGGGTTCGAACCAGTGACCCCTACCTTGTCGAGGTAGTGCTCTAAACCAGCTGAGCTAATTGCCCCTCTTACAGTAAAAACCCACTCTCAGAGTGGGCTTTGCGGTGGAGAATACCGGAATCGAACCGGTCACCTCTTGCATGCCATGCAAGCGCTCTACCAAATGAGCTAATTCCCCTTTTTGGAATTGTTTGCAAATATAATAAGCTTTTTGATTCCAGCATCATATTGCCCTCATAAATTTAAATTTATTTTTCAGGTATATAAAATGCCCGGCTTACAGCTTGTGCTGCTTATTCGTCAGTACATTTTCCAGTGTCCATTCGACAGTAGACCCGAACGGGTGCTGGCGGACGGCACAGGTGTCCAAAGCGCACAGCCGGCAGGAGCGTTCCGTGCAGGCATCGGTATGGATGAACAGCTCTATCTGGTTACCGAATTTTTTCCGGATGCTGTGCTCCAGGGTACCGATGGTCTCATGGGCTTCCAGCACATTATAATACCAGGGTACGGTCATGTGGGCGTCAATGTGGAGGATATTGCCATACTGTATGGTCCGGAGATTGTGCAGGTCTATCCAGTCCGCCTGTCTTTCCGTATTGATATGGGCTATCAGTTGCTTGAGCAGCTTCATATTGGCCTCATCCATGATCCCGGCAAGGGATTTCCGGAGCACGGTATAGCCGCTGTAAATGATAACAAGCGCAAAGACGGCGGCAATAAGGGTATCGAGTAGCTGGATACCCGTGATCTTGATGATCACCAGTCCTGCGAGGATGCCCAGGGTGGAATAGGTATCGGAAAGCAGGTGCCGGCCCCCGGATTCTATAGCGATGGAATGGTTTTTCTGGCCGTAATGTTTGGCGTACCATCCGAATCCTCCGTTAATGAGGGCGGTGCTGCTCACCAGTAAGATTCCCCAGTTCAGTTCGAGCAGGGGCTGGAGCGTTATAAATTTTTTAATGGTTTCCGCTATGATGACCAGTCCGGCAATAATGATCAGGATGCCTTCTATGGCGGCAGACAGGTATTCCACCTTGCCATGCCCGTAAGGATGGTTCTGGTCCCGGGGCCGGGCAGAGAGCCATACGCTGTAAAGTCCCAGGAATCCCGTCGCCACATTGACCACGCTTTCCAGCGCGTCCGTATATACGGCAACGGACCTGGTAAGGTACCAGGCAGTGATCTTGATGGCGAATACGATAACAGCCAGTATCGCAATACTGCGCTGGATGCGGATATTTTGGTTCATAGTGCCTGCTGCAAAAGGGCCGTTTAAAAAGCCCCTTTACTTTTAAGGTAAAGGGGCTTTTCAGAAAGTAATTTTAATTTTTGACTTTGGGCTTCACTAAGTAAGTCTCGTAAGTGTACAGGCGCATTTCTGTTTTGGTGGTAGACTCGTTATAGTGAACCGTCTTGATGGTAAATTTCTTGGTATTTATCGTGGTGATCTCACCCTGCATATAAATACTGTTATCAATATCATCGGGGTTGGACCATATCTTTATATAGCTGTCCTTATTGGATATGCTGTAATAATAATTGGTCTTATCCGGGTTATTGGCATTACATTTCAAATGATGCTCCGCTACGGAGAAATCCGATTTGGTTTCAAATTCGTAAACATTATCCTTTATACAGTCGTCAAGGAAAGGAAAGATCTCCTTGTCTAAGGATTCTTCATTACCGTAATCCAGGTTCTCTATCAGGGATGTCAGCATCCAGTAGCTTTCCTGCAGGTATACGGGTTTGGAAACATCCACATCCCTGTCATCTATTTCCTTGGTACAGGAAGCTGTAAAGAGCAGGACGAATGAAGACAATGCGAGTAAAATCTTTTTCATATATAAGTTCTGATTTGCTATAAATACACATAAAATATTATTCCCACATTAAGCGGGAATACGAATTCTTGTATAAATGTAGTAATTAAATTTGATTTTTGCGAATCAGCTGCTGATTTTTTTTCGCCTGGACCGGATACGGTTCTTTATCTTTAAAAATCCCCATATAGCGACATTGACGATCATTACTTTCAGCGAGGACTTTGCTACTACCCTGAGAATGGAAGCGGACATTTTTCTGGAAGGAAGGAGGCTGAAAGGTATCTGCCGTACCAGGCTGCCAACGGGGACCAAGCTGAGGAGACCCGGCATAAATCCGGCAAGGTTCAGGGAGCCTTTATTTTTACCCTTTTTGTGTTTCTTTTTCCCGCTGCCTCCTGAGCCGGTTATTAAAGACAGGGGATTGGTCACCACACCCAGCAGATCTTCCTCTATTGCCGCACATTTGGCATTCATCTTCCTTTGCGCAGCATTCAGGTCATCCAGTGATTTATATTTTTTCTTCTTGGCCATACGCTGTGTGATTTAGGAGTGTTTGACTGCCTCATCTTCATTATCGCCGGAGGACTTTTTCTTGGTAGCGGTCAGTATGCTGACGAACTTGTTTCCAAAAAACCTGATGATGTGCTTACTGGACATGAATACGATGATTATGAACAACAATAATGCGCAGCCTACTATAAAATAGCCTAAGAATCTGCTGTCCATCATCTCACATACCCATTCTGCCAGACCAATACTTAAAAACAAGATAACGATAAAGGATACCAGGATGGACATCACCACGAAGATGATGTAGGCCATGGCATTCGCCAGCTTTTCTATTACCTCCAGCCTTACAATCTCAAATCTCAACTGTAAGTACTCTGTTATCTTATTTTTTATATTACCGAACAAATTATTTGAATTTTTTTGCCAAAGAATAAAAACAAATGCCCATAATGCATTTTAAATGCATTATGGGCAGGATTTTAATTTTCTAGTCCTGAAAGATCTCTTCTTCAATATCTTTCGCTTTCTTGGTCAGTCGGCCTTTTAACTGATTCAGTTTGTCCTTGATACTATCCAGTTGTTCATTCCTTTTTTCGCTGTCAGTTGCGATCACATAACCTACGGCAGCGCCTACTGCTGCACCGATCAATAAAGTTGCTACTGCTTTTCCAACATTGTTTGCCATAATATTAATATTTATAATTGTTTAATAAATGAAAAATTTTCAGCACAGGATTTTCTCCTATATTGCATTCGCAAGATAATTAAAATCTGATGCTTAGACAACAATATACATGTCCGAATTGTTGACTAATTTAAAAATTCACATATCTTTAATAACTATCCCTTTATGAAAAGTATTCATCCACAGGTTCTCAAGCAGATCGGATTGCTTTTGTCCATCTTATTTCTTGCTATCCTGCTGATCTGGCAACTATGGTATTTTGTTCCGGGTCTTTTGGGAGCAGTTACCTTATATATCTGCCTGCGTAAATGGTTCTTTTATCTTACCATTATCAAACGCTGGAGAAGATGGATGGCCGTCTTCGTTGTGATGGCCACAACCTTTCTTACCATGGTGCTGCCTGTTTTCGGGATTGTGCAGTTGCTGCTGCCTAAGATCACCTATGCTATCAATCACACGGATATGTTCATGGATATCTTCAATAAGGCGAAACTGCTCCTTGCAGAATACTTTCCCGAATTTAAAATATCAGAGGACCAGATACAGTCGGCTATCAGGACCACTACCAATGTGCTGACCAAAACGATGACCGGGACGGCGCACGTGCTGGTAAATGTGCTTGTAGCCTTCTTTATCCTTTACTTTATGCTGCAGAGCGGCCGGCAGATGGAGCGCGGCCTGCGGAGATACATGCCGCTGAAGGAATCCAACTCATCTTCTCTGTGGGACGAGACCAGGAATATGGTCATATCCAACGCCGTCGGCATTCCGGTACTGACGATCTGCCAGTGCATGGTAGCCATACTGGGCTACTGGATATTCAAAGTAGACCAGTTCGTCTTCTGGGGGCTGCTGACAGGCGCAGCGTCCATTATACCGGTGGTGGGCTGCATGGCCGTATATGTACCCCTGACCCTGTACCTGTTTGCCACAGGCGATACGGGCAGCGCGATCGGGGTCTTCCTGTACAGTGCCATCATCACCTCCAATATTGACAACGTGCTCCGTTTCACCATCCTGAAGAGGATCGGGGACGTGCATCCGATCATTACGGTGTTCGGCGTGATAATGGGGTTGCAGATCTTCGGCATTATGGGCCTTATCTTCGGGCCTTTGCTACTGGCCTACTTCATATTGCTGTTTAAGGTATACTACAGGGAATTTCACGCCAAGGCGCCCGTCCGGGAGATAAAAGTGGTGGAAAATCCTGCAGCTTCCACAGATAATTAGATAGTCACGGGGTCTTTGTTTAAATTTGTATTTGAAAAGAAGAAAAGACCGTGTCAGATATTATACAATTACTACCCGATCATTTAGCGAACCAGATTGCAGCAGGAGAGGTGATACAACGCCCGGCCTCCGCGGTAAAGGAGCTGATGGAAAATGCTATTGATGCCGGCGCAACAGACATACAGCTCATTATAAAGGATGCCGGGAAAGAGCTGATCCAGGTGGTGGACAACGGGAAAGGCATGTCGCCGATGGACGCGAGGATGAGCTTTGAAAGGCATGCCACTTCCAAGATCAGGAAGATAGAAGACCTGTTCTCCATAGCTACTATGGGCTTCCGTGGTGAGGCCCTTGCTTCCATAGCGGCCGTAGCGCAGGTGGAGATGAAGACCAGGCGGCGGGAGGACGAGCTGGGTACCCATATCGTAATAGAAGGTTCCCAGGTGCTGACGCAGGAGCCTGCTGCCTGCAATGAAGGGACAAGCATATGTATAAAGAACCTTTTTTACAATGTTCCTGCCAGGCGGAAATTCCTCAAATCCAATACTACCGAGTTTAAGAATATCGTGGAGGAATTTACAAGGATCGTATTGACCTACCCGCACTTATCCTTTAAATTGTTTCATAACAACGTGGAGCAGATGCACCTGCCTGCCGGCAGCCTGAAGGCAAGGATCACCAATACCCTGGGTACCCGTTATGAAAAGCATCTTATACCGGTGGAGGAAAAGATGGAGGACATTCATATCCACGGGTTCATCGGCAAGCCGGATATTGCCACCAAAACAAGAGGTAACCAATACTTTTTCGTCAATAACAGGTTTATAAAAAGCCCTTACCTGCATCACGCGGTGGCCAAGGCATTTGAAGGGCTTATAGAAAAGGAGGCCCATCCTTTTTATGCTATTTATTTTGAGCTGCACCCGGAAAAGGTGGATGTCAATGTGCATCCCACCAAGCAGGAAGTCAAATTTGAGGATGAGCAGCTACTGTATGCCTACGTCCAGAGCGCCGTTAAACATGCACTTTCCATACATAATATCGCCCCTTCTATAGATTTCAGCCTGAATCCGGATATTACCAACCTGGACGCGCTGCGGCTGCCTGCGACCGAAAAGGACATCGACCAGGTGGCCGGAGGGTACCTGACCCAAACCTTTTCACAGGGAGGAAAGGCGCACTTTATAGAAAAGAAAGATGACCTCAGGGAATGGAAGCACCAGAAAGAACAGCTGTACAACCCCTGGACAGGATTTGACAGCAGGGAAAGATCAGCATTTTCACTGCCCGGGCTGCCGGATAATACGATCCCTTCCAAGCTGATGTTCGATACTGCCGGAGACGATAAAGATCATGGTAATGCTTCCCGGGAGGATTTTTTTGATCAGACCGTTCCCGTATCTGCTCACCAGTCCGTACTGCAGTGGGATGAGTTTTTGCTTTCCACTGTGAAGTCCGGCCTGCTGCTGATACATAAGAAACGCGCGCTGGAAAGGATCGCCTATGAAAAGCTGAAAAAAAGGGCCGTTCGACAGCAGCCGGCCACGCAGACCCTGCTGTTTCCCGCGTCCATGGAACTATCGCCTGCAGATGGCATCTTCCTGGAAAGCATCCTGCCGGATCTCGCGGTACTGGGCTTTGATATCTCTTTAACGGGCAACTATACCTATTGCATCCAGGGTGTGCCCATAGATATCCCGTCAGGTAAGGAGCTGCAGGTGCTGGAAGGTATCATAGAGCAATTGCTGCATTCAGACCAGGATCCGTCCAACTCGGTACAGGAAAAGATCATACAGTCCATAGCCAGGAGAATGTCCTGGGATCATAAGCTGGAAAAGGAAGAATCACAGGCGCTGATAGATGAGCTCTTTGCCTGTGAGCAGCCTAACTATACCCCGGACGGCCAGCAGACCTTTACCGTGATTTCCAAGGAAGGATTGCTGGACCTGCTGTAAGCAGGAAGGTCTTATCCCCCGTAAAACGGTAATTTTACCCGGGATGCCGGGGAACAAACGTGTTTTGATGCTATATTTGAACTAATGTCAATCTATATATACATTTTATGATCAAAAAAATACTTTCAGCAGGCTGCCTGGTGCTGGCAGCAATAGGGCTCCGGGCCCAGCGGCCCCTTACGCCGGAAGCGCTCTGGGAGCTGGGAAGAGTGGGAACGGTGGGGATCTCACCGGACGGCAGCTATACGTTGTACAGGGTGACAAAAACGGATCTTAAGACCGAAAAAAACACCAGCGCGCTTTACCTGCTTAATAATAAGACCGGAGCATCTGAAGCCGCCGGGTTCTTCGGAGACAGATCTTTTATCCAGTGGGACAAGAACGGTATCTATGCCAATGACAAGGAAGGCAATATCTGGCTGACCAAAGATAGGGGAGCCAGCTGGGTAAGCATTGCTTCGGGTTATAAGGATGCGGAAACGATCCGCATCAGCCCCAATGGCAGGTATGTGGCATTTTCAAAGCCTGTAGCAGTGCATAAGGTCGCCGGCAATGAACTATACAATGACGTGCCTAATGCCACCGCGCAGGTTTATACCGATCTTAATTTCCGTCATTGGGATACGTGGTATGATGGAAAAGTGTCACACCTGTTCGTAGCGCCGCTGAAAGAGGCCGCCGCTGCCCGGGACCTGCTGGAAGGTATGCCCTATGATTGCCCCACCAAGCCGTTCGGCGGCACGGAAGATTATGTATGGAGCCCCGACAGCGATTTCCTGGTGTATGTCACCAAGAAAAAGTCGGGTAAGGAATATGCTGTAAGCACCAATACCGATATCTATATGTATAATATCGCCGGCGGGCATACCTCCAATCTTTCCGAAGGCATGATGGGTTATGACCTGGCGCCGCAATTTAACAGCACCGGCACCCGGCTGGCCTGGCTCAGTATGGCAAGGGACGGGTTTGAAGCGGACAAGAACGATATCATCGTGTATGATTTTAAGACCGCTGTCCGCCAGAACCTTACACAGCATTGGGACGGCACCGTGGACGGCGGCTTCCGTTGGGATAATAATGATGCCAGGATATACTTTAATGCTACGGTCAGAGGCACCTCCCAGTTGTTTGAGGTGGCTGCCACGCCTAAAAGGACCGTGAGGCAGCTTACCGCAGGGCAGCACGATATTACAGGTATCACAGGACAGTACCAGGATAATATCATTGTTACAAAGACCGATATGAACAGGGCTGCCGAGATCTTTAATGTCAACCTGAAGACCAGGCAGATCACGCCTTTATCACATGCCAATGACGATGCCTATGCCGGGATCGCCAGGAGTGAAGTGAGAATGCGGATGGTGAAAACAACGGATGGCAGGGAAATGGGTGTATGGGTGATTTATCCGCCGAACTTTGACAGCACTAAAAAATACCCCACGCTTTTATACTGCCAGGGAGGACCGCAGTCCGCAGTCTCCCAGTTCTACAGCGTAAGATGGAACTTCCAGCTTATGGCCGCCAACGGTTACATTGTTGTGGCACCCAACAGGAGAGGCCTGCCGGGATGGGGCGTGGAATGGAATGAGGCTATCAGCAAAGACTGGGGCGGGCAGGCGATCCGGGATTACTTAAGCGCTATTGATGATGTGTCCCGTGAAAGCTACGTGGATAAGAACAGGCTGGGCGCTGTAGGTGCCAGCTACGGCGGTTACAGCGTATTTATGCTGGCCGGTGTGCACAACAACAGGTTCAAAACTTTTATTGCCCACTGCGGCCTATTTGATATGAGAAGCTGGTATGGTACCACAGAGGAAATGTGGTTTGCCAACTGGGACCTGGGTGGCAATTACTGGGATCACCCGGACCTGAAAGCCTATACTGCCTTTAACCCTTCCGATTATGTAGCCAGGTGGAATACGCCTATGCTCATTATCCAGGGCGGCCTGGACTTCCGTGTTCCTGCGGAGCAGGGCCTGCAGGCTTTCAAAGCAGCGCAGTTGAAAGGACTCAAATCCAAATTACTGTATTTCCCTAATGAAAATCACTGGGTATTGCATGCTCATAACGGCCTGGTATGGCAGCGTGAATTTTTCGGCTGGCTCAAAGAGACCCTGTAAAACAATCTAAATATCTTTATCCGGACCGGGGACCTGAAAAACAGGCCCCCGGTTTTTTTATAGTGCTGTACCGGAATGACAACTACTGCCTTGCTGTAATATATATGTAATATTTTTTCCTATCTTTGTTTTCGTGAAATATCTGGCGCTTCTTTTAAGTCTGCTGATGCAGGTGCTTACCTGTCTTCCCTGTAGTGATACGGAGGAATGCAGGCCTGTGACCGCCCATGTCGCAAATGACGGCATACCCTCTCACGAGGACCACCGGCATGAAAATGAGCGTTGCTCTCCTTTCTGTGTCTGCAGTTGCTGCGCCGCCGTTACCGTCTGTATCCCAGAGATATATCCCCTTATGCCCGTCCCGGAGAAATTTGAAACAGCCATCTCCTATATTATGGGGCAGGAGCAATTCCATTCTTACGAAGACCAGAAGATCTGGCAGCCCCCTCAGCTCAGCTAATGTTTTAAAAAATTACCGGTATCCCGTTTCCGCGTTGCACTATGGCAGCCGGGGAAGCTGATATTATGCTTTTCCCGTAACGTCTGCCCGTCAGCATCAGCTTCGGCCGATAGCGGCTCTGTGTATGCTTTTCAGCCATGCGCCGCAGGCTGCTGATCCCTCCCGGGAGCAGGTGTCGGCAACCGTTACCGTCTATCCGTATTATTTACACTTAAAACTTATCTGACCATATGCTGGATAACATCATTCGGTTTAGTATCAAGAATAAACTTATCATTGGTATTATGACGCTCGGGCTCCTGGTCTGGGGTAGTTGGAGCCTTTCCCGGCTTCCCCTGGACGCAGTGCCCGACATTACAAACAACCAGGTGCAGATTATTACGCTGACACCTACGCTGGCAGCCCAGGAAACAGAGCAGCTGGTCACATTTCCCATCGAACAAAGCATTGCGAATATTCCTGATATTGAAGAGGTGCGTTCTATTTCAAGATTCGGGCTGTCCGTAATAACGGTGGTATTCAAAGAAAAGGTGGATATCTACTTTGCCCGGCAACTGATCAGCGAAAGGCTGCAGGAAGCCGCAGAGCAGATACCCCCGGGTATAGGCAAGCCGGAAATGGCACCTGTAAGCACAGGCCTGGGAGAAATATATCAATATGTGATCCACCCGGCCAAAGGCGCCGAGGATAAATATTCCGCTATGGACCTGCGGATCATGCAGGACTGGATCGTGGCACGGCAGTTATATGGATTGGCAGGCGTGGCGGAGGTCAACAGCTTCGGAGGCCGGCTCAAGCAATATGAAGTGGCCATTCACCCGGACAGGCTGAAAGGTATGAACATTACGGTCTCTGAAGTATTTGAGGCGCTGGCCCGCAATAATGAAAATACCGGGGGCGCATATATTGACAAAAAGCCGAATGCTTACTTTATCAGGAGCGTAGGACTGATAAGCTCTTTTAAAGACATTGAGCAGATCATGGTTAAAAAGGTCAATAATATCCCGGTGCTGATCCGGGATGTGGCCGAAGTAAGGCTGGGGTCCGCCATCCCTTACGGCGCGCTTACCTATAACGGTGAAAAGGAAGTCGTAGGCGGTATCGTAATGATGCTGAAAGGTGCCAACAGCAATGAGGTGGTACAGCGTGTCAGGGACAGGATGAAAATTATTCAGCAAAGCCTGCCGGAAGATGTGGTGATAGAGCCTTTTCTTGACCGGACCGACCTGGTGAGCCGGGCTGTAAGCACTGTAAAGACCAACCTGGTGGAGGGTGCCCTTATTGTGATATTTGTGCTGGTCCTTTTCCTTGGTAACCTGAGAGCCGGCTTAATAGTCGCTTCTGCTATCCCGCTATCACTCCTTTTTGCTATCGGTATGATGCACCTGTTCGGCATCAGCGCCAACCTTATGAGCCTTGGCGCAATAGATTTCGGGCTCATCGTGGATGGCGCGGTCATCATCGTGGAAGCGGTCATGCATCATCTCGGGCTACGCGGGCGGAACAGGACGTTTACACGGCAGGAAATGGATGAGGAGGTTTTCACTGCGGCTTCCGGTATAAGAAGCAGCGCAGCTTTTGGAGAGATCATTATCCTTGTTGTGTACCTGCCTATCCTGGCCCTTGTGGGTGTGGAAGGTAAGATGTTCAGGCCTATGGCGCAGACGGTATGCTTTGCCATATTGGGCGCGCTGGTGCTTTCGCTCACCTATATCCCTATGATGTCCGCGCTGTTGCTGTCCAGGACGGTAACTTCCAGGAAAACGTTTTCAGACAGGATGATGAGCTTCTTTCAGCGTTACTATGAGCCGCTCCTGAAAAAGGCAATCCGATTAAAATACCTGGTGATAGGCGTTGCCATCGCGGTTTTTGGACTGTCGGTTATAGTATTTAACAGGCTGGGAGGAGAATTTATACCCCAGCTTCAGGAAGGTGATTATGCATTTCACTGCATTCTCCCGCCCGGGACTTCACTATCACAGAGCATAGAGACGTCTATGCTGGCCAGCCGGATCATCAAATCCTTTCCGGAAGTAAAAATGGTAATAGGTAAGACCGGGACGGCAGAAGTGCCTACCGACCCGATGCCGCCTGAGGCCACGGATATGATCATTGTCCTGAAGCCCAAACGGGAATGGGCCACTACTAAGGATTATAAAGCGCTTGCAGACAGTATGATGAAGCGGCTGGAAGTGATTCCGGGCGTCTTTTTTGAAGCGTCACAGCCTATCCAGATGCGTTTTAATGAACTGATGACAGGTGTAAGGCAGGATGTTGCCGTCAAGATATTCGGGGAAAATATTGATTCCCTGGCGGCCAGCGCCAGGGCGGTTTCCGCGCAGTTGCAACTGGTGTCGGGTGTTTCGGCTCCCCAGGTGGAATCTACCGTGGGTCTGCCGCAGATAACTATAGAATATGACCGGAATATACTGGCAGGCTACGGACTCAGCATTAATGATGTCAATAAGGTCATCAGCACTGCTTTTGCAGGCGGTATAGCGGGCATTGTATTTGAAAATGAACGGCGCTTCGACCTTGTGGTCAGGTTTCATGAGGACCGCCGCGTATCCATAGAAGATGTAAGGAATCTCTTTATCCCGGTGCCCGGCGGTAGCCAGATACCGCTTTACCAGGTAGCCGGGATAGCCTTTAAGGAAGGTCCGGCCCAGATCAGCAGGGAGGGTGGAAAAAGAAGGATCGTGATCGGCTTTAACGTGGACGGCAGGGATGTGGAGTCTGTTGTGAAAGATGTGCAGGACCGCCTCAGTAAGCACGTAAAGCTGCCGGTGGGCTATTACTTTACCTATGGCGGAACATTTGAAAATCTCAGGGAAGCATCTCAGCGGCTTGGCATTGCCGTGCCGGTAGCGCTGGGCTTTATTTTTTTCCTGCTGTTTCTCACCTTCAGGTCGGTAAAGGACAGCCTGCTGATCTTTACTGCCATTCCTATGTCGGCCATCGGCGGTGTATTTGCGCTCCTGCTGCGTGGTATGCCGTTCAGCATATCGGCGGGTATCGGCTTTATTGCGCTGTTCGGTGTGGCTGTTTTGAACGGTATCGTCTTGCTGGGTACCTTCAACCAGCTCGAAAAAGATGGTATGACTGATTTGCTGCAGCGGGTGTATGAGGGTACACGGGCGAGGCTGCGCCCGGTGCTGATGACCGCCACCGTAGCCTCTTTAGGCTTTTTACCTATGGCCGTTTCCTCCGGCGCCGGTGCTGAGGTGCAGAAGCCGCTGGCAACAGTGGTGATCGGCGGGCTCTTATCCGCAACTTTATTAACACTGATCGTATTGCCGGTATTATATATCCTGTTTAATGCGAAAAAGAAACAAGCTCTCCTCAGGGTAGCCCTTCCGGGAACGCTTACCGGCCTGTTCATAATGATTGCGTTGTCTTCAGGCGCGCAGGAACGGAGATCGCTGGAGGAACTGCTGTCAATGTCAGGTAATAATATCAGGCTGCAGATCAATACGGCTCAGCAGCTCCGGAATGCTTATGAGGGCAGGGGCGTACAGTGGTTGCCCCGGACTGGAATATTTATTGAAAATGAAGACCTGAGGCCGAGTGATTATGTAGGCATCTGGAAATTGGGCGTCAGCCAGGAGCTGGCCTGGCCCGGCACCTACAGCGCGCAAAGACAATGGTACCATAAGCAGGCCGACCGGATGCAGGCCGGCCGGCAGGTAATCACGGCAGAGCTGGAACGTGATATCAGTGCCGCCTATTACCGGTTGTGGTACCTGCAGGAAAGGCTATTCCTCTTTGAACGGCTGGACAGCTTGTACGCCGACTTGGATGCGGCGGCACGTCTGAAGGTACGGGCCGGTGACAGGCCCGGCCTGGACAGCATCGTATCTAATGTAAAATGGAAAGAGATAAGGGCTTACCTCTTCCAGGTAACCAAAGAAATAGAAGCCGGCCAGGTGGTATTATCAAGGCTGCTGAACACGGAGGCCCGGTTTCTGCCTGTAGCTGCCACGCTTCCCCGGATAGCCTTTTCCCTACAGCCGGAAGCGGGTACGCATCCCGAAATAACAGTTCAGCAGCAGCAACTGGCCATAGCGGAACAGGAACTGAAAATGCTCAGGAGAAGCCAGTTGCCGGATTTTTCCGGGCGGGTGTTCTCTCAACGTATCATGGGCATGCCCGATCCTTTTTCAGGCTTTTCCTTTACGGTGTCCCTTCCTGTTTTCAGCTACGGCACGAACAAACAGAAGCTGAAGGCGGCCAGGGCGGGCATACAGATAGAAGAGCAGGAGCTCTACTTCACCCGTCAGAAGGTGGAAGCGGACAGGCGCAGTGCGTTGCTGACAGTTGAAAAGAACAGCCTGCTTTTACATTTTTATGAAACGGAAGGATTAAGGCAATCGAAAGAAATCATTGCTGCGGCCACCCTTTCCTATACTGCGGGAGAAATAAGCTTCGCTGAATTATCCCAATATCTTACGCAGGCTATAGAAGTAGAGAACAGCTATCTCGACAATCTGAATAATTACAACCAGTCTGTAATAGAATATCAATATTATACCTATAAGTAAAACATTTTAAAAAAGAAGAATTTATGAGAAGCTATTTGAATGCGGCCGCTTTACTGTTACTCCTGGCTAATGTACAGTGCAGGACCGGTACAAAAGAGGAGGCACAAAAGCATCAGGCCGCAGCAATACCCGGTCATGAGCATGAAGAGGGTACGGTAACATTCAGTGAAGCGCAGCTAAAAGCCGTTGGCATACAGATAGGGCATATGGAGAATAAGCAGCTCACCAGCTCCCTCAAAGCTAACGGTATACTGAAAGTGCCTAACCAGAATAAGGCTACAATCAATTCGCTCTATAGCGGGATCGTACAGAAGATACTCGTAGAGCCGGGCTATCACGTCAAAAAGGGACAGGTCATTGCCACGATAGCCAATCCTGAATTTATACAGGTGCAGAGCGACTACCTGAACACCCTGTCCCAGGTCAGGAAAGCGGAGCAGGAAGCGGAAAGGCAGCGTATGCTGTATGAAGGCAATGCCGGGGCTTTAAAAAACCTGCAGGCGGCGGAAACGGAACTCAGGACGCTTCGGAATATGAAAGCCATGTATGAGCAGCAGATCCGGCTGATGGGGGTGGCGCCGGCATTCGTCTCCAATGGTAATATGATCTCGGAACTGTCGGTGCGGAGCCCTATTGCCGGGACGGTAAGCAAAATAGGGGTCGAGATAGGGGCTTTTGTCAGTACTGCCGCCCTGATAGCGGAAGTAATAGATAACAGCCAGTTGCACTTAGACCTTTTTGTCTATGAGCAGGACCTGGCAAAGCTTAACGACCGCCAGACCATACACTTTACGCTTACCAACAATCCCGGCAGGGAATATGACGCACGGATATTTTCTATGGGCAATACGTTCGAGGATGAAACCAAGGCTGTGTCCATTCATGCGAAGGTGCTGGGAGATAAAACGGGATTGATAGACGGTATGAGCGTTACCGCGGTGGTCAGCCTGGACCAGGCTACGGTGAAAGCCGTTCCCAATGAGGCTATTGTCACGGATAAGGGAAAGGATTATATCTTTGTGGTAACGGAAGCAGACACGGAGGAAGCCCATGATCACGGGGGAGCACATGCTCATGAGCCGGAAACGATACAGGGGAGCTATACGTTTAAAAAAGTGCTGGTCGCCAGGGGCACATCCGATGTAGGTTATACAGAGATCACCGTATTGGGAAACCTGCCTGAACATGCCAGGATCGTAACCAAAGGGGCCTTCTTTGTAATTGCTAAAATGAATGATACGGGAGAGCATAATCATGCCCATTGACGGGGAATGAACAAAAGACGTAATAAGATTACAGGAACTTAAATATAATTCATATGTCTACGGAAAATAAGCTGCTTCATAAAAATACCAGGCCTACCAGCATGCGCATCCTGGTGTACGATTTCTTAAATGAGCAACCGGCAGCCGTATCCCTTTCTGAAATAGAAAGCGGATTTCACAATGCGGACAGGACAACTATTTACCGGACGCTGAAAACATTTGAAGAAAAGGGCATTGTACACAGTATCCAGGAAAATCATACGACCAGATATATGCTGTGCCATGACGGGTGTAATGAAGCAACGCATAAGGACTGGCATCTGCATTTTTATTGCAGGATATGTAAGCAGACTACCTGCCGGGAAGATTTTAAGATCCCGCAGCAGGAAGCGGCTGCCTTCCGGATCGATGAGATCCGCTTATTTGCCAAAGGTATCTGTGAGCAGTGTATGGAAGAGCAGGGAGAATAGCATTTAAGGAGTCGGGAGCCTGCTGCGGATGTAACCGGTATTCATTGTTCAGGCGGCCCGGAGTATACCGGCCGTTCCTTTACGGGTACGCATTAAAAGAACCGGCGGACTTTTAAGTCCGCCGGTTTTTTAATATTTAAGGGGCTTTTACTGTACCAGCAGCGAAAGCTCTACTCTTCTCGCTTGCTGTTCATTGCTGCCGTTATCTATACCGTGGTACATGGTAAGGATATCCCTGGCATCTAATCCGCATTGCAGTAAATACTGTTTAACGGCTTCTGCCCTTTTAAAAGATAATTCGTTATTGTATTTTGCGCTGCCGGTATGGCTGGCAAATCCCCTGACAACGACGGTTACCCTCGGGGAGTTTTCTTTGACAAGTGCTGCCAGTTGTTTCAGCGTAGCCTTATCTTCATTTGAAATGGCTGACTTATTATTACCGAAATAAATATTCCGGTGATAGTCCTGCAGGCCCTTCAGCAGCATATCGTTTGAATTATCAATGATAATAGTGCGGTTATTCACATTGGCATTCTTTTTTTCTACCTGTGCATTAAGCTCATTAAGCCTGTTTTTCAATGCTGCGATCTCGCTGTCATAATCATTGCTTTTCAGGTCTCTGGATAGCTGGTTCAGTACCCGCAGCTCCTCGTTGAGGGCACTAACCTGGTTCTGGCGGCGCATCTCTTCATCCTGTGGCAATACTCCGCTGGTCCCGGTGCCGGGCACGAGGTTGTTCCTGTTCTGGTAAGAAGGGTCGTAATAGTAAGGCGATGGTGTTATGGACTGCTGATAGCCGGCAGGCGGCGGGTAATAATTCATCCTGCCGTTATTCATATTCAGCATCAGCATATCTATCCTGCTGTTGATGCGGTCAAATTCGCGATACAGCCTGAAATCGGCGCTCATATCGTCCCTGTTGCTCCCGTCTTTTGTCTTGAAGGCATCGTCCATCTGTCGGTTGATGGTCAGCTCCCGCCTTCTTTTTTCCATTTGCTTACGTTTTTTATCCGCTATATTATCCAGGAATGCATTCAGCTCGTCCTTGGTCATAACGATCTCTCCCTGCTCTTCGGTCTTGCTCTGGGAATAGGTAAATGAATGGATCCCCAAGCCAGCAAAAGCCAAAAACAAGTATTTTAATTGTATTTTCATCTTTGAAACAGTTTTATGGTGTTAGGAATCAATTTAGAAGCCGAATCTATAACCTACAACGATCTGGTTATTCCTGAAAAGACCTCTTACGCTGTAATCTGCGAAAACGCTGGAAGTGCCCAGCCTGTAAGCCACTCCGCCAATGACATTGGTGTTAAAGGTAAAATCCTTTCCTAAATAATGAAGTCCTAAACCAAGGCCTGCATAAGGTTCGAAATTGGTGTTATTGATCCTGATAGGGATGATGCCGTTGGCGCTGATACCGAAGCCGTTCTTATCTCCCAGGGCTACATATCCCTCGGGCATGAATATAAAAGGGCTGTTGGTAAATCCGTAATGTGCCCTGATACCCACATTGAAAGTCGTGGCGTCTCCGAAATTTGCCCCGGCGAACAGTCCGATACCTTTATTGATCACGCCCCCGGTCACCGGCTGGTTGGAGGGCGTAGCGGGTACCGGAACTACAGGAGCAGGTGTTACGGGATTGACAATCACGGGATTTCCCTGGGCATTATTGTTCTGTTGCCTGAGGGTCTCAATGCTTTGCTTCTGGGCTTCCAGTTGCTGGTTCAGTTTGTTGATCTCCAGGAGCAGCCTGTCATTGACATTGTTGTAGCCGGGATCATAGTTATTGGCAGCAGGAGGTGCAGTGGGCGCCATAGCGCGGTTCTGATTCAGGTTCAGCAATAGCTGCTCCAGGCGTTCCAGACGGCTTTCGATATTGGGTGTGCTTTCGTTCTCTACATCCTGTATGACTTTGTCGATAAGGCTTTCCAGCTCTGCAGGCGTTAACCTGATCAGGTTATTTTTATCGGTAGCCTGTTTTTCAAGCCGTTTTTTCTCTTCTATGATCTGAGCGGCCTTTTCACTGTCGTTGTTCTCGTAGGCCTCCTTAAGCTCTTTTTCCAGCGATTTTATTTTTTGGTTGTACTCGTTCCGTTCTCCGGAGAACCTGTTTTCGAAGGCCTTTTCAGTTTGTCTGGCCGTATTGGCGTTCCTGCCTATTTTCAGTCTCAGGCCCACGCTGTACAATATGTGCTGGTTCAGCTCATCGGCAGTTCTGAGATCGGTGACGCTGGTGTTCCTGTTATCAATGGTATACATGAGGTTTGCGCCGCCATATATATCAACATAGGTAGACAGCGGAACTTCAAGGCCTGCGCCTAATTTTGCATAATATTTGGAATGCGCTGCCTGGTATATGCCGGGAGCGAGCGTTTTACCCCTGTAGCCATCCTGTACATTTATATAGCCACCGCCCACGCTGATGAAGGGTACGATACCGCGGGGCACGTTCAGCTTGCCGAGGAAGTCTACGCCGTACATGGCCATCTTATCAAAGTTGAAAGAAGGATTCTCGTTTTCTGTTGCCTGGTAGTAATATCCCCGGATGCCTATAAAATCCGTAATGTCCAATCCCAGCTGTCCGCCCAGCATATAGGTGTTCCTGTATGCGGATTTGGTACTGAAATCAACATAGGATCCGGCCGGAACCAAAGTGAGCCTGACACCGGAAAAGCCGCTGCTGAACCTGTCCAGGTAGGCTTTGTCCATATTGCTGAGCTCTCCTTCATTGCGTCCTCCGAAGTAGAATTGCAGGCCTGCGGATACGCTCCAGTTGTACATGGTGGAACGGTCCTGGTTGTTGACCCAGTCGTCAAAATCAGATGTCCCGCCGGGATTGTAAAGCAGGCTGCCGGGATTCATGTTATAGACAATACCACGTCCTTCAAGGTTCAGTGTGACCCTGTTGCCCATATTGATCTTAAAGCCCAGGCCGCCCGTACCGTAAAGGTTCTGGTTTTTTTCAACATTACTCGGAGCGTTTTCCCGTTCAAAGGTCTGGATGCCTGTACCCAGTATCAGATAGGGGGCAAACCCGTTAGAGGGGATATTGGCTTTGAATTCTCCGCCGACCCTTGTGATATTGATCTTCCTGTCGGTAAAGTTGAAGCCGGGAAAATACTGCTGGATGTCCCGCTCATATTCCCCGAAGTTTTGCATCATATTGATCGAGCGCTCGTAGGTCCCTCGGAGCTCAATGTGTCTCCCAAAACCGAAGCCGGCCTGGAAGCCGAACATGGTCCCGTTTTCCACGGTCGATTTTTTGTCGAACCAATTGTAGCCGAGAGTGGGCGTAAAGATAACACTGACGTCTTCAACCTGGGCGCTGGATTTTACAATTACAAAGCTGGATAGTGAAATGAATAATAGTTTTTTCATAGATAAGAGGTCATTTTGTTATTAAAAATATATATAATACTATTATATTGTTTTAACACTTTAAATGGGGTGCGGGTGTCGTTAAGAAAGTTAACAATTCTTTCGTTTTACCTTAACAGTAATGGATAGGAAAGGTTTATTTTATTTTTAAAATATATGTTATTAAGGATATGGCACTTTATTATAAGATCAGCTGACTATCATCCGGCAGGAATGACCAGCACGCTCCAGTATAGCAAAAACCTAATAAGAGGATGTTTCCTATAAGCAGATAGTCACTTAAAATTATTATTTGCAACAGCATTGCATCCCTTCCCGTTGTAATTTTGGATAAAAGCTATATTTCACGGATATGGATCTCTTGACGGGTATGACTGGCATGGTCTCCGGGGAAGATCAGATATGAAAATAGTTATTACGATACAACTAAAATACCCGCAAATTTACAATGGCACATCAACATATTTATAATGAAAAGGGTGAACAGCTTTGCTGCACCCTGGAAGACAAAGTGAACGCACAGGCAGAGATGCTGGCAGAACAGCAGGAAAGCCATGGCCATTCCCATGATGATCACGACCACTCCCAAGGAGGTGCCGGAAGTACCTGGATAAGGATGTTTGCCTTTGCGCTGGTGTCCCTGCTGCTGCTTATGACCGGGATAGCTCTGGACCATTGGATCCGGCAGGACTGGTTTGCAGGTACGGTCAGAATCCTATGGTATATAGCGGCCTATGCGCCGGTCGGCTTACCCGTGATCAAAGATGCGGTCCGCAGTATAATTAAAGGAGATATCTTTTCGGAATTTTTCCTGATGACTCTCGCCACCATAGGGGCATTCGCAATAGGGGAGTATCCCGAAGGCGTAGCGGTAATGCTGTTCTATGCCGTGGGAGAGATCTTCCAGACCATGGCAGTCAGCCGGGCCAAAGGCAACATCAAGAGCCTGCTGGACCAGCGGCCGGATGAAGTGACCGTGATCCGTAACGGCCAGCAGGAAGTCATCAGGGCAGCGTCAGCGGATATCGGCGATATAATGCAAATAAAGCCGGGAGAAAAGGTGGCCCTGGACGGGGAACTGCTTTCCGCTGCGGCGTCCTTTAACACTGCTGCCCTTACGGGTGAAAGCAGGCCTGATACGCTGCGCCAGGGCGACCCGGTATTAGCGGGTATGATCAATCAGAACGCCGTGGTGCAGGTAAGGGTGACAACGGCTTATCAGGACAGCAAGCTGAGCAGGATACTGGATATGGTACAGCATGCTACGGCCCAGAAAGCGCCTACGGAATTGTTCATCCGCCGCTTTGCCAGGATATATACCCCGATAGTGGTGTTCCTGGCTATAGGCATATGCCTGGTCCCGTACTTTTTCGTGTCGGATTACCAGTTCAGCGAATGGTTATACCGGGCGCTCATTTTCCTTGTGATCTCCTGTCCCTGCGCGCTTGTCATTTCCATCCCCCTGGGCTACTTTGGGGGAATCGGTGCGGCAAGCAGGAACGGCATACTGTTTAAGGGCAGTAATTTCCTGGACCGCCTGGGAGCCATACAGCATGTGGTGATGGACAAGACGGGTACCATGACAGCGGGAGTATTCAAGGTGCAGGAAGTTAATTTTAACGGGCAGTTTGACAGGCAGGATATCCTGGATATGGTCAATGCGCTGGAATCGCAGAGCACCCACCCTATAGCTACGGCCATCCGGGAATATGCGGGACCGGTGGACGGCAGCCTGGCTGTTGAGCAGGCAGAGGAAATCCCGGGTCATGGCCTGAAAGCCTTTGTAAAGGGAGCGGAGTTGCTGGCAGGCAATTTCAAGCTGATGGATAAGTTTGGTATTGCATATGATGTAAATATTTCAGATATTGTGTACACGACCATCGCGGTGGCATATGCAGGCCGTTTTGCCGGCTATATCACCATTGCGGACAGCATTAAGGAAGATGCGCCGGACGCTATCCGGAAGCTGCATGATTTGCAGGTTGAAACCACTATGCTGAGCGGGGATAAGACGGCCGTCGTTATGCAGGTGGCTGGAGAGTTGGGTATAGAGGCTGCATTCGGGGACCTGCTGCCGGAGGATAAGGTAAATAAGGTGAAGGAGATCAAGGCTAGGGGAGCTTCTGTGGCATTTGTGGGCGATGGTGTCAATGATGCGCCGGTTGTCGCTTTAAGTGATGTGGGGATCGCCATGGGGGGCCTGGGCAGCGATGCCACTATCGAGACCGCCGATGTGGTGATCCAGGATGACAACCCCTCCAGGATCCCGATGGCTGTCCGGATAGGCAGGCAGACACGGAAGATCGTGATCCAGAATATCATCCTGGCATTCGGTGTTAAAATAATAGTGCTTATCCTGGGCGCCGGCGGACTGGCCACGATGTGGGAGGCTGTTTTTGCGGATGTCGGTGTCGCGCTGCTGGCTATCCTGAACGCGGTGAGGATACAGCGTATGAAATTTTAATACCGCATTGCCATATCAGAACGTCCCATTGCAATACAAGGTCACCTGTGCCCGGTAACGGACGGCACCGGTCAACAATATGTGGTAAAGTTTGTTAAAAGAGGCATTGTAAGATTATATATTATGGAAGTAAAAGTAAGACCGCTTAAGGAAGAAGATTATAAAGGACTGAGAGAAGCGATGTCCGCCGCATATGAAGGCCTGGGCTCGGTGTGGCGTGAGAACAGCATTATGAAGCTGATAGACGTTTTCCCGGAAGGACAGTTGTGCGTGGAAGTGGACGGTAAGGTAGCAGCCTGTGCATTATCTATTATTGTGCAATACAAGCTCTTCGGTGACGATCATACCTACGAGGAGATCACGGGGAATTATACATTCAATACCCATTATGACGGCGGGAATGTGCTGTATGGCATTGAGGTCTTTGTGCATCCGGATTATCGCGGACTGCGGCTGGCGCGCCGCCTGTACGACGGGCGCAAGGAGTTGTGCGAAAGGCTCAACCTGAAGGAGATCAAAGTGGGAGGGAGGCTGCCCAATTATCATAAATACAGCGATGAGCTGAGTCCCCGGGAATATATAGAGAAAGTAAAGCAGAAAGAGATATTCGACCCGGTGCTGAGCTTCCAGTTGTCCAACGACTTTCACGTGGTAAAAGTATTAAAGAACTACCTGAAGGGAGATACGGAATCCCGGGAATATGCCTGCCTGCTGGAATGGAATAATATCTATTACTCCCAGAAAAAGAATACCGTCACCGATGCCATTATACGGCTGGGGTTGGTGCAATGGCAGATGCGGCCCTTTGCGGATATCGATAAATTCATGCAGCAGGTGGAATTCTTTGTGGATGTGCTGAGCGGCTATAAATCCGATTTTGCGCTGTTCCCTGAATTTTTTAATTCCCCCCTGCTGGCAGCCTATAACCACCTGGAGACCCATGAAGCGATGCGTGCGCTGGCCCGGCATACGGAAGAGATCACCCGGCGTATCGCCGAGCTGGCCATTGCTTATAATGTGAATATCATAGCGGGCAGCATGCCGGTGGTAGAAGAGGAGAAGCTCTATAATGTTTCCTATTTATTGCACAGGAACGGGAAAAAGGATGAGTACAGGAAAATACATATTACTCCCAATGAAACCAGATATTACGGGATAACAGGAGGAGACAATATCGCGGTTATCAATACGGATTGCGGGAAAGTAGGTATCCTGATCTGCTATGATGTGGAATTCCCGGAGCTGCCTCGGCTGCTGGCATTGGACGGGATGAAGATACTGTTTGTTCCTTACCTGACCGATACCCAGAATGCCTATACGAGGGTCAGGAACTGTTCAATGGCAAGAGCCATTGAGAATGAGTGCTATGTTGCCATAGCCGGCTGTGTGGGCAATCTTCCGGGCGTGAATAATATGGATATCCAGTTCGGGCAGGCTGCTGTTTTCACGCCGTCTGACTTCGCGTTTCCCACCAACTCTATCAAGGCGGAGGCAACCCCTAATACGGAAATGACGCTGATAGTGGATGTAGACCTAAATCTGCTGAAAGAGCTGCACCATTACGGTTCGGTCAAAACGATCTCGGACCGGAGAGAGGACCTGTACCAGATAATCAGGGTGAAAAAATAGTTAGGGATTACCCTTCTTCCGGGCATTCAAGAATGGCAGGCCATATATGCATATAAATTTTGTTTATGTTGCGATAACATTATTTCAGGGGAATTGATTTTGTAAAATAAAAATTTGTGCTATACCTTTGCATATGGCAGTTCAATCTAAATTCTACGGAGAAGGGCTAACATTTGATGATGTATTGTTAGTTCCTGCATATTCTGAAGTACTTCCCCGCGAAGTCAATATTTCAACCAATCTCACCCGGACCATACGGATCAATACGCCTATCGTATCTGCAGCAATGGATACGGTAACGGAAGCTACCCTGGCTATAGCGCTGGCAAGAGAAGGTGGTATAGGTATACTGCATAAGAATATGACCATCGAACAGCAGGCAGACCAGGTAAGGAAAGTCAAGCGTTCTGAAAGCGGCCTTATCCTGGATCCTATCACACTGCGTGCTGATAATACCATCGGTGACGCGATGAACGTCATGCGGGAAAATAAGATCGGGGGCATCCCCATCGTAGATGAAGGAAAACGCCTGGTAGGTATGCTGACCAACAGGGACCTGCGTTTTGAAAAGGACAGGTCAAAGTCCGTTTCCGAGGTCATGACCCATCTGCCGCTGGTAACAGCTCCCAAAGGGACCACACTGGCTCAGGCTGAAGATATCCTGCAGCAGAACAAAATAGAAAAGCTCCCCATTGTAGACGAGCAGAACAAGCTGATTGGGCTCATCACTTACCGTGATCTCCTCCAGCATAAAAGCCATCCCAATGCCGTAAAAGATGAATACGGCCGTTTGCTGGTAGGTGCCGCCGTTGGCGTTACCCCGGATATCCTGGACCGTGTGCAGGCGCTGGTGAATGCGGGCGTAGATGTTATTACACTGGACAGCGCGCATGGCCATTCCAAAGGTATTCTGGATTCTCTCAGGAAAGTGAAGGCCGCATTCCCTGGCTTACAGGTCATAGGCGGTAATGTGGCTACGGCAGCCGGTGCGCTGGCACTGAAAGAAGCAGGTGCGGATGCCGTGAAAGTAGGTATCGGTCCGGGCTCCATCTGTACGACGCGTATCGTTACAGGTATTGGTGCCCCTCAGCTTACAGCGGTTATGGAATGTGCGCAGGCGCTGAAAGGCAGCGGAATCCCCGTGATCGCTGATGGAGGTGTGCGTTATACCGGCGACCTGGTAAAAGCAATAGCGGCAGGAGCATCCTGTATCATGGCGGGTTCTGTATTGGCCGGTACGGAAGAATCCCCCGGCGATACTATTATTTATGAAGGCCGTAAATTCAAATCCTATCGTGGTATGGGGTCTATTGACGCTATGCAGTCAGGCTCCAAGGACAGGTATTTTCAGGATGCAGAAGATGATGTTAAGAAACTTGTACCGGAAGGCATTGTAGGCCGCGTACCTTATAAAGGCACCGTATCGGAAATGATCTACCAGTTCATTGGCGGTTTAAGGGCCGGTATGGGCTACTGTGGTACCAAAAGCATCGAGGAGATGCAGGAAAATGCACAATTTATCAGGATCACCAGCGCTTCTATGGCAGAAAGTCATCCACATGGTATCGTGATCACTAAGGAAGCCCCCAATTACAGCAGGTAAGCAATCCATATCATTTATACAGGCGAAACCACACCCGGTTTCGCTTTTTTTATGCTATCTTCTGATTAAAATATTATTCAATATTTTATATCTTTATATTGCTTATGGTAAATTATTGTTCATTGTGAAAACCGGATACCTTATGCAGAAACCTATCAAAGAATGGAGCCTTGAAGAACGGCCACGGGAAAAAATGATGACCAGGGGAACAGGTGCCCTCACTAACGCTGAGTTACTGGCAATTCTTATTTCTAAAGGTACGAAAGCAAAGTCTGCCCTTGACCTGGCAAGGGACCTGCTGAAAATTGTGGGCGATGATCTGAACGCATTGGGTAAGCTCAGCCATAAATCTATGAGACAACTGAAAGGCATTGGTCCTACCAAGGCCATTACGCTGACGGCAGCGCTTGAGCTGGGGCGCCGGAGACAGCAGTATACAGTGCTGGAAAAGTCCAAGATAGGCGGTAGCCAGGATGCCTTTGATATTTTTAACGCGCTTATCGGTGATCATGACCATGAGGCGCTGGCTATTCTTTACCTGAATACCGCCAATAAGGTGAAGCATACGGAAGTATTAAGCCATGGCGGCCTGAGCGCTACAGTGGTGGACATACGGCTGATACTCAAAAACGCCCTGCTTCATGCGGCGCCTAAGATCATTATCGCACACAATCATCCCAGCGGCAACCTGACGCCCAGCCAGTCGGATAAGGATATTACCCGCAAGCTCCAGGAAGCCTCCAAACTCCTGGATATCCAGTTCCTGGACCATCTTATTATCGGTCATAACGCTTACTTTAGTTTTGCGGATAAGGACATGCTCTGACCCTGATGTCCCGGAATCATGCCTTCGGGACTTATGCGCAATAAAATGCAATTATTCAGGACAGTATGTTTATTTTTGATAAAACACCCGAAGTATTCCGGATATGAGCAAAAACAACAGGCAGCACAAGCTGAACGAATATCACCCGCATTTAAGAGAAGAAGCGGATTATTTTAATGATGAGAATGTCTCTATCCAGATACGGCTTTATAATAAACATAATATCCTGGAGTTTGAGCCGGAAAATACCCAGGACGGCCTGGCTTTGCTCAGCCGGTACCCGGACCATAATATATGGGTAAATATAGATGGTATCAATAAGGATATCGTACACCGGGTCTGTAAGCATTTCAATGTCCACAAGCTGTTCATCAATGATATCCTGAGTGTGGGCCAGCGGGCTAAGATGGACGATATAGATGACGGCACGATCTTCATCCTGGTGCCGGTGCTCCGGTGGGACAGCATTACCAATGTTGTCACGAAAGAGCAACTGAGCCTTATTGTAGGAAAGAATTTCATTGTTACCTTTCAGGAGGAGCCGCATATGGATCCTTTTGAAGGTATAAGGACCGCTATGCGTAATGTCCAGCATCCGCTGCGCCAGCGTAATATCGACTTTCTCCTGTACTATCTTATGGATGCCGTGGTGGATGATTATTTTAACCTGCTGGATGAATTATCTGTCAGGATAGAGGAGCTGGACAGCAAGATAAATTCCAGGCGCATCCCTTCCTGGTTCCTGGACCGGCTGTCAAAGGTCCGGAAAGATGTTTTCTTTGTGAAAAGGACTATCAGCCCCGTTAGGGATGTGGTCAACTCCCTCTGGATGAAAGATATCGGTCTTATTGAAGATACCAACAAAAAATACTTTAAGGATATTCTTGACCATATCTTGCTGGCGATAGAGTATAATGAGAACTACCGTGAAACTACGGTCAACCTGCAGGACCTGTACATCAACCAGTTGAATACCAAGACAAATGAAGTGATGAAGATCCTTACCATTGTCACGACCCTGATGGCGCCGGCCACACTGATCGGGTCTATTTACGGTATGAATTTTGAAAAGATGCCCTTGCTGGATTACCGGTACGGGTATGAGATCATCTTGCTGCTGGCTTTCGGGTGCACCATAGGTATGTTATGGTATTTCAGGAAAAGGCGGTGGTTTTAGAGCGCTATATGGCATTGCTTAAATATTGCCCAGATACTCCTGCAGGATAATGGCGGCGCTGATCTCATCTATGAGGGCTTTATTCTGACGTTGCTTTTTGCGCATACCGCTGTCTATCATTGCCTGGAAGGCCATTTTGGAGGTGTACCACTCGTCTCTCAGGATGACCTCCTTATCCTTGAAAAGGAGCTGCAGCTGTTTATGGATCTTTTCTACCTTGTGCGTAATGTCGGTAGGCGAACCGTCCAGGTTGGTAGGATATCCCAGCAAGATAACGCCTACATTTTCCTTCAGAAAATAATCTTTCAGCCAGTATATCAGTGTGTCGGAGGGTATGGTGGTCAGGCCATTGGCAATAATGCGGAGCTCATCCGAGACTGCGATACCTGTTCTTTTCTTTCCGTAATCTATAGCCAGGATCCTGCTCATACTGTGATCATCTGAATTTGATAACCATGCCCATGCCTACGGCCGGCCGGTAAAAATTGAAGGGGTTGGGGGTAAGGGTCGGCCTGATCTGCATAGCCAGGTCATCGGAAATATCAAAGTCTTTCAGGTGGGCAAAAACGAGGGCATCTACGATCTGCAGTCCGTATCCCAGCACGGTAAACAGCACGGTAAGATCACGGTATTCTCTTGCTTCATCCTGCTTTATCTTGATCTGTTCCAGGGTATATTGCGATTCCATCTGGAAATACTCTTCCCTGCCGCTCAGGCGTCCGGCATAGATCCTCCTGTACTTATTATAATCGTCCGTATTCTTTACGAGGTAATAACCGGCCACACCCAGCCCTCCATAGACAATGGGCAGCTTCCAGTACTGCTTATTGTATATCTGGCCCAGGCCCGGCAGAATAGCCGAGAACATAGCCTTTTTCTTCGGCGTGATGAATGGCTCGCGTTTCAGCTCCGGTTCGGACAGCGTCATCTTCCGGGCGGTAGTGTCTCCGGTGATGGTGCTGTCCGGCTGTACCGCCGGGGCGGATACCGTTGACCTTTCCTGGCTGAATCCCGCCAGGGATAGTAACAGAGCCGGTAATATGAATATAATACGATACATTATGTTTATAAAACATCAAAGTTAAAAAATCCGGGCTTATATAGCAGCAAAAAAGGTCAAGCGTTTGGCGCTTAACCTTTCTTTATCAGATAGTCTGAACTTCTATCACATAGCTTTTGCCCGGCTTTACAGTGAGCTTTTTGTCCTTTAGCCAGGGGTTGAGCATTTTTACCAGCTTGTAGCTGGAGCCCTGCGCCCTTGCAAATGCGGCAAGGTCAGGGATGCTTTCCGTAACGGTTACTTTTTTCGTTTTATACGGGCGGAACATTTCCCCTTTGGGGATCACGAATCCGACCTCCTCGGCATTACCCATTAAATGCTTGAATGTCAATATTCTGAAAATATACCTGTTGGTCTCTTCCGGTAATATCAGGTCATAATAATTGTCCGAGCCCTGGTAAGCAGCCCTGGAACTGTAGCCGGCGGTACCGCAGTTGTAGCCGGCTGCCGCTGCTGTCCAGCTTCCGGCCTTACCATAAGCTGCTTTCAGATACCTGCAGGCCGCCCGGGTGCTTTTTTCGAGGTGGTATCTTTCGTCCACCTCATCCGTTACTTCCAGGCCGTACTGGGTAGCGGTGGCTTTCAGGAATTGCCAGTAGCCTTCTGCTCCGGCGGGAGATACCAGGTTCTGCAGGTTGCTTTCCGCCACACATAAATATTTGAAATCATCTGGTATGCCTTCCTCTTTCAGTATCTTCTCTATTACCGGGAATACCCGGCCGCTCAGCTTGAGCGTATAGATAAAGCTGCCATGCCGGTAATAATTATTTTGCAGCTCCCTGTCAAAATATTCCACGACCTCCTGCCGTTCCAGCGGCGTACGTTCCCCGGCAAAATCTATTTTTTTAGGTACCGGGAACGGCTGCCATTTATACATGATGCGGTCATCGCGTTCAAAATTATTGCCGGTATCTCCCGAAGAAAAAGAATAGAACAGGCCGGCTCCCAGTCCCAGCAATACGCCCATGGCTATATATCCTGCCGGTTTTGATATGTTCAGTTTCATATATGAAGGTCTTAGGTTGTTCCAAATATAACAAAAAGAATACAATTCTTTCCTTTGAAATTCATCCTAATCCTTGTTAAATTTGTTAGTATGAGAAAAATGAGATCATTATTCGCTGTATTGGTCGGGCTGCTGCTAAGCTGTATCACGGCTTATCCGCAGACCATTCATTACAGTAACGATATAAAATTCGGATTCCGGAAAAATGAATTTGCTATTGCAGGCAGGACCGATCACAGGAATATTACTTATCGTACGGATGCCGAGGTGCACTACCTGGATATCTTTTCCGATTCTATGACGCAGATAGCTGTAGTGGAGCTGGATTTCCTGCCCCGGAATGCGCAGACGCTGAACTTTTTTACCACGGCGCAGCGTATCATATTATTATATCAATATGCAAAGAGCGGCATACAGTATGCTATGATGGCACAGATGGATACGGACGGACGACTGTTGCAGCAGCCCCTGAAGCTGGATTCGGTAAAGAGCAGCAGCCGCCTTTTTGCGGGTAACAATGCTCCTTTTGATTTTGTTATTGCGGATAATAAGAACTATTTTTCTGTCTTCAGCAGGTTCCTGGACGGAAAGCAGGAATACCTCAATACCAAATTGTTCCAGTCAGACGGCAAGCCCCTGGGTAATAAAGATGTGCTGCTGAGCGCCGACAAGCCTGTATATCCCCGGCAGTTCGTGCTGAATAACAAAGGTACCCTGTTTTTTACCGCCCACCTCAACAGTGATAGGGAGCACAGGAGCGACTTTGCCGATATTTACCTGATAGACTTTAAGGAGGACAGGTTCTCCCGCCACCCGGTGCCTTTAAACGGGTCGTGGATAGAGCAGCTCTACATCCAGGCGGACCAGGAGACGGAAGCGGTGGATTATACGGCATTTTATACAACCGGCAGAAAAGGGAATATTGAAGGTGTCATATATGGCAGGGTATTCCTGGAAGATGATAAGGCGCCCACCTTTAAGCAGAATAAGTTCAGCCCTGTATTCCTGTCCAAGGTAAGCACCAGGAATAAGAAAAAGGTATTTGAGAATTTTGATATCAGGAACGTGATCGTAAAAAAAGACGGCGGCATCATGCTGATCGCTGAGAACTATTATATCACGACACGGACTTCGGTGCCGGCTGCCGGTTTTTATTCCTCCTATTACGGTATGACGCCCAGCAGGGTCATCACGGAGTACAATTACGGGGATATCCTGATTATCAATTTCGACGGGCAGGGAAATATGGTATGGGATAACATTATCCGCAAAAGCCAGTATTCACAGGAAGATAAAGGATTATTCTCTTCCTTTGCCTTTATGAACACGGGCAGGTACCTTGTATTCGTATATAACGACTATACCTATAATAAGAACTCCCTGACCGTTGCTGCAATTGATAACCAGGGACAGACGAACTACAAGCATGTCAAGATCAGCGACAGGCCTTACGACTGGGTTCCGAAATATGCATTGCAGACCTCTGCGTTGTCGCTGCTTATTCCATGTTTCCGTTCCAATACCATTACTTTCGCAGCCATGTACCTATAGTATTAGGATATATGAAATATGAAAGAATTGTTCATGGTGTAAAGATTTGTTTTAAATTTGCATTCCTTTCCGCATAGGCATGGTTCTGTAGTACAATGGATAGTATAAGAGTTTCCGAAGCTCCAGATCCAGGTTCGATTCCTGGCAGAACCACTAAAAGCAGATCAGATCTTTCTGGTCTGCTTTCTTTTTTGGTTTGAATCCCGTTATAGCTGATCGGGAGCAGTACGTTCCCGGTATGCAGGAATTTAAACCTGCTGAAAGTGTCAGCATTACAAAGGATCGTAACCGGAGACCCGGTTATATTTTTACCAGGTGAAATCCATACTTCACATAGTCTTGATCAAAAGACCAATGCTATTTAGTAATTTAACGGACGCTAACTGATTGGCATGCTTTTGTCTTTCCTGGCCTGTCCACGGTAACGTCTGTAGCGATATTAAATAGATTTTGCTTTGTAAGTGAAACGATCCTGTGAAATGATAACAGGGAGAAGATTGAAACTATAGATCTAATAAATAATGAAACAAAAACTACTGATTCTTATTTCATTTATACTCTTGTCGGGTATGGCATCCGGGCAGGAATTACCTGGCCCGGCAGGTTCTTATTTAACCCTTTACGATTATAGTAATATGAAAGATACCGTAATTATTGATAGGGGATATTATGAAATTGGAAGTGGAGCATTTTATAAAACAATAGCAGAACCCGCACCTGCATTTGGCAAAAGAGAAATAACGGTCAAGAACAGAAGACTTAAAAAAGTGTATATAATTGACAGGAACTATGGTATAACCCTTACCTATTTATATAACAGGAATGGGCTCAGAAAAATTAAACAGGGACGATGCGAAGTCTCAAATGCTCCCCATTTCTGGTAATTATATTATGAAAACTGTCTTGCGTATGCGCACTTTTGGTTTTGTTGATCATATAGACACAGTCAGTTTATTTTATTTCGTAAAGACGGCGGAGTGGAGCTCCCTGATAAAGCCTTATAGGGTTGTTGGTGAAGAACACCAACAACGGAGTGAAATCTACTGTATCGTGTGTAGTCATTCCGAACGGATGTGAGGAATCTCTTATGCAGCTTAGTAGCATCCTATACATATAATGGCTTTGTTGCCTATATATAGATAGTCAGTAAACAAAATTTTAAATTCGTATAGATATACAATAGCTTTTTTATGATCTTAGTGCTTAAATTTCCGTTTCAGGTAGAAGTACCTTAAGCGGATGTAATCGTAAAATAAGGCTATCAAAAGAACGGCCACAGCCCATAAGAGTGTATGAAGCTGTAAGCTGCCAAATAATACGCCACCCAAAAGGCAGCCGGAGAAGAAGCATAGTATTATGGACAGTTTCAGACCGATGCTTTGCATGAGCTTTTTGAAATTTAGCTTATTGTTCCTTTGAAAAAATAATTGCGAAAGCTCAATCCCTAAATCGGTAAATAAGCCGGTAAGGTGCGTTGTTCTGACTACAGAATTAGAAACTTTGGTCACCAATGCATTTTGCAGGCCCATTGCAAATAAGAGTATACAGGCTATTAAGCGGGTATCATAATAAGCCATACCCAATAAGGCTATAGATGATAGTAAAAATATTTCAAGGGTCATAGGCAGCACATAAGAAAACGATGCATTTCTTCTGATAAATATTTCAATCAGCAGGTTAGATACAAAGGCCCCCAAGAAGAATGCAAAAATATAGAGTAAGGATGCCAGGGCAAAAGAATAGCGTTGAAGCGCGATCTCTTCAGAAAAGTAGGCAAAGTGTCCTGTAATGTTTGTAGTTAATACTTTTAAAGCCATTACCCCACATACATTTACGATACCCGCTACAAACGATAACATAGATGCCAATCTTAAATTATGGGAAAAGGTCCTGCTTTTTCCTCTGTGTCGAAACATTTTTGTGCGGATTTGTTATATAACTCAAAGTTAGAGATAATCCTGCTATAGCGGTTAAGATTCTCTAACGGACCGTATATTCCGCACACATCTCTTTTGATTATCCTGCACTTGAATTTGGAGTGAAATCACCCGTTTTAAATTATTAAACATTTGTCCCGCGGATTGCACGTCCTTTTCAGAATTGTATTATTTCCTTATTTTTGAACCGCAATACTATTTTAACCAGCACAGCGCTATACCATCAGTTCAATGGATTTTAAGAATATAGATGCGGCTCTGTATGAGCAACTCCTGCTTGTAGCACAGCGCAATACCCATAAGACAATTACAGCCGGCAAAGACTATATTCCCGTAACAGGGAAGGTAATGGACCCGGAAGATATCCTGTATGGCGTGGATGCTACCCTGGACGGGTGGCTGACGGCCGGCCGGTATGCGCAGGATTTTGAAAGAAAGTTTGCGAAGTATTTCGGAAGCCGGTTTTCCCTGCTGGTCAATTCTGGTTCCAGCGCGAACCTCGTGGCATTTTACGCGCTGACCTCTCCCAAGCTGGGCGACCGGCAGGTCAGGCCGGGAGATGAGGTGATCACGGTAGCGGCAGGTTTTCCTACTACCGTAAATCCAATAGTACAATACGGGTGCATTCCCGTCTTTATTGATGTGGATATCCCAACCTATAATATCAAAGCCGAAAGGATAGAAGAGGCGATCACGCCCAGGACCAAAGCGATCATGATAGCGCATACGCTGGGCAATCCCTTCAATCTGGAGGTGGTGATGCAGATAGCTAAGAAATATAACCTGTGGGTCATAGAGGATGACTGCGATTCCCTGGGCGCCACGTATAACAATAAAAATACAGGCACTTTCGGTGACCTGGCTACGGTATCCTTTTATCCTGCTCACCATATCACGATGGGAGAGGGCGGCGCCGTCCTGGTCAATAACGGCTCTTTGAAAAAGATAGCGGAAAGCTTCAGGGATTGGGGACGGGACTGCTGGTGCGAGCCGGGAAAAGATAATACCTGCGGCAAGCGTTTTGACCAGTGCCTTGGTGCATTGCCCTGCGGCTATGACCATAAATACACCTACTCTCATATCGGCTTTAATCTGAAAGTGACGGATATGCAGGCCGCAATAGGTCTCAGCCAACTGAAGAAAGCGGATGCTTTTGTCGCCAGGAGGAGGGAGAACTTTGATCTGCTCACTGCCAGGCTGGAGCCTTTCAGGGATGTCTTTATCCTGCCGGAAGCCACCCCTAACAGCAACCCTTCCTGGTTCGGGTATATGATCACCATTAAGGAAGGGACTAGTATAGACAGGAATGCCCTGGTGCGTTTCCTGGAAGAGCATAAGATCGGTACGCGGCTGCTGTTTGCAGGCAACCTTACCAAGCAGCCTGCTTATGCACATATTGAGAAGCGGGTGGCGGGTGACCTCACCAATACCGACAGGATCATGAACAACGGGTTCTGGCTGGGTGTATGGCCGGGTCTTAATGAAAGCCACTATGACTACTATGTGGAAATACTGAACAGGTTTTTAGGACGCTAACGATAAAAAGGAGCATTTCTTAAGAGAGATGCTCCTTTCTGCTTGCAACAGGTTGCTTGAGGGTAGTTGTGCTCAGTGTGGTCCCGGTCCGGCAAGCTCCCGGTTTATTTTCCCCCTGCAACTAAAAAAAGCTCCGTTATTCACCTCAAATGTTATAATTTTGCGCATTGAGAAGGCTACAAAAAGCCTCTTTTTTAATATCAATGCAACAAAACGAATCCATCCAAACCGACAAAAAGAAAATTATCGTTTTAGGAAGCGGACCCAACAGAATTGGTCAGGGGATAGAATTTGACTACTGCTGTACCCACGGCTTAATAGCTATTAAAGAATCTGGCTATGAGGCTATTATGATCAATTGTAATCCCGAAACCGTTTCGACGGATTTCGATATTGCGGATAAGCTGTATTTTGAGCCTGTTTATTGGGAACATATATGGGAGATCATTGAATATGAGCAGCCGGAAGGCGTGATCGTTCAGCTGGGCGGACAGACGGCGTTGAAATTAGCTAAAAGATTGCACGAAAAAGGTATCCGTATCATCGGGACCTCTTTCGATGATATGGATATAGCGGAAGACAGGGGCCGTTTCAGCGACCTCCTGAAAGAAATGGGCATCTTATACCCCAAATACGGTACTGCCTATACTACAGATGAGGCCATAGATGTGGCGAATGTAGTGGGGTACCCGGTGCTGGTGCGCCCTTCTTACGTACTGGGCGGGCAGGCGATGCGTATCGTGATCAATGACGATGAGCTGGAAGCGAGCGTTATCAACCTTTTACGTTTATTGCCCGGTAATAAGATCCTGATAGACCATTTCCTGGACCGTTGCCAGGAAGCCGAGATCGATGCCATCTGCGACGGGGAGGAAGTGCATATCATGGGTATTATGGAGCATATCGAGCCTGCCGGCATCCATTCGGGAGACAGCCATTCCGTGCTGCCTGTTTTCAACCTTGGCAAGCTGGAAGTGGAAGAGATGATAGATATTACCAAAAAAATAGCCCTGAAGCTGAATGTAAAAGGGCTTATCAATATCCAGTTTGCTATCAAGGACGGTAAAGTATACGTGATAGAGGCCAACCCGAGAGCTTCCCGTACCACACCGTTTATCGCAAAGGCCTATGGCGTCCCCTACCTGAATATCGCTACTAAGGTCATGCTGGGCGTTAAGAAGATAAAGGACTTTACTATCGATAAGCACCTGGAAGGGTATGCGATTAAAGAGCCGGTATTCTCTTTCAACAAATTCCCGAATGTGAACAAAGAGCTGGGACCCGAAATGAAATCCACCGGGGAGGCGATCCGGTTTATTAAAGACCTGAAGGATCCTTACTTCCGTACCCTGTACAAAGAAAGAAGCATGCACTTATCCAGGTAAAAGTTAAGCTATATTATTTATCAGGAAACCCGGCCAGCAATGGCCGGGTTTCCTGATAATAGAGGGACATCTGTGTACCGTAAAAATTTATGCCTTCCTTACTGGTCAGTTTTTAAAAAGGCTTATATAGCGCCCGGTAAGTAATTTGACCTGTGTACAAAAAAAGTCTGCCTGATTTTCCAGGCAGACTTTTATATTGACGACTAAAAATTATTATAAGAGATTTCTCACCTCCGTTCGGAATGACCAACACCACCAGCTCCTTTATAGCTAAAATGGTATCTGAGTCGCAGAGAGGACGCTGCTCAGCGAAGCCTTAATAAAGGTTGTTTCCTGTAAGCAGATAGTCACTTAAGTATGTTTAATCTGCCGGCTATGAAAAAGGTTAGCAGGGTCTTTCTACCTGACTACATCTATTTTCTGCCTGTAGGAAAGCCCGTCAGCGGTTGCCACGATCAGCACATAGATGCCGGCGGGAAGCTCCCGGGTTGAAACCTTGGTATTATGGGTTTTAAGGTCTTTTATATGCTGTACCGTCCTTCCTGTTACATCCACCACCTGTATGTCCCGGATGTATGTTGCTGTTGCCAGTTCAATATTAACAAAATCGTTAGCCGGGTTAGGATATACTTTTACCTGGTGGCTATAGTTATTGTCTGCAACGGATAGCCCTGTTATATGAACGGTAGTCGTATCAGAGCTGCTGCCACACGCACTGTATGTAACCAGCCTGACAGTATAGTTCCCGTTTCTTGGGAATGAGTGGGTCGGGTTGAGGAGGTACGACAGGGGGCTGCCGTCACCGAAATCCCAGGCAACACTCGTAACATACTCGGGATTGAAAAGAGCGAAGGAAAAAGTCTGCTGGTTGATATTCCTGACGTAAATCCCTTCATGCAGCGGCGCCTGTCCTGACTGCATTACTACGGCAGTATCTGTGGTGACGCATCCGTTCGCTCCCGTGATGCTAACGGTATATATTCCTGCTGATTTTACGGTTGTTTGCGGGGTCGTTGCTCCGTTGTTCCAATAGTAGCTTATACCATTATCGCCGGCATCCAGCACAACAGGGGCATTGATGCAGGTTTGCGTGTCTGTAATTAAATCAGAAACGGGATTGAACTTAAGTGTCACATTAACGGTATCGGACTTATGGCAGCCCAGGCCGTTATCTACCGTAACCCAGTAAGTGCCGCTGGCATCTATTACTCTCACCTGCCCGTTATAGTTATTATCCCAATGGTAGTTCATGCCCGCGTTCCTGGCATTAAGGAATAATAGTGAACCTTCATCAACACATTGATTGATATCGCTGCCAAGATCTACGCTGAAATCGCCATGGATACGGACGTTTACAGGCTCTTTGGCGGATTCGCAGCCGCTGGGTTTGGTATAGTGCAGCTTCACGATAGGCTGGCCGCCGCTGGTGGTCTGGCTGAAAGGGTTAGTGCCGCGGTGCCCTGCAAGAATTCTAAGGTCGGCGTTGGTAGCGGTTATGGTACCGGTAGCGTTTGTCGCATAATTTAACGCTCCTACAATCGGTGAAAAGAACAGGGAGTAAGTTGAGTTGGCAGGTATGGGCAGGTTAAGGCCGGTTGCAATAATGGTATAATCCGTGCTTCCTTTGGACATCATATTGGTAGTCGTGGTAAGGAGTATCCATCCTGCATTGCTGGTATTCCCGCCCGCAACCAGCGTATAGTCGTCCGGCCTGTAATAGATATTCCACGAAGTTGCTGTATTGGCAGCGGTGCTGAGCTTTATGCCGACAGAATCCAGAACGATATCCTCGAATGTCTGTACCCTGAACATGTGGTTATTCACGCCTGTCGTATTGCCATTGGCAAGCGGGATGAAAATACTGTCATTGCCACCCTGGTTGCCCACGGAAGCAGATACCCAGTAAGTGGTATTCATGGAGAGGTTGGGGGTCTGGTACGTATTGCCTGTATGAATGGGAGCTGTTGCAAACTGGTCATCAAACCACTTGACGGTCGCGCCGGGACTCGCAACGGCTTCTAACGTGAAGCTATCCGGGAAACAGGCCCCGGTGTCAGTTACCGAGAGTATCTGGGGATTGACTACAGTTATTCCGAATGTGTCCGTAGTGCAGGACTGCCCGTTCAGCTGGAACGTTGCATAGTAATTGTTGGAAAGCAATGCATTGGTAATGGTATATACCGTATCATTAACTCCGGGGAGCACGGTATAGCTGCTTGTGCCGTTAAACCACGTAATGTTATTGAAGCTTAAACCCGCGTTGGGCCTGATGTTTAACTTGACTTCTGAGTGGAGGCATACGCTGCTGTCTTTACTATACATCCGGAATGTCGTAGGCTCAACAACGACCTGGAAAGTATCATTCATATTGTTCTCATCCGCTACATTGTTAGGGTTGGACGTCCAGAATTTCAAGGCGGTAGCGGCAGTTATATTTTCAGTCCCCAGGCTTACATTCAATGTAGCTTGCGGAGCAATGGGCGTGCTTACAGCAACCGGTGTACGGTTCACGCCGTTTACCGACCAGTTCACGTTTACCTGGTTCAGGTTGCTGGTACCCCAGTTTTTGATCTGGATATTGACCGCCTGGTTTCCCGGGCAGAAGGCTGCCTGGGGAGTATTCAGGGCCAGTACTCCGGCATCGTTTTGCGCAGAGGGGCTGCTCCAGGCCTGGATTTCCCTGAAGGCAGGGTTTGAGCCGGCTATGGTATTAAATCTTAGTCTTGTGGTGGTTACCGGGCTGGGTAGCCTGTAGCCTATAATGCTGACCGAAGCCCCGGAAATTGTCCCGATATTTACATACGCGGTGCCGTTCCAGTATTGCAGGGTCAGGCTTGTAAAATGCCTGTTCGTCGCGGCCCCGCCATTATGCAGGGTAACGGAATCTATAGTCTGGGCGGTGCTCCAGGTGTATTCTATCCACCCGTTTGAGGACACCCATCCCCATAGAAGCGTACCGCCCTGTAAATAGGTAGGGATATTATTGTCATTGTACAATGCCGGTCCGTAGTTGGGCGCGGCGCCCCCGCCGGAGTGCGCGGAAACAGCTGTTAAGGCCACATTGATCTGCCCCTTCACCAGGACGTTAAAAGAGCAGATGACCATCAGCATCATCCAGGTACCACGTAAAAATAAAGATTTCATAACTTTTCATTATAAGTGTGTTATTGAATATAAAGGCCTGATCATAGCAAAGACATCATTCATCTTAAAAAAGAGAAGTGCATACAGGTAAATACCTGGACGAAAATTATTCGATCAGATTTTTTTATGGCAGAGGGTTGGTAATTCCTTGGGGCTTGGTTTATACTACTGCCGGCTCCGGTGACATGCAACCGGCAGGTGATTTGATCCCATACACCTGTCAAATGCAGGCCAGGATATGTGTTATTTGCAAGTTAATAATTATTTGTTGTATAAAAAAATGCGGCGCCGGTTTTTTAGGATTCGTGTGCTGTGGCGTTTACGGAGCCGTGAAGAATTTGCAGGACCCGGGCGGGTCTCAATCTCCTGAAAAATGTAGCAGCTATGCCTGCATGTAAATTTCCTGTGTAGATCCTGTGCAAGTGCAAAGGGTTTCAGATACATCTGAAACCCTTTGCCGGCTTGTGGTCCCGTGCGGACCTGAATAGTAATACCTGTCAGGGATATATACCCTGCGGCCCGGGAATGCCAGGACACTTCATGTCTTTGTTAAAAAAAAGCCCCCGTAAAAGCGGAAATGCTTTTTATGGGGGCTTGTTATATTTTAATTCTTAATGTTAATTAGTCTTATTCTCCCAACAGCACTAATTGTTCTGTTTTGATAAATTTACCTGCTTCGTCGGTCAGCTTCAGGCTATATACCCCGGCGGGTACCTTTTCCAGGTTGAGCGTAACAGCCTTTACCTCTGACAGTATTACTTTTCCATCTACTGCTATGAGTGTAGCGTTTACTGGTACAGGTGAGGCAATGTAAACAACTCCGTTCGCAGGGTTGGGATATATTTTTACAGAGGCTGCAGTAATATTTTCTATACCTGTAGAGGAGAATGGAAATACATCTGATGTGCCGCTGCAGCCGTTGTTATCCACTACTGCTACGGTATAGTCTCCATTAGCTTGCGCGGTGTATGTATTATTGGTAGCGCCAGGTATAGCTGTACCGTTAAGGCTCCACTGGTAACTATTGTAACCGGTAGCGGTGGAAAGCGTGTTCCCGTTTGCAGTAATAGCAGGTACAAATGATACACAGCCGAAGGTAGAAACTCCACCGGAATAAGTTCCTGCCCATACATTATCCCGGGCGTCCACAGCGATGGAGAAGACCGCATCATCCGCCAGTCCGCTGTTGTTGGTATTATAGGCCGTCCAGGAAGAACCGTCAAATTTGCTGATACCGTAATCATAACCGGCAATCCATATATTGTTGCGGGAGTCTATAGCAATAGAGGTAACATTATTATCTTTCAGTCCGCTGTTGCCTGTGTGGTAGGAAGCCCAGTTGGTACCGTCAAATTTATTGATGCCACCGCCCATAGTACCGATCCATATATTGTTTTGAGCATCTATGGCAATCGACTGTACCTTGTTATGGCTCAGCCCGCTGTTGCCGGTGTTATAAACAGTCCAGGTAGTGCCGTTAAATTTGCTGAGGCCACTGTATGCAGAGCCAAACCACTTGTTTCCCTGTGCATCTATGGCAACAGAATTGATATAGTCATTTGCGATCCCGCTATTGTTGGTATTATAGGTAGTCCAGGTTGTGCCATTGAACATGCTTACGCCGTATATGGTTCCGAACCATTTATTGCCCTGAGCATCTATAGCGATAGAAGTGATGTTGTCGTAGCACAATCCACTATTGTTAGTGTTATAGGTAGTCCAGGTTGTTCCGTCAAATTTGCTGACACCATCGTACGAGGTGCCAAACCATTTGGTACCCTGTGCATCTATGGCAATAGCTCTGACCTGGTCATTGGCCAATCCGCTGTTGGAAGTGTAATAAGTATGCCAATTGCTGCCGTCAAATGTGCTCAGGCCGGTATAGGTTCCGAACCATTTATTGCCCTGAGCGTCCGCAGCTATGCAATAGACAAGGTCTTCCGCCAGCCCGCTGTTATTGGTATTATAAGTAGTCCATACCTGTGCCTGGGTAAGCAGTGGAAACAGGAGTAAAAGAAAATAAAAGGAAAATTGTTTTTTCATTTTTTTGTTATTTAAATGTAATTGATTGAATCTGTATAAAATGTTTGTGAATATTCTCTTTCGTGCTCTGTCCTCCGGATAACGTTAAAGAACCTTTCCGGATTGTGCTGGGGTACATATAATTCAAACCATAATTTGTAGTAAGAACAATAGTAACAGTAATACTACAAAAACTATGCTATTATTGAAATCTTCAGCTCTTATGCGGGAATATTTCAACATTCATCATCTTCCTTATCCGTAATCCCCGCATTTCAGACCGCTATTTAGCTGACTTATCAAAGATACCTCTTTCATATTGCAGAGAGGGAAGCCAGCCTGTTGAATGTTTCATATGATTTTTGGTAGCGGTATCGGCCCTTATTATATCAGGGTCTGCGCTCTGTCTTTAAATAAAAACGGCAGGATAACATTAATTTTTCTGTGCTAAAAAGGGTTCCAGCTTTGAAACGCTGAAACCCTTTCCTGTCTTGTGGTCCCACTCGGGCTTGAACCAAGGACCCCCTGATTATGAGTCAGGTGCTCTAACCAACTGAGCTATAGGACCGCATCTGTATTAAAACAGTGCATAAATGGAGTGCAAATTTACTGTGCGGAAATATTTTTACCAAATTTATTTATTGAAAAGTTTTTCACATTTATATTAATATTAATCGTATCTTTGCACCCTAAAATACTTTTTTACAAAAGGAGGAAATTAATTTGTCACAAAACTTAAACATCACAGCGCATGATGATTTCGACTGGAGTGTCGATAAGCGCAACGTAGCTTCTTATTCCCAGGACCAACGTGAGGCCTTGGAAAAATCGTACGAGGAGACTTTCAAGTCTATCAATGAAGCAGAATTATTAAAAGGTACGGTTGTTGGTCTGACCAAAACGGATGCCATCATCAACATCGGGTTCAAATCTGATGGTCTGATATCACTGAATGAATTCCGTGATATGCCGAACATCACGATCGGTGACGAAGTTGAAGTGCTTGTTCTGGAGAAGGAAGACCGTGACGGTCAGCTCTCTTTAAGCCGCAAGCAGGCCCGTCAGGTACGCAGCTGGCAGAACATTGTGGACTACTTCAAATCAGGAGAAGTGGTTACCGGTACGATCACGTCCAAAACCAAAGGCGGCCTTATCGTGGACGTTAACGGTCTTGAAACGTTCCTGCCCGGTTCCCAGATCGATGTTAAACCCGTTACGGACTACGATCAGTACGTGGGTAAAACTATGGATTTCAAGGTTGTTAAGATCAACGAGCAGATCCGTAATGCCGTGGTTTCTCACAAAGCCCTTATCGAAAGCGATTTAGAGCAGCAACGTGGTGAGATCATGTCTAAACTTGAAAAAGGACAAATCTTAGAAGGTACAATCAAAAACGTTACAGACTTCGGTGCATTCGTTGACCTGGGTGGCGTAGACGGTTTATTGTATATTACAGATATCAGCTGGGGTCGTGTATCTCATCCGAGCGAAGTATTAAGCAACGGTCAGACGCTGAACGTTGTGGTATTGGACTTTGATGATGATAAAAAACGTATCAGCTTAGGCCTGAAGCAACTGACGCCTCAGCCTTGGGAAAATTTACCGGAAGCTGTTGCGGAAGGTTCTACAGTAAAAGGTAAAGTAGTAAATATCGAAGATTACGGTGCTTTCCTGGAAATCTTACCTGGTGTTGAAGGCCTGGTGCACGTATCTGAAATTACCTGGAGCTCCCAGCCTATCAATGCAAAAGAGTTCTTCAAAATGGGTGATGAGTACGAAGCAAAAGTCGTTACCTTAGACAGGGAAGACAGGAAAATGTCCTTATCTATCAAACAACTGACTGATGATCCATGGGGAGATATCGAAAATAAATTCCCTGAAAACAGCAGGCATACCGGTGTAGTTAAGAATATCACTCCTTACGGCGTATTCGTTGAGCTGGAGACAGGTATCGGCGGTATGATCCACATCAGCGATCTTAGCTGGACCAAACGTTACAACAATCCTTCCGAGTTTACTAAAGTTGGTGAGAAGATAGACGTTGTTATTTTATCTATTGATAAAGAAAACCGCAAATTATCTCTGGGCCACAAGCAACTGGAAGAAGATCCATGGAACACTTTTGAAACCGTATTCCCTGTAGGTTCCGTTCACGAAGGTACCATCATCCGTAAAGATGATAAAGGTGCAGTAGTGCAACTGGCGCATGGCCTGGAAGCATTTGCTCCTACCCGCCACCTCCGTAAAGAAGATGAGACTTCTTTAAGCAACGAGGATACCGCTTCTTTCGTGGTTCTGGAGTTTGACCGTAACGAAAAGAAAATCCTTGTTTCTCACAGCCGTACTTGGGAACAGGCTAAAGCTGATGAAAGAGAAGCACAGGCAAAGGAAACAAAAGAATCAGTGAAAAAAGTACAGGATAAAGTTGAAAAACCAACCCTTGGTGACTTAGGTGCTTTAGCTGATATCAAGAACAAACTGAAAGAAGAAGAGGAAGGTAATAAATAATATTGCCTGCTTCCCGAAATAAGTTCGAATACTGATGATTGCGTCCACGGAAGTGGACGCAATTTTATTTTATATGCAATCTGTAATGTAATTAATAAAACCGGGCAGAGGTATCTCCAGATACCTGGCGTCTTTAAACTAAAAATAGCAGAAAGCAGTATAGCTGCCACAGACAGTATGCGTGCTAAACCAACGCAGCAGACGGGATAAAGGTGGTCAGGTCGTAACTATCATAAGTAAAGAAGGAATCTTAAAAAGGTACCTTTTATATAAAGTCGGTATGGGTAGATAAAATATAAGGGAGTAAGTAGGCTGTAGCAGTCATAAGTAAAAAGCTACCGGGAATTTTCCGGTAGCTTTTTACTTATAAAGGAGCAATATTATTTAGTGACAATCTGCTTACAGGTAACTAACCTTTTATTACGGGTACCCTTCGCTGAGCATTGTCCTCTCTGCTGGCCGGAGACCGCTTTTACTATAAGGGAGAGCTGAGGGTGTTGGTCGAATGTGAGGGATCTCTTATAATAATTGGTAATTTATAATGGCTTTATTGCCTATCTATAGATAGGCAGTTATTTATTTGAGCTTTTCATACCGGAATTTAGGATAGCCATTCTGGCCGGCATCGTTGGTATAGCCGTAAAAATGCAGTTTCCATAATATATCTTTCTGGTCTTTGACAACATATACCATTTTGGAATTGACCTTATACTTGGCTGTATTGATATCTACCGATTTCCAGTTCCATCCTATCACATCCCGGTTGGTCTGCAATTCCATATGCTGATCCAGGGAGTCCTTGGTAAAGGTATAGAAGTCGTGGGTCCTTAAGGAATCACCTGCGGACATCGTATTATACGGATTATGTAATACGCCGGTTACGCCATATAAAAAATCGGAACCGTCCGGGTTGTATTTTTCATAGATATACCTGTAACGGGTAAAGACAATATCCCAATCCTTTTTAGGAGGCTCTACCGTTACGATCCCGTCTTCGAAGCTGAAATAAATGAAATTGTAATTCGGGTCCTTCTCTAATACAAATTCCGTTTCCGTGTTATCATCCAGTCCTTTGGTCGTAGCAATGGTATAGGCTGTAGGGGAAACATCTTTGATGATCAGTTTATAGCTTTTGTCGGCTCCTACCTGGACGATCAGCACCTTACCCAGTATAGCGCTGTTGTTCAATACACCCAGGCCGGATGTCTGGGACAGCCCGCTGGGCTTGTCATACTTCCATTTGGCAGAGTTAATAGTATAGGATGAGGAAATTTCGCTCATACGGGTGGCGTCAGTGACATAAATGAGGTTTAGCTTTCCTCCGTTTACCCTGAGCTCATTATCCGATGCGTCCGTGGTAAAATTGATATCCCAGGTTTCGTAGGGTAAGCTTTTGACCACCCCGTTCTCAAAGCTGAAATATACCTGTGTTTTGTAATCCGCGCCCAGTTCCACCATGGCCTCTTTCATACTGTCGGAGGATGCCGGCCGGTCCGGTATAGGATAGGGTGTTTCTTTTTTCTCACAAGAAAGCACTCCGAATGACAGGACACCTATAAGTAGGGGATATATACGTTTCATAGGAAAAATGTTGGGACATTTATTGTCTGCAAATTTCCTCTTTTTTGCACCTATTATTGTCACAGTATTGTCACAATTAAAGATGCCGGACAATATAGCTGTCCAGTACGGAGATCAGGGTTTGAACATCGGCAACGGAGATACCGTTGTAAAGGGAAACCCTGAGACCGCCGACCCTTCTGTGGCCCTCTATGCCGGTAATGTTATGCTGTAATGCAAAGTCTATAAATCCCTCATTATGGCGCTCGTCGATGAAAGTAAAACAGACGTTCATCCGGCTCCTGTCCTTAAGCGCGAAAAGCCTTATGGCGGCGCAGTTTTCCAGGTAATCGTACAGCATCCCTGATTTTACCAGGCTGGCCTCGTGGATAGCTGCCAGGCCTTTCTGCTGCATGTGACGAAGGTTGAGCAGGCAACTGTAAATGGCTGTTACCGGTGCCGTATTGATAAGCGAATTGTGGCGGATGTAGGCATCATAGCTAAGGATCTCCGGGATGTGGACGTCTGCCTGTTCCGCAAACTCCCGGTCGATAATCACCATGGTCACGCCTGCAATGCCCAGGTTCTTCTGGGCTACCGCGTAGATCATTTTAAAATCTGAAACTTCAATGGGCCGGGTGAAGATATCGGAGCTCATATCTGCCACCAGTGGTATATCAAGTTGCGGAAAAGTGGTCATCTGGGTGCCGTAAATGGTATTGTTGCTGGTAATATGGGCATACGCCAGCGGTATGCCTTCCGGGATCACAGGTTCGGGAATATAGCTGAAGCTACTGCTCTCGCTGCTGCCCAGGCTTACGGTTGGAAGATAATAGGACGCATGTTTCATCGCGTCCCTGGCCCAGTAGCCGGATTCAAGATAGGCGGCCGATTTGCCGGAGGAGCGGAAGTTCATTGGCAGCATAGCAAACTGCATCCTGCCGCCGCCCTGTATCCATATCACCTCATAATTCTCCGGAACGTTCAGCAGTCTTTTTACAAGGCTGTTCGCCTCGCTGAGTATATTTTTGAACGTAGCGCTCCGGTGCGGAAGCTCTGCCAAAGACCATCCGCTGTTTTCAACATTCAGGAAAGCCGATCGCATGCCGGATATCACTTCGTCCGGAAGCCGGGCGGGACCTGCACCAAAATTTATCATCGTCCGGGTGTTTTATTACTATGTAAAGATAGCTATAAGGCAGGAATTATAGTGACAAAGAAACGTTAGGATTTTTCCCTGTTTATACGGACTTTAAAGTCCGAAGCCATACGTTCGATCGTTGCGGAAAGAGGGGTGTATTCAAATGCCGGAAAGGCCTCCAGGAATTTGGAATTATCATAATAGCACCGGTTCCGGGCGGTCCGGGCAGACTCCCGGGTGATCAGGGGATTTTTGCCCGTGATCCTGGAGCGCAGGTAGTCAAGCCGCCATACAATAGATGCGAGGAAGGGGGTAGCATGCCGTGAAGGAGGCCTGACAGACAGCTTTTCAGCCATCAGTGTAAATACTTCCCTGTAGCTGTAATTGCCGGTGCTGAGTATGAACCGCTCTTCTGAAATATCGCTGTCCATCAGGAGCACCATGGCCCTGGCTACATCTTTGACATCCACCCAGCCGTTGACCCCTTCCGTATAGTAAGGAAATTCTTTGGCAACGTTGGACATCAGTTGCGCGGACCCCCGGGAATAATCACCTTCGCCCAGGATGATGGCGGGATTGACGATAGCCGCATTCAGGCCTTCCGCTATACCTCTCCATACCTCCATTTCCGCGTAATACTTACTTTTGGAATACGTGCTGTTCTCCCTGCTTTCCGTCCAGAAGGTCTCTTCATCAATAAATTGAGCGGTCTGCGACCTTCCCATCGCGGCAATGGAGCTCACATAGATCATTTTGTCAATGCCCTGCTCCAGCGCCTGGTTCACTACATGGACCGTCACGTGGATATTGTTTTGTATCAGCGCTTCCTTATGCGCGCTGTCAAATGATACGATAGCGGCGCAGTGATACACATGAGTTACATCACGGAAAATATGTTCCACTGCGAAAATATCCAGCAGGTCTGCTTTTTCCCACTGTATCAGCGGATGCTGCAACTGAGGTACGGTACTATTATAGATCGCCCTTACCGGCTTCTGCCGGGCAATAAGCTCCTGTAACAGTTGCAATCCTAAAAATCCACTGGCGCCGGTAACTAAGATCAAAATGGTGCGTTATTATTTAAGGCTAAAAAATAGGATGCTAAATTGAAGTATCCTATCTCCATTGAAAAAATATTATCAGATACATCAGGGGAGTACCTGCTCAAACTGCCTGAGGAACCGGATATCGTTCTGTGAATAGAGCCTCAGGTCGTTGACCTGGTATTTCAGTTGGGTAATACGCTCCACACCCATACCGAAGGCAAAGCCGGTGTACACTTCGGGGTCTATCCTGAAATTCCTTAACAGGTCGGGATGCACCATACCGCAACCCAGGATCTCTACCCAGCCGGTATGCTTACAGAGGCTGCAGCCGCTGCCGCCGCAGACGCTGCAACTGATATCCATTTCCGCGCTGGGCTCTGTAAACGGGAAATAAGAAGGCCGGAAGCGTATTTTCGTATGCTCGCCGAACATTTCCTTTACGAAATAATATAATGTCTGCTTCAGGTCGGCAAAAGACACGTTCTTATCTACATATAGACCTTCACACTGGTGGAAAAAGCAATGCGCGCGGGCGCTGACCGTTTCGTTCCTGTACACTCTGCCGGGGCAGATGATGCGCACAGGCAGCTCTCCCTCCTCCAGGATGCGGGCCTGTACGGAAGAGGTATGGGTACGCAAAAGCCAGTCGGGGTTTTGGCTGACATAGAATGTATCCTGCATATCCCTGGCAGTATGATCTTCCGGCATGTTCAGGGACGTGAAGTTATGCCAGTCATCCTCTATTTCCGGCCCTTCCGCCACTACGAATCCCAGCTTCTCAAATATACCTACGATCTGGTTCTCCACGATCCTCAGCGGATGACGGGTACCGATGCTCACCGGCACGGCAGGCAGGGACGGGTCGGTCACCTGTGCGCCTCCTGCGGCAGCTCCTTCTTTGAGGTGCTCGTGAGCAGCATAATGCGCTTCTGCCTGTACCTTCAGGGAGTTCAGCAGTTGACCGGCTTCCTTTTTCTGCGGGCCGGGCACATCTTTCATCATTCCAAAGATATCTTTAATGATCCCTTTGGTCCCGAGGTATTTAATCCTGTACTGTTCTAATGTTGCTGCATCTGTGATGGTTGTGCCTGCTATCTCCTGCAGCAGCGCATCAACTTTTGCTTTTAAGGCTTCCATAACTATGTGCAAAGATAACGGTATTTTATACCAAAATATTCAAATGCTGAGGATGTGTTTGTACTTCAAAAGGACAGGCTGCTGCGACTGGTCCCGGGATGCAGTTGTGAATGCTGCCATGCCGGGTGCTGTTACCTGCTCATATACTTTTCCAGCTCCAGGAGATAACTCTTAAGATGTCGCAGGCGGCTGCCGTACCAGCTGAATACTTCTCCGTCTACCAGCATCACCCTGGCGTCCGGTAACAATTGCCTGAGCTCCTCGGTATGCTTTTCTCTGAACGGGAAGGGTTCGCTGCTCAGCAGGAGAAGGTCCGCCTTGCTGTCACGGATGAGAGCCGGTGTTACTTCCGGATACCTGGTAAGGCTGCCAAACACATTCTCTGCTCCCAGGTGCCGGAGTACACTGTCCACAAAGGTCTGGTCCGCTGCTACCATCCAGGGATCTTTCCATATGAAATAAGCGACCTTTTTATCTTTGAAAACAGGGGGCAGCGTGGAAAAATCAGATCTCAGCAAGGATAGCAGCTCATCGGCTTCCCGCTCTTTATTGACCAGTGTGCCTATGGCAGTTATCATCCGGAAGGCATCGTCTACGGTCCGGATGTCGCTCAGCCATACCGGGAAGCGCTGTTGTAACAGCTCAATATCTGCCTGTGTGTTTTCCTCTTTATTCGCGATAATGAGATCCGGCTGCAGGGCTGAGATCGTGTCTATATTTAATGTTTTGGTGCCGCCCACCCGCTTTTTGGTCCTGAACCATTTTTCGGGATGCACGCAGAATTTGGTAATGCCTATGACTTCCTCATCCAGTCCCAGGTCAAATAACAGTTCCGTCTGTGAAGGGACTACCGATACGATCCGCACGGGATATTTCCCGAGCGATAGCTGATGTCCCATCATATCTGTGAAGTGCAGCATACCTACCTGAGCATTAATATATTCAAAGGTCTCCCAGTTGCGGCCTTAAGACGATCCGCTCCACAACGGCACGGGGAGAAAGATTATACGCGTTCCATATGCTTGCGGCGATATCATCCGCTTCCATGATGCGCTCTGCCGGGATGCCGCTGCCTTCCCAGCTATTGCTCCATACAGCGCCGGGGCAGATGGCCGTCACCTTTACGCCTTTATCCCTCAGCTCCATCCGTATATTATCATTGAAGCCAAGCAATGCGTATTTGGAAATGCTATAGGATCCCCCCCCGGGATATGCCTGCAGGCTGGCGATAGAGCACATATTGAAGATGTGGCTCCCGGGGGTCTGTACCAGGGCCTCCGTAACGGTCCTAGTGAGATGATAGGCGCTGTACAGGTTTACCTGCATGGTGTACTCTAATTGCTGGTCCTCTTCATCCAGCACATTTCCGGGGAAGTACAGGCCTGCATTATTAATGAGGATATGCAGGGCGCCTCCCAGGAATGCGACAGCCTGCCTGCCGAAATCGATCACAGCGTATCTGTCAGCGACATCTACTGCCTGGATATATACTTTTTGGCCGGGGTACCGGCGGTTATAATCAGCCTGCTGCTGTTCCAGGTCCGCCAGGGTCCTGGCACAGATCGCAATATCAAAGCCATTGGCGATAAGCATATCGGCAATGGCTTTTCCTATTCCTTTGGTAGATCCTGTTATAATGGCTCCGGGCATCTTAATAATGGGTTTTTACTTGCTTTATCAGATCGTCTTTGCTCATATAGCCTAAATGATGCCACTCCTTTACGCCGCCTTTGTATATCATAAGCGTCGGAAGGGCTTCAATTTTGAATAAGGTGGCAATATCAGGATTCTGGTCGGTATCTATAAAGATCACCTCCAGCTTATCGCCCATTTCCTTTTGCATCTCGTGCAGGAAAGGCTTCATCTTCTGGCAGGGTGCGCACCATTGGGCGTTAAAATCCACCAGCACTACTTTATCGGTTTTCAGTTTCTCCTGGAAATCCTCCATGGTCATACCGGTCCAGTTTTTGGCAGGAGCGCTGTTGCCGAACTCGGAATTCCAGGCCACCCAGCCGCCCTTCAGCTCCTGGACATTCGTAAAGCCCATGTTCTGTAGTTTTATGACAGCGCCGGCGCTTCTGCCTCCGCCCTGGCAATAGACAAAGAGCGGCTTGTCTTTCGGCACGTGCTGCAATTGATTGGCAAACGCTTCTTCTCCTGCATTCCAGTCTATATTGATGGCGTTATCCAAATGACCTTTAACAAATTCTTCGGGTGTTCTGACATCCAGTACGATGGCTGTGCCTTTTGTTGCTGTAATGGTCTGCTGGAATTCTTTCGGGGTCAGGAGGCTTTCGTCATTCTGCGAACGGCATCCTGCTGCAAACAGGGACAAAACTAATATGATGCTGGCTATGCGGCTTTTATTAAAAAATCTCATTATTAAATAGAATATAGGTATAAGTATGTAAAATGTAAAGTTATAAAAAACTGCTATTTAATCAATAGGACATTAAGGGCGGACTTTTGCTTTCACAATATCTTTACCTGTTGCGACCGGGTGCGGTATATTTCAACCCTTCTGAGAGCGGATTGTTTAACCGTACAGGGAAAAATATGATATTTGTTTTATAAGCTGGCATTATGTTTTACGGGCAATACAGTTATTTTTGTAGATATGAATATCGAAATATGGTCTGTTGGTAGCAGAAACGACAGTTATATAGAGGAAGGCATACAGTTTTATCTGAAACGGTTGAAGAACTACTGCCCGGTAAGCCTGGTGATCATACCGCCGCCTAAGCGGTCTGGCAACACCGCGCCGGAGCAATCCATGCAGGAGGAGGAAAGATTGATATTAAATAAGCTTACCCCGCACCATTATTTGATAGCGTTGGATGAGCGGGGTAAAATGCTGTCATCTCCCGGCTGGGCACAGGAACTGCAGCATATTATGAATGCCGGTCCCAAGACGCTGGTATTCCTGATAGGAGGGCCCTGGGGCATTACCAGGGCAGTGAAGCAGAAGGCACAGAAGACCTGGTCCTTATCTTCATTGGTGTTCCCGCACCAGCTGGTAAGGCTGATAATGGCGGAGCAATTGTACAGGGCATTCAGTATATTGCATAATTCTCCCTATCATCACGAATAAATATGATTTATAACCATAAAATACATACCATATGACTATAGCAGCATTTCTGATAAAGGAGCTGGAGAAGGAAGGAGCCAGTACATTGAAAACCCTGGCGAGAGTGGATTTTGAAAAAGGCGACTGGAAACCCCATGAAAAAAGTATGGGCTTCCTCACGCTGGCTACCCATGTCGCGGACCTTTGCAGCTGGCCTGCGCGGATCATTAAAAGCGATATCCTGGATTTTGCAACGGAAGACCTGAGCCGTCCGGAGATAAAAAGCGCGGAAGAGCTGGCGGCTTATGCGGAAGCGAACCTGAAGCAGACCAGGGAAGCCCTGGAGAGTTGGGACGAAAGTGATTATGAAACGCTGTGGACGCTCAAGGTTAAGGACCAGGTTCTGATGCAGTTACCTAAGGTTATGGCTATCCGCTTTATCTGCCAGAACCACATAATACACCACCGTGCCCAACTGTCCGTTTACCTCAGGCTGCTGGATATTCCCGTACCGGCTATCTACGGGCCGAGCGCGGACGAATCCCACTGATCAAAACTTACAAAATGTCGGATTAATTACATATTTTGACTTAATATTACAGAACAATCGGACGTTTTGTCCAGTTATAAAAACAGGTGAGATTTTTGCAACAAGGTTATTATGGATCTTTCATAATTCAATTTTCATTAAAACTATCAGTTCAATGTTTGATCAAAACGAATTCAGAAAATACGCGATAAAGCACCAGGGCATCAGCAGCAATACTTTTGATAATTATGCAAAATATATCAATAATGCGATCCCTACCAATTTGACTCCTTATATACTGGAAGAGCGTCCTATGCATGCACAGGCGTTAGATGTATTTTCCAGGTTGATGATGGACCGTATTATTTTTATGGGTGAGCCTATAAATGACTACGTCGCCAATATTGTTACTGCACAGCTGCTGTTCCTGGAAAGCGCGGACCGGAACAGAGATATACAAATGTATCTCAACTCTCCCGGCGGCAGCGTGTATGCAGGATTAGGTATTTATGATACCATGCAGATCGTAAACCCGGATATCGCTACGATATGTACGGGTATGGCAGCAAGTATGGCCGCTGTCCTGATGTGCGCAGGCACTCCCGGCAAGCGTACGGCATTGCAGCATTCCCGTATCATGCTCCATCAGCCGAGCAGCGCCATTGGCGGGCAGGCAACGGATATTGCCATTACGGTAAGGGAGATCCAAAGGGTGAAAGACAACCTTTACTCTATTATTACCGAGCATACCGGTCAGCCTTATGAGAAAGTGGCCAAGGATTGTGAACGTGATTACTGGATGCTTGCAGAGGAAGCCAAGGCTTATGGTATTGTGGATGAGGTGCTGCAGCGCAATCCTAAGAAAGCCAGGAATACGGAAAAGTAATATCCGCAGTTAAATATTTGAATTTAATTAAAAAATTAATAATATGAATTTTGATAAATTAGCGCATCTGAATTTATTTACTCAAAGCGATGAGGATGAGGAGGAAGATGAGAAGCCTATAGTGGAAAAAGATATGCCCGGTGGCAAAATTGCCAAAAAGCAGGAAGAACTGTTTTTCAAAAACAGGGCGATCTATTTATGGGGGCCCGTTGAAGATAAATCTGCCAGGGATATTGTCAATAAACTATTGCTGCTGGAAGCTGATAAGCCCGGGGAGCCGATCAAATTCTATATCAACAGCCCGGGAGGTGTGGTGACATCCGGCATGGTCATGTACGATGTGATCCAGATGATCACTTCTCCGGTGCATACCATATGTATGGGGCTGGCGGCCAGTATGGGGTCCATACTCCTGGCTGCAGGAGAAAAAGGTCATCGTTACATATTCCCGCATGGAGAAGTGATGATACACCAGCCCAGCCTGGGAGGCTACTTCCAGGGCGTAAGTGCTGATCTGGAGATCCATGCACGCCAAATCCAGAAAACGAAGGAGCTGGGGGCCAAAATATTATCTGAAGCAACCGGTCAGACGTATGAAAAAGTATTGGAAGACCTGGAAAGAGATTACTGGATGAACGCTGAAGAGGCTCTGGCCTATGGTATAGCGGATAAAATTCTTGATAAGCTCTGATCGCTTTGCTAAAGATTGTACCCCCGGCAGGATATTTCCTTCGGGGGTATTTTCATGTTATGAATTTGTAATGCATTTGCGCTATATCGGCCTTCCTACACTCTCCTTTTGTGTCCCGGTATGAAAAAAGCTTCTCAAAAAACAATAAAAAACCGTCCCGGCTGTTTTAATGTATAGCATACTGGCAGGTTAATATCCGGGGTAAGGTCCACAGGATCTTTATTTTTGAATCCTGTGTGTGGTTTTTTCTTTACTGCAAAGGTGCTAACTTGCCGGTGTATTCATTACATCAATCCGGTTTTTAATATTATATGTCTACCAACACTCGCGTTACCTATCCGGTGCTTTATTACTTATTGCTTTGGCTGGGCGCGTTTTTATTATTTGCCTTTTGTTTTGAGCCCTTTGTATTCGCTCCCAATTCTATGCTGGTAACGGGCGGAGGCGATGGTATAAAGAACTATTTTACTTATTGGTATTATATCTGTTATGATTCCGGGCATCATTTTACGGGTATGAATTACCCTTTTGGTGAGCATATCATTTTTACAGACAATATGCCCTTGCTTTCAATGGGCATTAAAAAGCTGGCTGTCTGTTTCCCGGGTATCGTCCATTACTGTATCGGTATCCTGCATATCTCCATGTTGGTTGCTCACCTGATAGGTGTACACTATTTATTTAAAATCTTCTACAATTACCAGGTAGCCCCACTATGGGCCGGTATCGGGGCATTGCTCATTGCTTATGGGTCACCGCAGGTATTTAAGATGCTGATGCACTTCGGGATGTCGTTTTCCTGCCTGCTGCCTTTCATGATCTATCAGCTGATGCAGTATCATCAGCACCATCGGCTGAAAAATGTCGTGTGGATATTTATAATGCTCTCGTTATTTACATTTTTGCATCTCTACAACTTTGTTCTTACGGCTCTTGCGATTATGGGCTATGTGCTTGCGTACTGTTTGCTGTATGGAAAAGCCGTTCCTGCCAGGAAGCTCGTGCGTCATGTGCTTCCCCTATTGGTAGCGATTGGTGCGGTATTCGCGGGTCTGAATTACTATATGAGATCTACCGATACGATAACAGACAGAACCAATTATCCTTTGGGTGTATTCAATGGCGCTACGGAAGGCAAGGATATATTCGTGTCCGATACCTACCTGGGACAGTTGCTGGCGCCTGTCTTTGGTAAGTCTGAGTTATTGCCCGCATCTGAAGGCTATATTTATATAGGAGTAGTGGGTATTGTTGTGGCTATTTACTTTGTCGTTAGGGTATTTTCTTATTTGTTCAGTAAAAAAGTACGTGCTGCAGCATCATGGCATATAGCTCCTGAATTCAATATCTGGCTGATTGTGGCATTCCTGTCCCTGCTCATCGGGATGGGTGTTCCTTTTGTCTGGTTCAGGCAGTTCTTTGCAGATAATATTTCAACGCTCCGGCAGTTCCGGACCATAGGTCGGTTCTCATGGATATTCTACTACTTATTTATGATCTATACTTGCATCGTTGTGTATAGATGGTCGCTGAAATTAGCCGTGAGGCAGAAGATCATGGGGTATGGTGTCCTGGGCCTGGCGGGTGTCGTGTGGGCTATCCAGATCTTTGGCTACGCGCAGCATTACAGGAAAATGCTGATACCCGCGATGGTTACCTATGATAAAATAACGGATAAGGATGGCCGCCTGCGTAAGGCATTAGCGGATAAGCAAATAGATATGACAGCATATCAGGCGATCCTGATGTTGCCCTATTTTCACATTGGCTCGGAGAAGTTGTGGCTGCAGCAGGAAACGGAAAGTAATATAATGGCCAATGCTACCAGGCTCTCTATGTTGTTTGGTTTGCCCATAGTGGATGTGATGATGTCGCGTACATCCTGGAGCCAGACCTTCGCATCTGTTCAGATCGTGGACGGCCCATTCAATAAGAAAGCGATCCTGGAATGCTTTAATGATAAGCCGCTGCTGTTGGCTGTGAGCCGGTCGGAGCCATTATCCTATAAAGAATCGGAATGGTTGCAATATGCACGGGAGATCCTCGATATACCGGAAGATGATATGACGCTATATACCATAGATCTGCCTGCTTATAAAAGGCTGAGCGCGCAATATCGGGACAAAATAGTACAGGAAGCAACTGCTGCTGCGTCACCGGCAGGGCTGCTTCATGACGCCCTGGGGTATTATTATAAAGAAGATTTTGAGTCCATGGGCAACCTAGACTACGGTTACCGGGGAGCCAGGTCGTGGAGCGCCGCCGGTTCCGGGGAGAAGAGGGATTATATTACCGCTGTACCTTTGCCGGATACGGTATCAGGTATAGACTATGTTTTCAGCATCTGGGCGCAGGTCAATCAGACGGACTACAGGCACCCTGTTTTTGAGCTGTTCTTTAAAGACAAGGAAGGAAAAGACTTGGGCAGCTACCTGGTTAGAAGCGGGAATGTTACTATGGAAGATAATTTCTGGTTCTTATATGATACCAGGTTTACTGCGCCTCCGCATACCGTTCAGGTAGATGTGATAGTACATAGTGCGGACTTTGGCGCGTCCTATCTTGCGCTGGATGAATTGTTGGTACGGCCTGCAAATGCCATACACTATAGTAAAGGTTCTGGGCAGGTTATTCTTAATAACCGAACACTCCCTATGCCGGGCTTTCCCATTCATAATAATCCTTCCGTCAATTCATTACTATGCAGATAGGAGGCTGATGGTCAGGTGGTTAGGTGCTTTCCTGCTTGGGTATTGCCTGTAATTTTTTGAGTGATATCTTTATAAATGGTTAAAATGGTTGAAGATCAGCACAATAATTTGGCGGAGTGGTATTAAAAGCCTTACCTTTGCGCTCCTTCCTGATTGATGGGAGGGAGGAGTTCTTAAGAGTTGCATTGAGGTATTAGGTGTGGGGTTTGGTGTTTTTAGGTTTTGAAATTTTTTTAGAAAAACCTTTAAAAATATTTGGATTATAGGGATAAAGATTATTACCTTTGCACTCCCGAAACGGATGGGTTTGTTGCCTTAAGTTTTGCGAATTATAGAAGTTATTTGAGATATAGGAATACAGCAGTAAGCATTGATTTAGATTGATGCTG
>Ga0209958_1000126_pt1 | contig 241040 bp, 253 predicted proteins | sample ThiBio_inoc_plan_FD_183942 | JGI IMG/M metagenome (GOLD analysis project Ga0209958, IMG submission 183942) | Wastewater bioreactor microbial communities from Cape Town, South Africa - Thiocy_inoc_plan (SPAdes) | ecosystem: Engineered > Bioremediation > Thiocyanate > Unclassified | place: South...
AAAGCCAAGTTTTATTGATGTTTTCGGGCGATTAGCAGCTCGGGTCCGGGCGCCAGCGAGGGCGCGGATCACGCTCTGGCCACCTGTTTGGCGCAATATTTTCGTCGCGACCGCCATGACCGCCCCGGAGTCGCCCAGACACGGCACCAGAACCTCACAGCCTCGGCAAGCGCCTTATTTTATTGAGGAAAGACGGTTGGCGACGGGTAACGACACCTAGCGACGGATAGGGCAACGCACTCTCTTAAAAAACCCTATGTTTTTGTCGCGTTACAGCACTCCTCCTCCGTTCGACAGCTGGGCACGGAAAATCCGGACGGAAGCTGCATCCACACCGAGGCGGCGAACCGCATCCATCTGATTTTAAATAAATGGTGACCCCGACAGGACTCGAACCTGTAACCTGCCCCTTAGGAGGGGGCTGCTCTATCCAGTTGAGCCACGGGGCCTTGTGGGCCTTCTAGCGGCGATTTTGTCGGTCTTGCAAGACTTTCCTGTTCTGGCAGAACGAAAAAGGGGGAGCGCTTTTGGCCCATCGCTCCCCCTTGGTCCCTCGCGCCGGTTGAGAGCTTGCTGGCGCGGTGGATACTGGTCGGCAGGAATGCCGTTAGCGCTATCAATAACAGGGAAACAGGCCTTGGACAAGGGGAAGCTTTGGCGCTAACAAGGATTCACGTTCTTGCGAGAATTTTGCAGAAGGTCCAACAAACGTGTCCAAGCCTCCCGTTGCCGATCCGCGCCGCACCCTGACCCTGCGGGACGTCTCCGAAGCCTCCGGTGTCAGCGAGATGACCGTCAGCCGGGTGCTGCGCAACCGCGGGGACGTTTCCGAAACGACGCGGGAACGTGTGCTTCAGGCAGCGCGTGACCTGGGCTATGTGCCGAACAAGATCGCCGGTGCGCTGGCGTCCCAGCGGGTCAATCTGGTCGGTGTCATCATCCCCTCGATGTCCAACATGGTTTTTCCCGAAGTGATGATGGGCATTTCCGAAACGCTGGAGGATACCGGCCTGCAACCCGTGGTCGGCATCACCAACTACAGCCCGGAGCGTGAGGAGGCTGTGCTTTACGAAATGCTGAGCTGGCGCCCCTCCGGTGTCATCATCGCGGGGCTTGAACACAGCCCGGCGGCGCAGGCCATGCTGGAAAGCGCGGGCATCCCGATCGTCGAGATCATGGATATCGACGGCACGCCGGTTGACAGCGCGGTCGGCATCTCGCACCGGCGGGCCGGACTGAAGATGGCCGAAGCCATCGTGGCGGCGGGGTATCGGCGCATCGGGTTTCTGGGCACCAAGATGCCGGATGACCACCGCGCCCGGAAGCGGCTGGAGGGGTTCAAAGAGGGGCTGGCGGCTGCGGGTCTGTCGCTGGCCGGCGAGGAATATTATGCGGGCGGCTCGGCGCTTCTGAAGGGGCGCGAAATGACGGGGGCGATTCTCGAACGCAACCCGGATCTCGATTTCCTTTACTATTCAAACGATATGATCGGTGCGGGTGGCCTGCTTTACTGTCTCGACAAGGGGATCGACGTCCCGGGGCGGCTGGGGCTGGCGGGCTTCAACGGGGTGGAGCTGCTGGACGGGCTTCCGCGCAAGCTGGCGACGATGGATGCCTGTCGCCGCGAGATTGGCGTACATGCGGCCGAGATCATCGCGGGCAAGCGCCCCTCGGGTGTGATCGGCGGTGAGCGGATCGAGTTGTTCCCGACGCTTGAGCCGGGCGACACCATCCGCAAGGGATGATCGCCCCCGGCCCGGAGGTTCAGTAGACCAGCCCGTCGAACAGGCCGTAGACCCCTGCAGCGCTGCCAAGGTCGCGGCCGCGTCCGCGATCATTGGCATAGGCCACGATGGCGGAATAGGTGCCGGGGCCGAAAGCGCCATCAATGCCGCCCCGGTAGTAGCCGCGCGCGGCCAGGCCGCTTTGGATCCGGCGACGGTCGTAGGCGCTGTAGGAATTGAAGGCCTGCGCCGAGGGCGTCATCCATATGCTCGGGCGCGAGGGCTGCTGATAGCGGTCATAATGCGGGGCGGGGCGGTAGACCTGCCGATAGACGGGGCGGGGCTGCACATATTGCGGTTGCACATAGCGCGGCCGCTGGTTCCGGCGTGCCTCGTCCAGCAGGCGGTCGACCACCATGGCGGCGGCCACCCCTTTGAGGAAGTTGCGTTCATTCCGGCCAAGCGCCTGCGCGGGGGCGGCGGCGGTCAGGCCGATGGCCAGCGCGGTGATGGTGGCAATGGCGGCACGGCCGAACCGGCGCGGTGCAGTTGATGCGGGAGCAGAGATGACAGCGGGCAGCATGTCCGTTCCTTTCTGTTTGCGGATTCGCTGTCCCGACAGATGCACCCCGTTGCCGCGCTAGGCAAAATCGGTGGCCTGTTATCGGATAACAAGGCAGGTTGACCAGCTTGGGCACCCTGGCCGCGTGGTGGGCAATCCGATGATGGGACCAGAAGTTGCCGTGCCAGCGAAGGGTGGCGCGACGCTATAGAAGGTTGACCTGCATAAGGCTCTCCGGGGCCGTCTGGACTTGACGGAGAACAGCAGGTTTACCGGGTGCCATCACCCTGCTTTTCGGCCGGGCAACGGGGGCGAGACGACGTGCGGATCGTCCGCGATTTCACATCGGTGACGGGCGTGACCTGCCAGAACCGCGCTAGGGGCGCGATGAATTTGGCGGTGACGCGGGCGGAGACTCTTCCGATGGTCGGGGCGGAGAACATCTGGATATATCGCGGCGCCGGGGCCGGGGCTGCGGGTTGCCATCGGCAGCTTTCTGGCCCATCGGTGCCCTGCCAGGCGCCGCAGGGCTATACAAGGGGTGGGATTTGCTGTAGGCGCGGCGGCAAGGCTCCGAATGATTCCGGGGCAGCACGGGCAGGGAGGCCCGGCTGCAAGGGGAATGGCAGGGCCGTCACAGGGCCTTCCCGCCCCTTCAGGTAACAGACATGACTGATCTTCCGATTGCGGCCCCGCTGGCAGCGGCGCTTGCCGCCAAGGGCTATGAAAGCCTCACCCCCGTGCAGGAAGCCGTTCTTGCGCCCGAATTGCTGGGTCGCGACGCGCTGGTTTCGGCGCAGACCGGCTCGGGCAAGACCGTGGCCTTCGGCCTTGCCATGGCGCCCGAGGTGCTGGGCGGCGCGGATATCCTCAAGCCCGCCGAGGCGCCGCTGGCGCTGATCATCGCGCCGACGCGCGAACTGGCGCAGCAGGTCGCGCGCGAACTGGAATGGCTTTATGCCGAGGCCGGCGCCCAGATCGCCACCTGCGTCGGTGGGATGGACTACCGCACCGAACGCCGCGCGTTGTCCTTCGGCGCGCATATCGTCGTGGGCACGCCCGGCCGCCTACGCGACCATATCGAGCGCGGCAGCCTTGATATGTCGCTGCTGCACGTCGCCGTGCTGGACGAAGCCGATGAGATGCTCGACCTTGGCTTTGCCGAGGATCTGGAGTTCATCCTCTCTGCCGCGCCGGAAGGCCGCCGCACGCTGATGTTCTCGGCCACCGTGCCGAAAGAGATTGAAAAGCTCGCCTCGACCTTCCAGCGCGACGCGATCCGCCTGCAAACGGCGGGCGAGGCGAAGCAGCATGGCGATATCGAATATCGCGCCTTCAACGTCAGCCCGCGTGACCGCGAACACGCGATCTTCAACGTGCTGCGCTACTATGAGGCGCGCACGGCCATCGTGTTCTGCAAGACCCGCGCCAACGTCAATCATCTGCTGGCGCGGATGGGCAACCGGGGATTCCAGGTCGTCGCCTTGTCGGGCGAGCTGAGCCAGACCGAACGCATGCATGCGCTGCAAGCGCTGCGTGACGGGCGCGCGCGGGTCTGTATCGCCACGGACGTTGCGGCGCGCGGCATCGACTTGCCGGGGCTGGAGCTGGTCATCCACGCCGATCTGCCGTCGAATTCGGAAACCCTGCTGCACCGTTCGGGCCGCACTGGCCGCGCAGGCAACAAGGGCGTATCCGCGCTGATCGTGCCGCCGTCGGAATTCCGCAAGGCCTCGCGTCTGCTGCAAGGCGCCAAGGTCGTGGCGGAATGGGCCAAGGCCCCTTCGGCTGACGAGGTTCAGGAACGTGACGACGCGCGGCTTATGGAACTGCCGCTGCTGTCCGACCGACCGGGCGAAGAGGCCGCGCTGGCGCGGGATCTGATCGAACGCTATGGCGCCGAACATATGGCGGCGGCTTTCGTGCGGTTGTGGCGCGATGCGCGTTCGGCGCCCGAGGTGCTTCAGGACATGGCGCCCCCTGCTGCGGCGGCCCCCTCGGCCCCGCGCGACCGCAACGCCTTTGGCGAGGCGGAATGGTTCCTGTTGACGGTCGGCCATGAGGGTCGGGCGGAGGCGCGCTGGCTGTTGCCGAAGATCTGTGATGGTGTCGGCATCACCAAGAACGAGATCGGTGCGATCCGCGTGCAGCAGACCGTGACCTTCGTCCAGATCGCCAAGGCGGCGGCTGGTCGCATCGGGGCGCAAGTGGAGCTTGAGCCCGGCCTGAACATGGAGCGCGTCGAGGGCGAGCCGCAGTTTGGCCGCCCGGAACGCGGTGGCCCGCGTCCTGAGCGCGCTCCGCGCCCGGACCGTGGTGACCGGACTGATCGCGCGCCGCGTCGTGACAAGCCTGCCTATCAGCCGAAACCCTCGCGCTTTGTAGATGAGGGCGAGGCCGCGCCGCGCCCTGCGCGGGAGGACCGCCCGGCCCGGGACCGGGACGAACGCCCGGCGCGTGCCTGGGAAGATCGTCGCCCCGCAGCGGCTGAGGGAACCCGCAAGCCCTATGCGAGCCGCGAGCGTGAGTATCCGCAACGCCCGGAAGGCGCCGAGACGGAAAAGCGCAGCTACAAGCCGCGCGAAGCCGCGCCCTATGGCCGCAAGGCACAGGGCGAGGAGGCCGCTCCTGCGCGCAAGCCCTACACCCCGCGCGACTCCGGGGACCGCAAACCCTATGCCCCGCGTGAGGCGGGAGAGCGCAAACCTTACGCCCCGCGCGACGGTGCGGACCGCAAGCCCTACACGCCGCGTGAGGGTGGCGAGCGCAAACCCTATGGCGCCCGCGATACGGGGGACCGCAAGCCTTATACTCCGCGCGAAGGCGGGGATCGCAAACCTTACGGAGCGCGGGACGAGGGCGACCGTAAACCCTATGCGCCGCGCGGTGCCGGGCCCGAGGGCGGCGACCGCAAGCCGCGCTGGTCGGCGGGGGATCGTGCCACGAATGGCGGCGATGCCAAACCGGCGGGTAAATCGGCTGGCTTCAAGTCGCATGGCGGCGGCAAGGACAAGCCCGCCCGCGCGGCCGGAACGAAGTCGCACAAGGCGGAAGGCGGTTTCGCGGCGAAGTCCGGCAAGGGCAAACCCGCGCCGCGTCCGGTGGATGCGCGCGACACCTCCAAGCGCTTCGTGCCGCCGAAGAAGAAGTAAGACGCGGATGCGGGGCATTCAGCCCCGCAGTGGCACCATTGCCTTGATCGCCGCGACATGGGCGGGGGTTGCCCCGCCCGCATCCTCTGCAAGCTCGGCTGCTGTGGCCATCAGGGCCTCCGGCGCGACGATGCGGTCCAGCAGACCCCAGGCCAGCGCTTCTTCCGCGCTGGCCTTTACACCTGCCATCAGGATCATCTTGGCCCGTGACGGCCCGACCAGCGCGGCCAGACGTCCGGGGTCCGACGGCTGTGGCAGGAAGCCAAGCTTCATCACCGGGTAGAAGAATTTCGCTCCCGGTACGCCGATCCGCAGGTCACAGGCCAGCACCATGCCCATGGCGCCCCCGGCCAGCGTGCCGTTCAGCGCGGCGATGGTCAGGCAGGGCAGGGCGGCGATGCGGCCCGACAGCCGTTCCCAGACATCGGCGGTGGCAAGCCCTGCGCGGGCTTCGTCCAGATCGGCCCCGGCAGAAAACACCTTGCCGGCGCCCGTCAGCACCAGCACCCGCGCGCCCTCGGCCCCGGCGCGGATCGCGAGGCTGTCCAGTTCCTCCAGCATGGCGCGGGTCAGCGAATTGGCCTTGTCGGGCCGGTTCAGTGTGACGGTCCAGACACCGCCGTCGACAGACAGTTCGATCATGCCAACAGCCCCACCTTGCGCCGGATGTTTTCGTCCCTGAGCGAAATTTCCTCGCCTCGCCAGTCATCGGCTTCGGGGCTGCACATCCACAGCAAGGCCTGCGCGGGCCAGTCGGCGGGAATATGGTCTGTCACCTCAAGACGGCTGACAGGGTTGATGCCTGATGCCTTGATCTGCACCTGCATCCCGGTCGCGACCGTGCCGGGCGACAGACCCATGACGCGCAGCCACTGGCCTTCCTCCAGATGCAGGGCGCGCGTCAGCATCGCCGCCCCGGCCTTCGAGGCGCAATAGGCGCTCCAGCCCTCCAGTGGCCGGTGCGCTGCGCCGGAAGAGATGGTGATGATCGTGCCGGTACCGGCGGATTTCATCACCGGAAGCGCCGCGCGGATGCCGTTGAACACCCCCGCCAGATTGACCTGCACCGCCTGTGCCCAAAGCGCGGGATCGGCGTCTTCGATCCGCGCGATCGGCTCGATCAATCCGGCGTTGTTGACCAGCACGTCAAGCTGTCCCCAGTGTGCGACAATCTGCGCCACCGCAGCCGAAACCGCCGCTGCATCCGCCACATCGCAGGCCAGCACCAGGGCGCGATCCGCGCCGATATCCGCCGTCAGCGCCGCCATTTCCGCTTCGCTGCGTGCCAACAGGGCGACTTTCGCGCCTGCGGCCGCGAAAACCCGCGCCGCCGCCGCGCCGATCCCCCGGCTTGCGCCGGTAATCGCCACTACCTTCCCGTTCATCACCATGCCTTCTTCCCTCCGTCACGCAGGCTTGATACCTCATGTGACATCGCGCCGGAAAGCCTTGACCGGCCCATGCCACTCGCGGATGCTGTTGCATCATTACAGCAGGAAGGTTTCGTTATGACCCGATTGAAATTCATGTGCTCGACCGCCTGCGTGGCGCTTCTGGCGGGCAATGCCGCTTTGGCGGATGTGACTCCCGAACAGGTCTGGGAGAACTGGAAGACGCTCAGCACCTCCTATGGCCAGACGATGACGACCGGCAGCGAAGCCCGCGAGGGCGATACGCTGGTGATTCGCGGCATCGACCTTACGTCGAAGAACGAAGGGGCCGAGGCAGTGATGCATCTGGACGAGGTGCGCCTGAAGGAACAGGGAGACGGCACCGTCGAGATGACGATGAGCGAGACGTCCAGCATGACGGTGAAAACCGAAGCCGAGGGTGAGGTGCCCGCAACCACCACCGGGCTGACGATTGCCACCCCCGGCATGCGCGTCATCGTCTCGGGCACGCCCGAGGAAACCCGGTATGATTTCACCGGCTCCAGCGTGAAAGCATCACTGTCCGGCATCGAAGGCCCGAAAGACGTCCCCGAGGATCTGAAGCTCGAGGCGACGCTGCGCGGCCTTTCCGGCAATTACCTGGTCTCGGGCACGACCGATTTGGTGGTGACCAGCAATCTGGCGGCGGACAGCCTTGGCATTGTGATCAGCGGCACGGATACCGCAGACAACAGCAAGGTTGACGTCAAGGCCGACATGACCGCGCTGACCGGGCAGTCGACTTCGCGGATGACCGGCGGCGTGGCAGATGATTTTCTGGCCGCGCTGAAAGCGGGCAGCGCGATGGAGGGCAGCTTTGCCTATGCCGGTGGCACCATGGACATGAAGGTCGATGGCGCGGAAGGCCCGATGCAGATTTCGGCCTCCAATACCGGCGGCAGCCTTTCTTTCGCGATGGACGCCAGCCGTCTGGCCTATGGTGCCGGTGCGAAGGACGCACGCGTCACGGTCTCGGGTGCGCAGATCCCCTTCCCGCAGGTGAATTTCGGCTACAAGGAAGGCGCGTTCAATCTGGTGATGCCGGTTTCCCGAACCGACGCCCCCGCCGATTTTGCCTTCCTGACCAAGCTTGTCGGGCTGACCGTCTCGGATGAGATCTGGGGCATGCTGGACCCGACAGCGCAGCTGCCGCGCGACCCCATGAACGTGGTGCTGGATACCAAGGGCAAGGTCACGCTGAACGTCAATCTGCTGGACGAGGCCGAGATGGCCGCGCTGGGTGAAGGCGCTCCGGGCGAGATCAATGCGCTGGACATCAACGAACTTCAGGTCACCGCCGCAGGGGCCGAGGTCACGGGTTCGGGCGCGCTGACCTTCGACAACAGCGATATGGAAACCTATGGTGGCGTTCCGGCGCCGACCGGCCAGATCGACCTGAAGGCCGTGGGCGTCAACGCGCTGCTGGACAAGCTGATGGCCATGGGGCTGGTCCCTGAGGATCAGATGATGGGCACCCGGATGATGCTGGGCATGTTCGCCAAGGTCGATCCCAGTGCGCCGGATACTATGACCTCCACGCTGGAGTTCAAGGACAAGCACTTCTTCGCCAACGGCATGCAGCTGCAATAACCTGCACCCGACATCCCTTGGGCCGCCCTCATCGGGCGGCCTTTTTCGTGAAAGGAAACGCCCCTCATGCAATCAGACGCGCTGTTCGCCCAGTTGCACCGCGAGGCCGAGGCGCTGGGCGGCGCGCGGCTCTTTACCATCAGTGTGCAGGACCCCGATGTGGGACTGGCGCGCCGGGCTTACAGTTCGGATCACACGGCCTATCCGCTGTCCGTGCCAAAGCCGATCCAGCAGGACGCCTGGTCGCGCCGCGTGCTGATCGAGGGGAAGCCCTTCATCGCCAATACCACGGCGGAGTTTGCGCCTTATTTCTTTGATCATGCGCAGATCAATGCGCTTGGCTGTTATTCCGCGATCAACCTGCCGGTGCTGGATGGCGGGCAGGTGATCGGCACAGTGAACATTCTGGATGTGGAAAACCACTTCACCCCGGATCGGGTGACGGCCTTGCAGGACTTGCTGGCGGCGCAACATGTGGCGCTGGTTGCGGCCATGCGCGCCGTGCCGGTGGGCGGTTCGGTGGCTGAGGCGCGTCTGGCGCGGTTGCGCGTGCGGATGGTCGAGGCGGGGGTGGATCTGGTGGCGCTGGCGCCCGGCGCGCATCTGCGCTGGCTGCACGGGTTCGCGCCGATGCCGGATGAACGGCCCTGCCTCGCGCTGATCGGCCATCGTACCGCTGGCTGGCTGATGCCCGCGCTGAACGGCGAGGAGGTGGCGGCGCACAGCGACTGGGCGCAATGGCGCTGGGCGGATGATCAGGGGCCCGCCGCTGCGCTGGCTGAGGCGCTGGCCGCGCTTGGTGACATTGGCACGGTCAGTCTGGATGAAACCATGCGCGCCGACCATGCCCTGCTGCTGCTGGACGCGCTGCCCGCTGCCGGTCGGATGTTTGCCTCGGAAACCGTGGGGCATCTGCGGCTTTGCAAGGATGCGACCGAAATCTCCGCCCTGCGCGAAAACGCCCGCATCGCCGATCTGGCGCAACAGGCCCTGCGCGCCGCGATCCGCCCCGGCCAGACGGAGCGGCAGGTGGCCGAAGCTGCCCGCGCCGCTTTCAAGGCCGAAGGCGCGGTGCCGGAGTTCACCATCATCGCCAGCGGCCCGAACGGGGCCTTCCCCCATCATCACACCGGCGACCGGGTCATCGCGGAAGGGGACATCCTCGTCTGTGACATTGGTGCCCGCAAGGACGGCTATTATTCCGACATCACTCGCATGGCGGCCTGTGGCCCCGCGCCCGAAGGCTATGCCGAGGTACATGCCGTGGTCGAGGCGGCGGTGCAGGCCGCGCTGGCCGTTATCCGCCCCGGCATCCCGGCGCGTGACGTCGATGCAGCGGCCCGCGCGGTGATCGCGACGGCGGGCTACGGCGATTTCTTCACCCACCGCACGGGCCATGGCGTCGGGCAGGAAATCCACGAGCCACCCTATATCAGCGGCACGTCTGACGTGATCCTGGCGCCGGGAATGGTGTTCTCGGTCGAGCCGGGCATCTATCTGCCCGGCCGGTTCGGCATCCGGCTGGAGGAACTCGCCGTCGTCACCGAAACCGGATGCGAGATCCTGTCGTCGCTGCCGCGCGATCTGCATATCGCATAAGTCTTGCACGCAGGCGCCGGGCGGCTTAGCTCGGTCCTGCACAGGAAGGACATGCCATGACCGATCTCGCTACCCTGACCCATGCCCTGCTCGACGCGGCCCGCAAGGCGGGCGCCGAGGCTGCCGATGCACTGGCGGTAGAGGGCACGGCGCTGTCCATCGACATCCGTCAGGGCAAGCTGGAACAGGCGGAACGGGCCGAACAGATCGACCTTGGCCTGCGCGTGCTGATCGGCGGGCGGCAGGCCTGTGTTTCGGTCTCGGATACCTCACCGCGCACGTTGGCCGAGGTGGCGGAACGCGCCGTCGCCATGGCGCGCGAGGCCCCGGCGGACCCATACGCGGGGCTGGCTGATCCCGGCCAGATCGCCCGCGACTGGGATCTGGCGGCGCTGGATCTTGCCGATGACGCGCCCGAACCCAGCCCTGCCGCGCTGGAACAGGCCGCCCGTGCCGCAGAAGACGCCGCCATGGCCCGCGCCGGCATCCGGCAGGTGGAGGCTTCCGCCGGCCATTCGCGCCGCCGCATGCACCTTGCCGCGACCAACGGCTTTTCCGGTGGCTATGCCCGCAGCGCCACCTCGGTTTCCGCCGTCGCTTTCACCGGCGAGGGCACGGGGATGGAGCGTGACTGGGCCGGGGAATCCCGCATCCATATCGCCGACATGCCACGGCCAGAGGAAACCGGCGCCCTGGCCGCCGAACGTGCGCTGGCGCGGGCGGGGGCGCGCAAACCGGCGACCGGCACCTATAATGTGCTGTTTGACGAACGGATCGCGCAAAGCCTGATCGGCCATCTTCTGTCGGCAGTGAATGGTGCCTCCATCGCGCGCGGCTCAAGCTGGCTACGCGATGCTTTGGGGCAGCAGGTGTTGCCCAGGGGGCTGTCGGTGATCGAGGATCCGCATCGCGCGCGGATTTCCGGCTCGCGTCCTTTCGATGCCGAAGGGCTGCCGACGCAGCGCCGTGCCATTGTGGAAAACGGCATCCTGACCGGCTGGACGCTGGATCTGGCTACCGGGCGCAAGCTTGGTATGGCCTCCACCGCCAATGCGGCGCGAGGCACCACGTCGCCGCCTTCGCCCGCGACCTCGAACATCGACCTGACGCCGGGCACCGCCACGCGCAAGCAACTGATCGGGCAGATGGGGACCGGGCTTCTGGTGACCTCGATGATCGGCTCGACCATCAACCCGACTACGGGGGATTATTCGCGCGGCGCCAGCGGCTTCTGGGTCGAGGATGGCGAGATCGCCTACCCGGTCAATGAATGCACCATCGCGGGCAATCTGCGGACCATGCTTCTGTCGATGATCGCCGCCAATGATGCGCGGCCGCATTTGTCAACCCGCGTGCCCAGCCTGCTGGTGGAAGGGATGACGCTTGCGGGTCAATGAGGATGACCTTGTCCTGATCACCGATGCGGCCCGGCAGGCGGGTGCGCTGGCCATGCGATACTGGCGGCAGGCGCCGAAATTCTGGGAAAAGCCGGGGCAGGGGCCTGTCAGCGAGGCTGATCTGGCGGTGAACGCCCTGCTGCACGACTTGCTTTTGAAGACGCGTCCTGGTTACGGCTGGCTGTCCGAGGAAGACGCAGACACGCCTGAACGGCTGGGCGCCGCGCGGCTGTTCGTTCTGGACCCGATCGACGGCACCCGTGCCTTCATCGCGGGCGAGGATACCTTCGCCGTTTCGGTGGCCGTGGTAGAGCAGGGCATCCCGGTGGCGGGTGTGGTCCATCTGCCGGCGCTGGACCGCACCTATACGGCTGCACTGGCGCAGGGGGCGCGGAAGAACGATGCGCCGATCCGCGCCTCAGGCCGGGCCGGGGTCGAAGGGGCGACGCTGCTGACCACCGGGCCGAACATGGCGCCGGAGCACTGGCCCGGCGGGGTGCCGGACCTGAAACGCAGCTTTCGCCCCTCGCTGGCCTATCGGCTCTGTCTGGTGGCAGAGGGGCGGCACGACGGCATGCTGACGCTGCGCGATGCCTGGGAATGGGATATCGCCGCCGGGGCGCTGATCGCGGCCGAAGCGGGCGCCACGGTGACTGACCGGCTGGGCCAACCGCTGCGGTTCAATATCGCCCATCCGCAGGCGGCGGGGGTGATCGCTGCGGCGCCGGGATTGCATGCGGCGCTGCTGTCGCGCTTGGGCCATGGCTGACCGGGCGCTCCACCTCTATCTGCCCGCACATCTGCGGGCCGATCACGAAGCGGGCAAGACCAATATCCTCAGCCGCATCATCGAGGCGCTGCCGGATTGGGCGCTGCATCACCACCCGGAGGCTGAAGGCGCCGAGCCGCCCGCGCGTGGCGGCTATACCCTGACCCATATGCAAGAACCGCAGGACCGGCGCACGTTGTGTCTGCGCCGCGCCTATTACTATCCGTTCTGGCGGATCGAGCCGACCAACGAGCGCTGGAACTTCGCCGTCGCGCGCAAGACGCCGGATTGCAGCCGCATCCCGCCACGCGCCCGAGCCTTCCACGCCCGGTTGTCCGAACGTGTGCTGGCAGGGCGCGAGTCAAAGCGCGAAGGCTTTGTCTTCATGCCCTTGCAGGGCCGCCTGCTGGATCACCGCTCGTTCCAAAGCATGAGCCCGATGGCGATGATCGCCGAGACGCTGGCGCGTCAACCCTTGCCGGTGGTGGCGACGCTGCATCCCGGTGAGACCTATACCGAGGCCGAACGCGCCGCGCTGGCCGGGGTGACAGACCCGCGTTTCCGTCTGGTCGAGGCGCCTTCTGCCGAACTGCTTGCCCGCTGCGATTATGTGGTTACGCAAAACTCCAGCGTGGCCTTGCAGGCGATGATCGCGGGCAAGGGGGCGGTGTTGTTTGCCGGGATCGACTTTCACCACCCCGCCGGCTCGGTCCTGCGCGACGGGATCGAAGCCGCCTTCGCGCGTGGGGCCGCGCCGCCAGACCGCATGGCCGAATATCTGTGGTGGTTCTTCCGGCACGAGGCGATTGACGCGCAGGCCCCCGACGCCCCGTCCCGGATCGCGGCGCTTCTTCGGGCGCAAGGCTGGCCAGTAGCATAAAACAACTCGCATAGAAAAGGCGGCCCCGAAGGACCGCCCTTTCCGAAATTCAGCGCGAAATCAGATGGCCGAGCTGATCCAGTTCGCCAGCGCGGCTTTCGGCGCGGCGCCGATCTTGTTCGACACGACCTGACCGTCCTTGAACAGGAACAGCGCCGGAATGCCGCGCACACCCAGAACAGCCGGGCTGTCGGGGTTTTCGTCGACGTTGACCTTCACGATCTTCACCTTGCCCGCATATTCGGTGGCAAGCTCTTCCAGCGCCGGGCCGATCTGGCGGCACGGGCCGCACCATTCGGCCCAGAAATCCACCACGACCGGGATCGGCGATTTGCGGACTTCTTCATCGAAGGTGGCATCGGTGACGGCTACGGTTGCGGCGCCCATGATCGTTCTCCAAGGGAATCTGTCAGGCAAGAAACGTAAGGAGCCGGGCGCGCAGCGTCAAGGACTAGCGGCTGCGGCATAGCCGACCTCACGATATCGGGATGCTCGCCAGCCGCCGCGCCGCCGCGCGCCCCGCATGAAGGCCAGTGGCCCAGCTTGCGGTCAGCAGATAGCCGCCGGTCGGCGCCTCCCAGTCCAGCATTTCTCCGGCGGCAAAAAGGCCTGGCAGGGCTTTCAGCTCCAGATCATCGGTGAGGGCCGCGCGCGCGATCCCCCCCGCCGAGGATATCGCCTCGTCCAGCGGGCGGGGGCCTGTATGGGGCACTGGCAGATGCTTCAGCAGGGGGGCCAGATCGGCGGGCAGGGGCCGGGCCAGTTCCATCACCAGCGCGGTCGTCGCGGGCGGCAATCCCAGCTTGCGCAGCCGGTTACTGGCACTTTCGCCCGGCTTCATCCGCACCAGCCGGTCGCGCAGTGTCGCCAGTGTGAGATCGGGGAACAGATCCAGCGCCAGAGGTGCCCCCAACCGCAAGTCGCGGCTGATTGTGTAGATCCCGCCGCCTTCAAGCCCGCGGGCCGAGATCACGAACTCGCCCCGTTCGCGCCGGTCGCCCGCAATCAGACAGGCGCCCTTGACCGGCTGGCCGAAATGCCGCGCCATATGGGGGGACCAGCCCATGCAAAAGCCCATGTTCGCCGGGGCGAAGGGCGTTATCTTCACGCCCCGCGCGGCCAGCCAGGGCAGCCAGGCCGCATCTGACCCCAGCCGGGGCCAGCTTGCGCCGCCAAGCGCCAGCACGGTGACGGCAGGGCGCAGCGCTTGCGGGCCCTCCGGCGTGTCGAAAATCAGCGCATCACCATCAAATCCGGTCCAGCGCCAACGGCGGCGCAGGTCCACGCCCTTCCGCGCCAACCGCTCCAGCCAGGCCCGCAGCAGCGGTGAACCTTTCAGAGCCACCGGAAACACCCGCCCCGACGAGCCGGTGAAGACCTCTTGCCCCAACCCGCGACAGAAGTCCTTCACCTGTTCGGGGCCAAAGGCCGCCAGTATCGGTGCCAGCCATCCGGCATCGTACTGCGCGGCGAAGGCGGGCAGCGGCTCGTCCTTCGTCACGTTCAGCCCGGATTTCCCCGCCATCAGCAGCTTGCGCGCAGGAGAGGGCTTGGCCTCTGCCACCACGACCGGATGCCCCGCATCGGCCAGCGCCTCGGCTGCCATCAGCCCGGCCGGACCGGCGCCGATGACCAGCGCTCTCATGCCCCCGCGGCCTCGGCGCCCGCGTTGCGGAGATGGACCACGCGCTGCGGGAAGGGCATCTCGATCCCGTTGTCCTTCAGCGCGTTCCAGATGGCGAACAGCACGGGTGATCCGAAGCGGTTCTTGCCATCGTCAATGCCGTTGACCCAGTATTCCACCGCGAAATCGACAGAACTTTCGCCAAAGCCACGCAACTCGCAGTCGGGCCCGTCGGGTTCGGTCAGCACGAAGGGCAGCGCGGCGACTGCCGCCTCGATGATCTCCGGCACCTTGTTGATATCGGTGTCATAGCTGACCGAGAACTCTGCCTCGTAACGGTTGGCTGACCCCTGATCGGAATAGTTGACCACGCGCGAGGTGATGAAATGGTCATTCGGCACCACGATCCATTTGCCATCGAAGGTTTCCAGAATGCAGGCGCGGGCAGTCATCCGGACGATGGTGCCCTTTTCGCCGCCGTCCAGTTCGACGTAATCGCCGACGGTGGTCTGGCCTTCCAGCAGCAGGATGATGCCGGACACGAAGTTCGCAGCGATCTGCTGCAGGCCAAGGCCGATCCCGACACCCAGCGCACCGCCCAGAACCGCGACGGCGGTCAGGTCGATGCCCATGATCGACATCAGCAGCAGGAACGAGGCGCCGAAGATCATAACCTCGGTTGCCTTCACCGCCAGTTCGCGGGTGGCCGGGCGCAGCTCTTCCTGTTTCTTGATGTAATCGGCGCTCTGCCGGTTCGACCAGGCGCCCAGCCAGAACAGCAGCGATCCCGCAATCAGCCCCCGGATCAGTGCCATGACCGAGAAGCGGATGTTGCCGAAAGCGATGATGGTTTCTTCCAGCCGCAGCGAAATCTCGTCCAGGATGCCAAGCGCATAAAGCGCGGCGACCGGAATCAGGACATAGCGACCCAACAGCCGCAGGAAGCTGTCACGCAGCACCTCGCGCACGAAGATCCGGGCGGCGAGGAACAAGAAGATGCGCTTGCCAAAGGCGATAACGGCACCCGAGCCGAACAGCGAGCGGGTGATCTCTTCTCCCAGAGCGGTGAAAGCCCAGGCGAATAGCGGCAGCAGAAGCGGCAGGAAGCGGCTGGCGAACAGGCGCGCCGTGACCATATAGCCGGTCTTGCCCTCCGGCGGGGTGATCAGCCGCATGAACAGCGGCTGGGTCCGCAGCGTCAGCAGCCGCGCGGCCATGAAGGCCACGATCAGCAGGGCGAATTGCGACCAGGCGGCGGGCGACAGCAGCCAGAGCTTTGCCGTCTCGACCGCCGGGTCCAGCCATTCATGCAGCACGAGGAAGAATTCGGATTGCTTGTCCATTGCGATGCCCCAATACGCCGGGTCCGACCTGCCGGGAATGGCGGAGGCTTCGCAGAACCCGCCCGCCGGTGCAAGCCTTCGTCACCGGCAGGGCGGGTGCCCCAACGTCAGATCATGCGGATCGTATCTTTCTCGACCGAAAGCACATAGCCGCGCCGGGCGATGGTCTTGACCAGAAGTTCCGACACCAACTGGTTCCCCAGCGCGTCGCGCAGCCGCTTGACCCGCGTGGCGCCCGATGCCTCGTCGCAATCCGCCTCGGTCCGGCCCGAGATCACCGCCTCGATCTGCGCGCCGGTCAGCACCTCGTCATCCATCCGTGCCTCGGCCAGCACCGACAGGGTTTCGATGGCGGCCTCGGTCAGCTTGAATTCCAGATCGTTGATATAGACCGCCCGGCTTTCCCGGCTGATCATCAGGGACGACACGGTGATCCCCGACCGCTGGATGGCTGACATCCGGCGGTTTTGCCCCACGATGGTCAGCAGGAACACCAGACAGGCCACCAGCAACCCGGCGGAAAACACCAGAAGCACGAAGATGACCATGCGGTAGCTCGACAGCACCTCCTGAAAGGTGGTGCCGGATTGCGCGATGATCTCCAGCAGCTTGATCTCGGCCAGGGTGCGCAGGTCGTCGTTTTCGACGAAGAGCTTTTCCACCCGCGCATTGAAGGCATTGGCGTCAGGCAGGCTGAGAAACAGGAACACCGCCGCCGCGGCGAGAATCGCGACAATGGCGGCGACGCCGAAAGCGGCCGTGCGGTTCCCCGCGCGGAGACTTTCAGTAACGGAGGAAGTAATCTCCGGCACTCGATCGCCTTTCATTGAGGCCCTCGGGGCCGAAGGTGGACACGATATTTAAGAGCTTCCAGCCCTGCGCGGCAAGGCGCGGCGCCAGTTCGGCGCGGGCGCCTTTCTTGTTGCAGGCGGAAACTTGCGCCACGCCGTAGTGCAGGCGCAGCGGGTTGTCCTGCTTGGCCTTGTAATCGGCATAGCATTCGGCAGCCGCAGGCATGGCGACAAGGCAGGCAAGGGCGGCTGCAAGAAGAACGCGGATCATGGCGCAGGCTCCGGTTAGGGTCTTTGCATACTGAGGGGGAAGCGCCTGTAATTCAATAACCTGAGCGGAGATTGGCCGTTGTTATCGGATAACGCGGCCGTGTCATTGCCTGTCCTGCGGCGCCGGGCGAATATGCCTGCAATGACTGGCGAACCATGAGTCGCCGGCATCGACGCAGAGCAGAAGAACAGGAGATTTCAGATGACCCAACCCCGCCACCGGGGGCGGCTTTCGCCGCAGACCCGTTTCGCCCTGACCATGATGGCCGCACTCGCGGTGATGATTGCCCTGACGCTGTCCGCCCTTCCGGGGCAGGGAAATGCCACGACGACCTGCAAGCTGGAACTGTCGGAACCGGCGCATCGCGCCTGTGACGTCTGATCCGTGGCGCGTCCGGTTCCCGATCTGAGCCTTGAGGATGAGGCCCTGTCCCGCTTCCCCGGCCCGATTGCCGGCGTGGATGAAGTCGGGCGTGGTCCGCTTTGCGGGCCTGTCACCGCAGCGGCTGTGATTCTCGATCACGCGCATCTGCCGGAAGGCATATCCGACAGCAAGACCCTGTCATCTGCGACGCGCGAACGGCTCGCCGAAGAAATTCAGGCTTCAGCACTGGTCGGCATCGGTCACGCGAGCGTCGAGGAGATCGACGCGCTCAATATCCTTCAGGCCAGCTTTCTGGCCATGAGCCGCGCTGTCGCCGCGCTGGCCGTGGCGCCGGGCTTCGTTCTGGTCGATGGCAACCGCCTGCCCCCCGGCCTCCCCTGCGCGGGACAGGCCGTGGTGAAGGGGGACGGGCGCAGCCTGTCCATCGCAGCCGCCTCGATTGTTGCCAAAGTGGCACGCGATCGCATCATGGTGGATTTGGCGCAACAGCACCCCGGCTACGGCTGGGAGCGCAATGCCGGTTACCCGACCAGGGACCACCTTCAGGCGCTTCTAGATTTTGGGGTGACCCCTCATCATAGGCGTTCGTTCCGCCCGGTCCACAATATCTTGTATCAAGACGTTTCTATAACTCGTTGATTCAAAAAAGAATTTGACGGGGAATCGTCTCTGACTCATCTTGGGACACAAGATAACGGCCCGCAGAGGCCGCAGACCGAGGCAGTAATGACGATCAAGAAGACCCGTGCGGAGGCCCCCGGCCTGCCGCTTAACCAGATCATTGCCGGTGACTGTATCGAGGCCATGAACAGCCTTCCGGCTGGCTCGGTGGATCTGATTTTCGCAGATCCGCCCTATAACCTTCAGCTGAAGGGCGAGCTTCATCGTCCCGACAACAGCAAGGTGGATGCGGTCGATGATCACTGGGACCAGTTCTCCAGCTTCTCGGCCTACGACCGTTTCACCCGCGACTGGCTGACCGCTGCGCGGCGCCTGCTGAAGCCGACCGGCGCGATCTGGGTGATCGGCAGCTATCATAACATCTTCCGCGTCGGCGTCGCCATGCAGGATGCGGGTTACTGGATGCTGAACGATGTGGTCTGGCGCAAGACCAACCCGATGCCCAACTTCCGCGGCAAGCGTCTGACCAATGCGCATGAAACGCTGATCTGGGCCAGCCGCGATGAGGCGGCCAAATACACCTTCAACTACGAGGCGCTGAAAGCGCTCAATGACGGTGTGCAGATGCGCAGCGACTGGGTGCTGCCGATCTGCACCGGGCATGAACGGCTGAAGGATGAAAACGGCGACAAGGCGCATCCGACGCAGAAGCCTGAAAGCCTGCTGCACCGCATCCTGATCGCCACCACCAACCCCGGCGATGTGGTGCTGGACCCATTCTTCGGCACGGGCACCACCGGCGCGGTGGCCAAGATGCTGGGCCGTGATTTCATCGGAATCGAGCGGGAGGAAAGCTACCGCAAGGTTGCCACCGAACGTATCGCGCGCATCCGCAAGTTCGATGCCTCGGGGCTGGAAGTGACCGGCAGCAAGCGGGCCGAGCCGCGTGTGCCCTTTGGTCAGGTGGTCGAACGTGGCATGCTGCGTCCGGGGGAAGAGCTTTATTCCGTCGGCAACCGCTTCAAGGCCAAGGTCCGCGCCGATGGCACGCTGATCGGGAACGAGGTCAAGGGCTCGATCCATCAGGTCGGGGCGGCCTATGAAAAGGCGCCTTCCTGCAATGGCTGGACCTACTGGCACTTCAAGCGGGACGGCAAGATGATCCCCATTGATATCCTGCGCCAGCAGATCCGCGCCGAGATGGAGGCTGACGAGCGTCAGCATCACTGAGGCGCCGTTTCCCATAAGCTCAAAAGTTACGCCTGTGCCCCGGTCCGCCGGGGGCACACCTCCCCGCCATGCGTGCATGGCGGGGCTTTTTGCATGCGGTCAGAACCTGCATGCCCGGCCTGTTTCATCCCTTTGCGCGGCCATGCGTTGGTCCGAAACCCCGCTTCCGGCTTTTGCAGCCTGCGCGGAATACCATCCGGGCCATCAGGCTGCGGGCGGGGATATCTCGCAGACCGTCAGCGGCGCATCGAAACCGTCTGGATGCGCGATCTGTGCAGGGCGGTTCAGGCATTCACTTTCCCGAACCTGCCCTGGAGGCCGGTAGAAATGGCGTCAAACCCCTGAGGTCAGGGGCGCTATTTCGCGTCAATGGCTTAGGGGTAATTGGGTGAGAGGCTGGACAACGACCCAAGCGGGGCTCGTTACGGCTGCTTCCTTCCGGACCTGACCGGGTTGGCGAGGCGCTCGCCCGCGCCAACCTCTCGAGGCATCACATAGGCAAGGTGGCGGGATTCTGCAAGCCCTCGCGTTTAGCGGGGCAGGGCGGCGATCAGCTTGGCCAGGGCGGTCCTGAACCGCTCGGGCGCGGTGTCGCGGCTTTGCAGGTGGTCGCCGGGGGTGAGAACCAGAACGGTGTCGCCGCCGCGTGCGGCCAGCAGGGCCTTGCTGGTTTCAGGTGGTACGATCCGGTCCGCCTCGCCATGAAAGATCAGCAGCGGACCCTTGAAGGCGATAAAGGCATTTGTCACCCGCGCCTGTGACAGATCAAGCCCGTGGCTGAAGCCGAAGGCGGGCAGGGCCAGCGCGGTTCCGATCCCACCCAGAGGCAGCGCCATCCGGCGGGTGATGTGGCGCAGTGTGGCGGGAAAATCCAGCGCGGGGGCATCCAGAACAACGCCAGCGGTCATCCCGGCACGGTCGGACCGGGCCAGAAACTGTCCGGCGATGCTGCCCCCCATCGAGGCTGCGACCAGCAGTACCGAGTCATAGCCCTGACTTTTCGCCCAGTCATAAGCCGCCTCCAGGTCGCGCCATTCGGTCAGGCCGAAGGCATGCAGGCCGTCAGGGGCGGGCGGGGCGCCCGCGTCGTCGCGATAGGTGATCAGCAGAACGGGCAGACCCGCCTGATGCAGTTGCGGCAGGAAGGGGTAGCCGTCCTCGCGCGCACCGCCGATCCCATGAACGAAGATCGCAAGCCGTTTGCCATCTGCGCCGGGGGCAGGGATGAACCATGCGGGGGCGGGGCCCAGCGGCGTCTCCAGTTCGACGTCCTGCCATGCCATCCCGAAAGCGCGCCCCGGATCGCCGCGATAGCCGATTTTCAGCGGATCGTCTATTTCAGGCTGAGCCAGCGCCGAGAAGGCGCGGCCGGTCAGTACCTCGACCATCAGCCGATGCGCAAACCATGCCGACCCCAGCACCGCCAGCAAGGCAAGGAGCGCGGCGGCAGTCAGAAGGCGCCTGATCCAGCGGCTGCTCATGTCAGATCACCCCGGCCAGACGTGCGCCTTCCAGCAGGTTTTCGGCCACATGATTGGCATGAACCCCCTCAGTCGGCAGGATGTCAGGCACCTGCACCACTACGCAGCCTGCCTCGCGGGCGGAGCGGGCGCCGGTTTCGCTGTCCTCGAACACCAGACAGCGCGCTGGGGCGACACCCAGCCGCGCGGCGGTCAGCAGATATGGCTCGGGATGCGGCTTTGGCGCGCTCACGTCATCGCGGGTGATGACATGGCGGAAATGGCGCGACAGGCCCGCCATCTCCAGCTTGCGCAGGCCGCTTTCGCGCGCCGAAGAGGTGCAGAGTGCCATCGGCAGGTTGACAAGCTCCAGAATCTCGCGGGCGCCGGGCTTCAGGGGCACATCACCGTCGAGGGCGGCGTGGAAGGCGGCATCCCAGCGCCGGACAAGATCGGCGACATCCGTCTGCGGAAACCACGCCTGCAGCAGAAGCTGGCCGCTGGGGCCGTCCTTGCCGATCAGATCGTGGAACAGATCGTCACCCGCGATCAGCCCCATATCGGACAGAACGCCGCGCCCGGTCCGCATGGCGACGGATTCCGTGTCGATCAATGTGCCGTCCAGATCGAAGATCACCGCATCGAACATCGCATTCCCCGTCGCTGGCCCGTTTCGCGTCCGAGGTCTAGCCGATCACAGGTGCAGACGGAAGCGGGCGAAGCCTTCGGGGGTGGTGCCAAGAGGTTCCGGGTGCAGATGGGCCACCTCTGCCAGATGACGGGTGGCCTCGGGTGCGGTGTCGAAGGTCACGCTGGTGCCAGGCAGCGGCAGAAAGCTGAAGGAAGTCGTCTGGCTGGCGGTGGCAGGGGGGCTGGCGAAATGGCGCAGCAGGATGTCGCGGATCATGGCGTGGCCCACATCCACCAGACGTTCGGGCACCATACGTTCGGGCCACGCCGCGAGATAGCCGCCGCAGCCTGCCGCGCGGTAGCTGTTGGTCGCCAGCAGGAAGGTCTGCCCGGGCCGCACCGGCTGTCCCTGATGGCACAGGTCCTGGATGCGCCGGGCCCCGGGATGCACCAGCGCGCCATGGCGGTCGTAACGGGCGGGCTGGCTGAGGTCGATCCGATAGCTCAGGCCGAGGATGTGATCATGGTTATAGCTCGGGAAATCCTCGTCGATCAGTGGGGTATCCCGGCTGCCGGGCGCGATCTCGCGGTAGATGCCGGTCGCGTTTTCCAGCCAGTCAGCGATTTCCGCCCCACTCAGCTGCAAGACGGCAATCGTGTTCGGGTAGATGTAAAGATCCGCGATATTCCGCAGGGCAAGCGGGCCTGCGGGAATGTCGGTATAGTTACCGGGGCCGCCGCGTCCACCCGCCTTGAACGGAGAGGCGGCAGACAGCAGGGGCAGATCGGCCTCGGGCCGGTCCCGAAGCTGGTGACGCACATAGCTGGCCTGTGCCTCGGCGACCACATCCAGTGCGGCCGAGGGCGTGATCGTGGCAAAGTAGCTGTGCAGGGCCACGGCGGTCTGACCGGCAGGGCGACGGATATGGGTCAGTATCGCTGCATGATCCGCCGCAACCGCAGCGGTGAGGGATGGGTCCGGGGATATTCCGGCAGAGGGGCGCAGGTGCGCATGGCCCTGCGTCACCTGCCAGCCCCGCCGCAGGTCATGCGCAAGGTCAAGGTCGATCACCCCCAGATGGGAGGCGTAGTGGCCCGGCAGCACCACAGGCCGCCCGAAAACCAGCCCGCGCTTCAGATCCATGCCTGGGGCGACAGGATATCCCGGCCCCGGAAAGGGCAGATGGCTGTGCCCCGCGATGATCGCATCTATCCCCGGAAAACGCGCAAGGTCGGTCGCGGCATGCTCGGCATTGAACCCGGCATCGGCGGGGCCAAGCCCGGAATGCGCCAGCGCGATCACGATATCCGCCCCGGCCGCACGCAATTCCGGCACCTGCGCGGCCGCAGAGGCGAGAATATCCTGCGTCTCTACGCACCCCTCCAGAACATTCCGGTCCCATTGCACGATCTGAGGCGGCACGAAACCGATGACTCCGATTCGGATCGCATGTCGCTGGCCATCCGACCCGGTCAGTTCACGCCGCAGCAGACACCACGGCGGCAGCAGCGGCGCGGCGGGCTGCCTGCAGGTCACATTTGCGGTCACGACCGGAAACCGTGCGGCCTTCAGCGCCGCCATCAGCCGCTCCAGTCCGAAGTTGAATTCGTGATTGCCCAGCGTGGCAACGTCATAGCCAAGGTGGTTCATCGCGATCAGCGCGGGATGCGGGCCGCTGTCGGGCGTGAGCACTTGCTGCATCGCGAAATCGCCCAGCGGATTGCCTTGCAGGAAATCGCCATTGTCAAACAGCAGACTGTCCGGCGCCTCGGCGCGGGCCTGCGCGATCAGGGTCGCAACCCGAGCGAGCCCGATATCGTCCCGCTCCTCATCCGCGTAATAATCATAGCCCAGAACATGCGAATGCACATCGGTCGTGGCCAGAATGCGCAGCCGTGCGGTGAGGGGCGAAGCAGCAGGCGCGGGCACCGGCGCGTTGCGGTCTGAGGGCATGCTTTTCCTGTTTTCTCCGCATGATAGCGGATGCGGGAAATGACTTTGGGTCTGTCTAACGGCCTATCTAGCCGGTGGGACTTTGCGGCTGTCAATCTTGCAACGAGAATATTTCCACTCTGGGTTGCGATTGGCGCAGTCCTGTCGTTGCGGGTTTGCGTCATGCCCCGGCTCGTGCCAGAAAGCGGCGCAGGGCAGCGCGCGGGAGGATCGGATGCGCCATTCGGAAACCGTGACTTTCGGCGGCTCGGGGCTGGATCGCGCGGCGCATCTGCGCGGCGATGCCGAGGCGCTGACCCGGCTGCGCGCCGGGGGCGGGCAGGTGCTGGTGCTGTGGCGCGGGCGCATTCCGGTGGCGGATACGGGCGGATTGGTCTGGGTGGCTGCCGATCATCCGCTTGTCGCAGGCCTTCCGGCGCCGGTCTTTCTTGGGCTGGACGACGGCATTGCGCGCTTCGCGGTCGACCTGCCGGGCTGGGCGCCTGCCGAAGGGGCGCCGACACCCGCCTTTCTGGATCAAAGCCGCATCCGTCACCCGCAACTTGCAGCAGACCATGGCTTTGCCGAATTGCGGGCCGAGATGACGCGGCTGACAGCGCGAGAGGCCGAACTGGCCGCGACGGCGCGGGCGATCCTGGGCTGGCACAGTTCTCACGGGTTCTGCGCGGCCTGCGGCGCCGCGACCGAGATGGTCAATGCGGGCTGGCAACGTGCCTGCGCGCAATGCGGCGCCCAGCATTTTCCGCGCACCGATCCTGTGGTGATCATGCTGATCACGCGGGGCAACCGGGCGCTGCTGGGCCGCTCGCCGGCCTGGCCCGAGGGAATGTACTCCTGCCTTGCCGGTTTCATGGAGCCGGGCGAGACGGTCGAGGCCGCCGTGCGCCGCGAGGTGGCCGAGGAAACCGGCATCCGCGTCGGTGCGGTGCGCTACCTTGCCAGTCAGCCCTGGCCCTTTCCGGCCTCGCTGATGATCGGCTGTGCGGGCGAGGCGCTCAGCGAGACGATTACGCTGGACCCGGTCGAACTGGAAGATGCCTTGTGGGTAAGCCGCGAGGAACTGATGGAGGCGATGGCTGGCGCGCATCCTGTGATACATCCGGCCCGCAAGGGCTCGATTGCGCATTTTCTGCTGTCGAACTGGCTTGCAGACCGACTTCTTTAATCGGAAACTTACACGATAACAGGCAAAAGGGGACAAGCGGCAGCCCCGGAGAGGCAGGACTGAATGAAGCTGACCACACGCGAGGACATCGAGGCGCCGCTGGATTTCGTCTATGGCGCCTTTGCCGATACCGGACACTGGGAACGGTCTGCCATGCGCCGCGGGGCCGAGGTGGTGCGGTCCGACCGGATTCAGGGCTTCGCGCCAGGCATGGTGTGGAATGTCAGCTTCGTCTATCGCAGCCGCCAGCGCCGGGTGGCAGTCAAGCTGGTCTCGGTGGACCAGCCTAACAATCTGGGTTTCCAGATCATCGCCACCACCTTTGACGCAGGCGTCACGCTGGATTTCGTCGAACTGTCGTCGCGCCGCACCCGCGTGACCATCACCTCCGAGGTGAAGCCGCGCACGCTGGCGGCGCGGGTGTTCATCCAGTCGATGAAACTGGCGCGCAACAAGATCGAACGGAAATACGAGGCGCGGGTTGGTCTGATCTGCAACGAGATCGAAGAGCGCTACCGCATCCGCCGCTGAAAGCAGGGGGCCGCCGGATGCGGCCCCGGTCCAGGATCAGACCCGGCTTTCATCGGCCGGGTAGACCCCCAGAATGTTCATGTTCGTGGTGAAATAGCGCAGCTCCTCCAGCGCGCGGGCCACATGCGCATCTTCGGGATGGCCCTCGATGTCGGCATAGAACTCGGTCGCCGTGAAGCTGCCGCCGACCATATAGCTTTCCAGCTTGGTCATGTTGACGCCGTTGGTCGCAAAGCCGCCCATCGCCTTGTACAGCGCGGCGGGAATGTTGCGGACGCGGAAGGTGAAGGTCGTGATCATCCGCGCGGCGCGGCGGCTGTGGTCGGGGGTGCGGCTCATCACAAGGAAGCGGGTGGTATTGTTGGCCTGATCCTCGATATGGCGGGCCAGCACGTCCAGACCATAGATTTCGGCCGCCAGCTCGCTGGCCAGCGCGGCGCGGGCCGGATTGCCTGCCTCGGCCACTTCACGGGCGGCGCGGGCATTGTCGCTGCTGACGACGCCCCGGATGCTACGCTCGCGCAGGAACTGCGCGCATTGCGGCAGGATCACCACATGGCCATGCGCCTCGCGCACCTCGTCCAGCTTTGCGCCCCTGACACCCAGAAGGTTGACGTGCACCCGGACGAAGGCCTCGTCCACGATATGCAGCCCGGCCTTGGGCAGCAGGCTGTGCACGTCGGCGACCCGGCCGTAGGTGGAGTTTTCCACCGCCAGCATCCCCAGATCCACCTCGCCCGCGCGCGTCATCTCCACCACATCCTCGAAGGTGGTGCAGGGCACCGGGGTGAATCCGGGGCGCGCCTGTGCGCAGGCCTGATGCGAATAGGCGCCCAGTTCCCCCTGAAAAGCGATGCGTCCGGTCATGTCTGCTTTCCTTCCTGCCCCTCGCGTGGTCAAATCGCCGCATTTACGGGGCCGGAGGTGCTACTACACCTTGAAACCCGTGCGGGGAAGCGGATAGAAGCCCCCTCAGCTTCATGCCAAAACGGGACGCGACATGTTCGACACGATGACTTTCACGAAGGTGCTGGGTGCGGTCTGCGGGTCGCTGCTCGTGTTCCTTCTGGGCAACTGGGCTGCCACGGCGCTGTATTCGATGGAAGGTGGCCATGGCGAAGGCGAAGAATCGCAAAGCTATGTGATCGAGGTCGCCGATGCCGGCGGCGCAGGTGACGCAGGCGCAGAGGCCGGCCCCTCGTGGGACGAAGTCTATGCCGCCGCCGATCCGGCCAAGGGCGAGAAGGTTTTCGCCAAGTGCAAGGCCTGCCACAAGGTCGATGGCACCAACAGCACCGGCCCGCATCTGGACGGCGTCGTGAACCGTGCGAAAGCCTCGGTCGAGGGCTTCGGCTATTCGGACGCGCTGAAGGCGATGGCGGGCGACACCTGGACCCCCGAGAATCTGGAACATTTCCTGACCAACCCGAAAGGCTATGCGCCGGGCACCAAGATGTCCTTCGCCGGTCTGCCGAAGATCGACGACCGTGCGAATCTGATCGCCTGGCTGGCGACCGCACATCCGTGATCCCGCGCTTCTTGCGCAATGGTCGGGCCACCCCTTGCGGGTGGCCTTTTCATTTGCGGCATTCACGACGGATAACGCAAACGCGCCCCGGATAACGCAAACGCGCCTTGAGGGCAGGGGAATTTCCGTTACTCTCAGGCCAAACGCACGCCAAGAAGGCCGCAGGAGAGTTTCATGCCGCACCGCACCGCCCGCACGACCCGCCGCAAGTTTCACCCGATGCGGGTGATCGGGCCGGGGTTGCTGGTGGCTGTCACGGTGGCACCCGCACTGGCCGAGGAAACGGTGATCCGGGCTCATGGCATCTCGACCTTCGGGGATCTGAAATATCCGGTCGATTTCGCGCATTTCGACTATGTGAATCCGGATGCGCCCAAGGGCGGCACCATGAGCTTTCGTGGCACCGGCGCCAGCTCTACCTTCAACAGCCTGAACCCCTTCATCCTGAAAGGCGAACCTGCGCAGGGGCTTGGGCTGCTTTATGACAGCCTGATGAGCGGTTCGCCCGACGAACCCGATGCCTCTTACGGGCTGGTGGCGTCCAGCCTCGAATACCCCGAAGACAGGTCGTGGGTGATCTTCAACATGCGCCCCGAGGCAACCTTTTCGGATGGTGAGCCGATCACGGCGGCGGATGTGGTATTCACCTACGAGGTGCTGCTGGACAAGGGCGCGCCCAGCTACAAGGTGGCGCTCAAGGACATTGAAAAGGTCGAGGCGCTGGACCCGCATCGCGTGAAGTTCACCTTCCGGCCCGGCGTCGCCACCCGTGACCTGCCCGCACTGGCGGGGGGGCTGTCGATCCTGCCGAAACATTATTACGATAAGGTGGATTTCACCGCCTCGACGCTGGTGCCGCCGGTCGGCTCGGGTCAGTTTGTGGTGAAGGACGTGAAGCCCGGACGGTCGATCACCTATTGCCGCAACCCCGATTACTGGGGTGCCAGCCTGCCGGTGAACATCGGGGGCGCGAATTTCGACTGCTACACCTACGAATATTACGCCGATACCACGGCGGCGTTCGAGGCGTTCAAATCCGGCGGCTATCTGTTGCAGCAGGAGTTTTCCTCGCTGATCTGGGCCACGGCCTATGATTTCCCGGCGCTGAAGAAGGGCTGGGTCAAGCGCGAGGAACTGGCCGACAACAACCCCTCGGGCACGCAGGGGTTCTGGTTCAACCTGCGGCGCGAGAAGTTTGCCGATCCGCGGGTGCGGCAGGCGCTGGGCATGATGTTCAACTTCGAATGGTCGAACCAGACGCTGTTCTTCGATCTTTACAAACGCACCGACAGCTTCTTTGAAAACTCGCCCCTGCAAGCCGAGGGCCTGCCAGAGGGCGAGGAGCTTGCGGTGCTGGAGCAATTTCGCGACCGGCTGCCGCCTGAAATCTTCACCGAACCGGCCTACGAGCCGCCGGTTTACGAGGCGACAGACCCCGCGACCGGCAAGCTGCGGCAGCTTGATCGCAAGATCCTGCGCCAGGCCTCTGCCCTGATGGACGAGGCGGGCTGGAAAGTGGGCGAGGGCGGGCTGCGCCGCAATGACAAGGGGCAGGTGTTCACGCTGGAATTCATCGAGGATCAGCCTTCGTTCGATCGCGTGCTGAACCCCTATATCGCCAACCTCAGGGCCTTGGGCATCGACGCGCGGCTGACCCATATCGACGCGGCCCAGATGCAGCAGCGGCAAGAGGATTTCGAATACGACATCATCAGTGGTCGTTTCGTGATGTCGCAAACCCCTTCGGTCGAATTGCGCCAGTTCTTCACCACCGAATCCGCCGATGCCAAGGGCTCGGCCAATCTCAGCGGGGTTGCCGATCCGGTGCTGGACGACCTGGTCGAACTGGTCATCGCCTCGAAAACCCGCGAGGAACTGACCGTGCGCGCCAAGGCGCTGGACCGGGTGCTGCGGTTCAAGCAGATCTGGGTGCCGAACTGGTACAGCGGCAAGTATCTGGTCGCTTATTGGGATGTCTTCGGCCGCCCGCCGGAGCAGCCGCCCTATTCGCGGGGCGACGGGTTGTGGTGGATGGACGAGGCGAAGCTGGGCGTCATGAAAGCCCAGGGGGCGCTGCGCTGACATGGGCGCCTATCTGCTGCGCAGGCTTCTGCTGATCATTCCGACATTGCTCGGGATCATGGTCATCAATTTCGTGCTGACCCAGTTCGTGCCCGGCGGGCCGGTGGAACAGGTTCTGGCCCGGCTGGATGGCGCGGGCGATGCCTTTCAGTCGATTTCCGGCGGGGGCGGAGATGCCGGGTCGGGCGGGGCGCCCGCAGCGGGGGCGGGCAACGAGTCCGGCTATATCGGTGCGCGCGGTCTGCCCGCCGATTTCATCGACGATCTGGAGGCGCAATTCGGCTTTGCCCGTATCATCTGCGCCGAGGGTTATACCGGCCCGGTCAGCACCCGCGCGCCGGAATGCCACAAGGAGCCGATCCCTCTGCTGGAACGCTTTGGAATCATGATGGGCAATTACCTGCGCTTCGATTTCGGCGAAAGCTACTTCCGGTCGATCAGCGTCACCGATCTGGTGCTGGAAAAGATGCCGGTCTCGATCACGCTGGGCCTGTGGTCCACGCTGATTGCCTATCTGATTTCCATTCCGCTGGGCATCCGCAAGGCGGTGCGCGACGGGTCTGCTTTCGACACCTGGACCTCGGCCATGATCATCGTGGGCTATGCGATTCCGGGCTTCCTGTTTGCCATCCTGCTGCTGGTTTTGTTCGCGGGCGGCTCTTACTGGCAGTGGTTCCCGCTCAGGGGCCTCACCTCGGATGGATGGAGCCAGATGAGCCTCTGGGGCAAGATCACGGATTACCTGTGGCATATCGTGCTGCCGGTCACCGCCTCGACCATTTCCAGCTTCGCCACACTGACGCTCCTGACGAAAAACAGCTTTCTGGATGAAATCCGCAAGCAATATGTGATGACGGCACGGGCCAAGGGGCTGACGGAAAGCCGGGTGCTGTATGGCCATGTGTTCCGCAATGCCATGCTGATCGTCATCGCCGGTTTTCCGGCGGTCTTCATCAGCGTGTTCTTCGGCGGGTCCATCATCATCGAGACGATCTTCTCGCTGGATGGCCTTGGTCGCCTTGGCTTCGAGGCGGCGGTGAACCGCGATTATCCGGTGCTGTTCGGGACGCTGTTCATCTTCGGGCTGATGGGGCTGGTGGTCGGGATCATTTCTGACATGACCTATGTGCTGGTCGATCCGCGCATTGATTTTGAGCGGAGGGGCTGACCATGGCGCTTTCGCCGCTGAACCAGCGCCGCTGGCGCAATTTCAAGGCCAATCGCCGGGCCTTCTGGTCGCTGTGGATTTTTGCCGTGCTGTTCGGCCTGTCACTGGGAGCGGAGCTGATCGCCAATGACAAGCCGCTGCTGGTCAGTTTCAAGGGGGAGTATTACACGCCCTTCCTGAAGTTCTACCCCGAAACCACCTTCGGCGGCGACTTCCAGACCGAAGCCGCCTATCGAGACCCCGAGGTGCAATGCCTGATCGTCGCGCAGGGGGCGGCAGCCTGCTGGGACGATCCTGAAGGGGTGCTGACGCAGGCCAGGGCCGGTGCGGTGGACGGGCAGCCGGTGGTGCCCGGCTGGCTGCTTTGGGCACCGATCCCCTACAGCTATAACACGATCAACGATCTGGGCGGGGCTGCGCCTTCGGCCCCCGATGCGCAGCACTGGCTGGGCACCGATGACACCGCACGCGATGTGCTGGCGCGGGTGATCTATGGCTTCCGCCTGTCGATCAGTTTCGCGCTGATCGTGACCGCGCTGACCAGTGTCATCGGTATCGCGGCAGGGGCGGTGCAGGGCTATTTTGGTGGCTGGGTCGATCTGATCTTCCAGCGCGTGATTGAAATCTGGGGCGCCACGCCCTCGCTTTACATCATCATCATCGTCGGCGCGATCTGGCAGATGAGCTTCTGGCTCCTGATCGGGCTGATGGTGCTGTTTGGCTGGACCTCGCTGATCGGCGTGGTGCGGGCCGAATTCCTGCGCGCGCGCAATTTTGAATATGTGCGCGCGGCGCGGGCGCTGGGCGTGCCTGACCGGGTGATCATGGTGCGCCATGTGCTGCCCAATGCGATGGTCGCGACGCTGACCATGCTGCCCTTCCTTGTCACCGGCACCATTGGCACGCTAGCCGCGCTGGATTTTCTGGGCTTTGGTTTGCCAGCCTCGGCCCCCTCGCTGGGCGAGTTGACGCAACAGGCCAAGGACAACCTTCAAGCACCCTGGCTGGCCTTTACCGCCTTCACCACCTTCGCCCTGATGCTGTCGCTGCTGGTTTTCATCTTTGAAGGCGTGCGCGATGCTTTCGACCCCAGAAAGACCTTCCGATGAGCGTTCTGTCCGTTGAAAAGCTGAACGTGCGCTTTCGGCAGGACGGCCGCATCGTCCATGCGGTGCGGGATGTGAGCTTCAGCGTCGACCGGGGCGAGACGGTCGCGCTGGTGGGGGAAAGCGGGTCGGGCAAGTCGGTGACGGCGCTGTCCACCGTGGGACTTTTGCCTGACAGCGCGATGATGGAGGGCTCCATCACCTATCAGGGCACGCAAATGGTGGGCGCGCCCGAGGCGGATCTGCGCCGTATCCGGGGCAATGACATCAGCTTCATCTTTCAGGAGCCGATGACCAGCCTGAACCCGCTGCACACGATCGAAAAGCAGCTGACCGAAAGCCTTGCGCTGCATCAGGGGCTGCGGGGACAGGCGGCGCGGGCGCGGGTTGTCGATCTGTTGAACAAGGTCGGTATCCGCGATGCCGAAAGCCGGCTGGGATCTTATCCGCATCAGCTTTCGGGTGGGCAGCGGCAGCGCGTGATGATCGCCATGGCACTGGCCAACGGGCCGGAACTGCTGATCGCGGATGAGCCGACCACCGCGCTCGATGTGACGATTCAGGCGCAGATCCTTGACCTTCTGGCGGATCTGAAGCGCAGCGAAGGGTTGTCGATGCTGTTCATCACGCATGATCTGGGGATCGTGCGGCGCATCGCCGACCGTGTCTGCGTGATGAAGGACGGCGAGGTTGTCGAACAGGGGCCCGCGGCCGAAATCTTTGCCAATCCGCAGCACCCCTATACCCGGAAGCTGCTGGCGGCAGAACCGAAGGGCCGCCCCGATCCGGTGCCCGGGGGTGCGCCCGAACTGGTGCGCACCGAAAACCTGCGCGTCTGGTTCCCGATCCACAGCGGCCTCATGCGCAAGGTCACCGGCCATGTGAAGGCGGTGAACGACGCAAGCCTCTCTGTCCGCGCGGGCGAGACGCTGGGCATCGTCGGTGAAAGCGGCTCTGGCAAGACGACGCTGGCGCTGGCCATCATGCGGCTGATCGGTTCGGAAGGGCGGATCGTGTTCATGGGCCAGGAAATCTCGGGCTGGCACAGCCGTCAGCTGCGCCCCTTGCGCCGTGACATGCAGATCGTGTTTCAGGACCCTTTCGGATCGCTCAGCCCCCGGATGACGGTGGAGGAGATCATTGCCGAAGGTCTGGGCGTTCACGGTCTTGAACCCGGTCGCAACCGGCGCGAGATGGTCAGCGACATCATGGTTGAGGTCGGGCTGGACCCGGCCGCCATGGGGCGTTACCCGCATGAATTTTCCGGCGGGCAGCGCCAGCGCATCGCGGTGGCACGCGCCATGATCCTGCGGCCGAAACTGGTGGTGCTGGATGAACCGACATCGGCGCTGGACATGACGGTGCAGGTGCAGATCGTCGACCTGCTGCGCGCGTTGCAGCGCAAATACGGCCTTGCCTATCTGTTCATCAGCCACGACCTGCGGGTGGTGCAGGCGCTGTCGCACAAGGTTCTGGTGATGCGGAATGGCGACGTTGTGGAAGCCGGAGACGGGCAGGCGGTGTTCGAGACACCGCAAACCGAGTATACCCGTGCCCTGATGGCCGCCGCTTTCGGCGCGTGACGAGGCATTGCATGAAAATTCTTTTCGTTCACCAGAATTTCCCTGCCCAGTTCCTGCATCTGGCGCCGGAAATGCAGCGGCGTGGCCATGACTGCATCGCGCTGACGGATACGACCAACAACCGAAGCTCTGAAATCCGGGTTGTGAAATATCGCCACAACAGCCCGGCGCCCGATCCGCAGGCCTGCCGTCTGGGCCGCAACTACACACAGATGAGCGACCGCGGCGTCACCGTGGCCCGCGCCGCGATGCAGATGCGCGAGCAGGGCTATGTTCCCGACGTGATCTTCGGCCATTCCGGCTGGGGCGAGACGCTGTTTCTGAAAGAGGTCTGGCCCGAGGCGAAGCTGCTGGTCTATGCCGAATTTTACTACAAGGGCCGTGGCGCGGATGTCGGGTTTGATCCCGAATTCGACCGCCCGAATTTCGATCAGGTCATCATCGCCCAGGGCCGCACCACGCATCTGGGGCAGGCGCTGCTGCATGCCGATGCAGGGTTGTCGCCGACGCGCTGGCAGGCCAGCACCTATCCGCCGATCCTGCGAGAACGGATCAAGGTCATCTTCGACGGTGTGGATACCGGCGTGATGAAGCCCGATCCGACTGCAACGCTGACGCTTCCGAATGGCAGGGTTCTGAAGGCGGGGGACGAGGTGCTGACCTTCGTGAACCGCAATCTGGAACCCTATCGCGGCTATCACACCTTCATGCGGGCGCTGCCCGCCATCATGGCCGAACGGCCGGAGGCGCAGGTGGTGATCGTGGGCGGTGATGAGGTCAGCTATGGCCGTCCCGCGCCCGAGGGCCAAAGCTGGAAGAACATCTATCTGGATCAGGTGAAAGACCGGCTGGATATGTCGCGGGTGCATTTCATGGGCAAGGTGCCGTATCCCACCTTTGTCAGCATGATGCAGGTCAGCCGCGTGCACGCCTATCTGACCTATCCTTTCGTGCTGAGCTGGTCGATGCTGGAGGCGATGGGCGCCGGATGCATGGTCGTGGGCTCGCGCACCGCGCCGGTGGCCGAACTGATCGAAGACGGGGTGAATGGCCGTCTGGTCGATTTCTTCGATGTCGAGGGCTGGTCGAAGATGATCACCCGTGCGCTTGCGCGGCCCGAACGGTTCATGGACCTTCGACGCGCCGCGCGTGAAACCATTGTCAAAGGCTATGACCTGCGCACGGTCTGCCTGCCGCAGATGGTGGAGTGGGTGGAAAGCTTCGGCCCTTCGGCCTGAGGGTCAGGAATCGAGGGGAGCGGGGTTCAGGGGGCCACGCGCTCGCGCTCAAGGCATTCCTGCACCTTCCGTATCGCCGCCGCCAAGCCCGTCAGCGCCGCAAGCGTTCCTGCCAGGGCGGTCAGGTGTGTGCCGTTGCGCAGTGCGGTCTGCTGTTCGGGGTCGAGAAAACAGATCAAGCCGTCCTCACCGCCGAAAAAGTTCCGGTGAAGCGGGTGCTGTCAATCCTGATCGTCCCCGCCGCCTCGCCCGACGTCGCGGTGCCGGGCAGAACCACCGTCCAGCCCTCGGCACTGGTCTGGGTTTCAACACCGCCCTGCGGTGCAGTGGCCGCACAGCGCAGCACGATCCCGTCATGCCGGAGCGCAGCCTCTTTGCAGCGGCGGTCCGGCCCCCTCAGATCGCCGCGGAATGCTGGGCCTTGCTATGGTCATAGGCGTCGAAGGTGCGGGCTATCATCCGGGTCAGCGGGCGGGCGGGCACCGGGATGGACAGGCCGTCCGCATCGACACGCACCATTTCGCCGAACTGAGCCTTCGCCGCCGCGAACATGGCCGACAGCGCGGCGTCATCGGTAGCGAAATCGCGGAGCAACTCTGCCCGCGAGACGTGGAAGTCGCACATCAGCGCCTCGATGATGCGGCCGCGCAGCTTGTCTTCACCGCTGAACACATGGCCGCGATGCGTGGTGAAATGCCCGGCGCGCACGGATTTGGTGTAATCCGAGGTGCCCGAGGCGTTCTGCGCATAGCCCTGCGGAAAGCGCGAGATGCTGGAGGCACCAAGCCCCACCAGCACATCGGCACGGTCATCGGTATAGCCCTGAAAATTCCGCCGCAAGCCGCCGGTCCGGGCCGCTACCGCCAGCCCGTCATCAGGACGCGCGAAATGGTCGATGCCGATGGATTCGTATCCGTCCCAGTCGAACAGCTGCGCTGCTGTTTCAAACAGCTTCAGCCGCTCCTGCGGGGTTGGGATGGCATCCGAGGGGATAAGTTGCTGGCGACGGCTCATCCAAGGCACATGGGCGTAGCCGTAAAGTGCCACCCGGTCGGGGGAGAGTGTCAGCAATTTCTGCACGCTGTCGGCAATCCGCGCCTGGGTCTGGTGCGGCAGACCGTAAAGGATATCGGCATTGAGGCTGCGAACATCACGGTCACGGATCATGTCAGCGACACGTTTGGTCAGATCGTAAGGCTGGATACGGCCGATGGTGGCCTGAATTTCGGGGTCAAAATCCTGAACACCGATCGAGGCGCGGTTCATCCCCGCTGCCGCCAGCGCGTCCAGCCGCGCAGCATCCACCTCGTCGGGGTCAATCTCGACCGAAAACTCCGCGCCTTCGCCCATCGGCACCGCATCGAACACCGTTGCTGCCAGATCGCGGATCATGTCGGGCTTCAGCAGTGTCGGCGTGCCACCGCCCCAGTGCAGGCGGCTCAGATGCACGCCCTTCGGCAGATGCGCCTTCAAGAGCGCGATTTCTGCCTTCAGGGTCTGCACATAGGCCAGCACCGGCTCGTCGCTGGACGTGCCCTGCGTGCGGCAGGCGCAGAACCAGCACAGGCGCCGGCAGAACGGCACATGCAGATAGAGCGAGATTGCAGATCCGGCCGGAATCGTCTCGATCCAGCGGGTAAACAGCGCAGGGCTGACGTCGTTTCCGAAATGCGGGGCCGTGGGGTAGCTGGTGTAGCGGGGCACACGCGCGTCGAAAAGACCGAGCCGGGTGAGTTGCGATTCCTTGTCCATGCCACTAGATTAGAAGGCGTAACGCGCAACAGCCTTGACCCAGATCAAGACCAGGAAACCGGGATGCCGATGCAGGACATGCACCCAGTGCATCACGAGTGCGGGGATTGCCCCATCAGACACCGTGCGGTCTGTGCCCGCTGCGAGGCGGATGAGCTGTCGCGGCTGGAGCAGATCAAATATTACCGCTCCTATCAGGCTGGCCAGACGGTTGTCTGGTCTGGCGACCGGATGGATTTCGTGGCGTCCGTTGTCAGCGGTATCGCCACACTGACGCAGACGATGGAAGATGGCCGTCGCCAGATGGTCGGGCTGTTGCTGCCATCGGATTTCGTCGGGCGGCCCGGCCGGTCCACTGCGGCCTATGATGTGACGGCGACCACCGATCTGGTGATGTGCTGTTTCCGCAAGAAGCCGTTCGAGGACATGATGCTGTCCACGCCTCACATCGGCCAGCGCCTGCTGGAGATGACGCTGGACGAGCTGGACGCCGCGCGTGAATGGATGCTGCTTCTGGGGCGCAAGACGGCGCGGGAAAAGATCGCCTCGCTTCTGGCCATCATCGCCCGGCGCGACGCGACGCTGAAGCTGAAGGCGGCGAAGGGGCCGCTGGTGTTTGACCTACCGCTGACGCGCGAGGAAATGGCCGATTATCTGGGCCTGACTCTGGAAACCGTCAGCCGCCAGATCTCGGCCCTGCGGCGCGAGGGAATCATCCTGCTGGATGGCAAGCGGCACGTCACCATCCCCGATTTCGACCTCCTGCTGGAAGAGGCGGGCGACGACAGCGACGGCGGTGTGCTGGGCTGACTTGCGCCCGGCGGCATCTTCCCTATGATTGCCGGGCGTTCCATGCAGCGTCTTCGAGGACCCCGTGAAATCTGCGGACCGAACCATCTGAAGGACGCCCTGCGCCTTGTGGCAGGGCCATAGCGCATCGCCCTCGCGATTGCGCTTTCTTCGCCTGAGCGCGATTACCCTTGTCCATTCAGAGAACTGCAAATGAAGAACTATTTTGACAGCCCCTTCCGCGGGGTGACACTCGACCGGCAGGTGACGAACCCGAACATCACTGTCGGGCGGTTCAGCTACTATTCAGGATACTATCACGGCCACAGCTTTGACGACTGTGCGCGATATCTGTTGCCGGATGAAGGGGCTGACCGCCTGGTCATCGGCAGCTTCTGTTCCATCGGGTCGGGGGCGGCCTTCATCATGGCGGGCAATCAGGGCCACCGGAATGATTGGGTCAGCACCTTTCCCTTTTTCTGGATGCCAGAAGTTGCTGCCTTCGAGGGCGCGGAAAATGGCTATCGTCCCGCAGGGGATACGGTCATTGGAAATGATGTCTGGATCGGGTCGGAGGCCATCATCATGCCGGGGGTGATGATCGGCGATGGTGCCGTGATCGGCACGCGGGCTCTGGTGACCCGCGACGTCGCGCCCTATGCCATCGTGGCGGGCAATCCGGCGAAGACCATTCGAAGCCGGTTCGATGAGAGCGCCGTCGCGCTTCTGCTGGAGATGAAGTGGTGGGACTGGTCGGAAGATCAGCTCCGGCCCGCGATGCCATTGCTGACAAGCGCGAAGGTTGAGGAATTGCACGCCTACTGGCAGGGGCAGATCCGTTCCGCGTGATCAAAAGTCCCGCGCCCGCCAAAGCGGGCGCGGCCGGGATCAGTGGGCCATCAGCACCGGCACTTCGGCGTGTTCCAGCATATTGCGGGTGGCGCCGCCCAGAATGGCCTCGCGGAAACGCGAATGGCCGTAGGCGCCCATCACCAGCATTTCGGCGTCGATGTCGCGGACATGGCGGTTCAGCACGTCCGAGATGCGCGGCATGGTCCGGGCCAGCACCGAAACCTCTGCCTTCACGCCATGACGCACCAGCATCTGACACAGCGCGCCGCCGGGGTCTGACCGCTCCGGGCCGTGCTGCGGCGGGTCGATGATGGCGATGTTGACCATCTGCGCGCCTTTCAGGAAGGGCAGGGCGCGGCGCACTGCCACCATGGCCTCGCGGCTCTGGTTCCAGCCGATGACCACGCGTTGCGGCATCGCGACTTCGCGGACGGTTTCGGGCAGGACCAGAACAGGGGCCTGACTTTCGAACAGGGCCGCCTCGACCACGGCTTCCGCCTCGGAGGATTTGCCCTTGCCATAGGGCGGGGGCAGAACAACCAGATCCGAGAAACGTGCCTTCAGCGATACCAGATCGGACAGCGCGCCCAACTGGGCGACAGCACTTTCAACCGCCCACCGCTGGTCGGCGGAATATTCCTCAAGCGCCGCCCGTGCGGCGGCTTCGGTGGCACGGGCCTCGGCCTCTGCCTGGTCAAGCGCGGCCTGAAGGATGACGCTGCCACCCCCGATATAGGCATAGCCGACCTGGGTCCGGTCAACCCCGAGCGCCAGCACATCAAGATGCGCGTCCAGCGCATCCGCAAGCCGTGCCACCGGGGCTATGGTGGCTTGCGCCTCCTCTGCCGAAGTGACGACGGTTGTGAGGGTCTTGTAGCTCATTTTCTCAATCTCCTCGCGCGTTTGGATAATGGACACTATAGCCGCGCGGGCAGCATGCCGCATTGACTTCGATCAACCTGCGGGGTCCCTTGGGTTGACATGGATCAATGCCACCTGTCGCCGCATCTGCGAAAGCGGGACAGTCGAAAAGCGTCCGGGCGACTCGCCGACCAGCGGGATGGACCGGGCCAAGACGAAGGGACGCAAAATGTGGGATTACGTTAAACTGGTCGTGCTTGGCGTGGTCGCGGTCTTCGCCGCGATCGCCGCCAATTACGCGCACGACCTGCCTTATCAGGTTAACGCGATCGTCGTCATGCTTGCGGCAGCCATCACCTTTATCTGGGTGGCACGCCGCATGGGTGAGCCGGTCGCGGTGGCCGTGAATGAATATAACGACGGTGTGGTGCGCGCCGGCGTCATTGCGACGGCCTTCTGGGGCGTCGTGGGCTTTCTGGTGGGGGTGGTCATCGCCTTCCAGCTGGCTTTCCCCGCACTCAACATTCCCGGCGTCGAGGGAATTCTGAACTTCGGACGCCTGCGTCCGCTTCACACCTCGGCCGTGATCTTCGCCTTCGGGGGCAACGCCCTGATCTGTACCGCCTTCTACGTCGTTCAGCGCACCAGCGCCGCGCGCCTGTGGGGCGGCAATCTGGCGTGGTTCGTGTTCTGGGGCTGGCAACTGATGATCGTGCTCGCGGCGACCTCCTATGTACTGGGCGGCTCGCAGGGCAAGGAATATGCCGAAACCGTCTGGTACATCGACTGGTGGATCGTGGTGGTCTGGGTCTCGTTCCTGCTGGTGTTCCTGGGCACGGTGATCATGCGGAAAGAGCCGCATATCTATGTGGCGAACTGGTTCTACCTGTCGTTCATCGTTACCGTGGCGCTGCTGCATGTGGTGAACAACCTCGCAATCCCGGTCAGCTTCCTGTCGTCGAAATCGGTCTCGCTGTTCTCGGGCGTGCAGGATGCGATGACGCAATGGTGGTATGGCCACAACGCCGTGGGCTTCTTCCTGACCGCTGGCTTCCTGGGCATGATGTATTACTTCGTGCCGAAACAGGCTGAACGCCCGGTCTTCAGCTACAAGCTGTCGATCATCCACTTCTGGGCGCTGATCTTCCTGTATATCTGGGCCGGTCCGCACCACCTGCACTATACCGCGCTGCCGGACTGGGCCTCGACTCTGGGCATGGTGTTCTCGATCATGCTGTGGATGCCGTCGTGGGGTGGCATGATCAACGGCCTGATGACGCTTTCGGGCGCCTGGGACAAGCTGCGCACCGATCCGATCATCCGCATGATGGTGGTGTCCATCGGTTTCTACGGCATGTCGACCTTTGAAGGTCCGATGATGTCGATCAAGGCGGTGAACTCGCTGTCGCACTACACCGACTGGACCATTGGTCACGTCCACTCCGGCGCGCTTGGCTGGAACGGCATGATCACCTTCGGCGCGCTTTACTTCCTCGTGCCGCGCCTGTGGAACCGCGAGCGGCTGTATAGCCTGAGCCTCGTCTCCTGGCACTTCTGGCTGGCGACCATCGGCATCGTGCTCTACGCCTCGTCGATGTGGGTGACCGGCATCATGGAAGGCCTGATGTGGCGCGAAGTGGATGCCAATGGCTTCCTCGTCAACGCCTTCGCCGATACCGTGGCCGCGAAGTTCCCGATGTATGTGGTGCGCGCGCTGGGTGGGGTCATGTTCCTCTCCGGGGCAATCATCATGTGCTACAACCTGTGGATGACCGTTCGTGCCCAGCCTGCCAAGGCGGCTGTCAACGCGAACAACTTCGTCCCGGCAGAATGAGGAGCGACTGCAATGGCTTTTCTTGACAAACACAAGGCCATCGAGACGCATGCGACGCTGCTGCTCGTGCTGTCCTTCCTCGTGGTGACGATTGGCGGTCTGGTGCAGATCGTGCCGCTGTTCTACCTCGAAAACACCATCGAGAAGGTGGAGGGGATGCGCCCCTACAGCCCGCTGGAGCTTGCGGGGCGTGAAATCTACATCCGTGAAGGCTGCTATGTCTGCCACAGCCAGATGATCCGTCCGATGCGCGACGAGGTCGAACGCTATGGCCATTACAGCCTCGCGGCGGAATCGATGTATGACCATCCGTTCCAGTGGGGCTCCAAGCGCACCGGGCCGGATCTGGCCCGCGTGGGTGGCCGCTATTCCGACGAATGGCATGTCGACCACCTGAAGAACCCGCAATCTGTGGTGCCGGAATCGGTGATGCCGAAGTATGAGTTCCTGATGGGCAACGTCATCGACGCCCGCTACATCAAGGACTCGATGTCGGCCAACCGTCTGGTCGGTGTTCCCTATACCGACGAGATGATGGAGAATGCCGAGGCCGACTTTGCGGCGCAGGCTTCGCCCGATGCCGATACCGAGGGCCTTCTGGCGCGGTATCCCAAGGCGCAGACCCGCAACTTCGACGGCCAGCCGCAGCTGACTGAGATGGATGCGCTGATCGCCTATCTGCAAATGCTGGGCACGCTGGTCGACTTCTCGACCTTCCAGCCGGATCCGGCGCGGTAAGGAGGGGGATATGGACGTTTATAGCCTTCTCCGCCACTTCGCCGACAGTTGGATGCTTCTGTTCATGACGCTGGTGTTCGTGGGCGTGGTTTTCTACGCCTTCCGCCCCGGCAGTCGCAAGGCACAGAACGAAGCCGCCACGTCGATCTTCCGCAACGAGACGCGGCCCGCCGCGTCCGGGGCGGAACCGGACGCCAGCAAACTGAAGGAGGCGTAAGACATGTGCGCCAAGCAAGTAAAGAAACCGGGTGAGGTTCCGACCACCGGGCACGAATGGGATGGCATCCGGGAATATGACAACCCGATGCCGCGCTGGTGGCTGTGGACCTTCTACCTGACGATCATCTGGGCGATCGGCTATACCATCGCCTATCCGGCCTGGCCGCTGATCAGCAGCGCCACGCAGGGCATGACGGGCGAAACCGCGGCGGGTGATACCCGTCTCGCCGTGGCGGAAGAGATCAAGCGGTTCGACGACGCCAATGCGCCGATCAAGGCGAAGCTGGTGGCCGCCGATCTGAACGCGATCTCGACCGATCCCGAACTGGACGGCTATGCCAAGGCTGCGGGTGCCGCCGTTTTCAAGACCTGGTGTGCCCAGTGCCACGGGGCAGGTGCGGCAGGCAACAAGGGTTATCCCAACTTGCTGGACGACGACTGGCTGTGGGGCGGCACCATGGAGGACATCCATACGACTGTCACCCATGGTATCCGCAACACCACCGACGCCGATGCCCGTTATTCGGAAATGCCGAAGTTCGGCGCTGATGGCCTGCTGGAAAAACCGCAGATCGAAGAGGTCGTTGAATACGTCCTCCAGATCTCGGGGCAGGAACATGACGCGACCAAGGCGGCTGCCGGGGCGACGGTCTTTGCCGACAACTGCGCGGCTTGCCACGCGGAAAACGGCACCGGAGACCGGGCGCAGGGCGCGCCGAACCTGACGGACGCCGTGTGGCTTTACGGCGGTGACCGGGCGACGATCACTGAAACGGTGACCAACGCGCGATTTGGCGTGATGCCCAACTGGAACGCCCGTCTGACGGAAGACCAGATCCGCGCGGTGTCGGTCTATGTGCACAGCCTGGGTGGCGGCGAGTAATCGCAGGTTCCCTGCAACGACAAACCCCCGCCACCGGCGGGGGTTTTCATTTCGGACGGCAGAACTGTGGGGATGTCATGTGCCTCAGTCCCGGTGCCGGTCCTGTTGCGGCGTGTTCCGCCCCTGCCAGAACCATTCATCCTCCAGCCGCCGCTGCTCCGCGAGCTTTTCGCGCCCGGTGCCGCGATCCATTCGCGTCGCGATCAGCAGGCTTTGTGCAATCAGGTTAAGCATTTCTTTGACCTCCGGCTTCTCTATATGCCTTAATGTGCCTGAAAATATGCTGTCTCGCGAGGCAGCGATTCTTTGGATTTGAAAGCCAGTCTTACATGACGGAATGGCGTGATCTTCCGCCTCTCTCGGCGCTGCGGGCGTTTTCAGCCTTTGCCTCTGCCTCCGGGCTGGAGGAGGCTGGCGCCCGTATTGGCGTGACCCATGCTGCGATCAGCCAGCAAATCCGCGGGCTGGAAACCCATCTGGGCATCGCGCTGGTGGATCGCGGCGGGCGGCGGCTGGTGCTGACCGCCGAAGGGCGGCGGCTGGCCGATGTGCTGGAGCTTGGCTTTGGCCAGATCGCCGCCATCATTGCCGAACTCACCGGGGCGGAGGCCACGCGCCCGTTACGGGTGACCACCACCCCGGCTTTTGCCGGGGGGTGGCTGTTGCCGCGTCTGCCGGATTTCCGGTCACGCCATCCCGGCGTCGACCTGATGATCGACCCGGCCTCGGAACTGCGCGAACTGGGACGTGATGCCGATATCGCGCTGCGCTACGGCAACGGCGACTGGCCCGGACTTGAATCGCGGCTTTTGCTGCGCTCCTCGGTCGTGGTGGTGGCTGCGCCCGCGCTGGTGCCCGAACATATGGCGTCGGATATGGCCCATCTGGCGGCCCTGCCATGGCTACAGGAACTGGGCACCACCGAGGCAAGTGCGTTTCTGGAGAAACATGGTCTGATCCGTCGCGCGGGCATGATCTCGCTGCCGGGCAATCTGATGCTGGACGCGGCACGGGACGGGCAGGGGGTGGCGGTGATCGCCCGCGCCTTTGTCGAGCGTGACATTGCCGCCGGCCGGTTGCGGCAGTTGCACGAGGATTCCGACCGCGAGGGCTATTTCATCGTGCATCGTCCGGGCACCATGCGTGCGCCGCTGGCGGCTTTTGTGCGCTGGCTGCTGCGACAGGCGGACGCAGGGGTGCGCACGGCAATTTGATGCAGGTCAAGGCGCGGGGGCGATTTCCGGGGCAGAGTCAACTCGTCCGGGTCCAAAGCTGGACATTGGCACCGTCGCTCCATCCTGTTCGCGCGTTTCCTGGGAGTGACGGTGCCTTCTTCTTCCGATGTCAGGTCAGAACGACAATCCCAGCATGTTTCTGCTTGTGTTCGGGCTCCACATGAATGGTGATCCGTGCGCCGGGAACAACGGTCTTCAGGGCTTCTTCCACCTGGTCACAGATTTCATGGGCATCGAAAACGCTCATCTCGCCGGGCACGACAAGGTGAAATTCGATGAAGGTCGCCTTGCCGGCGTGGCGGGTGCGCAGGTCATGCGCCTCGACCGCGCCGCCCGCTTCGGTCGAGATGATGCTGCGCACGCGGTCCAGAACATCCTGCGGAACGGCCTCGTCCATCAGACCGCTGAGCGAATCGCGCACGACTTTCGCACCTGACCACAGGATGTTGACGGCCACCAGCGCCGCCATGATCGGGTCGAGTACCCACCAATCCGTCACGATGGCCAGCAGCACGCCGATGGCCACACCGGCCGAGGTGATCACATCGGTGAACAGATGCTTGCCATCGGCCACCAGCGCCGGTGACTTGCCGCTGCGCCCGCGCGTGACCAGAAGCCAGGCCCAGAACGCGTTGATGACGGTCGCAGCCCCGTTGATCAGCAGGCCCTCGATCGGCAGGTCAAGCGCGACCGGATTCATGAAGCCGTGAAACGCTTCGCGCAGGATCAGCAGGGCGGCAATGATGATCATCACCCCCTCCAGCACGGCGCTGAAGAATTCGGCCTTGTGGTGCCCGTAGGGGTGCGAGGCATCGGCGGGGCGTGAGGCCACGCGAATTGCGATCAGCGCGGCTATGGCCGTTGCGACATTCACCGTGCTTTCCAGCGCATCGGAATAAAGCGCGACCGAGCCGGTGATCCACCAGGCCAGTGCCTTGATGGCCAGCACGATTGCCCCGACGATGACGCTGCCGATGGCGAGCTTGAGGGTCGTGTTCATAGGCAGGCTCCTGGCAAGGGTCGTGTCGGGCGTTTGGCGGCAAAGGCCACCAGAGATGCCGTGCCATGCCTTGCGGCACGGTATAGGTGAAACGTGTCCAGATCATGCGGGAAGCGTCCTGCGGACGCCGCCCTGAAGGTTGCTGCGCGTGGCCGGGGTCGCTGTGCGGAGGCTGCCGGATGCTTGCGCTGTCGGGCGCGCTTAAACGGGATTTCCCGCAGAATCGCAAGCTGTCAGTTGGCGGGGTCAGAGCGGGTGTTGCACCTGTGCCCGGCACCTTTGCCGATGGGGATGCCGGGGTGGGTTCTGGTGCCGTTTGCATCATTTGCCTGTTTTTTGATCGCTTGTGGCCCACTGTTTTGATGCTGACTATCCGAGGATGCTGCCTGACCCTGCCTGATCCGGGTCAGTTTTTCGCATGAGTATTTCGTCTATCTATTTGAAGTAAAATAACAAAAATTGGCATGTAGAAGATCATTCTATAATCACGACAAATTAAGGCGTCATTTTTCTGTTGCAAATAACGATAAGATAGATCGTGATTGAGGTGTCGGCGGATCGACCGCCTCTATTGACAGGAGAACGTCATGATCAGCTCTGTTGCTCTTTCCCGCCATATCATCGCCCAGGGCCCTGTGGTGGCCGAGCACGGTGATGGCACGGTCACGATCTCCACGGGCCTGAAAACGGTGCGCGGGCAGCCGGTCTCGTTGCGGGCATGGCTGGCCTCAACCCTCGCTGCCGTCACGCTCGCCGCCGGCGTGCTCGCCGGTCCGGCGCCTCTGCATGCCGAAAACCTGCTGAACGTCAGCTATGATCCGACGCGGGAACTTTATCGCGAATTTGACGCGGCTTTCGCAAAGCACTGGACCGGGCTGGGCCATCCGGCGCCCGCGCTGGAGACCAGCCATGGCGGTTCGGGTAGTCAGGCGCGGTCGGTCATCGACGGCCTTGGCGCGCAGGTGGTGACGCTGGCACTGGCCTCGGACATCGACAAGATCGCCGAGGCTGGCAAGCTGCCCTCCGACTGGCAATCGAAACTGCCGCACAATTCGTCGCCCTATACCTCGACCATCGTGTTTCTGGTGCGCGAGGGCAATCCGAAGGGCATTCAGGACTGGGGCGATCTGGTCGGGGACGGGGTGGAGGTGATCACCCCGAACCCCAAAACCTCGGGCGGGGCGCGCTGGAACTATCTGGCGGCCTGGGCCTGGGCCGAAAAGAACGGGCAAGATCCGAAAACCTTCGTCCATGATCTGTTCACTCATGTGCCGGTTCTGGACAGCGGCGCGCGGGGCGCGACCACGACCTTCGCAAAGAGGGGCATCGGGGATGTGCTGCTCGCGTGGGAGAACGAGGCCTATCTGGCACTGAAGGAACTGGGCGACGATCAGTTCGATATCGTGGTGCCCTCGGTCTCGATCCTTGCCGAGCCGCCTGTGGCCCTTGTCGAGAGCAATATCGCTTCGGACGAACAGCGCGCGCTGGCGACGGCCTATCTGGAATACCTCTATTCGCCGGAAGGGCAGGCCATCGCCTTCCGCAACTTCTATCGCGCCTGGGACAGTTCGGCGGCCGATCCGGCGGATGTGGCGCGGTTCCCGAAGCTCGATCTGGTTGGCATCGACCATTTCGGGGGCTGGAAACAGGCGCAGCCCGAACATTTCGGGGATGGCGGCACCTTCGACCAGATTTATACGGCGAAGTGAGGCGGTGATGGGCAGGCCCCTGTATGAACGATCCCCGATGCCGGGCCTTGGCCTGTCGGCGGGGATCACCCTGACGATGCTGTCCATCGTCGTGCTGCTGCCGGTGGGCGCCCTTCTTGCGAAGGGCGTCAGCTTCGGGCCGGGCAACCTGTGGGATGTGGTGAACCGCGAGCGTGTCTGGTCGGCGCTGTTCCTGTCGTTCCGGCTGTCATTCTTTGCCGCAATCTTCAATCTGGTGTTCGGCACGCTGCTGGCCTGGGTTCTGGTGCGCTACCGCTTTGCGGGTCGCAGGCTGCTGGATGCGGCGGTGGATCTGCCCTTCGCCCTGCCAACAGCGGTGGCGGGGATCGCCCTGACCGCGCTTTACGCGCCGAACGGGGTGCTGGGCGGTCTGGCGCAACAGATCGGCTGGAAGATCGCCTATACCCAGACCGGCATCCTGATCGCGCTGGTCTTCGTGGGCCTGCCCTTCGTGGCACGCACCGTTCAGCCCGTGGTCGAGGAGATCGAGCGCGAGGTGGAAGAGGCATCCGCCACTTTGGGGGCCAGCCGTCTCACGACCCTGCGCCGGGTCATCCTGCCCATGCTCGCCCCCGCCGCGCTGACCGGCTTCGCACTGGCGCTGGCGCGGGCGGTGGGGGAATACGGTTCGGTCATTTTCATCGCCGGAAATATCCCGCTGAAAACCGAAATTGCGCCGCTGCTCATCGTCATCCAGCTTGAAGAGTTCAACTATGACGCGGCGGCGGCCATCGGCATCGCGATGCTGACCATCAGCTTTGCCATGCTGCTGGCCATCAACCTCATCCAGATCTGGAGCCGCCGGAGGATTGGCTATGTCTGATGCGTCCGCTTTTTCCTTTCGCGCCCCGACCGACGAGTCGCCTCTGGTCCGCCGCGTACTGATCGGTGTCGCTGTGCTGGGCCTTGGCCTGCTGGTCGGCGCCCCGCTGGTCGCGGTCTTTGCCGAGGCGCTGAAACAGGGCTGGCTTGCGGCGCTGAAAAGCCTTGGCAACCGCGACGCGCTGTCCGCGATCCGGCTGACATTGACGATTGCCGCGATTTCCGTGCCGTTGAACGCGGTCTTCGGCATCGCCGCCGCCTGGCTGATCACCCGGTTTGATTTCCGGGGAAAGGCGTTCCTCATCACCCTGATCGACCTGCCGTTCTCGGTGTCGCCGGTGGTGGCGGGGCTGTGCATCGTGCTGATGTTCGGCGCCAATTCGCTGCTGGGTGGCTGGCTGGTGGCGCAGGGCTTCCCCATCGTCTTCGCGCTGCCGGGCATTGTTCTGGCGACCGTGTTCATCACTTTCCCCTTCATCGCGCGCGAACTGATCCCGGTGATGATCGAGCAGGGTCGGGCCGAGGAGGAGGCGGCGCTGACTCTGGGGGCGGGGGGCTGGCACGTCTTCCGCACCGTGACGCTGCCCAACATCCGCTGGGCGCTGCTGTATGGCGTGCTGCTATGCAATGCCCGTGCCATGGGCGAGTTTGGCGCGGTGGCCGTGGTGTCGGGCAAGATCCGGGGCCAGACAGCGACCATGCCGATCACCATCGAGATGCTTTACAACGAATATCTTTCGGTCGCGGCTTTCTCGCTTGCCGCCGTGCTGACACTGCTCGCCCTGGTCACGCTGCTGGCCAAGACCGTGCTGGAGCGGCGCCACGCCGACCAGATCGCCGCAACCCACCGCCATTGAGGAGGCTGCCATGCATATCGAGATCGACGAAATCGCCAAAAGCTTCGGCACCACCGCCGCGCTGCATCCGGTCAGCCTGTCCATCCCCTCGGGGGCGCTGGTGGCGCTGCTCGGGCCTTCGGGATCGGGCAAGACTACCCTGCTGCGCATTCTGGGGGGGCTGGAATACCCCAATTCCGGTCGGGTTCTGTTTGACGGCGAGGATGCCACCGGGCTGACAGTGCAGGAGCGGCGGGCCGGGTTCGTATTCCAGTCCTACGCGCTGTTCCGGCACATGACGGTGTTCGAGAATATCGCCTATGGCCTGAAGGCCCGTCCCCGTGCCACGCGGCCCCCCGCGGCGGAAATCGCACGCCGGGTGCAACGCCTGCTCGACCTGATTCAGTTGCCTGACATCGCTGCGCGCTATCCTGCGCAACTGTCGGGCGGGCAGCGGCAGCGGGTGGCGCTGGCCCGTGCGCTGGCCATCGAGCCGCGCATGCTGTTGCTGGACGAACCTTTCGGGGCACTGGACGCGCGGGTTCGCAAGGAACTTCGGCAGGGGCTGCGCGACATTCACGATGCGACGGGGCTGACTTCGGTCTTCGTGACGCATGATCAGGAAGAGGCGATGGAGCTGGCCGATCTGGTCGTCGTCATGTCGATGGGCCGGATCGAACAGGTCGGGCGACCACAGGATATCCGTGCCCGTCCCGCCACAGCCTTCGTCCGCGATTTCATCGCCGCCTGACCGCGATGGACCGGATCGACCGCCAGATCCTGACCGAACTGCAGCGCGACGCGAGCCAGTCGCTGGCCCGGCTTGCCCATCAGGTTGGTCTGTCACAGACCGCCTGCTGGAAACGGGTGCAGAAGCTGGAGGCGGCAGGCATCATCACGGGCCGGGTCGCATTGGTCGATCCGGCGCGCGTCGGGCTGGGGCTGACGGTCTTTGTCGAAATTGCCGCCATCGAACACAGTGATGAATGGCGGGCAGAGTTTCTGGCCGCCCTCGATCCCCGTCCCGAGGTGATGGAGGTTCATCGTCTGGGCGGGTCGATGGATTACATGCTGCGTGTCGTGGTGCCTGATATGGCGGCCTTTGATCGTTTCTACCAGGAACTGACGCAGACCGTCCGCCTGCGCGCCATCATTTCCCGCTTTGTGATGGAGACATTGCGCCGCCGAGACGTGCTGCCGATCCCGGAGGCCTGACTGCGCGTCGCGGGGTCAGGCTCCGGTCAGCACCGATTGCGGCAAGACCCATGGCCCCTCTGCCGGTGCGGTATTGGCGCGGATGGCGCAGCCAAAGGCGGTTTGCAGCACCGTATCGGCCAGAACCTCTGCCGGGGCGCCCTGTGCAGCCAGCCGCCCGCCCGCCATCAGCAGTACCCGGTCCGCCACCATGGCTGTCAGGTTGAGGTCATGCAGCACCATGATCACCCCGCCGCCCGCGCGGGCAAACCGCTGCGCCAGCCGCATCACCAGAAGCTGATGCGCGATGTCGAGGCTGGCGACGGGTTCGTCCAGCATCAGCCAGCCGGGGCCTTCCGGCGTGACCGGCTGGCGGGCCTGCGCCAGAACGCGGGCCAGTTGCACCCGCGCCTGTTCGCCCCCTGACAGGTCGTGATAGGGGCGGGGGCCATAGCCGGGCAGGTCGACTTCGGTCAGCAGGCGCTCGGGCAGGGTCGGGTCATGCGCACCGATCCCGGCCTCCAGCCCCAGCCGCACGATCTCGGCTGCGGTGAAGGGAAAGGCGACATGGGTTTCCTGCGCCAGAACGGCGCGGAACCCGGCCAGCCTTGGTCCCGGTGTGCGGGCGATGTCATGCCCGTTCAGGTTTACACGCCCGCGATAGGGTACCTCGCCGGTCAGGGCACGCAGAAGGGTGGTTTTGCCCGATCCGTTCGGCCCGATGATGGCGGTAACGGTTCCGGGGCTGGCGGTGAAGTCCAGCCCGCGCAGGATCTCGCGCCGTCCCAGCGTGACATGAAGGTCTTGGGTTTCCAGCATCCTACAACCCCATCCCGCCCTTGCGGCGCAGCAAAATCCACAGGAAGACCGGCGCGCCGAGGCAGGCCGTCACGATGCCGATGGGCAGTTCGGCCGGGGCCACGAGGCTGCGCGCGATCATATCGGCGCCGACCAGCAGCCCGCCGCCCAGCAGCGCGGCCTGTGGCAGGATATGGCGGTGATCCGGCCCGCCCAGCAGGCGCAGCAGATGCGGCACCACGATGCCGACAAAGCCGATGCCACCCGCCACCGCCACCGCCGCGCCCGCCGCTGCGGCGACGCCAAGGATGGCGAAGCGCTTCACCCGCTCGACGGCAATGCCCATATGGGCAGCCTGCGCCTCGCCCAGTGCCAGCGCGTTCAGCCCGCGTGCGAGCAGCGGCGACAGCACCAGAACCGGCAGGATCAGCGGCAGGCTGGCGCCGATGCGGGGCCAGCTTGCCCCGGCGAGTGAACCCATGCCCCAGAAGGTCAGATCGCGCAATTGCCGGTCGTCAGCCAGATAGACGAGGATGCCGGTCAGCGCGCCTGCCAGTGCCCCCAGCGCGATCCCGGCCAGCAGCATGGTGGCAACCGAGGTGCGCCCGCCGCGCGTGGCGACGCGGTAAAGCAGCAGCGTGGCGACCCAGCCGCCCAGAAAGGCCGCCAGCGGCACCAGATGCGCGCCGACAAAGGCGGCGACCCCGGCGGGCAACAGCCCGCCCAGCACGATGGCCAGCACCGCCCCCAGCCCCGCGCCCGCGCCGACGCCCACGATACCCGGATCGGCCAGCGGATTGCGGAACAGCCCCTGCATCAGCGCGCCCGACACCGCCAGCGCGGCGCCAACCATCAATCCCAGCGCCAGACGCGGCAGCCGGATGTCCCACAGGATCACCTGCGCGCGCCGGTCCAGCCCTTCGCCGGTCAGCGCCGACAGAAGCTCGGTCGGGCCAAGCCCCGCCGCGCCGGTGCCCAGCGACAACAGGGCCAGCAACAGCGTGCCAAGCGCCAACAGCAAGGTAACGCGGCGCGGGTCAGGACGGGCGAGGCCATGGGCGACGGGGGAGAGGGCCACCATCCTCAGCCCCCTGCCTGGCCGTACAGCGCGTCATACAGTGCGCGGGCTGCCTCGGGCGTGCGGGGACCGAAGCCCAGAAGCAGCATCCCGTCCATCCGTACCAGCGCCCCATTGCGCGCGGCCGGGGTTTCGGCCAGCGCGGGATGGGCCAGGATATCGGCATCGGCGATGGACAGATCCCCCTCGCGCGCCATCATCAGGATCAGATCGGGCGCGGCGGTCAGGACAGCCTCGTCCGCGATCTGCTTGTAGCCCTGAAATCCGGTCGCGGCATTTTCACCGCCCGCGAGACGGATGATACCCTCCGCCTCGGTGCCTTCACCACCCGCCATGATCCGCCCGCCTTGCAGCGACAGGATGAACAGCACACGCTTGCGGTCGGTCACGGCGGCGGCGCGGGCTTCGGCGGCGGCCAGCCCCTCCTGCACCTGTGCCGCGAGCGCAGCACCGGCCTCGGGCATGTCCAGCGCGGCGGCGACGGCGGTGATCTTGTCGGCTATCCCCTGCGGCGTGGGGTCTTCGGGCACCAGCACGAAGGGCACACCCGTCTCCTTCAGCACATCCACCGCCTGCTGCGGCCCGGCATCACCTTCGGCCACGATCAGGTCAGGGTCGAGCGACAGCACCCCTTCGGCTGACAGCGCGCGGATGTAGCCGACATCGGGCAAAGCCTCGATCTCGGGCGGGAAGTTCGAGGTGGTGTCGCGCGCCACCAGCCGGTCCTGCGCGCCCAGCGCCACGGCGATTTCCGTGACGGAGCCGCCAAGCGTGATGACCCGCTCGCCCCCGGCCAGCGCGGGACTGGCCAGAAGCAGTGCAGACAGCGTCAGAGCCTTCATGCCGGCACCGCTTCCAGACGCGGCAGCGAATGGGCCAGCGCGTTCCACGCATCTGCCGGGGTATCCTTGCGATAGCCAAAGATTTGCAGGATCAGCCCGCCTTCGGCGTCAAAAGCCTCGATGCTGATCGCGCCGCCGGTGCGGGTGGGCTTGTTCACGCACCAGACCTCGGCGATATGGTCGCTGCGCAGATGCAGGTTGAAGCGCGGGTCCATGACGTTGATCCACGGCCCCATCGGCACCACCCGTTCGATCGGGCCGCCATGGATCTGGATGCAGCCCATGTTGCCCACGAAGATCATCACCGGCACGCGCTCTTCTGCGGCGCGGGTCAGCGTTTCCGTCACCGCACGCGGCTCCAGCGCCACGGCATAAGGCGCCCCGGCCACGCGATAGGCGCCCAGACGATTCATCTTCTGTGCCTTGACCAGTTTCAGAAACTGGTGGGTGTCGGTCATGCGGTCCCAGTCGGCGCGCAGGGCGGCGGCGCGGTCGGGGGCGGATTTCGCCGGTTCCACCGGCTTGCGGGCCTCATAGCTCCGCTCGGCCTGCTGTTCGGGCAGGCGCAGCGCATCGACCAGACGGGCGAAGGCCGCCGCATCCGATTCAGGCTTCAGATGCACCTTGTGAACCGCATCGCCTGCCGCATCAAAGACCTGAAGGCTGCGCTTGACCGTGCCATCCGCGGCGGTTTCCTCGACCGCGAAACCATGCAGCCAGTGCGAGGGGAAGATCCGCATGTCGATTTCCGGGTCCAGCACCATGGCAGCATGCGGGCCGCCGCGATAGTCGCTGTAGGTGCCGCGCCGTTCATGCACGCAGCTTTCGTTCCGCGTCAGCGCCAGCACATCGCCCAGATCGCGGATCAGCGGGAACAGCCGGTCGGGCGTCGCATCAATCGCGACCGTGCCGTGGCCGATATGGGCAGCGACCAGCGCCGCTTCGGTCAGACCGTGCGCCGCCGCGAAATCGCGGGCGCGGGTCTTGGGAGATTCCGCGCGCAGGGCACGGATGGCGGGGGCATCAAGAGGCAGTGTCTGGCCGTCGGCCATGGCGGCATCCTTTCGTCATGCGAATCTGGACGGGGCGCATGTCTGGCGGAGGCCGGGTGAAACCCAAGGGCCGGGCTGGGGCGCGATTTGGTGTCAGGCAGCCGGAAGAGGATACTTGACAATTACACTCGGCATTTCTAGAAGCCAAAAACTGACAGATCAAGTCGGATTTTCCGACCCTGCGCCGCCAGCAGTGGAAACGACCACGGCCAGCCCTTCAAAAACAAGAATGTCACCGAAGGGACAGCCATGCCTATTCACACCCGCTCAAGACGCGCACTTCTCATGACCGCCGCCACCGCGATGGCGCTGACCGCCCAACCCGTCGCCGCACAGGATGCCACCGAGGCGGGCGGTTTCTTCCAGATGCTTGGCCGCATTATTCTTGGCACCGGCACGGCGAAAGTGGCCATCGACACCCCGCAGGCCGTCAGCGTGATCGAACAGCAGGACATCGACCGCGCCCAGCCCCTGAGTGTGGGTGACCTGTTCAAGGGGGTGCCGGGGGTGCAGGCCACCGGGGCTTCGGCCCGGCCCATGGGGCAGTCGTTCAACATCCGCGGTATCGGCAATACCGAACAGACCGCTTCGGAAGAGCGGATCAAGGTCGTCGTGGATGGTGCCCCGAAATTCTTTGAACAATATCGCATGGGCTCGTTCTTCGGCGACCCGGAACTGTTCAAGCGCGTCGAAGTGCTGCGCGGCCCGGCCTCGTCCACGCTTTATGGCTCGGGCACGATCGGTGGCGTGGTGTCCTTCACCACCAAGGATGCGTCGGATTTCCTGACGGCAGAGGAAAACAATGCCCTGCGCTTCAAGGCGGGCTATGGCTCCAACGGTGACAGCTCGCGGCTGGGGCTGATCTGGGCCACCCGGCGCGGCAATGCCGAATTTCTTGGCGCGCTGAACAGCTCGCGCGGCGGGCAGATGAAGGACGGTGCTGGCAATGCGCTGCAAGGCACCGAACACGAGGCGATGTCGGGCCTTGTGAAAGGCAAGTTCAACCTCGGCGAGGGCGATGAGCAAAGCGTCACCCTGTCTTTCTCGCGCACCGACAGCGATCTTGACGATACGGCGGTGGCGCAGACCGGCGGCGCGGCGATGGCGGGCTTTGGCACCGCCGATGTGCATACCATCGACGATACCGCCACGCTGACCTGGCATCACGGTTTTGCCGACAACCCGTTCCTCGATCTGACGGTGCAGCTTTCCTACACCGATACCACGGCGAAGAAGCGCAACTTCTCGTTCGGGTTCATGTGTGCGCCGGGCACGATGCAGGTGCTGTGTGACAGTGATTTCGCCTATCAGACCACGACGCTGCGGGTGGAAAACACCGCCGAGCTTTCGGCGGGCAACTGGGACAACTTCGTCACTTTCGGCGTCCAGGTGTCGGAACAGAAGCGCGTCGCCACCTCGTCGGTCGGCGCGCTGGGCTTCCACCCCGAAGGTACAGACCGCAAGACCGGCGTCTATGTGCAGGGTGAATTCACCTGGAACGACCGCCTGACCATCATGCCGGGCCTGCGCGCCGATTTCGGCCAGCGCACGCCGTCGGCTGCCTCGGTTGCGGCGGGGGCAAGTGCCGCGGACGATACCGCCGTCTCACCCAAGCTTTCGGTGCTTTACGAGATCAATGAACAATGGGGCGTCTTCGGCACCTGGGCCCGGACCGAGCGGATGCCGACGCTGGACGAGCTTTACAGCTATTCCGCCGGGGAAACTCCGAGTCTGAACCTGGACAAGGAAGAGGCCGAGACGGTGGAGCTGGGCTTCACCTTCCAGCGCCAGAACCTGCTGTCAGAGGGCGACAGCCTGCAACTGAAAGCCACCGCCTTCCACAATGACCTGACCAACCTTATCACGCGTGATTCCACCCCCGGAACACCGTATTACCGCAATATCGCGGCGGCAAAGATCTGGGGTGCCGAACTGGAGGCGGCCTATGACGCGGAGCGCTGGTTCGGGAGCCTGGCCTGGAGCCATGTGAAATCGAAGGATTCGGCGACTGGTCTGACTCTGGCCGACACGCCTGCCGAAAATGTTGCGCTGACGCTGGGTGCCAAACTGCCCGAGCACAATCTGGTGCTTGGCTGGCGCGGCTACTACTTCGACGGGATCACCACCTCTTCCGCCACCACCTCGGCCGGGGCCTATGACACGCATGACATCTTCGTCACCTGGACGCCGGACAGCGGTGTCCTTGCCGGGATTGATGTGAACTTCGCGGTCGAGAACGTGTTCGACCAAAGCTATCGCAACAACCTGTCGCTGGATGCGGCGCCGGGACGGAACGCGAAACTGTCGATCAGCAAGGCGTTCACATGGTAACCGCGCGGCTTCTGCTGGTTCTGGCGCTTCTGGCGGGCCCTGCTTTCGGGCAGACGTCTCCCCTTGGCTCGGGGCTGGCAGAGCCACCGGCGCAGCCCGTGGCCCCCTTGTCCGATCCTCTGGACCGGGCAGGGTTGCCGCAGGCCGAACCCGGTGCCGGGGCTGCGGCCGCCCCGGCGCCGGATACCGCCGCCGTTGCGCCGGTCAGCCCGGCGCCGGCCGGCGGGCACGGGGATCTGGTGACCATCGTGTCCCAGGCGCACTGGCTGGTGCAGGCCGTCATGGCGTTGCTGGCGTTCGCCGCGCTGGTGGCGCTGACCGTCTGGCTGCACAAGACCGTCGAATTCGCGCTTGCCCGGCGTCGGCTGGCCCAGGCGCTGAGGCTGGTGGGCAATGCAACCACGCTGGACGAAGCGGCCCGCGCCATGGAGGGCACCCGTGGCCCCGGTGCGGAAATGGCGCGCGCCGCCGCACAGGAAATGGCGCTGGCGCTGGATGATCCGGCCCTGCTGACCGGCACGCGCGACCGGACCCGGCTGCTGCTGGAACGGATCGAGGCGGGCGCCGCGCTGCGCCTTCGGGCGGGCACCGGCGTTCTTGGCTCCATCGCCGCCACAGCCCCTTTCATCGGGCTGTTCGGCACGGTGTTCGGCATCATGAATTCCTTCATCGCCATCGCCGACAGCGGCACCACCAGCCTTGCCGTCGTGGCACCGGGCATTGCCGAGGCGTTGCTGGCCACGGCCATCGGGCTGGCGGCAGCCATTCCTGCGGTGTTGATCCATAATCTGTTGTCGCGGCGGCTTGCGGGATACCGCCACCGGATGACCGACCTTGCCGCGGCGCTTGAGGCGCTGCAAAGCCGCGCGCTCGACCGGGCGGCGGCGCAGGGCAGGGGGGCCTGAGCCATGGCGTTTTCCAGTGGCAGCCGTGACGAGGACGAGATCGCCGACATCAACGTGACGCCCTTCATTGACGTCATGCTGGTTCTGCTGATCGTCTTCATGGTCGCGGCGCCGCTGTCCACCGTTGACGTGCCGGTGAACCTGCCTGCCAGCAGCGCCCCCCCGCGTGAGCGCGAGGAGGAGCCGCTGTGGCTGACCCTGACGCGCGAAGGCGACCTGCGGCTGGGCGAAGCCACCGTATCGGCGGCGGGTCTTGGACCCGCGCTGGACCGCGCCAGTAACGGCAACCGTGCTGCGCCGGTCCTGCTGCGTGCGGACAGCAGCATTCCATATGGCGACCTTATGCGCCTGCTCGATGCCCTGCGGGCTGCGGGCTATCTGAAGGTCGCGCTGGTCGGTCTGGAAGGAGGCCCACGCCCATGATGCCGCTTGCCCCGCAGCCGCGCTGCCCGGTCCTGCACTTCGCGAGCCAGCCGCCGCGCCGCACGGCGGCGCTGGGCTGGCTGGCTTCGGCCTCGGTCGTGGCGCTGATGGTTTCGGCGCTGGCCGCGCTGGCCATGGCGGTGCAGCCTTCGGGCGAGGCGATGGGCGAGCAGGAGGATGCCATCGCCCTGATCATGGCGCCTCCCGCGATGGAGCTTGGGGCCTATAGCGAGCCCGCGCCGGAGGTGCCGGTTGAAGCCCCCGATATGGCCGACCCCGCGCCGCTGGCCGAGACGCTCCCTGATCTGCCGATGACGGAAGATGCGCCGCCCGATCCGGCGGACCTGGCCGAGGTGCCCGACGTGCCGGAGGCCGACGCACCGCCGGAACAGGTGGAGGTCCCGCCACCGCCGCCGCCCGAGGCGGTTGCCGAAATCACGCCACCGCCGAAACCGGAGCCGCCGAAGAAGAAACCTGTCGAGCAGAAAAAGGCCCCGAAGAAGGCCAAAAAGAAAACCGTACAGGCCGCATCGGCTGCCGCGCCCTCTGCCGCCCCGGCGAAAGCCGCCGCTGCCTCAAGCGGATCGGGCAAGCGGGCGGCTGCGGATTATCCGGGCAAGGTGATGAAAAAGGTGCGCCAGACGCGAAAGGCAAAATCGCCCGAACGCGGCACGGTGCTGGTTGGCTTTTCCGTTTCCGGCAATGGCGGTCTGGGCATGGTCAAAGTGCTGCGCAGTTCCGGCTCCGCCGCGCTGGACCGGATCGCGCTGGATCATATCCGCCGGGCCGCCCCCTTCCCGGCGCCTCCCGCCGGGGCCAAGACGAACTTTTCCTTCGAGTTCACCGGGCGCTGATCCCGTCTGACCTGGATCAATGCTCTGCGCCTCGCCTTTGTGGCATCGTCCCGCAAAGGAGAATCGCGCATGGATATCGTCTGGCTGCTGGACAGGATCGAGGAATCTCACCTGGCGCTTCTCTTCGGCCTGCTGACCGGCGTGGTTTTCGGTGTCGCGGCGCAGCGGTCCTCGTTCTGCCTGCGCGCCGCGACGGTGGAGTTTGCACGCGGACGGCTGGGGCCGCGCATGTCGGTCTGGCTGCTGACCTTTTCCACTGCCGTGATCTGGGTGCAGGGCGCGCGCCTTCTGGGCCTGTTCCGGCCCGAGGATGCGCGGATGATGGCGGTGACAGGATCATGGTCCGGCGCGGTCATCGGCGGGCTGATGTTCGGCGCGGGTATGGTGTTGGCGCGCGGTTGTTCCGGGCGGCTGCTTGTGCTGGCGGCGACGGGGAACCTGCGGTCGGTGGTGTCGGGGCTGATCTTTGCCGTCGTGGCGCAGATGGCCCTGCACGGCTGGCTGGCGCCGCTGCGGCAGTGGCTCGCGGGGCTTTGGGTCACGCCGGGTGGGCGGAATGTCGATCTGATCGCCGCGCTGTCCCTGCCCGAGGGCACCGGGCTGGCGCTGGGCCTCGTCATCGCGGTGCTGGCGCTGTGGCTGGCGGCGCGCAACGCGCTGGGCTGGTCACGGCTGGTCTTTGCCTCGGGCGTGGGATTTGCCGTGGCATTGGGCTGGGTGCTGACCTTCAGCCTGTCACAGGCGGCGTTCGAACCCCTCAGCGTGACCTCGGCCACCTTTTCCGGCCCCTCAGCCAATATGCTGATGTTCTTCCTGACCGAGAACCCGGCACTCGATTTCGACATCGGGCTGATACCGGGGGTATTTCTGGGGGCGCTGTTGTCCGCCGCGCTGAAGGGGGAGCTGCATTTTCAGGGCTTCGATGGCGAAAGCCAGATGCGCCGGTCGATGTTCGGCGCGGTGCTGATGGGGTTTGGCGCCATGCTGGCGGGCGGTTGCGCCATCGGCGCGGGCGTCACCGGCGGCTCGATCTTTGCCGCGACCGCCTGGCTCGCCCTTCTGTGCATGTGGATCGGCGCGGCGATCACCGATGTCGTGGTCGATCAGCCACGGGGCCGCGTGGCGGCCTGAGGCTATTCGAACTCCATCTCGGCAAAGACCACACCGGCGTTCTTGGTCGCCAGTTCCCCGAACGTGTCGAGATGCGCCCACCGCGACTGGTCGACGTAATAGGCGCCGGCCAGATCGCCGCCTTCCTCCAGATGCGTGGCGATCCTCGCCCGCAAATCCACCAGATAATCGCGCGTATAGCGGCGCACCTGCGCCAGATTGGTCGGGTGGCCGTGGCCTGGAATGACGTAGGTGGGGGCGAGCGGTTCCAGCTTCGTCTCCCATGTCTCGATCCAGCAGGAGGTGCAGGTGCCCTCAAAGATCGGCGGCATCCGTTCGTGAAAGGCGATGTCGCCCGCGATCATCATGCCCCATTGCGGCAGCCAGACCTGGGTGTCGCCGGGGCTGTGGGCGGGGCCAAGGTGCAGCACCTCTATCGAGACGCCGCCCATTTCGATGGTCTTGCGGTCGGTGAAGGTTTCGGTCGGGGCGGCGATCACCGTGGCTTCGGCATTCTCGCGGGCATAGCGTTGCAGTGCTGCCAGATCCTGTGCCGCACCGTCGGCAAATTCGGCCGCCGCTTCCTCATGTGCGAGGATCGGCACGCCCTGCGCCACCCAATAGCTGTTGCCCAGCATGGCGTGGCCCTGACCGTTTTCGACGATGACCAGCTTCACCGGCTGGTCGGTCACGGCACGGATTTCGGCATGCAGCGCCTCGGCCAGTTTCCACGACGCGCCAGAGTTCACCACGATCACCCCGTCGCCGGTGACGATGAAGCTCAGGTTGTTGTTATGGCCTGCGTTCTCATAGGTCGGCGGTGCCGTGGCGCCGGTGGCGGTGAAGACATGCGGGATTACCTCGACCGGCTTCGCGTAAAGCACCGATTGTGGGTATTGATCCGGGATGTCCTCGGACGCGAGGGCGGGGCTGGCGATCAGCAGCAGGGCAAGCGCGCGCATGGCTCAGCTTTCGACAAAGCGATAGGTGCCGTCCGTGCGCTCGGCCCGGCCGATGCCGCCGCCGGGCAGGTGGAAGCCGATCAGCGGCATCTGTTCGGACGCCAGCCGGTCCAGCAGCCGCAGCCGGGTCGCGGCGGCGGTTTCGGCATCCTGATCTGAGCCGGAATGCCAGTCGGGCCGTTCAAAGGCGATATGGTGGTTGCCGATGGCATCGCCCGCGATCAGCACCCCCTCGCTGCCCGAGCGCAGTTCATAGGCGACATGGCCGGGGGTATGGCCGGGCGTCAGATGGGCGGCGATGCCGGGCAGCGCCTCGTCGCCGTCGGCGATGAGACGGATCTGATCGGCGATCACCCCCAACCGTCGCGCAGCGCCCACGGCAAAGGTGGTGCGGGCGGCGCCGATGGTGTTCACCGTCTCGGGATTGGTCCAGTAATCGAATTCGGCCTGCCCCATGACAAATTCCGCATTGGGGAAGATCGGGTCGTCGAATTCATCCAGCAGGCCCCAGAGGTGGTCGGGGTGGCCATGGGTGAACAGGACATGGGTGATGTCCTCGGGCGTGATGCCCAGCGTGTCAAAGGCCTCGGCCAGCTTGCCGGCGGAGGGCATGAAATCATGGCCCGCGCCCACATCGAACAACACCACCCTGTCAGCGTCGCGCAGCAGCGTCACGTTGCAGGGTGGTGTCATCTGGTCGGTGCCGATGCCGTAGCGCGTCAGAATATCGGTGGCTTCCGGCGGGGCGCCGTCGAGCAGAAAGCTGCCGGGCAGGGTCAGGAACCCGTCGGACAGCGTGTCGATCTGCATGCCGCCCAGGGTCAGTGTATTGCCCGCCCAAAGGCGACGCGGCGCCAGTGGCGCGGTCACGGCGGCGGCGGCGAGAGTCATCAGGGATCGACGGCTGATCATGGCACGCTCCGTTGTGCGAGAAAGCCGCAGCAGGGTCAGGCCCGCTGCGGCAGGGATGGCGCGGGGAGAGGCCGCGCCACAGGGAGGTTACTGAGCGAAGGTGGACAGGTAGGCGATGACCGCCGCGCGATCCTCTTCCTTCTTCAGCCCCGCGAAGGACATCTTGGTGCCCTTGATGAAGGCCTTCGGGTTCTCCAGCAGGTGATGCAGAGCGGCTTCATCCCAGACCAGCCCTTCTTCCGCCATGGCCAGCAGGGGTTTGGAGTATTTGAAACCCTCCACCTTGCCCGCCGGATGGCCGACCACATTGTTCAGCATGGGGCCAGTGCCGTTCTTGGCGCCTTCCCCGACCTTGTGGCAGGCGGCGCATTTCTTGAACACCTTTTCGCCTGCGGCGATCAGCTCCGGGTGGGGACCGGCGGCCGGTGCGGCAGCCTGATCGGCGGGGGCCGCCTCGGGTGCCGGTTCTGGTTCCGCCTGGGGCGTGGCTTCTGCCGGGGTTTCGGTCGCGGCGGCTTCGGCGCTCGCCTCGGCAGCGGCCGCCACGATGTCGGGCAGGGTGCCCGCCGGTTTGCCGTCGGGGTCGGTCGGTGTCACGTTCAGTTCCACCGCGCGCTTGGTGACCTTGGGCGCCCCTTCGGCGCAATTGGTCATGCAGGCTTCCGCGCGGAACTTCGGATATTCGCTTTCCGGCCGGTCGTCGGGATAGAAGCCATCGGCATTCGGCAGCACGACCTCAGTGAAGTTTTTGTTCGACAGGGTGAAGTCATCCTCCACCAGGCCATTGGAATACAGCAGGAAAGCGACGATGGCATAGGTTTCATCCACGCTGACCGTCTGCGCCGCGCCGAAGGGCATGGAGCGGTGGATATAGTCGTAAACGGTGGACAGATGCGGCCAGTAGCTGCCGATGGTCTTGACCGGGCGGCGGTCAGTCAGGCTGCCTTCGCCCCCGGCCAGCACCGGCCAGCTGTCCAGACCTTCGGCAAATTCGCCATGGCAGGCAGCGCATTTCTCGGCAAAGACCTCCTCGCCGGTTTCCACATTGCCCGAGCCGGGGCGCAGGCCGGTGCCATCGGGCAGCACCGCTACGTCCCATGCGGAAATCTCTTCGGGCAGGGCAGGGCGGCCAAGGCCCAGCTTGTCAGCCATCGCCGGACCGGCCAGCGTCGAAAGCGCAAGCGCCGAGCCGATCAGCAGGTTACGCGATTTCGACATTCTCGACCTCCCCGTCGGCCTTGACCCACCAGGTCTGGATACCGTTGTTGTGATAGACATTGTTCAGCCCGCGAATGTCGCGCAGCGCGTTCTTGGTGGGCTGGACATAGCCGGTCTCGTCGGTGGCGCGGGATTGCAGGAACAGCTCGGACCCGTCCCAGTCGATGTCCAGATGAAAGCGGGTCAGCGCCTTGCTGCGGGCCTCGCCGGTGATGCGGGCCTCCTGCCAGTTGCGCCCGCCGTCCAGCGAAACGTCGACCTTTGTAACCTTGCCATTGCCCGACCAGGCCAGACCGGAAATGACCAGCGGCCCCTTGCCATGGCGGATCGGCGCTTGCGGCGAGGGCGTGGTGATGACGGATTTCGCATCCATCACCCATGTCCATTTGCGCGCGCGGCCATCGGGCATCAGATCGGTGTATTTCGAGGTTTCCTCGCGGCTTTCCACGGCGGCGTCATAGACCCCGATACGGCGCAGCCATTTCACCCACATGTTGCCTTCCCAGCCCGGCACGACCAGACGCACGGGATAGCCATGTTCCTTGCGCAGCGCCTCGCCATTGGCGAAGAAGGCGACCATGACGTCATCCATCGCCTTTTCCATCGGGATGGAGCGACCGTTGGACGAAGCATCGGCGCCCTCGGCGTAGATCCACTTGCCTTCGGGCTTCACCCCCGCCTCGGCCAACAGCACCTTCAGCGGCACGCCGATATATTCCATGTTGTGAATCATGCCCTGGGTGAACTGGCAGCCCTCAAGCTGCGCACCGCCCCATTCCATGCCGCCATTCGCCGCGCATTCGAGGAAGGCGGTGGTGGTGGCGCGCGGGAAACGCAGCAGGTCTTCGAAGGTGAAGACGAGCGGCTGATCGACAAGGCCATTGATCATCAGCCGGTAATCGGCTTTCGACAGTTCGATAGCGCCGGAATGGTGGCGTTCAAACGCGCAGCCCTGCGGGGTGATCGTGCCTTCCAGCGCATGAATCGGCGTAAAGTTGATGGAGGAGACCGGGCTTTCGGTCAGCCATTCGACATTGCGCCGCACGACATGGCTTTCGAACCGGATGGGTGTGCCATAGGGCGCGGCATCCACCGGGTCGCCGAAGGCGCTGGCCCAATCCTGCACTTCGGTGATCAGCGGATCGGGCGTGGCGGCGCGGGCGGCGGTGCCACCAGCCACCAGACCGGCGCCAGCCAGCGCGCCATTGCGCAGGAAGGCGCGGCGCGAGGGGCCTTTGGTGGTGGCCGGTTCGTCGGACATCTGTTCGTCAGACATGGTGCGAACTCTCCTTGGATTCTTCAGATGCCGGTCACGGTGACCGAGGTGTTGGGTTCCAGCCGGACGGTGCCGATCTTGCGGATATGGCTTTCGATCACATCCCAGATCTGCGGGCCTTCGGTGCCCTGATTGACCGAGGCCCAGCCGGCGACGGTGTAGGATTTCGTGGCGTCGATGGCCTCGCCCGTATCGGTCAGCGCGAGGTTGGAAATGCGGCTGCCGATCGGCTTCGACACGTCGATGCTGTAGGCCAGCCCGCCGACGCGCACCATGTCGCCGCCCTGCTGATAGTAGGGATCGGTGTTGAACAGGTTGTCGGCCACATCCTCCATCACCGTTTTCAGCATCTCGCCGGTCATTTCGGTGCGGTAGCACTGGCCGTAGGTCATCGAGGTGACGTTGTGGATATCCTCGCGGGTGATGGCGTCGCCGGGCAGCAGCGTGGTGCCCCAGCGGACGCCGGGGCTGAGCGCGATCTGCGCGTCCCGTTCCGACCGCACGGCGTCGCAGATCAGGTCATCCCACGAGCCGTTGAAATTGCCGCGCCGGTAAAGCAGGCTTTCGGTGGTGCCGATCTTTTCTTCCAGCTGGTCCTTGAAGGGCGCGCGTTCGGCGTCGATCAGCGCGGCCATCTCGGCGTCGGGCGTGATGACATCCGAGAAGATCGGGATCAGCTTGTGGCGGAAGCCCATCATCCGGCCGTCGCGCACATCCAGATCGACGCGGCTGACGAACTTGCCGTTGGAGCCGGAGGCGATGAGGATGGTGTCGCCCACGATCACCGGCTCGGGCACGGCGTCATGGGTGTGGCCGGTCAGGATCACGTCGATGCCCTTGACGCGGGAAATCATCTTGCGATCCACGTCAAAGCCGTTGTGCGACAGGCAGACCACCAGATCCACGCCCTCGGCGCGGACCTCGTCCACCACTTCCCGCATGCGTTCCTCGCGGATGCCGAAGCTGTATTCGGGGAACATCCAGCCGGGGTTGGCGATAGGCATATAGGGGAAGGCCTGACCGATCACCGCGATGCGCAGGCCGCCCTTTTCAAAGATCTTGTAGGGTTCGAACGCCGGTTCGTCCCATTCCGCGTCAAAGATATTGGCGCCGAGGAAGGGGAATTTGAGCTGACTTTCCACGATCTCTTTCACGCGGTCGGTGCCATAGGTCCATTCCCAGTGGCTCGTCATCGCATCGACGCCAAGCGCGTTCATCACATTCACCATGTCCTGACCCTTGGTCAGGAACGAGGTCATGGAGCCGTGCCAGGTATCGCCGCCGTCCAGCAGGATCGAATCGGGCCGTGCGGCGCGGATCGCCTTCACCACAGTCGCCACGCGATCCATGCCGCCCATGCGGCCATAGCCCTTGGCCAGCGCGGTGAAATCCTCGCAGGTCAGGGCATAGGCATCGGGGGTGCCGGGCTGAATATTGAACATCTTCAGGAAATCGGCGCCGGTGACATGCGGCACCTTCCCGCGCGCGTCGCCGACGCCCAGGTTGATCTCGGGCTCGCGGAAGAAGATCGGCTTCAGCTGCGCGTGGATGTCGGTCACATGGATCAGCGTCACATTGCCGAAATCGTCGAACTGCAAAAGCTGATCCTGGGTCAGCGCCTGCTGTGCCGCCAGTTTCGACCAGTTGCCGAAGCCCGACAGACCATAGATCGCCGAGGCCGCCACTGACGCCTGAAGGAATTCCCTGCGGGTGATCATCCGCCACTCTCCTGCTTTCGGACAAAACGAAACCGCCGCGCGGAAGGCGCGTCAGGCCGGTTGCCCTGTCGGTAAATTGCCAAACGAATGCCCGCGCCCGGCAAGGGGCGCGGGATAGCGGTCAGTGACGGACGGAAACGCCCTCGACCGAAAGCCCGTTGCCGCGCGAGGCGACGTAAAGCTCCAGCGCCTTGAACTCGTCCGAACCGGCCTTGAAGGTTTCGGCGCGGGTGTCGCGGACGCAGCCCACAAACCGCTGCTGGGCGGAGACCATACCCGCATCCTTCAGGCGATAGGTCGGGAAGCCGTTGATCTGCCCCTGGCTCAGGTGGTCGGCGCGGATCATCTGGCCGTAGTGGTCTTCGTGGCAATTGGCGCAGGACATCTCAAGCTGTCCGTAACGGGTGTAGTAGATTTCCTTGCCCTTTTCCCAGAAGGGAGCGGCGGCGCCGTCGATCTTGACGTTGACGATCTCGCCGCGCGACTGCATCGAGATGACCGACAGCATGTCCTTCATCTCGTTCGAGGTGGTGCCCCATTTCTCAAGGCCCATACGCTCGGTCACGCAGTTGTTGATGTAGTCTTCCATGATCATCAACTTGCCCGACTTTTCGTCGACGCGCGGCATCACGGCGCGCAGGCCGGCCATGCTTTCCGGCCCCTGATGGCAACCGGCGCAGGACTCACCGTTCTTGCCGATGGTGGCATTCCAGCGGTCCACGCCGCGGTCATAGAAGACCATTGCGGGGTTGTCGAAGTCGTCTTTCTGAAGCGCCCGCGTCTCGTCCTCGCGGAACAGCCAGCCGGAATAGATCGTGTCCAGATGGCCCTTCAGGAATTCCGGTGCCGCGGTCTGGGTCACGAAGTCGATGGTGCCGTCATCGGTTTCCACCGACAGCGTGTCTTCCGCCGGATCGGCCATCGCCATGCCCGTGAGGGCAAGGCCGAGGGCCGTGGCGGCCAGCCATGTCGCTTTGCGCTGCTGCATGATCTCTCCTCCCCGAAATCTCTGTGGCTGCGCGATCAGGCGACTTCGATGGGCTTCGCGTCCTCGTAGACGGAGCCATCGTCGTCATACCAGGTGAACTTGAACTCGCCTGCCGCATCGACCTTCGCGTCGAATTCGAAATAGGGGTTCGTCGAAACGGCCGGGTCGATGGCCACGTCGATCACGTTCACGCCGTTCAGATCGCAGGTGAAGCGATTGATGATCGAGCGCGGAATGACCTTGCCGTCGGCATCCTTGCGCTGCCCCGATTCCATCTTGTGCGAGATGAGCGCCTTGATGGTGACCACTTCGCCCGCCTTGGCCGATTTGGGAACCTTCACGCGCGGTTTTGCATCATTTGCCATTGTCGTGTTCCTCCTGTTCCCGCCTCAGCCGCCACAGCCGCCGATGGTGACTTTCACGGTGGCCTGCGCCTGTTTGACCGAGCCGTCGGCCATTTTTGCCAGCGCCACAACATCCTGCGTCTTGGCAAGGCGGATACGGGTCGCCGCCATCTGGCTGCCCGCCGCCGGGCCGAAGGTGAAGGTGGCGACTGCCGGTTCCGGGTTGCCGGTGGCCAGCAGCATGATCGCCACCGCACCGGGGGCGCTGACGGAAACCGGAACGGTATTGCCGTTCTCGGCGATTTCCGGGGCGGTCAGGGTAATGCCGTCAGTACCGGGGGCCGCGCCGCCGGTGAAGGCATTGGTCAGCTCTTCCGTGGTGGCCGCAAGCACCGCGCCGGGCGTCGCCACGGCCGCAAGCCCGCCGAGACCGACCCACAGGGCTTCGCGTCTGGAAAGGTTCATCATGATCTCCTCAAACTTCTCGGGGCCGGTCCGGTCACTCTTTCAGAGTGACGAGATAGGCCACCACATCCTCGATCTGTGTGGCGTTCAGGATCGGCGGCAACTCACCCCCGGCGGCCTTGCCGGTGTAGCCGTCACCGGGCCGGATGAAGCCATCTGTCTTGTAGAAGGCGGGCATGAACGAGCCGTCGAAGGTCATCTTCGCATTGGCGACGATGCCACGGAGCTGTGCCTCGCTGTAGCGGTCGGCGACGCCATCCAGCGGCGGCGCGATATTTCCGGGGAACTGCACATCCGGCAGGGCGCCGACGACGTGGCAGGCCACGCAATTGCCCAGTGCGTTGGTCGTCATCACCTTCACCCCCTCTTCGGGGTTGCCCGGTTTGCCGGTCAGCGACTGCGCGACGGCTCCCTCTTCAAAAACCACGTCCTTCGGCGCGGTATCGCTGAAGGCGGGCGTCGCGGCGGCCAGTGCCAGCAGCGTCGCCTGCACGAGGTGGCGTGTCATTGCGATCCTCCCTGATCTCTCCCTGACTCGGACGATAGCGCCGGTATGCGCGGGGATGCAATAGATTTATATGTATTCTTGAATATTCATATCTTTCTGCATTGCAGAAGCCGCGCCGCAGCGGAGATCAGTTGGCCGGAACCATGCGACTGGCCAGATATTTCTGGAAATGTTCGCCATTTTCATAGCCATGGTCCCGCACCCAGGTCAGCAGCGCCTCTGTGGTGCCCTTGCCGAAGGCGCCGGGCATCAGCGCGACAGAGGCTTCAGCCGCCGTTTGGCCCTCGGGCACCTGTTCGGGAAGGAAGATCATCGTGGGCGTGAACATCACCCCCCAGCGCACCGCCATGTCCTTTTCCGGCAGCACGGTGCCATCGAAATCCGTCACCTCGACATCGCCGAACAGGTTCATCTGCACGACGAAGTAGGAATCGCGGATCAGCGCGTCTATGGCGGGATCGGGGAAGACTTCTTCGTGCATCTTGGTGCAATAGATGCAGCCGCGCTGTTCCACGATGACCAGCAGGCGCTTGCCTTCGGCATTGGCCTCCGCCAGATCCTCTCGCAGATCCTTGAAGGTCTCGCGCAGCCATGTGGGCTTGTGCAGCCCGTCATCACCAAGCTCCACCGCAAGGGCAGGGCTGGCCAGCGGCAGCAGCGCAAGGGCGACAGTGGCAAGCATACGGCGCATGGGAGGCTCCTTTACTTCAGGGTCGCGGACCAGTCGAAATTGCGGATCAGCCAGTCCGACAAGAGGGTCACGGAATTGGTGGCGATCAGGATGGCAAAGACCAGCAGCATCACCCCCATCACCTTTTCGACATAGCCCATCAGGTTGCGGTGCCGTGCCACCCAGCGGAGGAAGGGCTGCGCGAAGGCGGCGGCGATGACAAAGGGTGAGGTCATGGCAAGGCCGAAGGTCAGCACGAGCGCGGTGCCCTGCCACAGCGTATCCTTGGTCGAGGCGATCAGCAGGATCGAGGCGAGAACCGGCCCGACGCAGGCGGTCCAGCCAAAGCCGAAGGCAAGTCCCATCACATAGGCACCGACCACGGTTTTCGGGTCGCCCTTGCTCTCCATCCGCGCTTCGCGCAGCAGGAAGGGGATGCGCAGCACGCCCAGAAAATGCAGGCCGAAGACAAAGATCACCGCCGCCGCCGCATAGGTCAGCCATTCCTTCCACATGCGGAACGCCTGTCCCGCCGCTGTAGCGCCGAGTCCCATCAGCCCGAAAATGGTGGTGACCCCCAACGCGAAGAACAGCGCCGAGATGAACAGCCGCCGCTGCGCGCCAGGTGCGATCTGGCCCTGTCCGCGCAGTTCAGCCACCGACATGCCGCCCATGTAGCTGAAGTAAAAAGGCACCATGGGCAGGATGCAGGGCGAAAAGAACGCCAGCAACCCGGCCAGTGCGGCCCCGCCGAAACTCACATCCATCAGCATCGCCTCCTCCCCGAAGCGTCGCTTGCCCGGAAGGGCATTTTCAGATTAGGATATTTCTATGCAACTATAGGGTTGTCAACATGACTCGTTTCGGCCTCGTTGCCGCCGTTCTGCTGCTCTGCGGCTGGGCCGTCCCTGCCTTGGCGGGGCTGCGCCTTCTGATGTTTGAACAGCCGGGCTGCATCTATTGCGCCCGCTGGACCGAGGAGGTGGGCCCCGAATATCCGCTGACCGATGAAGGCCGGGCTGCGCCGCTGACCCGGATTGATCTGCACGCCGATCTGCCCGAGGGCGTGCGGATCACGACCGCGCCGCTGTTTACCCCGACCTTCGTCCTCCTGTCCGATGGCGTCGAGGTCGGGCGGATTGAGGGCTATCCGGGCGAGGATTTCTTCTGGCCGCTTCTGGCCGGGCTGATCCGGCAGGCAGAGCCTCCCGGCGGCTGAGGCCGAAAGCCCGGTTCCTGCGGCTAAAGTGCCTGTTCCTGCGGGATTCTGTTGCGATAGCGCCCCGCTGGCGGCATTAAGGGCGCAGGCGGATCGGGATGTCGAAGTTGCGCGATGGCGAACAACAGGAGCACGGCGTATCCCCCCTCCCGTCACTGGAGGGGCTGGTTTCGCAGGCCGGGGATGCCGCCAATTTCCTCAAGGCGCTGGGGCATGACGGGCGGCTGACCATCCTGTGCCACCTCGCCTCCGGGGCGAAAAGCGTGACCGAACTTGAAAACCTGCTGTCCTCGCGGCAGGCTGTCGTCAGTCAGCAACTGGCGCGGCTGCGGCTGGAGGGGCTGGTCAGCGCGCGGCGGGAAGGGCAGGCGATCTTCTATTCGATCCTCGATCCGCGGGTCGAGCGCATGCTGGGCGTTCTGGGCCATCTTTTCTGCAAGCCGGAGTGACGCGGCAAAACCAAGTCGACAGGTGACGGGCATGACCCGCGCCACCACCACGGGAGGAACCGAGGATGGATGAACTGCCCTATGGGGTTCTGGCCGCGCTGGTGGGGCTGGCGGGTGGTGCCGTGCTGGGTCTGGCGGCCCGGCTGGGGGACTTCTGCACGCTGGGTGCCCTCGAAAGTGCGGCCTATGGCAAGGACCAGCGCCGTCTGCGGCTGTGGGGCATCGTGCTGGGCGTCGCGATTCTTGGCACACAGTTTGGTGCGCTGGCCGGTCTGATTGACCTTTCCGCCACCTATTACCACAGCATCGCCTGGAATCCGCTCGCCTCGGTCATCGGCGGGCTGGTGTTCGGCTATGGCATGGCCATGGCCGGGAACTGCGGCTTTGGGGCTCTGGTGCGGTTCGGCGGTGGCGACCTGCGGTCGCTGGTCGTCGTGGTCGTCATGGGCATCTTCGGCTTCGTTGCCCTGTCGGGGCCGCTGGCCCCCTTGCGCGTCGCCCTGTTCCCGCAACCCGAGGCGGCCGGGCCGCAGGGTATTGGCGTCGCCTTGCAGGGCTGGGTCGGGCTGCCCGTCGCGGTGACGGCGGCGGTTCTGGGGCTGGCCTGCATCGGCTGGGCGCTGGCCCATCGCCCGCTGCGCGAACGCCCCGGCATGATCGCCTGGGGCGTGGCTGCGGGACTGGTCGTCGTCTGGTGCTTTGTCGGCACAAGCTGGCTGCATGATGCGAGCCTTGGCGCCGTGCAGGTCGAAAGCGCCTCTTTCACCGCGCCGGTGGGGCGGACGCTGATTTTCCTGATGACCTCGACCGCCGGGGGAATCACCTTCTCGGTCGGCTCGGTTCTGGGGGTCATGGTCGGGGCGCTTGCCGGATCGACGCTGCGGGGCCTCTTCAAATGGGAGGCCTGTGAAGACCCGCGAGAGCTGGGCCGTCAGGTCGGTGGTGCTGTGCTCATGGGGATCGGCGGTGTCGTGGCGCTGGGCTGTTCGGTGGGGCAGGGCGTCAGCGCCTTTGCCACGCTGGCCTGGTCCGGCCCCGTGACGCTGGCCGCGATTGCGCTGGGTGCGCTGATCGGCCTGCGGCATCTGATCGCGGGATACGAGCCGGAATGACACGTTGACAATCGCGTGACCGGCCCGTCCGATCACCGCAAGGTTATCGCGTCGTTGAAAGTCGTGTTTATAGTGGGGGCATTCCAGCTAGGAGAGCCAGACCATGAAATTGACCACGCGCATTCTGACCCTTGGCCTGATCGTTGCCGGCGGCATGGCCTTCGCCGAGGGCGAGGCCACCGATCCCACGGTGAAAGCCCGTCAGGAACTGATGAAGACCATCGGCGGCAACACGAAGGCGCTGGGCGATATGGCCGGTGGCAAGGCCGATTTTGACGCCGCCAAGGCCGAGGCCGCCAAGGCGGCGATTCTGGCCGCATCGGCCGAGATCGCAGCGAAGTTTGAAACCAATGCGACCGACCCGGAAACCGAGGCCAAGCCGGAGATCTGGTCGAACTGGGATGATTTCGTCACCAAGGCCGAGGCGCTGAAAACCGCGGCCGGGGCGCTGGATGCAACCTCGCTCGACGGGGTGAAGGCCGGAATGGCCGGGGTCGGCGGCGCATGCAAGGCCTGCCATACCGCCTATCGGATGTGATCAAGGCGCCGCCCGGCCCGTCATGGGCCGGGCGTTCATGCAGGCGTGTCAGCCGCAGGTGATGGCCTCGATACGTCCATTTTCGGTCAGCAGAACATTCATCCGGCCCGAGGCGTAGTCCATCGTCACCGCCATGCCGGGTTCGATGACCCGCATCGGGCCTTCATGCGTGATCTGCCCGATGGCTGTGCGCGGCTGGCCTACAAGATGTTGCCAGTTCACCGCGCCGCAGGTGCCGCCAATGGCCGCAGGGGGCGTTTCCGCCGGAACACACCCTGCCAGCGCCCCTGCCAGCACCACAAATCCCAAGCTCTTGCGCATCATCGCTCTCCTTCCGGTTCAGCCGCAGCGGAAGCCCGTGATGCGGCCCTGCCGATCCAGCAAGACATTCAGCCGGTTCGGGCGATAGTCCTGTGTCACCGCCATGCCCGGCGCGACCAGACGATGCTCCTCCGGCAGGTACTGTTCGTCAAGCGCGGTGGCGGGCTGCCCGATCCATCCGCCAAGCCGCCCGGCGCCGCAGGTGCCCGCCCCCGCTTCGGGGGGCTGGCCGCATCCGGCCAGCACAAGCAGACAGGCCACCAGGCAAATCCTCATCTGTCGCTCCAGTCTGGCGAAAGAGCCCCACCGCCGCTATCGGCCGCAGGGCCTGGGGGCGTAAACCGCGGGCAGAAGATCAGCCGCAGGTGATGCGGACCACCGTTCCCATCGGGTCGAGGTGGAAGTTGATGCGGAAGGAATCATATTCCTCCTGGCTCACGATCCCGCCGGGTGTCACGAACCGGGTGGGCCGGGTGATGCCCGCCGCCGTCACCGAAGACTGGTTCTGCCCCTTCAGATACTGATATTCCGCCGCGTGGCAGGTATCGGGCTCACGGTCATTCAGGCCGGGCGTCACGTCGATCGGTTGCCCGGTCACCGGGTCGATCCCCGGCGTCACCACCGGAGGCGGAGGCTGATAGGGCTCGGGCGCGGGGGCGCAAGCCGCAGTCGCAAGGGCCAGAAGCAGGGCGGTGGTGGTCGTAACTCGTTTCATCAGTGCCGTTTCCCGCGTTGCAATTCCCCCGTGTTTCGCACAGCTTGTGCCAAATTGACAGAGGGAGGAGCCTATGCGCACCCGTGCCGCGGTGGCCGTTGCCGCCGGAAAACCGCTTGAGATCATGGAAGTGAACCTTGAAGGGCCGAAATTCGGCGAGGTTCTGGTGGAAATCAAGGCCACCGGCATTTGCCACACTGACGAATTCACCCTGTCCGGCGCCGACCCGGAAGGGCTGTTCCCGGCGATTCTCGGCCATGAGGGCGCGGGCGTCGTGGTCGAATGCGGCCCCGGTGTAACCACGCTGAAACCCGGCGATCACGTCATCCCGCTGTATACCCCGGAATGCCGGGAATGCCCGAGCTGCCTTAGCCAGAAAACCAACCTCTGCACCTCGATCCGCGCGACGCAGGGCCAGGGCATGATGCCCGACGGCACCTCGCGCTTCTCGATGCTGGATGGCACACCGATCCATCACTACATGGGCTGCTCGACTTTCGCGCAGCATACCGTGGTGCCGGAAATCGCGCTGGCCAAGATCCGCCCCGACGCGCCCTTTGACAAGGTCTGCTACATCGGCTGCGGCGTCACCACCGGCATCGGCGCGGTGATCAACACCGCCAAAGTGGAAATCGGCGCCAAGGCGGTGGTCTTCGGCCTGGGCGGCATCGGCCTGAATGTGATTCAGGGACTGAAGATCGCCGGCGCCGACATGATCATCGGGGTCGATCTGAACAACGACAAGAAGGAATGGGGCGAACGCTTCGGTATGACCCATTTCGTCAACCCGAAAGAGATCGAGGGTTCGGTTGTCCAGCATATCGTCAACATGACGAAAACCCCGGCCGATCAGATCGGCGGCGCGGATTACAGCTTCGATTGCACCGGCAACGTCAAGGTGATGCGTGACGCGCTGGAATGCACCCATCGCGGCTGGGGCGTCTCGGTGGTGATCGGCGTGGCACCTGCGGGGGCCGAAATCAGCACGCGGCCCTTCCAGCTGGTCACCGGGCGGCAGTGGAAAGGCACCGCCTTCGGCGGCGCGCGCGGCCGCACCGATGTGCCGAAAATCGTTGACTGGTATATGGACGGCAAGATCCAGATCGACCCGATGATCACCCACACGCTGAGCCTTGAGGACATCAACAAGGGCTTCGATCTGATGCACGAAGGCAAGTCGATCCGCGCTGTGGTCGTCTACTGATCTGTCGGACCGGGGGCGCTTCGCCCCCCGGACCCCCCGAGGATATTTTCAGACAGAAAATGAGGGCGCCGCATATAGTGGATTTTCTGTCCATAAATATCCCACGGGGGTCCGGGGGTGTGAAACCCCCGGTCCGCAACCAGCCAGAGGCGCCTGGCCGGATTATCGAAATTCCTCATAACCTTTTCCAGAAATGTGAATTTGAATCCTGCGGGCAATCTGCCTAGGGTCCGGGCTTCCTGAAGAAGCCCATGATCCGATGCAGATTTTCCAGATTCCAGACAGCCCGAACACCGATCTTCTGAACAGTCTTGTGCGCGAGCGTATCCTGATCCTCGACGGGGCCATGGGCACGCAGATCCAGGCGCTGGGTCTGGCTGAGGAGGATTTTCACGGATGCGCCTGCCACCATCACTCGGACCATCCGCAGAAGGGCAACAACGATCTTTTGAGCCTGACCCAGCCCGCAGCGGTGGAGGAGATCCATTTCCACTATGCCATGGCGGGGGCCGATATTGTCGAGACCAATACCTTTTCCGCCACCACCATCGCGCAGGCGGATTACGGCATGGAAGCGGCGGTGCATGACCTGAATGTCGCAGGCGCGCGGCTGGCGCGGGCGGCGCTGGACCGGGCGACGGCTATCGACGGCAGGCCGCGCTTCGTGGCCGGGGCGGTGGGGCCGACCAACCGCACGGCGAGCCTCAGCCCGGATGTCAACGACCCCGGTTATCGCGCCGTCACCTTCGACGATCTGCGCCGCGCCTATGGCGCGCAGGTGCGGGGCCTGATCGAGGGCGGCGCCGATCTGATCCTGATCGAGACCATCTTCGACACGCTGAACGCCAAGGCGGCGATCTTTGCATGTACGGAGGTTTTTGCCGAAGCAGGGCGGCGCCTCCCGCTGATGATTTCCGGCACGATCACCGATGCTTCGGGGCGTACGTTGTCGGGGCAGACGCCGACCGCTTTCTGGCATTCGGTGGCTCATGCCCGGCCTTTCACCGTGGGGCTGAACTGTGCGCTGGGGGCGAGTGCCATGCGGCCGCATCTGGCCGAACTCGCGCAGGCGGCAGATGTGGCGGTCTGTGCCTATCCCAATGCCGGGCTGCCCAATGCCTTTGGCCAATATGACGAAGGCCCCGAGGAAACCGCCCGCCAAGTGGCTGATTTCGCGCGCGAAGGGCTGGTGAATGTGGTCGGCGGCTGCTGCGGCACCACGCCGGATCATATTCGCGCCATTGCGGAAGCCGTGACGGGCCTGCGCCCGAGGAGTGTGAAATGACCCGGCTTCTGCGCCTCTCTGGCCTCGAACCCTTCACCCTGACGTCCGACATTCCTTTCGTGAACGTGGGGGAGCGCACGAATGTCACCGGCTCGGCCCGGTTCCGCAAGCTGATCGTCAACCGCGACTATTACGCTGCGCTGGAAGTGGCGCGCGATCAGGTGGAAAACGGCGCACAGATCATCGACATCAACATGGATGAGGGGCTGATCGATTCAAAGGCCGCCATGGTCGAGTTCCTGAACCTGCTGGCCGCCGAGCCGGACATCGCTCGTGTGCCGGTGATGATCGACAGCTCTAAATGGGAAGTGATCGAGGCGGGCCTGCGCTGCGTGCAGGGGAAGCCCGTCGTCAATTCCATCAGCATGAAGGAAGGGGAGGTGGCGTTCCGGCATCAGGCGGGCCTGTGTCTGGCCTATGGCGCGGCCGTGGTCGTCATGGCCTTTGATGAAACGGGGCAGGCCGATACCTTCGCGCGCAAGACCGAGATCTGTTCCCGCGCCTATCGCATTCTGGTGGATGAAGTCGGCTTCCCGCCCGAGGACATCATCTTTGATCCCAATATCTTCGCCGTGGCGACCGGGATCGAGGAGCACAACAATTACGGTGTCGACTTCATCGAGGCGACGCGGTGGATTCGCGCGAACCTGCCGAATGCACATGTATCGGGCGGCGTCTCTAACCTTTCGTTCAGCTTTCGCGGCAACGAGGCGGTGCGCGAGGCGATGCATGCCGTCTTCCTGTATCATGCCATCGCGGCGGGGATGGACATGGGTATCGTCAATGCCGGGCAGCTTGTGGTCTATGACCAGATCGACCCCGATCTGCGCGCGCGTTGCGAGGATGTCGTGCTCAACCGCCGACCGGATGCGACCGACCGGCTGCTGGAGATCGCGGATCGCTTCCGGGGTGGCGCAAAGGAAGAAAAGGTCCGCGATCTGGCATGGCGCGACTGGCCGGTGGAAAAGCGGCTGGAACATGCGCTGGTGAACGGGATCACCGAATTCATCGAAGCCGATACCGAGGCTGCGCGCCTTAACGCCGCGCGCCCGCTGGATGTGATCGAAGGCCCGCTGATGGCGGGGATGAATGTGGTGGGTGACCTGTTCGGCGCGGGCAAGATGTTCCTGCCGCAGGTCGTGAAATCGGCCCGTGTGATGAAACAGGCCGTGGCGGTTCTGCTGCCGTTCATGGAAGAGGAAAAGCGGCTGAACGGCGGATCGGGGCGTGAAAGCGCGGGCAAGATCCTGATGGCCACGGTGAAGGGCGATGTGCATGACATCGGCAAGAACATCGTCGGCGTGGTTCTGGCCTGCAACAATTACGAGATCATTGATCTGGGCGTGATGGTGCCGCCGCAGAAGATCCTTGAGGTCGCGAAGGCCGAGAAGGTGGATGCCATCGGTCTTTCCGGCCTGATCACCCCCTCGCTGGACGAGATGATCCATATGGCCTCGGAAATGGAGCGGGCAGGGCTGGCGATTCCCTTGCTGATCGGTGGGGCCACGACCTCGAAGGTCCATACGGCGGTGAAGATTGTGCCGCGCTATTCCGGCCCGGCGGTTTATGTGCTGGACGCCAGCCGTGCGGTGGGGGTGGTGGGAAGCCTGCTCAGCCCGACACAGAAGGCGCCCTATGTCGCCCGGATCCGGGCGGAATATGCCGAAGTGACGGAACGTCACGAACGGGCCGAGCGGGCCAAGCTGCGGCTGCCGCTGGCGCAGGCGCGCGCGAATGCGCTGAAACTCGATTGGGCAGGCTATCAGGTGCCCGCGCCGCAATTCCTTGGTGTGCGGCCGGTCAATGACTGGGATCTGGCCGGGATTGCCCGCTATATCGACTGGACACCATTCTTCCAGACATGGGAGATGAAGGGCGTCTATCCGAAGATTCTGGAGGATGAAAAGCAGGGCGAGGCCGCCCGCGCGCTGTTTGCCGATGCGCAGGCCATGCTGGCGCGGATCATCGCCGAACGTTGGTTCAGCCCGCGCGCGGTCGTCGGTTTCTGGCCTGCACAGGGGGTGGGCGATGACATCAGGCTGTATCAGAGCGAGGACCGCCAACTGCCGCTGGCCACCCTGCACAGCCTGCGCCAGCAACATGCCAAGCGGGCGGGGCGCCCCAATGTGGCGCTCGCCGATTTCGTGGCGCCTGAAGGTGGGCCGCGCGATTATGTCGGGGGGTTCGTTGTGACGGCCGGTCCGGAGGAAGCGGCGATTGCCGACCGTTTTGACCGCGCGAATGACAATTATTCGGCGATCATGGTCAAGGCGCTGGCCGACCGCTATGCCGAGGCAATGGCCGAGATGCTGCATCAGCGCGTGCGGCGCGAGCTTTGGGGCTATGCGCGGGACGAGGCCTTCGATCCGCAGGAGCTGATCGGCGAACCCTATCGCGGCATCCGTCCGGCCCCCGGCTATCCGGCCCAGCCAGATCACACCGAAAAGCTTGCGCTGTTCCGCCTGCTGGAGGCCGAAACGCATACCGGCGTGCAGCTGACGGAAAGCATGGCAATGTGGCCGGGGTCTTCGGTGTCGGGGCTCTATCTTGCGCATCCCGAAAGCTATTACTTCGGCGTGGCGAAGGTGGAACGCGATCAGGTGCAGGATTATGCCGCCCGCAAGGGCATGTCGCTGGACGAGGCGGAACGGTGGCTGGCGCCGGTGCTGAATTATGTTCCCGCCGCCGAAAAAGCGGTAGCCTGAACCGGAGCAGGCCGCGCCCGAGCCATAACCGCGCCTGATTCCGGCGCCAGTCTCGGGCCGGAAAGCTGCCCGGATGGCCGATGATGCGTGACCAGATGAATGATCCTGCCTGTCTTGACCCGATCGAGACTGCCTCGCGCGATGAAATCGCGGCCCTGCAACTGGAGCGGCTGAAATGGTCGCTGTCCCATGCCTGGGAGAATATCCCGGCGATGCGTGCCAAGTTCGGGGCGCATGGGGTGCATCCGTCTGACCTGAAGCGGCTGGAAGATATCCGGCTGTTTCCCTTCACGGTGAAGGATGACCTGCGCGCGACCTATCCGTTCGGCATGTTCGCCGTGCCGCGCGAACAGGTGATCCGGCTGCATGCCTCGTCCGGGACCACCGGCAAGCCCACGGTGGTGGGCTATACCCGCAACGATCTGGATACATGGTCGGGGCTGATGGCGCGCTCGCTTCGCGCGGCGGGGGCGCGACCCGGGGATGTGGTGCATGTGGCCTATGGCTATGGCCTGTTCACCGGCGGTTTTGGCGCGCATTACGGCGCCGAGCGGCTGGGCTGCACGGTGGTGCCGGTCTCGGGCGGGATGACGCCCCGGCAGGTGACCCTGATCGAGGATTTCGGCGCAACGGTGATCTGTGCGACCCCCTCCTACATGCTGTCGATCCTCGATGAATACCGGGCGCGCGGCCTTGATCCGACGCGCAGCCCGCTGCGGACCTCAATGTTCGGCGGTGAGCCGTGGAGCAACGCCATGCGCGCCGAGATCGAAACCGCCTTCGACATGCATGCCATTGATTGCTATGGCCTGTCCGAAGTGATGGGGCCGGGCGTCGCCATGGAATGCGTGGAAACCAAGGATGGCCCGCATCTGTGGGAGGATCACTTCTACCCCGAGATCATCGACCCCGACACGGGCGAAGTGCTGCCTGACGGCGCGGTGGGCGAGCTGGTGCTGACCTCGCTGACGAAAGAGGCGCTGCCGATCATCCGCTACCGCACCCGCGATCTGACGCGGCTGCTGCCCGGCACCGCGCGTTCGATGCGGCGGATCGAGAAGATCGCCGCGCGCAGTGACGACATGATCATCCTGCGCGGGGTGAACCTGTTTCCCTCGCAGATCGAGGAGCAGATTCTCGCATTGCCGGGCCTCGCGCCGCACTGGCAGATCGAACTGGCGCGCAAGGGGCGGATGGACACGCTGACCGTGGTCGCCGAAACCGTGGCGGGTGTGGATGAAGCCGCCCGCGCGGATCTGGCATCCCGGCTGCAAAAGCGGGTCAAACAGGTTATGGGCATCAGCATCACGGCGCGCCTTGGCCCACCCGGCACCGCCCCGCGCAGCGAGGGCAAGGCGAAACGCGTGCTGGACCTGCGGCCGCGCGGCTGACCCTTCTGCTCGTCACGCAATCTTTATGCGTCTTTACGATGCTGCCCGCTGGCCCGTCGGCCTGAGGACGGCTAAGCTGCGCCGGATGACGGAGACAGGCCACGGAGACAGGCCCATGACCGAGGACAGCCGCGGCGACACGCCCCGCCCCGACCGCACGCAGCGGCAGGGTCGGCGCATGCGCGGGTTCGAGGCGGCCTCGGGTCTGCTGAAGGATCGTATCCGCAGCGCCGGAGAAAGCCGGGGTTTTGCGGTGACGCGGCTTCTGACCCACTGGCCTGATGTGGTGGGTGCCGATCTGGCGCGGATCACCCGGCCGGTGAAGGTGGGCTTTGCGCGCGGGGCCTTCGGGGCGACGCTGACGCTGCTGGTCAAACCTACCGATGCGCCCATGGTGCAGATGCAGCTGCCGCGCATCAAGGAACGGGTAAACGCCTGCTACGGCTATGCCGCGATCGGTCGCATCACCCTGACCCAGACTGCGCCCTCGGGTTTCGCCGAGGGGCAGGCGCAGTTCGCCCCGGCCCCCCCTGCGGCGCCGAAACCTGTCGCCCCCGAAATCGCCCGCGAGGCGCGCGCCACCGCCGAGGGCGTGCAGGACGAGGGGCTGAGAAGCGCCCTTGAAACGCTGGCGCAGAATATCTTAACTCGCCGGAAAAGCTGAAAGGCATTGCCATGAACCTTCTGACCCGCCGCGGCCTGCTTGGCCTTGCCTTGTCCACCACGGCCATCGGCCTTTTCGGTGGCCTGCTGGGCGGCACCGCCGTCTTTGCGCAAACCGATGCAGCCACCGCCCCGGCGGAAGGGACGGCCCCGCCAGAGGTGGTGGAACTCGTGTTGGGTAACCCTGACGCGAAGGTCACGCTGACCGAATACGCCTCTTACACCTGCCCGCATTGCGCGAACTTCCACAGCGATGTCTTCAAGCCGCTGAAGGCCGATTACATCGACACCGGCAAGGTGAAGTTCGTCTACCGCGAGGTCTATTTCGACCGCTACGGGCTGTGGGCTGCGATGATGGCGCGCTGCGGCGGCGAGATGCGTTATTTCGGCATCAACGGCCTGCTGTTCGAAAAGCAGCGCGACTGGGCCGCTTCGGACGATCCGAATGTGGTGATCAACAATCTCAAGACCATCGGCCGCAGTGCCGGGATGACGGACGATCAGCTTGACGCCTGCTTCAAGGATCAGGCGATGGCGGAGGCCATGGTCACGAAATTCCAGGAAAACATGGAAGCCGACGGGGTGGAAGGCACGCCGACCCTGTTCATCAATGGCACCAAGCATTCGAACATGAGCTATGCTGACCTGAAGGCACTGCTAGATGCGGAGCTTGCCAAGTAAGATGCCCGCACCTCTGGAAGGTATTCGCGTGATCGAACTGGCCCGGATTCTTGCCGGGCCATGGGCCGGGCAGACACTGGCCGATCTGGGTGCCGAAGTCATCAAGGTCGAGGCGCCGGAAGGCGACGATACGCGCCGTTGGGGACCCCCTTTCATCGAGCGCGAGGGCGACCGCAGTGCCGCCTATTTCCATTGCTGCAACCGGGGCAAACGCTCGGTCACCTGCGATTTCCGTACGCCGGAAGGGCAGGACGTTGTGCGCCGTCTGGTGGCCGATGCCGATGTGGTGATCGAGAATTTCAAGCTGGGCGGGCTGAAGAAATACGGGCTGGATTACGAAAGCCTGCGCGCGGTGAATCCTCGGCTGATCTATTGCTCCATCACCGGATTCGGCCAGACCGGACCCTATGCCGCCCGCGCGGGATATGACTTCATCATCCAGGGCATGACCGGGCTGATGAGCGTGACGGGCGAGCCCGAGGGCCAGCCGCAAAAGGTGGGCGTGGCGGTGACCGATGTCTTTACCGGCATCTATTCCGCCACCGCGATCCTTGCCGCGATCGTGCAGCGTGGTCGCACCGGCGAAGGGCAGCACATCGACATGGCGCTGATGGATGTGGCGACCTCGATCATGGCCAATCAGGCGATGAACTACCTCGCCACCGGCACGGCACCGCGCAAGATGGGTAATGCGCACCCGAACCTTGCCCCCTATGCGGTGTTCGATTGCGCCGATGGCTGGATCATCCTCGCCACCGGAAACGACAGCCAGTATCGCAAGCTTTGCGGCCTTCTGGGCCTGCCGGAAATGGCCGATGATCCGCGCTTCCTGACCAACGCCGACCGCATCGCCCACCGCGAGGTGATGACCGAGGCGCTCAGCGCGGCGACACGGGCCATGACCAAGGCCGATCTGCTGGCCGCCTGCGAGGCGCAGGGCGTGCCTGCCGGACCGATCAATGACATGGCCGAGGTCTTTGCCGATCCGCAGATCGTGGCGCGCGGTATGCAGATCGCGCCGGACGGTGTGCCGGGCGTGCGCTCGCCCTTCACCTTCTCGGGGGCCGAACTGTCGCTGGACCGGCCTTCCCCGAAACTGGGCGAACATCAGGCAGAAATCCTGGGCGAGTGAATTTTCGGGCAAGTCCCGATTTTTCCCTGTAAATGCGGCTCTGTGACGGGGCGGCGGCTTTAACTTCGCCGCTGCTTCCGTTAGCTTGGCGACATATCTGAAAGCGGAGCTTATACATGGCGCAACGTCTGCACCTCGTCTTTGGCGGCGAACTGGTCAGCCCGACAAAGAACGTCTTCAAGGACGTGTCAAAGATCCATGTCGTCGGCATGTTCCCCGATTACCAGACCGCCTACAGCGCCTGGAAAGCCGAGGCGCAGCGCACGGTGGATGACGCCCACATGCGCTATTTCATCGCCCATATCCACCGCCTGCGGGATGAGGCAGAGCCCGCCTCGCCGACCGAGGAGCTGGGGGCCTGATCTCCCCCGGGCGCATGAATGCCCTCCATCGGCCTGACGCTATACCAGATCGCGGCACGGAAAGAGCCGCTGGTCCGGCCCGACTGGCCGGAGCGGCCACCGGGGCGGCTGGCGTGGCTGCATGCGCCGACTGCGGATCTGGCGCCGCAGATGGCCGAACTGGCGCGCCATATCCGCGAAGAGGATGGCCACCCCGTCCTGCTGACCGCGCCCGAGCTACCTGACGCCTTGCCTGACGGGGCGATCTGGCAGCCGCCGCCGGGGGAAAGTGCTGCGGGCGCGCGGCTGTTTCTGGATCACTGGCGTCCCGATGTGGTGCTGTTCTCGGGCGGAGAGTTGCGACCCTCGATCCTGCACGAGGCGGCGGAGCGCAGGATACCGATGGCCATGCTGGCTGCTCGGGCGCCACATCTGCCGCCGGGCCGCGATGGCTGGTATCCGGGTCTGGTGAAATCGGCGCTGGCTGATTTTACGCAGATCTGTGCGGTGGACGATGCGGCGGCCCGCAGTCTGCGCCGGTCGGTGGCCGCCAATCGCATCAGCGTCGCGGGTCGTCTGGAAGAACCCAGCCATGTGCTGCCCGGCAACGAGGCCGAACGCGAGGCGCTGGCGCATCTGTTTGCGGCGCGTCCGGTCTGGCTGGCGGCCTGTCTGCCGGAGGCCGAGGAAACCGCCGTGATCGAGGCGCACCGCGCCGCGCTGCGGCAGGCGCATCGTTTGCTGCTGATCCTTGTGCCCGAAGACCCGGCCCGTGCACCGCTGCTGGCACACCGCATGGAGGAGGCTGAGGGGTGGCAGGTCGCACAGCGCAGTGCGGATGAGGAACCCGAGCCGGATACCGAGGTCTTCCTTGCCGATACGTCAGAGATGGGGCTGTGGTATCGGCTGGCGCCGATCTGTTTTCTGGGTGGATCTCTGGCGGGAACCGGCTGCATCCGTAACCCGATGGAGGCGGCGGCGCTGGGTGCCTCGCTGATCCACGGGCCGCGCCCGGGGGCATGGGGGGCCGCGCTTGGGCGGCTGGGAGCGGCGCGCGGTGCGCGGTCCGTTGCTTCGGCGCCCGATCTGGCCGAGGCGGTGGCAGAATTGCTGGCGCCCGACCGGGCGGCGTTGCTGGCGCGTGCGGCATGGATCGTATCATCCGAAGGGACTGAGGCGACGGCGCAGGCCCTGGCCCTCATGCGGCAATTGCTGGGGGAGGGGTAGCCGATGCGCGCACCTGATTTCTGGTTCCAGCCCGCCCCGAGTCTTGCCGCGCAGGTGTTGCGCCCTCTGGGTGCGCTTTACGCGGCCGCGACGGCACGCCGGGTGGCGCGGGCCGGTTATCGCGCGGCGGTTCCGGTTATCTGCATCGGCAACCTGAACGCGGGCGGTACGGGCAAGACACCGACGACCCTCGCGCTGCTGGAACGGCTTCCCGATGGCGTCCATGTGGTGACGCGCGGCCATGGCGGAACGCTTGCCGGTCCGGTGCAGGTGCAGCCCCGGCATCTGGCCTCCGAGGTGGGGGATGAGCCGCTGCTGATTGCCCCTTTCGCGCCGGTCTGGGTGGCGAAGGATCGCGCTGCCGGCGTGAAGGCCGCCGAGGCCGCCGGGGCGCGGGTTATTCTGCTGGATGACGGGTTCCAGAATCCTTCGGTGCAGAAAGATCTGTCCATCGTGGTAGTCGATGCGGCGCAGGGCTTCGGCAACGGGCTGTGCCTGCCTGCCGGGCCGCTGCGTGAACCCGTAACGGCGGGGCTGGCGCGGGCGGATTTTCTGCTGTCCATCGGGGATGTGGCGGCCCAGGCACGGTTCGCGGCGGGTTTCCAAGCGCCCGTGCCGCATCTGCGCGGGCGGCTGGAAGTTCTGCCCACCGGCATGGGCTGGCAGGGGGAGCGGGTGCTGGCATTCGCGGGCATCGGCCAGCCTGCGAAGTTCTTCGCCTCGCTGCGCGCCGAAGGCGCGATCATCGCCCGCGAAGTGCCGCTGGATGATCACCAGCCGCTGTCGCCCGCGCTGCTGGCGCGGCTGGAGCGTGACGCGGCGATGCTGGGCGCCCAGCTGGTCACGACTGAAAAGGATGCTGTGCGCCTGCCCGCCGCCTTCCGCCCGAAGGTGCTGACACTGCCGGTGCGGCTGCGGCTGGATGACTGGCTGCCGCTGGAGGCGGCGCTGGTCAGGATTGGCGCGCTTGCCCGGCCCGGCGATCCGGCGTAGCTGTGGGCGCGGAACGGCAAGGCGCGGAGGGTGGCATGGCAAGCGATGACGGCAAGGTGAAGCGACCGCAGCAGGTTTATACGCTGGTGGTCGAGGTCGGCCGCAAATCGGGGGACGGCCTGCCCGACAAGGCGACCGGCGCCGCGCTGATGATCTATGCCAGCGGCGTGGACGAGGCCGAGGCGGTGCGCGAAACGGTCGCCATCCTCAAACAGGCCGACCTGGCACCGCTGGACGTGTCGGGCTACGGCACGCTGGACGAACGGATTGAGGCGGGCGACGAGATCCCCGACGAGGAACGCGCGCTGATGCAGCGCGCGCTTGAGGAAAATTCGGTCGTGGTGGCGCATATGACGCCGTTCTTCGACTGACAGGAAAAGGCTCAGCCCGCGGGAAAGCTGTCTTTCATCGACGGGCGGGCGCTGACCGTGGCAAACCATTCGGCCAGACGCGGACGGCTGCTGCGCCAGTCCTTGCTGGCAAAGCGGAAATCCAGATACCCCAGCGCGCAGGCGGCGGCGATGGAGGCTGCATTGAACCCGTCGGTGATCGTGGCGAACCAGCGCCCTTCCAGATCGTCCAGACCCGAATCGATCTTGTCCATCTGCCCGCGCGACCAGTCCTCCCAACGCTTTTCTTCGGGGCGCAGCGCGTTTTCATAACGGTGCAGCAGGGCGGCATCGAGCACGGATTCGGCCAGCGCTTCGGCGGTCAGCACAGCAAAGCGGCGGGCATCCTGCGGGTAAAGCGGATCACCCGCAACGCCCAGGCTGTCGACATATTGCGTGATGACCCGGCTGTCGAACAGTGGCGTGTCATCGGCCAGCAGCGCACAGGGCACCTTGCCCGAGGCATTGTGCTGCACGATGCCCGGATCACGTTTCACCGGCCCGGCAGCCGAAGGCAGCTTTTCGATCTGGTCCGCAAGCCCGCGTTCGGCGGCGGCCACCATCACCTTGCGCACATATGGCGAGGCGGGGGAATGGAATACGCGGATGGTCATTCTGAACTCCTTTTGCTGCGGCTGGCCTTGCGGCCCTTCGCGGGTTTGTCGGGGCTGGGCATGCGAAGGAAATCCTGCGGATAAAGCTTCAGTTGCAGGTCCAGATGCTCCAGCGCGAAGGTGATATGTTCGCGCATGATCGCCGCCGCACGTTCACCCTGGCCCTTGGCCAGCGCGCGGGCAATGCGGTGGTGATCGTCGTGCGACCGTTCGATCACGCGGAAGTCCCGCCACATGATCACACGGTCCGATGCGGCGGGTACATTGTGCAGGCTTTGCACGAAGGTCCGTATCCAGGCATTGCCGGACAGATCCATCACCGCCGTATGGAAATTGACATTCATCCGGCGGTAGGCGCCAAGGTTTTCCGGCAGCAGCGCGCCGGGCTCCAGAAGTCGGTCGCCTTCGGCCACCAGATCCGCCAGATACTTGCGGGCGGCATCGGTCATATTGGCGGCGGCAAGGCGGCAGGCCATCGCCTCAAGCTCAGCCCGCACCTCGAACGCGCCCGAGACTTCGGCAATCGAGAACTCCCGCACATAGAAGCCGCGGTTGCTTTCATAGGACACCAGCCCGGTCTGGGCCAGCGTCGTCAGCGCCGCGCGCAGGGGTGTGCGCGAGATACCCAGCATTTCAGCCAGGCGATCCTGATGCAGACGGTCACCGGGCAGAAGCTCGCCGCTGAGGATCGCCTCGCGCAGCTTCTCGATGGCCAGTTCCGTGCTTGTATGTGCCTCGGTCAAGCCACCCCTCCCTTGGGTTGTTTCGCTTAATGTATCCAAAAATTGTATTTACGGAAGATTCATTTTGCAATTACCGATTAAATGTGTTCATTTCGTTTGCAACGAAGGGGAGGATCTTCGGCAATGTCGAGAATCGTACTTGTCACCGGCGCGGCTGGCGGCATTGGGGAAAGTGTGTGCCGCAGGCTGGCGGCGGACGGTTTCGGGGTGTTGGCAGCAGATCTGTCGGCCGAGGCGGCGGCGCGCGTCGTGGCCGGTCTGCCGGGGCAGGGGCACCGCGCCATCGCGCTGGATGTATCGGACGAAGCGGCGGTGGCGGATGCCTTCGCCGCAGCCGAGGCTGCGGGTGCGCCGGTGGAACATGTGGTTGCAGCGGCGGGAATCCTGCTGTTCGCAGCGAATGGTGACCGCCCGCCGATCACCGACATTTCGGTGAAAGAATGGGAGCTGACCCAGCGCGTGAACTCGACCGGCACCTTCCTGCTGTTGCGGGAATACCTGCGCGGAGCGACGCGTCGCGGCGCCACCGGCGGGCGGTTCATCGGCTTCGCCTCGGTCGCGGCGCAGCTGGGCGGCTATCGTTCCAGCGCGGCCTATATCGCGTCCAAAGGATCGGTCCTGGCGCTGGTGAAAGCGGGCGCCCGCGAGGCAGCGGCACTGGGCATCACTGTCAATGCGGTGGCGCCGGGTCTGATTGACGCGCCGATGCTGCGCCAGTCGCTGCCGCCGGAAAAGGACAGCACGGTGGCTGCCAATATCCCGCTGAACCGGATCGGCTCGCCAGGCGATGTGGCCGGGGCGGTATCGTTTCTGATGGGCGAGGACGCCGGATACATCACCGGCGCGGTGATCGACGTGAACGGCGGCTACCGGATGCAGTGATGCATCCGGCAGGGGAGGGGACGATGGTTAAGATCGCCGAAAGGCTGACGCATCTTCTGGGCTGGGCCGCCGGGGCGACCGTGGTGCTGATGATGCTGCATGTGATGATCGACGTGATCGGCAAATATGCCTTCAACGCCCCCTTGCCCGGCACGGCCGAGGTGGTGGCAGCCTATTACATGATCGGCTGCGTGTTCCTGCCGCTCGCCTGGGTCGAGGCCTCGGGCGGCTCGATCGTGGTCGAGGTGGTTTACGACAAGGTGCCGGACCGGGTGCAGGGCGCGATGCGCTGGATCGCCGATCTGGTATCGGCCGTCTATTACAGCATCCTTGCGTGGTTTTCCTGGGATGTCGCCACTCATGCCTGGCGCATCGGCGAAACCGTGGACGGGATCTGGCGCATCACCACATGGCCCGCGAAATTCCTGCTGCCCTTCGGCTTTGTGCTGGCGGTGGTGGTCATCCTGCTGCGGCTGATCCTTGGCCCGCGCGGCCAGATCCGCACCACCGGCACGCCTGCCGTCCAAGATCTCTGAGGAAAGCCAATGGAACGTCTTGAAATCGGTTTTGCCGGGATCGCCGCCATCATGCTGCTGATCGGCATTCGGGTGCCCATCGGGGTCGCCATGGGGTCGACCGCCTTCTTCGGCATCTGGGCGATGATGGGCTTCAAGCCTGCGGTCGGCATCACCAAGGCCATTCCCTTCAACCTGATCGGTGACTGGAACCTGTCGGCTATCCCGATGTTCCTGTTCATGGGCTTCGTCGCGGTCGAGGCGGGGCTGACGCGCGGGCTGTTCGGGGCGGCGCGCATTTTCCTTGCGCGCATTCCGGGCGGGCTTGCCTCATCCACCGTTTTCGCCTCGGCGCTGTTCGGCGCGGCGAGCGGGTCCAGCGTGGCGACCTCTGCCGCCTTCTCGCGCATCGCGGTGCCGGAGATGCTGCACAGCAAATATGACCCTGGCCTTGCCACGGGCTCGGTCGCGGCTTCGGGCACGCTGGCGGCTCTGATCCCGCCCTCGGTGCTGATGATTGTCTATTGTCTGCTGGTCGATACCTCGATCAACACGCTGTTCATGGCAGGTGTGCTGCCGGGTATCCTGACGGCGCTGGCCTTCATCACCATGATCACGCTGCGCTGCATGCTGAAGCCGAGCCTTGCGCCTCGCTATGTGGATCAAAGCACACGGGCCGAGAAATGGGCGCTGCTGCGCGATGCCTGGCCCCTGCCGGTGGTGACGGCCATCGTGATGGGCGGCATCTTCACCGGCGCTTTCACCGCAACCGAATCCGGCGCTGTGGGGGCTTTTCTCGCCTGTGTCATCGCAGCGCTGCGTGGGCGGCTGAACCGGCCGATGCTGGTCCGGTCGGTCATCGACACCGCGGCGGGCACCTCGGCCATCTTCATGATCGTGCTGGGCGCCGCATTGTTCGCCCGTTTCGTGGCGCTGGCCACCATCCCGAACTGGGTGATGGGGTTCTTCGAAGGCTATGACACGCTGACGATCATTCTGCTGATCTGCGTCTTGCTGGTGTTGATGGGCACCTTCATGGAGGAAATCTCGATCATGCTGCTGACCATGCCGGTTCTGGTGCCGCTGCTGCACCAGCACGGGGTGGATCTGACGTGGTTCGGCATTCTGGTCATCAAGCTGATGACCATTGGCCTGATCAGCCCGCCTGTCGGCATGAATGTTTTCGTCATCAAGACATCGCTGGGGGATCGGGTGTCGCTGAACCAGATCTTCGCCGGGGTGAGCTGGTTCATCGCGGTGGATCTGCTGGTGCTGGCGCTGCTGATCGGCTTTCCGCAGATCGCACTGTGGCTGCCGGGAATGATGAGCCGTTAAGCGCCCGCCTGGCGCGCAACTGGGGCAGATGCGCCGCGGGAGGGCGGGCATCGCCAAAAAGGGAGGAATACCAATGAAACGACTGCTGCTTGGTGCAACGCTTCTGCCGCTTCTGGCCGGTGCGGCAAGTGCCGAAACCTATCAGGCGACCAACTGGATGGCGCCCGCCCATATCCTGAACGAATTCCCGTATCAGGAGTTCGCCAAAGATGTGGCCGCCGCCTCAGGTGGCGCCATGGAGATCGAGGTCTATTCCTCTGGCGCTCTGGTACCCGCGCCGACCACGATGCAGGGCCTGGCCGATGGCGTGGCGCAGATCGGGATTGTCTATCCGGGCTATACGCCTTCGGAACTGCCGCTGAACAACACGATCAACGACATGGGCTTCGTCGCCAAGGATGACCTTGCCGCCGCCTTCGCCTGGACCGAACTCGGCCTGACCAACAAGAAGGTGCAGGCCGAATGGTCGAAGAATGGTGGTATCTTCGCTGGCGGCTATTCGACGCCCTTCTACAACTTCATCTGCATGTCGGAAATCGTGACCCCGGCCGATGTGGCGGGCAAGAAGGTGCGCGTCGCGGGCACGGCACAGACGGAATGGATTCAATCGCTGGGCGGCGTGCCGGTCTCGGTGCCGATCGGCGATGTCTATTCGGGGCTGGAGCGCGGCTCTATTGACTGCACCATGTCGGACCCGACCAACCTCGACAAGGGCAACAAGTTCTGGGAGGTCGCCAAGACCGTGAACACCCTGCCGATGGGCGTGGTGGTCGGCGCGACCTATGTGATGAACAAGGATTTCTGGGTCGGGCTGGAACCGGCACAGCGCCGCATCATCCTTGATGCCATGGCCACCGGGCTGGCGCGGTCGCAGGTGGCCTACCACGTTGGCGTGCAGGCGGCGCTGGAAGGCTCGAAGGAGCGTGGGCTGAAAGTGACCGAACCGACCCAGGAAATGCGCGATACGCTCGCCGCCTTCCAGTCGCAGGTGGCAAGCAAGCTGCCCGCCAAGGCGATGGCCGAACGCGGTATCGACGATCCGACCGACGTGCTGAACGACTATACCGCGCTTGAGGCGAAATGGACGGGCCTTCTGGCCGATGTCGACCGCACCGACGCAGATGCGGTGGCCGCGATCCTGAAAGCCAATCTCTACGACAAGATCGACGAAAACAGCTTCGGTCTGGAATGACGCCTGACTGAACCTTCCCCGGCCCGCCACAGGGCCGGGGCAACAACCGACAGGACACCCCCCAAGATGAAATCAACGCTTCTTGCGGCAGCGGCGCTGCCCTTTCTTGTGCTGCCTGCTGCCGCCGACATGTATCAGGCGACCAACTGGATGGCGCCCTCGCATATCCTGAATGGCGTCGCCTATGGCCCCTTCGTGCAGGAAATCGCCAAGGCCACCAGTGACCGGGTGAATTTCGAGGTCTATTCCTCGGGTTCGCTGGTTCCGGCGCCGACCACGCTTCAGGCCATCGGCGATGGCGTGGCGCAGCTTGGTATCGTTGCCGCCTCTTACACCCCGTCGGAACTGCCGCTGTCGGGCGTGATCAATGACCTCGCCTTCCTTGCGAAGGACGATTATGCGGCGGCCTTCGCCCTGACCGAAATCGGCGTGCTGAACCCGCAGATGGTGGCGGAATACGGCAAGCACAATGCCGTGTTTCTGGGTGGTTATTCGACGCCGATCTACAATTTCTTCTGCATGAAGCCGATCAGCGATCCGGCCTCGGTCAAGGGGCTGAAGATCCGCACCGCGGGCACGGCGCAGAACGAATGGATCGCCTTCCTTGGCGCCACCCCGGTCGCGGTGCCGATGACCGATGTCTATACCGGGCTGGAGCGCGGCTCGCTGGACTGCACGCTGTCGGACCCGACGAATCTGGAATTCGGCTACAAATTCTGGGAAATCGTCAAATATGTGAACCGGCTGCCGCAGGGATCGTCGCTGGGCGCGACCTATGTGATGAACAAGGAGTTCTGGGCAGGGCTGTCACCGGAAGACCGCCGCGCCATCCTTGATCTGACCGGCATGGCGCTGGCCCGCGCGCAGGTCGCCTATCATCAGGGCGTCGATTCCGCGCTGAAAGGCTCGGCCGAACGCGGCATCGTGATCGAGGACGCCAATCCCGACATGGCTGCGAAGCTGAAAGAGTTCCAGGATGGCATGCTGGCGGGCCTTGCCAAGCGCACGATGGAGGCGCGCGGCATCGCCGACCCGACCCCGATCATCGACGAATATCTGGCACTGGTCGCGAAATGGTCGGGCCTGCTGGAAGGCGTGGACCGCAATGATACCGAGGCCATCGCCAAGCTGGTGAACGAACAGATCTACGCAAGGCTCGATGCCAACAGCTTTGGCCTGAACTGACACGACAGCCCCGCGCAGATGCCTGCGCGGGGTCTTTCTCCGGGCCGCAATGGCCAGTCCGAATCTTCTGGTGACCCCCATGACCACAGAACCTCAATCCACCGCCATCGTGACCGGCGCTGGCTCCGGCATTGGCCGGGCCATCGCCCATCGTCTTGCCGACGACGGCTATGCCGTCATCGTGGCCGACCGGGCCGCCGAAGGTGCGCAGGAAACGGTGCGCCAGTTGCAGGCGAAGGGCCATACCGCGCGGGCCGCAGTGCTGGATATCACCGATCCGGCCGCCACACAGGCGCTGATCGACGGTGCGGCCAACCTGAGGGTGCTGGTGAACAACGCGGGCATCTTCAACACCCGCGATTTCGACAAGCTGACAGCCGATGACTTCCGCAGGATGTATGAGGTCAATCTGGTCGCCATGTTCACGCTCTGCCAGCAGGCGGCGCGCGTGTTGCCCGAAGGCGGGCGGATCATCAACCTCGCCTCGCGTGCGGCGTTCGGGGCGCGGCACTATGCGCATTATGTGGCCTCCAAGGCCGGGGTGGCGGGTTTCACCAAGGCACTGGCGCTGGAACTGGCGGAAAAGCAGATCACGGTGAACGCGGTCGCCCCCGGTGTCATCGTGACCGACATGCTGCTGGAACGCGCCGAGGGGTTGGAGGGGCTGCGCGTGCAGCAACCCTCGGGGCGGCTTGGACAGCCCGAACATATTGCCCATGCGGTCGCCTTCTTCGCTGATCCGCGCGCTGAATATGTGACAGGGCAGGTGCTGATCGTCGATGGTGGCCGGTCCGTCGGCGGCACGGCAGCGTTCTGAGGAGGGATTCGAGATGACTTTGCAACCAAGCACCCTGAACGGCCGTACCGCCATCGTAACCGGCGCAGGGCAGGGCATCGGCCTTGCGATTGCCGAGGCGCTTCTGGCCGCAGGCGCGCATGTCGTGGCGGTGGACCGCGAACCCGACGGGATTACGGCGCTCGCCACCCGTCCCGGCGTGACCGCCGTGCAGGGGGATGTGACCGACGCGGGCCTGCCCGACCAGCTTGATGCCGCGCTGGCGGCAGAGGGGCGACAGCCGGACATCCTTATCAACAATGCAGGTGTCGCGCGCGGCGCGCATGCGCTGGAAACCAGCGATGCGGATTTCACCCGGTATTTCGATATCAACGTGCTGGGCCTGTTCCGCCTGTCGCGCTGGGCTGTGGGGCGGATGATGCGCAATGGCGGCGGCGCCATCGTCAACACCGCCTCGATCTTCGGACAGATCGGCGCGCAAAGCTCCTGCGGCTATTCCGCCTCGAAAGCGGCGGTGATCGGATTGACGCGGCAGATGGCCAACGATTTCGGGCCGAACGGCATCCGCGTCAACGCGGTCGCCCCCGGTCTGATCGAAACACCGCTGACCGCCGAACGCATCCGCACCGAGGCCTGGCGGCGGCATCAGATGATCGACGGCGCCCCGCTGCGCCGTGTCGGCACGCCGGAGGATGTCGCCCGAGCCGTGCGCTTCCTCGCCTCGGACGAGGCGTCGTTCATCACCGGGCAGATCCTTGCCGTTGATGGCGGCTGGGCCATGGGCCGCTATCCGCGGGAAGAGGCGATCCATGCGTAAACCTCTGGTGCCTGATCTGCCGGAAAGCTGCGATCTGTTGATCGTCGGCTCCGGCGCGGCGGGCATGGCCGCCGCCATTTCCGCCCGTCACCATGGCCTGTCGCCGGTCATCATCGAGAAATCCGATGTGTTCGGCGGCTCCACCGCCGTTTCGGGGGGCGCGATCTGGGTGCCCGGCAACCCGCTGGCTGCCGCTGCCGGGATGACCGACAGTCGCGAGGCCGCGCGCACCTATATCAAAGGCGAGACAGGCAATCTGTTCAACGCCGAACTGGTCGATGCCTTTCTCGACAAGGGGCCGGAGGCCATCGGCTTTTTCCATGAAAAGACCGCGCTGAAGCTGGCGCACCGGGCGTATTCGCCGGATTACCATTCCGACGCCGAGGGAGCGACGGAAGGCGGCCGGTCGCTGGATGCCGATGACTACGACGGCCGCAAGCTGGGCGCCGATCTTTATCGCATGCGCCCGCCGATTGCCGATTTCACGATCCTGGGCGGTATGCCGCTGGGGCGGCCCGACATCTTTCACTTCCTGCGCATGGCGCGCTCGGTCAAATCCGCGACCTATGCCACGAAAACCGTGCTGCGGTATCTGCGCGACCGGGTGACCCATGGCCGCAATACCCGGCTGGTGATGGGGGCTGCGGTGTCGGGGCGGCTGGCGGAAACGGTATTCGCGCTGGGCATTCCGCTGTGCACCGGGCACGAGTTGATTGGTCTGGCCCGTGATGAGACAGGCCGTGTCACAGGGGCCGAGGTCAAGGGGCCGAAGGGCTTGCGCCGCATCGCGGCCAGGCACGGTGTGGTGCTGGCGGCGGGGGGGTATCCGCAGAACCCGGCGAAGCGGGCGGAAACCTTCGACCATGTGAAACGTGGTCTGCCGCATTATTCCATGTCGCCTGGCACCGGCACCGGCGGCGCGATTGCGGCGGCCGAGGCCATCGGTGCGGCCTTTGTTGACACCAATGCCAATGGCGGTTTCTGGACCCCGGTGTCGCTGCTGCGCAATACTGATGGCTCGGTCCGGCCCTTCCCGCATCTGTTTCTTGACCGTGCGAAACCGGGTGTCATTGCCGTGGGCCATGACGGGCAGCGTTTCGTGAACGAGGCCGCCAGCTACCACGATTTCGTGCAGGGGCTGATTGCGAAACTGCTGGCCGAGGGGCAGCGGTCGGCCTGGCTGGTGGCGGATCACCGGGCGGTGCGGCGCTATGGTCTGGGGGCGGCCCATGCCTTCCCGGCGCGGATCGGCAAGCATATCGCCAGCGGCTATCTGAAGCGCGATGCCACGCTGGATGGGCTGGCGCGGCAATGCGGTATAGACCCGGCAGCGCTCGAAACGACGGTGCGGGCCTTCAACGCCGGTGCCGTGAGGGGCGAGGATGCGGCCTTCGGCAAGGGGGCCACGAGCTATCAGCGCTATCTGGGCGATGCCGAGAACAAGCCGAACCCCTGCCTGCGGCCGCTGGAAGGGCCGTTCTATGCCATCGAGATCTTCCCCGGTGACATCGGCACCTCGATGGGGCTGGATGTAACCGCAGAAGGCCGGGTGAAAGACCGGCAGGGCCAGCCGATCCCCGGTCTGTTCGCCTGCGGAAACGACATCAACTCGATCATGTCGGGGGCTTATCCGGGGCCGGGTATCACGCTGGGCCCGGCGCTGGTGTTCGGCTATGTGATCGGGCAGGTTGCCGCCCAGTAAGGCAAAGGCGCCCCGCGAAGGGGCGCCGCAGCATCACTCGAACGGGCGGTCCAGACTGGCCGAGGGGGCACAGAACCAGCGCGGCCCCTCCTCGGTCATATAGGCGATGTCCTCCAGCCGGACACCGCATTCGCCATAGACGCAAAGCATCGGCTCGATGGAAAAGCACATGCCGGGGGCAAGCGGGGTGGTATCGCCTGCGACGATCCATGGCTCTTCATGCAGGTCCAGTCCGAGCCCGTGGCCGGTGCGGTGCGGCAGGCCCGGAACGGCATAGCCGGGGCCGAAGCCATCGGCGACGAGCGAGCCCCGCGCGGCGGCATCGACATCGGCACAGGCCACACCGGGGCGGGCGGCGGCAAATCCCGCCATCTGTGCGCGATACTCGCAGTCCCAGAGATGGCGCTGCCGGTCGGTCGGCGTGCCGAAGACATAGCTGCGCGTGATATCGGAATGATAGCCGTGCAGGTTGCCGCCAAGGTCAACCAGCACCATGTCACCGTCCTTCAGGCTTTGCTCGTAGGGCACGCCGTGGGGATAGGCCGTCGCCTCGCCAAACTGCACGGCGACAAAGACATGGCGCAGCCCCAGCGCCTGATGCGCCGCGGTCACGAAAGCAGCCACCTCGCCCGTGGTTACACCAGGGCGCAGGCCCGTATGTACTGCCTTCTGTACCGCATGGCTGGCATCCATCGCAGTTTGCAGGATGGCCAGTTCGGTGGCCGACTTGATCCGCCGTTGCGCCGCGATCAGCGGCCCGGCCGAGGTGACGGACAGGTTCGCCGCCATCAGCCGGTTGGCAAAGCCGAAACTCATTCCGGGGTCCAGCCCGATGCGATCGGAGACGCGGGCGGGGATCAGGGCGAACGGGTCTTCGTCCTCTTCCCAGACTGCAATTGCACCGGGAATGCGGATCATGGTTTCCAGCTTGGGCCGTTCAAAATTCGGCGTCACATAGGTCAGCGACCCATCTGCTCCCACAAGCGCGCCATGCAGCCGTTCCGAGGCATGAAGCGCCAGCCCGGTGTAATAGGTCAGCGACGATGTGGCATCGAGCCAGACCGCATCCAGTCCGCCCGCGCGCATGGCGTGGCGCAGCGTATCAAGACGGCCCGAGAGTTCGGCGGCGGGAATGGCGGGCACATCGACCGGGCGGAACCCGGCCAGCAATGTATCATAGTCGGTCATCGGACTGTCCTTCGGGACCGGGCAATCAGGCCGCCCCCGAGGCGGGGGCGGCGGCATCTCATGCGGGCTGGGCCTGCCGGGCGGCCTTGCGGCGGGCGACACGGGCGCGGATCGCCTCGACATCCGTCACCGGCGTCGCAGCGAACAGCGATTTGGTATAGGGATGCTTCGGGTCGGCAAACAGCTCTTCCCGCGAACCCTGTTCCACGGCCTCGCCCTTCGAGATCACCATGACCTCGTCGGCGATATAGCGGACCACCGACAGGTCATGGCTGACGAAAACGTAAGTCAGATCGAACTCGTCCTGCAAATCGGCCAGAAGGTTCAGCACCTGCGCCTGCACCGACAGATCCAGTGCTGACACGGGCTCGTCCAGCACCAGCAGCGAGGGGTTCAGCATCAGCGCCCGGGCAATGGCGATCCGCTGCCGCTGCCCGCCGGAAAACATATGCGGATAGCGGTTGAAGTGTTCGGGTTGCAGCCCGACCTTCTTCAGCATCGCCTCAGCCCGTTCGCGCCGTTCCGAGGCAGGAACATCGGTGTTGATGACCAGCGGTTCCATCAGCACGTCGCCGATCTTCTGACGCGGGTTCAGGCTGCCATAAGGGTTCTGGAACACCATCTGCACCTTGGAGCGCATGGCGGGGCCGGGGCGCTGACGGCGGATGTCGACGGGCTGGCCGTCAATCCGCAACTCGCCGCCGGACGGCGCGTCGATCAGCGCGATCACGCGGGCCAGCGTCGATTTGCCCGATCCGCTTTCGCCCACGATGGCCAGCGTCTTGCCCTTCTGTACGGCAAAGTCGATGCCCTTCAGTGCCCGAACCACCTTGGCGCCGGAAAACATGCTGCCCGGAATGTGGTAGTCCTGAACGATGGCGCGGCCTTCAACGACGGGGGTTGCAGTCATCACACGCCCTCCTGCTGGAAGAAATCGGAAACGGTGGGCAGGCGGTCGCCGGTCGCATGTTCCGGCAGGGCGGCCAGAAGCGCGCGGGTATAGGGGTGCTGCGGCGCCTCGAACAGCGACAGCACATCCGCCTCTTCCATCTTCTTGCCCTTGTATTGCACCACCACACGGTCAGCGGTTTCGGCCACCACGCCCATGTCATGCGTGATGAGGATGAGCGCCATGCCGTAATCCTCCTGCAGCTTCATCAGCAGGTCGAGGATCTGTTTCTGGATCGTCACATCCAGCGCGGTGGTCGGTTCATCCGCAATCAGCAGACGCGGGTTCGAGGCGATGGCCATGGCGATCATCACACGCTGGCACTGCCCGCCCGACATCTGGTGCGGATAGGCGTTGATCTTCACCTCGGGCTCGGGGATGCCCACGGCGCGGAACAGGTCCAGCGCCTTGGCATGGGCGTCGCGTTTCGACAGGCCGAGGTTCAGGCGCAGCACCTCCTCGATCTGGAAGCCCACGGTGAACGAGGGGTTGAGTGAGGCGATGGGTTCCTGAAAGATCATCGTGATCTCGCGGCCGATCAGGCGGCGGCGTTCGGACCCGCTCATCTTCAGGATGTCGCGGCCGTCATAGGTCATTTCATCGGCGGTGATGGTGGCGGTATCGGGCAGAAGCCCCATTACCGCCAGCATCGACACCGATTTGCCGGACCCGCTTTCGCCCACAATGGCCAGAACCTCACCCCGGTCGACGCGGACGTCGATGCCGTCCACGGCGGTAAAGCTGCCGGTGGCGGTGGCGAATTTGACCGTCAGGTTACGGATGTTCAGAAGCGCCATGATGTCAGCTCCGCTTCAGCTTGGGGTCGAGCGCGTCGCGCAGACCGTCGCCCATCAGGTTGATCGCCAGCACCGAAATCAGGATGGCGAGGCCGGGGAAGGTCACGACCCACCAGGCGCGCAGGATGAATTCGCGCGCTTCGGCCAGCATGGTGCCCCATTCCGGCGCGGGCGGCTGCGCCCCCATGCCAAGGAAGCCCAGGGCGGCGGAATCGAGCACGGCGGACGAGAAGGACAGCGTGGCCTGCACGATCAGGGGGGCAAGGCAGTTCGGCAGGATGGTCTTGAACATCAGCCGGATATTGCCGGCCCCCGCCACGCGGGCGGCGGTGACATATTCGCGCTTCATCTCGGACATGACGGCGGCGCGGGTCAGGCGGGCGAAATGCGGCTGATAGACGATGGCAATGGCGATCATCGCATTGGTCAGCCCCGGCCCCAGCACGGCCACCAGCACAAGGGCAAGCAGCAGCGACGGGAAGGCGAGGATGACATCCATCACCCGCATGATGACGCTGTCCACCCAGCCGCCGAAGAACCCGGCCAGCAGGCCGATGACGATGCCGCCGACCAGTGCGATCGACACCACGACGATGCCGATGAACAGCGAATATTGCGCGCCGAAGATCAGGCGGGAGAGGATGTCGCGGCCAACGGCATCGGTGCCCAGCAGGTAGCTGGCGCTGCCACCGTCCTGCCAGACCGGCGGGACCAGCAGCGCCTCACGGTATTGCGTGGTCGGGTCATGCGGTGCCAGCACAGAGGCGAATACCGCGATCAGCACCAGCAGGATGAAGACGGCGAGGCCCACGACGGCGCCGCGGTTCTGGCTGAAGTAGAACCAGAACTCGGCGATCATCCGGCGGCGGATTGCGGCGTCCGAAAGCTTGACCGGGGCGTTGGTTTGGGACGTATCGGTCATTTGACGCGGATCCTCGGGTTGATGAGGCCATAGGTAAGATCGACCAGCAGGTTCACGACCATGACCAGCGCGGCAATCAGCAGGAGGCCGGATTGCACCACCGGATAGTCACGGCGCGAGATGGAATCGATCATCCACTTGCCGATGCCGGGCCAGGAAAAGATGGTCTCGGTTAGGATGGCGCCCGCCATCAGCACGCCGATTTGCAGGCCGATGGTGGTGATCACCGGGATCATGGCATTGCGCAGCGCATGCACGCCGATCACGCGGTAGGTGGGCATCCCCTTGGCGCGGGCGGTGCGCACATAATCCTCGCCCATCACCTCCAGCATGGCGGAGCGGGTCTGCCGGGCGATCACCGCCAGCGGGATCGTCGCCAGCACGACCGAGGGCAGGATCAGGTGGCTCAGCGCCGAGGTGAAGGCGCCCTTTTGCCCCGACATCAGGCTGTCAATCAGCATGAAGCCCGTCACATTGGGGAAGAAATACAGCAGGCTGATGCGGCCCGACACCGGGGTCCAGCCCAGAATACCGGAAAACAGGATGATCAGGAGCAGGCCCCACCAGAAGATCGGCATGGAAAAGCCCACCAGTGCGGCGGTCATGGAAATCTGGTCGAACCAGCTTCCCCGTTTGATGGCGGCCAGCACACCCACCGGCACACCGATCAGCGTGGCGATGATGATGGCGCACAGACCCAGCTCGACCGTTGCCGGGAACAGGGTCAGGAATTCGGTCAGCACCGGCTTCTTGGTGACCAGCGAATTGCCGAAATCACCTTGCAGCAGACGGCCGAGGAAGTCGAAATACTGCATCACCACGGGTTTGTCGTAACCCAGCTGCGCCGTCAGTTCGGCGTGCCGTTCAGGGCTGACGCCGCGTTCGCCCGCCATCAGCAGCACGGGGTCGCCGGGCAGGATGCGTACGAAGCTGAAGGCAATGACGGTGATCCCGAGGAAGGTCGGGACCAGATACAGAAGCTTTGAGAGGATGAACCGGACCATGCACCGTTTTCCTTGTAGAACGCGCGGGGAACCATGTCCCCGCGCGTCCGGTTTCCGTTAGATGCGGCCCGATTACTCGGCGATGTCCACGGTTTCGAATGTGAAGTCGCCCAGCGGGCTCATCACGAAGCCCGAGACCTTGTTCGACATCGGCACATACTGGGTCGAGTGCGCGATGGTGAACCAGGGCGCCTGCTCCTTGAAGATGACCTGAGCCTCTTCATAAAGCTTGGTGCGCTCGGCCGGGTCGGCGGTAACCTTGGCGTCCTTCAGCAGCTTCGAGAAGTCCTCGTTGCACCAGAAGGCACGGTTCGCGCCGCCTTCACCGGCGGAATCGCAGGACAGCAGCACCGACAGGAAGTTGTCCGGGTCGCCGTTGTCGCCGGTCCAGCCCAGGATCACGGCGCCGTCGCGGCCGGGTTCCATCGACTTGGCCAGATACTCGCCCCATTCGTAGGACACGATCTCGGCCTTGACGCCGACCTTCGACAGGTCTTCCTGCATCAGCTCTGCCGTGCGGCGGGCGTTCGGCATGTAGGGACGCTGCACCGGCATCGCCCAGATCTTCATGGACAGGTCGGTGACACCGGCCTCGGCCAGCATGGCCTTGGCGGCTTCCGGGTCGTAGGGATCGTCCTTGATCGAGTCGTTGTACGACCACATGGTCGGCGGGATCGGGTTCTTGGCGGGTTCAGCCGCGCCCTGGAACACCGCGTCAACAATGGCCTGCTTGTTGATGGCCATGTTCAGCGCCTTGCGGACCTTCGGATTGTCGAAGGGCGCCATGGTCGTGTTGTAGGCCAGATAACCCACGTTCAGACCGGCCTGTTCGTCCAGCTTCAGGTTCGGGTCGGCCTTGATCGCCTCGATATCGGCCGGGGCCGGATAAGGCATCAGGTGGCATTCACCGGCCTTCAGCTTTTGCAGACGCACCGCTGCATCGGGGGTGATCGCAAAGACCAGATCGTCGATGATCGGCGCCTCGCCCCAGTAGTCGGGGTTCTTGGCGTAGCGGATCACGGCATCTTTCTGATAGGCGACGAACTTGAACGGGCCGGTGCCGATCGGCAGGTTGTTCAGGTCTTCCTTGGTGCCCGCGGCGTCCAGCGTATCGGCATATTCCTTCGACACGATCGAGGCGAAGGGCATGGCGATATTGGCGAGGAACGGCGCTTCCGGCTGGTTCAGCGTGAACTTGACCGTGTAATCGTCGATCTTCTCGACCGACTTGATCAGGTTCGGCATGTCCATCGAAGTGTAGTATTCGTAGGTGATGCCCGAGATGTACTGGTGCCACGGATTGCTGGCATCGCCCTGACGCGCATACGAGAAGACCACGTCATCGGCGTTGAAGTCGCGCGACGGGGTGAACTTTTCGTTCGAGTGCCACTTCACGCCCTTGCGCAGGTGGAAGGTGTATTCGGTGCCGTCTTCCGACACATCCCAGCTTTCGGCGAGGCCGGGGATAACCTCGGTCGTGCCTTTCTTGAACTCGGTCAGGCGGTTGTAGACCGGGTGGGCCGAGGCGTCGAAGGTGCCGCCGGCGGTATAGGGCGCGGGGTCGAACCCTTCGGGCGACGCTTCCGAGCAATAGACGAAGGTCTTGGCCTCCGCCATGGCAGCGCTCATGGCCAGCGCCGAGGCAATTACGAGAAATCGCTTCACGTTTATACTCCCTTGAGGTTTGAAGTCGTCCGCCAGCTATTTGGCGGTTGCGTCGGGCGCGCCTTCCGGCGCGTCGAGTCGGGTTTCGTCCGGCACGGGGGATGATGAAATCTCGTGCGGGATATGGGCTGACGGCGTGGCGCCGTGCAGCATCTTGCCGGTCCACAGCAGACGCGCCATGCGGTCGCCGGGGTTGGACCAGGAATGCGGGTGCTGGCCAAGGTAATGGATGCTGTCGCCTGGGCGCAGCAGGAATTGCTGTCCGTCCACCACCTGAAGAATTTCGCCGTCCAGAACGAAGATCAGCTCTTCGCCCGCGTGCTGGATGGTTTCGGAGGCATAGCCTGCGGGCACGTTCAGGACGAAGGAGGTCAGTTCATGGCCCGGAAACTCGGCACCGATCCGTTCATAGATCACCGAAGTGCCGGAAACCGCGAATTGCTGGCGCTCGGAGGCGCGGGTGACGCTGTCGGACTGGCGGGGGGTGGCGATGAAATGTTCGATTCCCACATCGAGCGCCGCCGCGATTTCCGCCAGCGTTCCCAGTGTCGGGGTCGCATTGTCGCGTTCGACCTGGCTGAGATAGCTCACCGATACACCACAGGCATTGCTCAACTCCTGCAAGGTCATCGACATCATCTGCCTGCGCTTGCGTATCCGTTGTCCCAGAGCGACGGGCGCGCCTGCGGGTTTCCTTGCCATTGTCATCCTTGATCGCAGAATCTTGCCCCAGAGGAAGTTCATCCGAATTGCTGCGACATTGCAACACGAATTTTTGTCTGGGAAAAAATTTAACTCCGATTCGGTCCTTTCCGTAAGGGCAGCTTTCCAAGGGTCTGTCAACCCTTGCGGGAATGGTTGCGGCTGAACAGGCACGGTGGCCTGCTGTTTCGGACTGGCTTTCACAGGGCGGTAGCTTGATACTCCCGCTGATCCGCAAGCGGCGGATCAGCGGGAAAGGGTGCGGATCATGCCGGATCATCTGTTCGGGCGGTCAACGAAAGGGGCCTTGCCCGTCGCCGTGCGGGGCGAGGGGTGCTATCTGATCGACGCGGCGGGCAAACGCTATTTCGACGGGTCGGGTGGCGCGGCTGTGTCCTGCCTTGGCCATTCCGATGCGGGGGTGCGGGCGGCACTGCATGACCAGCTGGATCGGCTCGCCTTCGCCCATACCGGCTTCTTCACCTCCGAACCGGCCGAGGCGCTGGCCGACCGGCTGATCGCCCATGCGCCGCCGGGGATCGACCGGGTCTATCTGGTCTCGGGCGGGTCGGAGGCGGTGGAGGCGGCGCTGAAACTCGCGCGACAGTATTTCATGGAAATCGGCCAGCCGCAGCGCCACCGCGTCATTGCGCGGCGGCAAAGCTACCACGGCAATACCCTGGGTGCGCTGGCGGCGGGGGGGAATGCCTGGCGGCGCGCGCAATTCGCACCGCTGCTGGTGGAAACCAGCCATATCGCGCCCTGCTACGAATACCGCGACCGCGCGCCGGGTGAAACGGTCGAGGCCTATGGCCTGCGCGTCGCGGACGAGCTGGAGGCCGAAATCATCCGCCTGGGCCCCGAAACGGTGATGGCCTTCATCGCCGAGCCGGTGGTCGGCGCAACTGCCGGGGCGGTGCCTGCTGTGCCCGGCTATTTCCGCCGCATCCGCGAGATTTGCGATCAGCATGGCATCCTGCTGATCCTGGACGAAGTGATGTGCGGCATGGGCCGCACCGGCCACCTGTTCGCCTGTGAGGAAGATGGCGTGGCGCCCGACCTCATCACCATCGCCAAGGGGCTGGGGGCGGGTTATCAGCCCATCGGGGCGCTGCTGACCTCGGACCGGATCTATGACGCCGTCGCGGCGGGCTCGGGCTTTTTCCAGCACGGGCACACCTATATGGGGCATCCGATGGCGGCGGCGGCGGCCAATGCGGTGCTGGAGGCGATTGTCGCGCGCGGGCTGCTGGCGCGGGTGCGCGAACAGGGCGCCAGGCTGCAAGCCGCGCTGGAGGCAGCGCTGGGCCAGCACCCTCATATCGGCGACATCCGGGGGCGGGGGCTGTTCCGCGGCGTTGAACTGGTCGCGGATCGGGAGACGAAAGCCCCTTTCGACCCGGCGCTGAAGCTGCATGCCCGCGTCAAGGCGCTGGCCTTCGAGGCCGGGCTGATCTGCTATCCGATGGGGGGCACCATCGACGGCCAGCGCGGCGACCATATCCTTCTCGCGCCGCCCTTCATCATCGAGGATGCACAGATCGACGAATTGGTAAGCAAACTTTCCGGCGCGATCCGGGGCGCGCTGGCTGCATGAGCCTGCCGCGCATCATGGTGGCACCCAATGGCGCGCGGCTGGGCAAGGCGGATCATCCGGCGCTGCCGCTCACCATTCCCGAAATTGTGACCTGCGCCGTGGACTGTCACGCCGCCGGGGCAGGGGCCATCCATGCCCATGTCCGCGATGCGCAGGGTACGCATGTGCTGGACGCCGGGCTTTATGCCGAATTGCTCGCAGAACTGTCCCGCGCCGTGCCGGGCATGGCGGCGCAGATCACCACCGAGGCGGTGGGGCGCTATAGCGCCGCCGAACAGCGCGCGCTGGTCATGGCGCTGCGGCCAGCCATGGTTTCGGTCGCACTGCGCGAGATCACCACGGAACCCGACGAGCGGCTGACCCGCGCCTTCTATCACGATTGCGCTGACGCCGGGATCGCGGTGCAGCATATCCTTTATGACGCGGCCGATGTGGACCGGCTGGCCGCCCTGCAAGGCGCGGGTGTGGTGCCTGCGGGCGAAGTGCAAGTGTTGCATGTTCTGGGCCGTTACACGGCTGGTCAGGTTTCGGCCCCTGCCGATCTGGCGGAGCCGCTGGCGCGGCAGCGGGCGGCGGGCTTGCAGGCCGACTGGGCGGTCTGTGCTTTCGGCCCGGCGGAAACCGCCTGTTTGGTGGCGGCCATCGCGCAGGGCGGCAAGGCGCGGATCGGGTTTGAGAACAACCTTTTGAATGCCGATGGCAGCCCGGCCCGCGACAATGCCGACCGGGTGCGCGAGTTGGTCGCGGCGCTTTAGGCGGCCAGCAGCGCGATCATCGCGTCGCGCAGTTCCGGCGTCGCGGCGGTGATGACGCGGCCATCGGATTCCAGAGTCAGCGCCTTGCCCTGCCAGTCGCAGATCAGCCCGCCTGCCGCCTCGACCAGCGCGATCAGCGGCAGATAGTCGTAGGGCTGCAAGCCGCAGTCCACCACAACGTCGATCTGCCCTGCCGCGACCAGCGCATGTGGGTAGCAATCATAGGCCATGCGGCGGGTATGGCCGACGCGGCACAGGCGGGCGAAGCGGGTGGGATCGGCGGCCTCGATCTTTTCTGCCTCGTTGATATAGACCATGGCCTGCGCCAGATCGCGGGTCTGCCGCACCGAGATGGGCGCACCATTCAGCGTTGCGCCAAGGCCCCGCGCACCGGCGAAGGTTTCGTTCAGCGCGGGCATCCGCACCACGCCGATCTGCGGCACGCCCGCCACCAGCCGCCCCAGCAGCATGCCGAACAGCGGATGGCCGGTGATGAAGGACCGTGTGCCGTCGATCGGGTCGATGATCCACGTCGCATCGCTTTGGCCTTCGGTCACGCCATATTCCTCGCCGAAGATACCGTCCTGCGGAAAGGCCTCGGCCAGCGCGTCGCGGATGAACCGCTCGGTCCCCCGGTCGGCGATGGTGACGGGGCTGTCATCCTCTTTCGCCACCAGTTCCAGCGGCTTGCGGAAATGCGCCATCGGAATGGCGCTGGCGCGTTCGGCGATGTCGATGGCCTGAGCCAGCAGGGTCTGGGTCATGGTCACTTTCCTTCAGCAGGCATGTCGGCGGCGACACAGATCGAGACGCCCCAGTCTGCGGCGGCGGCGGCGATGTCGCCGGGCGGGGCCGCATCGCAGACCAGCAGGTCGATCTCGGTCGGGTCGCCCAGCGAGACGGGGGCAATACGATGGAACTTGCGCATGTCGGCGGCGACGATGCAACGGGTCGCGCGCCGCATCATGGTGCGGGTCAGCCGCGCCTCTGACAGATCGGAGAACAGGAACCCCCGCTGCGGACAGATGCCCGAGGTGGAGAGGATCGCCAGATCCAGCATGAAATATTCCAGAAACCCCAGCGCCTCGGGGCCGAAGGCGCCGCCATCATTGGCGCGCAACTCGCCCCCGGCGAAGAACACCCGGTTGCCGTTGCGGGTGGCCAGCTTGTAGGCCACCGCGACGGAATTCGTGACGATGGTCAGCCCGCGATGGGCATGCAGCGCATCGGCGATGAAACTGGTGGTGGAGCCGACATCCAGAAACAGCGAGCTGCCGTCCGGCACCATGCCCGCCACTACGCCCGCGATGCGGCGCTTGGGTTCGGCCTGTTCCATCAGCCGGGTTTGCAGATCGGCCTCCACCGCATGTTCGACCAGCCGCGCGCCGCCATGCAGCTTTTCCACCAGGCCGCCCTTGGCCAGCCTGCGCAGGTTGCGGCGGATGGTTTCGTCCGAAACGTCAAGCTCATGCGCAAGGCTTTGCACCCGCGCGGCACCGCCTGCCCGGCGCAGGGCATGCAGGATCTCGGCCTGACGGTGGTTCGAAGTGGGGTCAAGATCGCTCATTCCGGGCATCCGATGCGGGGTTCTGACGAAAGATTAGCCATCGAGCGCACATAAATCCACATGAATGGCAGAATGATGAGCGTATATGTTGAAATTATGTTGCCATGTGTTGAGTTGCTGTTACCGTTTCTTCAGCGCCTGATTCAGCGGGTGCCAATACAATCGAAAAACACAGGGAGTCCGAAATGAAAAAGACGTTCACGCCTGTCGCACTCGCATTGTCGGCCGCGCTCGCTGCGGGTGCGGCCTCGGCCGAGGTGGAAAGCAACGACCCGATCAAGATCACCACGCATGACTGGTCTGGCCAGATCATCAGCGCAACGCTGATGGGCGAGGTGCTGAAGAAGGCGGGTTACAATGTGGAATATGTGCAGGCCGACTATCTGGCGCAGTTCGCGGGGCTGAAGACCGGCGATCTGGATCTGGCGATGGAGATCTGGGCAACCACCGGGCAAGAGGCGCTGGACGAGGCCGTCGCCTCGGGTGGGGTGGAGAATTTCGGCGAGACCGGGATGAAGGCGAAAGAGGAATGGTGGTATCCGGCCTATATGGAGGAAACCTGCCCCGGTCTGCCCGACTGGAAGGCGCTGCGCGATTGCGCTGAGGCATTCTCGACCGCCGAGACAACCCCGAAGGGGCGCTATCTGGGTGGCCCGGTGACCTGGGGCGGCTTCGACGAGGAACGGGTCGAGGCGCTGGACATGGATTTCGAGGTGGTCCACGCGGGAACTGACGCCGCGCTGTTTGCCGAACTGCAATCGGCCTATGAACGCAAGGCGCCCATCGTGCTCTGGCTCTATTCCCCGCATTGGGCGCCCGAGAAATACGAGGGTAAATACGTCGAATTTCCGCCCTATGAACCGGCCTGCTACACCGATCCCGCCTGGGGCGAGAACCCCGATGCGGCCTATGACTGCGGCAAGCCGACCGGCCCGATCTGGAAAGCTGGCTGGGCGGGGCTGGAGGGTAAGTGGCCGGGCGCGGCCAGGATCATCCGGGCGTTCCACGTTGAAAACCCGGAGATGGGCGAGATGATCTACAAGGTCGATGTAGATGGCGCCGAGATCCCGGCAGTGGTGGGCGAATGGATGGGCGCCAATGAATCCGTCTGGCAAGGCTGGCTGAAGTAATGGCCCGTCGGGGGGCGTCCGCCCCCCGTCCTTCCTCACTGCCCGGACCGGACCGCCATGGAACAGCCGATCATCCTTGAATGCCGCAATGTCTGGAAGCTTTATGGCGCCAGTGCCGACAGCTTTCTGCAAAGCCACGGCATGCAGGCCACGCCCGAGGCGCTGCGCCGTGCCAATATCGTCAGCGCGGTGCGCAGTGCCGATGTGACCATCCGCAAGGGCGAGATATTCGTCATCATGGGCCTGTCGGGATCTGGCAAATCGACGCTGGTGCGCTGTCTCGCCCGGTTGATCGAGCCGACCGCCGGGGAGATCCGGTTCGAAGGGCGCGACCTGCTGGGCATGTCAGGGCCGGAGCTGATTGCGTTGCGGCGGCACAAGATGGGGATGGTGTTTCAGCATTTCGCGTTGTTGCCGCATCTGACCGCACTGGAAAACGCAGCCTTCCCGCTGGAGGTGCAGGGTATCGACCGCAAGACCCGGCTGGAGCGCGCCATGCAGGTGATGGAACTGGTAGGGTTGCAAGGGCGCGAGAACCGCTATCCGCACGAGCTTTCGGGCGGGCAGCAGCAGCGTGTCGGTATCGCGCGTTCCCTGATCGTTGAACCTGACCTGTGGTTTCTGGATGAACCCTTCTCGGCGCTGGACCCGCTGATCCGGCGCGAGATGCAGGATGAATTGCTGCGTCTTCAGGCGCGGCTGCACAAGACCATCGTCTTCATCACCCATGATTTTGACGAGGCGATCCGTCTGGCCGACCGCATCGCGGTGATGCGCGATGGCGCCATCGTGCAGACTGCCACGCCCGAGGAACTGGTGCTGAACCCCGCCGACGATTACGTCGCCGAATTCACCCAGCACATTCCGCGCGCCAAGGTGGTGCGGCTGGGCACGGCGGCGAAACCGCTGGGGCCGGGGCCGTTTGCCGGTGATCTGCCCGCGTCCCTGCGCGTGGCTGAGGCCGCCGACCGGATCGAGGCCGCCGACCTGCCGTTCCGCGTACTGGCCGCGGATGGCGCGCCCATGGGCCAGATCGACGGCCGCACCGTCATCGACATCCTGATCGGCCGCGAGGTCGCGCGATGAAGCGCTGGCGCCCGGCCGATCTTCTGTTCTGGGGCGGGCTGGCACTGGTGACTCTGGTGCTGTCGCTGGCGTCAAAACAGATCGGGGCGGCGACGGGCTGGAAATGGCTGACCAAATTCCCCAAAGGCTGGGAGTTGCACGCTGACCGCGCGATTTCGACCGCGATGAAATGGCTGGTCGAGGATGCGGCCCTTGGCCCCCTGCGGTTCCGCGATCTGACGCGGCTGCTGTCGGCGCTGGTCGAGGCGCCCTATTTCGTACTGCGCGATTTCCTGATCGACGGGTTCCAGATCGGGCAGGGTCAGCAGGCGGTGCCGGTGCTGCCGCATGTCAGCTGGCTGGTCGTCGTGCTGGGCTTCGGCCTTCTGGCGCATCGGGCTGGCGGCTTCCGGCTGGCGGCGCTGGTCGTGGCGAGCTTCCTGTATCTTCTGCTGTTCGGGCTGTGGGAAAGCGCCATGGTCACGCTGGCCTCGGTCGCCATCGCGGTGCCGCTGGGCGTCGGGCTGGGCATCCTGCTGGGTATCGCGGCCTTCCGGTTTCGCTGGGTCGACACGGGCCTGCGCCCGCTGCTGGACCTGATGCAGACCGTGCCGGTCTTTGCTTATCTGGTGCCCATCCTGTTCCTGTTCGGCTTTGGCGCCATGTCGGCACTTGTGGCGACGATCATCTACGCGATGCCACCCATGGTGCGGATCACCACTCTGGGCCTGCGCGGTGTGCCGGAAGAAATTGTCGAGGCTGGCCGCATGTCGGGCTGCACTCCGCGCCAGAACCTGTGGAAGGTGCGGCTGCCTGCGGCGCGGGGCATGCTGATGGTCGGTGTCAATCAGGTGATCATGCTGACGTTGAACATGGTCATCATCGCCTCGATGATCGGGGCGGGGGGCTTGGGCTATCAGGTGCTGACCGCGCTGCGCAAGCTGGACGTGGGCGCGGGGGTCGAGGCCGGGTTCGGCATCGTCATCCTTGCCGTGGCGCTGGACAGGCTGAGCCAGGCCATCGCGCGCCGTGGCCCGGTGGTGCAGGCACAGCGGGGGGGGGATCGCCCGTCACCCGCGCAGCCTTGCCTTGCTGGTGGTGGTGCTGGTCAGCTACCCGCTGGGCGCGCTGATGCCTGCGCTGAACAGCTTTCCCGAAAGCTGGCAGCTCAGCACCGGCAGCTTCTGGCAGGGGGTGATTTCATGGATCAACATCAACCTCTATGACCAGATCGAGGCGGTGAAAGTCTTTGCCCTGACCTGGGTTCTGGTGCCGGTGAAGCAACTCTTGCTGGGTATCCCGTGGCCTTGGGGGCTGGCGCTGGCATTTGCGATTCCTGCGAAGATCGGGGGCTGGCGGCTGGGCGCCATGGGCCTTGCCATGGCCAGTTTCATCGCGGCGAGCGGGCTTTGGCCCGAGGCGATGATCACCCTTTACCTTTGCGGAGTCTCGGTCGTCATCGCCATGCTGATCGGCGTGCCGCTGGGCGTCTGGGCGGGGCAAAACGCGCGGGCCAATGCCGTGCTCACGCTGGTCATCGATACGCTTCAGACCCTGCCGACCTTCGTTTATCTGATCCCGGTGGTGATGCTGTTCCGGGTTGGCGATTTCTCGGCCATGATTGCGGTCGTGCTTTATGCCGTGGTGCCCGCCGTGCGTTATGCCGCCCACGGCATCCGCAGCATTGACAGCCAGCTTGTCGAGGCCGGGCTGGTTTCGGGCTGCACGCCGCAGCAGCTTTTGTGGAAGGTGAAGCTGCCGCTGGCAATGCCCTCGATCCTGCTGGGCCTGAACCAGACCATCATGCTGGCACTGTCGATGCTGGTCATCACCGCGCTGGTCGGCACCCGCGACCTTGGGCAGGAGGTTTATATCGCGCTGACCAAGGCCAATGTCGGCAAGGGTGTGGTGGCCGGTCTGGCGGTGGCCTTCCTTGCCATCATGAGCGACCGGATCATCACCGCCGCAGTGAACCGCAAGAGGGGGGACCATGCTTGAGACGCTGCAACAGTTGCAGGACCGCGCGGCGGCGCTGCCCTGTTTCACCGCGCCGACACGGGTGGCGCCGCTGGAGGGGGGCAAGACCAACCTCAACCTGCTGGTCGAGGATGGCGGCGCGCGCTTCGTCGTGCGCTTCGGCGTCGACATCCCCGAACATGGCATCCTGCGCTGGAACGAACTGGCGGTGTCGCGCGCGGCCGAGGCGGCGGGCATCGGCCCCGCCGTGCGCCATGCCGCGCCGGGGGTGATGGTGGTGAATTTCGTCGATGCCCGGCCGCTGTCGCCCGAGGACCGCGCCGATCCCGCCACGATCCCCGCGCTGGCCGATCTGCTGCGCCGGGTGCATCACGATGTCTTTGCCCGGCTGGATGGCCCTGTCCTGTCGTTCTGGGTGTTCCATATCCTGCGCGATTATGCCCGGCGGCTGTCTGCCAACGACTCGGCCCATATCGCGCTCCTGCCCGGCCTGATGGATCAGGCGGCGGCGCTGGAGGCCGCCATCGGCCCCACCCCCACGGTGCTGGGCCATAACGACCTGCTGCCGGGCAACATCCTGAAGGGCGATGGCCGGTTCTGGCTGATCGACTGGGAATATGCGGGTCTCGGCAGCCCGCTGTTCGATCTGGGCGGGATCGCCTCGAACAACGGCTTTACCGGGGCCGAGGAACTGGCACTGCTGGCCGCTTACCATGGTCAGCCGGTCAGCGATGCGCTGTGGCGGCAATATACCGCGATGAAATGCGCCTCTCTCCTGCGTGAAACGCTGTGGAGCATGGTCAGCGAACTGACCTCGGCGCTGGATTTCGACTACGGCGCCTATACCGCCGAAAACCTTGCCGCCTTCCGCGCGGCCTATCACGCTTATCAATCCCTGTGAGGACTTTGTGATGACCAGCCTTCCTTCATCCTCAAAGGTCGTGATCGTCGGCGGCGGTATCGTCGGCTGCTCGACCGCCTACCATCTGGCCAAGATGGGCGTCGAGGTCGTGCTGCTGGAACGCAAGAAGCTGACCTCGGGCACCACCTTCCACGCGGCGGGCCTTGTTGGTCAGGCGCGCAGCAATGCGAATGTGACGCAGTTGCTGGGCTATTCCATCGACCTTTACAAGAAGCTGGAGGCCGAGACGGGGCAGGCGACCGGCTGGAAGATGAACGGCGGGCTGCGGCTGGCCTGCAACGAGGAACGCTGGACCGAGGTGAAGCGGCAGGCGACCACGGCGCACAGCTTCGGGCTGGACATGCAGCTTCTGTCGCCGCAGGAGGCGCAGGATCTGTGGCCGCTGATGGACATCGGCGATGTCGTCGGCGCGGCTTTCCTGCCGACTGACGGGCAGGCCAACCCGTCCGACATCACGCTGTCGCTGGCCAAGGGCTCGCGCATGGCCGGGGCGCAGATCTTCGAAGATGTGAAGGTGCTTTCGGTGGACATCCAGAACGGGGTGATCCGGGGTGTCGTCACCGAACAGGGGCGCATCGACTGTGAAAAGGTCGTGGTCTGCGCCGGCATGTGGACGCGCCCCTTCTGCGCCGCGCATGGGGTGAACGTGCCGCTGGTGCCGGTGGAGCACCAGTATATCGTCACAGAACGGATCGAGGGCGTCACCTCCACCCTGCCCACGCTGCGCGACCCTGATCGCCTGACTTACTGGAAGGAAGAGGTCGGCGGGCTGGTGATGGGCGGCTACGAGCCGAACCCGAAGCTCTGGCGCGACGGATCGCTGCCGCCGGGGTTCCATTACACGCTGCTGGACAATGACTTTGACCATTTCACCCCGATCATGGAGCTGGCGCTGGGCCGTGTGCCCGCGCTGGAACGGGCAGGTGTGAAACAGATGATCAACGGGCCGGAAAGCTTTACGCCCGACGGGATGTTCATTCTGGGCGAGGCACCGGAACAGCGGAATTTCTTCGTCGGTGCCGGGTTCAACGCCTTCGGCATCGCCTCAGGTGGCGGGGCGGGCATGGCGCTGGCGGAATGGGTGGCCAAGGGGCAGGCACCCTTTGACCTCTGGCCCGCCGACATCCGCCGCTTCGGCCGCCCCCATTTCGATACCGACTGGATTCGCAGCCGGACTTATGAGGCTTACGGCAAGCATTACACGATGGCCTGGCCCAGCGAGGAACACCATTCGGCCCGGCCCTGCCGCAAATCGCCATTGTATGACACGCTGAAGGCCGATGGCGCGGTGTTCGGCGAAAAGCTGGGCTGGGAACGGCCGAACTGGTTCGCCGATCTGGCGGCAGGCGAGGGGCAGGCGGATATCTACACCTTCCAGCGGCCGAACTGGCACGATGCGGTGGGCCGCGAACATCGCGCCTGCCGCGAGGCGGCGGTGCTGTTCGACCAGACCTCTTTCGCCAAATTCGCGCTGAAAGGCCCGGATGCCGAAGCCGCGCTGCAATGGATTGCCGCGAATGATGTGGGGCGTCCGGTCGGCAGCCTGACCTATACCCAGATGCTGAACGACCGGGGCGGGATCGAGGCCGATCTGACCGTGGTGCGCCGGGCGCGGGACGAGTTCTACATTGTCACCGGCACCGGCTTTGCCACCCGTGATTTTGACTGGATTTCGCGCAATATCCCGGCAGGCATGAATGCGCAGCTGTTCGACATCACCTCGGCCCATGCAGTGCTGTCGCTGATGGGGCCGCGCGCGCGCGACATCCTGCAAGCGGTTACGCGGGCAGATGTGTCGAACGCCGCCTTCCCCTTTGGCACGGCCCAGACCATTGGCATCGCCGGTTGCCCGGTGCTGGCGATGCGGGTCACCTATGTGGGTGAGTTGGGGTGGGAACTGCATTTCCCGGTGGAATACGCCAGCGCCGTCTATGCCGCGCTGCACAAGGCGGGCGCGGCGCATGGGCTGCGCAATGCGGGCTACCGCGCCATTGAAACGCTGCGTCTGGAAAAGGGCTATCGCGCCTGGGGCGCCGAGATCGGGCCGGATCACACGCCGGACGAGGCGGGCCTTGGCTGGGCAGTGAAGCTGAAGAAAGACATTCCGTTCCGCGGCCGCGAGGCGGTTGCGGCGCAGCGGGCAAGCGGGGTGCGCAAGATGATGGCGACCTTCACCACCGCGCCCGACATCATCCTCAGTGGCCGCGAAACGATCTATCGTGACGGGCAGCGCGTCGGCTGGCTCAGCTCGGGTGGCTTCGGCCATACGCTCGGCCGGTCCATCGGTATGGGCTATGTCCGCAACCCCGAAGGGGTCAGTGCCGATTATGTGCTGTCAGGCCGGTATGAGCTTGAGGTGGCGACGATCCGGGTGCCCGCCGAAGTCTCACTGGCGCCGCTTTACGACCCGAAGATGGCGCGGGTGAAGGCCTGAGGCTCAGGCGCCGGTCTGGCAGGACACCAGCCGGAACGGCGCCAGCACTTCGGTAAAATCGGCGGCAGGCGGCCGGTCCGTCACGATCTGGCTGTCGGGGGCAAGCTGCACCTGAAAGGCGCTGGGCGGGCGGCGCCCTTCGGTGAATTTGGAATGATCCACCGCCATGATCGTGCCTTCGGCGATCGCCTGCATGGCATCGGCGATATCTGCCTCGCATTGCTCGAAGGCCAGAAAACCGCGCCGGGGATCGACGGCCGAGGCTGACAGGATGCAGCGCCCGACCCGTATCCGTTCGATGGTGGCGAAGGCCTGCCGGTCATAGGCGGCGCCGTCATGGTCGCGCAACTGGCTGCCCGCCATATAGACCTTGTTGCCTGGTACGGTGGCCAGTGTCGAGGCGACGAAGGTGGAATTGGTGACCACCGTCAGGTTGCGCCGGATCTGCAACGCCTGCGCGATGAAGCCCGAGGTCGATCCGGTGTCGATGGCAAGGCTTTCGCCGTCCTGCACCATCGAGGCGACCATCGTGGCAATGGCGGTCTTTTCCTGCCGCATGAGCTGCATCCGGGCGTGATAGGGCGCATCCACCGGCTTCGACACCGCGACGATGGCGCCATGGACCTTGCGCACCTTGCCCGCATCGACCAGCGGCTTGATGACCCTGCGGATGGTCTGATCCGATACGCCCAGCAGATCGGACAGCTCGCCGACAGAGATCGAGCCGCGCAGCGCGACCGCATTTTCGATCTGATAGGAATACTTGGTCATCGCCGTGGTTATCCGCCAGAATGCCTGCCATTGCAACAGAACCGCCCCGGTCAGGCGGGCTGCGGCGCACGCGACAGTTCGATGATCCGGTCCACAATCAGGCGGCTTTGCTGGTAGAAGATCAGTTCGCCCGCATCGGCGACAGGCTCGACCCGGATCCTGGGGTTGCGCCGCTCGATCTGGCGGTAGCGCATCTCGTCGAACACCCCGTCCAGCACGGGGGCGAGAAACAGCAGCGGGATGGTCAGCGCCTCGATGGCCGCGTCGATGGGCGCACCCGCCAGTTGCAGGTCGCGCACGAAAGCGCCATGTCCCTGTTTCAGAAGGTGTTCACAGGCGTTGCGGATCAGCGCCGCCATCTCTGGGTTCTGACAGGTGCGCATGTCCAGCGGGCGGGTGCGGTAGGCCCGCTCCAGATACCAGTCGACGCCATGTTGCCGCATCATGCGATGCGCCGATTTCGCCACCAGTTCCGCCAGCCAGGGTGTATGTGCCGCCATCAGCATCATGGTGCGCTGGATCGGTTGCAGGCGGTGTATGCCGCTGCGGTCCAGCACGCCGGTATAGCCAATAGCCATCAGCGCATGAAACCGCGCGGGATTGGCTTGCTGTTCCTCCAGCAGCGGGACAAAGCCGTTGGACATACCGATGCCAAGGCAGGGCTGGCGGATGACCCTGTCCAGAAACATCCGCAGGGCGGCCTGATTGTCCTGCCGTACATCCAGATCCTTGTGGAGCGAGCTGTTGCCATAGCCGGGGCGCGACAGGGCATAAAGTTTCACCCCGGCGCGGCGCAGCCGGTCCTCGGCCTCGGGCGGCAGGATATAGGTCATCGGAAAGCCGCGCAGCAGCACGGCGGGGCGGCCGTCACGCGCGCCCATCCATGTCCAGGTCACCACCCGGCCGTCTGGCGTCTCGATGCGGTCCTCGCGGCCCAGCGGATCCTGCCAGACCGGGCTTTCGCCGCGCTGGCCCATCGCCTCGCGCCCTGCGATCATCGCCAGAAGCCGCATCAGATCGACGTTTGTCGGGGCCTCGACCTTGGACATGATGGTCTTGACCTGCGTGCGCACGGTCAGGCGCGACACAGCCCGTGCCTCGGCGATGCGGTCAATGTCACGCAGCAGGAAGAACAGCCGCGCCACCTCCGCTTCGGCGGCGCTCAGCCCGAAGGCCTCGCGCAGGCGGGCCGAGACCGAAGGCTCCCACGCGATTTCGAGCGAGCGCAGCGCCACATGCGCACCGCTTTGGCCGCGCACGGCGATCATGTAGCCTTCGGCGGTAAAGGGCGGAAGCTCTGTTTCCGGGGGCGGGATCACGGTCAGGATGGCCTGCGCCGCATTGCCCTGGCCGCGCGCCGCCCGCATCAGTGCCGTGTAATCCTGAAGCGAGGCGGGGGCGATCACCTCGGTATCCAGAAAGGCGCCCTGCTTGGTGGCAAAGGCGCGCTCGCCCGCGATATTGGCCATGGCCACCCGGCCATCGGGTGTCAGTACGACCGCAGGCCCCGGCACATCAGTAATCGCGCGTTTCAGCGGGTCGTTCTCGGCCGGGATGTCGAGCGTTTCCAGCGTGTGCCGCGCCATCATCAACTGGCCGAACAATTGCTGCGACAGGCCCCGCCTGCGCCCGGTTTCCGGTTCGATCTGGTCCAGCTTGGCGGCCCAGCTTGCGATCATATCCTCGAAAGCATCCTGATCGACGATAGAGCGATAGGTGCTTGCCACGATCTGCATGTCGATCGGATCGGCCGTGGCGCCGTCTTCCGGCGCGCGCCCGTCCTCGGGGCCGAACAGAAACGCCTGATCGGCAAGCTGACCCTTGTGCGTCTGATCCGGCATTGTCCTGTCTGCTTTGGTTCCAATCGGGACACTCTAGCAGCGGATGCCGTTTCTTTCACCCGGTTTCGCGGCCCGGACCATCCGGGGTCTGCGCGGCATCCCAGTCCCGCAACCAGCGTTTCGGTGCCGCCGCGCGCCAGTCACGGATCAGGCGCGGGCGGGCCCAGCCGGGGTCGATGTGTCCGGCCCGCACCAGAACCAGCGCGCTGCGGGCATAATGCGGATGCAGGAAGAAGGTGGCGGGATCCGCCTGCATCAGCATCTCGCGTTCCTCCGCTGCGGCGCGAAAGACCGCGGCATCAACCAGCGGCGACCACCAGCACCACATCTTGCGATGCGCCTTCAGCGCCTCGTTGCCCCAGGGGTGTTCCACCGTGATCCGGGGCAGGCCCAGCCCCAGCGCAAACGCCTTCAGAGCGGGCCAGTCGGAAATCAATGCGCCGCCGCCCAGTTCGGGCCGCGTCCGGCATCGGCTTGCAGATGAACGCTCAGCTTCACCGCCGGTTCGGCGGCGCTTTCCATCACCTCACGGGCCGTGGCGATCAGGCGGTCAGTCTGATCCTCGGCCACTTCGAACAGCAGTTCGTCATGCACCTGCAACAGCATCTTCGCGTCGATGCCCTGAATGGCGGCAGGCATGCGGATCATCGCGCGGCGGATCACATCGGCCGCCGTGCCCTGGATCGGCGCGTTGATCGCGGCGCGTTTGGCAAACCCGGCGCCGGGGCCTTTCGCGTTGATCTCGGGCGTGTGGATCTTGCGGCCGAACAGGGTCTGCACGAAGCCGTGCGCCTTGGCGAAGGCAATCGTGTCATCCATATAGGCGCGGATGCCGGGGAAGCGTTCGAAGTAACGGTCGATGAAGCCCTGCGCCTCGGCCCGCGGAATGCGCAGGTTGCGGGCAAGGCCGAAGCCGGAAATCCCGTAGATCACGCCGAAGTTGATGGCCTTGGCCTGCCGCCGGATCATCGGGTCCATGCCTTCCACCGGCACGCCGAACATTTCCGAGGCGGTCATGGCATGGATATCCAGCCCGTCGCGGAACGCCTGTTTCAGCGCCGGAATGTCGGCGATATGGGCAAGGATGCGCAATTCGATCTGGCTGTAATCGAGGCTGACCAGCACCCGGCCTTCGGGCGCCACAAAAGCCTCGCGGATACGGCGGCCTTCCTCACTGCGGACGGGAATGTTTTGCAGGTTCGGATCGGTGGAGGCCAGACGCCCGGTGTTGGCCCCGGCGATGGAATAGGATGTATGCACCCGTCCCGTATCGGGGTTGATATGGTCCTGAAGGCTGTCGGTATAGGTGGATTTCAGCTTGGCGATCTGCCGCCAGTCCAGCACGCGGGCCGCCAGTTGCGCGCCCTGCGGATGGGTGTCTTCCAGCGTGGTCACATCTTCCAGCACATCGGCGCCAGTGGCATAGGCGCCGGTCTTGCCTTTCTGCCCGCCGGGGATCTGCATCTGGTCGAACAGGATCTCGCCCAGTTGCTTGGGGGAACCCACGTTGAACTTGCTGCCCGCGATGCCCTGAATTTCCTCTTCAAGCTGCACAAGCTTTTGCGCGAAGGCGTTTGACATGCGGGACAGCACATCACGATCCACCTTCACGCCCGCCATCTCCATCTCGGCCAGAACCGGGATCAGCGGATGTTCCAGCGTCTCATAGACCGTGGTGACCTGCGCGCGATGCAGCATCGGCGCGAAGCGTTGCCACAGCCGCAGCGTGATATCGGCATCCTCGGCCGCGTATTTCACAGCATCAGCGATGGCCACGCGGTCGAAGGTGATCTGCGACTTGCCGCTGCCGATCAGATCCTTGATCGGAATGGGCTTGTGGCCAAGGTAACGGTCAGACAGTTCGTCCATGCCGTGATTGTGCAGGCCCGCGAACATCGCATAGCTCATCAGCATGGTGTCAGCGATGGGGAACAGGTTGACGCCGTGGCGCGCCATGATCTTCAGATCGTATTTGATGTTCTGCCCGATCTTCAGGATCGCCGCATCCTCCAGCACCGGCTTCAGCGCGGCGATGACGGCTTCAAGCGGCATCTGCCCTTCCACCGGCGCATCGGAGGTGAACAGATCGCCACCGCCCTGCCGATGCCCCAGCGGGATATAGCAGGCCGCCCCCGCATCGACCGCCAGCGAGATGCCCACCAGATCGGCGCGCATCTCGTCAAGGCTGGTGGTTTCGGTGTCGAACGCCACATGCCCCGCCTCGCGGATGCGGGTGATCCAGCGGTCCAGCGCCTCGGGGGTGGTGACGCCCTCATAGGCGCTGTGGTCGAAGGGCAGGCCGACCGGCTCTGCCACCTCTTCGCCCGCAACGGGGGCGGCGGTGGGCATCGCGGGGGGCGTGATGTCCAGCTTGTCGGCGACGCGCTTGGTCAGGGTGCGGAATTCCATCGCGTTGAGGAAGGCCATCAGCGCCTCGGGCTCCGGCTCCTTCACTTCAAGGCTTTCCAGCGAGAAATCCAGCGGCGTGTCGCACTTCAGCGTGACCAGTTCCTTGGAAACCCGGATTTGGTCGGCGAAATTCACCAGCGTTTCCCGTCGCTTGGGTTGCTTGATCTCACCCGCTCGCGCCAGAAGGCTTTCCAGATCGCCATATTCGGTGATCAGAAGTGCCGCCGTCTTGATACCGATGCCGGGCGCACCCGGCACGTTATCCACGCTGTCCCCGGCCAGCGATTGAACATCCACCACCCGTTCCGGCCCCACGCCGAATTTCTCGAACACCTCGTCGCGGTCGATGGTCTTGTTCTTCATCGCGTCGAACATCACGACGCCATCGCCGATGAGCTGCATCAGATCCTTGTCGGAGGAGATGATGGTCACCCGGCCCCCGGCATCGCGGGCCTTGCAGGACAGGGTGGCGATGATGTCATCGGCCTCGTAGCCCTCGGTCTCGATACAGGCGATGTTGAAGGCCCGCGTGGCCTCCCGCGTCAGGGGGAATTGCGGGCGCAGGTCTTCGGGCAGTTCGGGGCGGTTGGCCTTGTAGGCCGGAAAGATCTCGTTGCGGAAGGTTTTCGACGAATGGTCGAAGATCACCGCCACATGGGTCGGGGCGTCGCCGGATTTGTTGCCCTCGATATAGCGGTAGAGCATGTTGCAGAACCCGGCGACCGCGCCGATGGGCAGGCCGTCGGTCTTGCGCGTCAGCGGCGGCAGTGCGTGATAGGCGCGGAAGATGAAGGCCGAGCCGTCGATGAGGTGAAGATGGCAGCCCTTGCCGAAAGTCATGGTCGTTCTCCGCGCGGTTTCATGGCAGTATTGGCACGAACGGGGGCTGTCTGCCACCCATCGGAGGCATGGATGCGGGTTCTGGGACGTGCATTGGCCGGTTTCGTGCTGGGGGCGCTGGTCGCACTGGGGATCGCGGTCGGGTTGACCTATGTGATGCCGGTCTCGCAGGCCGAAGGCGCCTATGCGATGAGCGTGGCGTTCTTCTGGATGCCCGCAGGGGCGGTGCTGGGCGCCATCCTCGGGGCGACCAGCGCCAAACGCGGGGCTTGACGCGCGCGCGGCGCGGCGCCATGGTGCGCGCCATGCTGAACCTGATCGCCCTCGTCTCGTTTTATTGGTCCGACGCTACATAGGCGGCCGGTCAGCATTTCCAAATGACCCACAGGCCGCCCGCGAGGGGCAGGCCATGAGGATCGGGGTTCCCAAGCGGGCGAAACGCAAAGGAACCTTCCATATGTCTGTCGTCAACGTCCGAACCGCCGAACCCGTGCATCTGCCCGAGGTGCATCGCATGCTGATTGCGCTGGCCGCGCATCATGGCGACGCGGCGACCATCACCCCCGCCGATCTGTCGCGGCTGGTATTCCAAAGCCCGGCAACGCGGCTCCTGGTCGCCTGTCTGGCTGACAGCCCGGCGCCGCATCCGGTGGGTTATGCCCTGCTTGTGGCGCGGCAGAACCTGGTGACGGGGCAGGTGGGATATGTGATGGACCACCTGTTCGTGCAGCAGCCCTTCCGGCGGGCGGGCGTTGGCCGGGCGCTGATCGCAGCGGCGCGGGAACTGACGCTGGAAGAAGGGCGCAGCGGGCTGACCATCTCGACCCATCCGGCGAATACCGACGCACAGGCCGCCTATCGGGCGATGGGACTGGCGGAGCTTCCGGTGGGCGGGCCGCGATTTGCTGTGGCGCTGGCCTGATCGTCTGAAGGCGAAAGGGACGGGCGCAACGCCGTGGTGCCGGGGACTGGCCCCGCACCGCGGCCCTGCGGCCAGCGGCAGGCGATTCGCCCTGTCGTCAAAAGCTACGACCCTGCCCTGCATCGACGAGCCGGCAAATTGCCGGTCAGTCAGCGGCAGTATCGTGCGTGGATCAGTGGTCGTCGTGGGCGTGATCGCGGTCGATCACATAGCGCTTGTCGCAATAGCCACATTCGACGAAGCCGGTATCCTGCGGAATGGTCAGCCAGACGCGCGGGTGGCCAAGCGCGCCTTCGCCTCCGTCGCAGGCCACTTTCCAAGTGGTGACGACCTGGGTTTCCGGGGCTTCGATGGTCATGGCTGTCCTCATGGATCATGGCTTGGCCCTGAGGGCCTTTGACGCATGATAAAAGCAGGCGGCGAGGGCGGCAAGGGCGAAGCGCCGCGCTGCGGCGTCAGACCGTCAGCCGGGCCACGATGCGGCGGGCGACCGGCGCCACCAGCAGCACGACCGGGAAAGCCACGGCCCATGCGGTGAGCCAGCTTCCCATCCATTCGCCAAAAAAGCCCGGTGCAGGGCCAATGGCGCGCAGGGTGGCGATGCCGCTGACGATCCAGGACATCAGCCCCGACAGGATCAGGCCGAACAGGACAGGGGAGAAACGGGCGGGGATCATGGCAACCTCGGTCAGGAATGCGCCCCTGTTAGCGCAAGGGCACTGCCATTGTCCTGTGCGCCCGCGCAGGCTGCCTTGTGCGGAGGCTCCTGCGCGTCAGCTGCCCAGTTCTGCGGCGGGAATGACCGGAAAGAAGGCACCATCCGACATCAGCCCGAACCAGTCCGCCCCTTCATGGGGCCGCGTGATACCGATTTCGACGAGGCGGTAGAAACTCTTGCGGTCGATCCGCGCCTCCAGCCCGCGCCGGACCATGACGTATGGGGCGGGTTCGCCTTCCGTCCCGTGGCGTTCGACCCGGATCGGATGCTCCGGCCCCGCTGTCACTTCGTCACCGACATTGGTGGTGAAGGTCAGGCGCTGGCTGTCACCTGTGCCCTCGCGGGTGAAATCCACCGCGATGAAGGGCGCATCCTCGACCAAGATGCCCAGCTTTTCCACCGGAGTGACGAGGTAAAAGCGCCCGTCCTCCAGCTTCAGGATCGAGGCGAACAGTTTCACCAGCGGCGCGCGGCCTATGGGGGTGCCTTCGTGAAACCATGTGCCATCACGGGCGATGCGCATATCCATCTCGCCGCAATAATCGGGGTTCCACAGATGCACCGGCGGCGGGCCCTTCTTCGCCGCGCGCTGCGCCTGCTCCAGCAGACCCGAAGTTTCGACCTTTGGCTCTGATTTCGCTTTTGTCATTTGTGCCTGCGCCCGTGATCCGTTCTAATACGAATATAGTCTACGAAGGGCAGATGTCATGACCGATGAACTGGTGACGCGGATCGAGGCGCTGGGCGACCGGCTGGCGGTGGCTAAGGCCATGATCGACAAGCGGTTCATCGGGCAGGAAAAAGTGGTCGATCTGGTGCTTGCCTCGATCCTGTGTGGCGGGCATGCGCTGCTGGTGGGACTGCCCGGTCTGGGCAAGACGCGGCTGGTGGATACGCTGTCGACCGTGCTGGGCCTGCACGGCAACCGCATCCAGTTCACGCCCGATCTGATGCCCGCCGATATTCTTGGCTCCGAGGTGCTGGAAACCGCCGCCGATGGCAGCCGCGCTTTCCGTTTCATCGAGGGGCCGGTGTTCTGTCAGCTTCTGATGGCGGACGAGATCAACCGCGCCAGCCCCCGCACGCAATCGGCACTGTTGCAGGCGATGCAGGAACGCGAGGTGACCATCGCCGGGCAGCACCGCCCGCTGGGCCGCCCGTTCCATGTGCTTGCGACACAGAACCCGATCGAGCAAGAGGGCACCTATCCGCTGCCCGAGGCGCAGCTTGACCGGTTCCTGTTGCAGATCGACGTGGCCTATCCGGTGCGTCAGGCCGAACGCGACATGCTGCTGGCCACCACCGGCGCGACCGAGGCTGCCGTGCATCCGGTGTTCACCGCCGAAGAACTGCTTGGTGCGCAAGAGGTCATCCGCCGCATGCCGGTGGGCGATAGCGTGGTCGAGGCGATCCTCGATCTGGTGCGCGGCTGCCGTCCGGGCGAACCCGAGGGGGCCGCGCTGGCTGGCACGCTGGCCTGGGGGCCGGGGCCGCGTGCGGCGCAGGCGCTGATGCTGGCAGTGCGGGCGCGCGCGCTCTTGGAGGGGCGGCTGGCCCCGTCGGTTGCCGATGTGGCAGCGCTGGCGCAGCCGGTGCTGGTGCATCGCATGGCGCTGACCTTTGCGGCACGGGCGCGGGGCGAAAGCCTGTCCGAAGTCATTGCCGCCGCCACGGCCCGCAGCCTCGGGCTTGAGGCAGCCGCGTGACCGCTTCCCCCGACCTGCGTGCAAGGGGCGAAACGCTGGGCGCCACACTGCCGCCGTTGCTGGCGGCGGCGGATCATCTGGCGCAGGCGGTGGTTCTGGGCGACCACGGTCGTCGCCGTGCCGGTCTGGGGGATGAATTCTGGCAATACCGCCCGGCCCATGCCGGGGATGGCGCGCGCGGTATCGACTGGCGCCGTTCTGCCCGGTCGGATGCGCATTTCGTGCGCGAACGCGAATGGCAGGCGGCGCAGAGTGTGGCGCTGTGGGTTGATCCGGCGGCTTCGATGCGGTTTTCCGGCGCGAAAGACCGCCCGACCAAGGCGGACCGTGCGCGGCTTCTGGCGCTGGCGCTGGCGGTGTTGCTGCTGCGCGGGGGCGAGCGGGTCGGGCTGGCGGGCGGTGACATCGCGCCGCGTTCGGGCCGGGCGCAGGCCGAACGGCTGGCGCTGGCGCTGGCCGAGGACAGCGCCGAGGATTACGGCCGCCCCGAGGTTGGCGGCTTGCCGCACCATGGCCGCGTCGTGCTGATCTCTGATTTCCTTGGCGATCTGGCGGGGGTGGAGGCCGCGCTGGAAGCCGCCACGGCGCGCGCCGCGCGGGGCGTTCTGCTTCAGGTGCTGGACCCGGCGGAGGAGGAATTTCCTTTCGACGGCCGCACGATCTTTGAATCCATGGGCGGCACCTTGCGCCATGAAACCCGCCGTGCGGGTGACCTGCGCGACCGCTATCTGGCGCGGCTGGCCGAACGCAAGGCGCGGCTGGCTGAACTTGCCGCCGCCTCGGGCTGGCATGTGACCACGCATCACACCGGCACCGCGCCGCAACCGGCTCTGCTGTGGCTTTACCGGGCGCTGGAGGCCGCGCTCTGATGTGGATGCTGGGCCCTGTCGGTTTCACCGCGCCGCTTCTGCTGCTGGCTTTGCCTGCACTGCCGCTGCTGTGGCTTTTGTTGCGTGCGGTGCCGCCCGCGCCCCTGCGTCGCCGTTTTCCGGGTGTGGCCCTTCTGCTGGGCCTGACCGACGAGGATGCCGAGACGGAGCGCACGCCGCTCTGGCTGCTGCTGCTGCGCATGGCGGCGCTGGCGGCGGCGATCATCGCCTTTGCCGGGCCGGTGCTGAACCCCGCGCCGCCTGCGGCTGCGACGGATGACCCGCTGCTGATCGTGGTGGATGGCACCTGGGCCGATGCCCGTGACTGGCCGCGCCGCATCGACCGCGCGATGACCAAGGCCGAGGCGGCCGGCCGTGCCGGGCGCACGGTCGGGCTGATCCGTCTGACCGACCGGCCCGAGGCTCCGGTGTTCCACAGCGCTGCTGCCATCCGCGACCGTCTGGCCGGGCTGGTACCGCAACCTTTCGCGCCTGCCGATCTGTCGGCCTGGGCCGCTGCGCTGGGCGAGGGGCGGTTTGAAACCTATTGGCTGTCCGACGGGCTGGACCATCCGGGGCGTGCCGATCTGGCAGTCGCCATGGCCACACATGGCCCGCTGACCGTGTTTGAAACACCGCGTCCGGTGATCGCGCTGAAGCCGCCGGTGTTCCGTGATGGGGCAGTGCAGCTTGCCGCGCTGCGCCTGCCTGCCGGCGCGCAGCAGGAGATCGAGATTTCCGCCCGTGGCCCGGACCCTGCCGGGATCGAACGCGAACTGGCCCGCACCACGCTGGTGTTCGCCACCGGGCAGGGTGTCGCTGAGGGGACGCTCGACCTGCCGCCCGAGTTGCGCAACCGGCTGACGCGGTTTGAAATCGCGGGTCAGCCGACGGCGGGGGCGGTCTCGCTGACCGATGACAGCCTCAAGCGGCGCAAAGTGGCGCTGGTAGGCAGCGAGGCGGATGCCGAGGGGCTGATCCTGCTGTCGCCTGCGCATTATCTGCGGCAGGCGATGGCGCCCGAGGCTGATCTGATCGAGGGCGGCCTGTCGGATGTGCTGCTGGCCAGCCCCGATGTGGTGGTGCTGACCGATGTTGCGCGGCTGGGCAACGCCGAGGCCGAGGCGCTGCTGAAATGGGTGGCCGAGGGGGGCACGCTCCTGCGCTTCGCCGGGCCGCGTCTGGCCGCCGCCGAATGGGCGCCGGGCGAGGATGACCCGTTGCTGCCAGTGCGTTTGCGCGCGGGGGGCCGTAATCTCGGCGGCGCGATGAGTTGGGGCGACCCCCGCACATTGGCGCCCTTTGCCGAGGGCAGCCCGTTTTTCGGTCTGGCGGTGCCTGACGAGGTTTCGGTGACCCGGCAGGTGCTGGCTGAACCGGGGCCGGAACTGGCCGCGCGGACCATTGCCGCGCTGGCCGATGGCACGCCGCTGGTGACGCGCAAGGAGACGGGCGCGGGGCAGGTGGTGCTGTTCCATGTCACGGCCAATGCCGAATGGTCCTCGCTGCCGCTGTCGGGGTTGTTCGTGCAGATGCTGGACCGGCTGGTTACGGCTGCCCGCATCGGGATGACCGAAGATCGCGCGCTGGCCGGGCACAGCTTTGCGCCGGTGCAGGTGCTGGATGCCTTCGGCGTGGCGCAGGATGCGGGCAATCTGCCGGGTGTGACGGGAGAGGCTCTGGCGGTGGGGCGCCCCGGCCCCGACCTGCTGCCCGGTCTTTACGAGGAGGAAGACCGCCGCGTGGCGCTGAATGTGACCGCAGCGGACACCACGCTGCAAGCGGCGATCTGGCCTGCGGGCACCCCGGTCGAGGGCGCCGCGCGCGACACGGAACGTCCCCTTAAAGGGCCGCTCCTCGGGGCTGCGCTGGCCCTGATGCTGGTTGATATTCTGGCGGCGCTGGGCATTTCGGGCCGTTTGTCAGGCGGGCTGGCGGCGCGGCTGATGCTGGCGCTGATGCTCACCTTCCCGGCGCCCGCCGCGCGGGCCGATGCGGCAGAGGATGCCTTTGCCATCGAGGCGACGGGCGAGGTGCGTCTCGCCCATATCCTGACTGGCGACAAGCGGGTGGATGATCTGGCGCAGGCGGGGCTGCGCGGCCTGTCGATGAGATTGTTCGAACGCACCACCGTCGAACCGGGCGACCCTATGGCCGTCGATATCGAACGCGACGAACTGGCGTTCTTTCCCTTCCTTTACTGGCCGGTCACCGTCGACCAGCCGCTGCCTTCGGTCAATGCCTATCGCAAGCTGAACGATTTTCTGCGCACCGGCGGCATGATCCTGTTCGATACGCGGGATGCGGGCGTCAGCGGCGGCACCACGCCGGAATCGAAGCGGCTGCAACTCATCGCCTCGGGCCTGGACATCCCGCCGCTGGAGCCTGTGCCCGAAGATCACGTCCTGACCCGCACCTTCTATCTGTTGCAGGATTTTCCGGGCCGCTATTCCGGGCCGGTCTGGGTCGAGGCGGCACCCCCCGATGCGGCCCAGGCCGAGGGCATGCCGTTTCGTAATCTCAATGACGGCGTGACGCCGGTTGTGATCGGCGGGAATGACTGGGCGGCGGCCTGGGCGGTGGATGAAATCGGCATCCCCTCGCATCCGGTCGGGCGCGGTTCTGGCGGGGACCGGCAACGCGAGATCGCCTATCGCTTCGGGATCAATCTCATCATGCATGTGCTGACCGGCAACTACAAATCCGATCAGGTGCATGTGCCCGCGCTGCTGGAAAGGCTGGGCCAATGAAACCCGTTCTGGCTGGCGGTATCGTGCTGGACCCCCAATTGCCGCTTGCAGTGATTGCTGCGCTGGGTGTGGTGGCCGTGGTACTGGTGGCGCTGGCCTTCTGGCGCAGGCTGCCTGGGTGGTGGCTGCGCGGGCTGGCTGCCATTGTGGCGCTGGTGGCGCTGGCCAATCCCTCGCTGCAAGAAGAAGACCGCGCGCCGCTGTCGGACATCGTGATCGCTGTGGTGGACCGCACCGCAAGTCAGGGCATCGGCGGGCGTGAGGCGCAGACAGAGGCGGCGCTGGCCCGCCTGCGGGCCGAAGTGGCGGCGATGCCCGGCACCGAATTGCGCGAGGTCACGGTGCGCGATGCGCCGGGGGATGGTGGCTCGCGCGTGATGACCGCCCTGGCCGAGGCGCTGGCCGAGGAACCCCGCGCACGGGTCGCCGGAGCGGTGATCGTCTCGGACGGGCAGGTGCATGACACCGAACTTGCGCCACAGATGCCCGCACCGCTGCACCTGCTGCTGACCGGCAAACGCGCCGACTGGGACCGCCGCCTGATTGTCAAGAACGCGCCCGCCTTCGCCATTCTGGGCGAAGAACTGACGCTGACGCTGCGGATCGAGGATGACGGCGCCGTGCCAGAGGCATTGCAGGGCGAGGCGCAGCTGTCCATCGCCATAGATGGCGGCGAGCCGCGCTGGTATTCCGTGCCGGTCGGAGAGGATCTGGAACTGCCGGTCACCCTTCCGCATGGCGGCCAGAACATCCTGCAATTCGAGGTGCAGACCTCGGTGGGTGAACTGACCACCCGCAACAACAGCTCGGTCACCGCGATCAACGGGGTGCGTGACCGGCTGCGGGTGCTGCTGGTTTCGGGCGAGCCGCATGCGGGCGAACGGGTCTGGCGCAACCTGCTGAAATCCGACCCGTCGGTGGATCTGGTGCATTTCACCATCCTGCGGCCGCCGGAAAAGCAGGATGGCATTCCGGTGGACGAACTGTCGCTGATCGCCTTTCCGACGCGCGAACTGTTCGTGGAGAAGATCGAGGAATTCGATCTGATCATCTTCGACCGTTACCGCCTGCGCGGTATCCTGCCGCTGCAATACCTTGAAAACGTGCGCGATTACGTCACGCGTGGGGGTACGGTTCTGGTGGCGGCGGGGCCGGAGTTCGGCACGGCCGACAGTCTGTGGCGCTCGCCCCTTGCCGATATCCTGCCGGTCACGACCACCAGCCGCGTGCTGGAGGGGGGCTTTCGCCCTAAGATCACTGCGCTGGGGCATCGCCATCCGGTGACGCAGGGGCTGGAGACCGGGGCGCCCGAATCCGGGTGGGGCCGCTGGTTCCGCCAGATCGAGATTGCGGCGCGTGGCGCCGGTCAGGTCGTGATGGAAGGCGCCGAGGGCAAGCCGCTGCTGGTTCTGGCGCGCGAAGGGCAGGGGCGCATCGCGGTGCTGGCCTCGGATCAGGCCTGGCTCTGGGGACGCGGCTACGAGGGGGGCGGGCCGCAGCTGGAACTGCTGCGCCGCCTGGCCCACTGGATGCTGAAAGAGCCCGAGCTGGAGGAGGAAACCCTGTCGGCCCATGCGGGCGCCGCGTGGCGTCTGGTCGTCACCCGGCGCACGCTGGCCGAAGTGCCGCCTGGTCCGGTGACGCTGACCGCACCGGATGGCAAAGAAACCGAACTGGTGCTGCCCGAGGTGGAGCCGGGGCATTACGAGGCCGATATCGCCGCGCCACAGGTCGGGCTTTACCGCCTGAAGCAGGGCGAGTTGCAGACGGTCGTGGCGCTTGGCCCCCCGGCGCCGAAAGAGTTTGAACGCACCATCGCCGCGCCCGATGTGCTGGAGCCGGTTCTGGCGCAATCCGGCGGCGGCGTGCTGCGGCTGGAGGACGGCGCCTTCGACCTGCGGCAGGTCGCACCGGGCCGGGTGGCTGCCGGGCGCGGCTGGCTGGGCATCACTCCGCGCGGGGCCTACCTCACGCAGGATGTACGGGTTGCCGCCCTGCTGCCAGGCTGGGCATGGCTGTTGCTGGCCAGCGTCCTGATCCTTGCCGCCTGGCTGCGCGAGGGGCGTCTGCCCGCCCGCCGCTGAACGCTTCCCCGAATCCCCTGCCGGGTGCATGCTGCGTCTGCGGCTTTGCCGTTCTTTGATTTTTTCACGGAAATTTTCGGCGGAGGGATTCATGGGCGGGGACGTCGATGTTGTTATTGTCGGTGCCGGAGTTGCAGGTCTGGCTGCGGCGCGCGCCTTGCGCACGGCGGGGCTGAGTTTCACGGTGATGGAGGCGATGGGCCGGATCGGGGGGCGGGCCTGGACCACGACCGCCGATTTCGGCGTGCCTTTCGACGTCGGCTGCGCCTGGCTGCATGCCGCCGATCGCAATCCCTTCTTTTCCGAAGCACAGGCGGCGGGCTGGACGCTTTATCATCACGACATGGGGTTGGATCACCTGTATTTCGGATCGCGCCGGGCCTCTGATGACGATCTGGCGCGGATGCGGGCGGCAGAGCGGGCGATGGCAGATTGCATTGCCGCGCACCAAGGGGCGGAGGACCGGCTGTCCGCGGTGCTGGCGGATTGCCATTATCTGCGCGCCTCGTCGACCTTTGCGGGGCCGATGGATTTCGGTGCCGATGATGACGAAATCTCCATCGCCGATTTCCGGGCAGCGGCGGATCTGGACCCCAATTACTTCACACGGGAAGGATTTGGTGCGCTGATCCACCATTGGGGGGCCGATGTGCCGGTGTGGCTGCGCACGCCGGTGCGGCAGATCCGCTGGGACGGGCCGGGGGTCGAGGTGGAAACCGATCGGGGTACGCAGCGCGCACGGGCTGTGATCGTGACCGTCTCGACCGGGGTGCTGCAATTCGATGGCATCACCTTTACCCCTGCGCTGCCCGAAGCGCAGCAGGAGGCGATTTTCGATCTGCCGATGGGGCTGCTGACCAAGATCCCCGTCGCGGTCAGTGGCATGCGGCTGGGCCTTGCGCCCTTCGACGATCTGCTGATGGAACGCCATGCGCGGCATGATCTGTACTTTCTGTGCTTTCCTTTCGACCTCGACCTGATGGTCGGATTCGTCGGCGGCGATTTCGCATGGGAGATCGAGGCGGCAGGGGCCGAGGCCGGGGTGGACTTCGTCTGCGACCGGCTGGCCGACATGTTCGGCTCGGATGTGCGGCGCCATATCGGGCGGGGCGCAATGACACGCTGGGGCGGCGAGCGCTGGGTGCGCGGCGCCTATGCGGCGGCGCGGCCCGGCAAGGCGGGGGCACGGGATGTGTTGCGAAAGTCTGTGGGCGACCGCATCTGGTTCGCGGGCGAGGCGCTGGCGGGGGCTGGCCTCGTGCAGACCGCCGGCGGTGCCCGTCTGTCGGGGGAGGCCGTCGCGCAGGCGGTCGCGGTCCGTTTGTCAGTGGTGGTCTGAGGGGTATTCCGACAGGCGCGGCAGCATGGCTGCACGCGACTGTGAGGCGAATTCGCGCCGGATCAGCGTGGCGAATGTTGCCGTCATGGTCAGGAACAGCCCCCAGGGCCCGACCAGCCAGCCCAGAGCGCCGATCGCGAAATAGACCGAGCGCAGGCCCCGGTTATAGTTCTTGGCAGCGGTGATGTTCACCTCGGCGGCGCGGGCGGCGCGGTCATAGGCGGCGGGATGCTCCGGATCATTCGGAACCGACGCCATCAGAAGCGAGCAATAGCCGAACAGGCGGTGCGACCAGACGAATTTCAGGAAACCGTTCACCACGAAGGACAGGATGAAGACGATCTTCGCCTTCATCACCAGCGCCGGATCATCATGCAGGGAAAACGCAACGGCCAGCCCCTCCAGCGGGGCGGTATCGCCCAGCAACGCGAGGCCACCGCCGAGCGCCAGCATGCAGGTCGAGGCGTAAAAGGTGATGCCCTGCCGCAAGCCATCCAGCACCGAGGCATCATACATGCGCGGCTGCCGGGTCACGAATTCCCGCATCCAGTCGCGCCGGTAATATGCCATGATGACCGAGACCGAAGGGTGTCGCCCGTTCGGGCGTTCTATGGCCAGTTGCAGCACAATCACCCCGGCCAGCGTATAGGCCACGGCAAGCATGTCGGCGGGCGAGAACTGAAGAAGAAGTGTCGGCAGGTCCATCAGGCGTTGATAGACCAAAGCCTTGCCTTGCCAAAAGCAAAAATTGGTTATACTTTTTTACCAATCAGGGAGGTCTGCCATGGATATGCCAAGGCCCGATGCCGCGATCCTTTCGCGCAAGGCGCGGATTGTCGCGCGTTTGCGCGAGGTTCTGCCCGCCGATGCGGTGGTGGATGACCTGCATGAACTGCGCGCCTATGAATGCGATGCGCTGTCGGCCTATCGCTGCCCGCCGCTGGCGGCCATCCTGCCGCGCAGTACCACTGAAGTCGCCGCCGCGCTGAAAATCTGCCATGACGAAGGCGTGCCGGTGGTGCCGCGTGGTGCGGGCACCTCGCTGGCGGGCGGGGCGCTGCCTACTGCGGACAGCGTGATTCTGGGCGTCGCGCGGATGAATGCGGTGCTGGAGGTCAGCTACACGGACCGTTTCATCCGCGTGCAGTCGGGCCGCACCAATCTGAGCGTTTCGGGCGCAGTGGAGGAAGCAGGGTTCTTCTACGCGCCCGATCCCTCCAGCCAGCTCGCCTGTGCCATTGCGGGCAATATCGCCATGAACTCGGGCGGGGCGCATTGCCTGAAATACGGCGTGACGACCAATAATCTGCTGGGTGTGACCATGGTGTTGATGGATGGCACGGTGGTCGAGATCGGCGGGCCGTGGATGGATGCGCCGGGGCTGGATCTGCTGGGCGTTGTCTGTGGCTCGGAAGGGCAGTTGGGTGTGGTGACAGAGGCCACGCTGCGCATCCTGCCCAAGCCCGAGGGCGCGCTGCCGGTGCTGATGGGCTTCGATTCGTCCGAGGTGGCGGGTGCCTGCGTGTCAGACATCATCAAGGCGGGTGTGCTGCCGGTCGCCATCGAATTCATGGACCGGCCCTGCATCGAGGCCTGCGAGGCTTTCGCCAGGGCGGGCTATCCGATGTGCGAGGCACTGCTGATCGTCGAGGTGGAAGGATCGGAGGCCGAGATCCGGCACCAGCTTGACCTGATCATGCAGATCGCCCGGCGGCACACCCCGGTGGAACTGCGCGAAGCGGCGGACGCCGATCAGGCGAAACGCATCTGGCTTGGCCGCAAATCGGCTTTTGGCGCCATGGGGCAGATCAATGATTACATGTGCCTTGATGGCACGATCCCGGTGTCGAGCCTGCCTTTCGTGCTGAAACGCATTGGCGAGCTGAGCCGTGATTTCGGGCTGGATGTGGCCAATGTCTTCCATGCCGGGGACGGCAACATGCATCCGCTGATCCTCTATAATGCCAATCTGCCGGGCGATCAGGAGAAATGCGAGGCGCTTGGCGCTGAGATTCTGAAGCTCTGTGTTGAGGTGGGCGGCTGCCTGACCGGCGAACATGGCGTGGGGATCGAGAAGCGCGACCTGATGGCGGTGCAGTATGGCCCCGCCGATCTGGAGGCGCAGTTGCGGGTGAAAGATGTGTTCGACCCGAAATGGCTGCTCAATCCCGCCAAGGTGTTTCCGTTGCAGGTGACGGCCAGTCGTCGCGCGGGTTGAAAGCTTGGCGGGGGCTGTCTGCCCCCCACGGCCTTCGGCCTCCCCCCGAGGATATTTTTGAACAGATGAACGAGATGCGGCCAGCAAGCGAAGCGGAACTTTGCGAGATCATCCGGGCGGCCTCGGGGCCGCTGGTCGTGCGTGGCGGCGGCACGCGTGGGGCTTTGCCTGCGGGAGCGGTCCTGGAAACCGGCGGGCTGAACGGGGTCACGCTGTACGAGCCGGGCGCGCTGACGCTGGTGGCCGGGGCGGGGACGCCGGTCGCGGAACTGGAGGCGCTGCTGGCCACCGAGGGGCAGCGACTGGCCTTCGAGGTGCCGGATCTGCGCGGACTGCTGGGGCGCGAGGGGACTTCGACCCTGGGGGGTGTCGTGGCCGAAAATGCCTCGGGTCCGCGCCGGGTTTCGGTGGGGGCCTGTCGCGACTTCTGCCTCGGCGTGCGTTTTGTCGACGGGCGCGGCGAGGTGATCCGCAATGGCGGCCGGGTGATGAAGAACGTAACCGGATATGATCTGGTGAAGCTGCTGGCGGGCAGCCGGGGGCGGCTGGGGGTCTTGACCGAAGTGGCCCTGAAGGTGCTGCCCCGCCCCGAGACGGAGGCGACGCTGTGCCTGTCCGGGCTGTCGGATGCGCAGGCTGTGGAGGCGCTGTCTGCCGCGCTGGGATCGCCCTATGAGGTCACGGGGACGGCGCATCTGCCGGGGCAGGGGACTTACCTGCGGATCGAAGGGTTCGAGGGATCGGTGCGCTACAGGCTGGAGCGGCTGCGCGCGGTGCTGGCATCTTACGGTGCGGGGGTGGAGGTGGCCTCGCCCTGGGCGGCGATCCGCGATGTCACGGCGCTTGCAGGGCGCCCCGGAGATCTTTGGCGGCTGTCCCTGCGCCCCTCCGAGGCGCCGGGCGTGGTGGCGCGTCTGGGGGCCGAGGCGGTCGTCTATGACTGGGGCGGCGGGCTGGTCTGGGCGCTGATGGCGCCGGGCAGCGATGTTGTCGGGCGGCTCGGCGCCTTTTCCGGCCATGCGACCTGTCTGCGGGGGGGGGTGGCAGGCCCGGAGGAGCCGCCGACGATTGCCACATTGACCAATGGCCTGCGTCTGCAGTTCGATCCGCGCGGGGTTTTCGCATGACGCTGCCATTCTGGGCAATGCAGGCCGGGCCGCCGGTCGTGGTCTATCTGTTGTTGTGCCTTCTGCCGCGCGGCTGGCCCTTCTGGGGTGGCTGCTTTCTGGCGTTGCTGGCAATGGGCGTGCTGTATCTGCGGGCTCTTGGGGCGGAAAACCTGCCGGGGCAGGTTCAGGCCATGGCGCTTGGTGTGGCCATCGCGCTGGCCGGGCTGGCACAGACGCTGCGGCAGGTTCTGCCTGCCCGGTTTTATCCGCTGGTGGTGATCGGGCTGCTGGCCATCCCCGGCGCCGGGCTTTATCTGACGGGACTGATCTGAAATGCAGACGAGCTTTACCCCCGAGCAACTGAAAGATCCCGGCATTGCACGGGCGAACCAGATCCTGCGGACCTGTGTGCATTGCGGCTTCTGCACCGCGACCTGCCCGACCTATCAGGTGTTGGGGGACGAGCTGGACAGCCCGCGCGGGCGCATCTACCTGATCAAGGATATGCTGGAAAGCGGGCGGCCTGCCGATGCGCAGACGGTGAAGCATATCGACCGTTGCCTGAGCTGCCTGGCCTGCATGACCACCTGCCCGAGCGGGGTGCATTACATGCATCTGGTGGATCACGCGCGGGAGTATATCGAGCAGACCTATCGCCGTCCCTGGCACGACCGGGCGCTGCGCTGGCTCCTGTCCCGGATCATCCCCTATCCGGGGCGGTTCCGGCTGGCGCTGCTGGGCGCCAAGATGGCGCGGCCCTTCGCGCGGCTGCTGCCGGACCGGCGATTGCGGGCCATGATCGCCATGGCACCGAAGCAGGTGCCTCCGGTCAGTCGCAATGACGATCCGCAGGTGTTTGCGGCGCAGGGCGCGGCGCGGATGCGGGTGGCGCTGCTGACGGGCTGTGCGCAAAAGGCGCTGAACACCGACATCAATGATGCCACCATCCGGCTGTTGCGTCGGCTGGGGTGCGAGGTGGTGGTGGCCAAAGGCATGGGTTGCTGCGGGGCGCTGACGCATCACATGGGGCGCAGCGGCGAAAGCCATGCGCAGGCCGGAGCCAATATCGCGGCCTGGATGGTGGAAAAGCGTGGTGCGGGGCTGGATGCGGTTGTCATCAATACCTCGGGCTGCGGCACCACGGTCAAGGATTACGGCCATATGTTCCGCAACGATCCCTTGGCGGGGGATGCGGCGGCGGTGTCTGCCATGGCGCTGGACATCAGCGAACTTCTCGCAAGGCTTAGACTGCCCGAGGGTGCGCCGAAGGGGCTGCGTGTGGCCTATCATGCGGCCTGTTCGCTGCAACACGGGCAACAGGTGAAGACCGCGCCAAAAGACCTGCTGAAACGCGTGGGGTTCGAGGTGGTGGAACCTGCCGACAGTCATCTGTGCTGCGGTTCGGCCGGCACCTACAACCTGTTGCAGCCCGAACTTTCAGCTGAGTTGAAGCGCCGCAAGGTGGCAACGCTGGAGGCGAAGGCGCCGCAGATCATCGCGGCGGGCAATATCGGCTGCATGATGCAGATCGGGTCGGGAACCGGGGTGCCGGTGGTTCATACGGTCGAATTGCTGGATTGGGCGACCGGCGGTCCGGTGCCGCGCGCCCTTGCCAGCGGCGGGCTTTTGTCACAATCCTGAGGGGTGTGCCGCGATACGGCCACAGGATTGCCCTGCGGGGCCGCTAGGCCGGGGAAATGATGATCCGACGCGCCCTTCTGTTATTGCTGCTGTGCGCCCTGCCTGCCGGGGCGCAGGACAGCCATTTGCGCAGCTTGCAGACGGGCGATGACAGCCGGGGCTGGAATGCGGTTGGACGTCTGAACCTTGGCCGGCGGGGCTTCTGCACCGGGACGCTGATCGCGCCGGATCTGGTGCTGACTGCCGGGCATTGCCTGTTCGACAAGGAGACCGGCGCCCGCATCGACCCGACCACCATTGAATTTCTCGCGGGTTGGCGCAATGGCCGGGCCGAAGCCTATCGTGGTGTGCGCCGTGCGATTGCGCATCCCGATTTCGTCTATGGCGGGGACGAGCGGCTGGACCGCGTCAGTCACGATCTTGCGTTGATCCAGCTGGACCGCCCGATCCGCATGCCTTCGATCGAGCCGTTTGGGATCGGGGATCAACCGCTGCGGGGGGATACTGTCGGTGTCGTATCCTATGCGAAGGACCGGGCTGAAGCGCCGTCGATGCAGGATGCCTGCGAGGTGCTGGGCCAGAAGCCTGAAATGCTGGTGCTGAGCTGCGATGTCGATTTCGGATCGTCCGGCGCGCCGGTGTTTTCGATGCTGGGCGGTATCGCGCGTGTTGTTTCGGTCGTTTCGGCCAAGGCTGAAGTCGAGGGGCGCAAGGTTGCGCTGGGCACATCGCTGGCCAAGCCGCTGGAGGATCTGCGGCAGGCGATCTCTGCCGAAGGGCGACCGGGGAAGGTGCGGGTGCTGTCGGGCGGCGGTGCCGGAAACTTCTTCAAGCCCTGAGCTTTACGGGGTGGGGGGAAACAGCCGCAGCAGCTGCCGGGTGGCCCGTTCCGCGCGGGCCTTGCACTCGGTATCGTTCAGCGCCGGAATGGCGCCGATAACGCGGCGCAGTTGAAGGTCCCCTGCCAGCAGGGCCAGCCAGAGGTCGGCGAGCGCCTCGGGTGTTTCGTCGCCGGGGGCGATCTGGCCCGCGGCCGCCATGCGGGCGATCAGATCGGCGATGCGCGGCATGACCGTGGCGCGGCCGCCTGCGGCAAGTTCGGCCCCCAGCGCGCCAGTGGCATCGGCTGCCGCTGCGCGATTGAGCGCGACCGCCCGCGGCCCAGTCAGCAGCGCCAGCAGGCTTTCGCCTACGGCAATCAGCGTTGGTGCCCCGGCGGTGCCTGCCTGTCCGTCCAGCACCTGCTGCACCGTTTCCGCATTCCGGGCGATCAGTGCCCGGAACAGGCCGGGCTTGTCGCCGTACCAGCTGTAGAGCGTTTCCATCGACGCGCCCGCGCGCCGGGCCAGCGCCTGCATCGTGGCCCCGGCGTAGCCCTTCTCCTCCAGCAAGGCATAGGCGGCATCCTCGATCTGGGTCTGGCGGCGCAGGCGGGCCTCTTCGCGCATGGGTGTCTCCGGTTCAGCTTCGGCGGGTAACCAGCACAAGCGATACCGCCGTGGCGAAAAGCGCAAGTCCTGAGGCGATGCAGCGCAGCAGGTTGGCCTGTTGCCAGGGGCCGGAATAATCAGCCCAGATCCGCGCGGCCTGGTCCGGGGTGAGTGGCAGGCTGACCTGCGCCAGAGCCTGATTCATCGGGATATTCATCTGTGCGGTGAACAGCGTCACGCCCAGACCATAGCAGGCCAGCGCGATGGCCAGTGCCATGGCCGCGCCCCTTACCTGCGTCAGCATGGCTGTGGCGAGGGTGATCAGCAGCGCCACAGGCGTGCCGAAATAGCCAAGGCCGAAGGCCATGTTGCGTACCGAGGCATTCATGGCCTGCATTGCGGCGATGGCGGTTTCCGGCTCGATCCGGTCCAGCCCGCGCAGGGTCGATACGCTCCAGGCATAGAAGAAGCCGAAGATGGCGCCGCAGCCCAGAAGGCTAAGGAGGGTGAGGCAGAGAAGGGGAAGGTTGCGCATGGTGGCTCCGAAATAACCGTAACTGATATTTCGGATAATCCGTAATTTAAGTTACGGATTCGGTCAAGCGTCGCAGTAATGCAAAATGCGCCGCCCACGGGGCGGCGCGCCTTGCCTTTCAGCGACCGACCGGAGGGGGTCAGTTCGCCATGGCAAGCTGTTTCGGCAGGCGGAAGGTCCAGACCGTGCCGCCCTGATTGAGGTAGTTCACCTTCTTGGCGACCTCACCACCCCACAGCGGAACGGCGCCACCCCAGCCCGACACGACCGAGACATATTGCTCGCCATCGGCTTCCCAGGTGACCGGCTGACCGACGATGCCCGAGCCGGTCTGGAACGACCACAGCTTTTCGCCGGTGGTGTCATCCAGCGCGATGAACTCGCCTTCAGGTGTCCCGAAGAACACCAGACCGCCGGCCGTGGTCATCACGCCACCCCAGAGCGGGGCCTCGTTCTTGTATTCCCACTTCCATTCGCCGGTGGCCGGGTCGATGGCCTTCAGGCTGCCGATATGATCTTCGTAGTTCGGCTTGATGGTGAAGCCCGATCCCAGATAGGCGGCGCCCTTCTTGTAGCTGACCGGCTCGTTCCAGATATCCATGCCCCATTCGTTCGAGGGAACGTAGAACAGGCCGGTATGCTGGCTGTAGGCCATCGGCATCCAGTTCTTGCCGCCAAGGAACGAAGGCGAGGCAAAGACCATTTCACCTTTGGCGCCATCGGCGGCCTTGGACGGATCGCCGGGGCGGTTCTCTTCGTTGAAGATCGGGCGGCCGGTCTCGTCGATGCCCTTGGCCCAGGTGATGTCCTTCACGAAAGGCCAGGCGTTCAGGAACTTCCCGTCCTCGCGGTTCAGGACGTAGAAGAAGCCGTTCCGGTCGGCGGTGGCGAATTTCTTCGCGCCATCCTTGTCGGTGAAGGCCACGACCTCGTTCACGCCGTCATAATCCCAGCCTTCGCGCGGGGTGGTCTGGAAGTGCCATTTGATCTCGCCGGTCTTCGGGTCCATCCCGATGCGCGAGGCGGCATAGAGATTGTCACCCTTGTTACCCTCGACCGGGGTGCCCGCGTTGCGCAGGTGGCTGTTCCAGGGGGCGGGGTTGCCTGCCCCGAAGATCAGCGTGTCGGTTTCGATATCATACGAGCCGCCAAGCCAGGTCGCACCGCCGCCGGTTTTCCACATGTCGCCCGGCCAGGTCGCGTTGAGCGTCCCGGTCATGGTGCTTTCCTTGCCCATGTAGGTGCCCATGTTGCCTTCGATGGTCGGACGGGTCCAGACCAGCTCGCCGGTATTGGCATCGCGGGCCTGCACCTCGCCAATGATCCCGAATTCGCCACCCGAGTTGCCGGTGATGACCAGCCCGTTCACCACCAGCGGCGCGGCGGTGTAGCTGTAGCCTTCCTTGTAGTCGGCGATCTTCTTGTTCCAGACCACATCGCCGGTCTTGGCGTTCAGCGCGACGATCCGCGCATCCAGCGTGCCGAAATAGATATTGTCGCCATAGATGGCGGCGCCACGGTTGATGACGTCGCAGCAGGGCAGGATGCCCTCGGGCAGGCGGGCGTCGTATTGCCAGACTTCCTTTCCGGTCGCCAGATCCACGGCATAAATCCGCGAATAGGAGGCGGTCACATACATCATCCCGTCATAGACGAGCGGCTGCGTTTCCTGCCCGCGCTGTTTTTCCCCCCCGAACGAGAAGGCCCAGGCTGGCACAAGGTTCTTCACATTGTCCTTGTTCAGCGTCGTCAGCGGGCTGAAGCGCTGGAGGTCGCGGCCCATGCCGTTGGTCAGCACGTCACCCGTCGATTCGGCGTCCTTGGCGAGATCTTCCTCCGTCACGCCCGAAAACGCCGGGGCGGCGGCCAGCACTGCGGCCGTCACGGCCACGATAAAGCGGTTCATCTGTTTCCTCCCTTGGATGATCCGTCGGAGACCTCAGCGCCTCGCTCCCTCCTGCGGAGACACGGTTCTCGGGGGGTATCATCGTCCCGGTCACGGGGGCGTGAAAATTGCACCATGGTCGTAAGGGGGCAGGGCAGGCAGCAAAATGGCCCGGCGCACCCTCCTGCGCCGGGCCGTTCCGGGCTTGCGCCGGGGGCGTTTAATGCGCCGCGCTCTGGCGCAGCCAGGTCAGGATGAATTCCTGCTCCACCGGGTCGGTGATCCCGACATGACGCATCCGGGTGCCGGGGATCAGGCCCTGATTATCCTCCATCCAGGCCCGGATCGCGCCTTCGGTCCAGGTGATGCCCGCCGCTTTCAGTGCCGCGGAATAGGGGTATCCTTCCACCGATCCGGCCTTGCGGCCAATGATACCCTCCAGCGGCGGGCCATAGCTTTTGTCTTTACTGTCAATGGCATGGCAGCGGCGGCATTCGGCGTCAAAGAACTTTTGCCCGGCCTCGGCCTTGATGGCGCCGACATTGGGGCTTTCGGCCAGTGCCGGTGCCGCGGCCAGCAACAGCGTGATGAGAGAGATGCGGAGGGTCATGCCCGTCTCCTGTCTTTCGGGAAGCGCGTTTCCTAGCTCCGGTATCGCGCCGCGTCAGGGTGGGGGCGTTGATGCAGGTCAAGCCCCGCCTCGTGCTTTGGTCGTAGTTCGCGCGGACGCGCCCCGACGCTTTGGTCGAATAGGCATCCGGTCATTGCCTGCTATCCTGCAAGGCAAGCTTTGGGAGGAGCCGATGACATTCACGCGCCATATGATTGCCGCCGCCGTTCTGGCGCTGTCCTCCGCCGGCGCATGGGCCGAAGACGCGGTGTTGCGCATCGCGACACAACTTTCGGGCACGGTGAACTGGGAACTGACCACGCTGCACGAACGCGGCTTCGACACCGCCAACGGCTTCCGGCTGGAGGTGCAGGATGTCGCCGCCGGCCCCGCCGCGCAGGTGGCGTTTCAGGCAGGCGAGGTGGATGCCATCGTGTCGGACTGGCTCTGGGTCGCGCGCAAGCGGGCGGAGGGCGAGGATTATGTATTCATCCCCTACAGTCGCGCGGTGGGGGCGCTGCATGTGCCAAAGGACAGCAAGGCGCAGGGGCTTGCCGATCTGAAGGGCGGCAAGATCGGCATAGCGGGTGGGCCGGTCGACAAAAGCTGGCTGATCCTGCGCGCTTACAGCCGCAAGGAGCTGGGTTTCGATCTTCAGGAGGCGACAGAACAGGTGTTCGGTGCGCCGCCGCTGATCTTTGAAACCGCGCTTGCGGGCGAGTTGGATGGCGCGGTGAACTTCTGGCATTTCGGCGCCAAGATGGAGGCGGCGGGAATGCGCCCGCTGATCACCGTGGCCGAGGCGGGTGCGGCGCTGGGGCTGGACCCGGATACGCCGCTGCTGGGCTATGTGGTGCGCGGCGATCTTCTGCGGGACAAGCCCGCGCTGGTGCAGGGATTTGCCGCGGCCAGCCGCGCCACCAAGGAGGTTCTGGCAACTGATGATGCGGCATGGCAGGCGCTGCGGCCGCTGATGAATGCGAAAACCGATGCTCAGTTCGAGGCGCTGAAGGCGGGCTTCCGCGCAGGCATTCCCGCGCCCGGCCCGGTGGACGAGGCGGCGGCAGCGCGGATGCTGGCGATCATGGCGGACCTCGGCGGCGCTGATCTGGTCGGCAAGATGGACAGCCTGCCAGGCGGTGTGTTCCTTGCTCCCGGCGGCTGAGGCTCCGGTGGCCGAAGCGCTGGCACTGCGGCTTGCCCGTGCCGGGCACGGGATGGTGCAGGTGCTGGGGCCGCTGGATCTTCGGCTGGCCGCTGGGGAAACCGTGGCGATCTGTGGACCATCAGGGGTGGGAAAGACCACGCTTTTGCGCATCCTCGCGGGGCTGCATCGTGACTGGCAGGGTAGGCTGACGCTTCCCGGTCGGCTGGCGATGGTGTTTCAGGAACCCGTTCTGCTGCCCTGGCGCAATGCGCAGGACAATCTCACCCTTGCCACCGGCTGCGATGTCGGGGTGGCGCGGGCAGCGCTGGTGCGTGTGGGTCTGGCTGACAAGGCCAGGGCACTGCCCGGCGCGCTGTCGCTGGGCCAGCAACGGCGACTGGCGCTGGCGCGTGCCTTTGCCGCGCAGCCCGATGTGCTGCTGATGGATGAACCTTTCGTGTCGCTGGACCCGGCGCTGACCGACGAGATGATGGCCCTGCTGGAAGCGGAACGTGCACGGCGCCCCATGGCCACAATCCTCGTGACCCATGCCCCGGCAGAGGCGGCGCGGCTGGCCGACCGCCTGCTGCGCCTGGAGGGCAGCCCCGCGCGCTTAGTCTAGAACATTGGCGCGTATTTCCAGTTGTCGGCATCCGGCGTGACCTCATCAAGGTCGTAATCCGCCGCGCGCAGCCGCTGGGCCACGGAAAGGCCCATATCCGCCGCCCGATCCACCAGTGCGCGCCCCGCTTCCTCGTCCTGCCGCGTGCCCCGGCCGCGTATCTGGTCCAGCCCGTAGTTGAACATGCCGATCGGATCGCCCGCCTCGGCGGCCATGCGGTCATAATCCGCTGCCGCATCGGGGTTCTCCGGCGCGCCAAAGCCATTGTCCTCAAGATAGGACATCCATGTCATCGCGCCGGTGTAGCCGTCGGCAACGCAGGCCTCGAACAGCCGCCGCGCCATTTCGTGCTGGCCCGATTTGGTCATCAGATAGCCGGAGGCGCAGGTGGTCATCGAGGTTTCGCCTTCCATCGCGTCGGTCAGTGCGCGATTCAGCGACAACTCCTCGGGGTTCAGCGTGCCCTGCTCCGGTGCCTCGGCAAAGGCGGGCAGCGTGGACAGGGCCAGGCAAAGCACGGCGCGATTGATCATGGCAGTTTCCTCATCCCGGTAGGATAGCATAACGCCGAATCGGCCGTTACCCCATGCGACCATGGTCGCCCGCCGGGACACCTAATTCCCGTTTGGCGGGGGGGCGCGGTAAGTGGCGGAATGTCGCAGGGCAGGGCGCGAAGCCATGCCGCAGTCCGGTAACAAAGAGGCCCGAAAAGACGAAAGCCGCGCAACCTGATCGGGTTGCACGGCTTTTCGCAAGTCTTGGTGCCCAGAAGAGGACTCGAACCTCCACGCCTTGCGGCACTGGTACCTGAAACCAGCGCGTCTACCAATTCCGCCATCTGGGCGATGTCGTGACGCGGCTTCTATGCGGGCGCCGGAGGGCTGTCAACAGACGAAATCAACAGATGAAATGCGGCGCCGGAAAACCAAAAGGCCCGGCGCCTTTGCAGGAGCCGGACCTTTTGGTATTGGTGCCCAGAAGAGGACTCGAACCTCCACGCCTTGCGGCACTGGTACCTGAAACCAGCGCGTCTACCAATTCCGCCATCTGGGCGATGTCGTGAGCCGGTATCTACGGATGCCGCGCGGGGGTGTCAACAGGGGGAATCGCAAAATCTTCACAGGATTTGCGACTTGTTTGGAAATCCCCTTAAAGTTATGGAGACAGGCGAAAATGCAGCATCCGGGAAGGGCTCGTAGCATGAGCAAGCTGGTCACGATCTTCGGGGGTTCGGGCTTCGTGGGGCGCTATGTGGCGCGGCGCATGGCGAAAGAAGGCTGGCGCGTGCGCGTGGCCGTCCGTCGCCCGAATGAGGCGCTGTTCGTGCGCCCCTATGGCGTTGTGGGCCAGGTGGAGCCTGTGCTGTGCAACATCCGTGACGATGCAAGCGTGCGTGCGGCGCTGGCCGGTGCCGATGCCGTGGTGAACTGCGTGGGCATCCTGAATGCCGTCGGCAAGAACAGCTTTGATGCCGTGCAGGCCGAGGGTGCGGGCCGGGTGGCCCGGCTGGCGGCCGAGGCGGGTGTGACCCGTCTGGTGCATATCTCGGCGCTGGGTGCCGACAGGGACAGCGACAGCGATTACACGCGCACCAAGGCCGAGGGCGAGGACGCCGTTCTGGCTGCCTTCCCGTCTGCGGTGATCCTGCGGCCCTCGATCATCTTCGGGAACGAGGATGGCTTCTTCAACCGCTTCGCCGCCATGGCGCGGATGACCCCGGTGATTCCGATGTTCGGCGCCGCGACCCGGTTCCAGCCCGTGCATGTCGAGGATGTGGCCGCGGCCGCCGTCAAAGGCGCACTGGGTCAGGCCGCGCCGGGCATCTATGAACTGGGCGGGCCGGATGCCGAAAGCTTCCATGACCTGATGAAGGGCATGCTGCATGTCATCAATCGCCGTCGCCTGTTGCTGCCCCTGCCGCGTTTCGTCGGTCGGCTGATTGCCTTCGGTTTCGATGTGGTGCAGGCGGTCACGCTGGGCCTGATCGAGAACAAGGTTCTGACCGGCGACCAGCTGAAGAACCTTTACCGCGACAATGTGGTGGCGCCGGGCGCCAGGGGCTTCGCCAATCTGGGCATCCAGCCCGCCGCCATGGGGGCGGTGCTGCCCGATTACCTGTGGCCCTATCGTCCGTCCGGCCAGTACGACGCGATCAAGGCTTCGGCGAAGAACCTGCGCAAGGCCTGATCCATGGCTGACCAGTCGCTGCTGAGCGCCGCGGTCCTCGGCATTGTCGAGGGCCTGACCGAGTTCATTCCGGTCTCCTCGACCGGGCATCTGCTGCTTCTGGGGCATTTCATCGGCTTCGAAAGCGCGGGCAAGACCTTCGAGGTGGTGATCCAGCTGGGCGCGGTGCTGGCTGTGCTGTCGGTCTATTCGGCGAAGCTGTGGCAGGTCTTTTCCACCGCCCGCACCGACCCCAAAGCATTCCGCTTTATCATCGCGGTGGCGCTTGCCTTTCTGCCCGCCGTTGTGGTGGGCGTGCTGGCGCATGATTTCATCAAACGCGTGCTGTTCGAAACCCCGATGCTGGTGGCGATCAACCTGATCTGGGGCGGGGCGGTGCTGCTGTGGGTCGACCGCATGAAGCTGGAGCCCCGCTATGAGGATGCGATGGATGTGCCGCTGGGCGTGGCGCTGAAAATCGGCCTGTTCCAGTGCCTTGCGATGATCCCCGGCGTCTCGCGGTCGGGGTCGACCATCGTCGGTGGGCTGCTGATGGGCGTGGGCAAGCGCGGTGCGGCGGAGTTTTCGTTCTTCCTGTCGATGCCGACCATGGGGGCGGCCTTCGCCTATGACCTGTGGAAAAGCCGGCACATGCTGGACAGCAGTGCCATGACCGAAATCGCGGTGGGTTTCGTGCTGGCGCTGATCTCGGCGATTCTGGTGGTGAAATGGCTGCTCGGCTACGTCTCGCGCCATGGCTATGCGCTGTTCGGCTGGTGGCGAATCATCGTCGGCGCAGTGGCTTTGACGGCGCTTTCATTGGGGTTTTGATTTGATAGGGAAATTGTACTGACCTAAATTCTGGATTTTAAGTCAGCACATCAGACGTTTTTCGGTAAAAAGCTGTATTTGGGTCAGCTTTGCTGACTTTTATTCAAATCCGGCCCGGAGTATCAATGCGCACCCACCGATTTGCCGAGGGAGGCGTGGCTCATGGCCAAGGAACGGATGCTTCAGTTTGTGACCGTCGAACGGGAAATGCCCGAGAAGCGTCCGGCCGATCTGCGTGCGCAGGATTTCCATGAAATCTATCGGGAATTTGCCGCACAGAAAGCGGCGGAACAGGCCAGCCGGTGCAGCCAGTGCGGCGTGCCCTATTGCCAGTCGCATTGCCCGCTGCACAACAATATCCCCGACTGGCTGCGCATGACGGCCTCGGGCCGTCTGGAAGAAGCCTATGCGCTGAGCCAGGCGACAAATACCTTCCCCGAGATCTGCGGCCGCATCTGCCCGCAGGACCGGCTGTGCGAAGGCAATTGCGTGATCGAGCAATCGGGCCATGGCACCGTGACCATCGGCTCGGTCGAGAAATACATCACCGATACGGCCTGGGAAAACGGCTGGGTGAAGCCGGTGAAACCGGCCGCGGAACGCGCGGAAAGCGTCGGTATCATCGGCGCGGGTCCGGGCGGGCTTGCTGCGGCCGACATGCTGCGCCGCAAGGGCTTTCAGGTCACGGTCTATGATCGCTATGACCGCGCGGGTGGCCTGCTGACCTATGGCATCCCCGGCTTCAAGCTGGAAAAGCCGGTGGTCATGCAGCGCATTGACCAGCTGGAAGCCTCGGGCGTGAACTTCGTGATGAACTGCAAGGTCGGCGAGGATCTGAGCTTCGATGCCATCCGGGGCCAGCATGACGCGGTGCTGATTGCGACCGGCGTCTACAAGATGCGCGACGTCGGCGGGCCGGGTGTCGGCCAGAAGGGCATTGTACAGGCACTGGATTACCTGACCGCCTCGAACCGCAAGAGCTTTGGCGATGAGGTCGAGGCCTTTGACAACGGCGATCTGGATGCCAGCGGTAAGCGCGTGGTGGTGATCGGCGGCGGCGATACGGCGATGGACTGCGTGCGCACCGCGATCCGTCAGGGCGCGACCTCGGTCAAGTGCCTCTATCGCCGCGACAAGGCCAATATGCCGGGCTCGCGCCGTGAAACGCAGAATGCCGAGGAAGAGGGCGTCGAATTCGTCTGGCTGGCGGCGCCCAAGGGCTTTGCCGGGAATGGGGCGGTTGAAGGCGTGATGGTGCAGAAGATGCGCCTTGGCGCTCCTGATGCGACCGGCCGCCAGACCCCCGAGGTGATCGAGGGCGCGGATTACGTCGAACCCGCCGATCTGGTGATCACGGCACTTGGGTTCGAGCCGGAGGATCTGCCGGTGCTCTGGGGCGTGCCGGAACTGGCCGTGACCCGCTGGGGCACCGTCAAGGCAGATTTCCAGACCCATCAGACCGCGCTTCCGGGTGTGTTCGCGGCGGGAGATATCGTGCGCGGCGCCAGCCTCGTGGTCTGGGCGATCCGCGACGGACGCGAGGCGGCCGATGCGATCGAGGCCTATCTGGCGCAACCCGCCAGCGTCGCCGCCGAATAAGGGCTGGCGCCGGGAATCCCTTGTCTGCCGTGTGATGCGGCAGTCTTTCTGACCTGAAAAGAGAGGGCCCGATCATGGGCGAGACGGCACCAGCATCGGCGGAAGGCAGCGCAGCGGCGCCTTCGTCGCGTGCTGCCCGCCCGGATGTGGAAATTTCGACGCTGCGGGATGACCGGGCGCTGCGCGTCTGGCGTCATCGCGGGCGCGGGCGCCGTCTTGTCGTCTGCTTTTCGGGGGTGGGTCGCTATCAGCGCCGCCCGCCACGGCTTGAATTTGCCAAAACGGCCAGTGCCTCGGGGCGCGATCATGTGCTTTACATCGCCGATGTCCGCCGCAGCTGGCTGAACGCCCCGGGGTTGATCGAGGAGGTCGTCGCCCTGGTCGAGGCCGAGGCGGTCGAGGTTGGCGCGACCCAGGTGGTCAGCATGGGGCATTCACTGGGCGGCTTTTCGGCTCTGGCCCTGGGCGGCTTCACGCGTGTGGACAGCGCGCTGGCGCTGTCGCCACAGCTTTCGGTCGATCCGGCGGTGGTGCCGGACGAAACACGCTGGAAATCCTTTCGCGACCGGATCGAGACTTATCGCATTTCCGATGTGCGCAGCGTGATGGCGCGGGCCACCCAGCATTACATCATCTATGGCACCCATCGTTCGGAGCGCGCGCAACTGCGGCTGCTGCGCCCGGCAACGAATACGCATTGCTTCACGCTGCCCGGTGTGCGGCACGATACCGTCATGCGCATGTTTCATGCGGGTATTCTGGATGATGCGGTGCAACTGGCCTTCGGGCGGCGCACCCGCCGGTTGCGGAAAATGCTGTCTGACGCGCTGGATGGCGTGCAGCTTGCAGTTCCTGTCGAGGAGGACGCGGCATGAAATACGGGATCGTCTTGTTTCTGGCACTGGCGGCGTCTCCGGTGCTGGCAGGAAGTTTCACGCCCCCGGCGGGCTGCGAAACCTATCTGACGGTGCAATCGCGCGGCTGCCGCGTCTCGAACCACTATACCTGCACGGCCGATCAGCCCGGCGACAAATGGCGTGCCGACTTCGATCAGGAGGGGATCTTCTTCCTCAGCCGGATCGACCGGGAAACCCAATGGGTTGAAAGCTTCGAGATGAACCCGCGTGTGCGGCAGACGCTGGATGCCAACCCCGCCGACCCCGCCAGTTTCGATGCGCTGCTGGGCGGACGTGACGATTTCGATTTCCGGCTGTCCAAAGACGATGGCTCGCGCAGCCATGTCACCGGCTATGACGCACTGACCGGCAAAAGCTTTGTGATTGACGGCGTGACACTGCAGCAGACCGAATTCGAGTTCACTGAAACCGATCTCGACGGCAATGTCATGCGCCACGCGCGCGGCAACGAATACATCCATCCCGAATGGCGGATGTTCTTTGCCGGTCCGTCGGAATGGGATGAAAACGGCGAGTGGTTTCCTTCGGATGGCAGCCCGGTGCAGTTCATCCAGCCGGGCGAGCCGGGCTTTGCCGCCACCCAGCCGATTTTTGAATGCGGGGCGCTGATGTCTCAGGCGCCGGGGAACCCGTTGCTGCAAAAGGTGCGCCATGAGCCATGATCTGACCGGACATTGCCTGTGCGGAGCGGTGCAGGTGACCGTGCGCAACCCCGCGCATGAGCTTGGGGCTTGCCATTGCGCCATGTGCCGCCGCTGGACCGGGGTTGCCTTTGTCACACTGGATGTACCCGAGGCCGATCTGACCGTGACGGGCAGTGACCACATCCGCTCCTACGCCTCCTCGGACTGGGCTGAGCGCAGCTTCTGCGGCACCTGCGGGTCCGCGCTGTGGTATCGGCTGAAGCCGGGTGTGGGGCCGACCGACTATTACATGGCCGCGGGCCTGCTGGACGATCTGTCCGGGCAGCGGCTGGAACGCGAAATCTATATCGACCGGAAGCCCGGAGCCTTTGCCTTCGCCGGTCCGACCCAGCAGATGACCGAGGCCGAGTTTCTGGCCACGTTGCAAGCCAATCCCGAGGAGTAAGCCATGACGATCTATGATGAAGCCTGGGTGAAGGCCGAAGAGGAAAAGCGCCGCTTCATGGGCGAACATGGCCTGTGGCGCGAGGATGACGAACATTCCTCCTGCGGCGTGGGTCTGGTCGCCTCGATCAGTGGCAAACCTTCGCGCAAGGTGGTGGATGCGGGTCTGGATGCACTGCGCGCGATCTGGCACCGCGGCGCGGTCGATGCCGATGGCAAGACGGGCGACGGCGCGGGCATCCATGTGCAGATCCCGGTGAAATTCTTCTACGATCAGGTCCGCCGCACGGGCCATGAGGCCGACCCGAAGAAGCTGATCGCGGTGGGGCAGGTCTTCCTGCCGCGCACCGATTTCGCCGCGCAGGAACGCTGCCGCACGATCGTCGAAACCGAAGTGCTGCGCATGGGCCATTATATCTATGGCTGGCGTCACGTTCCGGTGGATACGTCGGTGCTGGGCGAAAAGGCCAATGCGACGCGGCCCGAGATCGAGCAGATCCTGATCCGTTGTGAAAAGGACATCGACCACGAACAGTTCGAGCGTGAGCTTTACATCATCCGTCGCCGGATCGAGAAGGCGGTGACGGCTGCCGGGATCGCGGGCTGCTACCTGTGCAGCCTGTCCTGCCGCAGCATCATCTACAAGGGCATGATGCTGGCCGAGCAGGTTTCGGTCTTCTACCCGGATCTTCAGGACGAGCGGTTCGAATCCACCTTCGCCATCTATCACCAGCGCTATTCCACCAACACCTTCCCGCAATGGTGGCTGGCGCAGCCCTTCCGCATGCTCGCCCATAACGGCGAGATCAACACGCTGAAGGGCAACGTCAACTGGATGCGCAGCCATGAGATCCGCATGGCCTCGTCGGCCTTCGGGGAAATGGCCGAGGACATCAAGCCGATCATCCCCTCGGGCACGTCGGACAGCGGCGCGCTGGACGCGGTGTTCGAGGTTCTGGTGCGCTCTGGCCGGTCGGCGCCGATGGCCAAGACCATGCTGGTCCCCGAGGCCTGGAGCAAGACGACCGCCGACATGCCGCAGGCCTGGGCGGATATGTATGCCTACTGCAACGCGGTGATGGAGCCGTGGGACGGCCCGGCCGCGCTGGCGATGACCGATGGCCGCTGGGTCTGCGGCGGGCTGGACCGCAACGGCCTGCGCCCGATGCGCTATGTCGTCACCGGCGATGGCCTGCTGATCGCGGGGTCCGAAGCGGGTATGGTGCCGGTGGACGAAGGCACGATCCGTGAAAAAGGCGCGCTCGGTCCGGGGCAGATGATTGCCGTCGATACCAAGGAGGGCAAGCTTTACCACGACGCCGAGATGAAGGACCGTCTGGCCCGCAGCCAGCCCTACAGCGAATGGATCGAGAAGGTCGTCGACCTGAACTCGATGCTGCGCGACATCCCGGAAGAACAGACCTTCACGGGCGCGGCGCTGCGCAAGCGCCAGATCGCGGCGGGCTATACGGTCGAGGAGCTGGAGCAGGTTCTGGCTCCGATGGCCGAGGACGGCAAGGAAATGATCGCCTCGATGGGTGATGATACGCCGGTCGCGGTGCTGTCGAAGCAGTATCGGCCGCTGAGCCATTTCTTCCGCCAGAACTTCAGCCAGGTCACCAACCCGCCGATCGACTCCTTGCGTGAAACGCGGGTGATGAGCCTCAAGACCCGCTTCGGCAACCTGAAGAACGTCTTGGATGAATCGAGCGCCCAGACCGAGATTCTGGTTCTGGAAAGCCCGTTCATTGCCAATATCGAATATCAGGTGATGCTGAAGCAGTTCGGCGCGCAGGTGGCGGTCATCGACTGCACCTTCCCGGCGGACAGCGATCAGGAGGCGCTGCGTCTGGGGCTGGAGCGTATCCGCGCCGAGGCCGAGGATGCCGTGCGGTCGGGCGCCGCGCATCTGGTGCTGACGGACGAGCATCAGGGCGAGGGCAAGGTGGCCATGCCGATGATCCTTGCCACGAGCGCGGTGCACAGCTGGCTGACGCGGAAGGGCCTGCGGACCTTCACCTCGCTGAACGTGCGTGCGGCGGAATGCATCGACCCGCATTACTTTGCGGTGCTGATCGGCTGCGGCGCAACCACGGTGAACCCTTATCTGGCGCAGGACAGCATCGCCGACCGCATCGCGCGCGGCCTGCTGGAAGGCAGCCTGACCGAGGCGATGCGCCGCTACCGCGACGCCATCGACGCGGGCCTGCTGAAGATCATGGCGAAGATGGGGATTTCCGTCATCTCCTCCTATCGCGGGGGTCTGAACTTCGAGGCGGTGGGCCTATCGCGCGCCATGGTGGCCGAATATTTCCCCGGCATGCACAGCCGCATCTCGGGGATCGGGCTGCACGGCATCCAGCAGAAGCTGCAAGAGGCCCATGCGAAGGGCTGGCGCGGCGGCAGCGACGTTCTGCCCATCGGCGGTTTCTACAAGGCGCGGCGCTCGGGCGAGAAACACGCCTGGGAAGCCCAGACCATGCATATGCTGCAAGCGGCCTGCGACCGGGCATCCTATGACATCTGGAAGCAGTACAGCGCCTCGATGCGGGCCAATCCGCCGATCCACATCCGTGATCTGCTGGACATCAAGCCGCTGGGCAAGCCGGTGCCGATTGAAGAGGTCGAGTCGATCACCTCGATCCGCAAGCGGTTCGTGACGCCGGGCATGTCGCTGGGGGCGCTGTCGCCCGAGGCGCATATGACGCTGAACATCGCCATGAACCGGATCGGCGCCAAATCCGACTCGGGCGAGGGCGGCGAAGATCCGGCGCACCAGCATCCGTTCCCGAACGGCGATAACCCCTGCGCCAAGATCAAGCAGGTGGCGAGCGGTCGTTTCGGTGTGACGGCGGAATACCTGAACGCCTGCGAGGAACTGGAAATCAAGGTTGCCCAGGGCGCCAAGCCCGGCGAGGGCGGCCAGCTTCCGGGCATGAAGGTGACCGAACTGATCGCGCGGCTGCGCCACAGCACCAAGGGCGTGACGCTGATCTCGCCCCCGCCGCACCACGACATCTATTCGATCGAGGATCTGGCACAGCTCATCTACGACCTGAAGCAGATCAACCCGCGCTGCAAGGTGACGGTGAAGCTGGTTTCGGCCAGCGGCGTCGGCACCATCGCGGCGGGTGTGGCCAAGGCGAAGGCGGATATCATTCTGATTTCCGGCCATAACGGCGGCACGGGCGCCAGCCCCGGCACCTCGATCAAATACGCGGGCCTGCCGTGGGAAATGGGCCTGACCGAGGCGCATCAGGTGCTGACCATGAACAACCTGCGCGAGCGGGTGACGCTGCGCACCGACGGTGGTCTGCGCACCGGCCGCGACGTGGTGATTGCCGCGATGCTGGGGGCCGAGGAATACGGCATCGGCACCGCCGCCCTGATCGCCATGGGCTGTATCATGGTGCGGCAGTGCCAGTCGAACACCTGTCCGGTGGGCGTCTGCACCCAGAACGTCGATCTGCGCAAGAAGTTCACGGGCTCCGCCGACAAGGTGGTGAACCTGATCACCTTCTATGCGCAGGAAGTGCGCGAAATCCTCGCCTCCATCGGCGCACGTTCCCTGGACGAGATCATCGGTCGCCCCGACCTGCTGAGCCAGGTCAGCCGCGGGTCCGAGGCGCTGGACGATCTGGACCTGAACCCGCTGCTGATCACGGTCGACGGCTCGCAGAAGGTGACCTACGACCGTTCGAAACCGCGCAATGCGGTGCCGGATACGCTGGATGCGGAAATCGTCAAGGATGGCGCGCGCTTCTTCGAGGATGGCGAGAAGATGCAGCTCTCCTATGCTGTGCGCAACACGCTGCGGACCATCGGCACGCGGTCGTCCAGCCATATCGTCAAGAAGTTCGGGATGCGCAACAACCTGCAACCGGACCATCTGACGGTGAAGCTGACCGGCAACGCCGGGCAGTCGCTGGGCGCGTTCGCGGTCAACGGGCTGAAGATCGAGGTGCAGGGCGATGCCAACGATTATGTCGGCAAGGGCCTCAGCGGCGGTCTGATCGTGGTGCGCCCGCAGATGTCCAGCCCGCTGGTTGCGGATCAGAACACCATCATCGGCAATACCGTGCTTTATGGTGCGACCGATGGTTACCTGTTCGCGGCGGGCAAGGCGGGCGAGCGGTTCGCCGTGCGGAACTCGGGCGCGACTGTGGTGATCGAGGGCTGCGGCACCAACGGCTGTGAATATATGACCGGCGGTGTTGCGGTGATCCTTGGCAGGATCGGGGCCAACTTCGGCGCGGGCATGACCGGGGGCATGGCCTATCTCTACGACCCAGAGGGGGTGGCAGAGGATTTCATGAACCTTGAAAGCCTCGTGACCTGCGCGGTCAGCCACCCGCATTGGGAAGCGCAGGTGAAAGGTCTGGTCGAGCGTCATGCCGCCGAGACCGGCAGCCTGAAAGCCGCGCAGATCCTTGCGGACTGGGAAGCCGAGCGGGCCAATTTCCTTCAGGTCTGCCCGAAAGAGATGCTGGTCCATCTGCCCTGTCCGCTGTCGGACGAGGCGGCGAAGGTGCCGGCGGAATAAGCGGGGCACAGCCCTTGCCGTTCCGGACGCCCGCGGTCACCCTGCGGGCGTCATCTTTTCGTGACAGGGCTGGTGGAACCTGCGGGAAAGGCGCACGTTCAAGGGGAACGCGTATCCTGTAACCGGAGTCTGCCATGTCCGATCTTGTCATCATTGCATTCGATACCGAGGCCACCGCCTTTGAGGCGCGCGCGGCACTGGTGAAGATGCAGCAGGAATATCTGATCGAAATGGAGGATGCCGTGGTTGTCACCCGCAAGGATGACGGCACGGTGCAACTGCATCAGGCGGTCAACATGACCGCGATGGGCGCTGCTGGTGGTGGCGTCTGGGGCGGCCTGATCGGCCTTCTGTTCCTCAATCCGCTGCTGGGTGCGGCGGTTGGGGCAGGGGCAGGGGCGCTGTCAGGCTGGATGACCGATGTCGGCATCAATGACGATTTCCTGAAACAGACCGGGCAAAGCCTGCCGCCGGGCGGCGCCGCGCTGGGTATCCTGATCCGCAAGATGACCGCCGACAAGGTTCTGGCCGGGCTCGACAGCTTTGCGGGCAAGGGCAGGGTGCTGCGCACCTCGCTCAGCACAGATCAGGAAGCAAAGCTGGCCGAGGCGCTGGCCCGTCACGGGACGGCGTCGTCGCTTTGATCCGCGACGCGGCGGGATGGCCCCGCCTGCCTTGACCGGCAGGCGGGCTTCGTGATCTGTGGGGGGCATGGCCAAGACCACCCGCAAGAAGAAACCCGCCGCCGAACCGGCGCCCGAAATCGTCGCGCCGTTGCGGCCACCCCTGTGGGGGCGCCTGCGGCTTTGGATTTTGCGCGGCATTGCCGGGGTGATCGGCCTTTTCGCCGCGCTGATCCTTGTTTTCGCCGTCGTGCCGGTGCCGACGAATCTGTATCAGATGCAGGAAAGCTGGCGGCTGGGCGGCATCGAGCGCGACTGGGTGGGTTGGGATGATATTGCGCCGGTCATGGCCCGCTCGGTCGTGGCGGCCGAGGATGCCAATTTCTGCCTGCACTGGGGGTTCGACATGAAGGCGATCCGCGCCGCGCTGGCCGAAGGCAGCGGGCGGGGCGCTTCGACCATCAGCCAGCAGGTCGTCAAGAATGTCTTTCTGTGGCAGGGCCGGAACTGGGCGCGCAAGGCAGCCGAGGCGCTGCTGACACCGCCGGTCGAACTGATCTGGACCAAGCGACGTATTCTGCATGTCTATTTGAACATTGCGGAATTTGGCGAAGGTGTCTTTGGGGTCGAGGCCGCGGCACAGCACTGGTTCGGGGTGTCTGCCAGGGATCTGACCCCGGTGCAGGCCGCGCGTCTGGCGGCGATCCTGCCCGATCCCAAGGCGCGCAATCCGGCAAAGCCCACGGCAAGCCTGCGGCGCCGTGCCTCGCAGATCCTCGACGGGGCGCAGACCATCCGGGCCGACGGGCGCGCCGCCTGTTTCGAGGGCTGACACCGGAATGCAAAACGCGCGCCCAGGGCGCGCGCGTTTCAGGAATGCCTGGGGCAGAGATCAGTCGCGCAGCAGCTCGTTGATCGAGGTTTTGGAGCGGGTCTGCGCATCCACCTTCTTCACGATCACTGCGCAGTAAAGGTTGATGCCGTTCTTGGACGGCATGGAGCCTGCGACGACGACCGAACCGGCCGGAACCTCGCCATACATCACCTCGCCGGTTTCCCGGTCGACGATCTTGGTCGATTTGCCGATGAACACGCCCATGCCGAGGACCGAACCCTCACGCACGATGCAGCCCTCGACCACCTCGGAGCGGGCACCGATGAAGCAATTATCCTCGATGATGGTCGGGCCGGCCTGCATCGGTTCCAGCACGCCGCCAATGCCGACGCCCCCTGACAGGTGGACGTTCTTGCCGATCTGCGCGCAGGAGCCGACGGTGGCCCATGTATCGACCATGGTGCCCTCATCCACGAAGGCGCCGAGGTTTACGAAGCTGGGCATCAGCACCACGCCCTTGGCGATATGTGCGGATTTGCGGACGATGCAGTTCGGCACGGCGCGGAAACCCGCAGCCCTGAATTCCGCCTCGCCCCAGCCGTGGAACTTGCTGTCCACCTTATCCCACCAGCTGCTGCCCTGCGGGCCGCCGGATTGCAGTTCCATATCCTTCAGGCGGAAGCCCAGCAGCACCGCCTTCTTGGCCCACTGGTTGACATGCCAGTCGGCGCCGCGCTTTTCCGCCACGCGCAGAGTGCCCGCGCCCAAAGCCTCCAGCGTCGCCTCGACGGCATCGCGGGCCTCACCCCTGGTCGCCGGGGTGATGGCGTCGCGCGCCTCCCATGCGGTTTCGATGGCGGCTTCCAGTGCGGCGTTGCTCATGGCGCTCCCTTCCCTATCCGGCGATTGCGCCATAGCCTATAGACGCAGGCCCCGGCCCGCGCAATCGCCGTTCCCGACCCGTGCCGCCTGTACCGCGACCAAAACCAAGGAAGACCGCATGACCGACGACGCCCGCCAGCACCCGTTCCGTGACAGCCATCAGGACGTGGCGGCGACCCATCGCATCCCCGACACGCCGCAGACCCGTGCCCCCGCCTATCGGCTGGCCTTCACCGATACCGATTTCCTGATGCGCGAGGAGTTGCGGCCGGTGCGCCTGCAACTGGAGCTGCTGAAGGCGCAGATGGTGCTGGATGAGCGTGGCATCAAATCGACCATCGTGCTGTTTGGCGGCGCGCGCATCCCGGAACCCGCGCAGAAGGAGACCGCGAAAACCCCGGTTCTGGCGGAGCTGTCGAAATATTACGACGAGGCGCGGCGCTTTGCCCGGATGATGACTGAACGCAGCCTGCAAAGCTATGGCCGCGAGAATGTCATCGTGACCGGCGGCGGGCCGGGGGTGATGGAAGCAGGCAACCGTGGCGCCGATGATGCGGGTGGTCAGTCCATCGGCCTGAACATCGTGCTGCCGCATGAACAGGCACCCAATGCCTATGTGACGCCCGACCTGTCATTCAACTTCCACTACTTCGCCATCCGCAAGATGCACTTCCTGATGCGGGCCAAGGCCATCTGCATCTTCCCCGGCGGCTTTGGGACTCTGGACGAGATGTTCGAGAGCCTGACCCTGATCCAGACACGGCGGATGAAGCCCGTGCCCTTCCTGCTGTTCGGGCGCGAGTTCTGGGAGAAGATCATCAACTGGCAGGCACTGGCCGAGGCAGGGACCATCAGCCCAGAGGATCTGGACCTGTTCCGTTATGTCGATACGGCGGAAGAGGCGGTGGCCATCATCGACGGCTGGAAGGAACCCTGCCCCTGATCGCTTGCCCCTGATGCCTAGCGCAGGGCACGGCCCTTGATAATCGCGTCGCGGCCAAAGCGGGCGCGGATTTGATCGGTTGCGGCCTCTGCCTTCGCGCGGGTAGCGGCCTGCGGGTCCAAAAGATCGGCAGTGGTGTCTGCCTCCAGCCCCGGCACCAGATCGGCGATGCCGCAGCCGATCAGCCGGTAGGCGGCCCCCTTGGGCACCTGATCGAACAGCGCCCGCGCCTCGCGGTAGATGCGGTCAGCCATCTGGGTCGGCGCGGGCAGGGCGTGGCGGCGGCTGACCTGCACGAAATCCGCACGTTTCAGCTTCAGCGTCACGGTCCGGCCCGCCAACCCCTTCGCCTTGGCCCGGTCGGCCACCTGCACCGCCAGCCGCCACAGATGCCCATCCAGCAGATCGGCATCGGCGGTATCCTCATTGAAGGTGGTCTCTTTCGAGATGGTCTTGAGCTTTTCATCCCGGCTGACGCGGCGGCTGTCCTGCCCGCGCGCCAGATGCCAGAGCCGCCCGCCCATATGGCCGAAGCGCGCGACCAGATCTGCCTGATCCCAGCGCATCAGGTCGGCGATGGTTCGGATGCCCGCCGTCTCCAGCGCGGTCTGTGTGGCGGTGCCGACGCCCCAGATGATGCGGACAGGTTTCGGGGTCAGGAAAGCCTCTGTCTCGGCCCGTCCGATCACCGAAAATCCGCGCGGCTTGTCGAGGTCGGAGGCGATCTTGGCCAGAAACTTGTTGTGCGACAGGCCGACGGAGCCGGAGATGCCCAGTTCCGTCTCCATCCGCCGCACAAGGCGGGCCAGCATCACCGCTGGCGGCGCGCCATGCAGACGCGCGGTGCCGGTGAGGTCAAGGAACGCTTCGTCCAGGCTCAGGGGTTCGATGGCCGGGGTCAGATCCTCCATCATGGCGCGGATCTTGCTCGACACTTCGGCATAGACCTGCATGCGCGGCTTGATGACGACGGCAGAAGGACAGAGCTTCAGCGCCTGAAACATCGGCATGGCCGAACGCACGCCCGAAATCCGCGCGATATAGCAGCAGGTGGAAACGACGCCCCGCGTGCCGCCGCCCACGATGACAGGCTTGTCGGCCAGATCGGGATTGTCGCGCTTTTCGACAGAGGCATAGAAGGCATCGCAATCCATGTGGGCAATGGAAAGATCCCAGAGCTCGGGGTGCGACAGCACGCGCGGACTGCGACAGGCCGGGCAGCGGCTGCCGGTATCGAAGGCGGTCAGGCAGGAACGGCAAAGCGCGGGCATGGCACCTTTTACCATACCCGCGCGAGGCTGACAGTGGGGGCAAATTCCCTGTTCAGGGAATTTGCAAAAGTTTTCAGGAAAACTTTTGCGTCACGCGGGGACCGGGCGGAACGCCGGGCGAGCGTTGCGCTTGCGCTCATACCGGGCATAGCCCAGATCGGTGTGTTCAATCTCCGGCGCGCGGCCCGAGATGATGTCGGCCAGCAGTCGGCCCGAGCCGCAGGACATCGTCCAGCCCAGCGTGCCGTGGCCGGTGTTGAGGAAAAGGTTCGAGATCGGCGAGCGACCGACGATCGGCGTGCCATCCGGCGTCATCGGGCGCAGGCCGGTCCAGAACTGGGCCTGCGACTGGTCGCCCGCGCCACCGAACAGGTCTTCGACCGAATGGGTCAGCGTGGCTTGCCGTTTGGGGTTCAGGCTCAGGTCGAAGCCTGCGATTTCGGCCATGCCGCCGACGCGGATGCGGTCGCCCAGCCGGGTGATGGCGATCTTGTAGGTTTCATCCATCACGGTCGAAACCGGCGCGCGGCTTTCATCCACCACCGGCACGGTGATCGAATAGCCCTTCAGCGGATAGACCGGCAGCGCAATGCCCAGCGGTGCGGCCAGCATGGGCGAATAAGACCCCATGGCCAGCACGAAGGCATCGGCGTGCACCCGGCCTTCCGAGGTCTCCACGAAAGCCACACGGCCCATTTCGGTATGGATGCGCCGGATCGAGACGCCCCAGCGGAATTCGACGCCTGCCGCCGCGGCCATATCGGCCAGACGGTTGGTGAACTTGAAGCAATCGCCGGTTTCATCGCCCGGCAGGCGCAGCCCGCCCGCGATCTTGTCAGCGCTGGCGGCCAAGCCCGGCTCGGCCGCGACGCAGCCCGCACGGTCCAGTACCTCGAAGGCGACGCCATCCTCACGCAGAACCTCAATGTCTTTCGCGGCGCCTTCCACCTGCTTCTGCGTGCGGAACAGTTGCAGCGTGCCCTGCGTGCGTTCATCATAGCTGATGCCGGTTTCGGCGCGCAGCTCACCCAGACAATCGCGCGAATATTCCGCCAGCCGCACCATGCGCGACTTGTTCACATGATAGGCGTCGGCGGTGCAGTTCATCAGCATTTTCGCCATCCAGCTCAGCTTGGCGAAATCGGGGCGCGGCTGGATGACCAGCGGCGCATGCTTCTGGAACATCCATTTCATCGCCTTCAGCGGGATACCCGGCGCGGCCCAGGGGGCGGAATAGCCGGGGCTGACCTCGCCCGCATTGGCGAAAGAGGTTTCCAGCGCGGGGGCGGCCTGACGGTCGATCACCGTCACCTGATGGCCCTGACGGCTCAGATACCAGGCCGAGGTCACACCGATGACACCTGCGCCGAGGATGACGATTTTCATGGGCCGCTCCGCTGGTTGAAAGCCATGAACAAATGATACCTTTTTGCCATGGGATTTTCTGGCGTTCTGCGGACGCGAAAGGAATGCTGCCGGGAAATTTTTGCGCCCGAATGGCAAGTGACCGAACAATTCATCGGGTCTTTGTCAAATGCCGCCGATCTGTCCGGCTATTGCCGGCCTGTGCGACGGAATCACTTGCCTATTGATCAGGCGGTTTGTGAAGTCCATCTTGGCGGGGATTGAATACCGGAGTTACCTGTCATGGATTTCGAAACCCTCATCGGCGGCAACGCCATCTTCCTTGCGCTTGCCGCCTTTGTCATCCTCTGCATCTTCCTTGGCGTGCGGATCGTGCCGCAAAGCCAGAAGCATGTGGTCGAGCGCTTTGGCAGGTTGCGCGCGGTCCTGGGGCCGGGGCTGAACTTTGTCGTGCCTTTCCTTGACAGCATCGCGCACAAGGTTTCGATCCTTGAGCGGCAGTTGCCGAATGCGAGCCAGGACGCGATCACCGCTGACAACGTGCTGGTGAAGGTGGAAACCAGCGTGTTCTACCGCATCACCGAGCCGGAAAAGACCGTCTACCGTATCCGCGATGTGGATGGCGCCATTGCCACCACGGTCGCCGGGATCGTGCGGTCGGAAATCGGCAAGCTGGAACTGGATCAGGTGCAGTCGAACCGGGCCGACCTTATTACCAAGGTGCGCGAGCAGGTGGCGGTGATGGTGGATGACTGGGGGATCGAGGTGACGCGCGCCGAAATCCTCGACGTTAATCTGGACGAGGCGACCCGCGCCGCCATGCTTCAGCAGCTCAACGCCGAACGTGCCCGCCGCGCGCAGGTGACCGAGGCGGAGGGCAAGAAGCGCGCGGTGGAGCTGAACGCCGAGGCGGAGCTTTATGCAGCGGAGCAGCAGGCCAAGGCCCGCCGCATCCTCGCCGATGCCGAGGCTTATTCGACAGGGGTCATCGCGCAGGCGATCCGGGAAAACGGGCTGGAGGCGGCGCAATACCAGGTGGCGCTGAAACAGGTTGAGGCGCTGTCGGATGTCGCCAAGGGCGGCGGCAAGCAGACGATCCTGCTGCCCGCGCAGGCGCTGGAGGCGTTCGGCAATGCGTTCCAGATGCTGAAAGGGCGGGGCTGATCATGGCCTGGTGGGTCTGGGTCGCCGGGGGCTTCGTTCTGGGCATCGTCGAGGTGCTGGCACCGGGCTATGTGTTCCTTGGCTTCGCTTTGGGCGCGCTGGCGATCGGCCTCGGCCTCTGGACCGGGCTTCTGGCGCTGGGGCTGCCCGCGCAGATCGCAGTTTTCGCGCTGGTTTCAGTGGTGGCCTGGGCCGTGCTGCGTAAGGTCTTCCCGCAGCAACGCGGCGAGGTGAAGCGCTGGACCCGCGATATCAACGACTAGATCAGCTTCGGGCCCGGCGCGCATGGGGATGGGCGGTTGCGTAAACCTCCATCAGCCGCGCGGCATCGACGCCGGTATAGGCCTGTGTCGTGGACAGCGAAGCATGGCCCAGCAATTCCTGAATAGCCCGCAGATCGCCGCCCGAGGCGAGCAGATGCGTGGCAAAGCTGTGACGCAACGCATGCGGTGTGGCGCTGGCGGGCAGGCCGAGGCGGTTGCGCGTGCGTTCCATCGCCGCCGCAATCAGGCGCGGGTTCAGTGCGCCGCCGCGCGTGCCGCGAAACAGCGGCTGATCTGCGGTCAGGTCGTAGGGGCAAAGGTCCGCATAGCGCGCCACGGCCGCGCGCGCAGCAGGCAGCACCGGCACCAGCCGCTGCTTGTTGCCCTTACCAGTGATGCGCAGCACCTCGGGCAGCGGATGGTCGGCGCCGGTCAGCCCCAGCGCCTCGGAAATCCGCAGGCCGCAGCCGTAAAGCAGCGTCACCACCGCCGTATCGCGTGCGGCAACCCAGGGCTCGCGTGCGTCGTCGCCCACGCTGTCCAGCACCTCGGCGGCGCCGTCGACCGACAGCGGGCGGGGAAGCTTCTTCTGGAAACGCGGCGCGCGGGCTTGCAGGATGGCGGTCGCATCCGCGCCCTGCCGGTCGGCCAGCCAGGCGGTGAAGCCTTTCACGGCTGACAGGCTGCGCGCCAGTGACCGGGCCGAAACCCCGCGCCCGCGTTCATGCGCCATCCAGGCGCGCAAATCACCCACCGGCACCGTGACCAGCGACGTCAGCCCTTCGGTTCCGCCGCGATGATGGGCCAGAAAGGACAACCAGCCGCGCACATCCGCCGCATAGGCCGTCACGGTCTTGTCTGCCCGCCCGTCCAGCGCGCGCAGATGGGTCAGCCAGTCCTCCAGCGCCGCGCGTGCGGCCGGAGAGATGGCCAGTGTCGTCACGACAGCCAGCGGCGCATCGTCCGCTCGAACACCCCGGCGAAGAAGGCCAGCAGGTCAGTGCCGTGGGTGGGTTTGAAATGGTGCGGGTCTTCGCAGCCCATGACCAGAAGGCCGGGCAGGCGCCCCTTGCCGAAGTCGAGCTTCATCAGCGCTTCGGACCGGATCCAGCCTGCGGTTTCGCCGTAGATCATGTTGGAACTGGGTATGGTCTGGCGCAGGGTCACCGGGCGCAGGCTGACATTGCGACCACCCGAGACATATTCCGCCACGAAGCCGGGCTCGGCCACGAACAACACGTCGCCCAGACGGCGCAGAGCCGGATCGTCGGCCTCCTGCACCGATTCCAGCACGAGGCGGATACAGTCGACGCGAAGGGTCTGCGCCACCTCACCCGCGAGGCTTTTGAGGAAATCCTCGAAAGACAGCGGGTCGAGCATTTGCAGGATGGCGCGATGCACCTGATTGGTGCCGGCAAGGTTTTCATAGGCGGCGGCGATAACGGTGCGGTGGGTATCTTCCAGCCGCTCCAGCCGGTTTTCCAGCCGTTCCATGGCGATGCCACGCAGATCGACCACATTCGACCCCATCGCCCGATCCGTCGCCGCGATCAGGGCGCGCATCAGATCGCGGTCTTCCAGAATGACTTCCGGCTTTTCCAGAATCCGGTCGCGGAGGTCCGGTTCGATCATGCTTTAACTGCCCGTTTGTTGGTTTTGCGCGACTTTAGCAAATGCGCGGGGGCCTTGTCGCGCGAAAATGTGGCGAAAGGGAAAGCCGGGAAACAAAGATGCCGCCGTCCGGGCCGGGACGGCGCCATCCTTTTCGGCTCAGACGGTGCGGATCAGAGGATCTTCTGTCCGGTCTTGGCCCAGTCTTTCACGAACTGGTCCAGCCCCTTGTCGGTCAGCACATGGCTGGCCAGCCCCTTGATGACCGCGGGCGGCGCGGTCATCACATCGGCGCCGATCAGCGCGCATTGTGCGACATGATTGGCGGTGCGGATCGAGGCGGCGAGGATCTGGGTCTCGAACCCGTAATTGTCGTAGACGTCACGGATGTCCGAAATCAGCTCCAGCCCGTCGAGGTTGATATCGTCCAGACGGCCGATGAAGGGGCTGATGAAGGTGGCACCCGCCTTGGCGGCGATCAGCGCCTGATTGACGCTGAAACACAGGGTCACGTTCACCATCTTGCCTTCGCCCGACAGCACCTTGCAGGCTTTCAGCCCGTCCCAGGTCAGCGGCACCTTGACGGTGATATTGGGCGCGATCTCGGCCAGCTTGCGGCCTTCGGCGATCATCTCGTCAGCGGTCAGCGACACGACTTCGGCCGAAACCGGGCCGGAAACGATGGAGCAGATTTCCTTCGTCACTTCCATGATGTCGCGGCCGGACTTCAGGATGATCGAGGGGTTGGTGGTCACGCCATCGACCATGCCAAGGTCGTTCAGCTCGGCAATGGCGGCCACGTCGGCGGAATCTACGAAGAATTTCATCCGGGATGTCCTCTCGGGGTTGCGGGCGCTCTCGCCGCCGTATTAGCCCAAAGGGACGGACGGGGAAAGAGAGGCGACAGGTGGATCGGGTCTTTGCGGCAGGGGAACGGGTCGGCGTGGCGCTGACCGAGCCTTTGGGCCGGGCCCTGACCGGCGTTCTGGACTATCGCGCCCCCGAAGGCGGCTGTGGCACCGGCGATTTCGTCGAGGTGCCGCTCGGCCCGCGCCGGATGCTGGGTGTGGTCTGGGGACCGGGGACCGGCGATTTCGACGCGGCGAAGCTGCGCGCCGTTTCCCGCGTGCTGGATGCGCGGCCGATGCGGGCGGAGCTGCGCAACTTCCTGAGCCGTGCCGCCGATTACACGCTGACCCCGTTGCCTGCGATGCTGCGCCTTGCCACCCGCGCACCGGGGCTGGGCGAGCCGCCGGGCCTGCGCCGGGTCTATCGTCTGTCCGGCCCCGCGCCCAACAAGCTGACCGACGCGCGGCTGCGGGTGATCGAGGCCTTGCGCGATTTCGGCGGCGCGTCGGTGACTCTGGGCGAATTGTGCGAGGCGGCGGCCTGTTCCTCGTCGGTCGTCAAGGGGCTGGTGAAGGCGGGTGTGGTGTCCGAGGACGAGGCGCCGCGCGATCTGCCCTTTCCCGACCTGAACCCCGCCGATGGTGTGACGCTTCAAGGGGATCAGGTCGCCGCCGCCGATGCGCTGGTCGCGGCACTAGCGCAGGGCGGCTATGGCACGACGCTGCTGAAGGGCGTCACCGGATCGGGCAAGACCGAGGTCTATCTTGAGGCCGTGGCCGAATGTCTGCGGCAAGGGCGGCAGGCGCTGGTTCTTCTGCCGGAAATCGCGCTGACGGCGGAATTTCTGACGCGGGTCGAGGCGCGGTTTGGCGCGCGACCCGCCGAATGGCACTCCGGCGTGACCCAGACCGAACGCCGCCGGGTGTGGAAGATGGTATCCGAAGGTCGGGCGCAGATGGTGGTCGGCGCACGTTCCGCCCTGTTCCTGCCGTTCCAGCAACTTGGTCTGATCGTGGTCGATGAGGAGCACGACACCTCGTATAAGCAAGAGGATGGCGTGCTTTACAATGCGCGCGACATGGCGGTGCTGCGGGCCTCGATCTGTGGGGCGCAGGTGGTTCTGGCCTCGGCCACGCCCAGCCTTGAAAGCTGGGTGAATGCCGAACAGGGCAAGTATACGCAGCTTGATCTTGGCGCGCGATACGGCACGGCCGAACTGCCCGAGATGCGGGCGATCGACATGCGGGGCGAACGGCTGGCCTCGAACCGCTGGATTTCCGACCCGCTGGCGCGGGCGGTGGAGGTGCGGCGCGCGGCGGGGGAACAGTCGCTTCTGTTCCTCAACCGGCGTGGCTATGCGCCGGTTACCATCTGCCGCGCCTGCGGGCATCAGGTGGGTTGTGATCATTGCGACGCGCGGATGGTGGAGCATCGCTTCCTCAAGCGGCTTGTCTGCCATCAATGCGGCGCGACGAAGCCTGTGCCCGAAGCCTGCCCCTCCTGCGGGGTGGAGGGGCGGATGGCGCCGGTGGGGCCGGGGGTGGAACGGCTGGCCGAGGAGGTCGCCGAACGCTTCCCCGAGGCGAAGCTTGCGATCCTGTCGTCAGACCTGTTCGGTTCGGCGCGCGCGCTGAAACAGCGGATCGAGGAAATCGCAAGGGGCGAGGCCGAAATCGTCATCGGCACGCAGATCGTGGCCAAGGGCCACAACTTCCCGCTGCTGACGCTGGTCGGGGTCATTGACGCCGATCTGGGCTTGCAGGGATCCGACCTGCGCGCGGCGGAGCGGACGTTCCAGCTGATGCGGCAGGTCGCCGGGCGGGCAGGGCGGTCAGGCGACCGGCAGGGGCTGGCGCTCCTTCAGACCCATCAGCCTGAACATCCGGTGATCCGGTCAATCCTGGGCGGCGATGAAGAGGCGTTCTGGCGGGCCGAAAGCGCCGAGCGCCGCGCCTCGGGTGTTCCGCCCTGGGGACGGATGGCCGGGATCATCCTTTCAGGGCCGGAAGTGGCGCAGGTCTTTGATTTCGGGGCGGAACTTGCCCGCCGCGACGGCCCGCTGCGCCGGATCGGGGCGCAGCTGTTCGGCCCCGCCCCGGCCCCCATCGCCCGCGTCCGCGGCCGCCACCGCGTCCGGCTGCTGATCAAGGCCGACAAACATGCGCCGATTCAGGCTGCCGTTGCGGAATGGCTGGCGCAGCTTAAGCCGCCGAACAACCTGCGCATCGCGGTCGATATAGACCCGCAAAGCTTTTACTGATCCGCAGGCTTTCCGGGCTGCGGCGCAGAATTGTGCGGGCCACAATTCCGCACTCGCGCGGTGCCCGGCACAGGCGTAGAAAGGATGCCATGAAAATGCGCATCCTGCCCCTCGCCGAAGCCGGCCACCTGCCGCTGTGGCGGCAACCTGTTTCTCTGCTGTTCCTGATGGCCGTCGCCATGCCGCTGGCCTTTTCCACATGGTCGGCGTTGCTGAACAACTTTGTCATCGAACGCGCAGGCTTTACCGGCGTCGAGATCGGCTGGCTGCATACGGTGCGCGAAATCCCCGGCCTGCTGGCCGTGGCCGTGCTGGCCATTCTGCTGCTGTTCCGGGAACAGTCGGTCGCGGGCTGGATGCTGATGCTGCTCGGCGTATCGACCGCCGTCACTGCATGGTTCCCCACCCTCGGTGGTATCATGATGATCACCTTCCTGTCGTCGGTGGGCTTCCACTATTTCGAGACGGTCAACCAGTCGCTGCAACTGCAATGGATCGACAAGGCCCGCGCACCCAAGGTGCTGGGCTGGATCGTGGCGACCGGCTCTGCCGCCTCGCTGGTCGCCTATGCGGCCATCATGCTGACGTGGAAAGCCTTAGGCCTGTCCTATAACAGCGTCTACCTCGCCTCGGGCGGGCTGTGCGCGCTGATTGCGGTGTTCTGTCTGATCGCCTATCCGCGTTTTGAGGCGCCGCATCCGCAGCGCAAATCCATCGTGCTGCGCCGCCGCTACTGGCTTTATTACGCGCTGCAATTCATGGCGGGCGCGCGGCGGCAGATTTTCGTGGTGTTCGCGGCCTTCATGATGGTCGAGAAATTCGGCTTCGGGGTCGAGAAAATCACCGCGCTCATGCTGATCAACTTCATCGCCAATATGGCGCTGGCGCCACTGATCGGGCGCTTCATCGCCCGCTTCGGCGAACAGAAATCCATGCTGGTGGAATATGCAGGCCTGTTCTGCGTGTTCATCCTGTACGGCGGGCTCTACTGGTTCGACTGGGGGCTTTGGCTGGCCGCTGTGCTTTACGTCGTGGATCACCTGTTCTTCGCCATGTCCTTCGCGCAGAAGACCTATTTCCAGAAGATCGGCGATCCGGCGGATATGGCGCCGACGGCGGCTGTGGCCTTTACCATCAACCACATCGCGGCGGTCTTCCTGCCGGCGCTTCTGGGCTATCTGTGGGTGACCTCGCCGGGCGCGGTATTCGGTCTGGCCGCCGGCATGGCCGCGACCTCGTTCATCCTCTCGCTGCTGGTGCCGCGCCATCCCTCGCCGGGGAATGAAACGCGGCTTGGGGGCGGCGCGGACTGGGCGCAGGCGGCGGCCTGAGCCATCACTCTCGCGCGACGGTGCTGGCGTCAGGCCTTTGCTTACCTATATTCTGACCTTCAGACAGGAGGCGCCGATGCTGAACATGTTCAAGGCCGACAAGATGAAGATGGTGAGCCCCGCCGATGCCCTGCCGGGCCGGGCAGAGCCGATCCCGACTGCTGAGACGCATTTCCTCAGCGGTCTGCCGCTGAATGCCGATGTGCCCGAAGGCTTTGCTGAAGCGATGTTCGGCATGGGGTGCTTCTGGGGCGTGGAGCGCAAGTTCTGGCAGGTGCCGGGCGTCTGGCTGACCATGGTAGGCTATGCGGGCGGCTACACACCAAATCCGACCTACAAGGAAACCTGCACCCAGCTGACCGGCCATAACGAGGTGGTGCGGGTGATCTTCGATCCGGCCAAGGTGTCGTACGATGATCTGCTGAAGGTTTTCTGGGAAAACCACGACCCGACGCAGGGGATGCGGCAGGGCAATGACATCGGGGCCACCTACCGCTCGGGGATCTATCCTTATACCGAAGCGCAAGCCGAGGCGGCACGGGCGTCGATGGCAGCCTATCAACAGGCGCTGACCGAGTCCGGGCGCGGCCGGATCACCACCGAAATCCTGCCCGCGCCAACCTTCTACTTCGCCGAGGATTACCACCAGCAATATCTGGCGAAGAACCCGGATGGCTATTGCGGACTCGGCGGCACGGGCGTGAGTTGCCCCATTGGCCTTGGCATCCGGGCCTGACCGCAGTTTGGCGGCGCCCCGAGGGTTTGCTTGTGTCGAGACCGCGCCCGCGCCGCCGCCCGGCCTGCCGCCTGTGGCAGCCGCGCCCCTGCCGGATCGGGGTTCAGGCTGGACAGCGGCAATGAGTATTTGGACAAAGAGCAATATGGTCCTGCTTCTTGCCTGAAATACTCCGGGGGTCCGGGGGCTGGCCCCCGGCAGGTCGGGCCAGGTGCCAGCGCCGCTTGACCCTTGAGCCGCCGGGGTCTATCGCGGCGCGAGCCTGCCTTGAGAGGAGCCGCGCGATGCCGACCTATTCCGCCCTCACGACGTTGATGGGAGAAGATGCTGCCGAGGCCCTGGCCGAGGCGGTCGAGAAGCTTGACCCGGCGCCGGTCGGCATCGGTGTCTTTGAGATCGAGGATGACTCGGGGCTTTGGGAAGTCGGGGCCTATTTCACCGAGAAGCCCAACGAGGTGATGCTGGAAGTTCTGGCGCTGGCTTTCGAGGCGCGGCCCTTCGCGCTGTCGGAGTTGCCGGAAATCGACTGGGTCGCTCATGTGCGGCGCGAACTGGCGCCGGTCGAGGCGGGGCGCTTCTTTGTTTATGGCAGTCATGATGCCGACAAGGTGCCCGCGGATCGGGTCGCGCTGCAGATCGAGGCGACAGTGGCCTTCGGCACCGGCCATCACGGCACAACGCTTGGCTGCCTGCGGGCTTTCGACCGGTTGTTCGACGCCGGGTTCCGGCCTGCAAAGGTTGCCGACATCGGGTGCGGCACGGCTGTACTGGCGCTGGCCGCGGCGTCTGTTTTGCCCGAGGCGCTGATTCTGGCCTCCGACATCGACCGGGTGGCGGTGGATGTGGCTGAGGCGAACGTGGCGATCAACGGGCTGGAGGGCCGGGTCGAATGTCTGGAGGCGGCAGGGTTTGCTCAGCCGCGGCTCGCAGAGGCCGCGCCTTTCGACCTGATTTTTGCCAATATCCTGAAAGGTCCGCTGATCGAACTGGCGCCGGATATGGCGGCCCATGCGGCCAGGGGAGGAATCGCGATTCTGTCTGGTCTTCTGGTGGTACAGGCGGAGGCGGTGACGGCGGCTTATCTGGCGGCCGGATTCACCCTGGAGCAGCGTGAGGACATCGGGGAATGGTCGACTCTGGTGTTGAAAAAAGGCTGAAACGGGGCGCGGCGCGGGTCTCTGCCGCAATATTGCCACATTTTGGCCCTAAGTAGGACGCTCGGTGGGGGCCGTATCGTGGAGTATGTGTGGTATGGCCGAACAGGATTTGGGCGATTTTTATGCCCGTGTCGCGCGTGTCGAAAAAGCGCGCGCCAAAGGTTATGGCTTTGAGGCTGATGGAACGCTCGGTCGGTCCCATTATCAGCGTCCGAGATCACGGCGTCGGCGTGTGCTTGGCCCTCTGCTTATCGTTGGGCTTTGCGTCCTTGGCCTGAAGGGTGCGATGCATCATCAGATCGGCGACGCTTCCTTTCAGGACCGGGTTGTGGCGATGCAGGCCTCGCAGGGGTTTGAGCGTCTGGGCGGTTTCCTGATGCAGGCTGATCCCGTGACACTGTGGATCTCGGCCCAACTCGACAAATATCTTTGAAAGCGACGGGGGCCGGGGCACCCGGTTTCCGGCGGTCAAATACCAAAAAGGCCGCGTCCGTAAGGAGCGGCCTTCGGCATAGCAGCGGGCGCGTCGCGCCCGATCCGGCGACGGATATCAGTGGCCCAGTTTGGAGCCGATCTGATAGATGTCGCCGCGGCACAGCCCGATATCGTCAAGCTCGCGGTCCGACAGCTTGGCCAGTTCATTGCGCGTCACGCGGGCGTCGTTCCAGTCGGCGACGGCGGCGAAAATGTTGCTCAGGAACTGCACGAAGCGGTAGGTGGAGATGGCGCCAAAGGGCGCCGTACGGGTCGTCTCATAAGCGGCCATGGCGGTGTTCCTCGTTTCAAAACTGCCTAGATCGAAGGCATCCGTGCCTTCGTGGCGTCAAATAATCTTGCTGCAGGTGCAAAGCAAGCGAAGCAAAGGCATGGCCCACATGCAGAAACCGCATGGCTCGGCCGCTGCGGTGGACAGGGTTCTGGCAGTGCTTTGCGAGGGCCGCAGGCGATCGTCGCCTTCATCGGCCGGATAGTCGCAAATATGCGAAATTCATACCCCGGCCTGCGCGGGATGCAAGCCCGAATTGATCTTGGCGGATGTTCTTCTTTCGTGCTAGTTTGGGGAAAATGCAGAACAAAAAGGCGCGGGCATGCGGGTATTGGGCATTGATCCGGGGTTGCGGAACCTCGGGTGGGGCGTGATCGAGGTTTCCGGCACGCGAATCGCCCATATCGCCAACGGGATTTGCCATTCCACACCTGGAACGGGTGACGGGGATCTGGCACAGCGGCTTTGCAGCCTGCATGCCCAGTTGACCGAGGTGCTGCATACGCATGCGCCTGATACGGCGGCTGTGGAACATACCTTCGTCAACAAGGACGCGGTGGCCACGCTGAAGCTGGGGCAGGCACGGGGGATTGCCCTGCTCGTGCCGGCGCAATTCGGCCTGACCGTGGGGGAATATGCGCCCAATGCCGTAAAGAAGACCGTGGTGGGCGTGGGGCATGCTGCGAAGGTTCAGGTGGATCACATGGTGCGGCTGCATCTGCCGGGGGTGAAGATCGCCGGTCCTGATGCGGCGGATGCACTTGCGATTGCCATTTGCCATGCGCATCACTGTCAGTCGAGCGGCCGGCTGGAGGCTGCATTGCGGAGGGCGGCGGGATGATCGGCAGGATTGCGGGCCGGATCGAGTGGCGCGGTGCCGATCATGTGCTGATCGACGTGCGCGGCGTGGGGTATATCGTCCATGTCAGCGACCGTACTCTGGCGGCGCTGCCCGGCGTGGGGGAGGCCTGCGCCCTTTATACCGAACTTCTGGTGCGCGAGGATCTGCTGCAACTCTTCGGCTTTCCGACCATGCTGGAAAAAGAATGGCATCGCCTGCTGACCACCGTGCAGGGGGTGGGTGCCAAGGCGGCCATGGCGATTCTGGGCACACTGGGGGCCGAGGGGACAGCGCGGGCGATCACCCTGGGTGATGCCCGTGCCATTCAGGCGGCACCCGGCATCGGCCCGAAAATCGCGCAGCGCGTGGTGCTGGAGCTGAAATCCAAGGCCCCGGCGATCATGGCCCAGGGCAGCAGCCTGATGGCAGAGGCCGTCGTGACGGAAGACGAGGCGCTACCCGCGCCCGCTGTCAAGGCGAAGCCCGCCCGCAGTGTCCCGGTCCGGCCTGCCGTCACCCGCGCGGCCTATAGTGCGGATGCCCTGTCGGCCTTGCTGAACCTCGGCTATGGCCAGGCCGATGCGGCGCAGGCCGTGGCCACGGTCTCGGGAGAGGCGCCCGAGGCTGATACTGCCGAGCTGATCCGCCGGGCGCTGAAGCTCCTCATGCCAAAAAACTGAGCCATTCAAGGGCTCTGACCTGCTTTTGATGTTCGGCAGCGAACAGACCATGTTCGCAGGCACTGAATTGTGCACAGAAGGCGGGCCGGGCAGTTTCTGCGCATGCAGCATGTGCTGCCCGACCTTGCAAACAGACGGAGTTCCCGATGATCCGCCTTTCCACCCTGTCGCTTCTGGCCGCGCTGACCGCTGCCCCCGCCATGGCTGCGCCCGAGGCCTATGTGCTTGATCCCTCGCACAGCCAGATCGTGTTCAGCTACAACCACCTTGGTTTCTCGACCACGACGGGCATGTTCTCGGGCTTCGACGGGAATATCAGCTTTGATGCCGAAGATCCGGCAGCCTCCAGCGTCGAAGTGTCCTTCCCCGTCCGCACCATGCTGACCGGCTGGCAGGAACGCTTTGACCATTTCATGTCGCCCGATTTCTTCAACGCGGCTGACGACAGCGCGCTGGTCACCTTCAAATCCACCGGCATCGAGGTGACGGGCGAGAAAACCGCCAAGATCACCGGCGATCTGACGCTGAACGGCGTGACCAAATCGGTGGTTCTGGATGCGGCTCTGACCCAGGCGGGCGAGCATCCGATGGCGAAGAAGCCGTGGATGGGCTTCACCGGCACCACTACGCTGAAGCGCACCGATTTCAACCTCGGCATGTTCGCGCCCTATGTCGGGGACGATGTGACCGTGGAAATCTCGATCGAGGCGATGAAGGCGGAATGACGCCTGAGGGGGCGGGCCTTGTCCGCCCCTTTCCTTCGCCCCATATCGCTGGGCGCGGAGGTGTTCGATGAACGGTTACTTCAAGACGGCCCTGTTGATGGCGGCGATGACCGCCCTGTTCATGGGTCTTGGCGGCCTCATCGGCGGATCGTCCGGCGCGCTGATCGCGTTGGTCTTTGCCGGTGGCATGAACCTGTTTACCTGGTGGAACAGCGACAAAGCGGTACTGTCGATGACAGGCGCACGCGAAGTCGATGCCCGGAGCGCGCCGGATTTCGTGGCGCTGGTGCATGATCTGGCCGATGGCGCGGGGATGCCGCGCCCCAGGGTGTTCATCATCGACACAGACCAGCCCAATGCCTTCGCCACCGGCCGCAACCCGGAAAATGCCGCCGTGGCCGCGACCGCGGGGCTGTTGCGGCGGCTCGACCGGCAGGAAATCGCGGCGGTCATGGCGCATGAGCTTGCGCACATCCGCAACCGTGACACGCTGATCATGACCGTGACCGCCACCATGGCCGGGGCGATTTCGATGCTGGCCAATTTCGCCTTCTTCTTTGGCGGCAGCCGCGACCGCGAAGGCGGCGGCGGGTTGATCGGCGGAATTCTGGTGATGATCCTCGCGCCGCTGATGGCCGGTCTGGTGCAGATGGCGATTTCACGCTCGCGCGAATACGAGGCTGACCGGATCGGCGCTGAAATCTGCGGCCATCCGATGTGGCTGGCCTCGGCCCTGCGCAAGATCGAGGCCTTTGCCAAGGGGATCGACAATCCCCGGGCCGAGGCGAATCCGGCTCTGGCGCATATGTTCATCATCAACCCGCTGCACGCCCATGCGCGCGACGCGCTGTTTTCCACCCATCCGAACACGGAAAACCGGGTGGCGGCCTTGATGGCACTGGCGGGACAGAGGGGGACGGCGGCTCCGGTGCAGGCGACCCGCGCCTCGTCGATCCCGCGCAGCGGGCGACGCGGCCCCTGGGCTTGAGGCGCGGCCAATCCGCTTGCCAAATCACCGCCGTTCGGGGATTGTTCCGGGCATGACCCAGCCCGATCCCGCCCTTCGCCCCGACCGCCTGCCCGACGACGCCGACCGCGCCCTGCGCCCGCAGGTGCTGGATGATTTCGTGGGGCAAGCCGAGGCGCGGGCGAACCTGCGCATCTTCATCGAAAGCGCGCGGATGCGGGGCGAGGCGATGGATCATACGCTGTTCCATGGCCCGCCCGGTCTGGGCAAGACCACGCTGGCGCAGATCATGGCGCGCGAGTTGGGGGTGGGGTTCCGCATGACCTCTGGCCCCGTGCTGGCGAAACCCGGCGATCTGGCGGCGATCCTGACCAATCTGGAACCGCGCGACGTGCTGTTCATCGACGAGATTCACCGCCTTTCCCCCGTGGTGGAAGAGGTGTTGTATCCGGCGATGGAGGATTTCGCGCTGGATCTGGTGATCGGCGAGGGGCCGGCGGCGCGGACGGTGCGTATTGACCTGCAACCCTTCACGCTGGTGGGCGCAACGACGCGGCTGGGCCTTTTGACCACGCCTTTGCGCGACCGTTTCGGTATCCCGACCCGGCTGCAATTCTACACCGAGGATGAGCTTGACCATATCGTCACCCGCGGCGCCCGCCTGCTGGGGGTCGAACCGCTGCCCGAGGGCACGCGCGAGATTGCGCGCCGCGCGCGCGGCACCCCCCGGATTGCCGGGCGTCTGTTGCGCCGGGTGGTGGATTTCGTGACGGTCGAAGGCGACGGGCGGCTGACCCGCGCCATTGCCGACCGGGCGCTGACCCGGATGGGGGTCGATAACCTTGGCCTCGACGGCGCAGACCGCCGTTACATGCTGCTTTTGGCCGAGAACTACGGCGGTGGCCCCGTGGGAGTGGAGACTATTGCCGCCGCCCTGTCGGAAAGCCGTGATGCCATCGAGGAGGTCATCGAGCCTTACCTGCTGCAACAGGGGCTGATCCAGCGCACGCCGCGCGGGCGAATGCTGGCGGCAAAGGCATGGCGCCACATCGGTCTCGCCCCGCCGCAACCGCAGCAGGCAGCGCAAGGCGGGCTGTTCGACCTTTAATCCAGCCCCAGCAATGCGGGCAGTTCGACCATGGCTCGGAAGATCACCGCGCCTTCGGCTGCCAGCGCGGCACCATCCCCCTGCGGGGTAAATCCCATGCAGCGCATCCCGGCGGCGCGGGCCGCCCGCGCGCCGGTCGGGCTGTCCTCTACCACCACGCAGGCGACGGGATCAGCGCCAACCGCCTGAGCGGCGTGCAGGTAAAGATCGGGTGCGGGCTTGATCATCTTCAGGTCGATGCCGGAAAACATCCGCCCTTCCAGCCGTGCGGCCAGCGCCGGATGCTGACCGATGGTAATGCCCATCTTGCGCCCGGTTCCGTTCGAGCCGATGGCATAGGGCACCCCTGCCGCATCCAGCCGGTCCAGCACGTCCAGAATTCCGGGGATCAGCGGCGTGCCCTCGGCCAGCCGGGCGTAAAGCCGTTCATAGAAATCTGCCGCCCAGCCCGGCGGGATATCGGCGCCCATCCCGGCGGCGCGCAGGCCCACTTTTTCAACTGTGCCGCCCAGAAACAGCCGCTCCATCTCGGCATGGGTCAGCGGCAGGCCACGCGCGGCCAGATCTTCGGCCAGCATGTCGAAAGTGGGGCCTTCGCTGTCCACCACCACGCCATCGCAATCGAACAGAACCGCCGCCGGGATCATACTGCCCTCAGAAGCGTGATGACCGTATCGCCATAGGCGCGCTGGTCGATCTGTTCGAATCCGGCGGGGGCAAGCGGTGCGGCGCTTTCTTCCCAGACGACAACAGCGCCGGGGGCCAGCCAGCCACCCGCCACGCAGGAAGCCAGCGCCTGTTCGCCCAGACCCTTGCCATAGGGCGGGTCAAGAAAAACCAGAGTATAGCCTGCGCCCCGGTTCGGCCCCATGCGCGTTGCATCGCGGCGCCAGACATCGGTCTGGCCCATGGCGCGCATCAGCTCGATATTCCGACGCAGCAACGCGCGCGCGGCGGTGCCGTCATCGACGAAGGCAACGCGGGCCGCCCCACGGCTGAGCGCCTCAAGCCCCAGAGCGCCGGTTCCCGCGAACAGGTCCAGCACCCGTGCGCCTGTCACAGGATCGCCCGTTTGTGCGATGCGGCCGTTGACCAGCAGGTTGAAGATGGATTCCCGCACGCGGTCGGTGGTGGGACGCAGATGCGCCGCCGCATCGCCTGCGCCTACCTCGGCCAGCTTCAGCCCCCGGAACGTGCCGCCGATGATCCTCATGCCTTCAGAAGCACCTTCAGGTCGGGCGTATCCACCACAGCCTCTGGCGCGGGGCTGCGGCCCATCTCGATCAGCCGCTTGCCGACCATATAGGCCCGCGCGTCGTTCATCGCATCCACCGCCAGCAGCGTGTCGCCCGCATAATACCAGAAGCTGACCGCAGCACCTTCGCCCTTGCGGGTGACGATGTGGTCATAGCCGGTATTGAGCCCGGCAATCTGCAATTTGCAGTCATATTGATCCGACCAGAACCAGGGCTTCGCCACATAGGGCTGCCCGGCACCCAGCATGTTGGCGGCCACGGCCTCTGCCTGATCAATGGCATTGCCCACCGATTCCAGACGCAGCCGCCCCGTCCCATGCGGGAAAGAGGCGCAATCGCCCGCCGACCAGATGTGCGGCTGGCTTGTCAGACCCAGCGCATCGGTGCGGATGCCATTTTCGATGGCGCAGCCTGCCGCCTCGGCCAGCGTAGTGACCGGCAGGATGCCGACGCCGGCGATGACGAAATCACAGGGCAGTTCGCTGCCATCGGCCAGATGTGCGGCGGTCACGCGGGTTTCGCCTGCCAGCCGCGCAAGACCCACGCCCTCGCGGATCGTGACGCCATGCGTGCCGTGCAGGGCGCGGAAATAATCTGCGGTTTCGGGCGCGGCGACGCGTTGCAGGATGCGCGGCGCGGCCTCGATCACCGTGACATTCAGGCCCAGCTTCGCGGCCACCGCCGCGGCCTCCAGCCCGATATAACCCCCACCGACGATGACGACACGGCGGCCGGGCTGAAACTCGGCCCGCATCGCATCGACGTCGGCGAGCGTGCGCACGGTATAGACCCCCGCCAGATCACCGCCGATCGCGGCGGGCAGGCGACGCGGCACCGATCCGGTCGTCAGCGCGAGCTCATCGTAGGAGAGGTGCTCACCGCCGACGGTCAGGGTGCGGGCGCTTGCGTCGATGGCGGTTACAGCTTCGCCCAGCCGCAGGGTGATGCGGTTGTCGGCATAGAAATCGGCGCTGCGCAGCCAGAGCCGTTCCTCCTCCATCTCGCCCAGCAGATAGGCCTTGGACAGTGGCGGGCGCTGGTAGGGCGGGGCGGTTTCCTCGCCGATCAGCGTGATGTCGCCCTGAAACCCCAGCGCACGCAGCTTTGCCACCAGAGCGGCCCCGGCCTGACCGGCCCCCACCACCACGAAATGCGCCATCCCGTCTTCCTCCACTGCCGCCTCTGGCCCTGTCTTACGGCGGACCCTATATCTGGCGCTATCGGTAACGCAACGCGCGAGGGACGTGAAATGACGATTTCTGAAGGAAGCCGCCTGCCGGATGCCACTTTGCTGGCCATGGGTGCCAACGGGCCCGAGCAGGTAGAGCTTGGGTCGAAGCTCAAGGGTCGCAAGGTCGTGATTTTCGGCCTGCCGGGAGCCTATACCGGCGTCTGCACCACCGCGCATGTGCCGAGCTTCATCCGCACCAAGGGCAAGTTCGCCGCCAAGGGCGTGGACGAGATCATCTGTGTTTCGGTCAATGATCCCTTCGTGATGAAGGCCTGGGCAGATGCGACCGGCGCGGCCGAAGCCGGGCTGACCTTTCTGGGCGATGCGGATTCCAGCTTCACCAAGGCCATCGGTCTGAACTTCACTGCGCCGCCCGCAGGTCTGATCGACCGTTCCAAGCGCTATGCGCTTTACGCCGAGGATGGCGTGGTCAAGGTGCTGCATCTGGAAGAAAGCCCCGGCGTCTGCGAAGCCTCGGGCGGCGAGTCGCTGCTGGCGGCGATCTGAGCCTCTCGGTCCGGCCCTTTCGGTTCGGACGGGGTCAGCCCTGTCCGGGCCGGGTTTCGCACAGGCAGGCGGTGCGGCTGATGTGGTCATGTTCCACTGCCGCCGCACCCGCCAGCTTGTCCATCCGGTTGGCAAGCTTCACATCCAGATCGGACAGGCCGCCGCAATCATGCGTGGTCAGCGTCACATCCACGATGTTGAAGGCGTTCAGCCATTCAGGATGGTGGTTCAGACGTTCCGCCGCCAGTGCCGCGCGGGACATGAAGCCCCAGGCTTCGGAAAACCCCTTGAACCGCCAGATCTTGCGGATCGCGTCGCGCCCCGGCACCGGCTGCCAGCCGGTTTCCATCAGTGGCGGCAGTGCGGTAGCGCGGGCGTCTTCGGACAGCGGTGGCGTGCTCATGCTTTTTGCTCCATCAACGCATCATCTGCGGCCTGTGCGCGTTTCGCGGCAGGGCGGTCCGCGATACGATCCCAATAGGCGCGGAACGCCGGGCGGTCTGGCAGGGTGCCAAAGCGCAGGCCCCAGCCGATCTGCGACCCCAGATAGACATCCACCGCCGAAAAGCTGTCGCCCGCGAAATAGGGCGCTTCGGCCAGCCGGTGTTCCAGCGCGGTGACCACATCCTGCAGCGAGCCATATCCGGCGGTGCGCTGGTGTTCGGGCGGCACGACGAAGCCAAGCGCCGTATTGGTGACGGCCTGTTCCACCGGACCCGCGCCGAAGAACATCCAGCGGTAGAAGGCGGCACGGTCTGCGGGCATCAGCCCGGCTTCGGGGAAGGCATCGGCCAGATAGGTGCAGATCGCCGCGCATTCGGTAATCACCCGGCCGTCATGGAGCACCGTCGGCACCTTGCCCATCGGGTTGATTGCCAGATAGTCGCGTGCCTTCATCGTGGTGCCATAGTTCAGCACCGTGACCGTATAGGGCTGGCCGGTCTCTTCCAGCATCCAGCGGGCAATTCTGCCACGCGACATCGGATTGGTGTAAAGCGTCAGAGCGGTCATGGCGGTGTCCTTCGGTCAGTCATCCTGCGCGGGTCCGCGGCGGAAGGGGCCATAGGCGGTCAGCACCTCGATCTCTTCATCCACGGCGGCGCGTTCCCGATCAAGGTAGTCCGCCACAGCGCGGGCGAAAGCGGGATCGGCGATCCAGTGCAGCGAATGCGTCTCTGCCGGCAGATATCCGCGCGCCAGCTTGTGTTCGCCCTGTGCCCCGGCCTCCACCCGGTCCAGCCCCTGTGCAATCGCCCAGTCGATCGCCCGATGGTAGCACAGTTCGAAATGCAGACAGGGGTAATCCTCCACGCAGCCCCAGTAACGGCCATAAAGCGCGCTGCGTCCAATGAAGTTCAGCGCCCCGGCCACCGGGCGGCTGCCGTCGAAAGCCAGCACCAGCAGTACATCATCACGCATGGTCTGCTGGATGCGATCAAAGAAATTGCGGGTCAGGTAAGGGCGGCCCCATTTGCGGCTGCCGGTGTCCTGATAGAAGGCCCAGAAAGCGTCCCAGTGTTCGGGGCGCAGCGCATCGCCGGTCAGGTTTTCAATGCGCAACCCGTGGGAATTGGCCATGGCGCGTTCCTTGCGCAGTGCCTTGCGCTTGCGCGAGGCCAGGGTGGCCAGAAAATCCTCGTAGCTGGAATAACCGTCATTCTGCCAGTGGAATTGCTGGGTCAGGCGCGGCATCAGCCCCATGGCGGCGCCGGTTTCCGCCTCGGCTTCGGTGCAAAAAGTGGCGTGCAGCGAGGAGAGCCCGTTCTGTTGCGCGACCCGGGTCGCGCCCTCGATCAGCGCTGCCATGCCTGCGACCTCCTCACCCGGCAGGGTCAGAAAGCGCCGCCCCGTGGCAGGGGTGAAGGGCACCGCGATCTGGAGCTTGGGGTAATACCGCCCGCCAGCGCGTTCGTATGCCTCGGCCCAGCCATGATCGAAGATATATTCGCCCTGGCTGTGGGATTTGACGTATAGCGGGGCGGCGGCGATCATCTGCGCTCCACGATGCACCAGCAGGGGCCGGGCCAGCCAGCCGGTGCCGGGGCCGGTGGACCCCGATGCCTCCAGCGCCAGCAGGAAGCGATGTGTGGTGAACGGATCGTCCGGGCGCCCCGTGCCGGGCGCGGCCAGCGCGTCCCAGTCAGCAGCCGGGACGGCGGCGATGCTTTCGGCCAGAGTGACGGTCAGGTCGGACACGCGGCCCCTCGATCATGGTTACGCACAGCAGATGCGGCGCGGCGCGCGCGGGTCAAGCCTTCGCGGCCAGATATCCCTCGAAGGTGATGTTGTCGGCGATTTTGCGGGCTGTCGCCTCGGCCTCGGGCGACCGGATGGTCCAGCACAGGATCGCGGCGCCCTGTGCCTTCAGCTCTGCGACGCGCGGGCGGGGCAGATCAGCGGCCTCGTGGCTGATGAAACTGGCGCCGGTGCGATCATAATCGGGGATCTCGCGCAGCCGGTCGCACAGTGCGGGGGACAGTGGTGCATAGGACACCGGGTCATAGCTGCCTGTCGTCAAACCACGCGGCAGATCGGGGCAGAGCCGGGCCATTTCGGCCACGCTGTCAGGGTTGAAGGACATCAGCGCCACCGGCCCGTCATAGCCCGTCAGTGCCGCAGCCGTCGCCTGTTCCAGCGGTCCGATGCGGCCCATGGGGGACAGCATCTGGTCCTTGATCTCGATCAGCAGCGGCACCTTGCCGGCAACCAGAGCCAGAACCCCGGCCAGTGTCGGCACCGTTTCATCGGTGCCGAGCAGGGTCATCGCACTCAGTTCCGCCGCCGTATGATCCGCCGCCCAGCCCGACCGCCCGGTCAGGCGCGGCAGATCCTCGTCATGGAATACCATGGCCACACCATCGGACGACAGTTGCAGGTCGATCTCGATGGCATAGCCCGCATCCATCGCGGCCCGAATTGCCGCAAGGCTGTTTTCCGGCCTGCCAGCCGCACGGTCGTGCAGGGCGCGATGCGCGACGGGCTGGTGCAAAAAGGCGGTGGGCAGCGGAATGCGGGTCATTTCAGTTCGAAGATCGCGTCGATCTCGACGGCGACACCCAGCGGCAGCGCCGGGGCCGAAACGGCAGCGCGGGCGTGACGCCCGGCATCCCCCAGCACCGCAACCATGAAGTCGGAAGCGCCGTTGATGACCTTGGGCTGGTCGGTGAAGTCAGGGGTGGAGTTGACAAAGCCCCCCAGTTTCACCAGCCGCTTGATGCGCGACAGATCACCGTCACAGGCTTTCCTGGCCTGGGCGAGCAGCGAGATGGCACAGGCGCGCGCGGCGGCGGCGCCCTGTTCCACGGTGAAATCGGCACCCAGCTTGCCCCTGATCGGGCCATTGGCATCGGCGCTGACCTGACCTGAGACATGCAGCAGGTTCCCCGTCAGCACGAAGCCGACGTAATTGGCAACCGGCGCGGGCGCGTCGGGCAGGGTGACGCCGAGTTCGGCAAGACGGGCTTCGATGGTCATGGGAACCTCCTGTTCTGTCGCGGCGGAGGCTAGCGCCAAGCGAAAGGGGCGGCAAGTGCCGCCCCCGTCCTGTTCCGGTGTTTCCGCGACCTCAGGTCTCGCGGAAGGCGCGGTTGAAGTAGTCGGTAAAGGGTTTCAGCAGATAGGCCAGCGGCGTCTGGTCATGGGTGCGGATGAACGCCTCTACCGGCATGCCGGGCAGCAGCGTCAGCCCCTTCAGTTTTTCAATCTCGCCCGGTTCCAGCACGATTTCGGCCCGGTAATAGCTGGCCTGACTGCGCTGGTCGGTCAGGGCATCTGCCGAAACCAGCGCGATGCGGCCCGTCAGTTCCGGCGTGGTGCGTGAGTTGAAGGCCGAGAAATGCAACCGGGCTTCCTGCCCGGCATAGACCTGGTCGATGTGGATGGGTGAAACCTGTGCGGCGATGACCAGCGGGCGGTCCTGCGGGATCAGGTAAAGCACCGGATCGGCCGGACGGATGACCGAGCGCGGCGTGGTGACCTGTAGGCCCAGCACGACCCCCGACACCGGCGCACGAATCTCCAGCCGGGCAATGCGTTCAGTCAGGGCGCGGCGGCGTTCGGCCAGTTCCAGTTCCTGATAGCCGATGTCGCGCAGCTGGCTGTTCGCCTCTTCCCGCCGTGAGGCGCTGAGACGCAGCATCTCCAGCTCGATCTCAGACACGCTTTCGCCTGCCTGCGCCTTCGAGGCCTCAAGCTCTCCCACCTGACCGCGCAGACGTGCCTCCTCGCGTTGCAGCGCCAGCACGCGGCTGGATTGCGCCAGTCCCTTTTCCAGCAGCGACTGCTGGTCGGCCAGTTCCTTCTGGATCAGCTCCAGCTGGGTTCCCAGCGCATCGGATTGTGCGGCGATGCCGGTGATCTGGCTTTGCACCTGCGCGCGGCGTTCGGCCAGCTGGCCGATCTGCTTGGACAGCGTATCGGCGCGGGCGTCGAACAGATGGACCTGACCGTCCATCTGCTCTTTCACCTCGTCCTTGGTCTCGGCCGCCGCGATCAGTTCGGGCGCGAAGGTGATGGTGGTCTGGTCGTCGCGTTCAGCGGTCAGCCGGGCGCGGCGGGCCATGATTTCGTAAAGCTGGTTCTCGACGATGGTCAGTTCCGAACGCAGCACCGTGCCATCAAGCTTCAGCAGCAGGTCGCCCGCCTGCACGCTGTCGCCATCAGTGACGGCGATGGTTTCAACCACCCCGCCATCCGGGTGCTGTACCACCTGGCGATGGTTCTCGACCTCGATCTGGCCATGCGCCACCACGGCACCGGCGATGTTGGTCGTCACGCTCCAGACGCCGAAGCCGCCGAACAGGACGGCAAAGGCCGCGAGGCCCAGCACGACATAGCGGCGCGGCGACCAGGCATTGGCCGCGTCTTTCGGCAGGGCAGGGGGCCGGGCCGGGCGTGGTTCTGCCACCGCCGTGGGGCGCGGCGCGGCGGGAAGCGGGTTCTCCGGCTTGCCCTCGTTACCGGCGGGGGTTTTGGGTTCGCTCATGTCACGCCTCCGGGGCCGGCATTCTTGACGATTTCAGTGTGGTTCTTGACCATGTCGCGCAGCACCTGATCGCGCGGCCCGAAGGCGCGGCGGGTGCCATCCTCCATCACCAGCAGGAGTTCGCATTCCTGAATGGCGGCGGGGCGGTGCGCCATGATGAGAATGGCGCAACCGGCATCCTTCATCGAGCGGATCGCGGCATTGAGCGCCACCGACCCCTCGTTGTCGAGGTTGGAATTCGGCTCGTCCAGCACCACGATGACCGGGTCGCCATACATGGCGCGGGCCAGACCGATCCGCTGGATCTGACCGCCCGACAACCGCCCGCCAAGGGCCGACACGCGGGTGTCATAGCCTTCGGGCAGCTTGACGATCATGTCATGGGCGGCGGCCTTGCGTGCCGCTTCGACCACCTTCAGCCCGTCGGGGTTACCCTGAAGGCGGGCGATGTTTTCCGCAATCGTGCCGTCGAACAGGGTTACGCGCTGCGGCAGATAGCCGATGTAGCTGCCCAGCGTGTCGGGATCGTATTGATCCAGCGCTGCGCCATCCAGCCGTACCTTCCCGCCCGCCGGTTTCCACGCGCCGATCAGTGCGCGGGCCAGCGTGGATTTGCCCGAGCCCGACGGCCCGATCACCCCCAGCGCCTGGCCGGGCTGAAGCTGGAAATTCACCATGCGCAGCGTGGCGAAGCTTTCGCCCGGCGGCACGACGGTCAGGTTCTGCGCCTCCAGATTGGCCCGGGGCCGCGGAAGCTGGGTGCGCGGCGGCTCGACCGGCACGCGGGTGAACAGTTCGGCCAGGCGGTTCCAGCCCTCCTGCGCCCGCTGGACGACGGCCCATTGACCAATGGCCACCTCGATGGGCGACAGCGCACGGCCCATCAGGATGGACCCGGCAATCATTGCCCCGGCGGACAATTCGCCCTTCAGCACCAGCCAGGCACCGAGGCCGAGCATGGCCGATTGAAGGAACAGGCGGAATGTCTTGGTCAGGACCGAGAAGGTGCCGCCCAGATCGGCGGCGGATATGGTTTGCGCCAGAGCGGTGGCGCGTGCCTTCTGCCAGCGGTCAAAGCCAGCCTTCTGCATCCCCAGCGCCTGCACCACCTCGGCCTCGGCCTTGAGGTTGTCGGCCATGCGTTCGGCCACGATGGTGGCGCTGTTGGCGCGGTTCAGCGGCGTCTTGGTCATCCGCTGGTTCAGGATGGTCACGAAGATCAGCAGGATACCGCCGATGATGGCCAGCCAGCCCATGTAGGAATGGAAGACGAAGATCGCGGCGATGAACAGGGGCGTCCACGGAATGTCGAACACCGCGAGCAGGACCGGCGAGGTCCAGAGCCGCTGCACCGCCTCCAGATCACGCTGGGCGGCAGTGGCGGCGGGGTCGTTCGGCGCCACCTGCGAGCGGCGCAGCGCAGCTTCGAACACACGGCGGTCCAGCCGGGCCTGAAAGGCCGCGCCGACCCGTGCCATGATGCGGCCGCGCGCGTGATCCAGCACACCCATCATGATGAAAAGAAAGATAACCAGCGCCGAAAGCGCGACCAGCGTCGGCTCGGACCGGCTGCCCAGCACACGGTCATAGACCTGAAGCATGTAAAGCGGTCCGGTCAGCATCAGCAGGTTGACCACGACGCTGAACAGGAACACCGCGAGGATGACGCCGTAGGATTCGCGTCTTGCGGCCCTGAGTTCGGCTAGACCCGGTGCGACATTCACCGAAAGCTCTGGTCGGCTCATTATTGCCTACTCCTTTCGCATCGGCCGTCGGAGCCGCTGCCAAATCATTTTGCGTCACCTGTGCGCCACGCTTTGCGGTTGTCAATGCATGGCGTGCGGCTTATCCCTTGCCTTCTGGCCCGGAAGACTGTCCTTCGGGGCGCTGAATGGACGCGACACTAGGCTTATGGTGATGGTTTTTCCATTGAATTCTCGTATCCGGCGCAATTCGGCGATCCGCCTTGGCCTGACCGGACTCACGGCGGCGATTCTGTCTGCCTGCGCCGCGCCGCCGCCGCCTGCCGAACCCTACGACCCCTATGAAAAGACCAACCGGGCCTTTCATTCGGTCAATCTCGGGCTCGACAAGGCGCTGGTCCGGCCATCGTCCAAAGCCTATGGCGCGATCATTCCGGCGCCGGTCAAGACAGGGGTGTCGAACTTCGCCTCTAACCTCGATCTGCCCGGGGATGCGGTGAACGGCGCGCTTCAGGGCAACCCGGAACGCTTTGTCACCAATGTGTTGCGCTTCGCGGTCAACTCCACCATCGGGATCGGCGGGCTGTTCGATCCGGCGGGCGCGATGGGGGTGCATCAGAGCAAGACCGATTTCGGTGAAACCCTGCATGTCTGGGGCGTGGGCGAAGGCGCCTATGTCGAACTGCCGGGCATTGGGCCGAGCACGGTGCGCGATACCGTCGGAACGGCGGTCGATGTGGTGGCCAATCCGGTGCGTCTGGTCCTGCCGACGCCCGAAAGCTATTACGCCACGGCGGCCAAGGTCGGTTCAAAACTTGGTGATCGGGACCGCTATTCCGAAACCATCGACTCGGTCCTATATGATAGCGCTGACAGCTATGCGCAGGCACGGCTGCTCTATCTTCAGAACCGCCGGTTCGAGCTTGGTCAGAAGGCCGAAGATGGTGGTGACAGTTTCATCGACCCTTACGAGGAGTGACATGGCTCATCCCGTTCTGAACCGCCGCGCCTTTGCCGCCACCGCACTGGCAGGTGCCGCACTGGTCACCGTGCCCGGAGCCGCGCTGGCGCTGGATCTCAACTCGGCGCGGGCGCTGATCGACCGGGCGATTGCCGATGTGAACAAGGTGATCAACTCGGGCAAGCCCGAAGCCGCGATGTTCAAGGATTTCGAGGCGATCTTCGCCCGTTATGCCGATGTGAATGCCATTGCCCGTTCGGCACTTGGCCCGGCCGCGCGGTCGGCCAGCCCGGCCCAGATGAAGGCCTTCACCCGCGCCTATCAGGGCTATATCGGCCGCAAATATGGCCGCCGCTTCCGCGAGTTCATCGGGGGCACCATTGAAGTGGTCGATGCGAAACCGCTGAAAAGCTATTTCGAGGTCATTTCGGTTGCGCGTCTGCGCGGTGAGGCGCCGTTTGACCTCCGCTGGCATGTGTCGAACAAATCCGGCAAGGATCTGTTCTTCAACATCATCATCGAGGGTGTGAACATGCTTGCCTCCGAGCGTGAGGAAATCGGCGCCATGCTGAAAAAGCGCAAGGGCGATATCGACGGGCTGATCGGCGATTTGCAAGCGGCCTGACGCCTGCGCGGGGTGGACGGCCCCGGAAGTTGAGTATTTTTGCAAGAAGCAAAGGGGGGGCCGGTGGCTCCTCTTTTCGTATGTCAGAGGCTGTCTTCGACGCGGAAGCCCTCGGGGATGTGGTCGCGGCTGTCGAGCAGCAGGTCGGCCATGGTGGTGGCGACCTTTGGGGCCATGCCGAAACCGATCTTGAAGCCGCCATTGGCGATGAAATGGCCGGGACGGCCGGGCCAGCGGCCAAGCATGGGCGCGCGGGAGCGGGCGCGGGGGCGCAGACCAGCCCAGCGTTCCAGCACCGGGGCCTCCGTGAGGCAGGGCAGGGCGGCGAGGGCGCGGGCATGGAGCGCGTCAAGCTGCGTGTCGGTGGTTGCAGGATCGTCGAAGCTGTTTTCCGAAGTGGAGCCGATGGCAACCGTGCCGTCCGCATGCGGGATGATATGCAGACCGCTGGCATAGATCTGTGGCGCATCGGGGGCGGGGTAGCGGAGGCTCAGCGCCTGCCCCTTCACTGCGCCGCCGACGGGCTTGCCAAGGGCCGCGCCGAGCTCTGTCAGGCCTGCCACCCCGGTCGCGTGCAGGACGATGCCCTGTTCCGGGGCTTCGCCGATGTGGATCTCGCCGCCTTTTGCTGTGACGGCGGCGGCGAGTGCGGCGGCGGCCATACGCGGGTGCAGGCGGGCCGAGAGTGTGTCGTGGATCAGAAGGCCCGTGGGGCTGGCGGGTTCCCAGGCCGCGCCGGTGGCGCGGATCACCTGCCATGTGGCGCGGCCTTGCCAGAGGTCTGCCGCGGTTGTCTCGCGCGCCCGCGCTGTCTCGACCGCGCGGGCATCGGGCAGGGCTTGCAGCCGCCCGGCCCGGCCATAGCCGGTCGGCAGGCCGGAGGCTTCCGCAGCCCCGGACCAGAAGCTTTCCGCCATCAGCAGGCTTTCCAGTTGGAACTGTTTCTTGGCGTTCCACTGGTCGGGCATATGCGGGCTGAGCGCGCCGACCAGCCCGCCTGAAGCGCCCGCGCCGATGCGCGTCCCCTCGATAAGCCGGACCTTCGCGCCGCGCCGGGCCATTTCCCAGGCACAGGCGAGGCCGAATATGCCGCCGCCCCGCACCGTAACATCGCAGCTTGTCATTCGCCGCTCCTTTCCGCAGTGTCGCGCCGATCTGCCATAGGACAAACCGCCATGCCGGACCAGAGCCCCGAGGCCCCGACCCTTGACTGGCGCGACGGGGTGATCCCCGTTTCGACCCGGTTCGATGACCCGTATTTCAGCCTGAACGACGGGCTGGCCGAGACGCGGCATGTGTTCCTGCACGGCAACCGGCTGGAAGCGCGGTTGTGTGACGGGTTCCACATTGCGGAACTGGGCTTCGGCACCGGGCTGAACCTGCTGGCGGTGCAGATCCTCTGGGCCGCGATGGGCAGGCCTGGCGTCCTGCACTTCACCAGTTTCGAGGCCTTTCCGATGGAGGCCGCCGACATCGCCCGCGCGCTGGCGCATTTCCCCGAGGCGCGGGCAGTGGCGGGGCCGTTTCTGGATCAATGGGCTGCGGGGCAAAGGGTGCTCGATCTGCCGGGGCTCCGGGCCGAGATCGTGACCGGCGATGCGCGGCAGACCCTGCCCGCATGGACCGGCGCGGCGGATGCGTGGTTTCTTGACGGCTTCTCCCCTGCGAAGAATCCTGAGCTGTGGTCTGACGATCTGATGCAGGCGGTAGCGGACCATACAAAACCGCATGGCAGCTTTGCGACCTATACGGCCGCGGGGCATGTCCGCAGGGCCTTGCAGGCGGCGGGGTTTCAGGTAGAGCGGCAGCCGGGGCATGGCCGTAAGCGGCATATGACCGCAGGCTGGCGGGTCTGAGGCCACGTCACCTTCCCCTGAGAAAAGGAAGATCCGATGGCCGCCGCCTATCGCGCGCATCAAAATACCCGGCTTGGCATCCTGCTCATGTCGGCCACCTCGTTCGTCTTTGCGCTTCAGGACGGGATTTCCACCCATCTGGCCGGGCAATACAACGTCTGGATGGTGGTGATGATCCGCTTCTGGTTCTTCGCGGCCTTCGCGCTGGCGCTGTCCTCGCGGTGGCCCGGCGGTATCGGCGGGCAGTTGCGGTCGCGCCACCCGTGGCTTCAGGCGCTGCGGGGCACGCTGCTGGTGGCCGAGGTCTGCATCATGGTCGTCGCCTTCATCAAGCTGGGGCTGATCGCCACCCATGCGGTTTTTGTCTGCTATCCACTGCTGGTGGCAGCATTGTCAGGTCCGATTCTGGGTGAAAGCGTCGGCTGGCGCCGCTGGACGGCGATCGGGGTGGGGTTCATCGGCGTGCTGATCATTCTGGAGCCCGGCGTGGCGGTGTTCAGCCCCTGGGCGCTGGTGCCGCTGCTCTCTGCCTTCATGTTCGCGCTTTACGGGCTCCTGACACGCTATGTGGCGCGGGGCGACAGCGCGGGCACCAGCTTCCTGTGGACAGGCATCGTGGCGGCCGTGCTGATCACGCCGCTGGGCCTCTGGTTCTGGCAGCCGATGGCTCCGGCGGACTGGGGATGGATGGGCCTTCTCTGCCTGACCGGGGCAGGGGCGCATTTCATGATGATCAAGGCCTATGAGGTGGCCGAGGCCAGCGATATCCAGCCCTTTGCCCTGCTGCAACTGGTGTTCATCGCGATTCTGGGCCTGACCGTGTTTGACGAGGAGTTGCGGCGTAATGTGGTGGTCGGTGCGGCGCTGGTGATCGCGGCGGCGCTGTTCACCCTGTTGCGGGCGCGGGCGGTGTCAAAACAGGCGGGCTGAGCACGCCGCTCAGCCCTTTTCGTGAAAGAAGTCGTGGATCTGCTGTGCGAGGGCCTCCGAAATGCCGGGCACGGCGGTCAGATCCTCTACCGCCGCGCGGGTCACGGCTTTGGCGCTGCCAAAATGCGCCAGAAGCGCGCGTTTGCGGGTGGCGCCGACGCCCGGCACCTCGTCCAGCGGGGTCGAGGTGGTGGCCTTGGCGCGTTTGGCCCGGTGGGCACCGATGGCCCAGCGGTGCGCCTCGTCGCGCAGGCGCTGGATGAAATACAGCACCGGGTCATTCATTCGCAGGGCAAAGGGTTGCTCGCCGGGGCGGTGGAACTCCTCCTTGCCGTGGTCACGGTCGATGCCCTTGGCGACGCCGATGAAGGGCAGGTCGTCGATGCCCAGTTCGGCCATGATCTCGGCCACCGCCGAAACCTGCCCCGCGCCGCCGTCGATCAGCAGAAGGTCGGGCCAGGCGTCGGTCTTGCGCTCGGGGTCTTCCTTCAGAAGGCGTTCGAAGCGGCGGGTCAGCACCTCTTTCATCATGCCGAAATCGTCGCCCTGCGCGCCCGCTTCGCCCTTGATGTTGAACTTGCGATACTGGCTTTTCAGGAAGCCCTCGGGCCCGGCCACGATCATGCCGCCGACCGCATGGGCGCCCTGGATATGCGAGTTGTCGTAGACCTCGATCCGCTTCGGCGGGGCCTCAAGGTCAAACGCCTCGGCCAGCCCTTGCAAGAGCCGGTTCTGCGTCGTGCTTTCCGCCATGCGCCGGGCCAGGCTTTCGCGGGCGTTGCGATGGGCATTTTCGACCAACTCCGCCTTTTCCCCCCTGAGCGGCACTGCAAGCTCCACCTTTCGGCCTGCACGGTCTGACAGAAGCTGCGTTACCAGATCAGGGTTTTCGACCCCATGGCTGAGCAGGATCAGCCGCGGCGGCTCCTTGTCGTCGTAGAACTGGCTGAGGAAGGCCTCCAGAATTTCCGGCTCTTCGGCGCCCGCGCCGGTTTTCGGGTAGAAATCCTTGTTGCCCCAGCTTTGGTTCCCCCGGATGAAGAACACCTGAACGCAGGCTTGCCCGCCCTCAAGGTGCAGGGCGACCACATCCGCCTCGGCCACGCCGCGCGGGTTGATGCCTTGTGTCGACTGCACGGCGGTCAGTGCCTTGATGCGGTCGCGCAGCGCCGCGGCGCGCTCGAATTCCATCGCTTCCGATGCCTCGGCCATGGCCTTGGCCAGATCGGCCTGAACCGTGGTGGATTTGCCATCCAGAAACCGCGTCGCATCGTCGATCAGCGCGGCATAATCCGCCTCGCTGATCCGCCCCACACAGGGGCCTGCACAGCGTTTGATCTGGTAAAGCAGGCAGGGTCGGGTCCGGCCCGAGAACATTACATCCGAGCAGGTGCGCAGCAGGAACACGCGCTGCAACTGGTTCAGCGTGCGGTTCACCGCGCCCGCGCTGGCGAACGGGCCGAAATAGCGGCCCTTGTCGCTGCGTTTGCCACGATGCTTGCGGATCATCGGGAACGGGTGGTCGGTCGGGATCAGAATGTTCGGAAATGACTTGTCATCCCGCATCAGCACATTGTAGCGCGGCTTCAGCTGCTTGATGAGGTTCTGTTCCAGCAGCAGCGCCTCGACCTCGGTCCGCGTTGTCAGGAACATCATCGAGGCGGTTTCCGAAATCATCCGCGCGATCCGTCCCGAATGCCCGGAGGGCCGCGCATAGTTCGACACCCGCGCCCGCAGGTTGCGGGCCTTGCCGACATACAGAACCTCGTTCTGGGCGTTCAGCATCCGGTAGACGCCGGGCGAGCCGTCGAGCGTTTTCAGTTGGTCCTGAATGACCTCATGCCCGGTTTTCACCGGCGCGGTTTGCCTGTCGTCCTGCACGGAAAACCCCATCTTTCGGATATGCCGATTCCCGGTCCCTCGCTGCAATGATAGCGACCTGAGGGCAAGGGGAAAGCTGTCCCCAGTTTCTGTGGATAACTTTGCGGAGAAAATCCCCCGACCCGCGATTTTCCCTTGTATTCAGGCGGGTTCCTTGAGTTGCTTAAAAAATAGGCGATATTTTAACCATTTGATATTGCTGGATTTAAAATTAAACGCTTGGCAAATAACTGATAAATCAGGGTTTTCTTGACGCGCGTGTAAACGGATTGTGAAAAGTGGACAAGTCGCCGCAGCGACCTGCCGTTAGGTCACTCAACCCCCAGAATATCGGGGGTTTTCCAGCCCAGATGCTGACCCCCGTCGACGCAGATCAACTGCCCCGTGACCGCAGGCGCATCCAGCAGAAAACCCAGCGCTGCGGTGATGTCAGCGGGGTTGGAGCCGCGCCCCAGCACCGTGTTGGCCCGTTGCCGGGTGAAGTGGTCAAGGCTCTGCCGCGCGCCCTGCATGGTCGGGCCGGGGCCGATGGCATTGACCCGGATGCGTGGGGCAAGCGCCTGTGCGGCAGTCTGGGTCAGCGTCCAGAGCGCGGATTTCGCCAGCGTATAGCTCATGAACTCCGGGGTCAGCTTGCGGACGCGCTGGTCGATCATGTTGACGATGAGGCCGGTGGCCAGCGGCTCCCCGGCGGGGTCCAGCGCGGCGTCGGGCGCCTGCGCGGCAAACTGCTGCGTCAGAACGAACGGCGCGCGCAGGTTGCTTTCCAGATGCCGGTCCCAGCTTATGCGGCTGGCGCTGGCCAACGTGTCATATTCGAAGATCGAGGCATTGTTGACCAATATGGTCAAAGGCCCGCCCAAGCCTTCTACCGCGCGGCCGACCAGAGTTTCGGTCTGGGCTTCATCCAGCAGATCGGCTTGAAGGGCCATGGCGCGGCGGCCCATGGCCTCGATCCGCTGCACCGTCTCGGCCGCGCCATCGGCGCTGCCCGCGTAATGCACCGCAACATCATAGCCGCGCCCGGCCAGATACAGCGCCATGGCCTGACCCAGCCGCTTGCCTGCCCCCGTGACCAGCGCCCGCATCAGGACACCAGCGCAAGGGTGTAGGCGATATAGCCGCCCGCCAGCCCGACACCGGCCAGCTTGCCGATATCCAGCCTGAAGAACACGAAGGGCACCAGCAGCAGCGAAACGCCCAGCATCACCCAGTTGTCGAAGCTCAGAAGCTGGGCGGGCACCTCCATCGGTGCGATCACGGCGGTGATGCCCAGAATGGCCAGAATGTTGAAAGTGTTGGACCCGATCACATTGCCGATGGCCACATCTGCCTGCCCCCGGAACGCGGCCATCACACTTGTCACCAGCTCGGGCAGTGACGTGCCGATGGCGACAAGGGTCAGCCCGATGACGGTTTCGGAAACTCCCAGTGCGCGGGCGATATTGGTGGCGCCCTCCACAAGGAAGGAAGCGCCGAAGCCCAGCCCGATCAGCCCGCCAAGGATGAAGGCGGCGATTTTCCAGACCGGCATGTGATCCCCGGCCGGCAGGTCATCGGGCTGAGCATCGCGATGTGCGCGGGCCTGACGGATGTTATCCCAGATCGACAGGGCCAGAGCGGTCAGCAGGATCAGCCCGTGCCACCAGGTGATCGGGCCGAACTGGCTGAGGATGACGAACAGCACCGCCGTGCCGAGCATCACCAGATAGCCGCGCCGCGTGTCGATCTTGCTGGTGTGGATGGTGGCGATCAGGGCGGGAAGGCCGAGGATCAGCAGGATATTGGCGATGTTCGACCCGACCACATTGCCAAGCGCCATCCCCGCCTGGCCTTTCAGGGCCGCCTGAACGGACACCAGCAGTTCGGGGGCGGAGGTGCCGAAGGCGACCACGGTCAGGCCGACGATCAGCGCCGGAATCCCCAGCCGCAAGGCCAGCGCCACCGCGCCTTTCACCAGCCCGTCGCCGCCCAGCACCAGAAGCACCAGCCCGCCGGCCACATAAAGCAGATCCATTCCCAAAGTTTACACCTTTTTCTGCGCCGCGCCGCAGGGGCAGGGGCCATTGCCAATCCTGTGCCTGCCGCAGCGCGGGCAGGTTCCGGTTTTTGTCAGTCGTTTGCGGCTGTTGAGATGCTTGAACACCATGGCCATGGCGGCCATGCCGAGCAGGAAGAGGGTGACGACCTTTACCAGCATGTCAGAGCCCGAACCGGGCGAAAGCCGCGCGGTCCTCCACCTCGGCCAGCGCGGCGGCGGCGGCGCGGCCGGTCAGCCGCGAAATCAACCCGCGTTTCTGGCCCAGCGGCACAAGCCGCACCTTGTCGCCGTAAAGCGCCTTCATCTTCGGCACCAGATGCGCCACGCCATCGGCCAGCCCCAGATCGACCGCCTGCTGCCCGACCCAGACATCGGCGTTGAACAGGTCGGCGCCCCCGGCGAGCCGGGGACCGCGCCGCGCCTTCACATGGGTGATGAAAGCCTGATGGATCGGCTCTTGCAGGGCGCGGAGCCGCGCCACATCCTCGGGCTTCGAGGGCTGGAACGGATCGGCCAGCGATTTCGAAGTGCCGGCGGTGACAACGCGCCGCTCGATCCCGTGGCGGGACAGGAAGTCGGGAAAGCCGAAACCCGCGAAGATCACGCCGATGGAACCGAGGATGGAGCTGTCATCCACCCAGATCTCATCCGCCGCGCAGGCCAGCCAGTAGCCGCCCGAAGCCGCCACATCCTCGACGAAGGCGTGGACATGCACACCCTTTTCGGCAGCCAGCCGCCGGATGCGGGCGGCGATCAGGCTCGATTGTACCGCCGATCCGCCGGGCGAATTGATGGCCAGCGCCACGGCAGCGGGCTTCAGGCGAAAGGCGCGCTCGATCAGCGGCGCCAGCGTGGCATCGGAGAGGCCCGGCGAGAACCGGCTGCCCGCGCCAATGGCGCCTTGCAGGCGGATTACCGGAACGACCGGCGGTTTCTGGGTGAAGGGCAAGCGCAACATCATGTCCCGCATGTAGGCGGCCCGGTCCGATGCGGCAAGGCTTCCGCGCGCGGGCAAATTTCTTCTGCAAGAAATTTGCAAATCTTTTGGAAAAGATTTGCGCCCGGCCCGTCGGTTCGGCAACAAGTCGGCATGATCGACAAGCTGGAAATGTTCATCGCTCTGGCCAACGAGGGCCATTTTGGTCGCGCGGCCGAGGTCTGCGGTGTGACGCAGCCGACGCTTTCCTCGGCCATCAAGCAGCTTGAGGATCATCTGGGGGTGCAGCTTGTCTATCGCGGCTCGCGCTTTCAGGGGTTGACGCCCGAGGGCCAGCGGGTGCTGGACCGCGCGCGGCGGATCGTGGGTGACGCACGGGCGCTGCGCGAGGAGATGCGGTCGGTCCGGTCCGGTCTGGCGGGCAATCTGCGCATCGGGGTCATTCCGACCGCGCTGTCGATGGTCGCCGATCTGACGACGCCTTTCACCAAACGGCATCCGAATGTGCGCGTTACCATTCTGTCGCGTACCAGTGTCGAGATCCTGACCGGGATCGAGCGGCTCGATCTGGATGCGGGTATCACCTATCTGGATAATGAGCCGCTGGGCCGTGTGACCCAGGTGCCGCTGTATTCCGAGTTCTACCGTCTGCTCTGCGCGCCCGGCACCGAACTGGCGGGCCGCGACCGCGTGACCTGGGCCGAGCTTGCCGGTCTGCCGCTGTGCCTGCTGACCTCGGACATGCAGAACCGGCGCATCGTCAACCTGCATTTAGCCGAGGCCGGGGTGACGGCGGCGCCGACCATCGAATCGAACTCGACCATCACGCTGCTGACCCATGTGATGAGCGGCAACTGGGCCTCGGTCCTGCCCAAGAAGCTGGCCGATCTGTTTGCGCGGTCGGGGCAGTTGCAGGCCATTCCCATCGTCGCGCCGGAGGCTGAGCATCTGGTGGGCCTCATCGCGGCGCATCGTGATCCGCCCACGCCCCTGATCGCCGCGCTGATCGACAGTGCGCGGCGGATGGGTACCGGCAGGATTGATAGATAATATCTATCGAACAACGGTATTTCACGATTGATCCGTCTATCGTTTTGCCGGATTTTGGCGTCAAGCCAACCGGAGGTCAGCTATGCCCCTTGACGAATCCGCCGTCCTGTCGCGGGTCAACGAGATCCTCGCAGAACATAACGGAATGGAAGGGCCGCTGCTGCCGATCCTTCATGCCATTCAGGAAAGCTTCGGCCATGTGCCGCAGGCTGCGCTGCCGGTGATCGCACAGCACCTGACGCTCAGCCGGGCCGAGGTGCATGGTGTGATGAGCTTCTATCACGACTTCCGCGAAAAGCCTGCCGGGCGCCATGTGCTGAAGCTCTGCCGGGCCGAGGCCTGTCAGTCGATGGGCGCCGACCGGATGGCCGAGCATGCGCAACGCCGCTTCGGGATCGAATGGCATGAGACGACAAAGGATGGCGCCGTGACGCTGGAACCTGTATTCTGTCTGGGTCTCTGTGCCTGCGCCCCGGCGGCGATGGTCGATGGCCGTCTGGTGGGTCGTCTGGACGAGGCGCGCCTCGATGCCCTGGCAGAGGAGCTGCGCTGATGAAGATTTACGTTCCCGGAGATGCGGCCGCCAAGGCGCTGGGTGCCGATGATGTGGCGCGCGCCGTCGTGACCGAAGCCGCCGCGCGCGGCGTCGAGGTGACGGTTGTCCGCAACGGCTCGCGCGGCATGATCTGGCTGGAGCCGCTGGTCGAGGTGGTCACCGAATATGGCCGCATGGGTTTTGGCCCGATGTCGGTGGCGGATGTGGCTGCACTGTTCGGTGACATCGAGGCGCATCCCAAGGCGCTGGGCCTGACCGAGGAACTGCCGTGGATGAAGCGGCAGACCCGGCTGACCTTTGCCCGCGTTGGCGTCGTCGATCCGCTGAGTCTGAAGGATTATGAACTGCACCACGGCCTGAAGGGCCTGCGGCGTGCCATCACGATGGAGCCTGCGGCCATCGTGCAGGAAGTGACCGACTCGGGCCTGCGCGGCCGGGGCGGCGCCGGTTTCCCGACCGGCATCAAGTGGAAGACGGTGCATGACGCGCAAGCGCCGCAGAAATACATCGTCTGCAATGCCGACGAGGGTGACAGCGCCACGTTTGCCGACCGCATGCTGATGGAAGGCGACCCCTTCACCCTGATCGAGGGCATGGCGATTGCCGGTCTCGCGGTCGGCGCGACCAAAGGGTATGTCTACACCCGGTCCGAATATCCCGATGCCGTATCACAGATGCAGAAGGCGATTGAGGTCGCGCGGGCGGCGGGTGTGCTGGGCGCCTCGGTCCTTGGCTCCGGCCGGGCCTTTGACATGGAAGTGCGTGTCGGCGCGGGCGCCTATGTCTGTGGCGAGGAAACCAGCCTGCTGAACAGCCTTGAAGGCAAGCGCGGCGTGGTGCGGGCCAAGCCGCCGCTGCCGGCGCTGGAGGGCTTCATGGCCCGTCCGACGGTGGTGAACAACGTGATCTCGCTGGCCTCGGTGCCGGTGATCATGGATCGCGGCGCGGCCTTTTACAAGAATTTCGGCATGGGCCGTTCGCATGGCACCATGGCGCTGCAAATCGCCGGGAACGTCAGGTTCGGCGGTCTGTTCGAAACTGCCTTCGGCCTGTCGCTGGGCGAGATCGTCGATGACATCGGTGGCGGCACCGCCAGCGGTCGCCCGGTCAAGGCGGTGCAGGTCGGCGGCCCACTGGGCGCATGGTTCCCGCGTGAACTGTTCGACACCCCCTTCACCTACGAGGATTTCGCGGCGAAGGGCGGCCTGATCGGCCATGCCGGTCTGACCATCGCCGACGATACGGTGGACATGCTGAAAATGGCGCGTTTCGCGATGGAGTTCTGCGCCATCGAAAGCTGCGGCAAATGCACTCCCTGCCGTATCGGCGCCGTGCGTGGCGTAGAAACGCTGGACCGGATCGGCCGGGGCGATGCCTCGGGCATCCCGCTGCTGACCGACCTGTGCGAGACGATGAAATCCGGCTCGCTGTGCGCCTTGGGCGGCTTCACGCCCTATCCGGTCATGTCCGCTCTCACCCATTTCCCCGATGATTTCACCGCGACCCACAAGGAGGCCGCCGAATGAAAGACTTCATCATCCCCGATGACCGCGATTTCGGCACGCCTGCCTCGAAATCGAAAACCATGGTGACCCTGTCGATTGACGGGTTCGAGGTGACGGTGCCGGAAGGCACGTCGATCATGCGCGCCGCAGCCGAGATCGGCATTTCGGTGCCCAAGCTCTGCGCGACCGACAGCATCGACGCTTTCGGGTCGTGCCGCCTGTGTCTGGTGGAGATCGAGGGCCGCAACGGCACCCCGGCGTCCTGCACCACGCCGGTGGCGGCGGGCATCAAGGTCCATACCCAGACCGGCAAGCTGAAACAGCTTCGCCGTGGCGTGATGGAACTTTACATCTCGGATCACCCGCTGGACTGCCTGACCTGCGCCGCCAATGGCGATTGCGAATTGCAGGACATGGCGGGCGCCGTCGGCCTACGCGATGTGCGCTATGATGCGGTGGACACCCATTTCCGCACCAAGAACACCAGCGGCGAGGCCAATCCGCAATGGCTGCCGAAGGACGACAGCAACCCCTATTTCAGCTACGACCCCAGCAAATGCATCGTGTGCAACCGCTGTGTCCGCGCCTGTGAGGAAGTGCAGGGCACTTTCGCGCTGACGATCTCGGGCCGGGGCTGGGACAGCCGCGTGCATGCCGGTCTGAAGGACGATACCTTCCTGTCCTCGGATTGCGTGAGCTGCGGCGCCTGCGTGCAGGCCTGCCCGACCGCGACGCTGACCGAGAAATCGGTCATCGACATCGGCACCCCGGATCGCAGCATCATCACGACCTGCGCCTATTGCGGTGTCGGCTGTTCGTTCAAGGCGGAAATGCGCGGCGACGAGCTGGTGCGCATGGTGCCTTACAAGCACGGCAAGGCCAATCGCGGCCATAGCTGCGTCAAGGGCCGCTTCGCCTATGGCTATGCCACCCACCAGGACCGCATCCTGAACCCGATGATCCGCGACACGATCAACGATCCGTGGCGTGAAGTGTCCTGGGCGGAGGCGATGGAATTCGCCGCGACCCGGATGAAGGCCATTCAGGAAAAATACGGCCGCCAGTCGGTCGGCGTGATCACCTCCAGCCGCTGCACCAACGAGGAAACCTTCCTCGTGCAGAAACTGACCCGCGCGGTGTTCCGCAACAACAACACCGACACCTGCGCCCGCGTCTGCCATTCGCCCACCGGCTATGGCCTTGGCCAGACCTATGGCACCTCGGCTGGCACGCAGGACTTCGACTCGGTCGAGGAATGCGATGTGGCGCTGGTCATCGGCGCCAACCCGGCCTCGGCCCACCCGGTCTTTGCCAGCCGCCTGAAAAAGCGGCTGCGGCAGGGGGCGAAGCTGATCCTCGTCGATCCGCGCCGCACCGAGATGGCGGAAGGCGCGCATTACCGCGCGGCGCATCACCTTGCGCTGAAGCCTGGCACCAACGTCGCCATCGTCACCGCTCTGGCGCATGTGATCGTGACCGAGAAGCTTTACAATGAAGAGTTCATCCGCACCCGCTGCGACTGGGATGAGTTCCAGGATTACATGGAATTCGTCTCGGACCCGAAACATTCGCCCGAGGCGGTGGAACTGCTGACCGGGGTTCCGGCGGCCGAAGTGCGCGGTGCCGCGCGGCTGTATGCCACCGGCGGCAATGCGGCGATCTACTATGGCCTCGGCGTGACTGAACACAGCCAGGGTTCGACCACCGTCATCGGTATCGCCAACCTCGCCATGCTGACCGGCAATATCGGTCGGCGCGGTGTGGGCGTGAACCCGCTGCGCGGCCAGAATAACGTGCAGGGTTCCTGCGACATGGGGTCGTTCCCGCATGAACTGCCGGGCTACCGCCATGTGAAGCTGCCCGAAGTGCGCGCGATCTTCGAAAAGGCCTGGGGCGTGGAAATCGACCCGGAGCCGGGTCTGCGCATCCCGAACATGCTGGATGCGGCGGTGGATGGCAGCTTCAAGGGCCTCTACTGCCAGGGCGAGGATATCCTGCAATCCGACCCCGACACCAAACATGTGGCGGCGGGCCTTGCGGCGATGGAATGCGTGATCGTCCACGACCTTTTCCTGAACGAAACCGCGAACTACGCCCATGTGTTCTTCCCCGGTTCGTCCTTCCTCGAAAAAGACGGCACCTTCACCAATGCCGAACGTCGCATCAACATGGTGCGCAAGGTGATGGCGCCGAAACAGGGCTATGCCGACTGGGAAGTGACCCAGATGTTCGCCAATGCCATGGGGGCTGGCTGGACCTACACCCATCCGTCGCAGATCATGGAAGAAATCGCCATGACCACGCCCAGCTTCGCGGGTGTGACCTATGACAAGCTGGAGGAGATGGGCTCGGTTCAGTGGCCGTGCAACGAGAAGGCGCCGGAAGGTACGCCGCTGATGCATATCGACGGCTTCGTGCGCGGCAAGGGTAAGTTCATCCGCACCGAATATGTGGCGACGGATGAAAAGACCGGCCCGCGCTTCCCGCTGCTGCTGACCACCGGCCGTATCCTCAGCCAGTACAACGTGGGCGCCCAGACCCGGCGCACGCATAATACCGTCTGGCACGATCAGGATATTCTGGAGATCCACCCGCATGACGCCGAGACCCGTGGCATCCGCGACGGTGACTGGGTGCGGCTGGCCAGCCGCTCTGGCGAGACGACGCTGAAGGCCGAGATCACTGATCGCGTGTCGCCCGGCGTGGTCTATACCACCTTCCACCACCCGGAAACGCAGGCGAACGTCGTTACCACCGATTTCTCGGACTGGGCGACCAATTGCCCGGAATACAAGGTGACGGCGGTGCAGATCATGCCCTCCAACGGCCCGTCCGAGTGGCAGGAGGAGTATCAGGCGCAGGCCACGCTTGCCCGCCGGATCGCGGCGGCCGAGTGATGCACAGCCACCGCCCCCTTCCGCGCCTTGCCTTCCGGGCGGGCGCGGTGCGCGACGGCAGCCGTGAGCTGCCGTCGGAGGTGGCGGTTGCGCTGAGCTATAACGGATCGACCCATGCCGTCATGATGGCGACACCCGCCGATCTGGAAGATTTCGCCCGTGGCTTCACCCTGACCGAAGGGATCGCCAGCCTCGACGAGATCGAAAGCATCGAGCCGGTGGAAACCCCGCGCGGGATTGATTTGCAGATCTGGCTGACGCAGGCGGCAGCGGACCGGCAGGCAAAGCGGCGCCGGACCATGGCCGGGCCGGTGGGCTGCGGGTTGTGCGGCATCGACAGCCTTGAAGAGGCGGTTCGCGTGCCGCACCCGGTGCCTGCCAGCGATTTCGCCATGACGCCGGAACAGGTGATGGAAGCGATTGCCGCGCTCGAGGCGCATCAGCCGCTGCATGACATCACCCGCGCTGCCCATGGCGCGGCCTTCTGGGCGGAAGGCGGCATCATCCTCGCGCGCGAGGATGTCGGACGGCACAATGCGCTGGACAAGCTGATCGGCGCGCTGGCCGGTCGGCGGCCGGCGGGGCAGGGCGCCCTGATCCTGACCTGCCGCACCTCGGTCGATATGGTGCAGAAAGCCTGTGCCGCAGGCTTTCCACTGCTGATCGCCGTTTCGGCCCCGACTGCTGCTGCCGTGGCCATGGCCGAGGCAGCGGGCCTGACCCTCGTCGCGCTGGCCCGGCCCGACGGTTTTGAATGTTTCACCCATCCGCAACGCATCACGCTGCAAGAGGCCGCCCATGTCGCATGACAAACTGATCACCATGGCCAACCAGATCGCCCGTTTCATGGAAAGCAAGCCCCATGCCGAGGGGGTGACGGGCCTTGCCAATCACATCAACGATTTCTGGGAACCCCGGATGCGGCGGCAGCTGTTCGAACTGCTGGACAACGGTGGTGACGGTTTCCGCCCTTTGGTGCTGGAAGCCGCCACGCAGATCCGGCGCCCCGCCGCCGCCTGAGCCTTTCAGGCGGAGCGCCTGTGGCGCAAGCCTTCTTGTCCCGTCCGCGCGATGCGCGGACGGCCTGCCTCCGGCGGGGATATTCTTGCCAGGGTAAATGCGGATCAGGTGTAGCGGTGCCGCGCTTCCAGCGCGAGGCCAAGCCCGACGGCGCCGAAGTCGTCACCGCTGTGGAGTTGCGCTTGCGGCAGCATATCCTGCACGAGGCGACGCAGGAGCGGCAGGCGGCTGGAGCCGCCGGTCACGAAGACCGTGCCGACCTCTGCCGGGGTGACGCCGCCTTGCGCCAGTACGCGGGTGATCAGGTCACGCAAACGGGTGAGAGCAGGGGCGAGCGTCTGTTCGAAAGCCTCGCGCCGCACCACCGGATTGGGCGCACCGCACAGCGGGCGGAGCAGCAGGCGCTCCGCCTCGGTGTCGCTGAGTGCGATTTTGACCCGCTCGACTTCCATCGCAAGCGCGTGGCCCTGACGGCCCTCGATCAGGCGGATCAGCCGGTCGATAAGCTCGGGGTTGTCGATCTCGTGCCGCAGGGCCTTGAGGTCGGTCATGGTGCTGCGGGAATAAAGCTGGTTGATCCGGTGCCAGGTGGCGAGGTCGAGGAAATAATGCCGGGGCATGGTGCCGGCGCCGCCCTTGGTCGCGGCCCCGAAGCCCAGATGGGGCAGGGCCTCGGCGAGGCTCAGCATGCGGTCAAAATCAGTGCCGCCGAGGCGGATACCGTCATTGCCAAGAATGTCATCCGCGCGGTCGGCGCGGCGGGCGCGGTCCGGGCCGACGCGGACCAGCGAGACGTCAGAGGTGCCGCCGCCGATGTCGAAGATCAGCACCAGTTCCTCGGTCGTGCAGCGGCTTTCGTGATCGCGGGCGGCGGCGATGGGTTCGAACTGGAACGAGACCTCGCGGAACCCCAGATCGCGCGCGATCTCGCCCAACGTCGCCTCGGCCTGTGCGTCGAGGCCCGCATCGTCATCGACGAAATGCACCGGGCGACCCATGACCACGGCCTCGGGGGCGTCGGGCAGGCGGCTGACGAGGCGGGCGAGGAAGCGGCCCAGCACATCGCGGAAGGCGACGGTGCGGTTGCCGACGCGGGTGCGGTCGTGGATCAGGCCGGAGCCGAGCGTGGATTTCAGCGCGCGCATCAGGCGACCTTCCTCATGGTCCAGATAGGCGGCGATTGCAGCCTGGCCGAATTGTGGTGGGCCGTCCTCGGCCCAGAACACGGCAGAGGGCAGGGTGGAGCTGTCGCCCTCCAGCGGCAGGAGGCGCGCGCCTGTGGCGTCTGCAAGCCCGAGAGTGGAATTCGACGTGCCGAAATCGATCCCGCAATGTTGCATGTCTTGCCCCTGTCCGTCTGGAAAGCGGCTTGCCTATCGCGCGCGCGCAAGGGTGTAAAGGCCGCACCCCCTTCCATGCGCGCTAGGCTTCGGCTACGACTTGCGGCATGACCTGGAACATCCCGAACGTCCTCACCCTTCTGCGTCTGCTGGCCGCGCCTGGTGTTGCGGTGATGTTCCTGTATTTCCAGCGCCCCTGGGCCGACTGGTTCGCGCTGACGCTGTTCATCGGGGCGGCGATCACCGACTGGTTCGACGGCTATCTGGCGCGGCTTTGGAAGCAGGAGTCGAAATTCGGCGCCATGCTGGACCCGATTGCCGACAAGGCGATGGTGGTCATCGCCATCATGGTGATCACCGGCTATTCCGGCATGAACCCCTGGCTGATCCTGCCCGCGACGGCGATCCTGTTCCGGGAGGTCTTTGTCTCGGGCTTGCGGGAATATCTGGGGCACAAGGCCGGGCTGCTGCGGGTGACAAAGCTGGCGAAGTGGAAGACCACGGCGCAGATGGTGGCGATTGCGGTGCTGTTTCTTGGCACCGGGCTGGAATATCTCGAAGGGATCGCGCTGCGCGGCATGACGCCCGAGCAATATGCGCTGGCAGTGGAGGCGGGCACGGCTGATCCGATCCGCACCTGCGGCGGGCGTGATTGCGCGGCCTATGCCACCAATGTGGGGCTGGTGCTGATCTGGGTGGCGGCGATGCTGACCCTTGTGACCGGCTGGGATTACTTCCGCAAATCCCTGCCCTATCTGCGGGACAAGTGATGCAACGGATTGACGTGCTGTATTTCGCCTGGGTGCGTGAACGGATCGGCCTGCCGCGCGAGCGGGTTGAGACCGATGCTGCAACGGTGGCGGGGCTGGTGGCCGAGCTTGCGGCGCGGGAAGAACGCTATGCGCTGGCTTTTGCCGATCTGGCGAGCCTGCGGGTGGCGCTGGATCAGGAGCTTGCCGATTTCGATGCGCCGCTGGAAGGGGTGCGCGAGGTGGCCTTCTTCCCGCCGATGACGGGGGGCTGAGATGCGGATTTCGGTGCAGGAGGCCGACTTCGATGCCGGGGCCGAGGCCAATGCCTTTACCGCAGGCCTGACGGGGGTGGGGGCGGTAGTCACCTTCACCGGCATTGTGCGTGACAATGGCGGCACACTGGCGGCCATGGAGATCGAGCATTATCCTGGCATGACCGAGCGCGCCATCGGCGCCATGGTGGACGAGGCCACGCAACGTTGGGCCTTGGCCGATGCGCTGGTGATCCATCGCCATGGGCGGCTGGAGGCCAATGCGCCGATCATGATGGTGGCGACTGCGTCGGCCCATCGGGCGGATGCCTTTGCGGCGGCGGAGTTCCTGATGGATTACCTCAAATCCCGCGCGCCGTTCTGGAAGAAGGAAATCGGGGCCGACGGTGCCGAATGGGTGGCCGCGAAGGACGAGGACGAGGCGGCGCTGGGTCGCTGGTAGTCTTCTTGCAACGGGGGCGCCTCATCGGGGGCATCGAGCCCCCTCTGAGGCGGCTGCCGCGGAAGGCTCAGCCGTAAAGCGTCCGCCAGCAAGGTTGCAGATCGCCCGGTTCGGGCCGGGCCGCATGGATGCCGCGCGCGATGGCGCGGGCGAGACAGCAGGCGGCGGCATGACCAATCTGATAGAGGTCACGCAGGGGTTCGGTCATGTCGCGGGTGCCGGTGGCGGCGGCAAAGACCAGATCGCCGTCCAGCAGCGTATGCGAGGGCACCAGCGCACGGGCCATGCCGTCATGCGCGGCGACGGCCATGCGTTGCGCCTCGGCCTGGGTCAGCCGCGCGTCGGTGGCGACGATGGCGATGGTGGTGGCCTCGCCCTGCCGTTTCATCGGTAGCGGATCATCGGGCGCCGGAAAGGTGGAGGGCAGGCCAAGGCCGCCGAATTCGGCGTCTATTTCCCACGGGGAGGCCCAGAACTGCGGACCGTCGCCGATGGTGGCCGACCCCAGCGCATTGACCGCGACCAGCGCCCCCACGGTGATGCCGGAGTCGAGCACCGCGCTGGCGGTGCCAAGCCCGCCCTTCAGCCTGCCGGTCGCCGCGCCATAACCCGCCCCGACGGTGCCAAGTGCGACCTCCGGCCTCGCCGCGGCCAGAGCCGCTTGGCCAAGCGCGCCATAGGGGTTCTGCGCCCAAGCCTTGTCGCCGCCGTTCAGCAGGTCGAACAGGATGGCGCCGGGCACGATGGGAACCCGCTGATCGCCGACGGCAAAGCCGCGGCCCATTGCGCGCAGGCCCTCGGCCACGCCCGAGGCCGCATCCAGGCCGAAGGCCGAACCGCCCGAAAGCGTGATCGCTTCCACCTGCTGCACCAGCCGGTCAGGGGCGAGAAGGTCGGTCTCGCGCGTGCCGGGCGCGCCGCCCATCACGCTGACGGCGGCTGTGAAGGGCGCAGTGCCCAGCAGTACGGTGACCCCTGAGCGCAGGCGTGCATCCTGTGCGTGGCCGACGTGCAGCCCTGCCACATCGGTGATCGCATTGCGTGGCCCCTGTCGCATCGCCTTCTCCCTGCCTGTGAGCGCAGACTTGCCCGCTTTGTCGCGGTGGGCAAGCCGAAAGCCGGGGCTTGCGGTCAGGCTTGCGGGATGATCCGGTTTGGGGCAAGGTTCGATCCGAGCCGTGGCGATGGCGTCGCCACAGGGGCCACTAGCCCCGTCGCTTGCAGGGCAACCTGCCTCAGTCCTGTACGCCGGGACCTTTCGGGGTCTCGCCGCACATATGCCGGACCCCATGAACGAGGTCTGACATGACGGAACGTCCGCAAATGTATCGCTTCCACCAGGGGGACCGCGTGCTTCCCTTCGCCGCGTCGGAATATGACGCGCGGCTGGCGGGGCTGCGCCGGATCATGCAAGCCGAGGGGGTAGACGCCTGTGTCTTCACCTCGATGCACAATATCGCCTATTATTCGGGCTTCCTGTACTGCTCATTCGGGCGGCCCTACGGTCTGGTTGTCACCGCCAGCGAAAGCGTGACGATCAGCGCGGGCATCGACGCGAGCCAGCCTTGGCGGCGAAGCCATGGCGACAACATCACCTATACCGACTGGCAGCGTGACAATTACTGGCGCGCGATCCTGTCGGTTTCCGGGCCGGGCCGTGTGATCGGCTATGAGGGCGATCACCTGACGCTGGTGCAATCCGAAAAGCTCCGGTCCTTCCTGTCGCCGTCGAAGCTGGTCGACATCGCCCCTGCCACCATGCGCCAGCGCCTGATGAAATCGGCGGCAGAGCTGGAGATCATCCGCAATGGCGCGGCGGTGGCAGATGTGGGTGGCTTTGCCATCCGCGAGGCAGTGAAGGAAGGCGCGCGCGAGATCGACGTGGCCATGGCGGGCCGCGACGCGATGGAGCTGGAAATCGCGCGCCGCTTTCCCGATGCCGAATACCGTGACACCTGGGTCTGGTTCCAGTCGGGCATCAATACCGACGGGGCGCATAACCCGGTGACGGCAAGGCAGTTGCGGCGGGGCGATATCCTGAGCCTCAACACCTTCCCGATGATCTCGGGCTATTACACCGCGCTGGAACGGACGATGTTCATGGGCGAAGTGGATGCCGCCAGCCTGAAGATCTGGGAGGCGAATGTGGCCGCCCATGAATATGGCATGAGCCTGCTGAAACCTGGTGCCTCCTGCTCAGAGGTGACGGCGAAGATCAACGCCTTCTTCGAGGAACGCCAGCTGCTGCAATACCGGACCTTCGGCTATGGTCACAGCTTCGGCGTGCTGTCGCATTACTACGGGCGCGAGGCGGGGCTGGAGCTGCGCGAGGATATCGACACGGTGTTGGAACCGGGCATGGTCATCAGCATGGAGCCGATGCTGACCATTCCCGAAGGCCAGCCCGGCGCCGGGGGCTACCGCGAACATGACATCCTTTTCATCACCGAAGATGGCAACGAGGATATCACCAAATACCCGTTCGGGCCGGCCTTCAACGTCGTGGGCTGAAAACACCCGTCCGCACCGAAGGGCAGGGGCAGCGCTTTGGCGCTGCCCTTTTTCTGTGGCCGGGCAAGGCGTCAGTACACGCCCAGAAGCTCGGCAGGCATCTCGGCATGCAGAACACGGACCGTCGCGCCATGGGGCGCGCGCTCGTACAGGTCAATCACATCCTGATCCAGTAGCCGGATGCAGCCTGAGGATACGGCCTTGCCAAGGTATTTCGGTTCGCAGGCGCCATGGATGCGGTAAAGCGTGTCAACTCCATTCTGGAACAGATACAGCGCGCGAGCGCCCAGCGGATTGTCCGGTCCCGGCTGCATGCCGCCATTGGCCACCGAATAGGGCTCCAGCTCCGGCCTGCGGGCGATCATCGCGGCGGGCGGCTTCCAGACCGGCCATTTGCGGCCGAACTGCAAGCGGGCATTGCCCGACCAGGCGAAAGCGGCGGCGCCGGTGCCCGCACCATAGCGCAGAGCGCTTTCCGACGATTCGACCAGATAAAGCAATCCTGCGGAGGGGTTGATGACGATGGTGCCGGGCTTGTCGCCGGGGAAGGGATTGGCGACGGTCTGACGCCAGAGTTCGGGCGGGACGATCCCCTCCGGCACGGCGGGCACCGGGAAGGGCTCGTCCGTAATGGCGCCGTAAAAGGCGGGCAGCGGTGGCCAGTCCGGTTTCTCCGGCTCGGGCGGTGGTGGCGCGGCGGCGGGTTTGACACAGGCGGAAAGGGTGGCCGCAGCACCGGCGGCGGCGAACAGACGACGGGTAAGCATGACGAAATGATCCTTGGCAGGCTGGAACGAGCCTATGCAGGCTGAAACGAAAGCGCCTCAGGCGCGGGGCAGGTGTTTCAGCAGGAGCCTGGGTGGGCGGACCGGCGGGCGTGATGGATGGCTGTTGTGCCAAGCGGCACTTCTGGCGGCGACGGCCCCGCGCCAGTCGGGCGCCACCAGCCCGGTCTCGGCCGGAGGCGGTGCCAGATCGGTGCCGCAGGGGGCGCCGGGCAGAGTGGCGGTGCGGCAGTTGTGGCGCGCGCGCTCGATCACAGGCGTCACGGGCGCGGTGGTCACCGCCGTGCCATGGCCGTGCAGATGTGCCCAGGACCCGCCCACACCAGCATAGGCCCCCCAAGGCAAGACCATGAGGACCATCAGCGTCAGGAACAGGGGGCGCAACGCGGACATGGCTGACAGGTAGCAACGCCGCGCGGGCCTGTCGACACCGCTTCCGAACACATCGTCGCGAGCAGGCGCAGGGATTTCGTGAAAGCGTCATGTCGCCGTCATGGGCACGTTACGCGGCGCCCGCATGGGTCGGCCATCACTCATCGAGGATTGCCCATGCGTTTTCTGACCTTCACCTCGGCCCTTGCGCTGGTGGCCGCGACTCCGGCCCTGTCCGAACCCGTGTTCAACCGCATCGCCAGCTTCGCCACGCCGCAGAATATGGCGGAAGGCGAGGATCACGCGCGTCCGACCAGCGCGGAAATCATCACTGCGACCGAGGACGGGATGACCCTGATCTATTCCGACAGCCCGCTGGGCGTGATCGGTCTGGTTGACATCGCGGACCCGAAAGCGCCGAAGCCCATGGGCAATATCGACATGGGGGGCGAGCCGACCACGGCACAGGTGATCGGCGGCATGGCCTTCGTCGGCGTGAATACCTCGGAAAGCTATACCGCGCCGTCGGGCAAGCTGGTCTCGGTCGATCTGGCGTCGAAAGCGGTCGTGGCCGAATGCGATCTGGGCGGCCAGCCGGATTCGGTGGCGCGCGCCAAGGATGGCAGCTTTGTCGCCGTGGCGATCGAGAACGAGCGCGACGAGGATCTGAATGACGGTGACCTGCCGCAGATGCCTGCGGGCTATGTGGTGAAGCTGCCGCTGAAGGATGGCGCGGTGGACTGTGGCAATGCGCAGAAGATCGACGTTACGGGCCTTGCCGAGAACGCCCCGGAAGACCCGGAACCTGAATTCATCGACGTGAATGCCGCCGGTGAAATCGTGGTGACGCTGCAAGAGAACAACCACATCGTGATCATTGGTGCCGATGGCAAGGTGGCCAGCCATTTCAGCGCCGGTGCGGTCGATCTGGCGGGTATCGACACCAAGAAAGACGGCAAGCTGGATTTCTCGGGCAAGAAAGATGGTGTTCTGCGCGAACCCGACGGGGTGAAATGGCTGGACAATGACCACCTGATCACCGCCAATGAAGGCGACTGGAAGGGCGGTTCGCGTGGCTGGACGATCTGGAACCGCGATGGCTCGGTCGTTTACGAGGACGGTGCGCGGTTCGAACAGGCGATTGCTGCCATCGGCCATTACCCCGAGCACCGCAACAAGAAGGGCGTCGAAACCGAATCCATCGAGATCGCGAGCTTTGACGGCACGACCATGGCTTTCGTCGTGTCGGAGCGTGCGTCCATCGTTGGGGTCTATGATCTGACTGATCCGGCCGCTCCGGTGCTGAAGCAGCTTCTCCCCTCGGGCATCAGCCCGGAAGGCGCTGTTGCAATCCCCTCACGCAATCTGTTCGTTACCGCGAATGAAGTCGATCTGGTCGAGGATGGCGGCGTGCGCGCTCATGTCATGATCTATGAACGCGCGGAGGGCACGTCTGCCTATCCGACACTGACCGCCGAAGGCACCGGCATCGGCTGGGGTGCGTTGTCGGCGCTGGCCGCCGATCCGGCGACCCCCGGCAAGCTTTATGCGGTGTCGGACAGCGTCTATCGCGCCGCCCCCACCATCTACACCATCGACGCGACTCAAACCCCGGCCAGCATCACCGGCGCCGTGGTGGTGACGCGTGACCGCGATACGGCGCAGAAGCTGGATCTGGAAGGTATTGCCACGGATGGCGAAGGTGGCTTCTGGCTGGCCTCGGAAGGCCGTGCCGACAAGCTGGTGCCGCATGCGATCTACCACGTCGATGCCGAAGGCGCGATCGACAAGGAAATCGCGCTGCCGGACGAGTTGCTGGCGCATCAGACCCGCTTCGGCGCCGAAGGCATTGCCGTGCAGGGCGACCGGCTGTGGCTGGCCATGCAGCGCGAGTGGGGGGACGATCCGAAAGGCATGGTCAAGCTGCTGGCCTATGATCTGAAGGAAAAGACCTGGGGGGCCGTGCACTATCCGCTGGAAGCTCCGGCCGAGGGCCGCTGGATGGGTCTTTCTGAAATCCAGATCGACGGTGACTGGGCCTATTTCATCGAGCGTGACAACGGCACGGGTGACGCCGCACAGGTGAAACACCTGACCCGCGTGCCGCTGGCGCAACTGCAACCCGCCCCGCTGGGGAGTGACCTGCCGGTGGTGACGAAAGAGCTGGTGCGGGATCTCAAACCCGATCTGGCGCAGTGGAATGGCTATACCGCCGAAAAGGTCGAGGGCTTTGCCATCGACGCTACCGGCAGCGGCTGGCTGGTGACCGACAATGACGGCGTGGACGACAGTTCGGGCGAAACCTTCCTGTGGTCCGTCGGCGCGCTGCGCTGATCGCCTGACTGTTGCGCAATCTGCCCCCGGTCCTTTGGCCGGGGGTATTCTTTTGAAGCCGAACCGTTTTGAGGGCTTGACCTGAGCCGCGTGCTCGGTGCTGATCCAAAGGGTCGCACCCAAATAAGAATCTCTGCCGAAAGATAACATGCGAATGGTTTCCAGCTTGCGCTCCCGCTTTCTTGCCCTGATCGTGCTGCCGCTTCTGGCGGCTTGTGCCGCCCCCGCCGCCCAGCAGCCCGCGCCGCAGGAAGCCCCGCCCGGCTACGGCGCCATGGTGGACGAGGGGATCACCATTCCGGCGGTGAAGCCGAACCAGTTCATCGGCTCTCCCCCGCGCGAGGATGTGGCCTATAACGGCCCCGAGGCGCCGGGCACCATCGTGGTCGATGCTTTTGCCCGGAAGCTGTATCTGGTCGAGCAGGGTGGGATGGCGCGGCGCTATTCCATCGCCGTTGGCCGCGCTGGTCTGGGGTTCCGGGGCAATGCGACGGTGAACCGCAAGCAGAAATGGCCGTCCTGGACGCCGACTGCGAACATGATCCGCACGATGCCGGAATTCTATGCCGAATATGCGGGCGGTTTGCCGGGCGGTCTGGAAAATCCGCTGGGATCGCGCGCGCTCTATCTCTATCGCGGTGGCCGGGACACCTATTTCCGTATCCACGGCACCATCGACAACCGCTCCATCGGGCGGGCCACTTCGGCGGGCTGCATCCGGCTGTTCAATCAGGACATCATCGACCTCTATGACCGCATCCCACTGGGGACCACCGTCAAGTCGCGCTCGCGCGAGGAATCGGAGCGGCTGGAAGGCAAGTTCATGGAAGATGAATGGGGCCTTCTGATCCCCTATGACGCCAGCCGCCTTGAGGAAATCGCCGCCAAACGCGCGATCAACGAGAAGAAGCTGGAGGAACAGATCGCCCGCGAAGCCGCCGAAGCCGCCGCCGAACATCAGGCTGGCACGCTGGGCCAGTAAGCGCGGCGCCGAGTTGGGAAAGGGCGGCCTGCGAAGGCCGCCCTTTTGCTTTGCGGATGACCGCTTCATGGTTGGCGCGGGTTCGCCCCGCGTCCTGCGTTCCGGCCACGCCTGGCAGATGCGAAGCTACGTTGTCCGGTTGTCAAGGCTGACCGTCTCGTTTCCATCTGGCACGGGCCGGAAATGGCGCTGCGGAAAATTTCCATCCAGAAATCGACGTTGCGCCTGTAGGGGTATCTTACCTTTGTCAGTGAAAGGTGTTGGGGTGCATCTCCTCTAAGGGTATGAAACCACAGAAGAAACTGCCCATTGTGCCGAAAAGTGCTTTGGCAGTGACGTGATAGAGACCGCGAAATTGGACCGTTTTGCATAACATCGAGCCATCACATGGATAACATCCACCGATCATCCGGCCAACATTGGGCAACAGGCAGATAACACACACAAAAATTGCAGGTCCACGCCGAGGCCGCTGTGTCAAACTCGAACGTCAGGTCTAGTGAGAGGCCCAAAACAGAGGATCAAGGTCTGACCGAAACGCCAAACCTTAGCTCCTGTGGTCAGACCTGAAAAAAAGCCAATAAATGCTGGATTCTTTGGTTGCGTGACAGGCCTCCGCCACCGCAGCAAGGTCTGACCGAGCTAAACGTCAGGATCGGCGCTCATCGTGGCAATCCTGACGCATTCCGCCTCTTTCTTCTACCACCAGCCAAATCATGAGGAAATTGTCCAGTCTGGATGCCTGCTTATCGCCATCCTTCGAGACATGCATCGATAGTCGCAGCCGCAGTGATCGCTGCTGCAGCCGTCAAGAGGTAAAGGTTTCAGTTCGTCATGCGATACCCACCGACCACGCATGGCGGATGCTCCATTGCAGCATCCATCATCGGCGACAAAACTGATGAACGGCAGCATTTGGCTGGTGTCGCGCATCTTGGCAAGCCGATCCGGCCAATATGTGTAGCGGCGTACCAGCTTTGGCAGAACGGCGTAAAGGCTTTGGCAGGAAAATTTTTCGCTCGAACGTAAAAAGCGCCGCCGTGTATGACACAGGGCGGCGCTTTGGATTGCGTCAGGAACTGGTGTCAGGCGAGGCCGAAATGAACAAGCACCTGCGCAGCTTCTTCAACGTCAGGCACCCGGATTGATCCGTTCTTCGAGATCGTGCCCGAGATCGCCGCCCGCGTGGTGCCCGCCAAGAGCCGTGAGGCCGGGAACACCGCCACCCACAAGCGGTTCACTGGGGGTGAGCTGGTGATGACCGGGGCCAATGCCGCATCCTCGCTCCGCTCGACCCCGGCGCGGTTCCTTGTCATGGACGAAATCGATGTATCGACCCAGCGGAATCTGCTCAGGTTAAGCTGCTAATCTGAATGCCTCGGCCGGCGTGCGCATGGCAAGCGCCTGATGAGGGCGGCGGTTGTTGTAGAAGCTGATCCAGTCGCCGATAGCCCGGGTTGCGTGCTGGCCGCTGCGCCCGCCCGGCACGATCCATTCGGAGTCGCCCGCGATAGCTTTCAGCTTGGCCAAGATGGCAAGGCTCTGCCGGGTCAGGGGAACGATGTGGTCGCGGCCCATCTTCATGCGGGTGCCGGGGATGCGCCACACGTCGCCGTCAACCTCGGACCACTTCCCGAACCGCAGTTCGTTGGTCCTTACGAAGGTGTGGATCACAAATTCGATGGCATGGCGCGTCTGCGGTTCACCGTCATAACGGGCCAACTTCCAGAGGAAGCCCGACAGTTCCCCGGCTTCGATCCGGGCCATGTGCTTCACGCGGGGCGTGGGGCGAAGCGCGCCGCGCAGGTCTGCTGCGGGATCGCGGGATGCCCTGCCGGTGGCAATCGCGTAGCGCATGATGGCCCCTGTAGTCATGCGGATGCGTCCCGCCACGTCCGGGGCGCGGTCCTCCACGGGGCGCAGCATGGCGAGAATCTGCGGGGCGGTCACTTCGGCCACGGCAGTTGAGCCAATCGCCTTGAACACGTCCCGTTCAAAGCGTGACAAGATGCGGGCGCTGTGGGCGGGCGACCACGTTGCCGACTGAGCCTTGATCCATTCCCGCGCCACGGCTTCGAACGTATCCCCGACAGGGGCGGTCAGTGCGGCCTTGGCATTGGCTCCAGGGTCGCGTCCTTCGGCCAGTGCCCGCTTGGCCTTGTCGCGCAGGGCGCGGGCATCGGCCAGCTTCACATCGGGGTAGGCCCCGAAGGACAGCATCTTTTCCTTGCCTTCGAACCTATACCGCATTCTCCACAGCCTGCCGCCCGATGACGAGACGAATAGAAGCAGACCGCCACCATCGGGCAATTTCCGTGGTTTTCCAGAGGGATCGGGCTTTGTGTAGGGGGGTAGTGACTCTGGCAAACGGTCACAGAAATCGATAGATCACCATAAGCCTTTGAAAACATCACGTAATGATGGGAACTAGGCGTTGCTCATGACGATGGAGTGATGAAATCAGGCGGGTGAAAATGAGCGATACGGGGCTGATGACCGCGCATATGATCGACATCTATCCTGCATCCGGTCGACATTTCCGCGCAACGGGTAACATCATGAACTGAAATGCCTTTCCGATAATATATGCGGGGAAGTTCCGTCACTTTGGCCACTGTAACGCATGTGGCCCGTTGCGGCGAACAGTGACCGCCGGTCACTGTTTCGACCAATCAGCCAGAACACTGTGGTAACTCCAATGAAATAAGGCCCCAGTGCGGAAAGATATCCGGTCTGGGGCCTCGCGCTAACAGTGACCAGAAAATTGGCCTGTTACGCGTCAGGATTCGTCATTGAGCTGACCGATCAGGCCGCATCCTGACAGTCGGAAATCAGCAGTTCCGCTCGGCCCCCGCGCGCGTTGCCACCGCCTGCGATGGTGTAGGTCGTCGTCACCTCGTCGAGCTTTGCCCAGGCGAAGGTTTCGCGGATCTCGGGCACATCGTTGATCGACATCAGGAACCGCCCCTGAATGCCGCGCAGCTGGTCGGAGAGGCGCTGGAAATCCGCCCTGGCGAAGATCGCCTTGCCGTAGTCATCCTCGCAGCCCCAGTAGGGCGGGTCGAGATAGAACAGCGTGTCCGGGCTGTCATAGCGCGGGATGAAATCGGCCCAGTCGAGGCACTCGATCACCACGCCGGAAAGGCGGGTGTGCAGATCCTCGAGCATCGGCTCCAATGTCGTCAGGTTGAACCGGCCCGGCCTGCCTTTGCTGACGCCGAAGTTGCGGCCGGACACCTTGCCGCCGAAGGCCGTGCGCTGGAGATACAGGAAGCGTGCGGCGCGCTCGAGATCGGTGAGCGTTTCCGGGTCCACCCGCACCAGTCGTTCAAATTCGGCGCGTGTGGTCAGGCCGAATTTCAGGACATCGAGGAACTGGACGTAGTGCCGCTGGAGGATGCGGAACAGGTTGGCGATGTCGCGCGAGCGGTCGTTGATCACCTCGGCGCGCGGTCGGGTCGAGCGACGCAGGAAGATGCCACCCATGCCAACGAATGGCTCGGCATAGGTGGTGCAGTCCATGGCGTCGATCTGGGCGCAGATGCGCTTCGCGAGATTACGCTTGCCGCCCAGCCAAGGGGCAACAGGGGAAATCGGGGTGACGTGCGTCATGTTCTCTCCGGTAAAAAGAGTGAGAACTTAACGCGAACAAACGTGGGTGTCACCCAGACCAGCTACCTCCTGACGCGCTTTAATCTCTCGGTGCTGTAGTCGCAGTGGCAGACATACTGATCACAGGCAGAAAGCGGCAAGGGAGCTAGATCAGTGGCTTTCAGGGCCATTCCAGACAGTGCCCTTGCCTCACGACAGCAGGTTTCGGTGACGCTCAGTTTCGGGATGAAAGCGCCCTCCCCCCCGTCCTCGATCAACTCCCGAATTTGACCGATGCGATGAAGTGACTGGAAGTGCTTTATGACTGGTCCGACTAGAGCGTGTATGTGGCGGCCTTCAATCCGATCCTGAACATCGGCTGGTATGTATTTCCCGCCCAAGGTTTGCGTCACAAGCCACGCCACATCTAAGGGGCTGAAATCATGCTCCCATCGACAACTTGCGATCACTTCCAGAATGCGCGGCATGATGTCGATAGAAGTGCCGCGACCGATGACGTCAACCAAAATGGCCTGATCGTCGCTCATGGTGTCCTACAGAAATAGACGACCCGCCCTACGACACGCAGGTCGTCGACGGCATCTGGGCCGAAGGTTTCAACCGGGTAACCTTCATCCACGTTGTCAGAAACCAGCTCGAGGCGGCCGTCCATACGCCAGCGGGCGCGTTTCACCAGCAGCTGATCGCCGACGTTGAAGACATAGATGCAGCCATGGGCCACGTCGCGCTGGCTGTGATCGACGACCAGGATCGAACCGTCCGGGATGGTCGGTTTCATGCTGGTTCCGCGCGCGAAGATGATCGAGCACTTTTCCGGGTTGCCACCACGGTCACGCAGAAAGCCTCTGTCGAATGCGATCACGTTGTTGGCGCACTCTGATGTCGGGATCGCACCATGGCCAGCAGAGGCATGGACATCCGCGAACAGAGGCAGCCGAATGAAGTTCGGCTGGTCAAGTTCTTCTGCCGGTGCCTCAGCAACGGGGCGCTGGGATGAGCGAGCATCTGCTGCCGCCGACATTCTCTCCAAGACGGCATGCAGCCTAGATGAAGCAAGGGGAGATCGTCCAAACGCGATTAGGTCCAGACCAACCTCGGCGGCGGAAGCAATTTTTGCCGCGTTGGTAAAGGACGCCGTGGAAGTTCTGGCGGCATACTTGCTGAGAGTTCCAACGGGTATCCCAGTTTTGTCAGCCATGCTTGTAACGCCGCCACCAGCGGTGATGGCCTCGGCAATGCGCGCACGCAATCCAGCTTCGTCATCCAAATTTGGACGATCTTCCATATTTGAGTTGATACCGCCCATATATGGGTGTATCCCTATCTTGTGTCCCGGCCTTGCGGTCGCGACCGTTGTTCCGAACCACTCAGAAAAAAGCGGGTGTTTGCGGCACCCGCCTCTCACTGGAGGTAACCCATATGACCCATCGCCCCGAACCGGCGCTGGACTGGCCCGGCATTGTCGCCGAAGTCCATCGTCAAGGCATGACCCTGACCGAGCTTGCGAAGCGCAACGGGCTGCCCGTCAATGCCTGCCGCAAGATCTCGTCCCAAGGCCACTACAAGGCGCAGCAGGTGCTTGCGGAGTTCCTCGGCTACAAACCCGAGCAGCTCTGGCCGACCCGTTACCCCAAGGGGAAACCTCGCATTCTCGATACCGCGAAATTCCCGCCGGTGGCGAGTCAAAAAGCGGATGCCGCCGCTGACAAGAAGGCGGCTGCGTGATGCGCCTGCTGTCAAACCTTCTGCCCGATCCTGACAGGCTCGGCGATGCCATCGGGGCCTTCGGGCTGCTGCTGGCGGTCGTTGCGGGATGCTGGATCGGCGAGGGCCTGGGGGTGTGGCGGTGATGTGGTGGATGATAGCCATCTATGTCCTCGGGGGCGGGGTGACGCTGGGCTTCCTCGCGGCGCTGGTCGCGTCCGACGGGTCGCGCGGGACGCCATGGCTCTTGCTTGCCGTGCTCGTCTGGCCGGTGTTCTGGGTTGCGGCCCTGTCGGTGGGGCTGTGGAAGGGGATCATCAAATGAACCTCTGGGACGCGATCTGCATCCATGCCGTCTACCACGACTGGAATCCTATCCGGCTCATCCTGCGTGACCGCTGGGTGATCCGCGTCTTCAAGACCTACGGGTTGACCTACCCCGGCTGGCGGGCGCTGCGTTCGTGACGCGCCCGCCAGCCCCAGAAGCCTTAATCATGCAGGCCAGCTATGACCGAAATACATGAGAATTTTGTTCCTGCGGCATTCATTCGGGCGGTGCTCGATCGCAGGAGTGAGGAGCGAAAGCTCAGGCTTTCAACTCTTACTCAGAACGCCGATCCATTCACGCAGAGCATCGGCCGTGTGAGGGTTGGTGTGGGTGTCTGCGACGCTCACCGTCAGGGCGATGATGTCCTCCCGGTGCCGCTTCAGGGTGTCATCGGTGATGATGATGCAGGCATGCAGCACATTGGACAGGGCGTCGAGGCGCCCCTCCAGATTGGCAATCCGTGCATGGAGCTGGGCCACTTCGTTAGTGTTCGGCATTGCGGTGATCCTTTTTCTGATCGCGATGTTGATGCTGCCGGGCGGTCCGACCTGCGCGGCAGCATGAAGATGCCCTGAAACCGCACAAAGAAAAGCTGGACGTGAGGTCCGGCCACAAACTCCAGAAATACAGGTTTAGAATGCCTAAGCTGCTAGAGCTTCCGCTCACCTCGATTGAGGTGGGCACTGACCGCGCACGCGACTTTGATCCCGACTGGGCTGCCGGCCTTGCCGGGATCATCGCGGCGCAGGGTCTGAAACACCCGATCACCGTTCGCGTTGTCGACGGGATCAATCGCCTGGTCGCCGGGCGATACCGGCTGGAGGCGGCGCGTATCCTCGGATGGGAGGCGATCCCCTGCATCCTGTCCGAGGCTGACAGCGACGATGCGGCCCGGCTGGAAGAGGTGATGGAGAACCTCGGCCGCGCCGAACTGATCGCGCTGGATCGCTGCCATCACCTTTACGAGCTGAAGGTGGTCTGGGAGCGGATGTATCCGCAGGCGAAGCACGGTGGGGATCACGGTAATCAGTATACGGGTGGCAAGAGCCAAAGTTTGGCTCTTGCCTCTGAGGTGCCCGAAGTCTTCGGTTTTGCCAAGGCGAATGCTGAAAGGATTGGCCTTGGCGTGAGCGCCATCAAGATGGCCGTCAAGATCTGGAAGGGCCTTTCCCCTGCCAGCCGGGCCGCGCTGGTTGGCACCGATCTCGCCACCAAGCAGACCGAGCTGAAGGCGCTGTCAGAAGAGAAAGCCTCCGTGCAGGCGAAGATCCTCGACCTGATCCATGGCGATGAACATGCCCAGATCCAGAATGTCGCCGGGGCTTTGGCTTTCCTGGCCGGTGGCATTCAGCCGACCGGCGACGAAATTCGCCTGCAGGCGTTGCGCAAAAGTGTTTCCGCCCTCCCGGATCCGGTGTTCGACCGGCTGATCGCCGAGAATGCCGACCGAACCATCGCAGCCCTCAAGCGCCTCGGTCGCATCTGATGGCAAAACATCGCGACCCTCTGACCAAGGATTTGTTCGAATGGACCCCTCCCAAGGTTTCCGTCGGCTATTCCGCTGAGGTCACGGGTCGCGGCCCCCTTGATAATCGTATCGCCCGGATCATCGGTCAGGCGCTGCGCGATGCCCGTGATGACGGTCTCAGCCGGGCCGAGGTCGCACGCCAGATGACGCTGTATCTGCGCCGGACGATCTCGGAGGCGATGCTCAACAAATGGTCCTCGGAAGGGTCTGAGGATCACCGCATCCCGCTCGACGCCTTCATCGCCCTTGTCCATGCCACCGATGCCCGTGAGCTCCTCGGCTTTGTGCCCGGTGAGTTCGGGATGACGGTGATCGAGTCGGAGTATGCCGGAATGATCAAACTTCACCTGATCCGCGAGAAGAAACAGCAGCTGGAAGCCCAGGAGCAGGCGCTGGAGCGTGAACTCATGTCCAAAGGGAGGTCCCGTCGGTGAACGATATGCCCTTCTCAGCTACGCAGGAATATTACACTGCCGCCGAACTGGCCGACATTGCCCGTGATCGCGGTATTTCCACCTTCCCGGCAACGAAGAGCGGCGCGATCCGCTGGATTCGGGCGAAAGGTTGGAACGTCTCACATTTAAGCCGTAAACGCGCTGATCGTGGTGGTGGACTGGAATACCATTTCACGCTGCTGCCTGACTGCCTGCGCAACGCCATCGACGCCCGTGACCTGCGGCTTTCGGTCATGAGCCGCATGCAGTCCGAGGCACTGGCTGATCAGCGCAAACTGGATGCGATCCGGGCGTCGTCTTTACCGGCCCGCCCTCGCCGCGTCATGGAGGCCAGAAATGAGGTTCTGCTCGCCATTGATGGTTTCTCGGTGGCGAGGGGTGAACGCAGATCCTGGGCCGTCGCACGTTTCCTTGAGGCTGTTGAGGCCTATCTTGCCCGTCAGGAAATTGAGGCGCGGCGTGATGGTGGTCAGACCCTGACGCCCAGGGAGGCGGAAAGCCTTGCCCGTCCGCTATTTCTGACATTGGCAGGCGGGTTTCATCTGCCCCCTGAGACACTGATCATCGCCAATGATCGTCCAAAGGGCGATGTTCGCGTCTCTGATCGCACGATTTACAGGTGGTTCAAGGCCCGCGATGAACGCGGTGTGATCGCGCTCGCGCCGATCCCGCCAAAGGCCGCGCAACCCATTCCTCCAGCCTTCAAGGACTTCATTCGGCACTATGCCCTTCCGGGCAAACCGACGATCACCGAGGCTTACCGAGCCTACAAGAAAGAGTGCGAGGAACGGGCCGGAGCGCAGCCCATGACACTGACGCTTGCGCAGGTGAAGTACATCGTAGCCGAGAAGCTGAACCCGATTGAGAAGATGGTCGGGCGCGAAGGGATTCTGACGCTGCGGTCTCGTCTGGCCTATGTCACCCGCACCACCGACGACATGCTCCCCGGCGTGATCTACACCTCGGACGGCAAGACCTTTGCGGCCGAAATCGCGGATCCTGACACGGATCGCCCGATCCGGCCCGAAATCACCTCGGTCCTCGATATTGTCACGCGCAAGATGGTTGGCATCTCGCTGGCTCGCTCTGAAAACCAGCGGTCGGTTGCTGAGGCCCTGCGCAACTCATGCATTTCGCATGGGATCTGCGCCATCTTCTATACCGACCGGGGGCCAGGCTACCGAAATGACGCGATGGACGCCGATGTCAGTGGCCTCATGGCGCGCCTCAGCATCACGAAAATGCATGCCGCACCCTATGGATCGCAGGCCAAGGGCCGGATCGAGCGCCCAAACGGGACGGTATGGGACAGGCTCGCCAAGCGCTTCCCGACCTACATCGGCGCCGACATGGACAAAGAGGCCGGGCAGAAGATCCACAAACGCACCCGTCGCGAGCTGAAGGAATTTGGCAAGTCCCGCCACCTCCCCAGCTGGGAGGAGTTTGTTTCGGCGGCCTGGGCGATGGTCGAGGAGTACAACAACGAGCCCCATCGCGGACTGCCGAAATTTGAGGACCCGGAGACCGGCAAGAAACGACATATGACCCCAAATGAGGCGTGGGCGGCGCATGTCGCCAATGGCTGGGAGCCGGTACCTGTCGATCCTGACGAGGCGGATGATCTGTTCCGACCTTATGAGACCCGCACCACCCGCCGTTCGCAAGTGCAGTGGAATACTAATGAGTATTTCCATCCCGCGTTGCAGAGCTATCACGGCGAGGAGGTCATGGTCGGCTATGACTACCATCAGGCCGACAAGGTCTGGGTGCGTGAGTTCGACCGCGAGAGCGGCCAGCCGGGCAAGCTGATCTGCGTCGCCATCTTTGGCGGCAATCGTCAGCGCTATGTGCCGCTGACCTATGAGCAGAAGGCGGTCGAGAAGCGGGCTGCAGGTCGTCTGCGCCGTGTCGAGGCCAAACGGGACGCCATCGAGGCCGAGCGCGATGCCCTGCTGATGATCGACCACCAGCCCATGCCGGTTGCGGATTTCATCGACGTGGCATCGCAGCATGAAGCTCAGCCGGTCGCGCTGGCGGTGGATAATTCCGATGCCGCGCCCGCCCCTGCACAGCCCAAGCGCCGTGTGTTTGCCACCGATGCCGACCTTGCGGCTTGGGCCTTGAAACATCCCGAAGAACTAACCGCCGGGCAGATTGATCTGCTTCGGGACTGCCTCGCGCGCAGCAATGCGCGGGAGGTGTTCAGACTGTCCGGCATCGACACGGAGGCGCTTAGGAACCTCCTCCGTGCCGCTGCCTAAACCAGAAACGTCAGGAATGAGGAGAGCATAGACGATGCGAGACGTATTTGTCGAGACGCGCAACTATCGGACTTTCATGGAGAAAATGACCCGCGTTGACGAGCGCGGGGCTGAGGAGGCCTGCTTGGTCGTCGTGGACGGCAAGCCCGGCCTCGGTAAAACCGCCACCATGGATCATTGGGTCTCTCAGACCGGCAGCATCTACCTGCGCGCGCAAAGCTGGTGGGAGCACAACGATTTCATCGCTGAGCTGCTGAATGAACTCGGCACGTCCAAGCCGCCGCCCGGCCGCCGTGAGCGTTTTGTGTCGGTAATCAAGGAGCTTAGTGCCTTGGCCGATCAGGCGGCGTTAGAGGACCGTACCTTTTCGATTGTGATCGATGAATGCGACATGATCTCGCGCAAAACAAGTGTGATGGAAACCATCCGGGGCATCTCGGACATCAAATTTTTGCCAACGATCCTCGTTGGGATGGGGACCCTCCGCGATCATCTGAGGCGTTTCCCGCAAATCGAGAGCCGAGCGCCGAACAAAGCCTCCTTCGAGCCCAGTTCGCTCGCGGATGCGACTGCGCTGATCGAGGGTCTCTGCGAGGTGCCGGTTGCGCCTGACCTGATCAATTACGCCTGGCGCAGCGCAAAAGGCTTTTCGCGGGAAATGGTGGAGGCGATTTCCAAGATCGAGCGCTTTGGGCGCCGCATTGAGATCGGTCCGCAGGGCGTGACCATGGCCGACATGGCCGGTCAGGTGCTGATGTCGAACCGCGATACAAAGCAGGACATCATTGTCCCGGTGGGGGCCTGATGCTCGACACCCGCAAACCCGGCGCTGTGCCGACCGCGCTCCTGCACCATCTGCAATCCGGCGTCTGTCTGACGGTGGATCAGATGGCCGAGGCGCTCGGGGTGACGAAGCAACAAGCCATGAACGCCGCCATGAAACTCATGGGTCGCGACTACCTGATCAAGATGTCGGCGGGCTGCTTTCAGCTTTCTGACGTCGGCGTCGCGGCGGCGGCGGCCGGCGCGATCATCACCTCGGGGCCAAAGGGCAAAACCGGCGCGATCCCGGTGCATCGCAACACCTTCCGGCAGCGCGCCTGGGCATCGATCCGCTTCAACGGGCGCTTCACGATCGGCCAGATCGTGCGGGCGGCGGCGCGGCACGACGATCAGAACGCCCGGGAGAATGCCCGGAAATACATCGCGCAGCTGGCGGCGGCGGGTTACGTCCGGGAGCTGTCGAGGCGCGCCCCCGGCACCTGCATGGGCAGTAATGGCTTCAAGCGCTTCATGTTGATCCGTGACACAGGTCGTCGCGCGCCGGTCTACCGCGCCGAATTGCGCGTCATGCACGATTTCAACACCGGGGAGGATGTGCAGTGCAGTCCCCGCTGAACCTTGGCCTCCCGGAACCTGAGTGGATCGGCCTCTGCCGCGCCCAAGTGGCGAAGGGCAAGACGATCAGCCAGGTCGCCCGGGAATGCGGGATGCCCCGATCCTCGCTGTCGATGCTGCTGTCGGGCGACTACCCGGCCCAGAGCCTTGATCTGGTGACCCGCAAGTATGGCCAGCGGGTCGTGCAGATCTACCGGGATGCGGTGATCTGTCCTCACCTGCACCGCACCATCCCCTCGGACGAGTGCCGCGCCCATGCCGAGGCGCCGATGTCCACGTCCCGCCCCGAAAAGCTCCGCCAGTGGCGTGCCTGTCGCCGCTGCCCCCTGAACCCCTTGCCGAAGGAAGCCGATCAATGACCCGCCTCAAGTTTCCCGCGCATTATCGCTCGCCGCATCAACTGACCGATCTGGTCGCTGGCTGGCATGGCATTTCGGCCGAGGATCTGGCAGGCCGTGATCCGATGCCGCGCCTCACGGCCGCCCGTCAGGATTTGATCCTGATCCTGTCGGAGTTCACCGGCCTGACGCAGGACCAGATCGGTGTCGCGCTTGGCGAGCGCGGAGCTTCGACGATCTCCAGCATGTATCGCAACGCCCTCGCGGCGGTCGAAGGCAACCATGAAACCCGTCTGCGGATGCATGGCCTGCGGGGGGCGGCCATGGCCCTTCCCGGAGAGGTCGAGCAGATGCCGGCCGATGACCTGTCGGCCAGCGCCATTGCCCGCGACAACATCGCGCCGGTCAACAGGCCGGTCACGGCCTTCGAACGCATGGCGACCTCGGTCGTCGCCGCAGTCGAGATCCTGCGCACTTCTGACCTTTCGGATGCTGATGCCCGCCATGCGGCTTTCTGCGTCCTCACCCGGCCGCGCACCGCGCCGCCTGTCACCAATGTCATCCCGATGAAAGGAACCGCCTGATGACCCGCGAAACCAATATCGTCCCGTTCGCGATGCCCTCCGGCATCACCGATGTGAACGGCAAGCCCTATATGGCGGATGCCAAGGGCGCCCTCGTGCCGATCGAAGTGATCAAGGCGCAGCATCTTCTCGAGGATGAGACGGTGCGCAAGATCATGGGCTTTGCGCTCGCCCTCTCGTCCCAGATCACCCGTTTCCGGGGGCATACCTTCACCGATCTCGGCGAACTGGATGCCTTGCTGGCGCAGGAGTACGGGCTGACCAAGGGCGGCGCAAAAGGCAACCGCACCTATTCGACCCATGATGGCCTCTTCTCGGTCGAGGTGCGGGTGCAGGATCAGATCGACTTCGGGCCGGAGCTGCAGATCGCCAAGGCGCTCGTCGATGAATGCCTGAACGAGTGGTCGGCGGATGCGCGCCCCGAACTGCGCGCCTTGGTGACCCGCGCCTTCAACACCGACAAGGAAGGCAAGATCAACCGCTCCGAAATCTTCACCTTGTTGCGCCTCGATGTCGAGGACGCGCGCTGGAAGGAAGCCATGCGCGCCGTGAAGGAGGCGATGCGGATCGTCGGCTCGAAATCCTACCTGCGCTTCAGGATGCGGCAGGCTTTTGACGCGCCCTGGCAAACGGTCACCATCGATCTGGCGGCAGCGTGATGCTCATTCCGTTTCATACCGTTGCCGGGGCGGTAGATCTGGCCGACATCGGACCGGAGTGCTTTTCGGCCTTCGCCATCGCGGACACGCTGGCAAAGATCAATCGTTATAACGGGCGCACGCCGCGCCCGTGGTCTGTCGCGTCTCACAGCCTGCTGGTCGAAGCCTTGTGCCCGCATGTCGACATGAAGGGCTGGGCCCTGCTGCACGATGCGCATGAGAGCATCATCGGCGATATCACCAGCCCGGCTGTCGAGTTTCTGTGTCTGACCAGTGGCGGTCAGGCTGTCCGCGCGGCGATCAATGCTGCGAAGGGCAAGCTCGACCGGATCATCGGCACTGCATGGGAATGCCCGCCACGCTCGCATTCTCTGGAAGTCCGGCGCGCCGACTGGGTGGCACTTCAGGCGGAATACACTGTGTTCTTCAACCAGCCGGCCGATTTCCTGACGGATGAGGAAGTCGAGGACGTCCAGCGCGCCTGCGATCTGATCCCTGAAATCCCTGCGTCATGGGTTGCATCCCGCGATGCCTGGATCGCGCGAGCCGAAGAGCTCGCATCCATGGGGCTGCTGAAGCTGCCCCGTCCTGCAACCAGCTAAAACAAGGAAAACACCATGTCGAACGTACTCCCCAAGAATGACCTCATTGCCTTCGTTGCAAACGAGGCCAGTGTCACCAAAGCCCAGGCGCAAGCCGTCCTGGACGCGCTCGGATCGGTGATCCGCACCAATACCGCCAGTGGCTACATCGTCCCGCTGCCCGGCCTCGGCCGCTTCTCGGAGAAGGAGCGTGCCGCGCGCACCGGGCGCAACCCGCGCACCGGGGCCGATGTGGAGATCGCCGCTGCCCGTGTCCTGACCTTCAAAGCGTCGAAGCTGTCGAAATCCTGATGCGAAACCGCATCCGGGGCGGCGTGTGCCCCGGGTGCCGGTCGGCCGGGCGTGGTGGCCCGGTCCTGATGATGCAGCCGGAGAGTGTCATGACGATCACGCTACGAGACCGGCCTGATGGACAGGTCGAACTGGTGGTCCAGAAGCCCGTTGTGGTCGGTGTACTTGCCGATCGGGATCTGGCCGAACGCTTTGTCGCATTCCTGACAGGCGAAGATGATGCTGAGCAAGCCGAGCTGGTCCTGGGATCGGTCACTGCGCCCGATGATGGCGTCGAGAGGATCGACCTGGAGCAGATCGCAGAGGAACTGGCGCCGACTGGGCCTGCGCGGAAAGCCTCCAGCCGGTCGCGCAAGGCGCAATTGCCTGTGGTGGTCGAAAAGCCGAAGGCGCCTGCGTTGCTGCCTGTCGTGCGTCCGGCCTTGACCGATGCGCAGCTGGATGAGGCATTCGGGCTGCTGGGGGGGGGCGAGAAGCTCTCTGCCGTAGCCATCCGCTTCGGGGTGCCGATGTCGCAACTGCGCGGCTATTGGGCACAGCACCGCAAGCAGATGCAGCGGCACCTCGCCGATGGTGGCCAACAGCCCTGCTCCCTCTGCCAGAAGCCGTTCACGCCTTCGATTTCCCGCCCCGATACCTGCGCGCGGTGCAGCCATGAATAGCATCCAGATCATCAACATCGCCAAGGGCCAGCTCGGCATGGTCGAGGATGATTATCGCGCGATGTTGGTTCGGGTGACCGGGCAGGCATCGCTGCGTCAGATGTCGGAGCGTCAGCGCATCGATGTCCTCGATCACATGAAGAAGATGGGCTTCCGGGTACAGTCGGGTGGCAAGCGCGTGCCCTCGGATGTGCCGGGCTACATCAAGAAGCTTTATGCGGTCTGGCTGAACTGCCACAAGCTGGGCGTCATCGAAGACAAGTCGAATGCCGCCCTTCGCGCCTTTTGCAAGCGCCAACTGGCCCGCAACTCCCCGAATGTCGTCATCGACCCGGATCTGCTCACCTATGTGCAGGCGTCCATCGTCATCGAAACGCTGAAGAAGATGGAAGCCCGCGGCCGGAAGCTGCGTGAGGGGCAATCCTGATGGCGATGCGGGTCATCAAGGCTTCCGGTGGCGATGTGCGTCGCGCCTGGTGCGATAGCGAGATGACGCTGTCCCAGGCGGCGGCTGCGGTCGGCATGTCGATCGACGCCTTGCAGGACCGGGCGGCGGCGCTCGGCCTGCCTCCCCGGCGCACGGGGCGGCGCGAGGTGATCCGGCCGCATCAGGAGGTCGAGTTCTCGAGGATGTGGGCCGCCGGGATCGCTGCCCGCGAGATCGGCGAGCATTTCGCGTGTTCGTATTTTGCGGTGGTCAATACCGCCACCCGCCTCGGGCTACCCATGCGCGGGGCAGGCTTTCGGCCGAAGCTGAGCCTTGCCATCTGGCGCGAGATCGAAATGGCCCGCGCCATGAAGGATTTTGCGGCGCGCGAGAACCGTGCGCTGAAAGGGCTTGCCGAATGAGCCACCTGCCCGCCCGCATCGACGATCTCCCCATGTCCCTCGTGGATGTGGCGGAGACGCTCGGCCTGCGGGTGGTGCTTTCCCTCATCCAGAATTTCGGCGGCTGTGATCTGCGCTTCCCGGTTCGGCCGGGGCCGGACCATCCGGTCATCAAGGCCCTTGGTGAAACCGACGGTTATGCGCTATGTCATTTCCTCAATGGCGAGAAGCTCTATGTGCCCCATGCCCGCCGCCCCCGCTCGGTGCTGGCTGATGTGAAGCGGATGGAGGCGCGGGGCATGGATCGCGGTGCGATTGCCCGTGCCCTCGGTGTGTCACAGCGCCATGTTCGACGCATGTCGAACCGCAGTGGCGACGACCGCCAACCCGATCTTTTCGACTGATCTGCTGTCGGACCTGATGTCCGGCCACCCTGCCTGCAACCGCAAGGCATACCGGCTTGGAACCATTCCCAAAAGGTACCGGCCCGTGTCCTACACTTTCCGCAAACCCGCCCGCCCCGTTTCCCGCATCTTCGTGCATTGCTCGGCATCCGACCGGCCGGAACATGACAGCGCAGCGGTGATCGACCGCTGGCATCGTGAAAAAGGCTGGGCTGGCATCGGCTATCACTTCTTCATCCGCAAGGATGGCACCCTTGAGACTGGTCGCGATCTGGAGAAGATCCCGGCGGCTCAGGAAGGAAACAACACTGGCACCATTGCCATCTGCCTCCATGGCCTCGACATCGACAAGTTCACCGAAGCGCAGTTTTCGACCCTGCGTGGCCTCTGCCTTGATATCGACGAGGCATATCGTGGCACCGTGACGTTTCATGGCCACCGGGAGGTCGCCCGCAAGGAGTGCCCCGTCTTCGATTACAAGGCCGTCCTGCGGCTGGATGCGCGTGGTGGTCTGGGCGATCTGGCTGGCGCCGCTGACATGATCCGTCAGGATCTGCCGCCCGCCCTTAGTGATCTGGAAGTCCTGCCGAACCGCATCACCACCTTGCGCCTCGGAGATCGCGGCGATCTGGTGCGTGGTCTTCAGGTCATGCTGGAGTCAATCGGTTACTTCCCCGGGGCGGTGGACAGCATCTTCGGGGCGCGCACCCGGGCGGCGGTGCTGGCCTTCCAGGCGGATAATCACCTCGTCGCCGATGGCATTGTCGGCCCACTGACGCGCGAAGTGCTTGGCGCGTCGAAGCCCCGCGAGGTTGCCCCGGCACGCGCGCTGGCAACACTGGCCGATCTGTCGGCCGGGGGCAGCCGCATCGCACAAGCCTCGCTGGTCAATACCCGGATCGGCGCCCTGATCGCGGGCGGTGGCGCCATCACTGCATTCGATCAGATGACCGGGGTGATTTCGCAGGTGACGGGCCAGTCGCAGGCGATCCAGCAGCTGTTCGACGATCACGGCCTTGCGGCTGGCCTCGTCATTCTTGCGGCCGGGGCCTTCGTCGCATGGCAATCGTGGCGGGCTGGACAGGCCCGCGTCGAGGATCACCGCACCGGCAAGACCTCGTAAACGGAAAGTCTCATCGTGTCGGACCTGCCCCAGCACCAAGCGGAACGGCTCGCCCAGGCGCATTTGCGCCTGGACGCGCATGAAAGCCGCCTGACCAAACTCGAAATCCATTCTGCGGGGGAGACCGTGCGCAGCCAGAACATCGAACGCTCTCTGGGCGAGATCCAGTCGGGCATCACCTGGATCACCCGGTTGGTGATCGGTGGCATCATTGCAGGCGCGGTCGCCTTCATTCTCGGGGGTGGTCTCAATGTCGGCTAAGGAAGACCTGAAGCGCAAGGTGCGGTCGGATTACGTCTACCGCCGCATGATGCAATCGACCATTGCCGCCGCTTACAGCATCAGCGAGGCAACGGTCGGCCGCTGGAAAAAGGCAGCAAAGGATGCAGGCGACGACTGGGACAAGGCCCGCACCGCGCATGTGATCGCGGGCGAAGGCATGGAGGCCGTGGTGTCCTCGGTCCTCGAAGACTTCATGATCCAGGCGCAGGCCACGCTGGACGAAATCAAGGACGGCGTGCACACGACCAAGGAAAAGGTCGAGATGCTGGTTTCACTGGCCGATGCGATGACCAAGGTCACCGCCAGCGCCAAGCGCCTTGCGCCGAAGATCTCGGAACTCGGTGTTGCCCAGGACGTGATGGCGAAGCTCCTCGATTTCGTGAAGGAGAACTTCCCGCAGCACGCCCAGGTGATCCTCGAGATCATCGAACCCTTCGGCGAACGTCTGACCGAGATCTACACGACATGAGCGCGCGGCCGAAGCTGAAGGCCGCCGTCAGCCAGAAGGAGTTCCGCAATAAGATCGCGGAAATGGCGGCAGATTTCGCGCGCGAGATCGAGCTGAATGTCGAGGCATTCGCATCTGACCCCGCCGCGAAAGCCGAGCGGGTGCGCCGGGTCAAAGCCTGTGGCGAAGGCGGGTTCCGTTTCTTCATGGAAACCTATCTGCCGCATTATGTGCGCGGTGATGCCAGCCTGTTTCACGAGGCGGTCTTCGCGCGTGTGCCGGAGATCATGGCGGCCGAGAAGGGTGAGCGCGAGATGTTCATTGCTCCGCGCGGGTCGTCAAAATCGACCCACCTTTCCCTCGGCCTGGCCCTCTATCGGATCATCCTGCGCAAGACCCGCTACACGATTGAGGTCTGCGACGTATACGCTCAGGCTGCCCTGTTGATCGAGGCGATCAAGGCGGAACTGACCACCAACCCGCGCCTGCACAGCGATTTCCCCGATGCCTGCGGGCAAGGCCGGGTCTGGCGCGAGGCCGAAATCGTCACCCGTCAGGATATCCGCGTCGAGGGTGTCGGTGCCGGTCAGAAACTGCGCGGCCGTCGCCATGGACCCTACCGGCCTGACACCCTGTTCTTCGACGACATCGAAAACGACGAGGCCGTGCGCTCGCCCGAACAACGCGACAAGCTGGAAAGCTGGATTGCCAAGGCCGCCCTGAAGGTCGGGCCGCCCGATGGTTCGATGCATGTGATCTGGGTCGGAACGGTTCTGCACTGGGATGCGGTCCTGGTCCGCGCATCGAAAAAGCCCATGTGGCGGGTCACCAAGTTTCAGGCGATCATGAAATGGCCTGACCGCATGGACCTCTGGGACCAGTTCGAGGAAATCTACCAGAACGAGGGCAAGGAAGAGGCCATGGCCTTCTACGAACCCCGCCGCGCCGAAATGGATGCGGGCGCCGTTGTCAACTGGCCCTCGGTCCAGCCTTTGGTTTGGCTGATGCTGGAACGCGCCGGTTCCCATGATGCCTTTGCTACCGAATACCAGAACCAGCCGATGAGCGAGGGCAATCCCTTCGCCAAGCTGCATTACTGGACGGCGCGGGTGCGGGAATGGGTGTTCTTTGGTGGGATAGACCCCTCCCTGGGCAAGAACGGCAAGGGGCGCGATCCATCGGCCATCCTGATTGGCGGCTTCGACCGGCTGTCGGGCAAGATGGATGTCGTCGAGGCGTCGATTCGGCGGCGGCTGCCGGACATCATCATTTCTGACACCATTGCGCTTCAGCGCGAATACCGGGCGCTCCTCTGGTTCGTCGAGTCCGTGCAGTTTCAGGAGTTCCTGCGCACCTCCCTGATGGGAGAGGCTGCCCGACAAGGTGTTGGCGTTTCCGCCGTTCCGATCACGCCGATTGGCGACAAGAACCTGCGCATCGAGCGGTTGCAGCCTCCGGTCAAGGCGGGGCTGATCCGCTTCAGCCCGGATCATGTCACTCTGATCGAACAACTCCAGCAATGGCCGAATGCTGCCCATGACGATGGGCCGGACTGCCTCGACATGCTCTGGCAAAACACCCTGTATTACGCAGGCGGCGGTGCGGCGGGTCAGATGCACACCGCGACCGTTGCTTCGGGTGGTGGCGACCGGCTGGGCGGCTATCGGCTTGGAGGGCACAGGTGATGCTTACGGGTAATAGCCGGTTTCGGTTGGGACTTCGCGGGCGGTTAATATTGCAGGTTGAAGAACAGTTCTCCGGCATACGCAACCGTTTTGGCGACCCGCACAGATGGACAGAATGGCGCGATGCCAAAGTCACGGATCTCATGCCGTCGCACCTTCCTGTCATTCTTCCGAAAGAAAAAATGGGTGAGCAATGAGCCGCCGCAAACACAAAGCCCGCCCCAAGGCTCAGCCTGTCGCCCATGCCGAGGCCCCGCGCAAGAACCTGCCCGTCGAAGCGCGGACACTGATTGCCAATGTCCAGAATGACATCACCATTCCCTATTACTCCGGCCTGCTACGGCATGCCGACGATACGCTGATCCAGCAGGGCGGCGGCAAGGGGCTGGCGCTTTACGATGAGATCGAGCGCGACACCCATGCCGGGGCGATGCTGGAAAAGCGGCGCAATGCCCTGATCTCGCGCGCCTGGGAGGTGGAGCCGGGCGGCGACCGACCCATCGACAAGCGGGCGGCCGAGCTGGTCGAGAAATGCTTCAAGGCGCTTCCGTTCGACCAGATCTGCAAGGGCCTGCTGAAGGCGACCCTCAAGGGCTTCGCCGTGGCCGAAGTCGTTTGGAAGCGCGACGGTTCGGAAATCCTGCCTGCGTCCATCGTGATCCATGATCAGCGCCGTTTCGGCTTTGACCGCGACTGGCAGCCCCGGCTCCTGACGCTCTCGAACATGCAGCCCGGTGAGCAGCTGCCCGAGCGCAAGTTCGTGGTCCATCGCTTCGGGGTCGAGGGGAACAACCCCTATGGCCTTGGTCTGGGCAGCCGTCTGTTCTGGGCCGTGCTGTTCAAGCGCGAGGGCATCGCCTTCTGGCTGCACTTCCTCGAGAAGTTCGCAGGGCCGACCGTGGTGGGCAAAACGCCCTACGGCATGCTGACGGAAGAGCAGAACAAGCTCTTGAACACCCTGCTTTCGGTGCGCACCGCCTCGGCCATCACGGCTCCCATCGGGACCGAGATCGAGTTTCTGGAAGCCAGCCGCTCCGGCACCGTGACCTATGAGGAGTTCGTGAGCTACTGGGACCGGCAGATCTCGATCTGTGTCACCGGCGAAACCCTGACCACGCAGGTCGGGGCCAATGGCGGTAATCGCGCTCTGGGCGAGGTCCACCAGGAGCAGCTGGACGTGCTGGCCGACAGTGACGGCGACCTGCTGGCGGATACCCTGCGGTCGCAGCTCTGCCAGTGGATCGTCGATTACAACCTGCCCGGCGCGGCCGTGCCCAGCGTCTGGCGCATCCGGCCGAAGAATGAACAGGCCGAGGCCGGAACCCGCAAGACCAAGGCCGAGGCCGCTAAGGTGCTGGATGAGGCCATCAAGCAGATCGTGAAACAGGCGGCTGCCTTCGAGGATGACGAGGTGGCCCGTGAGTATATCGTCAGTTTCGACATCACCGATGCGCTGTCCGACAAGGCAATCGACGCCCTCGTCGAGGCCCGGCAGGGTTTCGCGGGCACCGATGTGGAACCAGATCCCTTCGTCACCGGCGATCCGGCCATGTTCGCGGCCATCCGGCTCAAAAAAAAACGCTGACCCACCGTCACGTCTGTTTCTCCGAACCCGGCGGGTCGGTTGACCGGATCACCGAACAGGCGCTGGCGGCGGCAGAGGGATATTTCACCAGACGGGTTGCCGCGATCCGGGCGGTGCTTGTGGATGCCGTCGAGGTGTCGCCGCTCGAGGATATCGAGGCGACGATCTCGGCCGGCATCCTGACCCTTGCCGCCAGCTGGACGCCCAATTCCCTCGATGCGATATTGTCCCCGGCGATGGAACTGGCGGCGCTGGAAGGCCGCGAGGCGGTTTTCGCCGAGATGGACGGTCCCGCCTTCGCCGACGAGGCGCTGCCGATCCGTCAGGAATTCCGCGAACAGATCGACTTCCTGACGCAGAAGCGCCTGAAGCCCACGAAGGTCTGGACCGACGCCATGCACGGCGATCATGACCGCGCGTTTGTGGTGGCGGGGGCCACAAACATGGCGATGCTCGAGGAATTCCATGCGGCTGTCATTGATGCGGCGCGCACCTATGATTTCGGCGCCTTCGGCAAGGAGTTCGACCGGATCGTCGACAAATACGGCTGGTCCTACAATGGCGGCCGCAACTGGCGGGTTCGCACGATCTTCGAGACCAATATCCGCACCTCTTACATGGCGGGCCGGCTGCGCCAGATGCGCGACCCGGATCTCGTGAAGATCCGGCCCTACTGGCGCTACCGGCATGCCGACACCCGCGTGCCGATGAACCCGCGCCCGGAGCATGTTGCCTGGAACGGGCTGGTGCTGATGCATGACGATCCGTGGTGGGACACGCATTTCCCGCCGAACGACTGGAAATGCTCCTGCGGCGTCGAAACCCTGTCGCGCGGCGATCTGCGGCGCCTGGGCAAGTCTGGCCCGGATACCGCGCCGGAAATCGTCCGCGCGCCTTTCACCCACAAAGCCAGCGGAGAAACCGTCATGCTGCCCGAGGGGATCGGCTATGGCTGGGACTATCAACCCGGTAACCTCTGGGAGCGTGGTCTGGTGCCGTCCGCTCTGATCGACGAAGGCGGCGGTCTGATCCATGAGGGGCGGCATGCGGCCCAGATCGATCCCCCGGCGCCGTTGCAGGATCTTCTCGACGCGGCCAAGCCGTTTTCTGCCCGGCCACTGCCGGAAGCGGGCCTGTCGGACGAGGATTACGTCCGGGCGTTCCTTCAGCCGTTTGGTGCGGATATCGGTCGCGCGGTTCTCTGGACAGATGCAGCAGGCCATGCTGTCCCGATTTCGGAGGAGTTCTTCCGCGCGCGGGATGGCCGATGGAAGATCGGCAAGCGCGGTCGGGCGCGCCTCGCGCCGCTGATGGCCGAGGCCCTCATCGACCCGGATGAAATCTGGCTCGGCGTTGCGGCGAAGCCAGATCCGCTGGATGCGATGGTTCAGGAACTGCTGGTGGATCGGCGCTACATACGGGTCGATCCTGAACTGGGCATAGTCGTTGTAATGGAGGTCGGGCGGCGCTGGTGGGAGCCGATTACGATCTACGATCCGACCAAGAAGAATGGTCAGCCTGATCCGAAGCTGCTGGACCGCAGGCGCAGTGGAAAATTGCTCTGGAAACGCAAATGACGGCCAGGGCGATCCGACCGTCATGATCGAAGAGCCTACCAGGGCCATCGCCGCCACGTCTCTTCAACCCCAGAAACATAGCCTGAAAGGTGCGAAAATTCAATGACCGGGATCAAGATCACCGTCGAGTTCAGCCAGGACGAGGCCCGCGCCGGTCTGCGCGCCCTGATCGAGCGCATGGAAGACCGGCTGCCGTTCTACAAGTCGGTCGGCGAACGGATGCTGACATCGTCGAGGGACCGTTTCGAGACCGAAACGGCGCCTGACGGATCGCCCTGGCAGAAGCTCAGCCAACGGCGGATCAGGCAGCGGGAGTATCTGAAGTTGACGCCCATCCATATTCTGCGGGCGCGCGGCTATCTCGCCGGATCTCTCAACTATGAGGCCAGCGCGGATCAGGTGGAGGTCGGTTCAGCTGTGGCCTATGCCGCCGCCCACCAGCTGGGCGCCCAGATCGAACAACCGGCCCGCGCGGCCAAGATCTACCGAAAGCGGGAACCAGATGGCCAGATCGGTCGCCGGTTTGTCAGGAAGTCTGAAGCCGATGTCGTCACCGATGTCACGATCCCGGGGCGCAAGATCAGCATCCCGGCGCGGCCGTTCCTTGGCCTGACCTCGGATGATGAAATGGGCATCCGCGAAGACGCCGAAGACTGGCTGATCCGGTGAATTTTTCGACCCGCGCAAAGCGGCCCGCAGGGCGGTTTGACCGATCTCCGGGCGCAACGGCCCGCGCAAGAGGCGTCACCCCCGTCAGCCCCCCGTCAGGATCGCTCTGCGGGCGTCTTTTGCGGGGATCGCCGGTTCTGGATTGATCGGCGGGCCGTTCGGCCCCATGATGACCCCGCTTTGCCATCGTGACCTGTCGGACCTCGGGTCCGGCCACATGGCGTTTCGCGCCCTGTCATGTTGCCCGGAGTTTCACCCGGATGCACCATGACCGACACGCCTCTCACCGCCCGCATCGAGGTTTTCCGCCCCGGCACATTCCGGCCGATGGAGGGCGACCCGATCACCTATTCGGCCGCCGACCTGCGTGCCATCGCCGATGCATATGACCCGGCGACGGCCCCGGCGCCGGTTGTCGTCGGGCATCCCTCGACCGATGCCCCGGCCTATGGCTGGGTCCAGAGCTTCGAATATGCCGACGACCGGCTGTTCGCCAATCTCCACGAAATCGACCCCGTCTTTGCCGATATGGTGAAGGCCGGGCGGTTCAAGAAAGTGTCGATGGCGTATTTCTCGCCGTCGCAGCCGCACAACCCGGTGCCGGGCAACTGGTATCCGAAGCATGTCGGGTTCCTTGGTGCAGCCGCCCCGGGCGTGCCGGGCCTGAAGAATGCGGCCTTCTCTGCCGATGCGCCTGCGGCGGCGATCTTCACCGCCCGTTTCGGCGAGCATGGTTTCGAGGAAACGGCCTCGCTTCTGCGCATGGTCCGCGACCTCTTCATCGAAAAGTTCGGTCTGGAAGACGCGGATCGCGCCCTGCCGTCCTATCGGCTGGAATGGCTGGCCGAGACCGAACTTTCCGAAAAGCCCGGCTCTGCCGGTTTCTCCGCCGATGGCATCACGCCGCCGCAACCCCCTGAAAATCCCCAACCGAAAAAGGAGCCCGCTGTGACCCAGCAGCCCGATCCGGCCTTCGCCGCACGCGAGGCCGAGCTTTCCGAGCGCGAAAAGAAGATCGCCGCCCGGGAAGCCGCCGCCGCCCATGACGAACACGTCGCCTTTGCCGAGCGCCTTGTCCAGGAGGGCCGTCTGCTGGCCGCCTCGAAAGACAAGGTGGTTGCCATTTTCGACGTGCTGCCCGGTCATGCCGCCGTCAGTTTCGCCGAAGGCGCCGCGAAGCTGACGCCCGTCGCGGCCCTGCGCGAGGTGCTGGAGGCGCAGCCGAAGGTGGTGTCGTTCGGCGCCATGGACCTGGGCGATGATCCGGCCACCGAACGGGCTGCCGAATTCGCGGCGGATGGTCGGCCGGTCGATCCGGCGGCCCTCGCCGCGCACAACAAAGCGCTCGCCTATCAGCGCAAGCATCCCGGCACCGACTATCTCGACGCCATCAAGGCGGTTTCCTGAGGAGCCACCATGTCCCAGTTCATCGACATCCTGACCGTCACTGTCCCCGTCACCACCGGCCTCTTCGAGGCCTATGACCTTGTCAGCTTCGCGGGCGCGAAGGTCATCACCGAAGATGCGCCCGTCCTTGGCATGGCGAAGCTGCCCAACACCGTGATCGGCGACCCCGCCGCGATCATGGCGATCGGCCTTGGTCGCGCGAAAGCGGTCGGTGCCGTGACCGTCGGCGCGAAGCTGATTTCGGCTGCTGGTGGTGGGGTCAAGGTCGCAGGTGCCACGCCAGCCAACGCTTTCGCCACGGCGCTTTCGGCCGCCGCCGATGGCGAGTTCGTCAACTATCTGATCCGCTGAAGGAACCCCCATGTCCGGTCCCGTAAATACCCGCACCGCAGGTGTCGTCGATCCGATCCTCTCGACGCATGCTCGCGGTTACAAGAATTCGGCCTTCATCCATACCGCGCTGTTCCCGCGCGTGACCGTGCCGAGCCGCAGCGCCAAGGTCATCAAGTTCGGCAAGGATGACTTCCGCCGGTCGCAGACCCGCCGTGCGCCGGGCGCCGATACCGTGCGCGTCCAGTTCGGCTATGGCGCGGACACGGTTTCTCTGACTCAGGATGCACTGGAAGGTGTCGTGCCCTTCGAGATCCAGCAGGAAGCCGCTGGCCTGCCGGGTATCGATATGGCGAAGCTGCATATCAACCGCGTGCTCAAGCGCATTGAGCTCGGCCATGAAATCGACGCTTCGGCCATCGCCCGCAATGCCGCCAACTATGACGCGAACCACAAGCTGGCCCTGACCGGCACGGACCGCTGGTCCAGCCCGACGAGCGCGCCTTTTTCCGATATCGACGAGGCCTCGGACAATGTCCGTCGCTCGATTGGCGTCACGCCCAATACCCTTATCCTGGGGCCCTCGGCAGGTAAGTCGCTGAAACGTCACCCCACGATCCGGGAACAGTTCAAATATACATCGGACCGCTCGATCACTCTCGAGATGCTGGCTCAGGCGTTCGAGCTGGAGCGGGTGATCATGGGCAAGGCGGTATTCCTTCCGGAGGGTTCTGACGACACCGCGATGGCGACGGATATCTGGGGGGACGATGCGATCCTCGCCTACATCCCGCCGGAAGAGGATGCCGAAATGGGTGAGCCTTCCTATGGCTACACCTATGAGCTTTCGGGCTATCCGATGGTCGAGCAACCCTATCCCGACCGTCGCGCGAAGTCGTGGATTTATCCCACCACTTCCGAACGCAAGGTCTACCTCACCGGCCCGGAAAGCGGCTTCCTCTTCCAGAACGCTGGCGCGCCTGCGGCGTAAGGGGGCGGTCATGACCTTTGTAAAATTGGCAGGCCCGGCGAAGATCGACGGCAAATGGCGCAAAGCTGGTGAAACCGTTGAGGTCAGTCCAGATCGCGCACTTGATCTCGATGATCACGGCCTTGTGGCCGACTATCCGACCGATCTGATCGCCGCGCCGGGTGTGGATCTCCGCAAGGTCGATCTTTCCTCGCTGCCTGCGGGCGAAAAGCTGATCACCGTGACCGAAGAGCAGTTCGCGCAGGCCGTCGCCGCCCAGGCGAAGTCTCTGGCCGAGGCTGTCAGCGATGCGGCCGTCGAGGCCGCCTGCGCCGGGATCATCGCCGACCGCGACAAGGCGGTCGAGGGTGTCGAGAATCTCAATCGCCGCGTCGAGGCGCTGGAGGCCGAACTCGAGGCCGAGCGGGTTTCGCATGACGAAACCCGCCAGCAGCTGGCCGAGGCGACGAAGGCCCCGGATCATACCAATATCCCCCCGAGCGAGCCGCCCGCAGAGACCGCCCCGAAAAAGAAGGGCGCAGCGGGCACCACCAAGGGCTGACACGGCCCCGCGCCGGGGGCGGACGCGCCCCCGGCATCCCGCTCACAAGCCAGCAGAGAGCTTTCCATGACCACCATCGTCAAAGTCATTGCCAGCAATGAACGTCCTGTTCGCGTGACGAGGATCTCCCCGACCGCTGCCGCTTCGCATGACGAAGAGCAGGTCAATCCGGGTGAGGTCCGCACTTTCTATGCGCATCAGGGACAGGATCTGCGCATTCACGAAATCCAGCCGGTCGAGGCGCCTGCGGAAGCCGTGACCCATACCGGCCTGCCGGTCGCGGGCTACCGGCCCCAGTCGTCGGTGAACGTTGCGCGCGTCAATGCCGTCAAACAGATGGAAGAGCGTCTCCTGCGGCTGCTCGACGAGCTGAAGGCCGATTCCGAAATCGACCAGCGCTGGCTCCAGATCGGCCGCACATCCATCGAACAGGGGTTCATGGATGTCGTGCGCTCCATCTTCAAGCCGGAGCGTGTGGAGCTGGCCGAATGATCGACGCGCCCGTTTTCCGCAGCGCCCTTCTGTTCGGCGGTATCGCAGCCGCCCTTGCCGCGCTGATCCTCTGGCTGGTGACGCCCTCGGCGCGGTCGATCCTGCATGATCTGGCAACCCCGCCGGTGGGGCGCTGCGCCTCGGCCGGGAACCATGACATGCGCCCGGCCTGCATGGTCAGCCTGCGCGCGACCGCGCTGAACGGCCGTCATCTGTCCGGCGCCACCTGCCACGGCGACCTGGGCGCCCCGGCTGTCAGGATGTTGGGCTGAGCCATGGCGCAAGACCTTTATGATCAGGCCGTCCAGCTGATGATGACCGAGCGCCGGGCCTCTACGTCGTTCCTGCAGCGTCGTTTGTGCATCGGTTACGCCGATGCCTCGCGCCTGATGGACCGCATGCAGGCTGATGGCATCGTCTCGGCGCCGGACATCGCTGGTCGGCGCGAGATCCGCGCGCAGCAGGCACAGGCGGGCGAGAAATGACCTATGCCACGCTGGCAGATCTGGTTGCACGGGCCGGTGATGCCGAGATCAGGCAGATCGCCGACCGTGATCGTGATGGCACTCCCGATCCCGAGGTGATCGCAGCGGCTTTGCAGGGGGCCGACGATACGATCAACGGATATGTCGGCGCCAAATATGATCTGCCGTTTCCGGTTGTTCCCTCGCTGGTGATTACCTGGGCGACGTCCATCGCGCGCTACACGCTGCACCGCAACGGCGCTCCGAAACATGTGCGTGACGATTACGACGATGCAAAGGCTGCGCTGCGGGATGTGCAGGCCGGTCGCATGGCATTGACGGTGGGGGCCAATGATCCCGCGCCGGTCAATCAGACCGGCCAGATCATGGCGGCGCATCCGCCCGAGGTATTCACACCGCAGAAGCTCGCGGGGTGGAAGTGATGCTGTCCGAGATCCTCGCCCGTCTCGAAGCTGTCCTTTTGCCGCTCGGTCGCTGGGCCGCGGTGGAAGTGGCCGAAGATATCGATGCGGTCGCGGATAAGGCCGGTCTGGTCGAGAGCGGGACCGCGATCATCATGCCCTGGCGCGAACGCGCCGGGCCACAACAACTGGCGACCGGCGGCCACCGCCAGCGTGTCGAGGCGCAGTTCCTCGTTGGTGTGGTGCTGCGGGACTACGACCAGAAGATGGGCGGGGACCGCGCGAGCAGCTTCGATGCGCTGAAGGCCGATATGGAGGGCGCGCTCGCTGGCTGGGAACCAGCCAGCTGCGACGAACCCTGCGAACTGATCGGTGGCGAAAGCAGCCCGATCACCAAGGGCGTCAGCATTTACGTCCAGACCTGGGCAACGGCCCGTTTCCTCGAAGGAGTTTGACCATGGAACAGCCCGTCACCGGCGGCAGCTACATCCGCGATCCCGCCACCGGCGTCCTGACCCGCGAAGGCGAAACCGCGCCCGATGCCACCCCGTCCCCCGAAGTCGAGCCGGGAACCCCGGCCGAGCCTGTGAAACCCGTGAAGAAGGTCCGCTGACATGGCGCGTCTGTTTCGCAAGATTGCGATCCTGAACAAGATTGAAACCACCTACGGCGTCAGCGCCGCCCCGGCGGCGGCGAATGCGATCATCGCCAAGAACGTGTCCTTCACCCCGCTGGAGGCCGATGAGGTCCCCCGCGATCTGGTATTGCCGTATCTGGGCAACCAGGGCGTGATCCTGACGGGCCAGCACGCGAAGATCGAATTCGATGTCGAAATGGCGGGTGCGGGTGCCGCCGGTTCCGCGCCGAAATATTCGTCCCTGCTGCGGGCCTGCGGCTTTGCCGAAACGCTGTCTGCCGGGGTCTCTGCCACCTACAGCATCATCGAAACTGGCGTCGAAAGCTCGACCCTCTACTTCGAAATCGACGGGGTGCGGCACATCCTTCTGGGTGCGCGAGGCAACCTCTCGATGAATGTCGCTCCGAAGCAGATCCCGTCCTTCCGGTTTTCCATGACGGGACTGCTGGGCACGATCTCCGACCAGGCGCTGACTGCGGTGTCGATGACTGGCTGGCAAACGCCGGTCGAGGTCTCGTCTGCCAACACTACCCTGTCGCTGCACGGCTGGTCCTCGATCGCTGAACAGCTTTCGGTCGATCTGGGCAACACCGTCACGCCGCGCTTCCTGATCGGCTCGGAGTCGGTGATCATCTCCGATCGCAAGGTGACCGGGCAAGCAGTCGTCGAGGCCACCTCGCTGGCGACCATCGACTGGTTCGCCCGTGCGCGGTCGCGGACCCGGGGCGCGCTGGCGCTCGCTCACGGCACGGCCGCCGGCAACATCGTCGAAGTCAACGGCCCTGCGCTGGAGATTGGCAAGATCACCCAAGGCCAGACCGACGGCATCCTGAACTACACCCTGCCGCTGTCGTTCTGTCCGGTTACCGGGCGCGACGAGCTGTCCATTGTCGTGAAGTGAGGCCCGTCATGCAGTTCAAACTCTCCAAGTCCTATCGCTACTGGTGGCCGGTGACCGTTCGCGCCCCCGACCCCGAGAATGCGGGAAAGATCATCGAGCAGAAGCTGCGCGTCCAGTTCGAGCCGAAACCGCGCGACCAGATGCTGGCAGCCCAGGAGGCGGCGGCGAAGCTGACCTCGCTTCGGGAACTGACCGAACATGAGATCGCGGAAGCCAAGGCGATCGTCAGGAACTGGGAAGGCGTGGTCGACGAAGAGAAGAGCATCGTGCCCTTTTCTGCGGAACTGCTCGAGCAGGCGCTGCAGCAGCCGTGGTTCCGCAAGGGCATCAATGACGCCCTGATCGAGTCGATGAATGGCGAGGAAGCTCGCCTGGGAAACTGAGAACGGCCGCGCGCGCCTGGGCGTTGTCTCGCCTCGGCCGGGCGGATGATCGCCAGCCAGCCGAACTGGACGACGACCTTGTCGGTCAGTTTCGGCGCCTCGGGGCGGTGATCGACATGCCGCAACCAGGCGTGGCGGAGAACGCGGTCGAGGTCATGGCCCAGAACCGGGAAAGCATCCTTGCCTGGCTTGCGGTCGAGACACAATGGCGGGTGGCCAGCGGGATCGGAGATCTTCTGTGGCTAGGGCTCGATTACAGCGCGGTCGATGTCGTTCTTCGCCGCACCGCCCCTGACAGACCGGACGAGGTCTTTTCGGACCTCATGATGATGGAAGCCGAGGCGCTCTCGGTATTCAGAGGACAAGATCGGTGAGCAACGGCAATTTCAACATATCGCTCGTGTTCAGGGCCGATACCGCGCAAGGCAAGGCTGGCCTCGCCGAGATGTCATCCGGCCTTCAGGCTGTTGCCGCGCAGTCGGAAAAGGCGGCAGCGGCTACACGAAAGCAGGCCGCAGATCTTCAGGCCATGGCCGCCGCCACGGCAAAAGCCATCGGCACGCAAAACGAACTTGCTGCTATGGAGGCGCGGTCTCAGGCCGCGCGCTCCCCGGCCTTGATCGCTCCCCTTGCAAATCCGGTGTCGATCGCGCCGCTGCAGGCCGCCTTCAGGACGACCGAGACCGCGGCCGGGAGCTTGCGGCAGGCGACAGTCGGACTCGGGGCCTCGATAGGCGATCAGGCGCAGGAAATGGTCGAATGTGCCGCCGCCGCGCGCACCTATCAAGCCGCGCTTGACAACATCCGAGCCAGCTTCAATCCGCTCTTTGCCGCTTCCCGCCAGTATGAGGTGCAGCTTGAGCGAATTGCCGAAGCGGAGAAGATTGGGGCCATCACATCCAGAGAGGCCGCGGTCGCCCGCGAAACTGCTGCGCAGGGCATGCTGGCCCCTGTCCAGCGCACGGGCCAGCGCGGTGGCACACAATCCAGCGCCTATACCGCGAATATCGGGGCGCAGGGCTTCGACATCGGCGTGACGGCGGCGATGGGGATGAACCCGCTGATGATCGGTCTGCAGCAGGGTTCGCAGCTGGCAGGCATCGCGCAGCAGATGGGCGGTGGCGCGCAGGCGGCACGAGGGCTGCTGCAGGGCCTGACGGCAATTGCCAATCCGCTGAACCTTGCCATCATCGGCTTCACCACGCTGGCGGCGGTGGGCATTCAGGGCTTCAGCTCTCTTGCGGCCTCCAGCAAATCACTGGAAGAGCGGATGGCCGAGCTGACGACGGCATTTGACCGTTACAAGCGGTCGGCCGATCTTGCAGGTTCCAGTTCTGAAGATCTGTCCCGGCAATTCGGGGTTGGCGCCACGTCGGCACAGGAGCTCTATGCCATCCTCTCGGGTCTGGACCGTCTCAGCGTCGAACAGAAGCTGAAATCGACCAGCAGCGCCGTCCGCGAAATGCTCGGCCTGATGAAAGAAAACAACTTGCGTGGCGGCAATGAGGGCCGGATCGCGGACTTCTTCGATCTGGGCGGGTCTGGCTGGGGCAATGCGCGTCCCTATGCCGGATCGCTCGGGGCCTTTGACAGTGCCGTGCGCGGCTTCGAGAAGGCCGAAGGGCTCGATGCCCAGATTTCCGCGATGCAGACCTTGCTTCAGGAGGTTGAACATCTCGCCACGCTGAAGGGCGGGATATCCGAAGACGAGCAGGCGTTGATCGACCAGCTGGAGGAACAGGCCGACGTATTGCTTGGCATCAAGGCAATCGAAACCGCGCGGGCCGAGGCGAAGAAGCGGCAGGTGGACCAGATGGTCACCGGCTACCGTCAGGAATCGGAACTGCTGGCGGTCACCGCACAATTCGGGTCGGACAGCATCCAGGTCGAGCGGCTGAAGGCGCAACATGCCCGTGAAAACCTTGATATCCGCCTCGAAGGCTTGGGTATAGAAAAGGACAGCGCCGACTGGCTGCGCGCCCGGATCGGCCTCTCGCTGCAACTGGCCGCGCAGGAACAGGTCGCGCTCGATGCCCGCCGGGACTGGATGGCGGATCAGCAGGACCGGCTGGCGGCGATCACCCGCGAGACCGGGCTGATCGGGGCCAGCAATGCCGAGCGGCTGCGAGCCAATGCGCTGGCCGAGGCCGAGGTCGAGATCCGCAAGCAGAAGATGGGTCTGCTGGAAGCCGAAGCGCACCGGATGCGTGCCCTTGCCCGGGCAGCGGCCGAGGCCGATCGCGACCGCCAGCGCGCCCTGAACGATATCGCCACCACCGGGCTGATGGACGGCTATGACGCCCGGCTCGCGGCCGAGCGCAATCCGCAGATGCGGGCGCAGATCGAGGCCGAAAAGGAATACGCGCGGCAGATCGCGGCGGGCGCCGATGCAACGGTGGCGGCTGCGGCGGCCGAACAGGTGCGCACGCGGGCGCTGTCAGGGCTGCGTCAGGAACAGGCGGACTTCCTGCGCGGCCAGCAGGAGGCGGTGCAGCAGCTGCAGCTGGAACTGGCGCTGGCTGGTCAGACCGAGGCCGTCCGGGCACGGGTGCTGGCGCTGACGCAAGCAGAACGGGAGATCCAGCAGCGGGGCTTCGAGGGCGATGAGGCCGAGCGTATCCGCCGCGATGCGCTTGCACAGGCCGAACTGGCCCGGACCATCGAGACGCAGGCGGATGCCTGGAAGCGGGTCCAGTCGGCGGGCGAGGATGCCATCGACAGCGTGCTGGACAGGCTGCGCGGCGGCGATCTGAAGGGCGCTCTGTCGGAGATGCTGGGCGAGATCGAGGGGATGTTCTTCGATCTCGCGGTGCGAAATCCGCTGAAGAACGCGATCCTCGGCACCGATCTCGGCACCTGGGGCGATGTCGGTGGCTGGTCGGGCATCTGGGGGCGGCTGACCGGCCAGAACCCAATCAACGAACGGGAACTTGCCGCTCAGGCTGCGGCGCCAGTGCAATCCATGTCGGTCACGGCCGCCACGGTGATGATCGGCGGGCCGGGCGTGGCGAACCTGCTGTCGGCCAGTTCGGCCGGGGCCATTGGCGGTGCGGGCTATGCCGGCCTTGGCGACAGCAGCAATGTCCAGCAACAGGTCTGGGCCTTCTTCGCGGCCAAAGGCCTCGCACCGCATCAGATCGCGGCGATCATGGGCAATGTGCAGGCGGAAAGCGGGTTCAACCCGCTGGCCGTGGGGGATGGCGGGGCCGCGCACGGGCTGTTCCAATGGAATGACCGCGCCCCGAAGCTGTTCGACTTCATTGGCGGGCAAGGCAATCTGGGGAATGTGCAGGCGCAGCTTGAATTCGCCTGGCGCGAGATGATGACCAGCGAGAACGGGCCGTTCCAGCGGCTGATGGCCTCGACCAATCTCTATGATGCCACGCATGCCTTTGTCGGCTTCGAGCGGCCGCAAGGCTACAATGCCAACAACCCGACTAGTGCGCATGGATGGGACCAGCGCCTCGCTGGGGCCGAAGCTGCCATGGCGCGCTTTGAGGGCACGACGCTCTCGACACAGGCGCAGCTCGGCCAGCTCGGGACCGGGGCGGCGCAGCTGGGGACCGGCCTGCAGACCTTCGGCGCCAATCTCGCGGGCACGCTGCAGGGGATCGGGGCGAGCTATGGGCCGGGCGGGGCCTTTGTCGGCGGCCTCCTGGGCGCGGGGCTGAACTGGCTGACCGGCGGCAAAGGCTATGAAGTGGGCGGCTGGACCGGGCCGGGTGCGACGACGGATGTGGCGGGCGTAGTGCATGCCGAGGAATATGTCTTCGACGCGGCGGCCACCCGTCGGATCGGAGTGGCGAACCTTGAGGCGATCCGCAAGGGCGCGATGCGGGGATATCGCGAGGGCGGCTATGTGATGGGTGGTCGGCCGCCACTGCCGGTCGGCGGGCCTTCAGACAGGCGAGCCGCAGCCGGTAACGAAGCCGCCGCCCGGCTTGTGACCCATCATATCAATGTCTCTGGCACCGGCTCGGCCGAGATCCGCGAGGGCGTGATGCAGGCCATTCAGGTGTCTCTGGAACAATACACCCGCGACTTCCTGCCCGGCGAGGTCCGCACCATCGTCAGTGATCGCTGGAGGGGATGATGGCGTATTCCTTCCCGCTGACCCGCGCGCAGTTCATGGATCTTCTGCCCGTGCAGGAGATGACCTTCGATCTGCCCGAGGCGATGGAAGTGTCGGAGACCGGGGCGGGCGAGATCCTGACGGCGGAGCTGGGCACCCGGCTCTGGTCGGGCGAGATCCGGCTGGGCGACATGACGCCGGACGAGGCGGCCGAGGCGCTGGCGATGATCGACGTGCTGCGACAGCCCGGCGCCAGCTTCATGGTGCATGATATCGCGCGGCCGTTTCCGCGCTCCGATCTCTCCGGGGCGGCGCTCGCCGGGGCCGCGCCGGTCCTGAATGCGGTGCATGCCAATACGCGCGAGATCCGGCTTTCCGGGCTTCCGGCCGGGTTCCAGCTCCGGCGCCATGATTATCTGGCCTTTGCCTATGGCGCGAACCCGCTGCGCCATGCCCTGCACCGGATCGCGGCCCCGGCAACAGCGGATGCCTCGGGCCTCACCGGCTATTTTGAGGTCAGCCCGAACATCCGGCCGGGCTGGGTCACCGGTACCGCCGTCAGCCTGTCGCGCGCGGCCTGCAAGGCGATCCTCGTCCCGAAGTCCGTCCAGCCCGGCCGCCGCCGCCACACCCTCACCACCGGGGCTTCGTTCCGGTGGGTGCAGACCCTGAGGTGATCCATGCGTGATTACAGCCCCGCTACTGCTGATTACTTCGCCGCCCGCGGGCCGATGCTGGCGCATGTGCTGGTCTGGGTCTCGGCCCGGAACCGTGCGACCGGCGGCACCGAGAGCATCGGCTTCTGGACCGGCGCGGATCATGCGGAATTCGTGATCGGCGGCGAGACCC